>Ga0209062_1000254_pt1 | contig 196527 bp, 152 predicted proteins | sample Coa_R2_2_FD_187158 | JGI IMG/M metagenome (GOLD analysis project Ga0209062, IMG submission 187158) | Surface soil microbial communities from Centralia Pennsylvania, which are recovering from an underground coalmine fire - Coalmine... | ecosystem: Environmental > Terrestrial > Soil >... | reverse complement strand
AGGCATGGGGGTTCTCGCTTTCTGTCAAACGATGGTGTAATACGTTGACTGTCGCAGAAAAAACCATGCCTTGTCTCTTTCTTCCGTTGTTCAGGTACTTTTTTGCTTACGTTCGCACCTATGGGGCACTGCCCCTTGCGGGGTGCGGGGTGTCTCCGCTCATTCTTCCCCTCCCTCGCCCCCGAAGGGGGCAAAAAAAGAAGAAGTAAATAGCCCTGCATTTGGTACACGAAGCATATGATCTCTTGCAAAAATATGGTAATATGCCATCAATAACGTGGACCAGGTACGAGTAGAGTGATAGTGCCTTGCAGCCGACCTGAGCGCTCCCACGATGAATCGGGGAGCTACAGCGCTCCAGCAGCGTTGGTCGGCTGGATTACAAGGTAGTGCCTCTTGCGATATGGCTGAGAATCTGCAAATTTACCTGCTAGGCGAGTTCCGTTTGTACAGGGATGGCACCCTGATCACGCATAAAGACTGGCATACGCGGCAGGCTCGCCAACTCTTCAAGCTGCTTCTCACGGAGCGCGGTCGCACTGTGTCCATGAGGAAGCTGACAGCCTTGCTGTGGTCCGATTATGCCGATAGCGCCTATAAGACGCTCAGAAGCGCGGTAAGCGCACTGCGATCAGTGCTGGAGCCCGAGCGCGACCCGCAAACTCCCTCGCGCTTCGTTCCCAGAGGTCATGCTGGCTATACGCTGATCTTTCCCGCCGATAGCGCCGTCTGGATCGACGTGATCGAGTTTGAGCGCCTCCTCGATCAGGCGCTGGCAGCTCCAGCCGTCAGCGGCAAGGAACGACGCAAGCTGCTGGAGCGCGCATTGCAACTCTATAGCGGAGATTATCTTGCCCAGGATGAGGAGGCGAGCTGGGCCCGAGCTGAACGTGTGCGCCTGCGCGAACGCTACTTTACGGGCGTCGCCGCGCTGGCTGAGTGGCAGTATGAGGCCGGACTCTATAGAGACGCTCTTGAGCAGTGTCGCCAGGCGCTTGAGTTTGATAGTTGCCGCGAGCCGCTGTACCGCTTGATGATGCAATGTCAGGCGCAGATGGGCGATAGCGTAGGTGCATTACAGACGTTCGAGCAGTGTCGCCAGTTGCTTGATGAACACCTGGGAGCTGACCCTTCTCCTCAGACCCTCCGCCTGCATACCGCTATTTTGCGCGGCGAGTTCCAGGTTAGAGCGCCGCATCCCCATTATCCTTTTCCACCTTACCGCTCCTCGCTTCGCCTTGATGCAATTCCACTTGACATGATCAGGTTTGATGCCCATACTTTCCCTCAAGAGGCGGCGCGAGTTGATAGCGAACTCGATCCGCTTGAGGATACTGAAACGTTCGTTGGTCGCAAGACGGAACTTGATCAATTTATGCGCCAACTTGCAGATGTGCGGGCGCAGCCGCTGCAACACGCGCGTACCATCGCTCTTGTCGGCGAAGCAGGGATCGGCAAAAGTTTTCTGCTGCGCCTCTTCTTACACCATGCCTCTTCCGAAGAGGTAGCTGTTATGATCGTCAGCTGCCAGGCGATTGAGCAGCAGGTAGCGTTCGCTCCCCTGGTCGCGATGGTGAGCGCGTGGCTCCTTGAAGCCAGCGAAGAACAACTGCAAACGCTGCCCCTGCCGGCTCTGTCGCCGGTCGCGACACTCGTACCTGAACTCGTCAGACGCCTGCCTGGCATCGCGCCATTACCACCGGTCGCGCCAGAGCAGGCATATAGTATGTTGATAGGCGGGCTGATTGATCTATTTGTGGCCTTGAGTCGGCATCACCCGCTTATGCTCGCCTGGGACGACCTGCAATGGGCCGATGAAGCTACCTTGCTCGTCATCAACCGCCTGGCATGCCTGGAGCAGATAGCGCTTTTGCAGGTGCTGGCGTATCGACCGGAGGATCTGAGTGAGAACAGGCCGCTTGACTCCATGCTGCACTATCTGAGACGCAATGAGCATGTGCAGACGTTGCATCTGGCGCCATTTAGCCCGGAGGAGGTTGAGGAGTATCTCACACTTCACAACATCGCTCTTCCTCTTTCACCTGAACGCTTGTATCGGGCCACGCAGGGGAACGCCCTTTTCCTGGTTGAGGCCGTGCGTACGCTTTTAGAGCAGAAAAGCGAAACCCCGCAAATACAGCAAGCCGATGCCGGCAGTTTTCTGCTGCATTCGCAACAGATTCGCGATGTCGTGCTGGCGCGCGTTGAACGTCTGCCCGCCTGCGCCGTTGAACTATTGAAAATCGCCGCCGTAATTGCTCATCCCTTCACGCTCGATCTTTTGCGGCCACAGCTCTCGCCCGACGATTACAATGCGCTGGACATCTTACTGGTGCGACGCTTTTTGGTCGAGGTTAGTCCTGAGCAAGAGTATCGTGACTATGAGGTGCGACTGGCCTTCTCGCATGAGATGGTGGGGCAGGTCGTCTACGCTACCTGCACATCACCGCAACTGGCGCAATTACATGGGCAGGTGGCCGCCAATATGGTCAGGCGTTTCGCCGCCAATACAGAGATGCATGCAGCCGAAATAGCTTTTCACTATCGCCGCTCCGGCCCGGGCGCGGAGTCGCAGGTCCTGCGTTATGAAGTCGAGGCGGGTGATTACGCCCGGCGCACCTTTAGCTATCGTCAGGCGCTGCTGCATTACGATACGGCTTTGCAGCTCTTGCCGCGCTTACAGTGCCAGCAAAGCGAGGCGTCAATCGATATTGCTGAATGGGCCGCCAGAGCCTATCACGGGCGTGGCCTTGTCTGCGAGGCGCTGCTTGATTGGGAAGGCGTGCAGGAGAGCCAGCGCAACTTGAACGAGTGGGCGGCTACCAACAAGAATATCGTCTTTGCCAGCAATAGCACCAGGCGCATGGCGGGTATTCGCGGTTTAATGGGCTATCTGCCAGAGGCCGCCACGATAGGCATCTCCGTAGTGCAACGTTTGCAGGCCGACGCGGAAACCAGTTATGATATTCAGAATCATACCCAAAAAAGCCTGCGCACCATGCTTGACATGACGCGACGCTGGGCCTCACTGGTGACGGTCGGTGCGCCTCATCTTCAGCACGAGCAGACGTCCTGGGATGAGCTGGCGGCAGCTCCGTTCCCTCCCTTCTATCCCGCTTCCTCCCCTACCATTCAGGATTGGCAGGAGATAGTCGAGGCTATGGGCGTATCGCAGGCCGCGCTTACGCTGGCGGAATACGGCTGGGTGCTACTGCTGCAAGGATTGAACATCGAGGCGGAACGCTGTCTCAAGGCTGCTCTGCGGGCGGCTGAGGAAACCGACCAGGTGACATACTGGATTCTGGCGGCGATGCATCTCAGCCGCGTATACCACCTCTACGGACGACCGGAGGAGGGGAGTTTCTGGTTTGATCGCTGCCTTGAGCGCAGCCGCCAGCTCTCAGCCGAGGCGACCTGGCCCATGACGTGGCCTTTGCTCAATTATGCCTACTATCTCATCAGCTTAAACCGGCTCGACGAGGCTGAGCAGGTGCTGAAGAAGTTGCAGGCTCAGTTGGATCAGCAACAGGATTTTCTGGCGCATCGCTATAGCATCCAGATTGGCTTTGGCCTGATCGCTCTGAGCCGCTCCGATTTCTCACAGGCCGAAGCCTTGTTGCAGGGCGCGCTCAATCACCGGCCCAACCTCTATATCGAAGCCTACATTCTGGCCGAACAGGGCCTCGTCCATATTGCCCGGCATCAGAAACGCTATCACGAAGCGTTCAGACGCCTGCGGGCCATGCTGGCCTTCTGCGGCCAGCGCAGCCTGCTGCAAGCGTACAGTTATACGGTATTTACGCTGGCGCGCCTCGCTCTGCACACAGGCCAGATCCAGGGCATCCCCAACCTGCTTGAACAGGTCAGCCAACTCGTGGATGCCGCTGGCTATACCGATATTCATCGGCAATGCCGCGACCTGCTCGCCCGCGTAACCGCTGCCAGCCGGTAAATGCCATTGGGACTCTGGCAAAAGTAAACCGGACCCGATAGATCGCGTCCGGTTTACCGCCAATCCAATCCAACCTGACTCGCAACATCCAGCCACTCCAATGGCGAAATCTCCAGGAGAACGCAGCAAATTTACTCAGCATCTCCTGAGCCTCCTGGAAATGCGATATGAAGAGGTTTATGGGAGAAGAACAAGCGATATATCGCTTGTAAACCCTCGCGCTTGCCCCGCTAGAAACAGCCCTACACACCCGCCTCCATCCCCGCCTTATGCTTGCGTAGGGCTGGCATAGCCGCCATCACTGAGACGATAGCCAGCACGATGATGAGCGCGGCGGCACCGTAGGTCTCAAAATGTCCCCATTGCGTGTAGATGACGCCGCCGAACAGGGGAGCCAGGATCATCGCCATTGAGGCTAGCGACTGGCCCGCACCTGCCACTCGGCCCTGCTCCTGTGGCCCGACCATACGTGATGTCAGGCCGCGCAACGCGTTTTCGGTCAGGCCACCCGCGCCCGCGAAGAGGATCACGCCAGCGATCAGCAGGAGCGGCTCGAATTGTGTCGGCGCATCGACTGCTAAGGGAGTGTTGAGAGGCTCCTCTTTCTTTGCCTCTGCCGTCAGCAAAGATGCAATTTCTTCCAGCCGCTCTACGCCCAATTGCACACCACGACCGGTATACCGTTTGAGCATCTGCTTGCCCTGGCGTTGATAGGCATACCAGTAGCCATCGCCGCCGCGACTGCGTTTCTCTTTCAGTACATTGATCTGTCCATTGCGTCCATAAAAGGAGAACGAGCGGTGCTCCCCAAGCCACTGCTGCCACCCTTCCCCCTCCGGCACAGCACTCGCCGCCCCATTCCCCTGCTCAATGAACAGATACTATTCCTGTTCCGGCGCCCATCTGACCTGATAATACGCGCTTTTTGGCATAACCATCCCTATTATTTTTGCTCCCCAACGATTAGTTGTGGATGATTATATGTTAGCGGGGAAGAAAAAACAAGCGTGCTTCTCGTTGTGGCCGCTTAACAATCTACCTGTATTATCACATTGGCTAGTAAAAAATCTATAGAACCTCATAAATGGACAATTTCTTTTTATCCTTTTTTGTCCTTTATTTTTGCTGATAAATCAACTATACTACTATGAATCCAGGATGTATTTGTATATCTATATGTTTTAATTAAGGTGAAAAGTGATGGAAAAGCCTGGGCAGTTGTGTGATGTTTGTATCGTCTGTGCCCTGCCTCAAGAAGCGGCGGCTTTTCTTGAGGTTGTGAAACGGCAATGCGGCGTCACCCTTGAAAGTCGTATCAGTCCTCGTCATCGCCATACTTACCGCTCTGCAGTTATCAGGAATGCCCGAGGGGAACATCTGAGCCTGCATATCTCCTGGCTGGCACGGTATGGGCCGGAGGAGATGACAATACACCTCTCACATATTCTAGAGGAATATCAGCCACGTATCGTCATCATGACTGGGATCTGCGCTGGAGATGCGCAACAGGTGCAACTCGGCGATCTGGTTGTCGCTGAGCGTACGTTCACTTACGATAGTGGCAAGTTCATCCTGGAGGATGGCAAGCGGGTTCACCAGCCCGATACAACGACCTATCAGCTCAACTCCACTATCCTACAATTCCTCGGGTTATTTGACGACTGGAAGCCTCTGGTGGCTCGTTTGAAACGTCCTTTATTGTCTGAAAGCAAGCTTAAACGGCGAGGGACGCGTTGCCATCTCAAAGCAATGGCTTCTGGGAGTGCAGTACGCGCTGATCAGCCCTTTGCGGAGGTGCAGGCGCCTGTTCGCACAACAGTTGCAATTGACATGGAAAGTGCTGCTTTGGGTCTGGTCATGGGTCATCATCCTCTCATTCCCTGGCTGGTGGTCAAGGGGGTCTGCGATTATGCTGATCAGGACAAAAATGATATGTACCACGACTACGCCGCGAGCGCTGCTGCTCTTTATGCGCTTAGCTTTATCCAAAGCTACGTTAATAGTGAGCTACTGCCACGAAGCAGCTTACCACCAGCATTGCCCGATAGAGGAGCAAAATCTGCTACAATATGGAATGTTCCTTATCCGCGCAACACTTATTTTACAGGCCGCGAGGCTCTGCTACAGGATCTCCGTGAGAAGTTCAACATCAATAATATAGTGCCACTGACATATGTACCAAATACTCCGCAGGCTATCAGCGGTCTAGGTGGCATCGGCAAAACCCAGACGGCTATTGAATATGCCTATCGTTACAGATATGCTTATGAAGCAGTGTTTTGGATCAAAGCTGATACATCAGCGAACATCGAATCAGATTTTAAAAGCATTGCGCAACTATTAGATCTACCAGAAAAGGACGGGAAGAATGTTGTTGCAGCAGTGCAGCGATGGCTACAGGACCACACAAACTGGCTACTTATCTTCGATAACGCAGACGACCTCAGGGGTGTGCAAGACTTCCTTCCGACATCGGACGGAGGCAATGTCTTGCTCACAACTCGCGACTATGCAGTTAGAGCAATCGCTACACCTGTCGAAATAAACGTCATGGAGAATGATGAGGGCATCCTGCTTTTACTCCGTCGCGCACGCATCCTTAAACCTACAGCTTCTCTTGAAGATGTTTCTGACACTGACCGAAGGTGTGCAAAGGAAATTGTACGGGAGATGAATGGACTTCCTCTGGCACTCGATCAAGTGGGAGCTTATATTGAGGAGACAGGGACTAGCATCTCAAACTATCTTAGCCTCTATCGGGAACGCCGATCTTCTTTATTCAAGCAAGCTGGTAGGCTATCACCTTCCAAGTATCCTCATACAGTTGCCACCGTCTGGTCGATCTCTTTTGAAGAAGTAAATAAAGCAAATCCGGCAGCCACCAAACTCCTCCGCCTTTGTGCGTTTCTCGACCCTGATGCGATCCCTGAAGAGATTATAGCCGGAGGGATCGAAATGCTCGGTCCTGTACTGGGACCAGCCTTAGAAAAAGGCGGGATGGATGAAATCATTAGAGAACTGCTGCGTTTTTCACTCATCCGGCGTAATTCTGACACGAACACTCTGACTATTCACCGTCTTGTACAGGCCGTCATTCGAGATAGTATGGATGAAGAGGTACAGCACATGTGGGCAGCAAGGGCTATCCGCATCATTTATCGAGCCTTTCCTGACCAGGCAAATGACACAAAAACATGGCCCCAGTGTCAAAAGTGCCTTCCACATGCTCTGGTCTGTGCATCTCTTATAGAGCAGTATAGACTCGTCTTTCCTGAGACAGCACGCCTGCTAAACCAGGCTGGATATTACCTACGCGAGCGGGCTCAGTTTGAAGACGCGGAGCGGCTATTTCGGCAAGCATTGGCAGTCCGTAAGCGGATACTGGAATCAGAGCATCCCGAGACGGAAAAAAACTTCGAGAGCCTGGCACAGAGCTTCAACAGCCTAGCAAGACTCTACTTTGACCAATATAAGTATCCAGAGGCGGAAATTTTCTATGAGCAAGCACTCAATGACCGCGAGAAAGTTCTGGAAAATGCCTCTCTCAGTGTAGCTCAGGCACTCAACAGCCTGGCATTAAACTACCGATACGAGAAGAAGTATGCAGAAGCGGAGCCACTTTTCTTGCGAGCATTGGAGATCCGTGAGCAGAAACTGGGACCCGAACACCCCGAGACAGCTCACTGCCTGAACAACCTGGCATTACTTTATAAAGACCAGGGCAAATATGCAGAAGCGGAGCAGATCTTCAAGCAAGTGTTGGCAATCCGCGAACAGCTAGTCAGCCGTGAAAAAGTGCCGGGGCGTGTGCATCTGGACTGGGCACAAAGTCTTCAGAACCTGGCTGTACTTTACTCTACGGTACCTGATGCTAAGGAAAGGAACTCGCACAAATTTGAGGAAGCCGAGCAACTCTTTAAACAAGCATTAGCCATTCGCGAACAATTGCTTCCAGCAGAGCATCCTCAAATAGCAAGAGTCCTGAACTTTTTGGGATCGTTTTACGAACTTCAGGAAAAAAACGAGGAGGCAGAGAAGTGCTTTAAGCGAGCTTTGGATATTCGCGAGAAAGTTCTAGGAGTAGATAATCCACAAACCATTGAAACCAGGAAAAAGTATGATGCTCTTTTACGAAGAATGGGGCAGACGTAGTTAGCGATTTGCACCACATTCAATACATCATCCATTACTTAAAGAAGCTATAGGCTATTAAGGTCATTAAGCAAAAAAGAGCTTAAAACAGACTTGACTTATCAGACGATGTAAATTATGCTGATGCTAACAGGTAGGTTGGATGCTTTCTCGGTTTCATTCCTCTCACTCCAATCTAAGTTTGAGAGCCACTAGGGTGAGACACACCTGGTAGATCAACATACATTCACTATTGGACAAGGAAAACGCCATAATGAAGATCCTGGAATGCCCTCCTCTAGGGGAAGAACGAGTAAAACACATTTACGAGTCAATCGATGCGTGGCTCCGCTCATCGGCTTTATCTACCCTGGTCACATGCTTTGGTGCAGAAATTCCTTCCCATCTGAATACTATTGAATTAGGGACTTGGTTATTACACTTTAGCGAACGGTGGGATTTCAGAAAATCGCAGCAGGAAGCAATAGCTAAAGATACAGGTGAAGGCTCTAGATGGTTGGTGACCGATTCTTCTATCACTGAGTCACAGCATGACATCATTGAAAAATCGGCCAGGGAACTTGGTTTAATCGGGATAGAAATCCCAAGCAAAAACTCCTACGATTTTCTGTGGGTATTAGGAGGAGCAAGGCTCTCCTGTCTTTTACGCCCACGGCTGGCCGCTTATTTAGTTACTAAATATGCTTTGCAGTGTGGGACAATAGCTTTATTGGCTTCAGGGCGACCAATATCCTCAACAGAAAGAAATGCAACCGATACCTACGCTCCAGATGCAAAGACAGAGTTTGATCTAATAAACAGAGGAGCAGAAATAGAGTTTAACATCGAGCCCTCATTTAGCGAGGAAAGAAATGATGATTCAACAAATATAAATAAAAGCTGGATCATTCGCCGATATACTAAAGTAGACAGCTTGCCATCCATTTTATCGATGAGTGCTCCATCCTCCGAACCAGATACACGTCGCGCAAACTCCGCTGATACCTATAATTTCTTTTTCAATCACGCTCAGGTTCCTCCCGGTTCATCCTTGCTTCTCATAACGAGCCAGATATACGTGCCGTATCAGCAGCTTGAAGCGTTACGAACGGTGGCCTTAAGACATAACGTCATTATAGAAACGGTGGGTTTTCCATTAGAATGGAGTGGCAATCTACAGGGGATGACTGGTCCCAGCAACTATTTACAAGAAATACGTTCTACGATCCAGTCAGCAAACCGCTTTTTTCATGCTTTTCCTGTTACCTAATGAGCTGTCTGCTATTGTTCTTGTTCCTTGAGCATACGCCGCAAAATCTTGCCGGACGGATTTCTGGGAATGGCATCAATATACTCGATGGCACGCACATTTTTGTAAGTGGCGAGCTTGCTATTGACCCAGGCGAGCAGTTCATCAGCGGACTGGTCTTCGTATCCGCGCCGCAGAACGATGAAGGCTTTGGGGATTTCTCCGGCTTCTTTGTCAGCTTTGGCGACCACAGCTACATCGGCCACGGCGGGATGCTCAAGCAATATTGCTTCAATCTGAGCCGGGGCTATGCTGAACCCTTTGTATTTGATCATCTCCTTCTTACGATCAGTGATCGTTACGTAACCGTTATCATCGCGCCAGCCGATATCTCCTGTGTAGAGCCAGCCATTGCGCAGCGCCTCGGCAGTCGCTTCTGGAGCTTTCCAGTACCCTTGCATGACCTGTGGCCCTGCCACAATTAACTCGCCCTCCTCGCCTGGACCCAGTTCAATCTGACCTGTTTCAATATCGACAATTTTTTGTTGTGTATCGTGGATGGGCAAGCCAACCGTTTCAACCTTGATCAGCCGCCGATTGTACACCGGGTTGGAATGCGTGCCTGGTGAAGCTTCTGTCAGGCCATACGAGGTCATGACGGTGATACCTGTACGTTCCTCAAAACGTCGGGCTAATGGAGGGGGTACCGGAGCAGCACCGCATTGATTAAATCGCACACTGCTCAGATCGTACTCCTCGACATTCGGCCAGTCCGCTATGATTGCTAATATTTGTGGAACGCTATACACAATGGTTGCACGCTGCCCCTGAATCAACTCTAGCCACCGACCCGGCTCAAAACGTTCCATCAGCACCAGGCGCGCGCCCGACATGGCGGCACATCCCATGAGCATAATCCCATAAATATGGTACAGCGGAATAAAGCTCAGCATCCGATCTGCGAAGGTGATGTGAGCTGTGGCAATCGACTGGCAGGCGTTGACTACCAGGTTTTTATGGCTGAGCATGACCCCTTTGGGCAGACCCGTCGTGCCGCTGCTATAGGGCAACGCGGCAAGATCTTCCCAGGACGGATGGTCGCCAGCAAACGGCGTTGACGGATAACTGACCAGCAGGCGGTTGAAGGAGTAGATCCGCTTCTTAGAAGGTTGCTCGGGGCCAACCGCCAGCAGATAACGCAGTGCTGGCGTTTGCTCCTGCACCGCTTCTACCAGAGGCAGCAGTTCATTCTGCACAATAAGCGCTACGGCCTCGCTATTGGCGAGCTGATAAGCGATCTCACGTTCTTTATACGCAGGATTGAGCGGGCAGCTTACCGCACCGACGCGTGTGATAGCAAACCAGCTGATCACAAACTCCGGGCAGTTTGCCATGAGCAGGCCCACTTTCTGGCCCGGGTGAATTCCCACATCCAGCAACGCATTGGACAGAGAATTGACCAGCGCATTGAGCTCGCGGTACGTCAAATACACTTCCTGGAAAACCAACGCAATCTGCTCCGGGGAACGTTCAGCCGTGAAGGTTAGCATTTCCGCATAAGGATAGATTGGGTACTGGAGCGAAGGTCGGAAAAGCTCTGTGCCGACAAATGGCCGAGACGTTGATGGATAAGGAGATGGATTCGTCATAGCTTGCTCTCCTATTCAAGATGCCAAAAAATGCTCCTGGCGAAGACATGATAAAAACGAGTGAGGTATATTTGGCTCGTCCATTGAGAACAGTATAAAGAGGAATGTACAAGGTGTCAACTATTTCTATATGCCGAGCTGCCTCGCTAAAGCAGGGTTTATTGTCCTATAGTCCGTGGCAGGTTTGCAGACGACTAGCTGATTGTGATTGAGAACTGCTTAGGGCCGCAAGCATTTTCGTAGGAAGCATAGTCTTAGCAGTATATGGTGTGATTGTTGCCACCAGGAGAGATGGGCGTGATATGCTATGGAAAAGCAAGAGCTTACCGTTAAGCAAAATGCGAGATCGCAAAGGAGTTTCTGATGAGTAAACAACGGCCATTTCGTTTTGGCGTTTCAGTTCATGGCAGCAAATCCAGGACCGAATGGATAGATATCGCCCGGCGGGCTGAGGAACTGGGCTATTCGACGCTGTTAATGCCAGACCACCTGGGCGACCAGCTTTCCCCGATACCGGCGTTGGTCGCCGCTGCCAATGCGACCGATACCTTGCGGGTAGGCAGTCTGGTATTCGACAACGATTTTCGCCATCCGGTCATGCTGGCTAAGGAGGCTGCGACATTGGATGTGCTCTCCGGCGGACGTCTTGAGCTGGGATTGGGAGCGGGCTGGATGAAGCCAGAATATGAGAGCGCGGGCATCCCCTTTGACCGCGCGAGCGTGCGCATTGAGAGGTTAGCAGAGTCCATCCGTATCATCAAAGGCTTGTTCGCGGATGGGCCGGTCGATTTTACGGGCCGTTACTACACTATCACCGGCTTAGAGGGCTTTCCCAGGCCGATTCAGCGTCCACATCCACCTATTCACGTTGGTGGCGGAGGTCAGCGTTTGCTTTCTCTCGCAGCCCGGGAGGCTGATATCATCGGCTTTATCCCCAGAGCACGCGCCGATGGTCAGGGGCCGGATCTCACGGATGCCACACCCGAAGCTCTTGAACAGAAGATTGCCTGGGTGCGTGAGGCGGCGGGGGAACGCTTTGCCGATCTCGAATTGGGCATACTGGTGGCCCAGGTGCTGACGACCGAGGATCGCGAGCAGGCGGCGCAATTTATCGCAACCACACTGGCGGCAGGACTCAATGTGGGCACCGATGTCATTCTGCAAGCGCCATACCTGCTACTGGGAACCGTCGATCAGATCTGTGAAGACCTCCTGGCACGCCGGGAGCGCTACGGCATTTCCTATATCAACGTTTTTGAGGCGAGTCTGGAAGCACTGGCCCCTGTGGTCGCACGGCTTGCCAGTCAGTAAAAGAGCAGGAGGCAAAATACATTGACAGTGTCACTTTGTCCTGCTATGCCCCGAATGGGCGTTCTAGTCCCAAAAGCAGCAAAGAAGTTGCTCATACTCTCTGTGCTCAATGTGCTGGCGCTGATTGGATGCTCGCAGGCTCCTTCGCCTGCGCCACGATCATCCGTCATCACCGAGTTCGTGGTGTCCACTCCCATTGCTGCTAGCAATCCCAACCTTGATAGCCCTTTCATGATCACCACAGGACCCGATGGAGCTCTCTGGTTCACGGAACTTACAGGTTACAAGATCGGGCGTATTAAGCTTCCTGTGCCTTCGTGAACCAACCATGAGAATTCCACCGTAACCCCGAAATGAAATGAGCACAAGTTGCCTAAAAGTGCTCATTTCGCCTCCGAAATATTCCACTGTAACTCCGAACATATTAAAAGTGAACTTTACTGTACAGAATGTGGCGAGAATCATCCTGCATGCCTGCAATTTCATCATAGGGATAAAAAAGAGAAAAGCTTCACTATTAGCAATGCTGTTTTACGTGGTACGAGTATCAGGACATTAATCAGGGAGATCGAAAAATGTGATGTGCTTTGCGTAAATTGCCATGCAAAGCGACATTGGGGAGAAGCGCACAAAACGGATAGCTGGGAGGAAGTACTTTCAATAGAAGAATGAAAGCCGGTAATCGGATTTGAACCGATGGCCTATTGTTTACGAAACAATTGCTCTACCGCTGAGCTATACCGGCTTGCCCTAAACCTCCTAAGCCTACATTAGAGCCTCAAGAAGTTCTTCAGACACCGCAGATTATAACGCGAAAGGGCTGTGTGTGTCAAGCGTTTTTTTGGCATGCTTGCGCAAAATTCGGAATTGCCGGGCCGTGTAAAGGGAATGCACCACAAGTTATGTTGCCGCTTCTGCAATCGAGCAAACACGATGAATCTTATAAATATTTTCCTGAAGGAATGTGTCCCACAAGATGATAGTAATACTGTAATATCCCTCCTTCCCATAAAAATATTTCATGCAGTATGAGCAGGATAAGGCGCATCGGCTAATTTGCAATCAGCAGGCTCTACTCACTTTTATTTCATTGACCTAAATTACTATACTCCTTGCTATTAGTACGATCTCTTGGTATAGTATTGGCATTAGTAACAATTGAGATAAAGATGTTAAAAATGTTTACAATTTTGCAATATTTTTGTAAAACCGATTTATCAATGAAATATATGTACTAAGATACCCGGCAGACAGATTATTTGATATGATATCTATCTGGCATATTCAGTAAGCAATGTGCCTGAGGCGACACGTATTCTGTGAGTAATACAGGATACCAAAAGTAGAGCATTATTTTGGGAGGGGGAGCAGGCGCCGGTTATTTATCTGAGTTGGGGGTAACTCTTTGCTCTTCTTCCTCGTTCGTGTGCTGAAATTGGGGAGCGATGTCTTTCTTAACGGGAAACATAGCCCTCCTCTGCTATTTTTTTGTCTTGGTTATCTTTTTCCAACCAGGTTGGCGATGAAAGGATACCAGATGTACAAAATCGACCTTGCAACTCTTTTACAGTTATTTGAAGAGTTCCAACGGAGTGGAGTCTTCACGGCAGAGATTCCTCGTGGTACCCTTGGACTGAAAGAGCCTGGCCTGGCACGCGTTGAAGTGATCAACGGTATGGTGGTGAATTGTGTGATTCTGGGACGAGATGGGCGCTACCTTTCCTCTGGAACCGACGCCCTGCGCAAATTACATCAGATGGGAGGGCTGAAATGGCTGATGAGCACCCAGACGGGTTCCTCTCCTGTCGTAGAAACCTCGCCGTTGCGATCTTTACCACCTGCTCCGCTTCCTGCGCCGAGAGTGACAGGGAATCTTGCGTTTCACGCCCTGATCCCTATGCGACTCGCGGCGATGGAGCGAGGGGTAATGAATAGACTGACCCCTATGCAGAGGCGAGTGTTGGTCCTGGTTGATGGCTCTCGCAGCATCACCAAGATCGCTGCCCTTCTCTCTGTTCGTGTGGAGATAGTGCAGGGGACTTTACGTGAACTCGAAGCTATGGGGCTGATTATGATCGGGCAATGACACGACACCACGGTACGCGCGTTTGATGGTTGTACGAAAATAACATCTAGTTCATCCGCAGGACAGGAAGATCGGATGTAAAGGAGTCCGTTTTGAACATGAAAATGAATACGCTATTCCCTCCGAATGACAAGGATGCCGTCGGGCAATGGTCGGCCAAATACGTTGATAGAGAGAGCGATATTCCTCGTTCGCGGTTTCGTCTATTAGAGCGGTGGTATCAATGGACTGCACCCCCCATTCCGCCAGCGACGGCAGGGCTTGAACAAAGAGAATCTGCTCGCCGCGGGCGATTAACCAGCACGATTCTGCTCCTGATCATCGGCATTGTCTTTGGGCTTGCTTTGCCGGTGGCAATTGCTCAACAGCTCCTCATCCTCATGCTCATTCTGAGCATCATTATGATCGTGCTCATTACGGCTCTCTTCCTGAATAGGACTGGTCGGAGCTCGATTGCTGCCTGGCTGCTGGTGGCGATTATCGATCTAGGGCTCTGTTTGTCGATCCTGACCACGCCGGGGCCGGCAGGGCTGAATGCGAACTCCGTCCCTCTTTACGATATTATGGTCCAGTCAGAGCTCATCGCCGTCTCCCTGCTTCCCGCTCGTTCGGTTTTTATCATTGCTTTCTTTAATAGCGGCTTCATCGCACTTAGCCTGACATTCGCGAAACATGCTCCCAGCCTTAATGCCTTATTGGCGTCCGCGGGTCCAGAAGTATATGCACGGCCCATCGCGCTCCACATCATCGTCGCAGTGGTGACGTATCTCTGGGTACGCAGCGCCACCAATGCGATTGCCCGCGCCGACCGTGCTGAGGTAATTGCCGCCCTCGAACACGAACTGGCACAGCAGGAGCATTCGATTGCCCAACAGAAACGCCAGCTCGATTACAGCATCAATCAGATCATTGATACCCTGATGCGTATCTCCAATGGCGACTTCAATGCACGCGTTCCGTTGACACAGGATAACGTGCTCTGGCAGGTGGCGGGTTCCCTGAATAACTTGCTCTCGCGCTTACAGCGCCTGCGTCATATCGAAAGCGAAATGCAAAAAATGCAAAAGCGTGTACAGCAGACCATCCATCTGGAGCATGAAATTTTGCGTATTCGCAATGAAGCCAGACGCCTGGCGGAAGCATTGGGGAATGCAAAAGCTTCTAAGCGTGCGATTCATTCCACCAGCACAGGCACGCTGCTCGATCCCGTGCTGGCCGAACTGAATGGCAGTTTTCTGTTTCAGTCTGCAAATGCCGAGGAGAGCCAGCGAAAGATTCTCACTACCACCAGCCCCCTCGACCCATTCAACGCGCTCTCAAAACCTCTAGAGTTTAGTCCTAAGCTAGCGGAATTTAGCCCGAAGCTGCCGGAACTCAGCCCGAAATCTTCGATGGAATTTAGCCCGGAACCGGCTCTAGAACCTGATAGGAGCGATCCCTTGAGACAGATAAGGAACTCTCGCCTGTTCAGGAAGGAACCATCCTAACTATTTTTTTCACATGACAGTTTTAAGGAGGATATTTTATGTTTACGTCTCGACCATTTCGCTTCGGCATTGCGGGAGAACATGCCAAGACACGCAATGAGTGGATTGCAAAAGCCCGCCTGGCCGAAACACTGGGATACCATATTTTTCTCGTGCCCGATCACTTTTGGATTGACGTTGCGCCTATTGCTGCGCTGATGGCCGCGGCTGATGCCACTACTTCTATTCGCATAGGCAGTCATATTTTCGCCAATGATTTTCGCAACCCTGCCATGCTGGCAAGAGAAGTGGCAACGCTCGATATGCTCTCTGAAGGCCGTTTTCAATTAGGGCTGGGGAGTGGCTATCTTCCGGCTGATTATCAGCAGGCGGGCATTGCGTTTGATGCGCCTGGAGTGCGGGTTGACCGGCTGCAGGAGGCTGTCCAGCTCATCAAGCAGTATTTCACTGAAGAGGCCGTCAATTTCTCCGGTAGATATTATCGTGTGAACAACTTAAAGGCGAACGGGGTGCATGTACAAAAGCCCCATCCCCCCCTCTATATCGGCGGCGGCGGCAAACGCATGCTGTCTCTGGCGGCGCGCGAGGCGAGCATAGTGGGATTCGCGCCCAAAAGTGATGCTCAGGGATTGCATTGGGACGACTCTACGGTGGAAGCGACGATCCGCAAAGTATCCTGGGTCCACGAAGCCGCCGGAGATCGCTTTTACTCCCTGGAGTTAGCAACAGCCGTGTTTATCGTGGTGGTAACTGACCATCAGATGCCGGTCGCTCAGAATATTGCAGCGAAGCTCGGTATCACGCCTGCGCAAGTACTGGACAGTTTGCAGGTACTGATCGGCACCGTCGATCAGATCGCTGACACTCTGCGTCAGAGGCGCGAACGGCTGGGGATCTCGTACATTCAGATCGGCGATGCCCATATCGAGACGCTCGCTCCCGTCATCCAGCGCCTTGCCGGTGTATAACCCGCTCAGGCACTAAAACAGGACTGACCCCATCCATATATGGACGTTTTTACTGGTCTGCTGAAAATATTTCAGCAGGCCACGCCGATGACAAACCGCGGAACGTGAATACCTTCTGGAGCGGACGTACTTACCTGCTTGAGCGGCAACTGATAATCTATTGTGCCGCAACCGCAACTGGATGCATAACTCGCTGGCAAGCTACTCATTACAAATAGCCACGCTTCCTTTCCACATTTTATGAGGGGGGCTGGATGTGTTGGTGGCGTTAGAGTGCAAAATACCAAAACGGCTGACAGCCCGACCAGGGCTGCATAGTAAGATATTATTTTGTCGAAAGGAGTGCCCACATGACCCTGGTATCACAACATCCTGTGGAAACAGCAGATCCCAGGCTGATTCTCGATATGAACTACGCATTTGCGCGTACTGCTATGCTGGTAGCTGCTGTACGCCTGCACCTTTTTAGCGTGCTTGCAACGGAGAGCATGGACGCTCAAACGCTCGCACAAGAGTTGTGCACCGATCCCGATTTCACCGCGCGTTTCTTAAAGGGGCTGCGTGCGCTCGGCCTGATCGAGCAAGATGGAGCAAAGTACCGTCCGGCTCCTGTCGCCTCCCACTTTCTGGTGGAGGGGAAACCAACCTATCTTGGCGGGGATACATCGCTGGTAATGGATTTCATGCCTGCCTGGTTCGCGCTCGATCAAACCTTGCTCACGCGCAAACCCTATCGCGACCTGGGGCAGGCAGATCAGAGTGCAGCGTTCTTCGCGCCTCATACCCGCGATCTCTTCTCAATCACCTATGCTTTTGCGCAACGCCTCGCTGCCTCATTGAAGCTGAGAAACTACGAGCGGCCTTTGCGTGTGCTGGACGTGGGTGCTGGTAGCTGCTCGTGGAGTTGCGCCTTTGCTCAGCACTACGCCGATGCCCAGGTAACAGCGGTGGATTTGCCTGCTGTGGCAGTTCAGGGACAGCAGCAGGTGGCAGAACTGGGGCTTGCTGATCGCTATCGCTGGATTGAGGCCGATATTATGACAGCTCCTCTGGAACTGGCAGGCTATGATCTGATCATTGTGGCTCATCTCTGCCGTTTTCTCGGCGAACAGCGCACCCGTGACCTGCTCAAAAAACTGGCGAGGAGCTGCTCACCGGATGGGACGCTCGTTATTGTCGATATCCTGCTTGCCGATGATCGCTCTGGTCCCGCCTTTGCTTTGAACCTTGATATTTCTATGCTGCTCAACACTGCGCAGGGCCGTTTATCGACCTTTCAGGAATTCGCAGCATGGCTACGCGAGAGCGGCTTCCAGGCAGTCTCTTCCCTGAATATAGCCAGCCCTTCTCCCGTCATTGTGGCAAAGCGAGGGATGGTATGAAGCGACGTGTAGTGATTAGCGGGCTGGGTGTAATCTCTGCCATCGGTAGCGGGAAGGATGCCTTCTGGCAGGGCCTCCTGGCTGGAAGATCGGGCGAGACGCCACTGTCTGACGTGACCTGTTGCTCGCTCTTTCAGCATCATTCCTTTGACGCCCAGGTCGTCTGCGAAGTAAAAAACTTTGATCCGCTGGCCCACGGCGTACCCGCCGACTGCCTGGAGATGGATCGCAGCATTCAATTCGCCGTTGCGGGCGCGCATCAGGCCATGCAGGATGCTCAACTGGAGAAGCTCGACGATTGCGAGCGCGCAGGCGTGGTGCTGGCGACCGCGATCTGCGGGACGCAAACGCTGGACAAGGAGTTTACGAAGGTCACGGACATGGGGAGCCATCCCATTCGCTCCGCGGGCGTCTCTCCTCACCTCTACGCGGCTGCTATGGGCAACTCTGCTGCCCTGGAGATTGCTGCCCGCTATGGCTTCCAGGGGGAGACGGTGACGCTCTCAACCGGCTGCATCGGCGGAGTGGACGCCATTAGCTACGCCTACGAGAGTGTTGCCTGTGGCGAGCATGATATCGTGATTGCCGGCGCTGCGGAAGCTCCCATTACTCCTATCACCATAGCGGCCTTCGATATCATCCATTGCCTTTCGCACCACAGTAGCAAGGCATCGCGCCCCTTCTGTGCCAGTCGCGATGGTTTTGTGCTTTCCGAAGGGTGCGGCATCGTGGTCCTTGAAGAGCTGGAACACGCCCTTGCTCGGCAGGCGCCGATTTATGCGGAGATTACCGGCTGGGCGGTGACCGAACATGCCATGCATATGACCGATATGTCGCCGGAGGGCCGAGATCTCGTGCGCGCTATCACCGATACCATCGACCGCGCTGAGGCATTGCCCACGCAGATAGATTTTATCAATGCGCATGGCACCTCTACGCCGCAGAACGATATCCGTGAGACGCAGGCGATCAAAGCTGCCCTCGGTTCGCATGCCAGCACGATCCCTGTGAACTCTACCAAATCGATGCTCGGCCACTCGCTTGCAGCAGCCAGCGCGCTGGAGGTGGTCGCGTGCGCTCTTTCGCTCCAGCATCAGACGCTTCATCCCACCATCAACTATCTGGACCCTGATCCTGCATGTGACCTGGATTACGTGCCAAACGTATCTCGTAGTTATGACATGGAGCAACTGATTACTACGGCATCAGGTTTTTCTGGACTACATGCAGCATTAGCGATAAGAAGTGTAACGGATGATAGGAGGACACTATGAGTTCACGTATTGTCATCACGGGTATAGGCGTTGTTTCTCCCTATGGAGCCGGCCCATCTTTGCTCTGGGAGCAACTCATGGCCGGGAGATCGGCGCTGCGACCGCTCCTTTCGTTTGACACCGAACATATCCATTGCAAAGCGGGGGGTCAATGGGTTGATTTCCTGCCAGGAGACTTCCTGCCAGCGCGCCTGGCCCGCAGAATAGACCGCTTCTCGATGTTCGGCCTGATTGCGGCCCAGCAAGCTTTTATGGATGCAGGCTTTGCATGCGACACTCTGCTCCAGGCCGATACTTCTCAGGGGCAGAGGGCGGAGCGCGTCGGCGTTACCGTTGGCAATAATCTCGGCGGCTGGGAATTTGCCGAGCGCGAACTGGCGAACTTATGGCAAAAGGGGCCACGCGAGATCAGCCCCTATATGGCGACAGCCTGGTTCCCGGCGGCGGTTCAGGGCATCATTTCCATCCAACTGGGCTTGAAAGGCATAGGGCGCACTTTTCTAGGGGATAGGGCCAGTGGCGCGTACGCGATCAAGCACGCGGCACAGTGTCTACAGGCTCATCACGCCGATAGCATGTTTGCCGGTGGCGCTGAAGCTCCCTTTTCCCCCTACGCCGCTCTCTGTTACGAGACCTCCAACCTCATGTCGCGGCAGGCGTCCGAACGGCCCGCAGAGGCATATCGACCGTTCGATCAGGCGCATGATGGCCTGGTGGCTGGAGAAGGGGCGGCCTTCCTTTTCCTGGAACGGGAAGAGGATGCCATCCAACGTGGAGCTCACATCTATGCGGAGCTCGCCGGTTGGGCCACCACGCATGATGGCTATGATCGGACGCAGTCCGCTCCTGATGGCAGGCGTTTTGCCGACGCTATGCGCAATGCGATGCAGAAAGCCGGCGTCACTGCCGAGCAGGTCGATTGCGTTTTTGCCGCCGGTTCCGCTATTCCTGCGGAGGACATATCTGAAGCGCAGGCAATCCGCCTGGCTTTGGGCGAACAAGGATCTCGCGTACCCGTCTGTGTGCCTAAGTCAGCTTTCGGCAACCTTTTTGGCGCGGCTACGCCCGTTGATGTGGTCATTGCTTTGCTGGCTATGCAGCATCGAACATTGCCCGCGACGCTTCATCTCGATCAGCCTGCTCCAGATTGTCACCTGGAGCATGTCACAAAACATCCACGTTCTGTTGATCGCCTGGATGTAATCGCGGTGAACGCTCGCGGCATCGGCGGAGCTAATGCCTCTCTGGTCCTGCGACGGTGGCCCGAGGAGCGCGCCGGAGGCACAGGCGCATAGATTGCTTTTACCACGACTGTTGAAACAACAAAAAATTAGGAGGACGACAAATTATGACTACTCTCGCATCTACACGCGGCGACATCTTTGTGAATGTGCAACACACCATCGTCAGCCAGTTTGAGCTGGACGCGGCGGCTATCGAGTCGGCAACCACGTTTACCGAACTGGGCATCGACTCGATAGAGCGCGTCGATTTGACGCTGCAACTGGAAAAGCAGTTTGGCATCCAGCTCCCCGATCAGCGGGTGAAGACCTGCCAGACCATTGGCGAGCTTGTCGATTTAGTGCGGACGATCAGTCAGAAGCAGGCAGCAGAGCTGCAACCTGCTTTACGGGAGAATTAATCATGCCAAGAGCTGAAGCCAGTATCATCATTGCCGGCGATCCTGACCGGATTTTTGCTATTACCAACGATATCGCTCGTTGGCCTGACCTTTTTCTCGAATATCGCGGCGCCAGGGTGCTCTCCACGGTTCGCCACGAACGCTTTGCTCGCTTAGACTTTGAGCTGACCAATGCGGAGGGCGCAACATGGCGCTCCTGGCGCATCCTGGACTACGAGCAGCGCATCGCCATCGCGCAACGCCAGGCTCCGCTGTTTCCCTTCAAATATATGCACCTGACCTGGAGCTATGAGCCGGTGGAGCAGGGCGTCAAGATGACGTGGGTACAGGACTTTGAGATGGACCCGCAGGCTCCCACCTCCAACGAACAGGCCATCACCATGATGGTGGCGCATATGCAGAAGAATCAGGAACGTTTCAAAAGCGTGCTTGAGGCTGAGAAAGAAAAGGTGGGCTAAACCATGCGAAAACCTACTCCGCAACAGGTGCTGCTGAACGAGCTCAAGGGCATGTGGAAATCGTACGCGATTCAGGCCGCCGCCCATTACAACTTTGCCACGCTCATCGGCGAAGGCAGCAAAAGCGCGGCGGAGCTGGCGCAGGCGACGGGGACGCAGGAACTGTGGGTCCATCGCGTCCTGCGTCTCCTGGCCTCGCTCGGTATTTTTTGCGAGGTGTCCCCGCGCACCTATGCCAACACCGAACTCTCGGCCTGCCTGCGCGATGGCGTTCCAGGATCGCTACGCGCAATGGCCCGCATGATGGGCAGCGAACGCTACCGTCTTGAGTGGGGACTGCTCGAAGAGAGTATGCGCACAGGAATGTCCGCCATTGCCTTGCTGCATGGGCGGGATCTCTATGAGTATCTCGACGAGCATCCGCAGGAACGGGATGTTTTCGACCAGGCCCTCTCTGGCTTCTCCGCCATTGTCGATGACGCGATAGCCCGCACCTACGATTTCTCGTCGGTGAAGAAAGTGATCGATCTGGGGGGCGGACGTGGCAGCTTGCTGGCAGCAATTCGTGCGCGCTTCCCTGAGCTTCAATGCACGCTCTTTGAACGCTCCTTTGTGATCGAGAATCTCCATCAGGCCGGTGGCATTAGCCGGCTCGATGGCTCCTTAGATCGCTCCATCGATCTGGTTGTGGGCGATTTCTTTGCAGGCGTGCCTGGCGGAGCGGATGCGTACCTGCTCAAGGAAGTTTTGCACAACTGGAGCGATGAGCAGTGCATTACTGTGCTCAAGCATTGCCGCCGCGCCATGCATCCAGATGCTGTCATACTGGTGTGCGAACAGGTCATCTCTCCCGCCAACAACGAGGGGGATTTTGCCAAAGGGCTTGACTTACTCATGGGCCTGGAACAGCAGGGATGTGAGCGCACGGAGGAAGAGTTCCGCGCCTTATATGAAGCTGCGGGATTGCGTTTGGCGCGGGCTATCCCGACTCCTTCACCGCACTGGATACTTGAAGGCGTTCCAGCCTGATACGGCAGCTTTGCTTGCGAAGGAGTTGAACAATCCTATGGCATACTGGCCCAAACAAACTATCGTTGAAGTCGCTGATGGCATTGTGGCGGTGCTCAATGGTGATGGCGAGATCGGGGTATCAAACGCGGCCTGCATCATTGAGCAAAAGCGTGCCTTCGTCGTCGATACCATGACCTTCCCCGAAATGGCGGAAGGCATGGCGCGCGAAATCGCCCGGCGCGGCGCTCATGCCGATATGGTGCTGAATACCCATCACCATATTGATCATATCGGCGGCAATAAAGTCTTTGCCGACGCGCGTATCGTGGGGCATCCGTCCACCATCGGATATCTTCAGCAGCTTGGGCTACCGGTCAGCCTGTACGATACCTTGATGCCGCAGTTTCGCGGACGCTTTCAAAATATTGAGCTGGTGATACCAGAACCGGCAATCGACCAGCTCACGTTGCCGCGCGGGGGTGAACTACATGTTTTTACCCCCGCGCATACCCTGGCCGATCTTACCGTCTGGTTTCCTGAAGCGCGCGTGCTGCTCGCGGGCGATGTGAGCTTTATTGGCGTGACACCTTTAGGAGTGCATGGCCTGATCTCGTCGTGGATAGAAGCTCTGGATACCCTGCTGGCGCTCAAGCCAGCAGTGGTCGTCCCCGGACATGGGCCCATCGGCAGCAGCCAGGATCTGTTGAGGCAGCGGGACTATCTCTCTGCCATCTACCACCTGGGGCAGCGCGCCGTCAAGGAAGGTGTATCGCCCGAGGAGGCGCTGGCGTCCTTCGATACGAGTCCATTTGCGGATTGGCTTGAGGCTGATCGTACCCCACTCAATCTCGAACGGGCAATGAAAGAGGTGCGGGGTGAAATTCATCGCGATAATGTCATCACGAGCCTCCCTCATTTGGAGGATCGCTGATATGGCGTACTGGTAAATTTGGTCAGGGAGGTAAAAGGAATATGAAATTAGGAAGAATTCTGCGTGCATCAATCGATCAGGCAGTGCCGCGACTGGTGGCGGTATTGCCTGAGCGCAACCAGGTGCTCGACCTGGCTACGATGGAATATCACCGGCTCTTGCGCGGTGGCGCGACCGCCGAAGCGGCGCAACGGCTTGCGACGGCGCTTTTTCCGTCCAGCATGAGCGCCGCCATCGGGGCAGGCACCCGCTTTCTCGAAGCCGCGCAAGCCTGCCTGGATGCCGCTTTCGTCGAAGATGCGGTCTTTGCCATCGACGCTGTCAAATGGCTCTCGCCGCTTGATCCGTCGATGATGCGCGATTGCCTGGCATTCGAGCAGCACCTGCGTAACGCTTTTCTCGTCGGGCAAAAGCGCCCGATCCCCGATGTGTACTACGAGATGCCAGTGTATTACAAAGGCAATCGTTTCAGCGTCATCGGCCACGAACAAGAGGTGCCGTGGCCCGATTACACGCAATATATGGACTACGAACTGGAGCTGGGCTTCGTGATTGGGCGCGACGGCTATGATCTCTCGCCCGATGTTGCCCGCTCGCATCTTTTCGGCGTAACGATCTACAACGACTTTAGCGCGCGCGATATCCAGCGCAAAGAGGGCGCCGGCGGACTGGGTCCGGCTAAAGGGAAAGACTTTGCCACCGGACTTGGCCCCTGGATTACCACTGCCGATGAAGTGGATGTCCATAACCTGAGTATGGTCGCGCGCGTGAACGGCGAAGAGTGGTCGCGCGGCTCCAGCGCGGATCTGATGTGGCGGGTAGAGGAGATTATCGCGTATGTCTCCAAAGCCGAGGGGGTTCACGCGGGTGAGCTGATCGGCTCCGGCACGGTTGGCTTCGGCTGCGCCCTTGAACTGGGACGCCAGTTGCAGCCAGGCGACGTTGTCGAGCTTGAAGTCAGCGGCATCGGGACGTTGCGCAATCGGATCGGTACGCCAGGAGCAAAGGGCTGGACGCCTTCGCGGCGGCCATCCAGTACGACTCAGCAAGAGGCTGAGCGCAAATAGCAGTTTTTTCATGTGAAGGAGATAGAAGAAGATGTCCACGATTACCGCCAAAAGCAACCTGTGTACCTTGATCAATGTGTTTACCGTTGCGCCGGAGCGGCAGCAAGAGTTGGTGGATGTACTGGTAGAGATCACAGAGCAGGTAATCAAAGATTTACCTGGTTTTGTATCGGCTAACATCCATAAAAGCATCGACGGGGTATGCGTGACCAACTATGCCCAATGGGAGAGTCCGGCGGCGCTGCAAAGCATGTTGAATGATCCCGAAGCCTCGCAGCACATTGCCAAATGCCGCGAAATTGCCAGGCACATTGACTTCCACCTGTACACTGTTGAGCATTGTACTACCGTAGCCAGCAAGCCCGTCGCCTCATCTATCAACGAGTGAGCGCGTGCAACGGGCAGATATGAGTCGTCCCGAATGTTCTGGGGGTGCAGGGGAGAGCCCCTGCCGGGGGCGCGGGGGTGTCCCCCGAAATCCCCTTTTCCCTTTTTTTGCATCGCCGCAGGCGATGCGAGGGAACAGAAGAGAAGCAGGGGACAATTCGCTAGATAGCGACGGACCCCTCGATCCCGGCAAGGGACTCGCTGTCCCTTGTAACCCCGCTTCTCAGGGTGATCAAAAATTCGGAGGAACTGATGGTCTTTGAGAAACTAGACTGGTTTGAAGTGCTAGAGAGGCATTCTTTCGCTATCGTTGTAAGAAGGAAAAAGTATGATACAACCACATAAGCGGTTGACCGGAGAACAGCTTGCTGGCTGGGTGCCAGGCAAGATTTCCGCTCCGCTCTACCAGGTCCAGTGTGAGCCTGATATCGCCATCGAACTGCCTGATGGCGTCATATTGCGCGGTGATTTGTATCGCCCTAAGGCCGAAGGAACTTTTCCGGTGCTGCTGGCATGGTCGCCATACACCAAAGAATTGCAGAACACCGGCCTGCCGCTGCCCATTAACGAAGTGGGCGTGACCCGCTATATCGTCGCGCGCGGCTATTGTCACCTGATTGTGAATGCCAGAGGTACAGGAAAATCGGGCGGTACACGCAGCGAGTCGTTCTCTCCCTGCGAGCAGCAGGATATTTATGATACTATCGAGTGGGCAGCCCGTCAGGCATGGTGCGATGGCAATGTGGGCATGACGGGGATGTCATATTTTGCCGTGGTCCAATATCTGGCAGCCGCCAAGCAACCACCCCATCTGAAGGCCATTTTCCCTTATCTGGGCTTTACCGACCTCTACCGCCATTTTGCCTATCACGGAGGAGCGTTTCAATCGGATTTTTTCGCGACCTACTATACCTTCGTTGGCTCGACGCAGAAGCTATCCGTCAAGCCGGCGCTGCGCCACGCCCTCGGCTATCTGCTGAACCGGGCATGGGTGCAATCGCTGATCATGCGTATCTTCTTTTTGAACCGCACCAGGATGCCAGGCCGTTTGCATCCGCAGGAGTCCTGGACGCGGGGCTTTGCCACGCTGGCCTTTGATCAACGCTTCGATGGGCCGTTCTATCGCGAGAAATCGGCGTGGCCCGTCTTACATCAGATTGAAATTCCCGCCTGCATTGGCACCAACTGGGGCAATTTCGGCCTGCATATGAAGGGAGCGTTCCAGGCCTGGGCGGGGATTCACTCGGACAAGAAAAAGCTCTTTATTGGCCCGCCCGATCCGCGCTGGCCCTGGTCAAACTATCAGGAGGAGCTGCTTGCATGGTACGACTACCATCTAAAGGGCATCGATACCGGCATTGAGGAACAGCCTCCCGTGCGCTACTGGCTCCAGGGAGCTGAGCGGTGGCGGGCAGCAACGGACTGGCCTATCCCAGCGGCGACGAAGCAGCGATGCTACCTGACACCCTGCACAGATGATGCATTAACCGAGCAGCGTTTACAAGCGGAGCAGCCTGAGCAAGAGTCTACGCTTACCTTTGTTGCCATTCCGCGCCATATGCTCTATCCAAAAGTACTGGATCGCTACGAGGCGCAGGTATTACGCTACGCTACGGAGCCGTTCCAGACCGATACCGAGATCACCGGCCCGATCCGCCTGTATCTCAAGCTAGCTTCGAGCGCGATAGATACCCATATCATCGCCCGTATCAGCGATATCGCGCCCGATGGCAAACGGCGTAAACTCTCGTTCGGCTGGCTCGAAGCCTCGCATCGGCGGGTCGATCAGGAGCTTTCGCGCGCCGATGAAGTCATCCATGAGCACCGCAGGGCCGAGCCGCTGACGCCTGGCGAGCCGGTCATTTGTGAATTGAGTCTGACGCCGACTGCTAACCTTTTTAAACAGGGGCATCGCCTGCTGCTGGAAATTGGTAGCCAGCCCGATCTACTGGAGACGAATGCGTTCGAGGGCAATATCTTCTTCTCATATGACACGCCTCCCTATCCTGCGAGAAATACCATCTTTCATGGCGGCGCGAGCGGCTCATATGTGGAGTGGGAAGTGCGCAACGACTGAGGTCGCGTTGCGTCCCATCGTAAGATAGCCCTTGATATCAACAACAGAATTGGAGGTAACAATGCACGTTTCACTGAATAGAATCCATCACACCGGAATAGTCGTGCGCGACCTGAATCAGGCGCTGCGCTTTTTCAAAGAAGTTTTTGGCCTCGATCCTATATTTATTCATGATTCATCCGGTCCTGAAATCGACCGCGAAGAGCTTGGGCGGCTGGTGGGTGTGCCCAACCCTGACATCCGTTTTGCCTTTATGCAGGTTGGGGATACCAGCTTTGAACTGGTCCAATATCGCAGCCCGGAGGGGCGAGCGTTTGATCGCCGCAACAATGATGTGGGGACGATGCACCTCTGCTTTGAGGTAGACGATATTCACCTGTCCAGGAAGCGGCTCAAAGAATGGGGCATCGAGTTCACCACCGATCCTATTCACGTCGATGCAGGGCCATTTGCAGGCTACTCGTTTGCCTACTTTAAAGGGCACGACGGGCTAACCTTCGAGCTGTTTGAGGTTCCTCATTAACCAATGAGACTGGGAAAGCCCCCGTAGGGACGAGATTTATCGCGTCCCTACGGGGGCTTTCCCAGTTTCATTGGTTGAAGTCCATAAGAGGGACAAAGGAAAAACTGAAAGACTTTGAGGCGAATCTAGATTCCTAATCTCGACAACTATACTGTGGTATGATAAGATGGAAGCCATATTTCAGTTCTGCCTAGTTTAGGAGTCTATATGCGCGCTCTGTTACTGGCAACAACCAATCGTGGCAAGTTGAAAGAGTTTCGGACTATTTTCGCTGATTTGCCGTATCAGGTTCTTTCCTTGAATGATATTAAGCTTGACATGGATGTGGAGGAGAGGGGGACCACGTTTCGGGAAAATGCAGAACTGAAGGCCCTGACCTATGCGCATGCGTCGGGCATGCTCTCTCTCGCTGATGATTCTGGCCTGGAGATAGATGCTCTTGGTGGTGCCCCAGGAGTGTATTCTGCTCGCTTTTTGGGTCCAGGCGTGTCATATGAAGAACGTTTTCGCGTTATTTTTGAACAATTACGGGGACTACCGATGGAGCAGCGCACGGCCCGTTTTCGCTGCGTCATCACTGTGGCGGAGCCAGGAGGAGATCATCGGAGCGTGGAGGGGACGATAGAAGGGGTGATTGCCGAGATCCCGCGCGGGGAAAATGGCTTTGGCTACGATCCTATTTTCCTGGTACCTGAGCTTGGAAAAACGACCGCTGAACTGGAACCGGAGGAAAAACATCGGATCAGTCATCGGGGAAAGGCTGCACGCTTAGCTCTTGAGCTGCTCAAAGACTGGCCCCAATCGGGCGGCTCGGGCAATACCCTACAGAAGTAGCGGAGAGACATGAGGACCTGATAGCATATGGCGAGAAAAACTGCCATTCGTGTTGCTCTCGACCTGGAAACCACCGGTTTACATGTGGAGCAAGATGCAATTCTTGAGGTTGCGGCGATTAAGTTTCAAGGGACCGAGATTCTTGATACATTTGAGTCTTTTGTGTCCCCTGGTCGCTCGATTCCCTATCGCGTGCAACGGCTGACAGGCATTAAGCCCGAACTGCTAACCGGAGCTCCTCCATTCAACGCGATTGCTCATAAGCTACAAACATTTCTGGGCGATTTCCCCATCGTCGGCCATAGCATCCCCTTTGATGTAAGCTTTCTGCGCCGCTGGGGGCTGGCGCGCGCCAATCCGCTGATTGATACCTTCGAGCTGGCTACTGTGCTGCTGCCGTCTTTGAGCAGCTACAATCTGGGTCAGGTGGCCCAGACGCTGGGCATCCAGGTGCCCCTTGACAGGCATCGCGCGATGGTGGATACGGCGCTGGCGATGAAGGTTTTCTGGGTGCTGCACCAGCGTTTGCGAACGGTTGACCTGACCCTGCTCAAAGATCTGGCGAATCTCGATGCGCCGCGTTCGTGGCCCCTGCTCCATTTCTTTCGCCAGGAGCTACGCGAGCGGCAGGAGCAGGACGGAGTGCAGGGCAGGCTGACGCGTGGCAGCCTGGGAGATCGTTTCGCGGCGCAGCTCGGCATGGACCCGCGTGTCCTCTCTTTCTCCGTCGCCAATCAGCAAGACGAGCAGCAAGACAACACACAACCTGCTGATACCCCTCCGCCCTCAGCTTCTCTCGATTCGATCAAGCAAATAGAATCGCTGGTTGAGGTTATTCCTGAACAAGACGAGCCGCCCGCTCCTAAAAGCTATCAGACGGCGCGTATGGCGGTGCGGGAGGCGCTGGAGCAATGCAAGCCTCTCTTGATCGAGGTGACTATCGGTGGCAACGATTATACCCCTGCGATCCTGCCCGCGCTAGAATGGCTGACCGAGCCTTCCGACGAAACTCCTCCCAGGCGGCTGGTCATCGCCTGCTCTCACCAGCAGAGCGCGCGCCGCCTGGTTGAAACGATCCTGCCGCGCTTGCAGGAGCAGCTCAAAAGCGAACTGCCGGTAGCATATCTGGCGGAACGCGGCGGCTATCTCTGCACTCATCGCTGGTTTGGCGCGGCTCTACGTCGCACCAGCGGCGAACTTACTGCCGAGCAGGCGCGCGGGCTGGCGAAGCTGGCGCTGTGGGCGCAGCAAACCCTGACCGGCGAGCGCAGCGAGTTAACCCTGTTGCCGCAGGAGCTTGCCGCCTGGGAGCGTATCTCCTCCGGCGTCGAGCGTCTCCCTTCAGGCGATAGCCGTTCGGGCGATAGCTATCAGCGTTGTACGTATCGGCGCAAGGGCTACTGCTTCGTGAGTCTGGCGCAAGAGCGGGTCAAAGCCGCAACCATCGTTGTGACCACCCATAGCGGGCTCTTTGATGACCTCTCGCATGCTCACTCGCTCCTGACCGGTATTGATCGTCGCCTGATTCTGGATGCCGATCTGCTTGAAGAGGAAAATGCGCGCTGGAGCAACGCCGAACTCGCTCAGCCGCGCCTCCTGGAATTGCTCAACACCATTGGCATAGAACTGCCGGATGGTCGCTATCAGGGGCTACTGGCTCTGGCTGCTCCGGCTCTACGCATGAACGGCCCTGGTGGGCTTTCAACCACGCCAACGGTTGCCAAAGCGGAGCTAGACCAGCGCATGCTCACCTGGTTTCAGTCTCTGCGCCAGACGCGTGCCGCCGTGGAGAAGCTCTTTAGCTGCTTTGCTCAATTGCTGGAAGAGTTTTTACAGCAGGGGGCAAGCAACGGAGGGAAAGATAGGGGGCGCGGAGAGTCGTCCGGTCGCTCGCATGGCGGACGCGGCAATGAGCCACGAACAGATCAGCCGTTACGTTTGAGCGGGCAGATTCGCAACCTGGGTGCGTGGAAGGATACCGAACGCGCGTGGCAGCAGGTCGTGCAACGGCTACAGGCGGTCATTGATCTGGCGCACGAGGCCGAGAAGATCATCCTGACCACGCAGCGCAACCGCCACCGGCTTGACATTGGGAGCGGCGAGGATAGCTCTGTCGCCGCCGAACTGGTCGCGGTCGCTCACCAGTTGTTGCAGCAGAAGCAGCTCGGGCAGCAAGCGATGTCCTTTACCGATAACGAAAATGTTTACTGGCTACGGATGCCGCCTCCGCCTCCGCCGTTTGCCCAGTCCACAACGCAGCAGCGTCATACAGAGTCAGCAGCGGGCGCTCAAGCAGGCGAAAGCGTGCCTGTACTGCACACGCAGCTCGTCCAGACCTCAGCCTTTTTGCGGCGCTTACTCTTATCGGACAATACCTGCACGATCTTTTCAGGCTCCGCGCTCTCGGTTGACAACTCATTTACGTTCTCGCGCGGCGTGCTTGGCCTGGACAACGACGCCTGTCCCGCGCTCTCGGTCGTTACCGAGCATCACAAGCAGACGCTGCTCTATATGCCAAACGATGTGCCCGAACCCAACGCGCCGCAGTACCAGCGCCACCTCGACGAAACCTTAATCCATCTCGCCACCGCGCTGGAAGGACAGCTTGTCGCGCTCTTTACCTCGCATGCCGCTTTGCGCAGCTCCTATGCGACGATCAAGCCCTTGCTGGAGGCGCGCGGCATTCTGGTGTTGGGACAGGGCGTCGATGGTTCGCCGCGCCAGCTCTGGCAAATATTCCAGAACCAGGAGCGCGTCGTCGTGCTGGGCACCGGCAGCTTCTGGGACGGCGTTGAGGAGATCGACCGCTCGCCCGCCTGCTTGCTGATCGCGCGTCTGCCAATGCCCGTGCTCAACGACCCGCCAATGGCCGCCCGTGCCGAGCACCACTCCGACCAGTTGCACCAGCTCACCGTCCCCGTGGCTGCCCTGCGCATGCGCCGCGCCCTCAACCGCCTCGTGTGGAGCGATACCAAACGCAACGCCGTGGTATTGTTCGACCGCCGCGTGATTTCAAAGGAGTATGGCTCCACAATCCTGCACAGCCTCCCCCACTGCTCGCAAAGGCAAGCCGCCGTCTCGCACATGCCAGAGACGATCCTCGATTGGCTGACAGGCACGGGAGTGTGGGAGTAAGAGCATCCCGTTGCAGGGCAAGCGCAAGGCATTGCCCCTACCCATCCATTGTCGGCCACCGGCGAACGGGTCACAATGGGCACAGGGCCGCCGGTAGGGACCCGATTGATCGCGTCCGATTGATCGCCTGCACCAGGGCAACCGCATTCGAACCCAGGCAGGGCAAGCGCAAGGCATTGCCCCTACCCATCCATCGTTGGGCAGGGCAACCGCAAAGGATGGCACGATGATGGGGAACGGCAGGATGTATGGCTAGGGGCAATCCCTCGCGCTTGCCCTGCTGCTCTTGACGTACGGCGTATAAATAGGGCACAGTATCATCAGCAAGTAATTATCCAGAGATTGAAAGGACTTCGAGAGCATGTCGGTGCAGGTTGAAGAGAAACAGAAGCTACGAGTTGTTTATGGGGCGTGCCCGCATGATTGCCCCGATTGTTGCGCCCTAGAGACGCACGTTGATGAGCAGGGACGCGCCGTCAGCATCCAGGGGCGCGCGGACCATCCGGTGACACGCGGCTGGCTCTGCGCTAAAGTCAACCGCTATCTGGAGCGCGTCTATCATCCTGAGCGACTGCTCTACCCCTTGCGGCGCGTTGGCCCCAAAGGCAGCGGCCAGTTCGCCCGTATCTCGTGGGACGAGGCCATAGCTGAGATTACTGGTCGCTGGAAAGATATTATCGCCAGCGATGGCGCGCAGTGTATTTTGCCTTACAGCTATGCAGGCACGTTGGGACTGGTGCAGGGAGCCGTGACCGATACGCGCTTCTGGAACCGTCTGGGCGCGTGCGGCCTGGAGCGCGCCATCTGCGGACACGCAGCAGAAGAGGCGGTCCAGCTTACCGTCGGCGGTCGATTAGCACCTTCGCCGGAGATGCTGCTGCATAGCAAGCTGGTCCTGATCTGGGGCAGCAATCCGGCCAGCACCGCGCCCCATCTCATGCCTTTCTTGCGCGAAGCCCAGCGGAAGGGCGCGCGTGTAATCGTGATTGACCCGATACGCACGTTGACGGCTCGTTCCGCCAACCAGCATATCCAGCCCTACCCTGGCACCGATGCCGCGCTCGTCCTGGCAATGATGCATGTCATGGTGACTGAAGAACTGCACAACATGGCCTGGATTGCCGAGCATACGCTTGGTTGGGAGCCCCTTTTAGAACGGATTATGCGCTTCCCGCCGCAACGGGCCGCCCAGATTACCGGCCTGGCGGTCGAAACCATCGTTGATCTTGCCCGCACCTATGCCACCACTACTCCGGCTATGCTCAGAATTACCGATGGCATCAACCGCCATACCAATGGCGGTCAGACCGTGCGTATGCTCACCTGCCTACCAGCAATTACCGGACAGTATGGGCAAAAGGGCGGCGGGTTGATGTATAGCACCAGTGACTGGCTGCGGTGGGATGGCAAAGCTGTGGGCCATAGATATGAGGCCGTCTGCCCTCCCAGGCCGCGCACTGTCAATATGAACCGCCTGGGCTCGATCCTCACGGGCGAGGCCAATCCGCCGATCTATGCGCTGTATGTCTACAACGCCAATCCCGTTGCCTCTGCGCCCAACGCCGGCAAGATCGTCGAGGGCTTGATGCGCGACGACCTTTTCACCGTCGTGCATGACCTTTTCGAGACCGATACCGCCCGCCACGCTGATATCGTGCTACCGGCTACCAGCCAGCTTGAGCAGGTCGATCTGCACAAACCATACGGCCATCTTTCGCTGCAATATAACATGCCCGCCATCGCTCCTCAGGGGGAGGCGCGCAGCAACTGGGACGTGATGCGCGCTCTGGCGGCTGCGATGGGCTTTAATGAGCCCTGGCTGACCGATGACGCCGACGCAGTCATTCGCGAGGTATTGGCGGCAACAACGGCGCGCAACCCGTTACTCAACGGCATCACCTTTGAGCGTTTGCAGGCGGAAGGTTCCATCCCCTTTAATATCCCTGAGGATGCGCGCGTGCCCTTCGCCAACGGCGTGTTCCGCACGCCATCGGGCAAGGTCGAGTTCTATTCGCAGCAGGCTGTGGCGAAGGGCTATGACCCTGTGCCGGCTTGGGAGCCGGAGGTCGAGTCGAAATTCAAGCTCGACACAGACGCGTCAGCGGCGAACGAGCAGCTCCTGCCGTTGCTCTGTCCGGCGGCGCACCACTTTGTTAGTTCAACCTTTGGCAATCAGCAGCGCCTGATCGGCAAGGAGCGAGCGCCCACCTTGCGCATCAATCCTGTCGATGCGCTGGCGCGCGGCATTCGCAGCGGGCAACTGGTCAGGGTCAGCAACGGGCGTGGCTGGTGTCGCCTGGTTGCTGATGTCACAGAGGATGTGCGTCCAGGCGTCCTGGCAACAACAACCGTCTGGTGGCCCAGGTTCAGCCCCGACCAGCGCAACATCAACTGGACCACCTCCGACTGCCTTGCCGACTTCAACGGCGGCAGCACCTTTTACACCAACCTCGTCAGGGTCGAAGCGGATAATACCGGCAATACATAGTTGTAGGGGCAACTCTCACGATGAAGCGGGGAGCTACAAAGCTTCCCCTGTTTCTCCTGCCTCCACACCTCCCTGTGTGGGATACATTCAATTTGGGAATGGCGCTGCCCCTCGAATCGTGGTAAATAGGTAAACTCATGGCATGAAGCCTCTCTACAGGCTGATCCATGAAGTTTACCTGTTTACCACAACTGGGAGGGTGATCCTCCTGTAGGAGAATGTATATAATCAGGACATCAAGATATGCAAGCAGGGCAACCGCAAGGGATTGCCCCTAGCCATTCGTCCTGCCGCATCCCACGCCCACCTCGCTCCGCTTCATCGCGTCCGTGTGATCGCCCTGCCGTATCCATCATTGTGCCAATCCCCCAGGATTGCCCTGCGGCGGTGCCTGCGATGATGGACGAATAGGTAGGGCCATCATCGCTGGTTCAGGGTACGTGTGCCCACCAACGATGAACGGATGGCTAGGGGCAATCCCTTGCGGTTGCCCTGTCCGCCTGCGATGATCTTGCCCAAGGCTTGCGGTTGCCCTGCCCGCCTGCGATGATCTTGCCCAAGGCTTGCGGTTGCCCTGCCCGCCCGCGATGACCTTGCCCAACGCGGGGACTTGCCCTGCCCGCCTGCGATGATCTTGCCCAAGGCTTGCGGTTGCCCTGCCCGCCTGCGATGATCTTGCCCAAGGCTTGCGGTTGCCCTGCCCGCCTGCGATGATCTTGCCCAAGGCTTGCGGTTGCCCTGCCCGCCCGCGATGACCTTGCCCAACGCGGGGACTTGCCCTGGTCCAACTCACACCGGTACTGCGGTAGGCTGCAACGATGACGGATGGCCTCTCGCCATCCATCATTGGCGAGGAGAGAGCAAGCACGACGATGGGAGAGGTGGCAAGCGCGTCTTATAGATGCCGGAAAACAAACTCTTGCGCTACTGCTGCATAACGCGTATACTAAAAAATAACTATGCCTATACTGCATTACATCTAGATAAATATAGCTACGGAGAAATTGGCATGGACGCCGGTATGAAGGTAGAGAAGGTTGATTGCGCCATTATCACCATCCTTCCCGAAGAGTTTCGCGCCGTTCAGGATCGTTTCGCGTCAAAGCTGTATAAGCATCCTACCAGCCAGCACACCTATGGCATCAGTCGCGTTCAGACGAAGGACGGCCAGACCTGCGTTGTCGCGCTCGCGCGCACCAGTGGGCAGGGGAATGATGTATCGCAGCACCTTGCCACGCGCATGATCGACGATCTGGACCCGCAGATCCTGCTGGTGGTGGGGATTGGCGGCGGCGTGCCTGATAACGACTTCACGCTGGGCGACGTCATCGTCTCCTCGCATATCCACAATTTCGATCTCAGCGCGGTCAAGGGCGAGCAGACGACCTTCAACGTCACCGGAGGCGTGCATCCTCATGTGAGCGAGATTACCGCCAACCTCTATTTCTACCATGAGCAAATGGCCGATTGGAACAGCGAGGCATCGATAAAAGTGGTGCGCCCGACGTTGCTGCTGGCCGAGAAGGATATAGAGCGTTTCCTCGACAAAGATGTTGATGAGGCGTGGCGCGAGAAGGTCAAGGAGGTTGTGCTCTGGCATTTTGGCGAGGAGCAGCGCGGCCAGCGTGCGCCGAAATTTCTGACCGGTCCCATTGCCTCCAGCAATAGCCTGATCCGCAGCGATGCCATTCTGGCGCACTGGTTGGGGACCGCACGCAGCATTCGAGCGGTGGAGATGGAGGCGGCAGGGGTCCACCAGGCGGCTCAGCGCATGCGCCAGCAATATCCCGTCATGGCGATTCGCGGCATCAGCGACATTGTGGGCTTCAAACGGCACGACGACTGGAAGCAGTACGCCTGCCACACCGCCGCCGCCTTCGCCCACGCCTTCATCGCCGCCGGCATCATCGAACCGCGCGAGCAAACGCCACCCCCGCCAATTGAACAACCTGTCCAGCCGCAACCAGTTCCACCGGAGCAGGAGAGCGAGAATATGCTATTTAAAAAGAAAAATACTGGCGCAATCAAGATTTTTATCGTTTTTGCGGAGGAAGATAGACGATACAAGGAACGCCTTGAAAAGCATCTTGCTGTACAAGTGCGGAGTGGGCTAATAGAGCTTTGGGATAAGGATCGATTTTTGGGTGGTAGAGACAGCCTCAAAGAAGTACGTAAACATATCACCTCTTCTCACATCGTTCTCTTATTAGCCAGTTCAGACTTTACTGCTTCTGAAGAATGTTACACCCAAATGGAGCTTGCGATGCAACAACGCGCAAGCGGCAAAGCTGTCGTTATCCCCATCCGTGTTAGTCCTTATAACTGGCCTGACGCCCCTTTCGAAGGGCTTCTTGCTCTTCCTCGCGATGGTAGGCCGATAACCTCCCGATCCAATCCCCAACAAGACGAAGCCTGGAATAGTGTCGCGATAGATATTCGCAAGGCGTGTGAGGCGGAGCGCAAAAAAAATGCTTAGAAATTCTGGTATTATTCTGGTATTCGAATATCGGAATAATAAAATTCAAGAAGCGAACGCGCATAGCGACCAGCATTACCCTCTATGGGGAGCGTCCTTTTCTGTCAGGGGAGAGGTAGAACCAAACGCAGCAGGGCAAGCGCAAGGCCCCCGCATCCCCTCCCTCTGCCCCTTGCCCCTACCTATGCCCTACATCGCATCTCACCCAAAACCAAACCAAACGGGATCAACCATGTTGGACCGGAGGGGTAGGGGCAAGGGGAGGTGTGGAGAGGTGCAGGGGCCTCGCGCTTGCCCTGTTGGGGGATTCATAGCTACCAGGAACTTTTGCAGGGGCGGAAACGTCTATTTCCGATAGAGGTATTATCGGTCGTTTTTCTATGGACGAGAAATCCTTTGCAATGTTCCGCGCTAACAGGGCAGGAAGGAAGGTCTATTGCGATGCATAATTCTCAACGCTGGCTGGTGCCTGTGGGTATTATTCTGATGGTTTTGTTGATTGGATGCGGCCATAACGACGGCAGCGCGAGCGGTAGTGGGTCGGGGACAGGTGGGACAAATCCGACCCCTACCGGATCGGACAACGGCGTGACGCCCACCACGGGGAGCGGTCCAACCTCGCATCCCACGCAGCCGCCAGCTCAGCCGCCGACCGGCGCGGTGATCTTGCAGGTGGGGGAGGCAAGCTATCCGCCTGGCAGCGTTGTGCATGTGACCATTAAGAACCAGAGCAATCAGACGATCAACTTTGCCGACCACCAGACGAACTGCACCGTGCTCACCGTGCAGCGACAGGTGGGCGGTTCCTGGCAGACGATGGCCCCGTGCAGGCTGGAGATCTTGACCCGCCTCCACACCTTGAATGCGGGCGCGAGCATGGATGTCAGCATCAACACCGCCGGCCCGTGGCCCGCTGGCGTCTATCGCGCGCGGCTGGACTTTCGCGCCGGTTCGGATGCCGTCCCCGGCGGCGCTGGAACCGTCTATTCGAACGAGTTCAGTCTGGCGTGATGGGGGACGGGGGTAGGCGATAAATCGCGCAGGACGCGCTGAAGCGGGTCCCTACCCAGTCCCTTGCGGTTGCCCAGCCCAACGAGAGACGGATGGGTAGGGGCAATCCCTTGCGGTTGCCCTGCTGGGGACGCAAGGGCCTCGCTTGCCCTGTGACGGGATGGTACGATTGGGGGCGATAAATCGGACGCGGTAAACCGGGTCCCTACGACGGGGCTTGGTAGGGCAACCGCAAGGCATGGTTCTACCCAAATACCATTTGTTACGATTTGCCGGTTCTTCTTCGCGCCAGATCGCGTTCCCAGCCGTGCAGGAAGGTGCGGTCCTCGACGGTTTCGCCACTGGCAAGGGTGTCCGAGGGGAAATCCTCGGGGCGCAGATCGGTTCCGATTTTGCAGTTGCGACCAACCTTGAGATTGTCCGGCAGATGAGCGCGCTTGCCGATCAGCGTGATGCCGACGTTGAGCCGCGTCGGCTCCAGCCTGTTCGGCGTCATATCGTCACCGTAGCCAATCTGACACTGTTTGCCGACGATCACCTCCTTATCCGTGATGGTGTGATCAATGCTGCTGCCAGCGCCGACGACGGTGTCGAAGAGCAGGATGGAATCGCGCACGACCGCGCCCTCCTCGACGATAACGCCTGGGGAAAGCACGCTATGCTCGACGCGCCCTTTGATGATGCAGCCGTGCGAGATCAGGCTATTCATCACCTGCGCCCCTTCGCGGATATGGGCCGGCGGACGCTCCTCGCTACGCGTATGAATGACCCAGGAGGGATCGTACAGATCGAAGGGGGAGCGATCACTGAGCAGCGCCATATGGGCCTCCCAGTACGATTGGATCGTGCCCACGTCCTGCCAGTACCCTGTAAAAGGATAGGCGTACACCGGCTTGTTTTGGGCCACCATCGTGGGGATAATGTTGTGGCCGAAGTCATGATGGTTGGCGGACTGCGCGTTCTCGATCAGCTCGCGCACCAGGGAGTCGCGGCTGAAGACGTAAATCCCCATCGAGCCGAGCGTGCCGCGTGGCTGCTCCGGCTTCTCCTCAAACGAGACCACGCGTCCCTCTGCGTCGGTTTCCAGGATGCCGAAGCGCTTCCCCTCCTCGATAGGTATCACCACAGCGCCCAGCGTCACATCGGCGTTGCGCTGCTGGTGAAAGGCAATCATCGGCCCATAGTCCATGCGGTAAATATGATCGCCAGCCAGGATCAGCACCAGGTCGCAGCGACTTTCCATAATGAAGCCCAGATTTTGATACACAGCATCTGCCGTTCCCTGATACCAATCCGACTCCTGAGGGCCGATATACGGCTGTAACAGGTGAATGCCGCCCTGCTGCCGGTCCAGGTCCCAGGGCTTGCCGATGCCGATATGGTCATTGAGCGAATGGGGGCGATACTGCGTCAACACCGCGACGTCAGTAATGCCCGAATTGACGCAATTGCTGAGCGCGAAATCGATAATGCGATACTTGCCCGCGAAGGGAACGGCAGGCTTGGCCCTTTTCTGGGAGAGCAGGCTCAACCGCTCACCCTGTCCGCCAGCCAAAATCACCGCCAATACCTTGCTCATACCACAACCATCCTTTCTTCAGCAGGGTGGGGGCCAGCCCACCCTACCATGTAAGACTAGGGGCAGCAGGGCGGGGGCCAGCCCACCCTACCATGTAAGACTAGGGGCAGCAGGGCGGGGGCCAGCCCCGCCCCTACTATGTATAGCTGTAGGGGCAATGCCTTGTGCTTGCCCTGCGTGGTTTATTATATCTTATAGGCAGCAGCAGGGCAGGGGCAAGCCCAGCCCCTACGGCATTTACCGATTTGTGTTGGTAGGGCACTCCCACGATGAATCGGGGAGCTACCGGTTGTCCAGGCCAACGAAGGACGGATGGGTAGGGGCAATGCCTTGCGCTTGCCCTGCTGCGGACGCGCTCTGTTCCCCTTGCGCTTGCCCTGCTGCGGACGCGCTCTGTTCCCCTTGCGCTTGCCCTGTAACGGATGTGAAATGTCCGCATATGCTATGATAGTGGGGGTAATAAACGAACTAGAAAGATGATGTGATTATGGCCGGTGATGTGCCGCGCAAGATTTTGCTGGTTGCCACGGAAGCTGCTCCCTTTGCTAAAGAAGGGGGGGTGGGCGATGTGATAGGGAGCTTGCCCAAAGAACTGGCGGCGTTGGGCCACGATGTGCGCGTTTTCCTGCCGCGCTATGGCACGATTGAGCTCAATCGCTGGGGCATCGAGCCTGCGGGCATTGTGCTGACACTCCCTATGAACGGGGTCAATTACACGCTATCAATCTTGCAGACCAGACTGCCCGATTCGCCGGCCACGGTTTATTTGCTCGACCAGGACGAGTTCTTTGGTCGCCATCAGCGGCTCTACCTGGGCAATGAAGAGCGCGATGAGCAGCGGCGTTTTCTACTCTTCTGTCGCGGCCTGCTTGACGCCCTGCCGCACCTGGGCTTTGCGCCCGATATCATCCATCTCAACGATTGGCAGACGGCTCCATGCGCCGCTTATTTGCGTACCAGCCATCGCTTCCTTCTGCGCCGAGGGGCAACGCGCATCATCTATACCATCCATAACCTGCAATATCAAGGACGCTGGGACCCCTCCATCCTGCTGGATGCCGGTCTGGAGCCCACGCGCGTCTTCGTCCCGAACGGGCTGGAGTTCTGGGGCGACGTCAACTGGATGAAGGCGGGCATTATGTATGCCGACGCGATCACCACCGTCTCGCGGCGCTACGCTGAGGAGATTCAAACCCTGGACTATGGCTGGGGGCTGGACGAGGCGCTCTTCCAGCGTCATCCGCGCATCAGCGGCATTCCCAACGGCCTTGATTGGGATGCCTGGAACCCTGCCACCGATAGGGATCTGGTAGCGCCTTACACGGCGGAAGAGGCTCCCGCGGCCAAACTGCGTAATCGTGCCGCGCTGCGAGAGGAGTTCGGGCTGGTCGATGACGCAACGGTACCGGTGATAGGCATTGTGAGCCGGCTGGTCGATCAAAAGGGCTTCGACCTCATCGCCGCCATCGCCACCGAACTGCGCGCCCTGCGTCTGCAACTGGTGGTGCTCGGCAAGGGCCAGCCTCGTTACGAGCAATTATTCCGTGAGCTGGCCGCGAGCACAGACAACGTGCGCGTACGTATCGACTTCGATCTTGCCCTTTCTCACCGCATCTACGCCGGCTCCGACTTCTTTCTCATGCCCAGCGCCTTCGAGCCAGGCGGCATCGGTCAGTTGATCGCGCTTCGTTACGGCACGTTGCCCATCGTCCACGCGACCGGCGGCCTGGCTGATACCGTGATTGACCTGAATGCCTATCCCAAAGTGGGCAATGGCATCAGCTTCACAGCATACACCCCGACGGCCTTACTCTATGCACTCCAGCGTGCGTTACGGCTCTACAGTCGGCGCACGCGCTGGCCCGAGCTGGTCAAGCGCGCTATGGCATACGATTCGCGCTGGTCCGCCAGCGCAATTTCCTATAGCCAATTATATGAGCGCGTCTTGCGGCTCCCACCCACTCCTTAACCAGGGGAACCGGTAGCTCCCCCGATTCATCGTGGGAGTTGCCCCTACCATACCGGTCCAGCAGTCCCACGTCCCGTCCCGACGCGATTGATCGCCCTGCCGTCCCCCAACATCGTGCCAATCCTGTAGGGGGGCTCGCGATGATGGGTAGGGGCAATGCCTTGCGCTTGCCCAATGAGGGTCGAATTTGACCGCTTTTTGTGGGATATTGGCATCAGAAGATTTGACAGTGCGATAAAAGATCTGTCAAAGAGCGATCCTGACCTGGTCGCGTTACGCGATCAACCGGTTTAATACTGTGGGCCGTCTTCTCGCAAGCGACGGATGCGCTCGTTGAGAAACGGGGAGAAGTGGTCGCGATAGCGCGCCTGGACGTCTGGGAGTTGCCAATCATTGCCTGTAATCACCTGGCGGCAAACGGGCGTCCCGCAGCGACATGGCTGCATGCTCCATGTCGGGATTGCGGTGTACAGGGCGTAATCCTGCGTCAGCTCTTCCCCGGCGGCGATATCGCGACGAGCGACGACCGTAACCTCGTCGCTCATCCACAGATTCGCGTCGCAGCAATGATTCATCCCTCCTGGCGACGTGGGAAGATCAACGAGATGCAGCCCTTCCCCGATCTGTATCGCGTTGTAGCGAGGAACAGTCAAGATATATCTCTGGAACTCCTCCTCGGTCATAACCATGCCGCCGAGCCTGACCACAACTTCGCCTTTACGGATGGGTTGGCTGGCAAACATCCCCGTGCCCTGAGTAGCTGATGGTCGCACCTCTGCGCGGGGATCGTACCAGGTTGTCGGCAAATAATTGTTTGCAGGCATGTTTTCAGCAACCGTTTCCTTTCTATCCTCACAGAGGAGCGATACGTTCGGCAATAAAACGTTGTATGGTGGTGCTGGGAGAAAGCATAGCAGAGATCATCCAAAGATACAAGTTTTCCGCTCAAAAAATACAGTGTCATATTTTAACAATATTTTCCATCCTTCTCTGATTTGTGATACATATATAAAGGGTTAATGAACAGCTAGAATGTATCAAGGAGCTGAAAGGAAGATCCATGCCTGAATTTACTTTACAGGAGGTCGTTCCAGGGGTGCTGGCGGCCTTCGGCGGCATTTGCAATCGCGGCATTATTGCGAATGGGGGCAATGCTCTGGTGATTGATTCGGGGATTAGCGTCGCCGAAGCTACACCTCTGCGAGATGCTGCCCAGGAGCGGTGCCGACAGGGCGCGTTAAGCCTTTTTAATACCCATCCGCATGGCGATCATGTCTTTGGCAACCAGGTATTTGGTGATGGTTTGATTATCGCGCACCAGGGAGTGCGTGAGAACATGTTGACAACGGGCGTGGCCTCGGTTGCTGCGTTCAAACAAAATCCGCAGATGGCCGAGCAGCTTGGTGATATCACCATCACGCCGCCGACCGTCATCTTTCAAGATACGCTGACGGTCTTTGTGGGCGCTATTGAGGTCCAACTGATCTACTTTGGCCTTGCTCATAGCCCGAGCGACAGCTTCGCCTGGCTGCCGCAATCGCGCACCCTATTTACCGGCGACCTGCTTTTCAACGAACTGGTGCCAGCCATGCCGCCGGGCGGTAGCATAGCTAACTGGATTGTCGCGCTGGAGCGTCTGGAGCAGTTGCAGCCTCAGCACGTCATTCCCGGGCATGGCCCTATCCTGCCACCTGATGCCCTCGGCGTCCTGCGCTCCTGGATGCTGGAATTGCGCGCTCGTGTGACTGATGCCGTAGCGCAAGGGCTGGACCAGGAAGCTTGCATCGCCAAATTAGCGCCCGAGATGCAAGCCCTGGCCCCGCGTACGCGAGAAGAGCGCATGCCTCGAGCGATCCAGGCGGCCTATGACGAAGTCAGCCGCACGTCTGCGCAAACGGTTTCCTGAAGCGAAGCTCATATTCTGAATGGTGATTATGAACGAACAGCCGAGCGTAGTCGATTGGACGGAGAGCGCGTATAGCTTATTTAAAGCTCATCGTGTGGGTATGATCGCGTTTGTGCCCGATGGCGGTCTCAAGCGTTTGATCGAATTGTGCCAGCGTGATACAGAGATGCGCGCCGTGACGTTAACGACCGAGGAAGAGGGCATCGCGTTTGCGGCTGGCGCATTTCTGGGAGGCAAACGCGCCGCGTTGCTGATGCAATCAAGCGGCGTGGGCAACTGCATCAATATGCTTTCATTACCTCGCATCTGCAACATGCCCTTGCTGGCGCTCGTCACCATGCGCGGCGAGTGGGGCGAGTTCAATCCCTGGCAGGTGCCGATGGGGCAAAATGCCCAGCGGTTGCTGGAGGCGAGCGGCGTAATAGTGTATCGCGTCGAGGCGTTTGCCGATGCTTATCCCACCATTGAAGCCGCGATCATGCAAGCCTTTCAGAGCCGTTGCCGCGTGGCGGTGCTGATCTCGCAAAGGCTGATCGGGGCTAAGAACTTTGTGAGAGGTGACAGGTGAGCTTGCTCAATCGGCGTGAGGCGCTGCGTGTATTGCTGCAAGATCGCGGCGATTTGCTCGTTATTGCGGGATTGGGCGCGCCCGCTTATGATCTTGCGACGTGCGGTGATGGGCCGCTGGACTTTCCCTTGTGGGGTGCGATGGGTGGGGCTGCGATGATGGGCCTGGGGCTGGCAATGGCGCAACCGCAGCGTACGGTGCTGGTCGTGACCGGAGACGGAGAGATGCTCATGGGGCTGGGCAGCCTGGCAACCATCGCGGCCCAGCGCCCGCCCAACCTGCGCATCGTGGTGCTGGACAACGAACGCTTCGGCGAAACGGGTCAGCAGCTCACGCATACCGCAATGGGAACTGATCTAGCTGCCGTTGCCAGGGGTTGCGGCTTTCACCATGCCCACACCATCCGTGAGGAAGGTGAACTGGTCACATTGCGCGCAGACATTCACACATTACAGGATGTGCTATTCGCCGTCGTGAAAGTGTCGCCGGAGGACCTGCCCCGCGTGCTGCCCCCACGCGACGGCTCATACCTCGCCCATCGTATGCGGCAAGCCTTGCTGGGCCTGGAATGTGCGGAACCGTAGGGACCCGATTGATCGCGTCCGCTTCAGCGCCACGTTAGGCGAGGCGAAGCGATAAATCGGACGAGCTGAAGCGGGTCCCTACGGAGTGTTCAGGAGGCGAAGCGATAAATCGGACGAGCTGAAGCGGGTCCCTACGGAGTGTCAAGCATCTTACCAGGAAAACTTATTCATGTGCATAATCGGGTAATACAGCGCGTAAGGAGGAACCCATGCGCACAGCGATCTGTGATGAGTATGGAATCGATATCCCTGTTTTTGCCTTCAGCCATAGCCGCGCAGTCGTTGCTGCCGTGAGCAAGGCGGGCGGCTTCGGCGTCCTCGGCGCGGCCAGTATGACGCCGGATGAGCTTGACCGCGCGCTGCACTTTATCGCGAAAGAGTCCGGCGGCAGGCCCTTTGGCGTCGATTTCATTATTCCAGAGAAATACGTCGGTCGAGAGCAGGGCGGCCTTGATATGCAAGCCTTGCAGCAGCTCATTCCGCAGGGACATCGCGATTTCGTCGAAAAGCTGCTCGATACCTATCATGTGCCGCCATTGCCGGACGCATCCAGCGATGGCGAGAATATTGCCTCAAGAGCTGGTCTGGGCATGGCGCATAAGCGGGCAGAGCAGATGGCCGATGTCGCGCTCTCCCATCAGGTCAAGCTGATCGTCAACGCGCTCGGCGTTCCACCTGCCCATATCATTGAGCGCGCGCACCGGCAAGGGGTGCGTGTCGGCGCGCTGGTGGGCGCGGTCAAGCATGCCATCAAGCAGAAGGTGGCGGGCGTTGATCTGATTGTCGCGCAGGGCTTTGAAGCCGGCGGCCATACCGGCGAGATTGCCACGATGGTACTTGCTCCTCAGGTGGTGGATGTGGTTGCACCCACGCCTGTGCTGTGCGCGGGCGGCATTGCCAGCGGGCGACAGCTTGCCGCCGCGCTGGCTCTGGGAGCGCAGGGAGCGTGGACCGGCTCCGTCTGGCTGATGACTCAGGAGGCCGAGACGCATCCGGTGGTGAAGGAAAAATTCATCAATGCCAGTTCCAGCGATACCTTGCGTTCGCGTTCCTCCACCGGCAAGCCTGCGCGTCAACTCCGTTCCGCCTGGACCGATGCCTGGGAAGATCCCAACAATCCCGATCCCTTGCCGATGCCATTGCATGGCACCCTGGTTGCCCAGGCGCGCCGTCGTATCGCGATGGACGCCACGCAGGGTGGCGAGGGAGGCAGGCAACTGATCAACTATTTTGTCGGTCAATCGGTGGGTATGTTCAAAGAGATTCGACCGGCAGCCGAGGTGTTGCGCGCGATGAATGACGAGTGCGACGCGGTGCTGAGACGCATCGCGCCTCGGGGATAAACAGTTTCCTCCCCGTAGGGACCGGCTTGAGCGCGTCCGATTTATCGCCCCACGCCCAGGCGCTGATGGTGTTAGGCGCGGCTATCCCGTAGGGACCGGCTTGAGCGCGTCCGATTTATCGCCCCGCCAGCCCTGTGGAACGCATCCTCTCCGGCCTGGCTTCAGCCGTCCTGAAAGTAAAGGCGCTGTAGCTCCCCGATTCATCGTGGGAGGTCCCTACGAGGGTGGAGGGACGATACAAGTAGATATTCGAAAGGAGATTAGAGAATGGATCGAGAAAAATTCGAGCAAGGCATGGCTGTGCGCCGCGCTGTCCTGGGAGATGAATACGTTGAGAAGTCGCTGGCTAACGCCGATGATTTCACGCGTCCTCTGCAAGAGCTGGTAACGGAGGCGTGCTGGGGGACGATCTGGACGCGCCCGGGGCTTTCCAGGAAGATGCGCAGCCTGGTCAATGTCGGCATGCTCGCCGCGCTGAATCGTTCGCATGAGTTGAGAATTCATGTGCGCGGCGCGCTCAACAACGGTTGCACGAAGGAAGAGATCCAGGAGGTGCTGCTGCAAGCCACGATCTATTGCGGCATGCCGGCGGGCGTCGATGGCTTCCGCACAGCAGCCGAGGTGATCCGCGAGGCCGAGGGAAAAGGCTAGAGCGCCACGAAGATGAAGCGTATGCTGCTCTTTTCGCATGTCATCGAAGAAGCTCAACGGCGCGTATTTCCGCTGCTATTTCCCGCTGAGCTATCACCTAAGATCTTTGCCTGTATGCCGGCAAATGGCGGCTTGCGTGGCAGGGGTTACGAGTTTTTCTGCGACTCGTGGCAGGCCATAGCGGACCGCTACCACGCGGAGTTTGTGTATATTGATAACGCTAAAGAGGATGCCGAGGAAGAGCGAGCTAAATTGCAACGCGCTAACATCCTCTGCATTACCGGAGGCAATGCCTGCCTCCTGTTGCACAACCTCCGCTGCTCAGGGCTTGATCGCAGCATCAAAGACTTTGCTCGCAAGGAGGAATATGTCCTGGCAGGCTATAGTGCAGGTGCTATGGTCCTGACGCCAACCGTCCAGCTTGCGGCTCAAGAACCCTTTAACGAAAATCGCGAGGTAGGGCTGACAACCTTCGATGCGCTTAACCTGGTGGATTACGAGGTTTTTCCGCACTATGATGCGACAACGCATGCAGCCTTTGAACGCTATCGGCGCAGCACACCCAATCTCGTCAAACCGCTAGCAGATGACGCATATATTTGTGAGGATAGGTAGGAGCAACTCCCACGATCTCCCGCAATGAATCGGGGAGCCACGGAGCCACCGGTTGCCCTGTCCGTACCGTTTATGTAGCAACTCAAGAAGAGGATAATTATGAGCGAGTCAACAACAGCCAATGGAAGTTCTCAGCATAAGGTGCGCCGTCGCGAGGACCCGGTATTGATTACTGGCAAGGGGCAATATGTGGGCGATATTCGTCGTCCGGGAATGCTCCATGTCAGTTTTCTACACAGCCTGTATCCTCATGCGCGCATCGTCAGCATTGATACCAGCAAGGCTCAGGCGCATTCTGGCGTGGTGAGGGTTGTGACCGGCGCGGATATAGCGCATCTGGGCTCATTGCTGATCAACCTGGGACCGGGCTCGTGGCCGTCGCAGCCCTGTCTGGCAATCGGGGAGGTCAATTTCGTCGGCGAACCGGTTGCGGCAGTGGTGGCTGAGAGCGAGACGGCTGCATTGGATGCAGTGGAGCTGATCGACGTTGACTATGAGGTGTTGCCTTCCGTCGCAGGCATCGAGGCAGCGTTGCGCGAGGACGCGCCTGAGATATTTAATGAGCAGGGGAATATTGTCATTGTCCAGGAGAAGACAACGGGCGACGTTGAAGGAGCTTTCGCGCAGGCCGATAAAATCGTCTCACTGCGCTTAAATCAGCCGCGCCTGGCACTGATGCCAATGGAGCCGCGAGCCATTCTCGCGGAGGGGCACGCCGACGGAACGCTCTCGGTCTGGATCTCCAACCAATCCATCTGGCTGGCCCGGCTCCAGTTCATGCTGATTTTGCAAATGTCGCCGACGGACATCAAGATTACCATTCCGAACGTCGGAGGCGCCTTTGGCGGCAAAACGCGGCTCTGTGGCGAGGAAGTCGTGACGGCGTTCCTGGCGCGCGAACTGCAAAGGCCGGTGCGCTGGCTGGAAAATCGCCTGGAAAATATCGTCTCGATGGGGCATGGGCGTGGCCTCCTGGCTAATATGCAGGCCGCTGTGCGCCAGGATGGGACTGTGCTGGCGCTGAAGGCGGAACTATTTGCCGATCTGGGCGGCTATCCTGGCGATTTTAGCCTTGCCAGCGTCGGCTCTACCGCCTCAATGATCTCCGGCACGTATGCCATCCCCGCGATCCAGACTATCATTAACGGCGTCAAAACGAACGCAGCTCCCACCGGTCCCTATCGCGGAGCCGGACGCCCGGAAGCCTGCTATTGTATTGAGCGTACGATGGATGCCATCGCGCATGAACTCGCCCTGGACCCTGTCGAAGTGCGCAAACGCAACCTGATCCCGCCCGACGCGTTCCCCTATACAACGGCTACCGGAACCATCTATGACTCAGGGACGTATGCGCAGGCTCTGGATACACTGGTGGCCTCAGCAGGTTATCAAGAGCTGCGCGCCGAGCAAGCCAGGCTGCGCCAACAGGGGCAGTACGCTGGCGTCGGGCTGTGTCTGTATATAGAGAGCACGGGTTCGGGAGGACAGAGCCTCAGTGGGCAGCCTGATAGCGGCCAGGTGCGCATCGCGCCGGATGGCAAAATTCTCGTCGAGAGCGCCTCGGTTGATAGCGGGCAGGGGCATGCTACCACGTTCGCGGCCATCGTCGCGCAGGAATTTGGCGTTCCGCATGAACTGGTTGAGGTGCAGATCGGCGATAGTCCCAACACGCACTCGCTCGCCACCTTTGGCAGCCGCAGCATGGCTGTGGGCGGCGTTGCGCTCAAGCTCTCCGCGCAGGCAGTGAAGGCGCAGATGCTCAAACTGGCCGCGCACCTGCTGGAAGTGGCCGAGGGTGATCTGGAAGTGCGCGATGGCCGCGTCCAGGTCTCCGGTGTCCCTGGCAAATCGTACACGCTGGCTCAACTGGCGACGATTGCCGAGAATCCGGCGCAGAAGTCCGAGTTCCCGGAGGACCTGCAAAAAGAGCTGCTCAAAGGGCTATGCAGCATGCAGGGCTTTGAGCCTGGGGATTTGGCCTATCCCTTCGGCGCGCACCTTGCCGTGGTGCAGATCGATCCTGCGACGGGCGAGGTGAAGCTACGGCGCTACGTCGCGGTCGATGATTATGGCTGCGTCCTGATGCCGACGCTGGTGGAGGGGCAGACACACGGGGCCATCGCGCAGGGCATTGGACAGGCCCTCTGTGAGCAGATGGTGTACGACGGCAATGGCGAGGTGCTTTCCGCTACTTTGATGGACTATGCCGTTCCCTTAGCGGACTCGCTGCCGCGTTTCGAGCTTGTGCTCACCGAGACCCCCAGCCCGCTCAACATTCTGGGCGTCAAGGGAGCTGGAGAAGCAGGCACCGTTGCCGCTCCCGCCGCCGTTGCCAACGCCGTGCTCGACGCGCTGTCGCCTCTGGGGATCACCGCGCTGGATATCCCCTTGACACCCGAGAACGTCTGGCAGGCAATCCATTCAAAACATCTGTAGGGGCAGGGCTTGCCCCTGCCCTGATGGTGTGCTTGAATATTCAGGTTGGAGCGTAATCCTCCAACCTGTCTTGCGTCGCTGCCTATAGGGCATCGTCTTACGCAATCTTGAGCGCCACAATCCCTTGTAATGTGCCGATAAACACGAGCCCGTTAGAGAGCGTTGGCGTTGCGAAGCGCGAGGTTATGCCCACAGGGATCGAAGCGCGCACCGCGCCCGTGTCGCGGTTGAGGGCATAGAAAATGCCATTGTTATGATCGACAACGTAAAGCGTGTGTCCGCCGATGATGGGGGAGCCGTTGACCGATTGCGGCGCGTGCCAGCCAACCGTCATAGTCTCGCCTGGCCCAATTTTCACTTGACGCACACCATCGGCACAGGGCAAAAATACCTGTGAATCGGCGGTAGCGGCCCCTCCATAAGCATTGCAGACGTCCGTTTGCTGGATCTGACCGCCAACTCCACCCAGGGCATTGGCATGCAACAGATAGCCCTGACCTGATTTCCCATCGCTAAAGATCAGTCCGTTGGGCAGTAGCACCGGACTCATTGAGCCGAGATCGGCATCGTTAGCATTATCCTGCGCCCATGATTGGGGCGCGAAACCATCTTCAAGCTGTAACGCAGGCGAGAGCCGTAGCACGGAATCGGTATGATCCCACTGCCCCTGCGTGACCTCACCATTGCCCACGGATACAAAGAGATGTCCCGCGTCATCCATCGCTGCTCCCGGCGGCGCCCAGATGCCTCCCTCTCGCGTCGTTGGCACCTTATAAGAGATCAGATTACCTTGCCCATCCGTCCGTACCCCGATGACGCGGCCATGATAGTCGCCGCAGTCCCCGAGACGTCCACCGAAGGGGATATAGATCATCCCTTGATAGAGCGTGAGCGCCCCCCGCTCCTGATGAGTCAGGGGGTCCATACCGGGCGTATCGACCGTGCGGCGTACCTGCACCTTGCCTGTGTTCAGATCAAGCCCCACCAGGATATGGGAAACTCCGGTTATTTCAGCCACGGCGAAGATGAGATGGCTGGCCGGATCGTACACCGGCGTGCCGGTAATGCCGCTTGGATTGATATTGCCACAGGGGAGAGCTGAGAGAGGGACGGGAGTCCCGACCTGCGTATGCCATTGCATCTGCCCGCTTTGCTCATCAAACGAATAGAGCGAATCCCCTTCCGTCGCGATAATAAGCTGTTTGCCGATCACCAGCGGCTCCGCGTAGACCGCACCGTCCAGTGCTTTGGTCCACGCCCGCGTAAACTGATGGGGATCAGGGATATTGGGCAGATAACCGGTGCGAGCGTTATCATTGTGATAGGTGGTCCAATCAGTTGTTGGCGGCGTCACAATAGGGGTTGCATTGGCCGTTAGAGTAGGCGTCGCATTGGCTGATTTCGTCGGGGTGGCAGCCGGAGCCGGGGGAGAACCACAGCCGACCAGCAACATCAGCAATAGGGTCGTAATTGTCCATAGCATGGATCGCGAGCGTCTCCTATAGCCATATAGAGGGAAGGAGAGGTGGTCTGAGCGCGCCCAGCCTTGACGGAACGCGGTTACAAAATAGCTCAAAATGCAGATGGATACCGAACTTGCAATTATAACAGAGGCGTAGAGCATCTCCTTGTTCTCCTAATACAATGGTTATTTGTCTCACCTCATAGTTAAACGTATCAGCGTCCGTTATTGTATATTTTTAACGTGCAAAAACAGTAGCCATCCCTTTTCTGAAAAGGAATGGCTACTCACCAGCCCGGTATATAGAAGCACCCCTACATGATTATTCTTTTTTTCGCCTTTCGGGACCCTCCTTAGTTGCTGATTGATCAGACTCCTTTGAAGAGGCCAGACTGTTCAGCGCCTTGATAATTGCAGGAGCAAGAGCTTCGGCCAGCGCGGGGGCGAGGGCGTCCGCCAGTGCGGGGGCAAGAGCGGCTGCCAGTAAGGTTGTTTCCAACGGTGGTGTCTGTCCAGCAGCACGCGTCGGAACCAGGGATGCAATGAGTTCTTCGGCAAGAGCTGCTGTAATAGCATCTTCTGTTCTGGAACCCCCTTTAGGAGAGGATGCGCCTCCAAGCAGCTCTTTAATCAGTGCTTCAACTAAAGGATCTATTCCATTGTGGGCCGGTGAGCGTCCGGGATTCGTCGTCATAGTGATGCTTCCCTTTCATCTCTTGAGAATAAGCATAGTGAAGTCTTCAGAGCAATTTTTAGCTGCACTGCTCTGAAGACCTCGTTGCTGAATTAAAATATCAGCGGATCTTCCCCATTTTTGCTAGTGCGAGAGATAAAAAAAGAGACTGCATCTGAATGTGTTATACAGTCTCTTTTTCGCGCTCCTCACGACGAGCCATAAGGGCAGCTATCAGCAGAGGAGAGATGCCTTCCTCGCTCTCTTCGCGCTCTTCACGACGGCGGCTCGCCAGAGCAGCCACCAGCAGAGGAGAGATACCTTCCTTATATTCCTCGCCCTCTTCGCGGCGACGACTCGTCAAAGCAGCGAGCAGGAGAGGGAAGATGCCTTCTCCATGCTCTTCACGACGACGGCTCACCATAGTAGCGAGCAGGAGAGGGAAGATGCCTTCTCCACGCTCTTCACGACGGCGGCTCACCATAGTAGCGAGCAGGAGAGGGAAGATGCCTTCTCCATGCTCTTCACGACGACGGCTCACCAGCGTAGCGAGCAGGAGAGGGAAGATGCCTTCTTTGCGCTCTTCGCCCTCTTCCCAGCGACGGCTCGCCAGAGCAGCTACCAGAAGAGGAGCGATGCCCTCTTTACGCTCTTCGCGGCCTGTTATCATACTCGTCAAAAGCAGAGGCAATACTTCCGTGCCTTCTTCTTGAGTCTCAGTTCCCCTCTTGGCTTCTCGTGCAGATACTGCCATGATAAAATCTCCTTTCAGGATCTCTGTTACATGTATTCGATCATCTTTTGTTTTGTGACAGTTACCTGTCCTATGTCGAGGACAGTGGAAACATTGGGTATGTTCCCAAAAAGGTGGAGTGAAGAACTCCGAACCTCATTCATCTGTACTCTCTTCATCAGTATAGAGAGTAACTAAAAATGATATTTATCTATGAGGTTAAGAAAAAATGTGAGGAACGAGACCAATAATTTTATGAATAGCATATTTTTCCTAATGTAGGAGTAATAACGAGCCTTGTTGGTCGCCTCACTCGCTATAACTAAATAGCAGTAGCTACATATAAAGGTCCATTTTCCTTTTATGTGAACCCTCTAGCAATAGAATTTTCTCAGGAGAGAAGCCGATGCAGGATAAAAGTTTTCTGCAAGCTATACAGGAGCTACAAACCAGAATTGCAAATAACTTCCAGGAATCGATAAGCCAGATGCTGTTGTATCGCACAACAGTCGCGAATGCCACAGCAGATATCAAGGATGAAAAAGTACGAATGGTTGTCACTAGCATCCTTATCACGGGTCAGATTACCGCTCTGTTAACTCTGATGAAAGATATGGGATTTCTCGACAAGGAGCAATACAATGAATTTATCACCTACCTATTAAGCTCCCTTACTGCTCAGCATGACGAGTTTATAATGGACCTTTTGCATGTTCTTGCATCTTTGCCACCCACTGATACGATCCTCTAAGAGTGTATCTGATTCTCAGCATGAGTGCATGCTCGCACCTGCGACGCTCGCCGCGCGAACTCCGCTTTAATGGAGAACCTACTCAGGTGCAGCAAAAGAGCGAAGAAATGCAGCCTGACTGATAGTATGAGTGAGGGTGGGGCATATCAGGCGAGAGGGAGGCTGAAGTAAAAGGTTGCGCCGCCGCCTTTTTCGCTTTCCACCCACATCTGGCCGCCGTGCCGCTGGATAATCTCACAGGCGATATGCAGGCCAATGCCCAATCCCAGGTAGGTTTTTGTTTCAGCATCATTGATCTGATAGAACCGCTCAAAAATCTTCTGCTGATGCTTTTTGGCGATCCCGATGCCAAAATCCTGCACGCTCACCGTCGCCGTTTGCTGGTCCTTTACCATGCGCACCAGTATTTTATTTGCTTGTGGAGAGTATTTGATCGCATTATTGAGCAAGTTAATCAAGACCTGCCCGATGCGGTCCCGATCCCCAAGCACTTCGGCGCGAGCGACCTCTTCGAGCTGGATATGATGGGTCTGAGTGGTTCCCTGCGTGTTTTCCACAACTTCCTGTGTCAGCGCTTGCAGATCGAAACGTTCTTCTTGATAAACCAGCTTACCCGTCTGGATTTTGGAGAGATCTAACAGGTCATTGATAAGCTTGGTGAGCTTATTGATCTGGGCGTCCATGCGAGCCAGGTAATAGAGTCCCTTCTCTCCGGACTCTCCCTCTGTACCCAGGAGTCGTTGCAGGAGGCCAAGAAAGCCCTTGAGGCTGGTAACAGGCGTTTTAAGCTCATGACTTGCCATGCTGATAAATTCATCTTTACGTCTGTCCAGCTCTTTGCGTTCGCTGATATTCAGAACGAAGCCGATGCAAGTGTTGGTCTGCTCGATGCGGGTCACTGCAATCAGAACCGGGATACGTCTACCGCTTTTATGCAGGTATTCTTTTTCATACGTTCCCGATGAGCCTCTCTCCTGCAATGCCTGGACTGCTTGAACGCTCAAATACTGAAATTCTGGAGGAGTGAGGGTATCGCGCTGTAGTGTGCCTGCCAGCATTTCTGCTCGGGTATAGCCGATCAGATCGAGAAAAGCGTCATTAGCATCCAGGAAGGTGCCATCAAAGTCCGAGAGGAACACGCCGATGAGGTTAGAATCGAAGAGGTGCTGGAACCTGGCTTCGACCTCTTTGCGCTCCATAATCTCGTTTTCAAGCGAGTTTGCCTGCTGTTGCAATGAGGCAATAGCGCGGAGTCGCTCATCGAGATTGGGGAGCAGCGTGTAATGCTCATCTGGAATAACCTGGGAGTGTTGATGGCAGATGTCATGAAACTGCTGCTTGTATATTTCGCCGGTAAAGTTATGCATGGAGTAGGCGCAAAGCAGCGAGAAGGAGGGGTGAGCGTTATACAGCTTGTTCCAGAGCATTTCCAGTTGGATGGCCGCGGTTGAATTGTCCCGCTCCCAAAATTGTGCAACCATCTCCCCAAAAATTCGTAGGCGCTTTTGACCCTGCGATGCCTGTGCCATTACCTTGCCTATGATCTCAGAAAATCGCTCCGGTACCGGCAAGTCGTGTTCCATAAACTTTGAGAGTACCTCATCTGCATCCAGAGAGATGTATGCATCGCGCGCATAAGCGGCGGCCAGGTCCAGCCCATTGGCTTTCAACCGCTCCTCAAGCTCCTCGCGATGAGCTTTCGTCGCGATAACGATGCAGGACTCACCTGAGCCAAGCCCCGCCCAGATAAAGTTGCTCACAACATTCAGGAGGAAGTCGTCCGTCTCGTAAAACTGGACGAAATGTACAAAGTCATCTTTTCTATTCCCATAGAGTGGCAGCGTTAGCCTGTGTTCGCCAATGCTGCGAAAGCTAGCGATCAGGGTGCCCGTGCCCGGCGCGTGCAGGAAATTCGTTATGCTGCCCTCAAAATGGTGCCATGAGCCATCTTGATGGCGCAGGCGACATGCCGCGCTCAGGCTATCGCCGGGTGTTTGTGCGATTTTGCTTAATATCAGCCGTATCGTTTCGACATCATGAGGGTGGGCCAGACTTTCTATCTGAGCGCCTACAAGCGTGTCGGGGGTATGCCCCAAAATTGGGGAGATGGAAGAGCTAACAGAAGCGATCATTCCCCGTACGTCGAGCAATGCAAAAATCTCTGAGCACTTCTCGACGGGGGCAATATGCTGCTGCTTGAGTATTTCACCTGGCTGGGGACTGTTGTGCATCTTGTTTGGTATCATAGTCATGTGAACCGGCCTCTAGTTCCCCTGATAATATGCGCCTGTTGCAATACTGTAGCATAGCAATTTCACTTAGGCAAGGTCATCCATAAAGGTCAATATACAGCCACGTCCTGTACTCCTTTTTTTTACAGGGAGGTTTCCATCTAGTAAATATTTATCATGCTCGATAATTTCTGGTTGAGAAATGTTAACCTCATAGTAGTACTTAATAAGTACCAGATAAAGATATAGGCAAGCAGCGCAATAGGCTCGTGGTAGTATTTGTAGCAGAGTACACACAGCTTACGCAGTGGCCGGTTTCATTTTATAGGTAGCGAGACGGAAATGCGGCTACTGATTGACGGCATACGCTTATCGGGAGCTGTACCATCCTGATTGCCTGATGAGCGTATGTCCTTGAGATAGGATGCCTGCTGGATAAGTAGCGGCATACCAAACATTGAAGAGGTTGAGAAAAAGATGCTTACAACAAAACCGCGTGACCCATCAAAAATGCAAAAGAAGCTTTTGCAAGCACGTCGCAAGCGCCGTTTCTCGCCATTGATGCTGATTGGCATCTCCGTGACAGCTATAATCGCGCTTATCGGCGTAGGTATATTTGTTGTCCGTCCGCTGGTAGGCTCGCATGCGGCAGCCACGGTGAACATGGATTGTACCCTGATCATGCCGTCCGATCCTTTAAGCGCGCAGGAGCTGGCGACCCCGTATCAGCTCACCGCCACCGATCCGGCTAATGGGCCGTGCAATGAAGCCAATGCCAATCAATCGGCCTTCGTCCAGGCGGTGATTCTGGACCCGGCCACCGGTAAGATGTCGGCCTATGAGCCATTGGTGATCGATCAGGGGACGCAGCCTGCGGTACAGCCTGTTGTGCCTCAGCTCCCGGCCCATGCCGTCGTTGGCCTCTGGTTTGGCGATAATGGCAATTCCCTGACCCTCTCGCGTCACAACGCCCAGGCAGCTGCCCAGGGTGATGCTGCGGCACAGGCGCAGACGGCGGCGGGCGCTCAAAGGGTGCATGTAACCCTTCGTGGCGGCAGGCTCGGCGCAAACTGCGTCAATGGCACTGCGGGCTCCGTTTTTGGGCAGTTCTCTTATTGTAATGCCGTCGCCTTCTTCCGCGCAGCGAACCGCTTGATCGCAGCCGGGAAAATCACTATTCCGGCGCTGGGCACTGCAAAAGATGGCGGCGTCTGCCCCACCACGCGCGATTTTAGCATCGTCGATATGGATCAAAGCGACAATGTGCAGACGCAGTACCTGGCAACGGCCAGCGGCCAAACGGCTCAGCTTTCAGCAGCCAATCAGGCCAAATTGGCGAACGCCACAGTCATCGGGAATCCGAGCGATAATGCTCTGGTGACCCGACTCGTTGATCCGGCTCTGGGTTGCCAGCCATTCCAGATCCCCGATCTTGTCAATCCTGGGACGATGGTTTCCACGCTAGCCACCGACGAGTTGCAGGCGGCAGCCGATCAGCAGGCTCCCATCGCACTCGTACCCGCGGGCGATCCTATGGTGCTCAATAATGGCAATGAGAGTCTTGCCAAGACCAATGCGTACCGCGCGGGCGTTGATCAGCCACGAGCGGCGAACCTCAATGACGCCAGCACGACGACCTATTGCGAGAATCTGGTGAAGGTGGGTCTGCCACGTATCAGTGGCGAACAGACCATTTTCCAGAACTTCCCGTCGCCCGATGGCGGTACAGTGACCAGCAATCTCTTTACCTTCCTGGCAAATCGCTTGAACGCGACGTTTAGCGCCGGTGGTTTGAATTGCGTGAGCTTGCTGAAGATTCAGAATCCTGTGACGCTTACCACTGATGCCAATGGTGTGGTGACCGCTGCGACCATTGCTATCAACCCTGCACCTGCTGCGTAATCTGGCGCGGCAATAAAGCAGGAGCAGGTCAGAAGGTCCGCCGTCGAGCGGGCCTTCACTTTATGTTAATCAGGCTGCAACTGTGTTTGCAGTAACCGCGTGTAGAAGCCATTGCATCTCCATAATTGTTCGTGCGTTCCTTGCTCCACAATTCGCCCCTGCTCCAGCACCAGGATCAGGTCTGCGTTACGAATGGTGCTGAGCCGGTGAGCGATGATCACCTGAGTGCAGGGGAGCCGTTTAAAATTCTGCTCGACGATGCGCTCGGTAACGACATCCAGCGCGCTGGTTGCCTCATCCAGCAGGAGTAACGCGGGATAGTGGGCGATTGCGCGTGCCAGCGCCAATCGCTGGCGCTGTCCGCCGGAGAAGGCGCTTCCGCCTTCGGAGACCAGCGTATCGTAGCCCATCGGCATCTTCTCAATATCCTCGTCAATAGCGGCTATGCGAGCAGCTTCGACGATCTGCGTCATATCCATTTCGGGGTTATTCAGGGCGATATTTTCTTTGACCGAGCCACTAAAAATAAAGGATTCCTGAAGCACGACGCCGAACTGGCTGCGCACCTGCTGGTAATGGAGCCTCTCTAGAGGGACGCCATCAAAGAGAATGGTCCCCTGTGTAGGCGTAATCAGGCCAACCAGCAGCTTTCCCAGTGTGCTCTTGCCAGAGCCTGTTCTGCCGACAAGGGCCACTTTCTGACCGGGGTAAATGGTCATATTGATGTCCTGCAAAATCATAGGGGCATGCTGGTCGTATTGAAAGCTCACATGTTGCAGCTCGATCTGGCCCCGTAAGCGGTGGGGAGGCTGTACCTGAGCAGGATCTTGTTCGGGCTGCGTCCCGATAACATCGGCGACGCGAGCAAAATGCGCCCGCACGATCTGCAAATCCTGGGTACTGGTGGCGAGAGAAGCAAGCGGCCCTAGCAACTGGATTGCCAGCGTATTGAGCGCCAGCATCGCGCCAATGGTCAGGCTTCCATTGATGACCAGCGTCGCGCCGATCCAGAGTAGGAGCAACGGCGCTAAGAGATTGGCAATGCCCGCTAGCGTATTAACCACTAAAGAGAGATAGTTTAGACGCAGCGCAATGTTCATCTCATCGAAAAAGAAATTCTCCCAACGTGTGAATGCCCGCTGCTCGCTTCCCGCAGCCTTCAAGGTAGCGATACCGGATAAAATTTCATTCATATAGCCTTGAGTTTTGCCCTGTGCCTCTAAATCGCGCTGCGTCAACCGCCGAATAGCCGGGGAGGTGAGGAGAAGCAACGCGACCTGAATGATGCCGATCCCCAATGTCATTGCCGCGATGAATTGTGATAGGGAGAACAGGATGATGAAATAGACAATAACCGTGCCGCCATCCAGGAAGGTGGAGAGAAGCTGATTGGTCAGCAGGTCGCGAATCGCCAGGTTGCTATTCACGCGTGCCAGCAGGTCGCCGTTCAAGCGTAACTGAAAGAAGCGGTAGGGCAGGCTGAGCAGGTGCTCAAAGAAGTTGAGCATCATGTCTCTGTCAATTCTGGCTTGTAAATAGAGCAATAGAGATGAACGTAAGAATGATGCCACTCCTTGAGTAAGGATCAAAAGCAGCATACCAGAGCCCAGCAGCAGTAGCATATCAGGATTTTTTGCTGGCAGGATGCGGTCAATAACCACCGCGGTAAGTAAAGGCGCGGCCAGCCCCAGAGCTTGCAGGAACAGCGATGTGGCGATAATCTGAACAATGATCGCTCGCATTTGCAGCAGCGAGCGGACGTAAGACCAGGGCGTGAGCAGCTTTTGCGGCGCTTTCTGGCTAAACTGTGTCCCGGGTTCTAGCATGAGCGCCACGCCAGTGAAGCCTTCATCGAACTCTTCACCGGTCAGCGTTCTGCGCCCGCTGGCCGGGTCTACCACATCTATTCTGTTGGGCGACCAGCGTTCCACAATTAAGAAGTGATTGAATTCCCAATGCACGATAGCCGGGAGCGCAACGTAACGAAAGCTGTTCAGGTCTACCGAGACGGCTCGCACCCGCAGTCCATACAGGCGCGCAGATTTCACAATATCCAGCGCCGTAAGCCCATCCCTGCCGACCCCGCAGTGTTCCTGCACTTCTGAAATGCTGGTGGCGTAGCCGTAGTAGTTTAAGACCATTGCCAGGCAGGCGGCGCCACACTCAACGTCGGTCACCTGCATCATCTCGGGGACGCGTCGTTTTCTCTGCTGTGGCTGCTTTTTGGCCCGGGAGGAGGTGGCAGGACGAGTCATCACAGGCTGCAACTCTTGCGTCTCCGCCTCGATAATCCTCAAAAGTTCGTCCGGGTATCTGGAGCTTTGACGCTCCCAACGGTGACGACCCGTTGACTGGGTGTAAGGGATGCCGAGGACCTGCTCATAAGGAAGGACTCTGACGAGACGCGATGAGGATAGCGGCTCCTGTTGTGTCGGTTCCATAAATACTCTTTCCTCGTTTTTAGTATGTTAAGCAGATGGGGACGTTTGAAAAATATCATTGAAGAGCTTCTGAAAATTGTTGAAGCCTGGTAAAAGAGAGAAAACGTTGGCTGAACCGGTCTGCACCTGAGCCTGGCATACACTTCCTGGAGGGACCTGAATTTGAGCAGCGGGCGCTACAGGAACGGTCGCCACAATATATGGCCCTGCTACCGCCTCGGGTTGTGGTATTTGGGTGTGGAATTGGGCGTTAATGACTGCCGGGCTCATTGCCCCTGCTTCAACATGGTCAATTGCGCCAGTAAATGTGATGTTCTTGGAAGCGATCATGATGCGCACCGCTTGCCCGGCTTTCAGATTCGCCTGCTGGTCCGCTGGCAGAAGGAGTAATACGGCAGTTGTCCGCTGACCTTTTCCCTGCTTCCCTGCTTGCTGGAGCACTATCCCCTGGCCTTGAACGACGAGAGGCACTTGCAGCGACCAGACGAGGATACCACCGCCAATCAATGTCAGCAATAAGAGCCAGAGGAAGCCAAAGACAGGGGGAGAAACCAATCGTAGCATAACCTGCCGTTCCTGTCTTTGTACGTACTTTGCGATGGCACGCTGGCGAAAGATAGAACGGTTTGGAGCTGTCATCACCTCACCTCACTCTCATGGGTAACAATAGCTTGCGCTCTGCACATGCCGTTGCCGCCCCTGCAACTGGGATCATCTGGTGAGTGAATAATCCAGTTACAGCGGCGGCAACGGTATTACCAAGTAGCTTACTAAAGCTAATAACGCGGGCAAGCAAGCGCTGTTAGCCGTTTAGCTTACCAGTGCTGATGAATGACCTGCGTACCGGTCGTAGTAGTTGTGGTGGTAGTCGGTGTCGTCGTGGGCATCATCTTCTGTGGCGGCGTCATCATATGATGCTTGTGCTGTTTATGATGGTGCTTGTGGTGTTTGTGATGATGGTTATGGGCGTGGCCGCCCGCGACTTGCGAGAGCTCATCTTCATTCAGTTCCTGGAGGACGACGTCTTGCTCAGTGGCTGCTTTTTTAAAGATAGAAAACATGGTATCTCCTTTTCGTACTAAAAACTGTGGCGGTAACTATCGCGCTGCGATAGCCGCATTCCCGTATCGTAAGCGGCGAGACTTTGGCCTGGCAGTATTTCACGCAAATGAAACCCCCTGAGCCCGCTTGATGCTGTAGCAGCTGTTTAACAATGCCCCTTCTGTTGACGATGCATGCCATTGCGGCTAGCTACCTATGCTGCCTGTCTGCATGCTATTCGTGAGCCGGGCAGATTAAATCTCACCAGCTACCTGCTGACTGAGAAAGAGTACACATCTGTTTTCACGACCTTTTACAGGGAGATTTTCAGTATGGGACTTTTGCCTACAGTAAAGCTACCAACGCTTACTGCTTCCGTTGCGTTCGCTGGAAGTGCCCAATGGCGAGAATCAGCGGATCGAGGTCGGTCTTAGTGCGATACATCGGCAATGCTTGTTGGGGCGTAGTGGCCGCCTGATGCAGAGTTTCCGCATATGCTGTAATAGCTCGTTTCAATTGTTGCAACTCGTATTCCACTTGATGGGTGTGTTGCAGGCGCACCCAGAGCGAGTTGATCACACCAATCAGCGGCCAGAGGACTTTCGCTTCTGGGGGGTAAGGGATCTTTGCCACGATTTGCCCATTGACCGCTTCAATATGTGCCTTTACCAGTTGCTGGATGCTCTCTTCCAACTGCATCCTCGCTTGTTCAGAATACGCTCGTTCTTCCGCAATCGTATGTTCGAGCGATGCGACCATCTCAGCCCGGTCGGCGCGGGTGATTGCGCGTGTGGAGCTGCGTACCCAGAGGTAGGCAACGCCCGCTATGATGATCTGTAGCCCAACCGGACGCACAAGCACGGGAATAAATTGCGTGACGAGATCATGGGTCAGAACCTGCGTATGTTGTTGATACATAAGATCAAAGTAGATGAAGAGCGAGTTGCTAAATGCCAGGGCGAAAATGGTTTGTGGTCGCAGCAAAGAGACCGCTAACAGGTCCACGATAAGGTAGAGGTCATAGAGTTGGATGCTGGTCTCATCAAAAGGCAGTGTGGTCACAATGACGGCGGTCAATACAAGTTCAGAAGCAATTACCAGAATCAGACCTGCCATGAGCGGTTTTCGCATGCGATTCAGCACAAGGGTAAAAACAGTAATGGCTATAATCAGGCCATCCAGATAGATTACCAGACGATTAGGGAGGAATGCGCAGGCGGGGAAGAAAATAATCAGTACGATCAGGAAGAAAAAAGCCACGGTGCTGAAAAGACGGACGCGACGAGCAATTTCACGCTTGACGAAACTGGCGTTCGCCGGAGGCTCGGGGATTGCCGTCAAGCGATACCACCAGCCAAGAAGGCGGTCTTGCCAGTCAGGTTCTGGCGTGAGCACTTCACCGGGCGACCATGCCTGTTTGGTTGTGGGGGGCTCAGGAAATAGAGTGCGGCTCATATCTTTAGGGACCTCCTGTCTGTTCTGTAGAAATAACAATTACTTCTAATTCGAGGAGTAAGCGTAACAGATCATCTATCAGATCCCTGGAAAAAGGCACCATATCTTTGATGTTTGCAACGGTGCGCTCTCCATTGATCGTTGTCAGCAGTGTGTATAATGCCTCTCTCTGTTCAGGAGCCTGCACACTTAATCGTTCCCAACTCAGCGCCGCGATAATTTTGGGGACAGCAGAGCACTGCATGGCGGGTGCAAGCGGATCTGAAGACTGTGGTCGCAGTCCTCTGGCGGACTGATGCGGGCCTGTGATCAGTGGCTGGTGGACTAATGTCCATTCAAATGGCCCTTTTTCTCGATCAAGGCGACAAAGGATGTCTTTGTCCGATGGATAACGCTTTCCTTGCTGATCCTCCAGATATGCGGAAACGACCTCTCCTTTGACGAGCTGAATAAAGGCCGTGCAGCGCCCGCGCACGCCCGGCGCCCGCGCAAGCTCTGCGTAGAGCGTACCGTTTTGCCTGTAACGCTTAAATAGTTCTAAGCTAAATTTTAGACCAAGACTTGCATCTATACCCTCTTTATCCACGTTGCACCTTCTATAGAAACTGAGAATGCCCGGTGTTGTAGTTAAGAAAAAGCTCTCTAGCTCATTAATGGCATACTCTCTATTACTGATAATGAGATAGAAAAGCAACAACGCGTTTTATTTATGCAAATTTAACACATTGCTGGCGCGTTGTCCAGAGTTTTACCTCCTGTTTGCTTGCTGGATGCTATCCACGCTTGAACAGGAGCGGGGCTGGCAGGATTTCACAGATGGGGGGAGATGGTGATATGCTTTCTGTTGTAATGCTGTATCCTCAAGCGGGTCGAAAGCCATGAATTCCCGCTGCTTCCCTTGAGGGCAGTATATGCATCAAACCCTGAGATGTCAAGTGGAAATGCATCGAGGAATCGCTTTAATCTCAGTCAAGTTATTTGGCTGAGGATCACTGGGGATCACTGAAGGGTTTGTAATTAGTTACATAAGGAGAGCAAATGACGACAAGGCATCCTTTAACATTGGGGTACAAGGCTTCGGCGGAGCAGTTCGGGCCGAGAGAACTGCTGAACTTCGCGGTCGAAGCGGAGGCATGTGGGTTTGATAGTGTCTGGATCAGCGACCATTTCCAACCCTGGCGACATACTGATGGACATGCTCCATTTGCCTTTTCCTGGCTTGGTGCGGTTGGCGAGCGCACCAAGCGCATCTTGCTCGGCACCAGCGTCCTGACGCCCACTTTTCGTTATCAGCCCGCGGTCGTGGCGCAGGCTTTTGGGACGCTTGGCGTGCTGAACCCTGGACGCATGGTCCTGGGCGTTGGCACCGGCGAGTCGCTCAATGAGGTAGCTGTTAGCGCAGTAGAATGGCCGTCCGCGAAAGAGCGCCTGGCCCGTCTGCGTGAGGCCATCGCGCTGATTCGTCGTCTCTGGAGCGAGGAGTTCGTAACCTTCGAGGGCGAATACTATCGCACGCGTAACGCCACCATCTATGATCGTCCCGCGCAACCCATTCCCATCTATATTAGCGCGGGCGGACCCGTGGCGGCCAAGTTCGCCGGGCGAGCTGGCGATGGGTTTATCTGTACCTCTGGCAAGGGCGATGAATTGTATCGCAATCAGCTCCTCCCGGCTGTAGAGGAAGGGGCAAAGGCGGCTGGCCGCGATCCCGCGAGCATCGAACGCACTATCGAGATCAAAGTCTCCTTTGATACCGACCGCGAGCGCGCCCTTGCCGATACGCGCATCTGGGCCGCGTTGGCGCTCCCCGCCGAGGATAAAGTTGGCGTTGAAGACCCGCGTGAGATGGAGAAGAGGGCCGAGGCTGTGGCGGACCAGGCTCATCGTCGCTGGCTTGTCTCAGATAATCCAGAGGAACATATTGAGCAGATCCGTCCTTACATTGAACTGGGTTTCACCCATCTCATCTTCCATGCGCCCGGCGACGATCAATCGCGCTTCCTTCAGCTTTACGCGAAAGAAATTCTCCCCAGGCTCAGAAAGCGTTGGGGCTAGCCAGAGCAATGCGTGAGAAAAGAGAGGTGTTATGATGGATGTTTTCGACGCAGTCCGCACTGTGCTGGCGGTCCGCCAGTTTCAGGAGCAGCCAGTACCAGAGCCTGTTGTCCGGCAGATTGTTGAAGCCGGACATCTAACTGCGAGCAGCATGAATGGTCAGCCCTGGCATTTTATCGTCGTGGAGGACAGGGAGACTTTGCGCAAGTTGGGATCGCTCGCGCAGACCGGGCCATATATCGCGCAGGCCCCGCTGGCGATTGTTGTTGGCATGGAGCAAAGCCGGTTTGCCGTCTCCGATGCGAGTCGGGCCATCCAATCGATGATCTTGACGGCCTGGGCCAATGGCGTCGGCTCAAACTGGGTCGGCTTCGAAAATCTCCAGCAAATAAATCCCGTGCTGGGCATACCAGAGGAGATCAATATCCTGGCTATTATCCCCTTTGGCTACCCGGTCCGTGGCCTGGGCAAGGGGAAGAAGAAGCGCAAACCGCTTGGCGAGGTTGCCCACCGTGGGCGCTGGGGCCAGCCATTTGCGTAAAAATTTCTGAGTTGTGTCGCCTGCCAAAGAGCTTCAAGGTATCTCTGCGCCTTGAAGCTCTTTTCTTTCCCTTCTCGCCGCCACGGGCAGCAACAACGCTTTGCACATAGCGTTAGATCCTGCTTTTCCACGAGATTTCAATCAAATTTCTATGGTCAATAACACTTTAACCGGTTAAAGTGTTATTGTAGAATTTATACGGAAAATTGCTTTTGCTGCCGCTAAATTCATTTAGAGACTGACGAGGGATAAAATGGATTCACTCCTTCCTTATCTTGAAATATCGGGGCCGGATGGACAACAGATGCATGTTGAACTGAGCGAGGATTACATCACTATAGGGCGCTTTGAGCAGTTCAACTCCATTGCTTTACAACCTGATCCGCAGCAGCTTATCACGCGCAAAGTGCATTGCGTCCTGGAGCGCAATCTGCATGGGTGGTGGGTTGTTGATAATGGCAGCGTGAACCGCACCTTTGTGCAGAGCGGCGGCGAGATGAAAGTGGTGGATGGCCGTGTTTTGCTCGCACCAGGCGATAGTATTTGCATCCTGGGGAAATTAACTGAAACGAGCAAGCCCCTCTACTGGAAACTCACCTTTCACGATCCTCTGGGCACTCGTCCTTCCGGGCGCGCTCCCTCTGTGGCCTACCTGGAATATGATTGGATTCAAGCCCGGCTTTATCGCGTTGAGGGGGGCAGGAGGCAGGAGATCTACGACCTGCGCCCTCAAGAGCACAAGCTCATTCGCTATATGGAGCAGCGCAATCGCACCAATGGGAATGTGCCGGTGATGTGCCTCTACGAAGAATTACTGGCTGCTATCTGGGGCGAAGACTCGCTGCATACAGAGGTTGATGTCAACCACCTTGTCTGGGAACTGCGTAAGAAGCTAGAGCCCGATCCCAAAGAACCGCGCTTTCTCGAAACCGTGCGTGGCCTGGGTTATCGCCTGGTGACCCATTATATTCTGCCGCCATCGCCATCACTAGAGGAGGGAGTATGAGTAACCAGCACTGGCTACAACGTCTGTTTGGCCGAAAGCCCGATCAACAGAAGGTATCCCAACCGGCTACGCTCTCTGAAACAGAGATACAGCGAGTTGCAGCAGAGGTCAGGCATATCATTGAACAAACGGATGAGCGCACGCAAGCGGTGATTGCAGATCCTGGCGGCGAAGAGGCCCTGGCGACTGTCCCGGCTGTCTGGCAAATCGGAGACATGATCCTGAATCAGTATGAAGTGACGGATAAACTTGGCGAAGGCGGTATGGGAACCGTTTACAAGGCTCGTCATCATGGCTGGGATATTGATCTGGCCGTTAAGTCCCCTCGACCGGAAACTTTTGCCACCGAGAGCGGCAAAGCCAACTTTACGCGCGAGGCGGAAACCTGGGTCAATCTGCAACTGCATCCCCATATCGTTGCCTGCTATTATGTGCGCATTCTAGGAGGAATCCCTCGCGTTTTTGCCGAATACGTTGCCGGTGGCAGTCTCGCGGACTGGATTCGTCGCCGCCATCTCTATCAGGGTGGGCATGAGCAGGCATTGGAGCGCATGCTGGATATTGCCATCCAGTTTGCCTGGGGGCTGCATGCTGCCCATGAACAAAGGTTGGTTCACCAGGATATCAAGCCTGCTAATGTTATGCTCACCCCGGAAGGGCTCGTCAAAGTGACCGATTTCGGGCTGGCTAGAGCGCGAACTCTGGCGGGCGAACCGGTAAGCCAGAGCGAGAGCGGGTCACAGAGCATACTCGTCAGTGTGCGCGGCATGACTCCCGCGTATTGCTCACCGGAACAGGCGAAAGGGGAGGCGCTGAGCCGCAAGACGGACATCTGGAGCTGGGGCGTCTCCGTATTGGAGATGTTTGTGGGAGGAGTGACGTGGCGCAGCGGCGCTCTTGCTCGCGATGTGCTGGCAAGCTACGACACTCCCGATGACACAGCCATCCCTCCAATGCCTAAGGCCGTGATGCTGCTCCTGGCTCGCTGCTTCGAACCTGCGCCAGAAAACCGTCCGGCCAGCATGCTGGATGTAGCGGCAGAACTTCAGGCAATCTATGCCCAGGAAGTTGGACAGGCTTACCCGCGCAAGATGCCACAAATGGCGGAAATGCTGGCTGATAGCCTGAACAATCGGGCGCTTTCACTTGCTAACCTGGGCAAGCTTGGCGAGTCTCAGCAATTGTGGGAGCAGGCATTGCAGGCCGATCCACGCCATCTGGGGGCAACATATAATCAGGGCGTGCTCAGATGGCGACGGGGAGAGATAACCGATGACGCTCTGTTGAAGCAGCTAGAGATCGTGCGCAACATTCACGAGCCCCGGTGGCAGGCATCTTATCTCCTTGCGCAGGTACACCTGGAGCGTGGGGATCGTGATGCAGCGCTGCCTTTGCTGCAAGAAGCCGCGCAACAGGCTCCTGCAGCGCCTGAAGTGCAACAATTGTATAACAAGGTGCGAGCACAGAAAAGTGCTACTAAGCCTACCATATCCACACTGGAAGGTCAGGGCAGCGATATCTACGCTGTAGATTTGAGCGCGGATGGTCGTTTTGCCATCTCAACAGGTTATAGGGCGCTGGTGTGGGATGTGGACGCGGGGCGTTGCCTGCGTGTCTTGCAGCAAATGGAAATATGGCCCACGCCACGGGTAGCCGGTCTGAGCGCCGATGGTCATCTGGCGATCACCGGCCAGGGGCGAAAAATGTGGCTCTGGGATGTGCATACAGGGCGTTGTTTGCGCACATTGCAACAGCGCGGCGAAGTAATGAAGGCGAGCTTGAGCGCCGACGGCTCTCTGGTGATCTCAGGCGACGGCAGTAGTGCGCATATATGGGATGCGCACACAGGTCGTAAGATGCGCGCTTTACAGCATCCTCACGAGGTACAGGCAGTGGGCCTGAGTGTGGACGGACAGATAGCAGCGACCAGTTGCGGATTTTTGCCTCCAGGAGGCGTGAAGGGGAAAGAGAACACAATTCAGTTATGGGAAGTTGGCACCGGTCGCTGCTTGCTTACATTGGAGCAGGCCGGCGGAGGCGTTGACGCGGTCAGCTTGAGCGCCGATAATCGCCTTCTGGCTGCGAATATCTCAGGCGCCATCCATATCTGGGAGACGAGCAGCGGGCGCAGCATCAAAGTTCTATCGGCTCACAGCCATACCGCGCATGCGTTGCGCCTGAGCGCGGATGGCCGCTGGCTCGTTTCCGGTAGCCCTGATCGCACTGTGCGGCTCTGGGATGTCAACGCGGGCCGCTGTTTACGTACGCTGCACCATGACGAATGGGTCTGGGGAGCGAGCATCAGCGCCGACGGGAAAAGGATCATCTCAGGTGGCACAGACGATATCGTGCGCATCTGGGAACTGGATCAGCAGCGTATCCTCTGTTCCCTGCATCCCTCGCAAGCGTTTTCCCATACCGATGTAACGCAGACAAAAAGCCGTGCCGAAAAGCTGCTGGAGCAATTTGAGCAAGCATACGCGGGAAAACGATTTGGAGAGGCGCTGGCGCTGCTGCGAGAAGCACGCTCGCTGCCAGGTTGGGAGCGCAGACCCGAGTGCCTGGAGGCGTGGGCGAGGCTAACGCCGCATTGCTCGCGGACAGGTTTTCGCGCCGCCTGGTTGGCTCGGACCTTCGAGGTAGGCGCGCGAGCCGTTAATCTCAGCGCGGATGGTCAGTTGGCAGCATTCGCCAGTGGAGCGAGCATACAGGTATGGGAGATGAGCGAGGGAAGCTGTCTGCACAATTTGCAAGGGCATACCGGCGACGTCAATACGGTCAGCTTGAGCAAGGATGCACGATGGATCGTTTCGGGGAGCAGCGATAAAAGCGTTCGCCTATGGGATAGAAGCAATGGGCGCTGCTTGCAGGAATTGCAGGGGCATACAGACAATGTCATGACTGTGGATATAAGCGCGGATGGCAAGCTGATTGTCTCAAGCGGGCATGATGGCTACATACGGCTCTGGGAGGCGACGACGGGCCGCTGTCTACGTGTATTGGATGCCGCGCCAGGCGAGCGAGGGGTGCGCAGGTGGGTTTGGCGGGTGAGTATCAGCGTCGATGGGCGGCGGCTTCTTTCTGGCGGGCAAGACGGTTCCATGCGCGTGTGGGAGGTCGGCACGGGGCGGAGCTTGTATGTGCGCAAAGAGCACATTGGAGTGGTGACTTCGGTAAATATCACTGCGGATGGGCAATTTGCCATCTCGGGCAGCAATGACAAAACCATCCGTGTGTGGGAGGTAAGCACCGGTCGCTGTTTGCGCGTCATCGAGGCCAATTTCGGCATGCAGCATGATGTCAACATCAGTTCAGATGGTCGCTGGATCGTTTCGGGTGGCGCTAATCAATTGGTACAACTCTGGGAGGCCAGCAGCGGGCGCTGTCTCTGTACCTTGCAAGGTCACAATAACTGGGTACATTCAGTCTGCTTGAGTGCCGACGGGCGCTGGCTGCTCTCAGCAGCTCATGGTAGAACGATGTGCTTGTGGGAGCTTGATTGGGAGTTGGAGGCTTGTAGTTTGTAAAGCGTTAAAGCATGCATTCAACCAGGGAGGGATTTTTTCATGAAAAACGATGCAGGGGAAAAGCTATACCAACTGACGCTCCACTATCGGCAAGCTACTGATTTCTATGCTCAGAAACGTTACCGACAAGCGATAGCGAGCGCCGACGCTGTTTTACGGCACCTTCCTGATTTCATCGAGGCGCTCCATGTCAAAGGGAGCGCGCTGCATGGATTAGGGAAGTATACTCAGGCACTCCAATGTTTTGATAAAGCCATTAGCTTGAGATCCGACTATGCTGTAGCCTACATAGGCAAAGGTTATACGCTTAGTGAGCTTAGAGCATACGAGCAGGCGTTGCAAGCTTTTGACGCCGGGCTGGCTATTAATCCTCGTATTCCATCGGCTCACTTCAATCGGGGCATTGTGCTGGCCGAGTTAGGACGTTATCAAGAAGCCGTAGCCGCCTACGATGAAGCTCGACGCCTCGGCCTGGACCCATCCATGACTGAAGCATATTATGTGAAAAAAGGCAAGGCTTTGGGAAGCGCTGGTGATGTGATCGAGGCATTAAAAGTAGTTGTGGAGGGCATGAGGAGATTTCCGCGCAATTACGACCTATTTATGCTGAAGGGAATCTTGCTCGATAATTTGGGACAGATGCAGTTGGCGCTTGAAGCTCTAGATCAGGCAATTCAACTCAATCATCGCGCGGCGGAGGGTAGTTATATCAAAGGTGAGATTTTGCGCAAGTCGGGGCAATTAGAGCCAGCGCTCGCGGCTTTTGAGCAGGCTCTCAAGCGGCAACCAAATTATCCAAATGCGCTGATAGGGAAGGGAATTGCTCTAGGAATGTCAGGTAGGCACAAAGAGGCAGTGCGCGCTTTCACGAAAGCGCAGCGCCTCGATCCTAAAAACGTGGATGCCTATGATAATTTGAGTAACGCTCTCATGTTACTCGGTCAGCCTCTAAAAGCTTTAGGCGTTGCGGAAGATGGAATACGGCTCAGTCCCCATAATGCTGAGCTCTATCGCAAGAAAGGTCTGGCCCTTGAACATTTGCAACGTTATTCCGAAGCCCTGACGGCCTATGATCGGGCTCTTTTCTACGATCCTGGGGAAGCGAACGCCTATCACGATAAAGGGGTATTGTTGGATAAGATGGGCAAGCCAGAAGAAGCTCTGGATGCGCTGAACAAAGCATTGTCTTTAAATCCGCAGGCGGCTACCTCCTATCATAGTAAAGCGATTGTGCTGCACAAATTGCGCCGCTACCAGGAAGCCATCGAAGCCTGCGATGCGGCTCTCAAGATAAATCCGCAATTCTTGCCTGCCCGTGTGAAGAAAGAGCGTATCATGAACGACATGGCATCAAGAACGATATAAGGGCTCTACTGGCTGTTGTGAATACATGTGTGATGAAAGGATGGCCGATATGGCAGGGAAACTGAGGCTGAGAGTTACTGGCGGCCCCAGAGCGGGGAAAGTCTTCGTTTTTGATCAGCACGATACGTTACTTGTCGGTCGTATGACCGATTGCCACGTTTGCCTGCCGGACGATCCGCATGTTTCGCGCCATCACTTTCTTTTAGAAGTGAATCCGCCCGATGCCCGGTTGCGCGACCTGGGGAGCCTGGCAGGGACTTATGTCAATGGGCAAAAATACGGTGGCCGTCAGAGGCATGAGACCCCGGAAGAAGGAGCCAGACACGTCTATCCCCAGGTTGACCTGCATGATGGGGATGAGATCAAGGTGGGCAGGACCATGTTCCAGGTGTATGTAGAGGCACCGGTCCAGCTTCCCATACGCGTCTATTGTGGGCGTTGCCACAAAGATGTCTCCAATGAAGTCAACTCAGCTCGCCAGGGTGAGTATATCTGTGAGCAGTGCCAGCGGTACCTTGAGAAGGAGCCGCAGGCGTTGCTAGCTGTGGCGCTCGATCCCGAAGTTGCGCGCATTCAGCAGGCCATTCGCCTTGCCGACTATGATATTGGGGAACAGATCGGCGTGGGAGGGATGGGGGCCGTTTATCTGGTGAAGCACAAAAAAACCGGTGAACAGGCAGCAATCAAAGTGCTGCTCTCCAAAGTGCAGGTGGATGACCTGGCACGCGGGCAATTTCTGCGCGAGATCGAGACGACCCGCAGGCTACGCCATCCCTATATTGTGCAATTTCTCGGTAGTGGCGCTGCGGGCAGCATCTTCTATATTCTCCTGGAGTACTGCGCGGGCGGCAGCGTCGCGCACCTGATGAGGCAGCGTGGAGGACGACTTTCACTGGGTGAGGCCAGGCCGATTCTGCTGCAAGCCCTGGAAGGGCTGGCGTATGTGCATGCGGAAGGATTCGTCCATCGTGATCTCAAGCCCCAGAATATCTTGCTCAGTGGCAGTCCGGGGCAATGGGTTGCGCGTATTTCCGATCTGGGGCTGGCAAAAAGCTTCGAGCAATCTGGCTTGAGTGGAATGACCGCTACAGGCGATGTTTCCGGCTCTTTTCCCTTTATGCCACGCGAGCAGCTCGTCAACTTCAAACATGTGCGGCCTGTCTGCGATATCTGGGCGATGGGGGCCACCTGCTACAACATTCTCACCGGGACGCTGCCACGTTCTCAGCAACCCGAGCAGGACCCCATCGAGGCTATATTGCGCAACGAGATCATACCACTACGCCAGCGCGCCCCCCATATACCAGCTCAGATAGCCGGAGTGATTGATCGTGCGTTAGCGACTATCGAGCGTGACCGCTATCAGCATGCCGGTGAGATGTACGAGGCTCTCATGCATGCTTTCGCTCAGACTGATTGAATTTGCTAAATGTAACAGATTTATAAAATCTCTTTGCGATCATCTGTTGCTCAACATATCTCATAGTGGAGGTTCCTATGGAATGGCTGCTCCATCTTGTCGTCTCTCCTGCTCTCACTCTTCTTATCGGGCTCTATCAGCTTACGCACAACGTCGGGCTGGCGATCATCCTGCTGGCGGCTCTCATCGAGCTCTGTTTATACTGGCCTGTGAACTATATTGCTGCCTCAGGCCGTAAGATGATTCTAACAGCAGAAGCGCTGGGTTTCTACTTTTACAGGATCAACCCATTTTCAACGCTGGTGATGATGATTTTAAATGTTCTAGCCTGGTACCTGCTCTGTGCCCTGTATCTGACGCTGGGCTTGCTTGGAGGTTGGTCGCTGCCGACGCTCAATGATCTACTCCTCCCCATCGCTCCAAAACTATCAGTTTTACCTCACTACGAATTTCCCTTCTTGGGGCAAACGATCTCTGTGGTGCAGCGTGGCTTCTTTCTGGGGTTAATACCCTTCATTATACTTATCACCCTTTTGATTGTATACGTGAATGTGGAACAAGCCGTACGTGACAAAAAGGATGAAGGAAGGCGGCGTCGCTTCAGATCAGTGTTCATACAGCAGTGTCTTTTCTACATTGTCCTCGTGGTGGGACTTTCTCTGCTGCTCGCTGCTGGAGCTGGCCTGTACTGGACAACATCAATGATCCTGTTTGCCTTATTCCGCCTCTTTCTCATGAAGAGAAACTTGACATAGTCAAAGGGAATGTTTTCTTCCCCGTACTGAGCCGGCCACCGAACTGCATTAGCTTTTGGAACTATTATTGATAGTAGAGAGTATTACGTTGTAGGGGGGAAGCCTGGATTGAGCGTAGACAACGATATCCTTGAAGGCAAGTGGATTACCAGCAAAAACGGATTTTCCATGTATACTCGCATTTCGCGCAATGCGTCGCTCGATCCTGCCTCAGCTATCGTGCTGGTGCATGGCCTTGCCGTTTCCAGCCGGTATATGCTCCCGACCGCCGTACGCCTGGCAGCCTATTACTCTGTCTACGCTCCCGATCTTCCTGGTTTTGGTAGAAGCGTAAAGCCCGCTCATATCTTGAATGTGAGCGAACTGGCCGATGCTCTGATGGGCTGGATGCAGGCGATAGGGCTGTCCTCAGCCACGTTTCTCGGCAACTCGATGGGCTGTCAGATCATCGTCAACGCGGCCTTGCGCTATCCTGAGCGCGTTCGGAGGGCGATTCTGGTGGGTCCGACGATGGACCCGCAGGCCCGCACTATGCATCGAGCTGCGGCGCGCCTGCTGCTTAACAGTTTGCGCGAGCCTGTTCATTTCCTGCCCGTATTAGTGCGCGAGTATGGGCATGCGGGATTGCGACGCACCATTGGCACGTTACAGCACGCATTTGCGGATCGAATGGAGGAACAGCTTCCTTTGATGCGTGTACCTACGCTGGTAATGCGCGGCGCTCGCGATCCCATTGTCTCGCAGCAGTGGGTGGAACAGGTGCATCATCTGCTGCCGAACAGCCAGCTTATCACTGTGCCGGGAGCCGCCCACGCCGTAAATTATAACTCCCCTCAAGCGCTTACACATATCACACGGCGTTTTCTTTCAGAGCTGCCCCATTGAGGTATTGCATCAGACATATAGACCTCCTAAGAGACACCTGGCACGGACTTTGGAGGTGTTTTCTTGCTGTGGTTGACGAGCTTATAAACGCATAGCTACGCTTTTCTCTATTGTGGACTATGCGGCATTAGCTGCTTTACTAGAGATACTGGTAGAGTAGATATTTGCTTTTACTACAGAGGACATATGTTCTACAAAGCGATATCTTAACTTTTAGGTGGTACTGACATACAATAGCAGCTACTACCTAATAAAGACGTATTTAATCGTGTTTTATATAAATATATGTGAAGAAAACTTGTTATCTGGTGGCAAGTTCTGTAAAAGATGAAAAATTTACCTGCTTAACGTTTGGATGCGCAATACATGCACTACTTTCCAATCTTTTTCCAATCTCTGTGCGGTACCATACAAGAGAAAGCGTTAGCTGACGCTCAGGCGATATGGAGAGAAGAAAGGAGGGGACCGGTGCATATCCTTGTTGTGGAAGATGAACAGCGTCTGGCATTTTTGTTGCGCCGCGTTCTACAGGAAGAGCGTCATACAGTCGATCTCGCTTATGATGGCCCGAGCGGCCTTGACCTGGCTCTCAGCGATACCTATGACGTTGTGGTGCTTGATGTGATGCTGCCAGGACTTGATGGGATTGAGATCTGCCGCCAGATGCGCGCCGAGCATATTATGACGCCTGTGTTGATGCTGACTGCCCGTGGCGCTATTGAGGACCGGGTGACGGGCCTTAACGTGGGCGCGGATGACTACCTCACCAAGCCCTTTGCGATGGAAGAGTTGCTGGCGCGCATAAATGCTCTGCTGCGCCGCCGCGACCGGCGCTTCGAAGAGAATCACCAGCTCTCTGTGGGCGATCTCACGCTCGATCTGGTGCGCCATGAGGCACGACGCGCCGGGCGCCCTATCGAATTGACTGCCAAAGAATTTGCCCTGCTGGAATATCTGATGCGCCATCCAGGCCAGGTGCTCACCCGTACTCAGATCGTTGACTCCGTCTGGCGCTACGATCTGGAGGCGCTTTCCAATGTGGTCGATATTTACATTCATTATCTGCGGGATAAGGTAGATCGGGGCTTCTCTCACTCTTTAATTAAAACGGTGCGTGGCGTGGGGTATAAAATTGAGGCATAGCATAAAAAGTATGAGCGGATAAAGGAGCTTATCGCATGCGCAGGAAACTCTCTTCATGGTGGCTTTCTCTTATAGGAAGAGGCCGCCGCTGGCAGGAGCCAGGCGCGGCGCTGTTTCAAGGGCTGCGCGTTCGCCTGACGCTGTGGTATTGCGGGGTATTGGGCGCGGCTCTGCTGTTGTTTGGCATCGCTCTCTATGTCGGCGCTCAATACTTCTTGCTAACACCTATCGAGTATGATGTTGCTCAACACACCCAGGAGCATGTGGTGCAGTGGCTAAGAGACTCGCCTCTTCGGGCCTGTTCGTTTGGCCCTCCCTTTGGTCGAGGATTCGGCCCTCCCGAGCTGGCCGTTTGCTTTGATCGAAATGGCACCCTGCTCTTAGGGGAAACAACGACCGAGCTGCCACCCGCTTTTCTCTCCAACAGTGTGGCGCTGGCGGCCTTGCAGCAAGGTCAGGCGGCCAGCGATATTGTTGATGGAGGGGATGGCCTGGGGCAGACCTATCGCTATGCTATAGTGGTGCATGATCCCGCAAACGGCGAGCCGTTAGGCATAGTGGTGACGGGTGAATCGGTCCAGGTACAGGAGAATGTGCTATCGCTTTTGCTTCTGCTTTTGCTTTCTATTGGCGGCGTTGCCCTGCTGGGAGCTGGCTTGGGCGGCTTATTCCTGGCTAATCGTGCGCTTGTTCCTGCGCGCCTGGCCTGGACCAATCAGCAACGGTTCATCGCCGATGCCGCGCATGAGCTGCGTACTCCTCTGACCCTGTTACGAGCTGATGCTGAAGTTCTTTTGCGCCACCGGAACCTGCTAGCCGCAGATGATGCAACGTTGCTGGAGGATATTGTCGCAGAAACAAGCCACATGACGACCCTGGCTAATAATATGCTCACGCTTGCTCGTCTTGATAGCCGTCCCTCTCATCAGGAACACGAGGTTGTGAACCTGACTGAGATTGTCCGTGCTGCTATGAGGCGTATTCAGGCTCTGGCAGACCAGAAAAACATCGCCCTTCAGGAAAACGCCGACGAATCTATAGTAGTGATTGGCGATCCAACCTTGCTTGAGCAGGCTATACTGGCATTGCTGGACAACGCCATTAAATATAATCGTCAGGGGGGAAGCGTTACCTTGCGTACTATGGTCAAAGAAAACCAGGTGTTGCTGGAGGTGCAGGACACCGGCGTGGGCATCGCAGTCGAGCATCTGCCGCATCTGGGAGAGCGCTTCTACCGCGTAGACAAAGCTCGCTCTCGTGAGGTCGGAGGCACAGGACTTGGCCTCTCGATTGCTCAACGGATCGTTGCTGCTCATGGTGGTCGGCTCTCGCTCTCCAGTACCTTAGGCCAGGGAACAGTCGTCAGTCTCACGCTACCGCTGGCACTCGCGTCGATGCATGATCACGATAGAGAGCTCCCTAAAAGTGTGATGCCCCCGCAGGAGCAGGTCATGTAAATATTCCTTGCCGCTTCCATCTATTCCCCCTGAAGATTGAAAATTTCTCATCTTTTTCCAATAAAGAGCTAATAGACTTAGGGTATGCTTCTTTCAATCCTATCAGATGGGGTTGGGTAGAGTCATTGGGTTGAGGAAGAAATATACGGATTGGGCGCGATCAACCGGACCCCCACGGGTACCAAAGGGAAACGCACTAAAAGAGCTATAGGCTATGAAAATGGGAGTATATATTGAGAATACATCCATACGATTATAACGTTCAGGTTCCGTGGAGCTCTTCGCAGAATCAATATCATGAGAAGACAGCTCTGGCAGCATATCGAGGTCAACAGCAGTCGCCACTGCCAACGGAACGCGTCCAGAGCCAGCGAGTTGGCGCAATGGAGCGGCTGCCTAAGGACTGCGTACTGGCTTTAGCGCAGGAGTTGAAACGGTGGCTTGTGATCGCCTCGCTGGTGGGTTTTGACACGTTTTGCAGCCTGGTTGCCGTGCAGCAGGTCGAAGCCGAGGCTATACAGACAACGCAATTGTCGGCAGACTCTTCCCAATCATCTTTATTTGAGCGCGATGATTTTTTCAATCAACAAGGAGGAGATAATTTTGGATCGAGGAACACTGCGCCGGCCCCTATCACTGGATCTGGCGTCTCCTAAGTATATTACTCCTCTCGGAATGCATCGCGCGGAATTTCGGGCGATGGGAACAACAATTTCTCTGTTGCTGCCAGTGGAGCAGAGCGAGCAAGGAATAGCCATTGTGCGCACGCTTTTCGCCGCGTGGGAACAGACCTTGAGCCGCTTTCTCCCGGAGAGCGAATTATCGCAGCTCAATCAGTGCGCGGGAACCTGGGTCACCGTCAGCGATTTGCTGTTTAAGGCGCTAACCACCGCGCTGACAGCAGCTCGGGCAACGCAGGGCTGCTACGATCCCGCGCTGTTAGAGCAACTGGAGCTATCGGGGTATGATCGCACGTTTGAGGAACTGCCAGCAGTCTCTTCCAGGCGTGTCTTTGCAGGTAAGCCAGGAGGGGCATGGCGAGATATTCAGGTAGATGAGTGGAACAGGCGCGTTATCCTGCCGCCAGGGGTCAGGCTGGACTTTGGAGGGATCGCAAAGGGCATGGCGGTCGATGCTGCTATTGAGAAACTGCATTTGAGCGGAATATATCCCGCGCTCGTCAATGCGGGAGGAGACCTTGCGGTTGAGGGTCTGCCACCCGCTATGGAGCACTGGCAGATAGCCGTACCGGGGGGCGAGCGTGAGTGGATGGTACCGCTACGACGCGGGGCCGTTGCAACTTCTGGTATCACCCGGCGGCACTGGTGGCAGGGGTCCGTCCACAGGCATCACCTGCTTGACCCGCGCACAGGGCTGCCCGCCCAGAGCGGCCTCTGGTCGGTCACGGTTGCGGCTGACCGCTGTGAGCAGGCGGAAGTGGCGGCAAAAGTAGCGTTCATTCTGGGCGCGCAGGAGGGGAGCGGCTTTCTACGCAAACATCAAATTGCAGGCTTGCTTGTCTATGAAGATGGTACGTGGGAGGGCGTGGAGCCCTGGCCTGTCCATTTGATGGAAGTGGCATCATAACTATAAAGAGGTATAGCCAGGCGCGGGCAACATTTGTCCGCCCCTAATAAACAAAGGAGGAATATCCATGATCGCAAGGTTTGGTCCTCACTGGCATATGTGGAATGATGGTTTTAGCTTGTGGCCCGGGACGCTGTTATCGGTGCTCAGCACTCTGCTCCTGGTCGCGTTAAGTCTGATGCTTCTCTGGACGCTGCTACAATGGATTATCCCGTACATCTGGCCCAGAATCGAGCATATGTTCTTTGTGCCCACAACTCATCTTTCGCCATTGGAGATCCTGCGTCGCCGCTATGCTGAAGGAGCCATTGACACCGACACCTTCGAAATGATGCGCGAGCGTCTGGAAGCATCCTACCCGCGCAACGAGCGTCATGAATTCTTATAGCCATTATAAGGCCCTTCTGAGATGACAAGCGTTCTGCTCCTCTTTCAGAAGGGCTTTATATTATCCAGTATTTGAGAATGCACAAGCAAATGAGAAACTTCTCATCTCTCTCCAATATATCTCCCATTATCCTGGTTTACTATAAAGTCAGAACCACAGTAGTGCAAGCAAGCGTAGTTAGCAGGCAATTCCTTTCAGACGGCCTGAGCGAAGCTAGCCGCGGTAGCTCCCCGATTCATCGTGGGAGCGTTGGCCGTCTGAGATAACAAGGCAAAGGATATACATTATGCAACCGGAAGATGATGAATTTTATCAACCGTACTCATTTCAGGAATCGTATACATTTTTACCGCAACAGCATGCATCGGTGCCAGTAGAGGTGCTGGATACGCCGCCGGTGACGCCCGCGCCTCTGGAGCAAGGCTCGTTTCCGCCGCCCAATACTCCTATGGACCAGGCGCAGCCATCTCTCCTTCCACGCAAGCCGTTCGGTCGCGTCGGAGCAATCGTGTTGCTGGTACTGGCGCTGGCTCTGATCTTTGGAACTGGCCTGTTTGCCGGTTGGCAGTTTGCAAATAGCCGCAGTGCCGTCACAGCCGAAAAAGCAGCCACTGTGGTAGCGCCGTCTTTGATCGGTGTAACAACAACTGGCATAACGACGGTAGAGGCTCAACAGGAAGCAGCCATTGCGAAGATTGAACCGGCTGTCGTCGAACTGAAGGTGACAACGGACCAGGGGCAGCAGATTGGCTCGGGCGTCATTATTGATGCACAGGGAGATGTTGTCACGAATAATCACGTTGTCAGTGGCGCTCAGACAATAGAAGCGGTTTTGAGTACTGGAAAAACAGAGCAGGCGCGACTGGTAGGGACCGATGCGGCCAATGATCTGGCTGTTGTACGCATTCAGCCCTTTGCCCATATGATCGTTGCTCAGATAGGCGATTCCTCGCAACTGGCTGTCGGACAAGAGGTGCTGGCCGTTGGCAACCCGCTGGGGATTACCGAGACTGCCACCCACGGCATTATCAGCGCCCTGAACCGGAGCGTTCCCGAATCAAGGGCGGTGACGCTCTCTCAGACCATTCAAACGGATGCCCCCATCAATCCCGGCAATAGCGGTGGAGCATTGGTGAACATGCAGGGAGAACTTGTCGGTATCCCCACCGTCGTTGCCATTGATACCGAGTCCAATACAGCCGCGAACGGCGTAAGTTTTGCCATTCCCTCTAACCTGGTAAAAAGCGCCGTTCAGCGAATGCTACAGCAATAACAACAATCGTGGCTCTCCGCAGACACGCTCACCGGCGATCAATCTTCACTGGTGAGCGTGCTCCGCTCATTTATCATTTCAGCCATAATAGCCTTTTTAAAATCAGGAAAACCTGATATACTCCTCTATAGAAGAAATATCGTATTACCGTATTGGGAAAAGCTGTTTTGCTGGAAAACGCAGAGTACGCAATGCTCTGCATATGTGTTTTGCCTGTATCGTCTTTCAGAAAGAGAAAAGTATGATAGCACAACAATATAGACGTATCCCGTTCCCTCTGATCGGAGCTGCCCTTTTTGGCTTGCTCGTGGGGGTCTACCTGTTCGCGTGGAAGCGGAAGCGATCCGCAAAGCGTAAGGATGCTACTGTTGTCGGGCACAAGGTAGAGAAGCATCCCGATGAAGTGCTGAAGCACTGGACAGCAGATAAGATGCGCGAGGCCAAACCTATGCCATTGCCAAAGGCTGATGCGCTCGGGCGTGGGAAAGAGGATGTGCAATCCCCTTCTGATAAATAAAGGAGGCAGGCATGACGCCACGATTCCAGCGGTTCATCCTGGATTCTCGGACAGGTAAGATCTTTTTGTCCCTGCTTGTCGTTGTCTACCTGGGATATCTGGTTGCATTTGGCCGTTTGCTCAACCTGCCGACGCTGGCCCTGTCGGGCACGGTCATCGACCACCCCATGAGCGCAAATCCTGATACTGAGAGGCAGTATTGGACGGCGGAAAAAATGCGCAACGCCGTCAGTGTCGATGAGCCGGATAGCAACGCCGCCGACTTCACTCAGCAGAGCAGCGACAGCCAGGTTCAGGCTGCCAAACAGCAGGAAGGGCAACCTCCGGCGGATAGTAGCCTGCAATTCCCCCTTTCGACTGTTGGGAAGCTCTTTCTTACCAATGCGTATGGTCAAAATATGGTCTGTTCCGGCACCGCCGTCGTTAGCAGTAATCATAGTGTGGTTGATACCGCCGGGCACTGCCTTTACTGGAATAAAGAGTGGATGGATAATGTGATTTTCTGTCCTCTCTACAAAAACGGCGATACGCCCTTTGGCTGCTGGGCAGCTCGCGATCTGGAGATCCCGTCCGACTGGCTGAATGCCAGGCCAAACGATTTTCATCATGATCTGGGTATAGCTATCGTTGCTCCGAATGATCGGGGCTCCCTGACCGACGTCGTTGGCGGCGTTGGCTGGGCCTATAATCAAGCGATCAGTCAATCCTTCTATGCTTACGGTTATCCTGCCGCTTATCCGTTCGATGGACAGACCAGGCAAGCCTGTGAGAACCGGTCCGGTAAGAGCTGGCAGCACGGTGGGGGAACGGTGATCTCTATCCCCTGCAATATGACCGGCGGCTCCAGCGGCGGTCCCTGGTTTATCCAGAGCGGCAACAACTGGTATGTTGACGGCCATAACGATTTTATCAGCAGTCTCCAGCCTGGGCATATGTTCTCGCCCTACTATGATGATACGTGGTACGAGCTTTATAAGAAGGCCCAGCAGGTATAAAGCGGAAAAGATGACGGAAGCCGTTCATCTGCTTTTCTCTCGCAGCAGGTCGTGAAGAGCTTGCTCCAGAAGGGGATACTCGAACTGGAAGTTTGCCTCTGTCAAGCGTTGAGGCAGCAGGTGTTGACTGTCCAGCACTACCGTCGATAGCTCACCTAGTAGCGCCCGCAGGACAAATGCTGGCAGTGGGAATATCGGGAAGCACTTCAACATCTGCTGCACCGTCGAGAGAAACTCGCGATTCGTGACGGCTTCCGGCGCGCACAAGTTGAATGGGCCGACGAGTTCCTGATGCTGGAGCAAACACTGGATCGCTCGGGCGACATCTGCCTTGTGAATCCAGGGAAGCCCCTGCTGCCCATTGCCCACCTGACGTCCAAAGAGGTGGGCAAAGTGCAGCAGGGGCGGAAAAGCTCCCTCATGGAGATCAAGGACAAGACCTGTGCGTATGAGGCAGCGCCTGGTCTGGGCGTCGGCTGTAGATGCCTCCCACTCCTGACACACGCTCGCCCGAAAACCTTGACCGGGGGAACTGGCTTCCGTGAGCAATTCCTGTCCTCGGTCCCCGTAGTATCCTGAGGCTGAGGCTTGCACGAGTACCGCTGGTGGCCCGTAACGTTCCATTGCCTGCATTACCGCCCGTCCGGCGTGCAACCGGCTCTCCAGAATATGGGCCCGGTACGCTCGTGTCCAGCGCCAGTGAGCGGGACTCGCGCCTGCCAGATTGATAATGGCGCTGTCCCTGTTGATCAACGCTCCCCAGCCATGAGCCGTCTGAGCATCCCATTCCACCACCCGCACGCTTGTCAGCCCCTGCTGGCGAAACTTTTGAGCCGCAAGCGCGGGTTGACGGCTCACGACGATGATCTCGTAGTTACCCTGCGCCAGCAGCGCAACCAGCGATCTGCCGATAAGCCCGGTGCCCCCAGTGATGATGACGCGCATGCCTTACCTCTTTTCCTGCGTGCCTCTGAACCACCAGCCGAGCAATCCGCACATCCCAAAGCCGAGCGCATTGACCCATCCATGCACCAGGATCATTTGGGAGGTGGCTGAACCCTCAATCATCAGGGCAATGCTTAAAAGTGAACATTGTTCACTTGCGATTACTCTACCAGATGCGCTATGCTGATGTCAAGGGCGCTGTCCGCATTGAACGCGGACACACTGTTTGTGGGAGAGAAGTTATGGAACCTGTTGAGAGCGGTAAGTTCACCCAGAAAGCCATCTTGACGCGGCAACGCATCGTTGATGCCGCGTTACACCTGTTTGCTACTAAAGGGTACGATCAGACTACCATGCGCGATATTGCAGCCGCCGCCGATTGCTCGCTTGGGCTGACCTATCGCTATTTTGCCAGCAAAGAGGATCTGGTGTTGGAGCTTTACCGCTGGCTAGCTCTCCAATTGGAGGAGCTGGTCCTCACGCTGCCGGTTGCATCTATCGCTGATCGTTTTCACGCGCTTATGGATGCGCTTTTGACCGTAATGGCCCCGCATCGACTGACGTTGGTTGCTCTATCGGGAGCTGCCTTAAATCCGCTCTCGCGCGCGGGCGTTTTTGGCGTCGAAGGAGCGGAGGTGCGACGCCGCGCCCGAGCAAGCTATCTCGTCGTCGTTTCCGGGGCTAAAGATGCTCCTCGCGCTTCGCAAGTGGAGGATCTAGCCACGCTGCTCTATGGGTTGCAACTGGCTCTGGCGCTCTTCTGGCTGCAAGATTTGAGCGACGAGACCCAACAGACCAGGAAGCTCTTGCAGTTCGTCCATGAACTATTTGGGCGTTTCCGTCCGTTGTTACGGCTTCCCTGGGCTGCTCAACTGGTTGCTCAGTTTGTGCAGATTGTTGGACCATTGCTCGGTCAGGAAGTGCAGCCGGCATCATCCCTTGAGAGCGCGCCTTGACAAATACAAGATCCGCAAAATACACTTGAGCAGTAAAAAGTAAACGCTGAACATTTACTGCTGTTTTACCTCATCCTGCCAGAGGATTCTCACCATGTTGATCGTCATGCCAGACTATCAATCTGGCCGAAAGGGACCCATAGCTTGAAAGAGAAAGAACAACGGCGGCTGCTTGAACGGACCTTACAGGGAGATACGCTATCCAATGAGGAGGCACGCGCTCTGGTTGCAGTATCTGATCTTCCGTTGCTGCTCAACACGGCGGCGCAATTGCGGGATCAGGTCCACCATCATCGCATTTCCTACTCGCGCAAGGTCTTTATTCCGCTCACTCAGTTATGCCGCGACGTCTGTCATTACTGTACTTTTGCTCATCCTCCCCGCAGAGGGCAGCGGGCCTATCTAACGCGTGATGAAGTGCTGGCGATTGCGCGCGCGGGAGCCGAGGCGGGTTGTAAAGAGGCATTATTTACGCTTGGAGATAAGCCGGAGCGGCGCTATAAGGTTGCGCGCCAGGAACTCGCAGATCTGGGACACGAGACAACCCTTTCTTATCTGGCCGCGATGGCGGAACTGGTGTTGCGGGAGACGGGATTGCTGCCTCATGTTAACCCTGGTGTGATGACCAGAGATGAGATCGCGCAGTTGCGGCGTGTTTCGGTTTCACAGGGAATTATGCTGGAAAGTAGCTCTGAACGCTTATGCGAGCGCGGAGGGCCGCATTATGGTTCTCCTGATAAGCGTCCCGCTGCGCGGCTGGAAACGATACGCCTGGCCGGAGAGCTTCAGGTTCCCTTTACATCGGGTATTTTGATCGGGATCGGTGAAACGCGCCAGGAACGGATCGAGGCTCTGCTGGCCCTGCGTGAACTGCACCAGCGTTATGGTCATATCCAGGAGATTATCGTTCAGAATTTCCGCGCCAAAGCCGGTACGCGTATGGCCGACGCTCCCGAGCCGGATCTGGACGATCTGCTCTGGACTATTGCTATCGCGCGCATTATTTTTGGAGCTGCGATGAATATTCAGGCCCCGCCCAATCTCAGTCCCGGCGTGTATCAACAACTGGTATCGGCTGGTCTGAACGACTGGGGCGGCGTTTCTCCTGTAACGCCCGATCATGTCAACCCTGAAGCGCGCTGGCCCCACCTGACGGAATTGGAGCAGCGCACAGCCGAAACAGGAAAAATGCTGTTAGAACGATTGGCGATTTATCCGGCTTACGCCCTCGATGGGCAGCAATGGCTGGATAAGCAACTCGTGCCACCGGTTTTGCAAGCCTGTGACAGCGAGGGGTACGCACGCGTCGAGGCATGGTCGCCGGGAGCGCAGGGGGCAATTCCTGATTTTTATCAAGTGCAGCTCGTGCGACCTTCGCGCTCTGCCACGACAGAAGCTACAGCCGCAATCAAGCCGCTGCTCGAAAAAGCTCTTGGCGGCGAAGATCTCAGCGAAAACGAAGTGGTGCGCTTATTCCAGGCGCGTAACGATGAGTTCGTTGCGGTCTGTGAGTCTGCTAATGAACTGCGGCGGCGCGTTAATGGCGATGTGGTGAGCTATGTGGTGAACAGGAACATCAATTACACCAACATCTGCTATTTCCGTTGCCAGTTCTGCGCCTTCTCAAAGGGCAAGCTCAGCGAGAACTTGCGCGGCACCCCTTACGATCTGGCGCTGGATGAAGTGGTGAGGCGTGTGCAAGAGGCGTGGGAGCGTGGGGCTACCGAGGTCTGTATGCAGGGCGGCATTCATCCTGAGTATACCGGAGAAACCTACTTGCGCATGTGCCGGGCCATCAAAGCCGTGTTGCCTGCGATGCATATTCACGCCTTCTCGCCCCTTGAAGTATGGCAGGGTGCCAGCACATTGGGGCTGAGCGTGCATGATTTTCTGATCGAGTTGCGTAATGCCGGTCTTGGAACACTGCCCGGCACGGCGGCGGAGATCCTTGACGACAAGGTGCGCGCCACGCTCTGCCCGGATAAAATCAAGACGGACGAGTGGCTGCATGTGATGGCAGAGGCTCACGCCATCGGCTTGCGCTCAACATCCACGATCATGTATGGTCATATGGAGCAGCCAAAGCACTGGGCGCGTCACCTTTTGCGTTTAAAACAGCTCCAGGCGCGAACCGGTGGCTTCACGGAATTTGTGCCGCTGCCCTTCGTCCATATGGAGGCTCCGATCTACTGGAAGGGGCGAGCACGCAAAGGGCCGACGCTGCGTGAAGCGGTGTTGATGCACGCGGTAGCGCGGCTCGTCCTGCATCCTCAGATTACGAATATCCAGGCATCGTGGGTCAAGATGGGAAGGGAGGGCGTCAAGCTCTGTCTTCAATCGGGGGTCAACGACCTGGGCGGGACGCTGATGAACGAGAGCATTACCCGCGCGGCTGGCGGTGAATTCGGGCAAGAGCTTCCGCCCGAGCAGATGGAGGAGGTGATCCGCTCTATCGGGCGCGAGCCCCGTCAGCGCACCACGCTCTACCAGTCCGCAACCGAAGAACGCCGTCAGGCATCCTTTAACGCGATGGCCCTGCAACCTATTGTGCTGACTCCCAGCAAGCGTTATGCCAGGACGCATGCCCAGTAGCGTATAATATGCCAGTGAGTAAACATCGCTTGCTCACTGGCACAATCTCCCGCTTTTGCTGCATCAGGATAGTTCCGTGCTCTTATGGCTCGTCTTCCTCTTTTGCCTGCTCAGGCATTATAGGAATGGAGAGGTGGCGATAGAGTTGTCGCACTTCGATCTCAAGATCCAGGCTTGCCAGGTGGAAGCTTTGCCCCTTGCCATATTGCTGATAGAGCCAGCCGCCAGCCGCGCGCGTAAATACCTCGACTCGTTGCAGATACTGGCTCACATAAACGATTTCCTGGATGGTTTCTTTTCCCTGATATAGTTTTAGCTTTTCGTAGCGATCTGTGGCTTCGGTCGATCTGGATAGCACCTCAATAACGAGGATCGGTGACTCGATAATCTGAGACTCGCCATGATCGGCGATATTGCAGGAGACCACTACATCGGGTATGACGATGCGCGTTGGAGCTACCCGCACCACCTTATCAGCCACGTAAGGGCGGCAGGCCGCGTCATCGCCGAGCGCCTGATCAAGCGCGATGCCAAAATTTAGCGCGATTGTGACATGATTCGACGAGCTGCCAGCCAGGAGGCGTATCTCGCCGTCGTGGTACTCATAGCGCCGATCAGAGTTTTGTAGTAGCAATAAATATTGTTCAAGCGACATATGTTGCTGTGCGAATTGCATTGCCATATCCGTCATTTCCTCCCCTCATGCCTCGACATTGCCTTTTGCTATTATAGCATGCCTCTAGCGCCTCTTGATCCTTGAAAATGACGATGCTACGGCTAATAGAGAGACACCTTGTAGCTTTGTGCAGGGAATAGCTTGACATTCTTCAATGCCATTGAATAGGATAAAGTACAAAAAGCTCAACGCTATAGAAGGAGTATTTTTTAATGGCGATGAAATTCGGCGTCTCTCTTCCTCAGGGCTGGATCATGGATCTGGTGGGCATTCCCGATCCTGTTGCAGCGTATGAAACGATGACGCGCATTGCTCAAGCTGCCGACGAGAGCGGCTTTAATTCTGCCTGGCTCGTCGATCACTTCCACACGATTCCCCAACCTTCTCAAGAAGTGACCTTCGAGTGCTGGACAACCACCGCAGCTCTGGCGCGTGATACCAAACGCATCCGTGTTGGTCAGATGGTCACCTGCAACGGCTATCGTAACCCGGCCCTGCTGGCGAAGATGGCGAGCACTGTGGATGTGCTGAGTCACGGGCGGTTGAATTTTGGCATTGGGGCAGGATGGTATGAGCACGAGTATCGCGCCTATGGGTACGATTATCCCGACGCCCCCGACCGTCTGCGCCTGCTGCGTGAGGCGTTGCAGGTCATTCGGGCGATGTGGACGGAGGAAGAAGCGACCTTCGAGGGCAAGTATTATCAGATACGAGGCGCAATCAATCAGCCCAAAGGAGTGCAGAAGCCGCATATTCCTCTGTTGATTGGCGGCGGTGGTGAGAAAGTCACGCTCAAGCTGGTCGCGCAATACGGCGATGCCTGCAATGTTGGCGGCGACCTTGAGACCATCAAGCACAAGTTCGATGTGATCAAAGGCCATTGCGAGGCGGTCGGGCGCGATTACAATAGCATCCATCGCACCTCAACCACCGTCTGCCACATGGCGGAAACTGACGAGCAGGCATTCGACCAGATTCCGGATCGAGTCAAAGCTATGTTCGGGGGTCGTATGGGGGCCGGGCTGATCGGCAGCCCCGACACGATCCGCAAGCGCATCGCTGAATTTGAGGAGGCGGGCGTGCAGGAGCTGATCGTGGGTTTCATAGATCGCACCAACCCCGAAGCGATCCGTCGTTTTGCTAAAGAGTTTATCGCATAAGTCTGGGTGCTTAGGTGAAAAGCAATGAGGGCAGGTCTTGTACCTGCCTTTGTTTTCCAGAAGAAACGTTATACCTTGTGGGTATTATCAACCATCAAACAGAATTTATTGATGAGCAATAATAACTTACTTCGAGGAGGAAAAATGGCCCATCGGCCCAATGCTCTTGCAGTGTCCAGGCACTTTCAGCTTGAACAAATGACAGAGGGCGTCTATGCCGCTATTTCGATTGAAGGAACCGGTTCGATGAGCAATGCCGGGATCGTTGATCTGGGCGAGACAACCCTGATTTTTGATACCTTTGCTACTCCACAGGCCGCTCAGGATTTGCGCAAAGCCGCTGAAGAGCTCATTGGACACCCTGTTGCTTATGTCGTCAATAGTCACAGGGACGGGGATCATTGGTGGGGCAACCAGGTCTTTCTCCCTGATGCTGATATCATCGCTACCGGAAAGACCCGCGCAGCTCTGCTCAACCAGGAAAGTATGAACAAAGAGAAGATGCAACTGGCTATAGAAGGAGAAATTCGAGATCTGGAGGCCAAATTAGCGCAAGAGCAAGATGCCCATAAGAGACGTTCGCAGGCCAACGAGATAGCCACGCGGCGCGAAGTTCTGAAAGCCATTCCCACATTTGAGTGGACTATCCCCACCCTTACCTTTGAACAACAACTGACCCTTCACGGCAGCAAAAGAACCGTTGAGGTGCATACCTATGGCGGGGGTCACACGGCGAGCGATGCCTTTCTCTATCTGCCCGACGACAAGGTGCTTTTCATGGGTGACTTGCTTTTTGTACGTACTCATCCCTGGATAGGTGGTGGAGATCCCGAGGAATGGGACCGTATTCTTCAACGCATTGAACACATCAACTTCAGCGTCGCCGTTCCTGGTCATGGACCGCTGGGCGAAAAATCGGAGCTGGCGTTGAATCAGCGCTATATTGCATCGGTTGTTGCTTTAGCAGAAGAGTGCATGAGCAAGGATCTTCCTTTGGAAGAGGCAAGGAGGATGAAACTGCCAGCGCCCTTCGATAGCTGGGAAGGCGCTGAAGTCTTCGATTGGAACATGGAGTTTCTCTATAACAGGAAAAAGTAGAGCGACTCGACGCTCTTAAAGCTCTATGATGGCATTGCTCACCGGCATAATGGCATACCTGCCCAGAGCTTGAGAAAATCAGGATGGCGCCAGAGGCCAGAAAACATGCGCATCAAAAATATGGAACCTTTCTAATGAGACGACGCTCATTGTTTGCAAATCATTGTAGATATCTCACAGAAAAGTCCCAACGGGTAGTAAAAAGGTTACAAGAAGGATATGCGTGACAGTTTTTATTGGGTGGCTCAATCGGGGATGAGACGGATAGATTCGCCAAAGGGTAAAAGGGGCGCGTAGTGCTCCTGTGCATGGCGTACCGTTTGAGCTGCGTTATTAATCAGGATATCTAATGCGGGATAGGTCGCATATAAGTGAGCCACAAAATGTTCCAGCACGGGCAAGTAGCGAAAATCGAGCCCGTAGATCTGAAGCCGATCCCGCCAATCGGCAAAGTCTGGTTCGCTACTGTAGCGGCGCGCCGCGTCATGCGGGAAGCGTGTGGTCACAATCACCTGAGCGCCCGCACGTAGCAGGCGCAGGGCCGTGGCATACCCGATTTTCACGCGCCCACCCGTCACCAGGGCAACGCGTCCTGCCAGATTAACCTGGGAGGTCCGTTTGTGATAATTGAAATCGCCACAGGGCAGGCAGAGATATTCATAGAAGAAATGCAGCGCGGTAAAACGCTGCTTGCATACGTAACACGGGCGTGCCTTCTTCAGTGCAGGCTCGCGTGCGATATTGATGGTCGTGGGCACAAATGCATTGCCCGCCAGTAAAGGATTGCTATAGGCGAGTTGCAACGATTGCGCGATCAGATAATCCGGGCGCAACCGCTCTTCGATGCTTTTCAGGTATGCATCCAGCATCAAAGCGAGCGTTGCCGGATCGTCGCTTTGTGCATCTGTAAAACGTTGGCAAGCGACCACGCCGAGCGGCAGTAGCTGTTTGAAAGTCCGAGCCGGTTTTTGAGGGGCCTTCGTTGAAGGTTGCTTTGTAGAAGGAAGCAGCATCTTGGCGCTGGCAATATCTTGCAGGAGATGTTGTAGCGCCTGCGTTGCGAGCTCACGAGCGACCCTGATAACTACCAGCGCCAGGCGTGGATCGTAGTCTGATGCTGGTTCAAGCTGTTGTGCCTGCGTCAGTGTTTTATCGTAGATAACCACGTCGAAAGATCGGGATCGCTGTCCATGCGCAGTAACCAGCGAGCCCGCGCCGATGCCGTAGCTGGCAGGCAGAAGTGCGCGCAATTTAGTGATAAGCAGCTCAGATGGTCCCGGCTCAGCGAGATAGTGATGGATGCACGAAAGAATGACCGGGAAATGTCGTCGAATATCAGTCATGTGCCTGTGATCATAGCAAAGCCTTCAACTCGCTGTCAAGAAAGCGGGTTTCGCGTATCGTCATAGGAGACGAACACTTTGACTGGGCGAATGATGCCCTGCGCCAATCGCTCGAATATTGAGATTAGCTCATTGCGGGCTATTTGTAGCTCAAAGAGCTGTTCCAGGTGTGTTGGGCGTTGCTGCACTTCACGGAAGTACCATGCGGCGTGCTTGTGATAATCCCAGCCGTCGCTCGATGCGACAATCTGCAATTCCTTCTCGTGAAAATCGGGGGTGAGCACCAGCGGCTCGATATTGCCATCGGCAGTGATGCATATGAAGAAGTATAAAGAAGTTTTGCAGCAAAGCCGAGAAAAAGCTAACGCTAGCTGAGAAGCTTTTATAGCATCCAGGACCGCCTAAGCTGTGTTAGCCAACATGAAAGCTTAGGCGTTTTATTTTATCCGTGGAGGCTACTAGAGGAGCTTTTTCGTCAAGACGGTAAGCAACTGTAGTATGGCCTCGAATTTGGTGTCCAGCGAGGTGAAACGCTGATCAGTTTTGTTTTCCAGCGAAGTGAAACGCTGCTCCAAAGTTCCCATACGACCCCCAAGAGCTGCAAGGTCTTCCTTCGTTGCCATGCGATTCTCAAGAGTTGCCATACGACTCTCAAGAGCTGCAAGGTCTTCCTTCGTTGCCGTATGGGTCTCAAGCCTATCTAAACGAGCGTCGATATGCCGAAGATGGATATCTCGCTCGTGCTCCGTTGCTGCTTGATACTTGGCGAGTTGTTGGAAGCTTGTGGTCATATCTTGCGATAGTTTTTCAATACACTCATATAACATGGTGGTTGTGTGCTCTTGTGCCCTTAGTCTTGCTTCAAAATCTGGTAGCTGTGTACTCACTAACGATCCTCCCATCACTCTCGTTGTTGGGAGTATAACACACAAAAAAGCACCTAACAACAAGTGGATGCTTTGATTTTCTTTTGCTGTCAAAATTGGGCAATTGACAGCAAAAAAGACAGCAAAACTATTGCACGACAGTAGACGAGGTAAACAAAATGGGCGAACGCTGAGCAGGAGATAGCTTCTGTTACACCCTATGAACAACTCTCATGGAAGATGCCATAATATTGTACTATAGAAATTACTGAAACTGATCCTTCTTTGCAGACGGAAAAACAATGAGGTGAGAACGTGGCACAACAATTACAGCGTTTCAACAATAAGGTAGTGATAGTAACGGGGGCCGCCGGAGGCATCGGGCGCGCGATTGCGCTGCGGTTTGGCAGCGAAGGCGCGCATGTCGTTGTCAACGATGTCAATGCCGCCGGGGCCGAGACGACCGCCCAGGCAATTATCGCGGCTGGCGGCTCGGCCCTGGCGGCCGTCGCGGACGTCTCGAACAAGAGCCAGGTTGACCGCTTATTTGATCTGACGCTTGAGCGTTTTGGCACGGTGGATGTGCTGGTCAATAATGCTGGATTGACCAATGTCGAGCGCCACTTTCTGGAAGGCGATGAAGAGTGGTGGGACCGCGTCCTCTCGGTCAATCTCAAAGGGGTCTTCCTCTGCTCGCACCGCGCCGCCCATATTATGGCGAGGCATCATCAGGGTGTGATCATCAATATATCCAGTGGCGGAGCGTCGCGCTCGCATCGGGGCCTGGCATCCTATGACGCGGCAAAAGGTGGTATGGAAGCTCTCACCAGGGCAATGGCTCTTGACCTTGCTCCTTATGGCATCCGCGTGTGTGCCGTTGCCCCTGGCTCGATTGATACGCAGGGCATGAGCCCGGAGACGAAGCGGGAGCGAGGGGTGACGGTTCCGCTGGGACGCGTTGGCGAAGCCGAAGATCTGGCCGGACCGGCAGCTTTTCTGGCGTCGGACGATGCTCGTTACATTACAGGCATCGTGCTGGCAGTCGATGGTGGCCTGATCTCGCAGCAGCGCTCCCCGCAGGTCGATATTTTCCCGTTGAGCCGGTACCCGAAATTGGAGGACAATTGATGCATTCGCCCCTGGGCCATTACCGGGTGGGGGTGGATATCGGAGGCACGTTTACCGACCTGATCGTGCTTGATGATGCTACCGGCAGCTTCGCCGTCGGCAAAACGCTGACGACCGCGCACGATCCTTCGCAAGCAGTAGAGACGGTCCTGGCTGAGACGCTTGAGCGAGCTGGCATTGCCGCCGGTGACATGCAGCAGCTTATTCATGGCACCACGCTGGTGACCAATGCTATCATTGAGCGCAAAGGCTCGCGTACTGCCCTGCTGGCGACGCAAGGCTTCCGCGATTCTATCGAGATTGGCCGCGAGAATCGCTACGAACTCTACGATCTGATGCTGGAGATGCCCCTGCCTCTAGTGCCGCGCTACCTGCGCTTTGACGTGCCTCAGCGTACGCTCTCTCACGGCGAAACCATGCAGCCACTTGACGTGGCTTTTGTCGAACGGCTGGCGCGTGAACTGGTCGCGAACAGAGTCGAGGCGGTGGCGATTGCTTTTCTCAACAGCTTTGCTAACCCTGATGCCGAAAGGGAGGCGCGTGCAGCCGTTCAACGGATCGCGCCGGATATGCGCATCTCCATTTCATCAGACGTTGTGCCTGAAATCCCCGAGTTTGAGCGCACTTCAACGACGATTGCCAATGTCTACGTGCAGACTCTGGTTGAAAGCTACCTCCGCGAGTTGCAGCAGCGTTTGGCTCGGCTCGGCTTCAAGCGCAGTTTCTTTCTGATGATTTCCAGCGGTGGCATTGTCACAGCGGATACAGCCATTCGCTTTCCCATTCGCCTGATCGAATCGGGGCCGGCTGCGGGAGCCCTGGCTGCCGCCCATTATGGCGCTGCCTGCGGCCATGCCGATCTGCTCTCCTTCGATATGGGCGGCACAACGGCCAAATTCTGCATCATTGATCGCGGCAAACCGCTGACCGCGTACGAATTCGAGGTTGATCGCCGTTATCGCTTCAAGAAAGGCTCGGGCCTGCCCATCAAGGTGCCGGTGATCGAAATGATCGAGATCGGCACGGGTGGCGGCTCGATTGCACACATCGATGCGTTAGGCTTATTGAAGGTCGGGCCAGAATCGGCTGGCGCTGAACCGGGGCCGGTCTGCTATGGCCTGGGTGGCACTGAGCCCACCGTGACCGATGCCGACCTGGTGCTGGGCTATCTTGACCCGGACTATTTTCTTGGGGGCCAGCTCAAACTAAATCTTGTCGCGGCTCAACAGGCGATCAAGGAGCGTGTTGCCGATCCACTGGGGCTATCGCTCGAAGAGGCGGCATGGGGCATCCATCAAATCGCCAACGAGAGTATGGCGAATGCCGCGCGCATCCACACGCTAGAGCGTGGCAAGGACCCGCATCGCTTGCCTATCTTTGCTTTTGGCGGGGCCGGCCCGGTGCATGGATTTCGTATAGCCAAAGCACTTGGCTCGCCCAGCCTGATTGTGCCGTTTGGGGCGGGCGTCACCAGCGCCGTTGGCCTGCTGACCGCTCCGCTCTCCTTTGACTTTGTGCGCTCCTGGCCTGGTCGCATTGAGCGTCTGAATTGGCAAAAGGTGAATGTGCTGCTAGGTGAGATGGCGGCTGAGGGGCGGGCGTTGCTTGAGGCGGCAGGGGTTCCGGCTGAACAGATTCGGCACCGGCGCGAGGCGGATATGCGCTATGTCGGCCAGGGGCACGAGATCAGGGTTCCTCTCCCATCGGGCGAGCTTGATAGCGGCAGCATTCCCGCCATCGTCAGCGCGTTTGAGGAGGTCTATCGCCGTCTCTACGAGCGGCTGAGCCAGTCCGTACCGTTAGAAATTATCAACTGGCGCGTCATCTCGTCTGGTCCACAACCCGAAGTACGCTTACAGATGGCGGCTGCAGAGCATACAATCGCTGACTCCGCACAGAAAAAGAGCCGCAAAGCGTATTTCCCGGAACTGGGTGGCTATCATGATGTGCCGGTGTATAGCCGCTACAGCCTCCCGCCTGGGACCAGTATCGCGGGTCCGGCGATTGTTGAAGAGCGCGAATCGACGATGATCGTGGGGCCGGGTAGCCGTTTCTCGATTGATGAGGAGTGGAATCTCGTCGTCGTCTTAGAACCCGACCCGTCAGTTTGAAGGCAAAGGGCATGACAAATATCATTGATGCAATAACGCTGGAGGTGCTCTGGAACCGCCTGCTCTCGGTCGTGAACGAGCAGCAGGTGGCGCTGATGCGTACCGCCTTCAGCACGGTTGTGCGCGAATCGCAAGATCTGGCCTGTGGCGTCTTCGATACGCGGGGCGCGATGATTGCTCAATCGCTGACCGGAACACCCGGCCATATTAACGCGATGGCGACCGGCGTGCGCCATTTCTTGCGCGAGTATCCGGCGGCAACGCTTGCACCCGGCGATGTGCTGATTACCAATGACCCCTGGCAAACCGCCGGTCAGATTAACGACATGACCGTGCTCACGCCGGTTTTCAAAGATCGGCGCGTGGTGGGATATTTTGCCAGCACCTGCCACGCTCCCGATATCGGCGGGCGGATCTATTCGGCGGAGGCGCGTGAGGTCTATGAGGAGGGGCTGCGTATCCCGATCACCAAATTATTTCTGCGTGATGAACCCAATCACGAGCTTTTCAAGCTCATCCGCGCCAATGTGCGCACGCCCGAGGAGACCATCGGCGACCTGTACGCTCAAACCTCCTCCAATGCCGTTGGCGCGCGCGAACTGCTGCACTTCATGGACGATTTCGGCCTGGATAGTATTGATCCGCTCGCCGATGAAATTATCTCGCGTTCTGAGCGAGCCATGCGCGCAGCCATTCGCACATGGCCCAACGGACGCTATGAGAACGAAGCCTGGAGCGACGGCTTTGATGGGCCAATTCGTATCAAGGTAGCCGTGGCTATTGAGGACGAGGACATCTTGATCGATTTTGCCGGATCGTCGCCGCAAAGCTCCTGGGGCATCAATGTGGTACACAACTACACTCATGCCTATGCCTCATTTGCTATCAAAGCTGCTATCACTCCCGAGATCCCGCATAACGAAGGCTCATTCCGTCCCGTCCATGTGACTGCGCCCCCAGGCTCGATCCTCAACTGCACCGAGCCTGCGGCGGTCGCATCGCGTCACCTGATCGGACATTTCCTGCCAGGCGTCATTTTCGGCGCGCTGGCTCAGGCCATGCCTACGCAGTTGATGGCCTGCGGAGCCGATCCGATCTGGATCTCCGTCTGGCGCGGAAACTGGCCTGCGTCTCGCGAACCCTTCACGTTCAGCCTGTTCCAGTGTGGAGGCACCGGAGCGCGTGCCATTAAAGATGGTTTAAACACAACGGGCTTTCCCAGCGGGGTCGCGGGCGTTCCGGCGGAAGTCGTGGAAAGTACGACGCCGCTCATTCAATACCGGCGCGAGTTGCGCACCGACTCGGGAGGGCCGGGAACTTATCGCGGCGGATTGGGGCAATGGACTGAGCTTGGCTATCGCGGCGACACCTCCTGGGCTGTCTCGACGATGATTGATCGCGTGCGCTTTCCCGCCACCGGCCTGCATGGCGGGAAAATGGGTGCGGCGGGTGAACTGGCGGTAAATGGCGATCATCATGTCAGACCGAAGACGTTGATTACTCTCGCTCCGGGTAGTCGTGTGCAGCTCAATCCTCCGGGCGGTGGTGGTTATGGCGATCCATACCGGCGACCTGTAGCCCTGGTACTGCACGATGTCGTTAACGGTTACGTCTCGCTTGAAGCGGCGGAACGCGAATATGGCGTGGTTATTCGCTATCTAGGAAGCACGGATCAGCTTGTACGCCCGCCTGAGCTGTATGCGATTGATGAAGCGGCGACGGAGTTGTTACGGGCAACAAAGAAGGGAATCGAGCATGAGTAACGCATGGAGCAACTGGTCAGGCAGCGTCTCATGTACGCCTGCTGCCATTGAAAAGCCTGCCAGTGAGGAGCAACTGAGCGCGCTTCTCCGTGAGAGCGCCCGCGAAGTTCGGGTCGCCGGAACGGGGCATTCCTTCACACCGTTATGCGCAACGGATGGTATGTTACTCTCGCTGGAAAACATGCAAGGTGTCCTGGCAACGGATAAGCAATCGTGCGAGGCCACTATATGGGCGGGAACGCCCATCTCTCAGATTGGCGCGCCTTTGCTGGCTGATGGATTGGCGTTGCAGAACCAGGGGGATATCGATAAGCAGGCGCTGGCGGGCGCGATCTCCACCGGCACGCATGGAACCGGTCTCTCGCTAGGCAGCCTCTCGTCCCAGGTGACGGCTTTGCGCCTGATCCTGGCAGCAGGCGAGGCGCTGACCTGCTCAGAGACCGTCGAGCCGGAGATATTTAAAGCCGCTCAGGTCTCGCTGGGTCTGCTTGGCCTGATCTCACAGATTACGTTGAAAGTGCTGCCCGCCTATCGTCTTCACGAACGTACCTGGGCAAGCGACGTTGAAACCTGCTTCGCTCAGCTCGATACCTTAATCCAGAATAACCGGCATTGCGAGTTTTTCTGGCTCCCGCGTTACGATCAATGTGCGATGAAAACATTACATCCTACAGAAGAGGAGCCGTGGGGACAACCCACCGATCCCCTGGCCGCTGCAGGAACTATCGAGCGTTATGCCCTTTCAGAGCGTGTGGACTGGAGCTATCGCGTCTTCCCCAGTGAACGCAATTTGCGCTTCAATGAGATGGAGTTCTCGATCCCTTTGCAGGATGGCCCATCCTGCTTCGAAGAAATTCGCCAGTTGATGCGTACCAAGTATCCCGATATTGTCTGGCCCATCGAGTATCGCACGGTGGCCGCCGACGATATCTATCTTAGCCCCGCTTTTGGGCGCGCTTCGGTCGCCATCTCGGTGCATCAAAGCTACAAGCTTGAGTACGCTGCGTTTTTCAAAGATGTCGAGTCCATTTTTCGCAATCATCGTGGTCGCCCCCATTGGGGCAAAATCCACTGGCACACCGCTCGCGATTTGCAGGACCTCTACCCCATGTGGCAACAATTTCACGAAGTGCGACAACGCCTCGATCCTGCGGGTCGGTTTATGAATGATTACTTGCGCAGTGTGATGCTTTAATCAAACAAGCGCTGTATCATTCTGATTAAGGAAAAAGTTGCAGCAATTTCTCGCGCCGATGAAGCCCTTGCTCTCGTTATATCAGGAGCAGGGGCTTCAAGCACGCCGTATGTGCTTAGTGTCCGAGGGCGAGTTGGGCGACCTTCACGACCATCAAGATGACCGCAATCAACAGATAGGCGCGCAACGTAAACATCCCGATTTTACGCGTGGCTGACCAGGTCGGCTTCGTGAGTTCTTGTAGTGGCGGCATCTGCCATGTCTGCTTATCCATGCGGGAAAGTGCCACTACCTCTGGATCTGGCCCACGGCGTGCGTGTTGCACGACCGCCATTGTCCCCATCACTGCCAGGGAGGCAACAAGGACCACGCACAGAATCTCGGTGAGCCAGATCGCATCAATGTTAGGGAAAATGGTGACGGTTGCCAGGATCAGCGAGAGCATGACCAGCAAGCCGACGATGATGGCTGCGACGGCGTTGAGCCAGGGCTTGTTAACCCAGGGACCCAGGACTGCTCGGTCGTTGCACAGTAGCACCAGGAAGACGGTCGCCGAAGGCAGCAAAATTCCTGCCAACGCCTGGACCGCCAGTGTTAGCAGACCGAGCGGGGCGCCTGGGATCAGCACGATGGCCCCGGCCAGCACGACGAGAGCGGCATAGCTGCCGTAGAAGAGTCTGGCCTCGCCGACCTTGCGATGCAGCGAATGATTGACGCGGAAGGTGTCCCCGAAGGCATAGGCAGTCGAGAGAGAAACCGCGCAGGCTCCGATGATGCTGGCATTGAGCAGGACAATGGACACGATGGCACCCATACCCGGATGGCCGTATTGGGCAAATCCACGGGCGGAGGTAAGCACATCCACGAAATTCGTGTCCAACTTCGTGCTGGCAAAGACGAAGGCCGCCGCGATAATGAGTCCTGCCGCCTCTGTATTGGTGAGGAACGCTCCAATGATCGTGTCAATCCGCTCGTGTTTGATCCAGCGTGGCGTGATACGCTTGTCAATGACGTTGGATTGCTGGAAGAAAAGCTGCCAGGGTGCAACGGTAGTGCCGACGATGGCGATGATCGTCAGAAGCGCCGTCGAATTGATCCCTCCCCGAATGCCTGGTAGGAAGGTGTCATGAATGATAGGCCCCAGGGCTGGATGCGGAATGAGGGCCAGCGGGATCATCAGTAGGCTGGCGAGTGCGCATACCCACATCGCGCTCTCCCAACGGCGGAAGCTGCCCGTCACGGTGATCGCGATCAGACCCACGATCCCAAGAGGGACCGAGATGAGGGGGCTGACCCCAAAGTATTGCAGCGCCATCGCAAAGCCGATAAATTCGGTGACCAGGGTCAGGAAGTTTAGCAGGAACAGATCCCCCACCGAGAAAGCTCCCCAGAACTTGCCGAATCGCTCGAAGATCAGGCGTGCGTGGCCCACGCGCGTCACTGCGCCCAGGCGTACAACCATCTCCTGGTTAACAATGAGAACCGGAACCAGGATGAGGAGCGTCCAGAGCAGGCTGGTGCCATAATTCTGACCAGCCTGAATGTAAGTGGCAATGCCGCCAGCGTCGTTGTCGCCGACCATCGTTACCAGGCCCGGTCCCATGATGATGAGCAGTGTCAGCAGGCGCGCGAGCCAGGTTTTGCGCGGTGCAGTATCCTCGCGGTGAATGGTGCCCCAGGCGCCATGAATGTCACCGACGTGCGCGGCATCCAGTTGGGCCGTGCGCACCTCTTCTTTAAGTGCGGAATCCTGAATGAAGAACATAGGAGTCCCCCTCTCTTTCTTCTTTCTGAAACAGAGCATGATTCTGAGCAGGGCGAGACGCTTGATCGGGCCGTGAGATCCCCAGCATTACCTGTACGACCGATGCCGCAACGCTCAACCCGCGCGCCGCTGTGATGAATCAGCAGAGCGAGGTGCGCGAATTGTCACAAAGCATCAGGTCGTCTGATCTACGCAGGTGAGAACCATACCCATCAGGCGAAAGCCATGCCGATGAGTTGAGAGGAGCGTCTTTCAATTGACCAAAGAGGTTCTGGTTCAGAGAGGACACACCTCACATAACTCGTTTTTCATGTCGAGGTCAGGAGGAAAAACGAGCCGTGAGGTAAGAGGGTGATCAGGAATGAAGCACCATCAGTCACGCTGCATCTTTCCTACGGACCGACGTAGATCCCCTCCCAACAACTGGGAGGTTGACTACTGCCACCGTCCATAAGGACTATTGCTCCTTTTGCTGGTGTGTGCTGCTCCAGCACACGAACTACACAAACCGATCCAACGCATCTTTGAGATCATGAATAGCCTCATCAGGCTCGCCATGCTTCACCGCTTTAGCGACACAATGCTCAATATGTTGTTCCAGGATTGCTTTGCCTACCTGGTCGAGCGCGGCACGTACCGCGGCAATCTGCGTGAGCATCTCGTCGCAGTCGCGTCCTTCTGCCCACAACCGTTTGAGGCTGTTGGCGTGGCCGGCGACGCGTGCTAGCCGCCTGGCGATCTCTTCGCGGGATGGATCGTTTGTCACATGGGACATTGTTGACACAACTTTCCTGAAAGCAATCTACCCACCCCCCTGGGGGGATACTTGCTCTCATCAGTATTGTATCGTCCCATCGCGCCAAAAGTCAAGGGCAATAGCACAAAATTGATGAGGAAAGGCTTGACACACCCAATCTGATAGTGTATACTCGACACTAATAAGATAGTGTATATTTAACACTATTGGAAAGGCGCGAATATGGTCATGCACAATGCTGAATTGGAGCGCATCTCCGCCTCGCTTGCTCGGGCCGGTTCTGCGGAAGAGGTGTTTGGCGCGCTTGTGGGTCCGCGGGATGAGCAGCTTGAGGCGGCGAAGCGTCTCTTTCGGCAGATGGCGAAGGTTGTGCATCCTGATCTCTTCCAGGAGTGCGCCGATTTTGATCAGGCTGGCGCCGCTTTCAAAAAACTGGTATATTTCTGGGAGCAGGCGCAAACGCGCATTGAGCGTGGCACGTATGGAACTGCCGCATCAACCGAAGCATTTGTGCCGTTCAGCATATGCACGAAAAAAAGTCACTATGCCGCTGAGCGTCTGCTGGCGCGTGGCGATATCTCTGCGCTCTATCTTGCCGCTTCGCAGCTTGATGGTGCGCCTATCAAATGTCTGCTCAAAATTCCTGTCAGGCCGGAAGATAATGACTTGCTGAGCAATGAGGCGCGTATTCTTGCTCACCTGCGTGCCAGCAAAGATTATCCTGGCCTGCGCCATTTCGTCTCTCAGCTCGTTGATTCCTTCACTTATCAAGAACAGGCTTCCGGCACTCTACGGCAGATCAATGTGGTCTCCTATCTCGATGGCTTGTATTCTCTCAAGGAGGTTCGTCGGGTCTATCTCCAGGGGGTTGATCCCAGACATATGGCCTGGATATGGCGTCGTCTGCTGGTCGCGCTCGGCTTTGCCCATAGTAACAACGTGATGCACGGCGCTGTGTTGCCAACGCACGTTCTGATCCATCCCCGCCTTCATGGCGTCATCCTGATCGACTGGTCGTATGCCGTGCTTGATCCATCAACGACTGGTGAGTCAATCTGTGCGATTAGTAGCGATTATCGCGACTGGTATCCTGCCGAGGTTTTTGCGCGCGAAGTTCCTTTGCCCGGTCTGGATATTGCTATGGCGGCCCGCTGTATGATCGATCTGCTCGGAGGGGATTACTACACGCAAGCCATGCCTGATAGCGTTCCCTGGCAAATTCAGAGCCATCTCAAAGGCTGCACGCTCCCTAATCCTCGCCAGCGTCCGCAGGATGCCCGCGTCTTACTGGCTGACTTTGATGCGCTGATCCAGCGTCTCTGGGGTCGCAGAACGTTTCAAGAGTTTTCTATGCCGTAGTGCTAAACCACTGTTATGTCTTGAAAAAGAAAGGTAAATCACTTATGGGTAGTTCAAGCTGGTCAACCGATGCTTATGAGGAGGCGGCGCGTCTGCGCAGAGCGGCTGGCACAAGCAGTTTCGCTTATAGCAACGCTGCCAGGTCCAGTGGCACATGGACCATTCACCCCACGCTCAACCCCTATGGCGTCAAGTTTCGCGAGAGCCGCGACAGCGAGACGCATCCGCGTTCCAATGCCATCAGCGTACTTTTTGACGAGACTGGCTCTATGGGCCACATCCCGCGTGTTTTTCAGGAGAAACTCGGCGAACTGATGCATGTATTGCTCAACAGAGGCTATATCCAGGACCCGCAGATCCTTTTTGGCGCTTTTGGCGATGCCACCTGCGACCATATTGCGCTCCAGGTCGGACAATTTGAGAGCGGGGTAGAGATGGATGAAAACCTGCGCAATATCATTCTCGAAGGCGGTGGCGGCGGTACTGCGCATGAGTCTTATGAACTGGCGCTCTACTTCATCGCTCGCCACACCTCAATTGATTGCTGGGAGAAACGTGGTCGCAAAGGTTACCTCTTCCTGATCGGCGATGAGATGGCCTATCCCTTCGTGCATCAGCAGCAGGTAGAAAAGCATCTCGGCGATCCATTACGCGAAAACATCCCTTTGCGGCAGATCATTACGGAAGTGCAGCGCCGTTATCACCTGTTTTTCATCTTTCCGCGTAACGCCAGTCATGGTAACGATGAGCGGATTCATAATTTCTGGCGTGATCTGCTGGGTCAGAATTTTCTTTTCCTTGATGATGAGCGGGCTGTGAGCGAAACGATTGCTCTGATCATCGGACTTACCGAGGAAGCCATCAATCTGGCTGAAGGCGCGCAGGATCTGAGCGATGCCGGAGCTAGCCGGGACGCTATTGCGGCAGCTACCAGTGCCTTGCAGACCTATGCGAACGCGAGAAGCGTTGTTACTGCTACCGGCAGCGCCCTGCCGGGCGTGCTTCAGGAGGCGCCAGACAAGCCCAGAACAGAGCGTCTCTAAGTTTCAATGTTTCAATCCCTCAAGCGGGCTATGAGCTCTTGCCGCCTCCTTTGAGGGGAAGTATACCATCACACTCGAAGATGTCAAGCGGAGATGCGCTAATACCTATTATCCGTGAGGTGCTGCCAGAAGCGAACGTTCCGGCAGCATCCCGGTATCCAGAGGAGGGGTTATGAGCCAACAAAAACAGGCTATTTTGATTGCCGATCTGGGATTTGGTGATGCAGGCAAGGGCACGATTACCGATTTTCTGACTCGTCGCCTGTCCGCTCACACGGTTGTACGCTATAACGGTGGTCCACAGGCGGCCCACAACGTCGTAACGCCTGATGGGCGGCATCACACCTTCTCCCAGTTTGGCAGCGGCATGTTTCTTCCTCGGACTGCTACCTTGCTCTCGCGTTTTATGCTCATTAATCCGCTCAATATGCTCAAAGAAGAGCGGCATCTCTCTACGCTTGGCATCGCCGATGCTTTTGAACGCACGCTGATAGATCGGCGCGCCCTGGTGATTACGCCCTTGCACAAAGCCATGAATCGTCTGCGTGAACTTGCTCGGGCTGGCGAGCGTCATGGAAGCTGTGGCGAGGGAGTTGGCGAGTGCATGGCCGATTCGCTTGCTTATGGCGATGCTCAACTTTTTGCCGGTGATTTACAGGATCGAATGGTCATTCTCAGAAAGCTGCATTCTCTCTACGAGATTAAGCGCAGCGAACTGGACGAGATCCGCTCTTCTTTGCCAGATGCTGACGCCGTCAAGCAGGAACTTGCGGCCTTCACCCGTGCCGACGTAATTACTGACTGTGCTGACGTTTACCATTACTTCGCGCAGCGTGTTGCTATCATCGATGATGCGCGTATTGGCAGCCTCTTGGCCCAACCAGGCGTTGCGCTCTTTGAAGGAGCGCAGGGTGTCCTACTCGATGAAAACTATGGGTTCGCTCCCTACACCACCTGGAGCACCACTACCTTCGCCAATGCTGAAGCTATTTTGCGCGAGCATGACTATAGCGGCGATACCATCAAACTCGGCGTCGTTCGTTCCTATGCCACTCGTCACGGCCCTGGTCCCTTCCCCACCGAAGATGCTGCGCTGACCTCTGTGCTCCCCGATCAGCACAATGCCTGGAACGACTGGCAGCGTACCTTCCGCGTCGGCTACTTCGACCTCGTTGCCACCCGCTACGCCCTCAACATTGTTGGTCACCTCGACTATCTCGCTCTCACCCATCTTGATTGCCTGTCAGCCATCCCTTCCCCGCAAATTTGCACTGCTTACCGCTATCAAAGGACACCCGATGATCTTCCTGGCTATTTCGAGTATGTTGCTGATCACATCAAATCCATCATTGTCCACAGCCCTGCCGATCTTGCCCATCAAGAGCAGCTTACTAAGCGTCTATGGTTCTGTATACCGCACTATCAAACGCTCGCAACTCTGCCTGGCTGCCCGCACTCTGCGGAAAGACAACTTGCGTATCTCAAACTGTTGGAAGCTGAACTGAATGTACCGATTGCTATTGCCTCGGATGGGCCAGCAGCCGCTGATAAAAAATGTTTACTGGATAAAAAGATTTTTGCTACCATAAGCTAACTGATATCTCACTCTCTACGCCCGCGCTCCACCTCGCAAAAAGCGCCAGCCGCGCCTGATAAACTTAAACGTAAAAAAGAGGAATAGGACGACGATGATTACAACGACTAGCATCACCGCCGGAGCGAAGAACGAGAGGATGATGCTGATAACGGCGGCAATGTCTTCAAAGACGCTGATGATGACGTTTGAAAGGCCCAGCGTGAAAACGTGTCCAACGTTGGCGACGGCGCGCCCGCCGAAGCGATGAACATGAACAAGGCCGGATAGCGAGAAGCCGACGATAAACATGATAATAGCGGATGTTGCGCTCAAAAAAGAGTGGCTGCTGATGGCGGAAATGAAGGCCATATGCGGGATCATACCCGTGGGTAAGCTCACGCCCGGCAGCGCGATGTTCGGCGCGGTCGCTGCCGCCACCAGACCGCCGATAAACGGCGTAATAGCCGTATGAACTCCATGCCAGCCGGTGCTGACCCCTGGAATAAGATCGACGATCAGATCGATTGCCGTGAGGATTGCTACCAGCAGGAGAAACCAGTCTGCTGTGATAAAGCTGAGAGAAGAATTAAGCTGGCAGAAATGGAACCACCTGGTTGCAACAATCAGAGCCAGCAATGGGAGATAAGGCGTGTAGCCCGTTGTTTGCGAAAGCCCGAGCGATGTCCCCAGGCTGCTAAGGCCGGAGGGCGTACAGAAATTCATATAGGTGAAGAATCCTTTCCCTTTGCATGTGACGCAGTTATAGCATACCCACTGATATAACGTATAGCGATTGAAACAATCAAACAGCTATAAAAGTGTTTATAGGTAAATGGCTAAAAAAATATTGCCTCTTGAAGGAGAACGAGAGAGTATGTTTCAAGCTGCTTATGTGAAGGTGCCAGATGTGTATAAGATCGCGGTCGTGCGAGCGAATGCGCTCGGGGACTTTATTTTTGCTCTGCCCGCGCTACATGCCTTGCGGGCCGCCTATCCTCAGGCCGAAATTGTGCTGCTTGCCCTGAAGTGGCATGCCAGCTTTCTTGCGGAGAGGCCAGGACCGATTGATCGCGCCGTGGTGATCCCACCTTGCGAGGGGGTGAGCGCGTCGCCAGGAACTGAGGAGGATGCGGCTGAACTGGAGGTTTTTTTCGCGGCGATGAGGCGAGAGCGGTTTGATCTTGCCATTCAGATGCATGGCGGCGGGCGCTACTCGAATCCTTTCCTTCTCCGTCTGGGAGCGAGAATGACTGTCGGGCTAAAGACGCCGGATGCCGTTGCGCTTGATCGCTGGATGCCATACATCTACTTCCAGCATGAAGTGTTGCGTTACCTTGAAGTTGTTGCTTTAGTGGGGGCAGCAACAACCCTGTTGGAGCCGCGCCTCTCGCTCGTCAAGGAGGACTTGCTTGAGGCACAGAGGGTTGTGCCTGAAACCAGCAAGCCTGTTGTAGCCCTGCATCCTGGGGCGGGCGATCCCCAACGGCGCTGGCCGCCTGAAAAGTTTGCCGTTGTGGGCGACGCCCTGGCGAAAGCTGGCGTCCAGATCGTAGTTACAGGGACCGGAGAAGAACGAGGGCTCGCAAAAACTGTCGTTGAGAGCATGCAGACCGAAGCACAGAACGTCTGTGATTGCCTCTCGCTCGGCGGCCTCGCGGGTTTACTCAGTCGTTGCAAGCTGGTGATCTCCAATGACTCCGGTCCGCTTCATCTGGCTGCGGCGGTGGGAACGGCTACTGTGGGCATCTACTGGTGCTTCAATTTCCCTAACGTGGCGCCGATTACACGGACGCGCCATCGCCCGGTCATCTCCTGGAACGTTGTCTGTCCTATCTGCGGCACGGATCGCAGTCTGAGAACCTGTGAGCACCATGCCTCAGTCGTGGCTGCTATTGCGCCGGAAGAGGTCCTTGCAGCAGCTCTTGATCTGTTCTCTGCTTGAATATCACCTGGCTTGCACATAAGTCCTGCTGTTCTCGCCTTTTCTGCTCCTCTGCACTACACTGATAGTAGCCTCTCATCTTATTTCTTAACAGGGGTAATTTGATATTCCGTCAGCCAACGCTTATTAGGAAGCGATCAGGAGCACGAAGCGATGATGCCAGTCATACCTGTTCCGTGGCGACGAGCTTGAGCGCGTCTGCTTCAGCACCGCCTTAGGCGAGGTGGAGCGATAAATCGGACGCGATCAATCGGGTCCCTACAGGGCGGCATGATCCCATAGTATTGCTTCATCTGCATAATCAGGTCCATACGGCGACAAGGAGGATGTCGATGCCAACAATTCGTGTCAATGGTGCCAATCTCTATTACGAGGAGCAGGGTTCCGGCCCCGAAACCATCGTTTTTGCTCATGGCTTGCTGTGGAGCTGCCGCATGTTTGATGACCAGGTGGCCGCGCTCAAGGAGCACTATCGGTGCGTCGCCTTCGATCATCGTGGTCAGGGACGGAGCGAGGTCACACCCGATGGCTATGATATGGAGACGCTTTACGAGGATGCGGCAGCCCTCATTGAGGCTCTCAACTGTCCCCCCTGCCACTTTGTCGGCCTCTCAATGGGCGGCTTCATTGGGATGCGCCTGGCGGCTCGTCGGCCAGAACTGCTGAAATCGTTAATGCTGCTGGAAACCTCTGCCGATCCCGAGCCTGCCGAAAATATTTCCAAGTACAAGCTGCTTGGCTTTGTGACGCGCTGGCTTGGCCCCGCTCTGGTAGTGAACCAGGTCATGCCGGTCATGTTCGGGCAGAAGTTCCTGACCGATCCGGCTCGCGCAGCCGAGCGCCAGGTATGGCGCGAGCGTTTGAAAAGCAATCATCGCGTCGGCATCAGTCGCGCGCTCAATGGCGTCCTGACGCGCAAAGGTGTTTACGATGAGATTGAGAAGATCCGCGTCCCCACGCTAATCATCGTCGGAGACCAGGACGTTGCCACAGTTCCGGCCAAATCTGAGCGCATGCACGAACGTATCCCAGGCTCACGGCTCGTTACTATCCCAGGTGCAGGCCATACATCGAGTGCAGAAGAGCCCGCAGCGGTAAATGCAGCTATCAACGAATTTCTGAGCGGCTTGTACTAAACAAATCGCTACTAAAGTTGAGATGAATCTCATCGAGCCCTTACCCCCCCTTTTGGGGGGGTACTTGACAATAACCTGTATTCCTGTATTATACTACTTCTGTACCTTTCGTTCCTCGCATTCTCTGAAGATGCTATCCCCTGCAAGGCATTTAGTGTCGGGGAAGCAAAAAGAGAAGGGGGACGTACTTCGTCTACACTAGCAGGCAAGGAATCGCTCCCGGCTCTTTTTCGCGGTTCTGCTCATCCTTCTTTCCATGCCTGCACACCTTCCCGGTTGGCCCACGGCGCGCAAAGCCGAAAAGATACGACGTACCTATAACTATCGTTATACTCTACGTTTACGCTTTAGCGAGAAAGGCTCTGTTTACCCGTTTCCCTTAGGCGGTTACTACCGCTTTATACTTGTCGCATTAACACAGCCATGCGAGCACGATTTTGATAGTTATATGGTGCGTCGTGCTTTTTGGTGAACATCGCATCTGTGGGCCTGTTGACATTGTTTTGTTGTGCGTCCCTCTTAGGTTGTGCATTTGTATGATCGTGTACACACAAGCTCTTCTTGTCCAGAAGAGAAAACCCCCACTTAAAGAGAGGAAAAAGAACATGGTTCATCTTTTGCGTCCATTTGGAAAGAAGCTCCTGTTACGACTTACGCTGCTGGCTTGTATCATGGCTCTGCTTGGTCTGGTGCTCGGAGGAGCTGGCCGCATTGCCCATGCCACGTCGATGCAGGCACAAACCCTGGCGAATCCTGTTGGCATATGGAATATTCAAGTTTACTTTCTGGATTGCTCCTTCAAGGGACAAACGGAGTCGGGACAGCTCGAGATGAATGCGAGCGGAGCCGTCGTCAGTATTTCCCCATATGAGGGAGGCGGTGCGTGGATCCCGACCGGTGCCACGACCTTTGACTACGACTTTACTGAACTCATAATAGTGAATGGGCAGTTGAGTGCTTTTGTCCAGGTCACCCAGACGGGGCAAGTGACCTCATCCACCACGTATACCTCTTCAGGATCAGGCAGCAGCTACGATTCTCATGGCAATTTCCTGGAAACCTGCGATACGCAGACCACCGCTACTCTCGCCTAGCTGCTTGATTTTTCCCTCGTGACCTATCCCTGGTAAGATTGCCGTTACCGCACGTACGTGTAATACACGCGTGTTTATTTAGCTGTGACCGGTAACGGACACATCCCCCTTGCCGAAAAACAAGGTGGGAGCCGCCCTGACTGGTGGTGAGAAGCCAAAAAAAGCGTCATCCGTCCTGTTGCGCCCGCGCTATAATCTCCCGCACCACGCTGGTTTTAGCGTCGGCGTAGTTCTGGGTGTATTTCCAGTTCTGGCGGGCCAGCCCCTTTTTGGTGCGCTCGTAGAGCTGGCGATCAGCTTCGTTGCGGCGCAGCCAGTCGCGGAAGAGCAGCATGCGGTCTATTTCTGAACAGCCCTGCGTGAAGACATGGAGGTTGACAGCCGTATCTGGCCCCTTGAATAAACGATGCTGGAACCAGTCTGGCTCGCGAAGGTGCAGCACATAACCTGCCACTTCTAACGGCGTGACATAAGCTGGCTCGTCCGATGAGTCGGCCACGGCAAGCACTATATCAATGCGCGGTTTGGCGGCGAGTCCTGGCACGGAGGTCGAGCCGACATGTTCAAGCAGGAGTACGCGTTCGCCCAGCGCGGCCCGAATTCGTGCGGCTTCGCGCTCGAAGAGCCGGGGCCACTCAGGGTCGTACTCAACAAGCAAGATAGGTCCGTTCCACGGCACTACCTCGCTGGTATGGATGGCTTGAAGTTGTTCTTCAGTCATTGGCACATATTCCGCTGCCGCGTCTCCGGCTGGGTTATCGTTTCCAGATATCTTCGCAGCTCCCTATTTTACCAGACACGAGAAGCTGCTCGAATTGTTCGAGCAGCAGTTTTCAGTGTCTGAGGATAATGATTCTGAGCTGTTTCGGCAAGCAACGCTGAAGCAACCCATCAAACCTGAACGAGTTCGTAAGAGACGTTATTCGAGCAGGCGGAAATAGGGGAGCGTCAGATCCTCTCCGAATTTCTCAAATGTCACCTGCACAGCTTTGCCTATCGCGATGCGCTCGCGGGGGGCGTCGATGATGCGTGACATCATGCGAACGCCTTCCTCCAGTTCAACCAGCGCAACGACGTAAGGAGCTTCCTGGGCGAAGATCCCGAACGCCTGATGCGCTACGGTGTACGAGTAGAGCGTGCCCTTGCCCGTCGTGACGATCCATGAGAGCTTCTCTGAGGAGCAATGCGGACAGAGCGAGCGCGGGTAAAAGATAGCGCGCGAGCAGGTGTCACAGCGTTGGATACGCAGTTCGCCCTGCGAAAGTCCCTCCCAATAGGGCCGTGAATCGCTATCCTGCTGAATGGCGGGAAATTGTGTCGCCAAAGGCATCAGTCCTTTCCAAGAATAACCGTGGCCGCCGACGAGAGAACGCCGCCAGTGCCGTGAGCAAGCGCGACGCGCGCTCCCTGCACCTGGCGCGGGCCGCATTCGCCGCGTAGCTGCCGTGTGGCCTCGATCAGTAAAAAGATCCCGTACATTCCTGGATGGCAGTAGGAGAGTCCTCCGCCATTGGTATTGAGCGGAAATGGGCCGCCCGGAGCTGTACGCTGCCCGCTCACGAACCCACCCCCTTCGCCACGCCCACAGAAGCCCAGCGCCTCCAGCGTGAGAAGCACCGTAATCGTGAACGAGTCGTAAATTTCGCTGACATCAATATCGGCGGGCGTAAGGCCGGCCATAGTGAACGCAGCCTGACCTGAAGCGATGGCCGCCTGGTGAGTCGCCAGATCGGGCATGTTCGCAATCGAATTGTGCGTGTGCGCCTCGCCATGCCCAAGTACCCAGACCGGGGCTTTACGCATATTTCTCGCGCGCTCGGCAGAAGCGACAACAACTGCTCCACCGCCATCGGTAACCAGGCAGCAATCCAGCAGGTGCAGGGGTTCGGCGATCCAGCGTGAGTTGAGCACGTCCTCGATGGTGATCGGATCACGCATAAATGCCTTCTCGTTCAGCGCGGCCCATTTACGCGTCGCGACCGCCACCTCTGCCAGTTGCTCGCTCGTCGTGCCGTAGTCGTACATATGGCGCATCGCCGCCAGCGCGTATGCCCCCACCGGAGTGGGCAGACCGAAAGGGGCCTCATACTGGTCGGTGAGCCTGATAGCGTTTGACCCGCGATTGCGCGAGCGGTCTGAACGCTGCGTGCTGCCATAGGTAATCAGGGCCACATCAAATAGTCCGGCCTCGATACCGGCGACCGCGTGTCCGACGTGGGCCTCGAACGAGGACCCGCCAATGTTGGTACCGTCGGTATAGCTCGGCCTGATCCCGAGATATTCCGCGAGCATGAGATTAGGGGACCAGGCCCAGTTTCCGGCACAAAAGAGCGCATCCACATCGCTCAATTGCAGTCCGGCGTCATCGAGCGCCGCCAGGGCCGCTTGACGTTGCAGTTGCAATACCGTTTTATCCGGGGTGCGACCGAGATCGGACTCGGCCACTCCCACGATAGCTGCTTTTGCTGCGGAACCCATCAGAGCGTCTCCCCAACCTTGACGTGCCCTTTCAACAGGTTGCGCGAAATGATATAACGCTGTATCTCGTCAGTACCCTCGAAGATGCGATAGAGGCGCACCAGGCGATACCAGCGCTCAATGGGGAGCTCTTTGGTGTAGCCCATGCCACCGTGGATCTGCAAAACTTTATCGATTACATGATTAGCCATGTTCGCGCCATGCAGTTTAGCCACCGAAGAGGCGTGGCGCGCATCCTTGCCGTTCTCCGCTTGCCAGGCCGCGTAGAGCACCAGCCAGCGCGTGGACTCGATCTCCACGTACGAATCGGCGATCATCCATTGAATGGCCTGGTATTCGGCGATGGGATGACCCATAGAGACGCGCTGCTTGGCGTAATCAATGCCCATTTGCAGGGCTCGATCAGCCATGCCCACCGCGCCGGCTGGGATGCGCCAGCGCCCGGCGCCGATCCACTGCATGCCCAGCTCGAAGCCCCTGCCGGGTTCGCCCAGAATATTCGACGCGGGCACGCGCACATTCTCGAAATAGAGTGAAGCCGGACCCCAGTCACCCATCGTTGGAATATAGCTCGATGTCCAGCCCATCTCGCGGTCTACCAGGAAACAGGTCACGCCGCCGTGCCCGCCCTTCTCTGGCTCGGTTACCGCAAAAACCATTGCGAAATCGGCTTCGTTGCCGTTGGTGATAAAGATCTTCTCGCCGTTCAGGATATAATCGTCGCCATCTTTGACCGCGCGCATTTTAATATTCGCGGCGTCCGACCCTGCGCCCGGCTCGGTCAGGGCAAAGCAAGAGCGGCGTTCACCGTTGATCGTTGGGATCAGATAACGCTTCTTCTGCTCCTCGTTACAACGATAGAGGATATTATCGGCGTTGCCGCCGAAGTTGAACGGCACAAACGTGCGTGCCATCTCCATCGCCGTGATCGCACCCATGATCGGACCGAGATTAGCTCCTCCGTATTCTTCAGGGGTATTGATGCCCCAGAAGCCCATCGCTTTGGCCTTCTGCTGGAGTTCGCGCACCTTCTCGCGTGTGAGTCCTGGGCGTCCCTCGCGTTCGTTACGCAGGACATCGCCCTCCAGTGGGATCAATTCTCTGTTCACGAAGTCACGAACAGTCTGCTGAACCATTTTTTGTTCGTCGTTGAGGCTAAAATCCATGAACTTGCTCCTTTGGTGAGGTGTGGTCGAATAAGGAAAACGGCAAGGTTTCCTCGTTCAATCGGGACAGATACACGAATAAATCATAGACATCCATAGATGTGAATGTCCACTTTTTAGAAAAATATTCCTTCCTTGTGCGGTAGACAACAAAAGAGAGAAGATCAGTCTTTGGTAGACAGACTCCAGGAGGTGAGTAGATCATGGATGCCACGACGCACCAGACGCCGAACCCGGGCTTCATCGCCACGCATACGATGTTCCATCTTGAGACAGACCAGGCCGTGGAGAAACGCCCGAAAAATCTCTACCGCGTCTCTCACATCAGGAAGCTCGATACACCGGCTTTGAGCCCATTCATTGAGGGCGTCAACCGTTGTGTCAAACGCCTCATGCACAATCGCTGCTTCCTCACTGCAATCGAGCGGAACGCCATTCAGGCCGTGCATCACCTGATAGAGTTCGGGATGGTGCATCGCGAACTCCCAATATGCCTCGGCCATGCTGATGACCCGCTCCTCATAATCCTCAGTGGACCCCCTTGCTGTTTTGAGGGATAAAGTAAGGAGGCGAAGACCTTCAAGGTGCAGTTCGAGCAGCATAGCCTCCTTGCTCGCAAAGTACTCATAGATCATTGAGGGGCTATATTCTATGCGTTCAGCCACTTTGCGAATGGTGACGGCCTGCCATCCCTCTTGCTGCGCAATCTCACGCGCGGCAGTGAGGATACCCTGTCGGACTTCCTGTTTTTCTCGTTCCCGTCGTTGCTTGATACCCATGATCCCACAGACAATCAATTGTTTTAAAATCGAACTTTGTTCAGTAGAAGCATACCACGCTGTTGCTGGAAAAGTCAAGGGCGCTTTGTCCAGCCTTGTCCCCTCAAAAAAAGGATATGATAGTGAGTCCAGGAATTGCCAAATACGCTCTCATTTACTTCAGGGGTTCCAGATCCATTGGTTGCTCAGACAGGGCCTGGTCCGCTCCTGCTGCCCGCTTTGCCAGGTATGCTCGTAAACGCTCCTCACCGTTCGGGCTTACCAGGAAGGTTACCAGATCACCTGCTTCGATGGTGGTACTCCCACGCGGGAAGAGCAGTTCGTTTTGGCGACGGATCGAGACCACCAGGCTCTCTGCTGGCAGGTGGGATTCTCGCAGCCGACGACCGGCGAGCCACATATCGGGCTTGATCTCCGTTTCAAGCATTGCCGTCCCCTCAACAAGACCGCGCATGCGTCGCGAGCCCTTTGCCAGCGTCTCGCGGTAGGCACGCACGATCTCCTGGGTTGAGATACGACCGACTAATCGCCTGCTCTCCGTTGCCAGCTCAATCTCTACCACAGGCATCCAGCCGATGCGATGGCTGGTCAATTGCTCCAGCGTCACATCCAATGTATCGTCGAGGTGGGCTGCCTGTACATCGCGGTTCATCGCCTCTTCGATGCTGCGGTGCGCTCGCTCCTCGGGGGGGACCTTCCTGATGTCTGCGAGAGTTAGCACGCCCAGCAGGTTGCCTTGCGCATCGAGTACGCTCGTCCCTCCCACGACTCGTTCAGCAAGGAGGCGCTCGGCTTCGGCCACCGATTGCTGTGGCGCAAGGGTTAACGGCGATGGTGACATGGCCTGGCGGACCACCAGAGTCGATAGGAGCGGGAACGAGAACTGAAGCCGATGAGCAGGCGAGTCAGCGCGTGAGCCGACCTGGCTGGTGTAAATTGTCTGATTTCCTACAATGATCGAGGAGATGCCCACGGCAATCATGGCGGGAGCCAGCATCGACAGGTTTCCCGTCATCTCAGCCACCATAAGCATCACCGCCAGCGGAGCGTGAGCAATGCTGCCAAAGAGCGCCATCATGCCCACAATCACAAAAGGGGCGGGGCTGTTGGGTATACCGGGGAGCAGATGATAACTGATGCGCCAGAGTGTGGCCCCAACCATCGCTCCAATCACCATACCAGGGCCGAAAATGCCACCGGAGCCACCAGAGCCGATGGACAGGCCGGTGGTGAGAATTTTGGCGAATGGCAGTAGTAGGATCACCCACAATGGCAAGGAGAGCAGCCCTGGCCCCATACTGACCTGCACCCAGCCGTATCCCATTCCTAACGCCTGTGGTAACGCCAGCCCAATCAGCCCCACAAGCAGCCCTCCAATAGCGGGCTTCAGCCAGCGAGGAAGAGGCAGGCGGTGAAAGCAATGCGTGAGTCCATAAAAGCCCCTCGCGTATAGCAGGCCGATTAACCCGCACAGCAGGCCGATTACCACATAATAGAGGAGCTGCGGAGGCGAGGTAAATGCGAGACTTCCCGCTATCGTGAAAATCGGGGTCCACCCTATCCACGCGCCGAAAATACTATATCCCACGATGGAGGCAATTAACGCAGGGATGATGGCTTCCACCTCCAGATCGTGCTTATAGAGAATTTCGGCTGCCAGCACTGCTCCGCCAAGCGGTGCGCGAAAGATGGCCCCGATCCCTGCCCCGATGCCGGTAGCAATAGCGATACGCCGATCCTGTATGTTCAGCTTCAGGAGGCTCCCTAGCAGCGACCCAAACCCGGCACTGATCTGGGCAGCGGGGCCTTCGCGTCCTCCAGAACCGCCCGAACCGATAGTAATTGCCGACGCAACCAGCTTCACGAGCGGGATGCGTGCGCGAATGGGCTTACCTTGATGAAATGCTGCAATAGCGGCATCTGTCCCATGCCCCTCTGCCTCCGGCGCAAGGCTGAACACAATAATGCCTGCAATGAGCCCACCCATAGCTGTGACGACCGGTAATAGCCAGGCGCGAGGCGCCATCCATAATGATATGATCCCCTGCGTTCCTTCACCAAGCGGCGTCGGAGGCAGGTAGCCGACCAGCCATCCCAGGAAAAAGTCGGTTGAGAGCCCGATGGCCTCAAAGAAAGCCAACGCACCTATTCCGGCCACCAGACCTATTACGACGCTGATCAACAGCCACTTGAGCAGGTAGCGCGGGCTCTCAAAGCTCGCTCCAGAACTGCGCAGATGCAAAAGACGCCGCAAAAATGTCGGCAAACCTGTGGATGACATCAGTATTCCTCCGGTATGTTATCTCATCGCACTCAATAATGGGTGGGTGGTTATTCAAAATAAAAGCAAAAATAGAAGATGCGATACTCATGCTGCCTTTACTCGGAGCTAATGCCGTGAAGAATCATATCAGCAACCAGCCCTGCCTGCTGAACGAGTCGGTGTTCGGATTGTCCCAGCACGCGTGCAGAAAGCACATACGATTCCGTCAATGAGAGAACCATCAAGGCTACAGCCTCGACGTCGGGGCAGTGACTCTCTCCTCGCGCCTGGCTCTGTTCCAGCATCAGAGCAATCACTGCTACATAGTCTCGCAGCAATTTTGTCGCCTCAGCCTGAAATGCTCGGTTAACGCCATAGAGCGCGCTCATATAAACATGGAATGTGTCGCTTTCCTCTTCAGCCAGACGAACGAAGGCCAGAAAGAGCCGCTCCAGCCGCTCCCGCAGCGTTCCCTCAGGAGCCAGCGAGGCGCGGATCACCGTCAGTTGCGCCTGGGCGATAAACCGGAGCATCGCCAGGAACAGGTCGCGCTTATTCTCAAAATAGAGGTAAATGGTGCCCTTCCCGATCTCGGCCTGTTCAGCGATGATGTTAATATTGGCCTGGTCAAACCCCAGGCGCGCAAACTCGCGGGCCGCCACCCGCATAATGCGCTGACGGGTCGCCTCACGCATCTGCTCATCGACGATTTTTGGCATGTATCCTCCCGATACATAAATGCACCTCTATGCCAGACCCCCTTTTTACTGGGTAACCGGTCAATTTAAGTATACGAGCCGGGATAGTGTTTGTCAAGCGAGCCGCCTGGGAAGCTCGAAGAAGGGGTCTGGCCTGATATGGACAGTATACAAAACACGGCTTATAGCTTCAAAAAAGCATGTTCGATCTGGTTACCGCCGATCCGCTCTGGCGATCAGCTGTCGTGGCTCTAGTCACTGCTGCAAGAGGTGAGATGAAACAGGTGTATTTATAACGCATATATCTGACGCCATTGCGCTAAAACAGCCAGCGCCTCTTGCAGCAGCTTTTGGTGCGCCGGATCATTCAACCAGCGGCTGACGCCGGATGGATGGGGGAGGGGGAGAAAAAGCGTCCCATCCTGCTCGCGATATGTGCCAATCATCTGCTCCAGCTTCGCTTTTCCAAGATACGCCTCTATCGCCATCGTTCCTACCAGCAGCACAACCTTTGGCCGCAGCAGCTTGAGTTCCGCTGTGAGAAATGGCCTGCACAGAGCTATCTCTTGGGGCGAGGGCTTCCGATCCCCATTACTGCGCACACTCCTCCCTGGATCACAGCGCGTAAGCGAGCTAAGATAGGTATGCTCATGCAGATAACCAGGCGGAAAGCCGGCCTGTTCCAGCCACTTCTGCAAGATGCGCCCGCCAGGCCCGCTGAATGGCTTGTTCCTGGCAACAGAACGATGACCGGGAGCCTGACCGATTACAATCATGCGGTCGCTTGCTCGCCCGCTCACGATTGGGTGGGCTATGGGGATATATCCATGCTCCTGGCAAAGACGGCATGATAGGATACGTTGTTGTAAGCGCGCCAGCGCCGTTGCCCTATCAACTTCTTGAGCGTGTATGTGTTTCGTCATAGGATGGCAAGCTCGGCTTCCGGTACAGACTCGTCAGGTGGCGGTATTGCCCACGATAGTAAACGAGGGGCGCTTTTTCCTCTTCCCCGGGCATTGCTTCTAGTTCGGGTAAGGTGCTGCGTGCTTCCCCTGCTTCATCAGCGAAAATAACCTTGCCTGCATATCCTAACGCTTCGATCTGTCCGATAAAAATCACATGGTCGCCCCCTGGATATTCTGCCACCACGCGCGCGTCGATGAAGGCGAGAGCATCAGCAAGCACCGGAGAGCCTGTCGCGGCAGTGTGGTAAGGAGCATGGCAAAAGTATTCAAAACGTTCCTGGCTATGGGTCGCGAAGCAGCGAGAAAGCTCCTCTTGTTGATTGGTAAGCATGTTGACGACAAAGGTCTGACTCTCGCGAATAAGTGGCAATGTATTGCTTGTCAGGTCCACACAGACCAGGATCAGCGGCGGGTTGAGAGAGACCGAGCAGAATGCATTGACCGTCAACCCTCCCAATGTTCCCTGGCTGTTCGTGGTGACAACAGTAACTCCGGTAGCAAAGTGGCCCATTACCTGCCGGAAAAAATCTTTTTCAATCGTCATCTAAATGTCCTTTGGCAACAAGCACGTCATGCCTGTTGTCTGGTTAAAAATCAGCTTATCTCTGCTCATCTCAAATGATTCCTCTATTGTATCGGAGCAATCCCTCTTGTGTTGTAGTATCCGCCTCCGTAGAGGACTTGTCAACTGTCCAAAAGGGCAGTACCCGCACTTTTTCAAAGAGACGAGGCAGGCGTTACTGCTCAAGGAAGTTGACAATGTAGTCGTAACCGCAGTAACATCAGCTCATGCACACACGATTATTCTCTCACGCGTATATCATCTTTGATGGCTCCGCCGCATAAGCCTGGCGCATTGCTTATGCGGCGAAAAATGGCGCCGTTCGGATACCTTTGCTAGAGGGAGCTCAGACTCGCTTGCCTGTTTTACTCTCTGCTTATCTGTTCGCGCCATTTTTCCCCCTGGCACATTCACCGTCTTATCCCATTTCTCTGAGTCTTCTACCAGGCATGCGGCATGACTTTCCTCTTGTTTTGTGACATGCCTGTTTTGTGTTACCAGGACGGGCGCTGAAGCGGACGCGATTCCATCGCGTCTCTACGAGGTAATATTACTTATGACGAACATAACATCTTCGCTCTGGCGTCATTCTGATTTCTTGAAGCTGTGGGCCGGTTCGACCATTTCCTTGTTTGGTTCGCAGATTACGTTCCTGGCGATCCCCTTTACCGCTATTCTGGTTTTGCACGTTACCACGGCTCAGATGAGCTTTCTCGTGCTGGCGGAGTTCCTGCCATCGCTACTGATTGGCCTGTTCGCGGGCGTCTGGGTTGATCGCTGGCCGCGTCGTGCCCTGTTGATAGTCACAGATATCGGTCGCGCGCTGTTACTTGGCTCCATCCCGCTGATGGTCTTTCTTGGTCTGTTGCGGATCGAGTATCTCTACGTTATCGCCTTCCTGGTTGGCACTCTGACGCTCTTTTTTAACGTTGCCTATGGCGCTTTCTTGCCCTCCCTGGTGGATCGCAAGCAGCTTATCGATGGCAATAGCAAGCTGGAATCGAGCAATTTGCTGGCACAGATCGCCGGACCGGCCCTGGCTGGCTGGCTGATCCAGCTTGTGACAGCCCCTCTAGCCATTCTTGCCGATGCCTTCTCGTTTCTCGTCTCTGCCTGCTCCCTTTGTATGATTCGCGTGCAGGAGCCGCGCCCTGAGCGCAAGGAACGGCCCCACTTCTGGCGCGACCTGAGCGAGGGGCTGCTCATCCTCGTGCAAAATCCGCTTCTTCGTCCTATCGCAGCCTGTGACGCGACGCTGAACTTCTTCGGTGGCATCATGGATGTTGTGCGCGTTCTCTATATTGTGCAGGTTCTCCACCTCGGCGCCTTCTTCTTTGGCATCATGTTTAGCATCGCCAGTAGTAGCGCCCTGGTGGGCTCGCTTTTCGACTCGTGGATTACCCGCAAAATCGGCCTCGGGCGTACCATCCTTTTCTCCGCTTTTACGTTAGCTCTGGGCTGGCTGCTCATCCCGTTGGCGGGCGGGCCTCCCCTGGTGACGATGGCGGTTATTATTGCTGGCGCGTTGCTGTTCGGGCTCTCGAATACCCTCTTCAACGTGAACACGCAGAGCTTGCGCCAGCAGATTACGCCCAACGAACTGCTGGGCCGCGTTGGAGCCTGCATGCAGTTCATTGGCGAAGGTACCCTCCCTCTCGGCGCGTTGATAGGGGGCGTCCTCGGTCAGGCTCTAGGTCTGCGCCTGACCTTCATCCTGGCTTGCAGTGGCATGTTCCTCGCATTTCTTTGGACGCTCTTCTCGCCCATTCGCGGGCAACCCTGAGCCTGGCAAGTTTTCGAGGAGGGCATGATCATGCCCTCCTCATTGCGATCCATCACTCATCCATCACTTTTGACGGTTTTTTGCATAGTTCAGGGGATGCTGCTGGCTTTCATCGCTCTCTGGAGGAACGGTGCCGGGAAATTGCTCTCGTATCCCTCACAAGAGACGGGTTTATGAGGGGTGAACTATGTTATAATACCGCTAGAGAAGCTGGAACATCTTTCTGGTTATGGGTAATGGAGGAGATGACATGGCGCAGGTGAGAGGGCAAAGATGAAGAACACGTTGTTACGCGGCGCAAGGCTGCGCAAGGGATGGAGCCAACAACAGTTAGCGGATTTCGCCGGTATTGGCATCGCCACAGTGGCACGAGCCGAACAGGGGAAATCGCTGAGAATCGATAACATCCAACGGTTGTGCGCCTGTCTTGACAAGACACCGGAACAGCTCGGGTTGGTCAAGTTGGAGTATCAGCAGGAGGGCTTAGCCCAGCGAAACAGCTCTAAAACATTCTCTCGTGATGGGGAGGCTACGTTAGAGGCAAAGGAAGATACATCCTTGCCTCCTATCCAGTTCACCCCAGAGCAAGTTGTGTCTCTTTTACAGTCGCTAGCATCAGGAGATATCACGATGGCACACTTTGATCCACAACGACGGGCGGCTTTGCTCGGTCTGCTCTCTACTGCTGGTACGTTGACCGTTGTTCCTCAAGCCCTTGCTGACCCTGAGCCGTGGGAGCGGTTAAGCACATCGCTTGCTACACCGGCAAACCTGGATGCGGCAACGCTACAACACTTTGAAACGCTGACAGCCACATGTTGGGAACTCTGCAATACTGGGCAGTTGCAGATGGCCGAGCAGGCGCTTGCCGGTTTTCTGCCTCATTTCCTCCAACTGGCTCCCTCTCATGCTCAAGCCGCCTGCCTGGCTTCCGAAGGTTTGAGGCTGCAAAGCATCCTTGTTGCGCATCAGTTGAAACTGATGGATAAAGTGACGCTGTGTCAACAGTCAGTTATGTATGCCAAACAAGCCAACGATAACTCTATTTTAGTAGCCGCTTTGTTTGAGCTAGGGACTGCGTTTCGCTACACGCAGCAAGATGAAAACGTGCTCAGAACCAGCCAGGAAATGCTCTTCTACAGCCGCAACGTTCCACCCTTGTTGCAGGCACGCGTTTACATGGTTGCGGCTGAAGCTCTCGCGCGCTGTGGACGCGCAAAAGAGGCGGACTTCTACATTCAACTCGCCTATGAAACTTTCCCTGATCACTCAGGATATGACCCTATTGTGCGTGTTAATGCTAGCCTCCCATCACTGGGTCTTTACGAGGGGTTGACCTATTTGAGCCAGGGCAAAGGGGACAAAGCATTCAATACGTTTGGCGGGAAATTATTTGAGGGCCGCTTGACTGGCTACCAGTCCATGAGTGCTTTACCTGAACGCATTCGCCTGGAAATCACGAATCATCAGGGGCAGGCCGCTATTCTGTCAAATAATCTAGAGGAATACGCGCGTTGCCTCGAAGAAGGTCTTACCGGGGCCATCGCCCTGAAGAGCCAGAAGCGGTTTCAGGAGGCTGTGACGATCTTCCGACAAGAGACGCCCGCGCAGTGGCATAACGAGCCGCAGCTCAAGGACATTGCCGAACGTTTCCAGTTGGCGGGATAGCCTTTTGAAAGCGAGGAAAACAATTATAAATAATGATATTGCTCAACGCTCATGGCAGGTCCTTCTGCTTGGTGGCGCATCCGGCACCGGTAAAACCAGCGTCAGCTACCGCTTAGCCCATCATTTCAGGATTGGCATCACGGAGGTCGATGATTTCCAGGTGATCCTCGAATGCATGACCACTCCTGCCGAGCAGCCTGTTTTACACTACTGGCGCACCCATCCAGAAGCGGCCAACCAGTCGGCGGAGGAGATACTCGAGCACACGATTGCCGTTGGTCAGGTGATGGCGCCAGCGTTGGAGGCGGTGATTGCCAATCATATTGAGAGTCAGGCTCCGGTTGTGCTGGAAGGTGATTTCATCCTCCCGGCAGTGGCGACTGCACCCTCCTTTGCCGGCCTGGTGCGAGCGGTTTTCCTCTATGAAGAGAGCGAAGAGCAATTGCGTCAAAATTTTTTGCAGCGTGAACCTGAGGAGGGCATCCAGGAGAAGCGCGCACGCGTAAGCTGGCTCTACGGGCAATGGCTCAAGCAAGAAGCTGAACGTGTGGGGGCGATAGCTTTATCTGCACGGCCCCGGGATGATCTTTTTGAGCGTATACTATTGGCTATCAAGTGATTCTTGTTCGAGATGCGCTCAAGGCATTGGAGAGATCTAATGAGTACTGACACCAAACATTATACAATCATCATCCAATGGGATGAGAGAGACGATATCTATGTTGTCAGCGTACCAGAGCTTCCTGGATGTATGACTCATGGTAAAACTTACGAGGAAGCTTTACAACAGGCCCAGGATGCTATTGAAAGCTGGGTTCAAGTTGCGCAAGAATTGGGACGTCCCATCCCACCCCCTAATAAAGTCATAGCTTAGCATACAATCGCTCCATTTCCTGAACGCCTGGGCACTGTCCAGGCGCTTTTTTGTCCTCAAATCCCTGTGGTAAGATAGAAACTGGTCAAGGCATTTCACTATCTGACCTGTTGGCTGAGCTGAGCGAAAAAGGATAAAAGGCAGCAATGGCAAATCTACTCGTTGGCGTTGATACCGGAGGCACGTTTACTGATATCGTCCTTCTGCATTTCAGTACCCTCAAGCGGGTCGAGATAGCCAACCAACTCCCCGCTGCCCCTCTTGAGGAGAAGTATACCATCGAAGCCGAAGGTGTCAAGTGGAAATGCATTAAGGTGCTTTCGACCCCCGACGACCCCTCACGCGCGATCTTGCAGGGATTGGCTCAGATGGCGATAGCGGGGGAATTAGATGTGCTGGTACATGGCTCGACCGTGGCAACTAATGCGGTACTTGAGCGCAAGGGCGTACTCACGGGCCTGATAACTACAGCGGGCTTCCGCGATGTGCTGGAAATTGGCCGACAAACGCGCCCTAAGCTCTATGATTTGAGAGTGCAGAAGGTTCCACCCCTGGTCCCTCGCGCGCTGCGGGTTGAGGTTGTTGAGCGGCTCAACGAGCTTGGCGAGGCGATGGTTGAGCTTGACGAAGCATCGCTCAAAACCGCTATTGCCGCTTTGCAAAATGCAGGGGTCGAAGCGGTAGCCATCTCGCTGCTCTTTAGCTTTACCAATCCTGCTCACGAACAGAGAGTGGCTGCGGCGGCTCGCTCAGCCGGCTTTTACGTCTCGGCATCGTCTGAAGTATTGCCGGAGTTTCGCGAGTACGAGCGCACAAGTACTGTGGTGCTCAATGCATATGTGGGACCGCTGATCGACCGCTATCTCTCGCGGCTGGAGCAGGGGCTTCCTCAGCAGACGACGTTGCGCATCATGCAATCCAATGGCGGCTCTATTTCTAGCGCAACGGCGCGGCGTGAGGCTGCTCGCACGCTGCTTTCCGGTCCGGCGGCTGGAGTCGTCGGAGCCGCTTTTGTCGCGGAAGCTTCTGGCTTTACGCAGGCGATCACGATTGATATCGGTGGCACCTCGACCGATGTGGCGCTGATCAGCGGTAAGGTGACCGAGACGACCGATGGCAAGATCGGCGGATACCCCACCAGGCTGCCCATGATCGATATTCATACCGTCGGCGCGGGAGGGGGTAGCATTGCCTGGTTCGATACCGGCGGAGCTTTGCGGGTGGGTCCGATTTCTGCCGGGGCTAACCCAGGACCGGCGGCCTATGGCAATGGGGGCACCAGGGCGACCGTGACGGATGCCAATGTCGTGCTTGGACGGCTGATCCCTGAAGCCTTCCTGGGCGGTACCATGTCGCTTGATGCTACCCGGGCGCGTAACGCTGTCTGCGCGATTGCGGAACAGTTGGGAACAACTCCTGAAGAGGCGGCGCTGGGTATCGTACGAGTGGTCAATGCGAATATGGAGGCAGCGATCCGCGTCATCTCGGTTGAACGGGGTCGCGATCCGCGCGAGTTTACGCTGGTCGCATTCGGCGGCGCCGGTCCGCTGCACGCCTGCGAACTGGCGGCGGCCTTACGTATCCCTCGCGTGCTGATCCCCACAACTCCGGGTGTGCTCTCGGCGCTTGGCATGCTGGTAGCCGATACGCTCAAAGACTACGTGCGCACGATCATGGTTCCCGCTGAAGGGGCGCAAGAGGTAGCAGTATCTACTCTGGCCGAGTTGGAGCAGCAGGGGCGCAATGATCTGCTGCAAGAAGGTATCGCGGCTGAGCAGATCGTGATAGAGCGGTACCTGGACCTGCGCTATATGGGCCAATCGTACGAGCTGGTTGTCCCGTTTGAGGGCAGTATCGCGCAGGCGGTCGAAAGCTTTCACGCCGCGCATGAGCAGCGTTTTGGCTATAATGATCCCGCTGAGCGCGTTCAGGTGGTCAATGTCAGGCTCAAGGCGCGTGGGCAGGCGCAGCATCCAGAGCTGGAACGCAAAGAGAGGGTAAGCGGCGCAACGGCCCAACCTGCTTTTATGCGCTCCGCTATGTTCGCCAGCCCATCCGGCCCCATTGCCTGTGAAGTGCCGATTTATGAACGGGCCTCCCTCGTTCCCGGGGCCACGCTCAAAGGGCCGGCTATTGTGAGCCAGTACGATACCACGACCGTGATACCGCTTGGCTGGGGGGCGCGGGTGGATGGGGTGAGCAATCTGATCATAGAGCAAACGGAGGAAGCGTTTCATGCCTGAAACTGTATCGGTCGATCCCATCAGCCTGGAAATCTTTCGCAGCTCGCTGACCGCGATTGCCGAAGAGATGGGCGTGGTCTTGACGCGCAGCAGCTATTCGCCCAATATCAAAGAGCGGCGCGATTTCTCCTGCGCGCTCTTCGATGCTCAGGGGCGTATGGTTGCCCAGGCCGCGCATATCCCCGTACATCTTGGCGCGATGCCTGACTCCGTCGCTGCCGCGCTCGCCACCTTTGACGCTTTTGCTCCTGGCGATATTATCGCGCTCAATGATCCCTATCTTGGCGGCTCGCACCTGCCCGATATCACGCTGATTGCGCCCATCTACGTTCAGATTGAGGAAGAATCACGCCTGGTCGGTTTCGCGGCCAATCGCGCTCACCATTCTGATGTGGGAGGCATGTCACCGGGTTCAATGCCGCTCGCCACCGAAGTTTACCAGGAAGGGGTTATCATTCCGCCGGTCAAGCTGTGGGAAGCGGGTCAGCCCAATCAGCCGCTGCTCAGGCTGGTGCTGCGCAATGTACGCACGCCGGATGAGCGTCGAGGCGATCTCGCGGCCCAGGTTGCCGCCAATCGTACGGCGGCTCGTCGCATGCAGGAACTGGTCGAACGCTGGGGATTGCCGGTGCTGGAAGCTCATATCGACGCGTTGATTGCCTATGCGCAGCGCATTACAGAAGCAACCATCGAGGCCATTCCTGACGGCATCTATCGCTTTACCGATTGCCTGGATGACGATGGCATTGAGGAGCAGCAGGTGCCGATCTCTGTGAGCATCACGGTATCCGGCAAACATCTGACCGCCGACTTTAGCGGCAGTTGTCCGCAGGTGCGGGGCAATGTCAACACAGTTGCCTCGGTGGCTAAATCGGCAACGTATTATGTCGTGCGCTGCTTAATGCCGGATGACGCTCCCATGAATCACGGCACCTTTGCGCCTGTCACCGTGATTGCGCCTGAAGGCACGGTAGTCAATGCCAGGCCGCCAGCCGCCGTAGCTCAGGGCAACGTCGAGACTTCGCAGCGCATCACCGACGTGCTCTTTGGCGCGCTAGCTTCTGCCTTGCCACAGGTGATCCCGGCAGCCGGCCAGGGGACGATGAACAATATTACCGCGGGCGGCATCGATCCGCGTACCCAATTGCCCTTTGCCTATTACGAGACAATGGGAGGCGGTATGGGGGCGCGTCCAGGACTTGACGGGCTATCGGGCGTGCATGTGCATATGAGCAATACGCTCAATACGCCTGTCGAAGCCTTTGAGTATGCCTATCCTATGCGCATCACAAAGTATCAGTTGCGTGATGGTTCGGGCGGTCGGGGAGCTGCACGCGGCGGTGATGGGCTGGTGCGCGCAATCACCTTCGAGGTTCCGGCTGATGTCACTTTGTTGAGCGAGCGCAGGCGCATTGCCCCCTATGGCTTGCAAGGAGGCGAAGCGGGCGCTCGTGGCGAGAATCGCTTGCGGCACGAGGGGCGCGAAAGCGTTCTGCCTGGCAAATTTCACTTTCGGGCCATGCCCGGCGACCGTTTAACAATTGCCACCCCCGGCGGTGGTGGATGGGGCGTAGAGGCACCTCCCGCGATCTCCCGCGATGAAGCGGGGAGCCACGGAGCTACCGATTGCCCTGGCGAGGATGGCAGTTGATACGGTGCGGGATAGATCGTAATATCGCTGAAAACGGCGCTAACGCCTGCTGATGTGCTGCCATGCTCCACAAAGAGGGCGATCTGACCATGCGTGTAATCTGTATCGCTAATGATATTGACCACAGTACCGTTCATCGCCAGCACAAGCGTTGGCCCCTTCATAATCACTGAAAGCGTGTTCTGCTTTCCCGTTGGTTTGAGCGCGTCCGAACGAGAGGGATTGATCAGAGGAGTAGCAAACTCCTGATTATAAAAGCCCAGCGCTTCCTTCTCAACGGCGTAGCGTCCATCGCCATAAATATCGATGCGGTAGTCATGGTCCAGATTGCTATCGCCGCGCAGATAGAGGCCAACTTTGTCATTCTTGTCGGCCTGAATCAAGGTGAAGATGGTGGTCAGCGAAAAATCGTTAAAGACGGTCGTGGTGGGCAGGCTCTCGATTAAGATTCTGTGGTTCGTTCCCGCCAGCGTTAGCTTTCCACGCTCAACGGTACGAGTATAGCCGGCAATGTTCCCTACCGACCAGCCTTTGCTGTTATCCACAAAGTCGTCAGAGAACAGCGGCTGAGGCGTCAGTGTGATGGTCGGCGTCTGTTTTAGGGAAGAGGCGCTAACTGTGCCACGATTATCGTACGTAAGCTTCCCCTGGCTCACTTCGAGGACAGCAATAGCTCCTCCTATTAATAATAATAGCAGGAAGCTTATTAGAATAAATACACGCAATTTCTGGCTAAAATCGTTGTTTTCACCAACCATAGTGCATGCGTCGCTCTCTCTTTTCAATCCTCACTGCACTTCCGCCTGACTGCTTAGAGTTTGGTGCTCTCTCCTTTTCCTTCAGGGAGGCAGGAGGGTCATGATCTATGCTCAATCCGCTTTGCGAAGGATACTGCAATATGCTATTACGATTTAAAATGCAGATAGTTACTCTGCTGTTGTGAAATAGTCAGAAAGTCCTTCGATAGAGCCGGTAGTTCTATCGCGGGATGAGCAACGTTGAGGGAAAACTCTTTTAGTGAGGCATTTGATCGGGTGGCGGATAAATAGCCACGTTATCGAATGTGGCAATAACGCCATCGGACGAGCTGCCATTTTCTATAAACAGCGCCACAGGACCCCCGATAAAGCTGCTATCCGTTACCGCCTTGACCACTTTATTGTTCAGCAGCAGGACGATCTGACTCCCTTTCATAATCACGGTCATGATATTTTTTTGACCCTTTGTATGCAGCGCAGATGAAGTGGTTGGTTCGGCGAGGTAAATGGCCTGATTTTTCTGATGAGTATCGGTCTGAATTTTGATGATATCGTAGGTATCGTCGCCGTAGATATCAACGTAATACCCCTGGTGCCCATCGGCTGACGAGCGGAGAAACAGCCCGACGCTGTCGTTGAGGTCGCCCTGCACCAGGGTGAACGTCATCGTGATCGAAAAATCAGTATAGGAAGTGTTCGTTGGTATCGCCTCACGGAAGAGCTTATGGTTGGCCTCTTTCATGGTCAGGACGTTATTGCTAATGGTACTGCTATATCCTGCCGCGCTCCCCACATCCCAGTTCTTGCTATTATCCACGAAATCGTCCGCGAAGAGCGGCCTTGCCGTTGGCGTAACAACGCGGGTCGCAGTAACAGTAGTAGGGGTTGTGGTGCTATTACCTGTATTATTATTGGTTTTCCTGGATAAAGCGAAAAGCAGCCCGCTGCAAGCTAGCAACAATACGAGAATGCTGCCAAGCACCAGCCAGGTGCGCGGGATACGCTTCTTCTCAGGGGATTGCGGTCCTGGCTGATAGGGCGGGAACGGCAGTTGTGGATATGGCAGTGGATACTCAGCAGGTTGTGGCGGCGGAGGAGGGGTATACCCTTGATTCTGCGAGCCGTAGGCTGTGCTTGCCTGAGTATCTCGATACTGGGGCGAGGGAGTTAGTTGCGACAGGGGAGGACCGGCATATTGTGTTGGGTCCAGCGATGGCTGGTTAGCTTGCCAGTTGTTTGAACGCCGCGTCGGGTCGGTCATTGATGGCTCAACAAAGCCCGCTCCACAATGATGGCAATATTGCTCATAAGGAGCCAGAGGAGTGCCGCACTGAGAACAAGTACGAGATGCTATATTCATCAAATTCTCCTGACTGCCAAAGATAGTTACAATAGCATAACTGATAGATATCTATATCTCAATTTCTGCTTGAGATGCCAGCACGTCGGTAGGGGCAACTCCTCCCGCGATGAATCGGGGAGCCACGGCTCGGGGAGCTACCGGTTGCCCTCTGCCCCTAGCGTCATCCCATTAGAGATGCGCCGATTGCCTCTGCGTCGGTTCCTGCGTGGGAAGCAAGCCATTCATTGCAGCCGATCTGAGCTGTAGCTCCCCGATTCATCGTGGGAGCGCGCCAGCGGCGTTGGTCGGCTGGATAACAAGCCACGAGTGATAAGCTGGCTATAAATGGTAATCACCTGCTGCACCGTAAGCCGCCCGCCGGGTCGAAACCATGCGGCAACCTCGGTACACATCGCAATAATGGCGTATGAGGCCACCTTCACATCACACTGTTGAAACACATGCCGCTCCATCCCATCCTGCAAAATCTCCTGGAGCAGCGCCTCGTACCTGTCGCGTAGCGATAGGATATATGGGCGGCTTTCGCCTTCGAGGGCGCGAATTTCGGTATCGATAATAAAAAATTCCGCTTTGTAAGTAGTATGCAGGCGAATATGGTTCGCAATCGCCTCTTCAAGCCGCCGCAGGGGATCGCTATATTCGTGCAGGATGCGTTCCGTACTGGTATTTAAGCGTTGCATGTACGTTTCCATGATTTCGACCAGCAACGATTGTTTATTTGGGTAATGGTGATAAATACTCGCCGCCTGTATCCCTGCTACGCGCGCGATATCGCGCAGAGGAGCCGCGTGATAGCCATATTCAGCGAACAACTGAATGGCAGCAGCCAGAATACTTTCGCGCATTGGACGGCCTTCAAGCCGTGTCACCTCGTTTGCATTTCCTTCCATAGTACCGTCATTGTAGCAGAAAAAAGAAGAGACGCATACCCATACACCCCATAAACGTGCTCAAATAGAAAAAATTTCCTATGGTCTAACTGTGAGACTGGGCAGAGGCAATGGGACAGGACAGGGGCAAGCCCTGCCCCTACCTCGATGAGGGTTTATGTCGTTTTCTGACTTTTGCGCAAACTAGCTAGCCGTGGCAGCAGCACGACTCCCGTAACAGCGATCCAGAGCGCCATCGCTGTCGCAAAATATCTTCCCAGAAGAAACGTGCCCAGCAGTCCTCCGCAAAAGGCTGTCGCCGCGCCTATGCCTGCCATATATAGCCAGCCGCGACGGCTCCACGACGATGGTTGCAGCCTGCCTGCGGTCGCCAGGAGCCCGGCCAGTATGCCTATTAGTAACCAGATCAGTATGAGAACAAGCATAACCTTACCTCTTTTTTAGGAATCAGCGAGCAACAAACGTGTCAGAATGTCGAACAGGTGCGAACCGTCCGTTAGCTCCTGATTGAGCGCCAGGTTCGAGCGCACCTCCACATGATCGAAAATGTGGAATTCGACATATTCATAGGGATGGTGCAGACACGTCAGGGCAGCCGCGAAGGCGCGCGACTCCGTGAAAGGAACGGAGGTGTCATTGCGATCATGCAGCAGGAAGAAGGGGGCGCGAATCCGATCAATGAGCTTACTGGGCGAAAGGGCCGCGATATTCTGATCGACCTTATCAGGCGCGCTGCCGGTCAGGAGCTGATAAGCTGCCTGCGCCTGGGGAGAGAGCTGAGCAAATTCGCCCGGCGTCAGTGGCGTACCATTGGGAAGGGCATTTGTGATCAGAGAGCGGTCCTGGGGAGAAAAGGTCTGCGTGATAACATTTGTCAGCTTCTTCCAGGCAGGTTTTTGAGCAAAAAATAGCGCGATGCCCCCAAAAATCATACTGAATACAGCGCCGATAGGAATTGTCCAGACTGGTGGAGGAAGAGCCTGCTCAAAACCCATGAGAGGAAAAAATATCGAGATCACATCTAATGCAGTAATGATACATGAACAAAGGCTAATTAATAGCGGTCCAATGGATACGGGAAGGCTTATCGTATAATGCGTTAGCTTCCATCTCTACGGCTCCTTGAGACTTATCTTTTTATGCTTGTATCTGCATATCGCATCTGGTTACCAAAGTATAACCACAGTTGATGGGAAGGGGAAGAGTGTCATTTGTCCTATTTGACAGGCTTAGAACTTCTGGAGAGAAGTTACGCAATTCGGGCTACAGGCTCTTCAAATACTGCCCCAAAAAGTTCAACACGCGTTGCTCATATTCGTCTTTGTAAGCGTTGATAGCTCCGACATGACCGCCATGAGGGGCGATCCATTGCTCTTTCGGGTTGCCCGCGGCGGCATAGAGCTGCTGTTCCCCCACAAGAGGAGTAGTCGTATTGGCATCGTCGGCGGAGTGGATCAGCAGCACGGCACGAGGAGCAATCTGACTGATTACAGCCAGGGGCCGTGTATCGGCAAGACGCGCGCCAATCATCGTATCAACCAGCGCCGGCTCGTAGGGCAGCACCGGCAAGGGTCCGATGGCTCTCATATGATCGATCTGAGGGCTTTCGTCGGTCCAGGCGCTATCGGCCACCGTTGCGGCAATTAGAGGCTCCCGTGCAGCCGCCAGCAGGGCCACGCCCGCACCCAGAGAGACGCCCAGCACTCCAAAACGTTTCGTCGTGGGATCGGGACGAGCTTTAAGATACTGCACCGCCCCCAGCACATCTTCAGGCTCGCGTGCGCCCAGTGCAATTCCCCATCCCTCGCTTTCCCCGCACCCGCGACTATCATACAGCAAAACGTTATAGCCCGCTGCATACAAAAAGCGCGCCCACGGCAGCATATCCACCCGCGACCCCTTAAAGCCATGCACCAGAATCACCGTCGGAGCCTGAGCCGAAGCAATCACCAGCCACCCGGCCAGATGAACGCCATCGGTAGCTTGAAAGTGAACTTCCTGCACAGGCAGACCGGCAGAAGAGGCTGCCGGCGTCGAGCGATGATCAGTATTGGCGATCAGCGTAATGGCCCGAACGGCTGGAAGAGCCGCCCAGCCTGTTACCAATAGTACTATCAATAGCGCGCAGAGGAGAAGCCTCCATTTGCGAATAATAACAAGGTTACGCTGAGATGCTTTATTGTCGGTGATAACGGTCTTTTCCATTAATTGCTCCTGATAGACTTATTATGTTTTCAGTCAGTGCAGAGGTAATTCCAGGTCAGGCCATATTTGATGGCTTGCCTCATCATATGCATCAATGTTCCACATATACATCCTCGTTGCTAGCGCGGAAAAACTGAGAGAATGAGCTTTCAAGATGCCCTTATGGCAATTCTCCACCACTTCCATTATGTACATAGGATCGTGTAGAGGATTATCCGTCACGTCAGAATGTACTTTTCCATTGATTTGGGCCTTATGCACCTACTTGAAGATGATTTCATGAGATACATAATAGCCCAAATCAGGTTTTTCGGCAAAATTATAATACCCGGGCATTTACTATGAAGCATTTTATTTCATAGTAAATGCTACGAACACGAACGATAGAAGTTCTAGTCTGCATAAAGTGTGGTGGTAGGGAAAACGCATGGGACGTTGTTTTGAACTGCTCATTACACGAGTTGAGTGACATAAAAAATATATAATAACGAAATCAGAATCAAAACAGTATCAAAAAGCAAGCATGTCGCTGTTAGCCTTAATCCTTTCTTCCAGACTGGTTTTTGAGCAAAGGATAGCGCGATGCACCCAAAAATCATACCGGATACGGAGCAGATAGGGAGTACCCAGAGTATAGTATTTGAAGGAAGAGATCGCTCAAAATCCATCGGGGGAAGAACCGTCGAGAGCGCACTCAATGCAGCAATGATACACAAACAAAGGCTGATAATAGCGGTCCAATGGATACGGGAAGGCTTGTCGTACAATTCGTTTGTTTCCATCTCTATGGCTCCTTGAGGCTTATCTTTTTATGCTTGTATCTGCATATCGCATCCAGCTACCAAAGTATAGCCACCGTTGATGGGAAGGGGAGAGTGTCATTTGCCCTATCTCGGCATCCTTTTTGATAATTGTACTCTCCCGTTGTCAATAAAAATAGGGAAAAGAATGATAAATCGAACATTTGTTGTATAGTTTACACGTTTATTTTTATGGTGAGGGCTGAGATGCTTGATTGCCGATAATATCATCTCAAATATCCTTCTTGAAAAGGCTGGCCTTTACATATAACTTAGTATGGTATCGATCTATGCTTTAAGTCGGCGCGCAAGAACGGTACGTATATCCCGATCAATGATCTGCCATGCATCATGTCGATCAGACCAGGATGAGACAGGTTTGTAGGGAATAAGTGCAATTGACTCAAGCACATGTCCTCGCAGGTTAGTGGGGCGCAAAGAGATAGGTATCAGAAAGGTCTTCTCCCTGGTTTTATTTCTTTCAAAAGCTTCGAGAAATTCGGCTCCATAACAATAGCCTGTCGCCAGAAGGCCAGGACTTACCATCAAGAGGATAAGGTCAGCCCCCAGCAAATCTGGATCAACAGACTGCGACCAGTCCATGCCTCGCCGTGCCTGACGCTCTACCCATCCAGAGATGTAGTGAGCCTGTTGTAACAGAATAAGATAGTTCTCGAATTCCTGTTTGAGCGCTTCATCCTCCTGAGCATAGCGCAAAAAAGTCTGTACAGCCTGGTTTGGCTCTCTTATCGTTCTCGAATGCACATTTTTCTCCTATCCTTATGGAAGCAATAGGGCATTACCCAGCTTGCGGCCAAAGTAGCCTGATCAGTGATAAAAGAGATATATAGCCAGTCATAAATTAGTATTTCCAGTTCAGCGCAAAGGTAATTCCAGATCATGCCACATTTGATGGCCCGCCTCATCATAGGCATAAATGTTCCAGACATACATCCTCGTTGCCAGCATGGAAAAACCGAGAGAATGAGTATGAACCGAGAGACCTTCTAACTATGCAAGTTAGTAGCAGAAAAATGTATCAGGCTTTATTTTTGGGGGCCTTTCGTGGTTAGAGCTGTCTCACATACAAAACAAGTACCAGCGAGATCAGAATCAAAACGCTCCCCAAAAATACGCATACACCACTGAGGTTCACCCCTTTCTCCCAGGCAGGTTTTTGGGCAAGATACAGCGCGATGCACCCAAAAATCATACCGGATACGGAGCAGATGGGGATTACCCAAACTGGTGGGGGAAGAACTCGCTCAAAATCCATGAGAGGGAGAAACATCGAGATCACATTTAATGCAGCAATGATACACAAACAGAGGCTGATAATAGCAGTCCAATGAATACGGGAAGGCTTATCGTACGATTCGTTTGTTTCCATCTCTATCGCTCCTTGATGCTTATCTTCTCTAAAACGCATATACTGAATGTTGCGCTCAGTATATGCATTCTATTCTCTAAAAGCAAGGTAAGAAACCTCTTGGACTAAAAAGCTGGTAAAGGGGAACTGAAATGATAGAGTTCTCTCATATCAGCCCCCAAGTTATGGGTACGAAGAATCCCTACCAGCTATCATACCAGAGAGCATGCCACATATCGTACATGGGTCCAACACATTGGTCCAAGCAGTTTGCAAAGTTAGCGATACTGTTACATGTGCTTGCACCTTGAGTTTGCCAGTCACACCAGCTTTGAGTGTAAATCCAATTATCGTCGTTGATCAGTTTCCCGTTATTATCGCGATAATGGAAATAGTCATCATGCCCATATCCAAAGGCATTGCCTTGAGTATCATGCTGAACATCATAAAAGATCTTGTGTCCAGCATTTGGGATATTAAGCCCATCATAATCAAAACTGGGGGAGGCAATCGTGTCGTAAACACTAGACATTAATGTCCAATCGGTTCCCCCCGCCTGAGGATTATCTGCTGAGTTAGTCATTTCATTCATAAAGAAACTACCACCTCGTATATCCTCACCCTGTGTACAATGACACACATTGACAGGCTCACCGTTATTAGGCACACCAAAATCTATTACATCCTGAATGATTCCTAATGTGGATGGCATCGTCCATGTCGCTTTGCTTTTTTGCACCTGGTAGATGGTATTACGAACGAGGAGTCCTCCCATGCTATGGGTGATAATAGAGGAAGTCCAGCCGCGGGTACCAAAGTTATAATAGAGGTACCAGGCAAATAAGCAACTCAGATGATAAATACTTTCATCGTGAGTACCATCCTGTGAGGGGTTTGTATTTTCAGGATAGTAATTGCTACACTGACGTGTATACTCTGGATCGTGTAGGTTTGCAGCGTGAGCAGTTTCGCGACCATTAGTGCAATTGGTGTCTCCGTTATAAAAGCCAATCAAGCGAATGTCTTGATTATGCCATGAACCCTCTATTCCATGAGGCTTTGAAAGATAATCTAACAGGTCGCTAAAGTAGGCTTTACAATCATAGGCACTGGCGTTGGAATCCAAACTACTTGCTCCTGCCATACCATGAACTAATATGATAGCGGAGTTGCCAGAACGTACGGTATCCAGCGGCTGCACAGGATTGGATTTAGGTTTAGGGCCGGAGTGTGCTGCCAACGATGCAGCGTGACCAGGAAGAGAAGAGAGTGCCAACGAAGAAAAAAGACTTCCACAAGCAAGAAGACTAACGAAAAGCAAACGGTAAAATCGGTATCTGCTACGAAAATGTACTACTTTCATGAAAATTACCTTTCTTCTACTAAATGACAATTCATCAGTGGTGTTTTACTGTGTCGTTGCCATCAAACTTTTTCTATCCACAAAAAGCTCGTATCTGTACTTTACCCAGAAATAATGTATAATACAAGAACAGATGAGGTACAAAAAAGAAACACTTTTTCTTGCATCTCAATATCTTGCACCTCAATATATTAGAGAAAGGAAATATGCCTCCTCCACCTCAATGATCCCCCAGAGGAGGATGGTTTAGCAGATATGGCTTCAGAGCATGGACTTAGTATTGGGCAGTGCATCCGGCAACAGCGCGAACGGCTCAACTGGTCGCAGGAGCGGCTGGCTGAAAGCGTTGGGGCTACGAAGATGAGCGTCAGACGCTGGGAACATGACACTGTTCTACCACGACCCTATTATCGTGAGCAGTTGTGTCGTGTCTTTAACGTCACGACCGAGATGTTATTCGGCGTTCAGGAAGCCGAGGAGGATGTATCTATCCCAGCAATTGGAGGAGTCAGAACGACGCAAACGGTACCCTCTCCCTGTCTTGCAGAGCTTTATAGGGAACAAGGTAAATATACAGAAGCAGAAGATCTTTTGCAACGAGCGATTATCCTTTGTGAAAAACGTCTGGACTGGCAAGAAATAGATATAGTTGAAACATTACATATGCTAGCGCTCCTACATCAATCTCAAAATCATATTGCTGAAGCGGAGCAGTTCTATCAGCGTATTCTGACTATTTGGGAGAATGCTCCTGATCTTCAGAACTCTAATATCCGAGATATGCTCAATGACTACGTAACTTTCTTATACAAAACCAATCGGCCAGAAGAGGCTATGGCGCTTGAGCGCCGACTGGAAGCGAGTAAGGAAACAATAAAAGGGTAAAGCACCGATTGAAATGCTGGTTATGATGGGCGTCGCCTGATCCAGGTGGTATGATACATATTACTACCATACCAACCATCCCGGTGACGAAAGGTTGTACCATGATAACCAGTGACCTTTTCACCAATTTTCAGCGGCGGCTGACCTCGGTCGGGGGAGAGTGCCATGAGACGGCGACATTAGAAGAAGCTGCAAACATTATTGCCGCCCATGATGCACTCCAGGCAAAAGAGATTGTTGTGCCTCCTGGCTTCCCTCAGCATCCTCGCTGGGGCGCTATTTTGTCGGCATTAGAGCGCAAAGAGATACAGGTTCGCGCAGCAGGACGACCAGCCGATGTGGCCGACGCGCCTGCCGGGCTGTCCTGCGCGGAACTGGGCGTGGCTGAGACGGGGTCGGTGATGCTGGCCGACAATGCGCTTGAAACTCGCATTGTGAGTATGCTGACATTGACCCATTTTGTGCTTGTGGGCCTGGCGGATATCGTGCCGATGCTTGATGAGGTCGGGGCGCGGCTCCAGCAGCTTACGCGGGTCGGACCGGAGCAGCGGCGCTATATCTCGCTGGTGACCGGTCCCAGCCGCACCGCCGATATTGAGCGTACGCTGACCATTGGCGTACAGGGACCGAAAGCGTTGTGTGTGCTTGTTGTAAAAGAGCAGGGAGCAGCGTGATGACAACCTCAGATAGCACATCTCCTCAGCAGAATATTGAGCCATTCATTACAGACGACCTGAGCGCAGCTAGCCGCGACAGCGGCGTTGGCCGTCTGGATAGCAAGACAGCACAGTCTGCATTGACGCATGCAGCTTCTCCGCAACAGGTGCTGAGCGAGGAAACCGCCAATCCTACCCATGAGCATCAGCCCTTTGATGAGCGGCTGGAGCATGCTCTGGATGATGAGCATCTACGTGCGGCGTTGGGACGCTTTGCACCCTCCTGGCGAGCCTCGCGTCTGGCTACTTTCGCGGCGGAAGAGACAGATTACGGCCCCAACTACAGCTTCACCAGTTTGCGCTCGATGTTGCGTCAGGCCAAAGATTATGCCATTGAACATCAGCCTGAACTGATCGCGCAATTCAAGACGCAGGCTGAGGCGGCGGGGGCTATTATCTACGAGGCGCGCACGGCGGAGGATGCGAACCGCTATATTTATGAACTGTGCCGCGACAAGGGGATAGAGCTGGTGGTGAAGTCGAAGACGATGGTGAGCGAAGAAACCGAGCTGAATGCCTATCTGGAGGCGCGCGGCGTGACACCGGTGGAGACCGATCTGGGGGAGTGGGTGGCTCAGCTCGATCATGAACGTCCCTCGCATATGGTGATGCCGATTATTCATAAGACGCGCCAGCAGGTTGGCACAACGCTCACCAGGGCGACGGGCCGCGAGATTTCGCGTGAGAACGTGGCCGAACAGGTAGCCGTGATTCGTGTTGAACACCGCAAGTCGTTTCTGACCGCCGGCATGGGCATCAGCGGGGCCAATGCGCTGATCGCGGAGAGCGGCACTGTGATGATGATTACCAACGAGGGCAACGGACGTCTTGTGACTTCGCTGCCACCGGTGCATGTGGTGATGGCCGGCTACGATAAGCTAATCGGCACCTTTGCCGAAGCCATGACGCAACTGCGCCTGCTGGCCCGCAGCGCAACCGCTCAGCACATCACGAGCTATACGACCTTTATCACCGGTCCGGCTACCCCTGGTAAAGAGATGCATATCGTACTGGTCGATAATGGACGCAGCGCGATGCGGGCCGATCCGCGTTTCAAGGAGGCGCTGCGCTGTATTCGCTGCGCCGCCTGCGCTAACGTCTGCCCGCCCTATCAGCAGGTGGGAGGGCATGCCTTCGGCCATATCTATAGCGGCGCGATTGGCCTGGTTGTGACGCCATTTCATCATGGCATCGATGCCGGAGCCGGTCCGCAAAGCCTCTGCGTGAGTTGTAATGCATGCGAGACTGTTTGTCCGGTAGAAATTCCGCTCCCCAGCCTGATCCTGGATGTGCGTCATCGCGCAATGGAGGCGAAGGGCCTGCCCCGCATCAAGAAGCTGATCTTCAGCACGATGAGACATCCTCGCCTCTTTGGCCTGTTGACGCGCCTCACCAGTATCGGGCAGCTTCCGATCACTCGTGGCAGCGCCTATGTGCGGTCGCGCAAAATGGGACTATTGGCAAGGCTGCCCATAATGAGTACAGTGGCTGCACTGGCGAACTGGCGCAGTCTGCCAGCATTTGCGGTCAGGCCGTTGCGCGATAGGGTGAGAGGGCATCAATTGCCGGAGAGATCGGGGCTCAACCTGACCGTCTGCTACTTCGCCGGCTGTATGACGGATCGCCTGTATCCTGAGATGGGTGAGGCAGTGATAAAGGTGCTGGAGTCCGTCGGCGTGCGGGTCGTTTTTCCGCAAAAGCAAAATTGTTGTGGGCTGCCAGCTCTTAACTCCGGCGATAGGCGCGACGGTGTGGAGATGGCAAAGCAGACAATTGTCGCGCTCGAACAGGCGTTGAGCGAGAGCAATGCGGACTATATCCTCAGCGCCTCGACGAGTTGCGTTGTCACCATTGTGCAGGATTATCTGCGGCTCTTCGAGGACCTCAACGAGCAACGCTGGTTACAGCGTACTCGTTCTCTGGCAGAGAAAGTGATTGATTTTACCGGCTTTATGGCTCGCATCGTCTTGCCGGGTAATGTCTATCTGCCCATACGCCAGCAAAACGGCGCTGAGAGCGTGACCTATCACGATTCCTGCCAATCGTGCAACTGCCTGGGGCTGCGTGCGCCGGCGCGCCAGATCATCAAGGACGTGCTGAAGCTGGACCTGCGCGAGATGCCACAATCCGATGTCTGCTGCGGTTTCGGCGGCTCAGCCTCATTAGAGCATCCCAGAGTGGCGCAGCGCCTCCTCGATAATAAATTGAATAATGCCGTGAGCACGGGCGCAACGATCCTGGTTGCCGACAATCCCGGCTGCCTGATGCACCTGCGGGGTGGCGTCGATGCCAGCGCGCGCCAGTTGCGTGTTCTGCACCTGGCAGAGCTGATCGCCGAACGTCTGCCGTAGCTCCATCTTACCGTTCACGAAAAGTTCAGGTAATATCTCACCTGAACTTTTCGTGTATTTTTTCGTATAGACATATTGCAATTTGCCGAGCTATGTAGTAGATTTGTACAAGAGATGTATTAAGCTCTATAACCAAAGATTCTGCGATCAACTCTGTTAGTAACTTTATCACCAGCATTGCTGAGAGCAATGTCTGTGGAAGGAGAACATGCATGTCTGGCAATGGAGATATGATTGGCGCGAGTACTGGCGAAATGGATGCCACCGCGCAGAATTTTTTGCAGCGCTTGCAAGAGTTTGAAGTGGCGATGAAAAATATTAGCAACGCTGTGGCGAACCTGGAAGCTAAATGGTATGGCCGAGGAAGTATTGCCTTCCAAAGCGCAATGGGCAAGTGGCATACTGATGCACAGGCCATCCATGATGATCTGCAGCAGCTCACTAATGGCTTGCATCTTAGCCGCCAGTCTCTGCAAGATCTTGATAACCAGATGGCAAAAGCATTCGACGGGTTCTAAGGGCTAAATTCGTTTGAGGTGTTCATAGGGGATTGTCAATATATGTCCCTATGGGCACCTTCGTATTTTTGTGGGGGAAATGGGTTTTTGGGGGGATGTGATCTATGACCGGGAAAGGGCAAGCGCCAGGCCCCCACACCCACCCTGTGCAGAAAACCGGGTAGGGACCCGGTTGACCGCGTCCGATTTATCGCCCGTACATCCCGTTTGTCCTGCCAGAAGACCGATAATCATGGACCGGGGTGGTAGGGCAAGGGGTGGCGGATGGACCTGGTGGGCGCCTGGTGCTTGCCCTGGTGGGGGACGACACGATTTGGCAAGGGGAAGGACGGCAATGAATTGGACGCGATGAAATCGGGTCCCTACGAAATGAGGGGGAAGGATGGCGATGAATTGGACGCGATCAATCGCGTCGCCACGAAATTGCGGGGATGCTGGCATTATCATTTCTTATGAGACGATAACAATTGATACATTGGTAAACGAGAAATCATGCAAACATTGCTGGTTACGGTGAGGGGACCACGGCGTAGCGTCGATATGGAACTGCCGGGGGATATTCCTATTAGCGATCTGCTGCCCTTGCTGCTGGAAATGTGTGGCCCTCCAGGATTGTCTGCGGTGAAGACAAATAATCTCAGAGCGGCGTGGTGTTTGAAACTGGCGCATGCCGGTGAGCCGCTGAAGACGAGTTTGACCCTCATTGATGCTCAGGTGCTTGATGGCGCTGTCCTGCTGTTGCAGGAGATGATCGTTTTGCCGCAGCAGGCAGTTCCGGTACAGCAGCAGCAGAGCCGGGAGTTTAGACCGAGAACAATTTTGCCCGGCCAGAGCACCGGCGGCATTGGCATAGTCTGGGAGAAGGATGAGCTCTCGCCAGCGTAGCCATTGCCGGGATAGTGTTGGAGAAAGGTATTCCTATGCACGGAACAAAGTTCTATCGGCCTGCACGCGCGTACCCTCCTGTCTTGCCCGCAGGCGAAATGATGATTAATACGCCCCCCGTCATTCAGATGGCTCAAAGCGGAGCTGTGGCGTGGTTGCAGTATTTGTTGCCGGTCGTGGGAAGCCTGGGCTCGTTACTCTTCATTTTCGCCTATGGTGCCAGGAGTCCGCTCTTTATTATTGCAGGCATAGCTATGGCGGTTTGCTCAGTGGGCGCTGGTGTGGCGATGGGCTTTGTGCAGCGGTACACGCTGAAAAAGCAGCGCAAGATGGAGCGTACCGTTTATCTAGAATACCTTGCGCAGTGTCGCCGTCGCCTCTTTGCTCTGGCGCAGCAGCAGCGCATGATGGGCTTGCGCCTCTACCCCGATTATCAGGAGCTATCTTACCGCGTCGAGAGGCGCGAATATTTATGGGAGCGGCGACCGGAAGATTACGACTTTATGCAGGTGCGCATCGGCCTGGGGCCGGTGGAGTTGTGCAATCGCGTCTGGCTGGACCTGGGCAGTAATATGATGGTCCAGTTTGTGCCGGAGCTGAAGACGCAGGCCGAATCGCTTGTGACCGAGTATAGCTATCTCGATGATATGCCTGCCCTGATCTCCCTACGTACTATCGGCACGCTGGCGATCAATGGCAACCCCACCCTGACCCGCGCGCTGGCAAGGGCGCTGCTTTTCCAGATTGCCGCCTTTTACACGCCCGAAGATGTACGCTGTATGGCGTATTTCCCGCCACAGACCAGCCAGGAATGGGAATGGCTCAAGTGGCTGCCACATGTGCGCCGCCTGCGTCAGGTGAAGGCGGAGAAGCAATATATGCCGGATCACCTCTGCATGCTTGCTACAAGCGTCGATGACGTGCGCGATCTGCTGCTCCAGCAAATCATACCCGAGCTGGACCGGCGGCGCAGGCTGAGCGAGGATAGAGAGAAGCACGATGCGCAGACGGCAATGACGCTTCCTCACCTGGTCGTGGTGCTTGACGGCTTCTCGCCGCATAACACATTAGGACAGATTCCCGAGCTGGAGGCGCTTTTTAGCGATGGTGCATATTTAGGAGTGACGGTAATCTGCCTGGTCGAGGATCTCAGCCACGAACCGGCGCGCGTGCAGGCGCGACTCTCCATCTCGCGGGCGGGTGCGCTCGATTTCGAGGAGATCAAGTTAGGCGGGCGCCGCCTGGAAGGGCTGGTGCCTGATGCCGTCGATCCCCAGCTCTGCGAACAGATCGCGCGTAGCCTGGCTCCTTTGAAGCTTGCTGAAACGGGCGCTCAACAGGATCTTTCGCAGGATGTGCGCCTGATGGATTTGTTGCAGCTCCCTTCCGCCGATGCTTTGCCGATTGCTCAACTATGGCGCTCCCGCCCCAGGCAAGATTTGTTGCGCGTGCCGATTGGACGCCGCGCCGACGGCGAGACGTTGTATCTCGATTTTAAAGAGGCGGCGGAAAAAGGTATGGGGCCGCATGGCCTGGTCGTCGGAGCCACGGGATCGGGCAAGAGCGAACTGTTGCGCACCATTGTCACCAGCCTGGCGATGACGCACGATCCGCAAACCTTAAACTTTGTGCTGGTAGACTTCAAGGGCGGGGCCTCGTTTGCCGATTTTGCTGCCCTGCCGCACGTCGCGGGCATCGTGACCAATCTGCAAGGCGATATCTCCCTGGTTGATCGTGTCTACTATTCGCTGTTAGGAGAGCAGCAGCGACGCCAGCGTATGTTGCACGATGCGGGAAACCTGGACAATATCAAGCAGTACCAGGCCAAATGGCAGATGAACCCGCAGATGGAGCCGATGCCGCACCTGCTGATCATCGCCGACGAGTTCGCCGAGTTGATTGCCAACCGCCCGGACTTCCTGGAACTCTTTGTCACAATGGGGCGCGTTGGTCGCAGCCTGGGCCTGCACCTCTTATTCGCGACCCAGCGTATCGAGGAGGGCCGTATCCGTGGCTTAGAGGGGCATCTGCGCTATCGCATCTGCCTGCGCACCTTTAGCGCCTCCGAGAGCTCTTCTGTGCTGGGTACCTCCGATGCCTACTACCTCCCCTCCGCGCCTGGCATCGGCTATTTCAAGGTCGATACCGACACCTATCATCTCTTTAAGACCGCGTTGATCTCCATTCCCTATGTGCCGGCGGAGGAGCAGAGCTCGCCGATGGCGCATATCCGCGAGTTTACGCCTGACGGCAAGCTGGTGAAGTACCAGTACCAGAGCGCGCTGGTGGAAGCCCTGCCCACCATGACGTTGAATCCGATGGAGCCGAGCGAGCTGCATACCGAGATGGATGTCGTCATCGAGCAACTGGCGCGCGTGCGGATGTTGCAGCAACGCTACGCCGTTCACCAGGTCTGGCTGCCGCCGCTTGGTAAGTCGCTGCTGCTTGGCACCGTCTTGCAGAAATGCCACCGACCGGACCTGGATGGCAGTCGTTGGGCTGCTGCCGCTCCCTTTGGTGAGCTGAATGTCCCGCTTGGCCTGCTTGATCTGCCGTTGCAGCAGGCGCAGGAGCCGCTGTTACTTGATTTTGCTGGCACTGGCGGCCACCTGGCGATTGTCGGCGCCCCCCAATCGGGCAAGAGCACATTCCTGCGCACCCTCGTTGCAGCGTTTATGGTGACGCATTCCCCGGGAGCCGTGCAGCTCTATTGCATCGATCTGGGCGGCGGTCTGCTGCGTATCTTTGAACGGGCTCCCCATGTCGGCGCTGTGTGTGGCAAGGCGGAGCGCGATAAGGTGCGTCGTGTGGTGCGCCAGATGCGCAAAATCATCGAGGAGCGCGAATTTCTCTTCCGCGAGCACAACATCGACAGCATGGCAACGTTCCGCGCACGGCGGCAGGCGGGCGAGCTGACGGACGTTCCCTTTGGCGATGTCTTTCTGATTATCGACAACTTTGCCCAGTTCGTGCAGGAATTCGATCAGCTTGAGGGCGAGATCACCGACCTTGTGGCGGGCGGCCTCACTTATGGCGTACACCTGATCATCGCAGCCAATCGCTGGGCGGAGATCCGCACCAAGCTGCGCGACAACATCGGGACGCGGCTGGAATTGCGCCTCAACGACCCGCTGGACTCGGAGTTTGGCAAAGCGGCGGCTACCGCCATCCCCGTTGGCGTGCCTGGTCGAGGGCTGAACAGGGATAAGCTCCAATTCCAGGTCGCTCTGCCGGTGGTCGGCGATTATGCCGGCGATGAACTGGGCGTTCCTATGCAGCAAGCTCTGGAGGCGCTGGTGCAGCGCGCTTGTCGTTCCTGGAATGGCGCGGCAGCTCCGCCTATTCGTATGCTTCCTCCCCTGGTGCGCCTGGAAGAACTGCCTGAGCCTTCTGCCGATCTATCCCCCGGCGTCCCCCTGGGCCTGGAGGAGTTTCGCCTCGATCCCGTGTACATCGATCTGATCGCGAGCGGTCCGCACTTTATCATCCTGGGTGATATGGAGTGCGGCAAAACGACGCTGCTGCGCACCTGGATGCGCGGCATAGAGCGGCGCTATGACCCCAAAGAAGTCGCGTTCGCTATTATTGATTTTCGCAAAACCCTGCTTGACTTCACCGATAGCAAGCATCTGCTGACCTTCGCCTACAATCCTCCCACCCTGGCGGAGTGCATTGGCAACTTCAAAGCGGACCTGGATAAACGCTTGCAGAGCAGCGCCGACGCCCCGTTGAGCAAGCTGCGCGCGCCGCAACGCTGGAACGGGCGGCACTACTTCCTGTTTGTCGATGATTACGAAACCATCGTAGCGCCGACCGGCAGCCCCTTAAATCCGCTGGTCGAATACCTGCTTTCCGGTCGCGACATCGGTTTCCATGTGGTGCTGGTCCGCCGTGTCGGTGGCGTTGGGCGCGCCTCCTTTGAGCCGGTGTTCCAGCGCCTGCGTGAAATGGGCTCGTCAGCGATCATCTTGAGCGGCGATCCGCAGGAAGGGAAGATACTGCACGGTCAGGCCGCCTCGATGCTCCCGCCCGGTCGTGGCTACCTGGTGCAGCGCAACCACCCCCCTACGCTGGTGCAGATTGCGCAGACCGAGCCCGCATTTGTGAGTGAAATGGATTGACAGAAAGAGGATGCAACGCTCCTTTCCTCAGCAATCTCAACAGCAAAAATGATATACCTGTGGGAAAAGAGGGAAGCATCGTCCAGCCCCTCTAAGCCTTGTTCCAAAGGGGTAATGGCCGTGTTGTTTTTTTTCTTAAAATAGCGTATGATGTCAACTGAACACATGATATGTATACCTCTCTCCCTACAAAATACCGTACAACGCTCTATTTTTGCCGAAGCACAGGTGCGCAAAGAGGCATCAGAAGGGAGAGGGTAAGAAAGGTAGCCTGTATGCAGAACAGGGAGCCAGGTACCCCAAATTCTATACCGCTGCATGCTGAAATGCCTGATGCTCTTATATTTCAGCAAGAGCAACTTGAACAGCTTACTGCCTCAGGCCATTTTCAAACGACTACTGATGCATTACCTATGATTGATCCAAAAAACGCTGAGCACCAATTGATGCAGCAGGAACAAATCATCCAATTACAAGCAGAGCTGATCGAACTTGCCCATGACGCTATTCTCATTCGTGACCTGGATAACCGCATTGTTTCCTGGAACCAGGGAGCCGAAGCCCTCTATGGCTGGACGGTGGAAGAGGCAGTAGGCCAGGTTACTCATACCTTGCTCCATACTCAATTCTCAACGTCCCGCGAACTTGTTGAAAAGGCGCTGGCGGAATATGGCTATTGGGAGGGTCGGCTCATTCATATCAATCGGGCGGGCGCACAGGTTATTGTGGAGAGCCGCCAGGTGCTCGCGCGCGATGTCGCCGATAAGCCGCTAGCGATCCTGGAGATCAACCGCGATATTACAAAGCAGGAGCGCCTCGCTCAAGAAGAGGCGGAGATGCGCGCGGCCTCGCTTGTTCTCCAGGAAACGACGCGCCAGATGGATGAGTTCCTGGGGGTTGCAAGCCACGAATTCAAAACCCCCCTGACTACCATTAAAGCTACAATCCAGCTAGCCAGGATACAGGTGGGACGCCTCCAGCAGGACAGCCCTGAGATGGAACGGCTGCTAAAATTGCTTGAGCGTGCTGAGCGACAGGTCAATGTACAAAATCGCCTGGTGAATGATCTCGTTGATATGTCACGTATCCAGACGAGCCACCTGGAATTGAAGATTGCGCCCTGTAACCTGGCAGAGGTCGTGCGCGAGGTTGTGCATGACCAGCGCATAGCGAACCCTGCACGGACTATTCGCTGGGAGACCTCCATCCTGCAAGTCACTGTGCTGGCGGACCCTGATCGCGTCGGGCAGGTGGTCAACAATTATCTTTCGAATGCGCTCAAGTATTCGGAGAGCGATAAGCCGGTCGATGTTCAATTGGAGCGACTGGGAGAGATGGTGCGGGTGAAGGTGATCGACCAGGGACCGGGGCTCTCTCCCGAAGATCAGGAGCACATCTGGGAGCGCTTTTATCGCGTCAAGGGCGTTGATGTCAAGAGCGGCTCCGGCGTTGGCCTGGGTCTCGGGCTCTACATCTGTCGTACGCTCATTGAGCAGCAAGGAGGCCAGGTAGGGGTCGATAGCGAGCCTGGGCGCGGCTCGACTTTCTGGTTTACGCTCCCGCTTGCTTAGCCTGAGGGGCGGAAGCTGCTAAGGGGCATATATGGCTCTAAATGATCGCCGCGCATATAAGGCACTGTCTGATAGAGATTCAAGCGTGCTGCATGCTTGACATCATCTTCCAGGCCCTTCTCCCGCAACTCTCGCCCACTGCCACAGTCCCAGATGATGTGTTCCAGTTCATCGCGAACCTGCACAAACGCACCTGCGCATACATGGGCTTCGGGAGATTTCTCGCCCTGCACATACGACAGGATCGCGCCGGCTCCCAGATAATCTTCGATGGCGATGCGCAATACGCCACCCTCAGACGGCGTTTTCCAGCGTTCGCCACAGGCAATCACTGTAACGGCGAGATTCTCTTGTGCGGCAAGGGACGAGACAGCCATAGCGGCGGCTCTGGCATTGACTAAAGCACCGATAAATAGATACGGCACCTGGCTCCCATAGCGGCTACAGGTCGCGCCATTAGGCGAGGCCAGCACCACCTTTGTGCCAGGTTCAATGTTAAAATAGGTTGCCGGAGAGAGCGAGAAGCGTCCCTTGTCGGGCGTGCCCACGCGTGAGACGGCCACCTCGCCCCCGATGCGCCGCGCCAATGCTGCTGCATCCTCATCAAGCGAGCAGGGATAGATAAGGCTGCCATGATGCGTAGCGGTAATGGCGGCAGTGGAAAATCTGAGGGTATCGACAATCACAAGAATGTTCCCCTGCTCGACTGCCTGCTGCACGCCTCGCCTCCCCCAATCGAGCCGGTAGCGATAGGGCTGCTGTGTGTACAAGACTCCCTCCTTCTAATGTTCATCGCGTTATGGCATCCTGAAGCGGAATTATAAGACAAAAGTACAAGACGTACAAGACCTTTTCTTCGGCCCCCGCACGCATCCCCATTATATCGCCGCTCATCCCTTCCTATGCATGATCCCGTCCGGTTGATCGCCCTACCGTTGGCCCAGCATCCCCCGATGCCTAACAGGGCAAGCGGTAGCTCCCCGATTCATCGTGGGAGTTGCCCCTAGCCAGACGTCCAGCCGTCCCGACTCGATTGATCGCCCGTCATTCCCCCATCAATGGTGGCACCGGCACAGGGCAAGCGCGAGGCATTGCCCCTAGCCAGACGTCCAGCCGTTCCCCCATCACCCCCTCGGCCCTGTGGCGGTGCCCACAATGGTAGATCATGGCGGGATCGGATGGGTAGGGGCAACTCCCACGATGAATCGGGGAGCTACCGCTTGCCCTGCCCGCCTGCGATGACCTTGCCCCACGCTGCGACGAATGGGTAGGGGCAATGCCTTGCGCTTGCCCTGTGCCGGTGCCCGCCATCCCCCATTTCTCAGAAGCACATAGGGAGATGACAGAAAGTACTATTGCCTATACTTTAAACAAGAAAGGGCAGGAGTAACCTCGCGCTTGCCCTGCGTACGTACAGTGCGAAAGGATCGGCTGTGATGTGTCGAAGCGAAGTGGCGCAGCTATGCAAGCAGATTGAACTGGAGTTTGATGCGATGCAGCGTGGAATGGCTGGTATGGCCCAGGGGACCGCGAGCCACTCTTTTATTCGAGCGCGTATGACTCGGGTGGGCGCTTGCCAGAGCAAGTTAGCGCGCCACATTGGTAACACGGCTGCCAATCATATCATTGGCGACCTCTATGCAAAAACGATGGAACAGGGTTCCGCGTATGATGCAACCTCGTAACGATCTTTATCTGTAGACGATTCCTGTAGGGGCAGGGCTGGCCCCTGCCTGTGATACGAGAGATATCCCTGTAGGGGCTTTCCTGACCGCCAGCCTGAGCGAAGCTAGATGCGGTAGCAGCGTTGGCTGGCGGCCTTGCAAGACTGGGCTGGCCCCTGCCCTAGACGCAAAATGAGTGAGGGACGGAGCATGCTGGAGGAGTTCAAGACCCTCTACGATATCCATAGCTGGCTAAGATACATCACCTGGGCGGGCCTGGGGAGCGCGGCCATATTTCTTGTCTGGGCTTCCGGTGGCATCCCGCCTCAGTCATGGCTCTTGCTGATGGAGGCCGTGCCCCAGATCCCGGGCTGGTGGCACGAGAATGGTTCCGCGGTACTGTTCCCTCTCTTTGTGCTGGTCGCGCTCTCCCTTGTCTGGGCGCTAGGATGGTATGCGTTGGGATGGGTGGTGCTGGCGCTGGTGCGACACCATCGCAGACTATCCCAGCTAAAACAGCGCCAGGACGAGCTGGTAGAGATGTCCCTGGATTGGGAGGCGTCCCATAATTTTGCTCTGGCCTCTGTGCTGCCACAAGCACATGCGCCTGTGCGCAATGAGCTGCCGGCGTCCGTGCCCATGCTACGTTTGCCACAGAAGCAGGTGTTGTCGCAGACGGCTCGCGCCTCCTCCTTTGTGCCGGCAGGCCGTCTTGAGCCTCTGGATGATACCACTGAGATCCCGACGCGGCCCGATCTCGATGAGTCTACCGCGCCACAACTGCCAGCCAGACCACGCGTGGTGCAGCAACTGGAGGTGGGCGTTGGCTGGCATGTGGGCCGCGAGCGCAGAGACACGCCGAATGAAGATGGTCTGGTGGTGGTGCAGGGGACGTGTACCTATCATGGGCGGCTGGTCCCCTTTGGCCTGTTCGTGGTGGCGGACGGCATGGGCGGCCATGAAAGCGGTCAGGAGGCCAGCCGGCTCGCGGTCCAATGCATGATGCATACGGTGCTGCAAAATATCATTACCGGCAACGAACTGACGGAAGAGTTTCTGACCGATATGATGGTTGGCGGTGTCCAGTGGGCGAACAAAGCCATCTGCCAGTATGGTGAGGAGCGGGGCAACGACCTGGGCACGACGCTGACGGCTGCCCTCGTGCTGGATATGAAGGCGTACATCGTCAATGTTGGTGATAGCCGCACCTATCTCTTTCGCGAGGGCCGTGGCTTGTCGCAGATTACCCGCGACCACTCGCTCGTCGCCACGCTGGTAGCCTTTGGCGAGATCACGCCGGAGCAGATTTACACCCATCCCGAGCGGAACAAGGTCTATCGCTGCCTGGGCAACAACGACGAGGGCGAGAATATCGAGGTGGACTGGTTTGTGGCCGATCTTTCCTCGTATGACCGCTTGCTGCTCTGCTCCGACGGCCTCTGGGAGATGGTGCGCGACCCCGAAATCGGACGCATCCTGCGCAGCAACGCCAGCCCCGCCCGCGCCTCCGACCTCCTCGTCCAGGCCGCCCTCCACGGCGGCGGCGCCGACAACATCAGCGTCATCGTCGTCCGTGTGCCGTAATTACGTCGGTCGGGGCAGGGGAAGCGCGAGGAATGGCCTTAACGGACGGAGGTCATCGCAGGCGGGCAGGGCAACCGCCAGGGATGGTCTTGGCGACGAGGGACATCATTGGGGGAACAGGGCAACCGCCAGGGATTGCCCCTACCCATCCGTTGCACATAAATCATGAGAAATACGTATTGTATCGACATATCAATACGTTTATAATCACAGCACACCGAGAAATATGGGGAGGTTGAAGGGGATATGGGCAAAGCGCAGTATGATCCAGATCTTCACCACAGACGGTCGATCCGCTTGCCGAATTATCATTATGCCTCGAAGCGGGCCTATTTCGTCACGATTTGCACGCAGGGACGTGTCCCATGTTTTGAACAGCCAGCGTTGCGCAGCATTCTGGAGGAGACCTGGCACGCCTTACCCGAACGGTTTGCGGGGCTGATCCTTGATGAATACATCATTATGCCCGATCAAGTTCATTTCATCGTTCGGCTTAGCGCCAGCACAAAGCGCGTTACCCTGGGTCAGGTCGTGGGGGCCTACAAATCGTTAACCAGCGTCAAATGGCTCAAACATCTTGAGATGACCGGCCTGAACGAACAGGGCAAATTCTGGCAAAGAAATTATATGGAACGTGTCATTTGCGATGAAGACGAATTAGTACGCATCCGCGCATACATCCGTAATAATCCATTGAGGGCCGCCTTGAAAAAAGATGGCCCCGAGAACCTGACGGATTGACAGGACGTATGGGACGAATAGGTAGGGGCAACTCCCACGATCAATCGGGAATCTACCGCTTGCCCTGCCCGCCAACGGTGAACGGATGGGTAGGGGCAATCCCTTGCGGGTGCCCTGTGCCCCAACGATGGTCCTACGGTGATCCTGCAATGATGGACGAATAGGTAGGGCCATCACCGCTGGTTCGGGGGTACGTGTGCCCGCCAACGGTGAACGGATGGGTAGGGGCAATCCCTTGCGGGTGCCCTGCTGGCTGGATGAAGAGGGATCAAAAAGGGCACCGCCTTTGGTGCCCCTTTTGTGACTCAAGCTTGCTCGTAAGCCTGATCCCCATCATCATAGTGACTCAATTATCTTCACCCCAAGAAATCCTGGAGCATCCGGTCTCGACACGGATGGTCCAATTTACGTAAAGCTCGAAACTCCACCTGGCGCACGGCCTCGTGGCTCAGTCCCAGTTTCTTGCCCGTTTCCGATAGACTGTGTTCCGCCCCACCATTGAGCCCGTACCTCAACTGCAATACTTTTCTCTCCCTCTGAGTCAGACCGTTGAGTAAATCCTGTATATGCGCCTGCAACGTCTGCGAGATAACCACCCGCTCAGGCGAATATATCGGATCATCTTCCAATACCTCGCTCAGGGCTACCTCGTCATCACCCCCCTTGCGCGGCATGTCCAGGCTGATCGTCTCCTGATTGGTTGATAGGAGCGTGATTACCTGTTGCACGCTGATCTCCATCTGGTTCGCCAGTTGCTCCAGCGTCGGCTCGCTCGCCATCCCCTGCTGCTGCAAACGCCGTCGCGTGCGACCCAGCCGTTTGATCTCCTCGACTTTGTAAAGTGGCACCCGAATAAGATGTGCCTGTTCCGCCAGAGCCCGGGTGATGTACTGGCGAATCCACCAGGTGGCGTATGTACTGAAACGATATCCCTTGCTATAATCAAACTTCTCGACGGCATGCATCAGCCCCAGATTTCCCTCCTGGACGAGGTCCATCAGGTCTACGCCGAAGCCCCTGTACTTTCGCGCGATGTGCAGTACGAGCCGCAGATTCGCTTCGATCAGTTGTCGCCTGGCCTCGCGGGCCTCTTCCGTCTCTTCCTTTGAGCTTTGTAATGCGCGCTGCCTCTTCCCCTGTTTCCCACGCTCGATGCTCTTGGCAAGTTGCGTTACCTTCTCCGTGGAAAGTAGTTCGACCTGTCCGATCTCATACCGATAAAATCTGGACGTGTCGGCGAGACTGAGAGCCTCCGGGTTCGCCAGGACGCGCGCCTCTTCAGTCGTGCTGTTCATCAGGACTTCCTCCATCAACTAGGGGTCAATTGGTGTCTGTGGAAGTGAGTATACGCGTGCGGCCTTTCCCTCTTCTCCTAATCTCCTCCCCATCATCACGTTTCCAATTTTTGCGCAATGTACAAGTTTAGAATGAGTTACTATGCTTTTAGTGCTTGTATTGCCAATACATACGTTTCTTTCATAATCTCTTCCCCCACAAGACTCCCCCGCTTGCAAATGTCTTATACCAGTCTTATTATTTTTCTCCCCGCCGAAAATCCCCCGTCTCGGAAAAAGATGGCAAGCGTATTGGGCCATTTGGGGGATAGGACGACAGGAATAGAAAAATGCGCATTGGTCGGGTATATTGATATTGGATACGAAGCTTGCGACAAGGCGTATCTCTGTTGACGTGTTTTGATATAATAAATGAGGCTCTTGACCAGTGTTGGCAATAGATTGCGGTATCCGGCGCTTCCTTGCAGCCGACCGTAGGGGCAGGGCAACCGGTAGCTCCGTGGCTCCCCGATTCATCGCGGGAGATCGTAGGAGTTGCCCCTACAGCCCCTGCCCTGCTAGACGCGGCAGCGTTGGTCGGCTGGATAACAAGGCATTCCTTCGCAAGGATTTGAAGGGGATTTGGCGATGAATGGCAAGGTCACTTACCACCAGCAGGTCAGTTATTGTGGCAAACCTCGCTGTCGCAAATGTCGCGAAGGCACCGGTCATGGCCCTTACTGGTATCGCTACCAGACTGTCGAGGGTCGCACTACCCGCACGTACATCGGCAAACATCTCCCCCCCGAGGTGCAGGAGACGATGGAGGGCTACCACGAGCCTCCCTCCTCCCACTCCGGCGAACGCGAGCAATCAACCATCCGTATCTATACGCTGGGACAGTTCCGCCTGGAACGGCGCAGCGGGCGCGATGCCTCCGAGTGGCAGACGGTGACAGACTCGGCCTGGCAACATCAACGCGTGCGCTCCCTCCTCTGCTCCCTGGTGAGCAGCAACGGGCGCAAGCTTGGCCGCGAGCAGATTATGGATGCCCTCTGGCCCGATCTGGATATGGAGACCGCCGCCAGCCGCCTGGACCGCGCGGTCTATAGCCTGCGCCAGATCTTCGAACCCTCCCGGGGCCGACTCGCGACCTCTCCCCTGCTGCTGACCGAGCGCGAGATGATCGTGCTGGCCGAACACCCACAGGTCTGGATCGATAGCGATGTCTTTGACCAGTTGCTTGTACAGGCCCACGCCGCCCCCGATCCTGGCGAGAAAGAACGCTTGCTGGAAGAGGCGGCGACGCTCTATGGCGGCGATTTCCTGCCGGAGGAGCGCAAACTCGAAGCAACGCTGGCCCGTCGCGATTCGTTGCGCCGGAGCTGGATCGGCCTGCTGCTCGATCTGGCAGACCTGCGCATCGCCCGCGAGGCCCTTAATAGCGCGATTGACCCGCTTGATAGATTGATGTCCATCGACCCAACCAACGAGGCGGCGGTGCAGCGGCTGATCAGCCTCTTAGCCCAGCTTGGGCGACGCGGCGAGGCGCTGCGAGCCTACAAACGCCTGGCGATGGTCTTGCAGCAGGAGTATCGCATCGCGCCCCTGCCGGAGACGCGCGCGCTCTACGAGGCGGTCCGCTCAGGGGCCGATAAGCTCCCCACGCAGCGATCCTCGCTCAGCGATAGCGGCGGCGCAACCTCAGCGGTGACGCGCGCAGATACGGCCAGCAATGCCGCTCCCTCGCCCGCTATCCAGATTGGTCGTACCCATCAGAGTCCGCTCGTCGGGCGCGAGGAGGAGATTGAGCTGCTGCGGATGCTGGTGACGGAGACCGAGCGGGCGGCGAAGTTCAAGCTGGCGGCGCAGAAGAAGACGTCGCTCTCCTCGCTCGATACGCAGCGTCGTCCGCAAAGCGTGCTGCTGCTGGGCGACGTGGGCATCGGCAAGACGCGCCTGGCCGAAGAGATCAGCCGCGACGCCAAGAAGCGCGGCTGGGCGGTGGCGTGGAGCCGCGTCTATGCGCAGGAGGGCAGCATCCCTTATCGCCTGTGGACCGAAGTGTTGCGCAAGGCGATGGCGCAGGGCGCATGGCAGCGCCAGGAGGTGAAGAATCGCCCCCTGGTCTTCCAGCCACTGGTTTCTCTGCTACCAGAACTGCACGAACTGCTGCCGCAGGTCGCGCTCTCCTCGTCGTTGCCGCCGGAGCAAGAGCAACTGCGCCTGTGGGAGGCCGCGCGCGAGCTGCTCACGATCATCAGCGACGGCACGCCGCTCTTGATCGCGCTCGACGACCTGCAATGGGCCGATGGCAGCAGTTGCGAGCTGCTGGCCTACCTGGCGCGCCGCCTGCAAAACCATCCCATTGTGATTGTGGGCACCTGTCGCGAGAACGAGCTGGGAGCCAATCATCCCCTGCGTCCGCTGCTCACCGACCTGCAACGTGAGAATGCCGTCGAGACCATCCAGTTGCAGCCGCTAAGCGATGAGCAGATCGGCATGCTGGTCTCGCAGGTCTCGCAGGTCGCGGAACCCGTGATGCAGCGTATCAGCACGCGCGCTGCGGGCAACCCCTTCTTCGCCGAAGAACTGGCGCGTTCGATTGGCGCGCAATCGTCGTTGTCCGCGCATGCTGGCGATAGCGAGACCGCCCTGCCGGAAACTATCACTGCCGTGCTCGACCTGCGCCTGAACCGGCTCAATCCCGCCTGTCATCGCCTGCTCAGCAAGGCCGCCGTGCTGGGAGGCTCCTTCGAGTTCCATGTCATCAACGAGATGGAGGCCAGCACGCCTGGTTCCAGCGAAGATGCCGTGCTCGACCTGCTGGAGGAGGCGTTGAGATCGGGTATGCTGACGGAGGAGGGCACGGGCACGCGGATCACCTATCACTTCTGGCACCCCTTGCTCGTCAACCATCTCTACGAGGCGTTGTCAGCCGCGCGCCGTGCCAGTCTGCACCGCCGTGCCGCAGAAATCTTCCGCCAGGTCTATCACAACCGCGAGGAGGAGGGAGCTGCCACCATCACGCACCACCTCGTCCAGGGCGGAGCCGACCCGCAGCAGATCGCCCATTATGCCGAACTGGCAGGCAACCGTTCCTACGCCTTCTCATCCTATCCCGACGCCGAAAAGTTCTACCGCATCACGCTGGAGCATCTCGGCTACTCGGCAGGCAGGTCCATCGCCGCCCTCTCCCCCGAAGAGCAGCTCCACTTCGCCTACCTGCTCGAATGTTTGGGAGAGTGTACGCGCATCCAGGGCAAATACGAAGAGGCGCGCCACATCTACGAACAGACGCTAGCCGTCCACAAGCAGCGACCCTTCGTAAAACCCTCCCCAGAATACCAGCAAGAAGCGCAAATACAAGCCCTGCTGTGGTGCGAGATCGGGTTTACGTGGTACAGCACCGGTAAAAACGTGCAAGCTCGGCAATGTTATCTGCGAGCTGAACATGTCTTGCAAGATGCTGAGATTGTTACGGGACCTGCCTGGGCATATTTGCGTTATCAGCAGAGCCATGTGAGCTGGCGAGAAGGCATGTATGAAGAGGCGCGCGAAACAGCCCTTAAAGCCTTGAACTTGTTTGAGGAGGGACTTGAACAACCAAAACATGATATAGGAAGCAAAAATCATCAATTGACACGCTTAGGGCGTATATTGGGTGGCGATCCCGTTAATCTTGGTCGTACGCATGCACTGCTTGGGCTTATTGCTAACGGCGCTGGTCAATCTCAGGAAGCCTTGAATCATTTGAGCATGGCACTAACATTGTACGAACAACATGCTAGCGAGAGGGAGATTGCTATTGTTTGTTGCAACTTAGGTGATGTTCATCTGAGAAAGGCTGAGCATAGCCTGGCGCAAGCATTTCTTCGTCGTTCTCTTAGCATTGCTGAACGTATAGGAGAGATGCCGCTTATATGTGTAATCTTTAACAACTTAGGTATTTTAGCTGCTCGCTCGGGAGATTTAGCAGAAGCAGAAAACTGGTATAAGCGAGGTTTGACATTAGCCGAGCGCGGTAATGATGCAGTTGCTATGAGCATATTGCACATTTACCTTGCAACCATCCTACAAGAGCAGGGGAGGTATGAAGAGGTAAAAGGTAGCCTGCTCAAAGCATTATCAACGGGCCGATCTATGCATATCACGCCTTGTATTGGATTTGCGCTAGTGGTCCTGGGCAATATACGGATTGCTCGGGCAATGGCTTTGAATAAAGACCACAATGTATATGAAGAAAGAAAAAAGCTCTTACAGCGCGCAAAAAAGACATTACAATATGCCCTCGCTCTTGAAAGCATGGAGGCCGAGACTAGGACCGAGGGCCAGTTAGCAATGGCTCAAGTTATGTTACTGTTGGGCGAGATAGATGCTGCTCAACAACTCGCGGAGCAAACACTAGAAAAAGCTCGCCAATTTGAGCTAACGTGGCTGATTGCTCGGACCCAGCAGGTTTTAGGAGGTATTCTGGAAGCCTGTGGGCAGCAAAGACAGGCCAGTGAGCAATTTGAGTTGGCGCTACGCACATTTCGCAGGCATGGGATGCGCCTGGAGTATGGGCATACCTTGTTGCTGTTCGGGGAAGCCCTGATACAGCGTGATGCAGCGGGTGGGAAGCAGTATCAATGCGGATTGAACTATCTACAAGAGGCTCAGCAGATATTTAAGGATTGTAATGCTGTAGCTAATGAGCAGTTAGTGAAACAAATTCTCGCCAGATACGAAAACGTTAGTAAGATATGATGATGATTAGAGCATCCCAAATCCGCCGCAGGGCAACCGCGAGGGATTGCCCCTAGCCATCTGTCCCAGCGTTGGGCAAGGTCATCGCAGGGAGGCAGGGCAACCGCGAGGGATTGCCCCTACCCAGACGCACAGCCGCACCCCCACGTCCGTCCCGACCCGATTGATCGCCCAGTGTCCATTGTGGGCTGTTCGCTGGCGGGCGACAATGGATTGGTAGGGGCAATCCCTTGCGGTTGCCCTGTGGGGGTACCCGCGACGTTGGATGATGGCTTGCGGTTGCCCTGTGGGGGTACCCGCGACGTTGGATGATGGCTGGGGCTTGCGGTTGCCCTGTGGGGGTACCCGCGACGTTGGATGATGGCTGGGGCGTCTGGGTAGGGGCAATCCCTTGCGGTTGCCCTGTGGGGGTACCCGCGACGTTGGATGATGGCTGGGGCGTCTGGGTAGGGGCAATCCCTCGCGGTTGCCCTGCGGCTGCCTGATTGTGCGGTTCGGCAATGCCCTGCGGCTGCCTGATTGTGCGGTTCGTCATAGCCCTGCCCGTCTGGTATTTCGTTGATAAACATCCACAGTTTTTGCGATGTCCACCGCTAATTGCTATGCGCCCCGTATTTCGCAATCCCTGTCTCCCCCCAACCTGTCACTCAGTCGTAAGTCTGTTCCCGTATGTGCGTACGGCTGACGTTGAGTAGTCGGGACACTGGATAAAAATGACCATATTTTTGCCTCCGATTATGTATATTTTACTCACAAGTTACTTACAGCTACTTGTACTGAGTGCCATCGCTCTCAGGTTCCGGCTCTCTTAGGAAATTGTTTCTTCAGAAACGGGCGCTGAAGCTTCCTTTCCGAACGACTGAGCACAGCTAGCCGCGGTAGCGGCGTTGTCGTTCGGAATACCAAGACCGGACGCGATGAATCGGGTCCCTACAGGTGTCGAGCAGCGGGTATTGCTGCATAGGTATTATCTTTGATCGGCGCAGTAGGCCATTGAGGCAAGAGAGTGTGACCTGACGGCGAGCTATAACAGCTTTTACTGTATCCCTGAAGCGTCCCTGGAGTTTGTTTTGTATTTTTGTGCTGGTGAATTAGTTTGTTATGCCGATCATTAGCACGTATCCAAGAAAGGATCTGTCACACATGAGTATTGCGCTGCGCACCCAACAGAAACTTGTTTTCATCATCCTGGCTCTCGTAACTATCCTGGCCCTCGGCTTCATCCTGGTCTCCACCGTGGCGCACATTGATGTGTGGCACATGCTCTTATCATGGGGACCTAAAGTAATGTATGGCGGAAACTAGACTGTTTCCCAGGAGCCTTATCTTACCAGTTGTGAAACGAAGTTGAGGAAATCTGTAGCGTTCGGTGCAAAGTGAAAGGACGTGAAAGATGTCGCACTATGACTAAATAAAACGTTTGAAGGGGCAAGGGCAGCGCGCAGGCAAGCGCGAGGCATTGCCCCTACAGACGCCTATCCGCGTGGGATGGGCGTTTTTGCGTTTTTGGGGAGGATGGGGTCGGATGGGGCAAGCACGAGGCATTGCCCCTACAGCGTAATGCCAACCCACACAATAGGGCAGCAGGGCAACCGCAAGGGATTGCCCCTACCCATCCGTTATCGTCGCCGGCGAACAGGGCACAATGGGACAGGGCAGCGTGGGCGTGACCGTGCAAGGGCCATGCCGACCCGTGCAATGGGGTATCGCGCCATGCGGGGTGATCAGGGCAACCCTCCAGGATTGGGACGATATTGGGGAATGGCAGGATGGATGGTAGGGGCAATCCCTTGCGGTTGCCCTGGTCACCCATCCGTTCATCGGTGGGGGACGCACGTCCCCTGACCCAGCGATGATGGCCCGACCTATTCGTCCAATACGCCCTGGGAATCTGATGGATTGACAGGGCCATCTTTTTTCAAGGCGGCCCTCAATGGATTATTACGGATGTATGCGCGGATGCGCATCAATTCGTCTTCGTCGCGAATGACACGTTCCATGTAGTTCCTTTGCCAGAATTTGCCCTGTTCGTTCAGGCCGGTCATCTCAAGATGTTTGAGCCATTTGACGCTGGTTAACGATTTGTAGGCCCCCACAACCTGACCCAGGGAAACGTGCTTCGTGCTGGCACTCAGCCGAACGATGAAATGAACATGATCAGGCATAATGACGTATTCATCGAGGATCAGCCCCGCAAACCGTTCGGGTAAGGCGTGCCAGGTCTCCTCCAGAATGGTGCGTAACGCTGGCTGTTCAAAACGTGGGACACGTCCCTGCGTACAAATCGTGACGAAATATGCCTGCTTCGAGGCATAATGATAATTCAGCAAGCGGATCGACCGTCTGTGGTGAAGATCTGGATCATACTGCGCTTTGCCCATATTCCCTTCAACCTCCCCTATTTCCGTTGTGTCGTGATTATAAACGTATTGATATGTCGATACAATACGTATTTCTCATGATTTATGTACAACGGATGGGTAGGGGCAATCCCTTGCGGTTGCCCTGTTCCCCACCGATGATCCTGCGGTGCCCCTGCAACGATGGACGAATAGGTCGGGCCATCACCGCTGGGTTGGGGTTACGTGTGCCCCGATGGCGATGACGGATGGGTGACCAGGGCAACCGCAAGGGATTGCCCCTACCCATCCGGTCCTGCCGTTGGCCCGTCATCGTGGGTACACCAGCAGGGCAACCCCTCGCGCTTGCCCCCCATATTTTGATACATACAGATACTCTCCACATTACCGCCAAAACCTTTACAAAAGGCAGGCAAGCAGGCAATAATTGATTATATCAGGATGAGCTTACTCGCTGACTGTATGGACACTCCTGAAGGACCAGGGCAACAGAGAAGCGGCGGGTATCTCCCCTGATGTTTCCTCTTTGTTGTCTCTACAGGAAGGTAGCGGTGAAGTGGTATGAACAACATCTGTACCCCCTTCCATTCGCATGTCCCCAGAAAGGATAATCCCTTGCAAAATGACTCCACAGGCCCGACTATGCTCGATTTCGCGGCAGGGTATGCGCGTCGCGGGCTGCGCGTCCTTCCCCTGCACTCGTTCTATCCCTCCGGCGGCTGCACCTGCGGCCAGCCACAGTGCAGCAGTCCTGGCAAGCATCCACGTACCAAAGATGGCGCGATCAGCGCGTCGTGCGATCTGGACCAGGTGAAGATCTGGTGGGAGAAGCACCCACAGGCCAACGTGGGTATCGCGACCGGCGGCGGGCTGCTGGTGGTCGATATCGACCCGCGTCATGGCGGCTCGCTGGAGGTGATTGAGCGGCTCTTCGAACTGCCGGAGAAGACGCCGCTGGTGCGCACGGGCGGCGGCGGCTGGCACCTGTACTTCCTGCATGACAGGGAGCTGATCGTGCCCAATAGCAGCGGACGGCTGGCCGACGGCGTTGATATTCGCGGCCATCATGGCTACGTGGTGGCTCCCGCCAGCCTGCACGCCTCCGGCAGGCACTACCTCTGGCGCGTCTTCGGCGATATCCCGCGTGCCCCTGAGCGGCTGCTCGACCTGGCGCTGACCTCGCGCAAGCAATCGTCCTCGCACGCCGTCATTCTGCCGCAGCAAATGGCACTCCCGAACGGGGCCGCCCCTGCGCCTCCCGCCGCCCCGACGCCGACCGTCGCCATTGTACCTGCTCCGGCGCTGATCATCCCCGAAGGCAAGCGCAACACCAGGCTGCTGAGCGTGGCGGGTGAGTATCGTCGCCAGGGCGCGAGCGAGGAGGGGCTATTGATCATGCTGCGCGCGTACAATCAGGCGTTTTGCAGGCCACCGTTGCTCGATGAGGAGGTGAGCAAGATTGCGCGCAGTGTCGCGAAGTACCCATGTGGCGCGACGGTGCGCGCGTCCGGTGCCGATGACGCGCTGGACGCGCGGCAAATCATGGCAAGGGAGTCTGTCGCCCCTCAATGGGCCGTTGCGGGGCTGCTGACGGAGGGCGTGACCTTGCTGGGGGGCAAGCCCAAGATGGGCAAGTCCTGGCTGGCCCTGCAACTGGCGCTCGCCGTTGCCAAAGGTGAGAACGCGCTCGGCAGCATGCCGACGCTGCAAGGGTATGTCTTCTACCTGGGGCTGGAGGATACGGAGCGGCGCATGAGAGACCGTATGGTGAAGCTCTTACAGGGCCGCGAGGCGCCAGATACCCTGGCCTGGACAGGCTGGTGGAACCCGTTGCCAACGGGCGGCCTCGACGATCTGGCCGACTGGATCGCCAGCAAGCAGCAGCCGCGCCTGGTCATTATCGACACCCTGGCCCGCGTACGCTCCCCTGGCAGCGGCAACATCTACGCCGACGATTACGCGCTGATCACGCCACTCAAGCAACTGGCCGAGCAGCATCACATCTCCATCCTGGTGATTCACCACCTGCGCAAGGGCGGCAACGGCAACACCGACCCGATGGACGAGATTAGCGGCTCCACGGGTCTGACAGGGGCAACCGATTGCAACATGGTGCTGCAACGCGTGCGCAATGAGATGACTGCCCAACTCTTTGTCACGGGCCGCGATGTCGAGGAGCAGCAGCTCACGCTCTCTTTCGACGAGCAGACGGCTGTGTGGTCGCTCGCTAAAGACATCAAGCCCCGTCTTTCGCCTGAGCGCCAGGCTATCCTGGATGTTTTGCAGGAGGCACAATCTCCACTCTCTCCCGCTGCTATCACAGAGAAGCTGAGAGGGAATTATCATAGCATCTGCAAGACCCTCTTTTTAATGAAAGAAAAGGGGCAAGTTCAAACTGCCGGACGTGGACTTTACACACTACCAGAACCTACCAACTCGCTTTTCCCAGAAGGAGAATCACTTCTCCCCTCCGAATAGTGGTAAACAGGTAAACGTGTGGCATGAAGCCGCTCGCCAGGCCGATCCACGAGTTTCCTTCCCTTGCTCTCATTAGGTAAACTTGGTAAACTCGGGTGGTGGTGATATCCCACCATCACCCCTCTATTATATACTAAACCTATATATATAATTGAAGAGGGGGAAAGATGCTGAAGATCTTTTTGAGAACACCTTCCTCCGCTGCGGCTGAAGCAAGGAGGGATGGAATGGGGGAGAACATTACCAGGTTTACCGAGTTTCCCGAAGAGTGCGAAGCGGGTAAATTTCATAGAGCCGCTCGCCAGGCCGATTCACGCCACAGATTTACCTGTTTACCTCGATCAGAGAGGTCCATTGATAGACACCCTTGCCCCTCATTTCCCTGTATCAACATTCGTACCGACCCGATTGAGCCGCAGGGCAATCCCTCGCGGTTCCCCTGCTGCCCTGTTGCTCTTTTTTTGACACATCCATCCTGCGATTTTGGTATCTTTTCCCCCGTTTGCGGTAGCGCAAATGCTTGCCTTTTTCCTATTTGGATGCAATACTCACTGTTGTCACATATACTATTCTTTGGTGTGCTGAAGGCCGTTGGCATCGCTGTGATGCTGGTGCGCCAGGAATTCTACGGCGGGAGGGGACTTCACCAAATCAATTTCTTAGTGTAAAATGAGATCAGAAGCGAGGATCGCAACTTTTGGGATTTTGAGGGACTGCTATGAAACAGGAAAATGGCGCAGAATTATTAGGTATAAATGATCCGCGAAGCGCGAATATTGGTATTATTTCTGTCTCACCCACGGACGATAGAAGAAGTGTACTGGCCGCTATTTTAACGCAAGAGAAGTTGGGGCGGAAGCAGATTGCGATTGTCTTGCCACCGCAGAATAAGGCTTTCCAGCGTCCATCCGATTTTGATGACCTCAAGACGATCCGGCGCAACCTGGAGGCGCAGATTATCTTTATCATACCCAGCGGCCCAGGCCCCGCCGAATTCGCGCGCCAGCGCCACTTCGCGGTCTATTCGACCCTGGAGAACTACGCCACAGCCCTGCGCGATGGCAATGTGAGCGGCGGCGTGAAGCGAGGCGGCTGGCTGTTCCATCGTGGTAAGCCCAAATTTCTCGGGGTTACTCCCGCCGCTGCATCGGCGCCTCCACAATCATCTATGCCTGGGCGTGACGACGAGGATGAAGATATTCACACGGACCCGCTGAAAGCTGGGGGCCTGGGCGCGGCAGGTTTTGGCGCTGGCATGCTGGCCGCCGATATGTTCAAGGGCGGGCCGGCAGACGAAGATCACACCAGAATGTTCCCTATTCGCTACGATGACGATGGCGACGCCCTCCCGCCCGCCGCCAATCCGAACGCAGGACCAACGTCCGTAGGGGCGGGGCTTGCCCCCGCCCAGCAACCACCAGGACAGGCACCAGGCCCCCATCCCACGGCAGGGCAAGCGCGAGGCCCCCGCGTCCCCACATCCCCTCTCCTTGCCCCTACCAGTCAATCTGACGCAACGGGGCAGGGGCAAGGCGGGGCGTCCGGCAGTGTGCAGCCTGGAAAGCCTGGAGGGGTTGCCGAGAATGGAGGGGCGAACGCGGGCGGGCCTAAGATTATCGAGCTGAATCCGGTGCGGCAGAAGGTGACGGCCAAGCTGTCACCGGCGGAGCTGGCGGCCCATCAGCCGCCGATGCCGCCTGCGGATGCGAACGTGGGAGCGAAGGCGAACAGGGGACGCACCACCGGCAAGATGGCGGCAGCCGCGATGGTTGGAGCAGGCGTGGGAGCCGCGAGTATGGCGTCAGGGCCTGCCCCTCAGCAGCGGATGGGCGGAGTCGGCAACTTCCCGCCACCGCCTGGACCTGGCCTGGGTGGTCGCGGCGGCGGCCCTGGTCGCGGACCCAGACCGCGCCGTGGCATCGTCGCGCTCATCGCCGTCCTGCTCGTCCTGCTCATCGCCGGCAGCCTGACCGCAGCAGCTTTCATGCTCAATCCCAATATGTTCAAGCAAGCGACCAGCGCATTCACAGGAGGCGGCACGACCGTCACCATCACCCCTGATAGCAAGCTGATCTCGAACAGCTACGTGATCCAGGGCGTCCCTGGCACCCCTGATCCCGCTCAGCGCCAGATCGCCGTCCGCACGCTCACAGCCAGCGCCAAATCCGACCCGAAGACTGTCAACGCCACAGGGCATACGCAGACGCCAGGTACCAGGGCTTTTGGACAACTAACGTTCTTCAATGGCTCTGCCTCGTCTCTTACGGTTATGGGCGGTACACGCATTGATAATGGCAACGGAGCCGTAGTGGTTACTGACACTTCTGTGTTTATTCCAGCAGGAAACCCAGGTGTTAGTTTTGGAGTTAATAGTGGCCTTGCTCACGCAGCTAATGCTGGTGCGGCGGGTAATTATGATGCTGGAGTCATTAATCAGTTATGTTGTACTGCCGGTAATTTTATACGTGTAAAAAATAGTGCTTTCACTGGCGGTCAAGATCCACAAAATTACAATTTTGTGCAGCAGTCGGACGTGGATGGGGTTGCTAATCCGTTGAAGGGCACCGTGTCGGCGCAGGCGCAGGCGTCGTTGCAGGGGCAGTTGCACACAGGGGAGCAGTTCGTCGCGCAGAATGGCAGCAATCCCTGTCCGGCCAGCGTCAATAGCGATAACCCCATCGGGCCGCATGGCGTCAATGTCAACAGTGTCACCGTTACCGTCACAGCCACCTGCAACGCTCTGGCTTACGACCATGCAGGGCTGCAAACGATGGTCGCTAACCTGCTGGCGAGCAAGGCCAATAACGATATCGGCTCGACCTATAAGCTCGCGGGCCAGGTCGTCATGCATACCACCGTCCAGAATGTCGATCAGCAGGGCAACGTCTCCTTGCTGGTCAACGCCAGAGGCATCTGGGCCGCCCAGATCAGCGACGCCGAAAAGGCGGCTCTGGCGAAGGCTATAGCGGGCAAGACCGTCGTGCAGGCGCAGGACATTCTCGCGGGACATAAGGATATCGGGCATGCTGATATCCAGGGCGGAGGGAATGTCCTACCCAGTGATCCAAACCAGATCAAAATCGTTATACAGAATGTGCCTGGTGTGCAGGATACCGCCACCCCTGCGCCTGGCGGGTCGCCCGTCAATATTCCGAACGGCACGCAGACGCCGCTGCCTGGCAACGGGTAGGGGCCGTGGTATAAGGACATTAGGGGGAATTCTATGGCGGCGGTTCCCTCTGTAGGGACGACATTCATGCCGTCCGATTTATCGCCGTGGGGAAGGCGAGGCGCTAAAGCGGACGGGATAAATCGCGTCCCTACGGGGCGTGGGGCGGCAGGACGGATGGGTAGGTGCCGCCACAGGGCAACCGCGAGGGATTGCCCCTCCCCATCCATTCCAGCGTTGGGCAAGGTCATCGGAGGCGGGCAGGACAACCGCAAGGGATTGCCCCTACCCATCCATTGTCGCCCACCGGCGAACGGGTCACAATGGGGACAGGGCAATCCTACAGGACTGGCACGATGATGGATACGGTAGGGCGGTAAACCGGACGCGATAAATCAGGTCGGTACGGCAGGATGGATGGGTAGGGGCAATCCCTTGCGGTTGCCCTGTAATGGATGGGACGATGATGGACGAAGGCAGGATGAATGGGGAGGGGCAATCCATCGCGGTTGCCCTGCCATGAAAGGATCACAAGACGGAATGCTTTCTTTGGAAGGCCAGCAACTGGGGAATTACGATATCACGCGGCGCATCCGTGTCGGGGGGATGGGGGCTGTGTACGAGGGACGGCAGCGGACCGCGTTTGATCGTCGCGTCGCGATCAAGGTCATCCTGGGCGATTACGCCAGCGACCGCGACATGCGGCGGCGTTTTGCCCGCGAGGCCCGTACCATCGCGCGTCTGCACCACCCGCATATCCTGCCCCTGATCGAATTCGGCGACGAGCGCGGCATCCTGTATCTGGTCATGCCCTTTATCGAAGGGGGCACCCTCACCAGTTACCTGCGCCGCAGCCTGCCTGGCCTGGAGGAAGTCACCACCATTTACACGCAGTTGCTCGACGCCGTTGAGTATGCTCATGACGAGGGGCTGATTCATCGCGACATCAAATCTTCGAATGTCCTGATGGATCTGCGGCACGCCACTCCGTACGCCTACCTGGCTGATTTCGGCCTCGTGCGCACCATGCGCCAGCTTGACGATGCGCAGGTGGGCAAGCCGATTCCTCTGGACCAGGTGCCAGGGACGCCCCATTACATGGCGCCCGAGCAGACGCGCGGCATCGTTACGGCCTCGACCGACATTTACGCGCTCGGCGTCCTGCTTTACCAGATGCTTACGGGCGAGCTGCCCTATAACGATCCCGACGACGTGCGTGTGATCCAGATGCACCTGCGCGACCCCATCCCCTCGCCCTGCGACCATGACGCCTCTATCCCCACAGAACTGGGGGGCGTCGTGCAGACCGCGATGGCGAAGCAGCCCGAAGATCGCTACCACAGCGTCGCCGAATTGCGCGCCGCCTTTCTCGCAGCCATCAACGGGTCCGTTCCCGCCCTCGCCGAAGAGGAACGCTCGTTTGAGCAGGAGGGGCAGCTCTACATTGTTGAGCCGCCATCCAGGCATCCCAGTCCGGTCCCGCTCTATCTCGACGAGTCGCCCGCCGTCACGCGTCGCCAGCGCAACGACGCGCCTCCGACCGTCACACGCGAACGAGAGCGCCAGCGCACCACCGAGACCGTCAGAATCAGACAGCGCATCACAGAGGAGCCAGCGCCGGTAAAAAAGCCGCGCCCGCGCCGCCGCCTCTCGCTGGCATTGGTTGCCGCCATGCTCGTACCCGTGTTGCTGCTGGCTTTACTGATCGTGCCGCGCGCGCTGGGCTTCAGCCTGCTGCCGGTCGGCTTCCCCGTCTTTGGCGCGCCCTCGCTTGCCACCGTCTACGTCACCGCGCAAAGTAAAACCTTGCAGAATAGCTACCTGCTCACCGCCTCGCCGCAGGTGCAGCAGCCCGACCTGGTGGCGCACACCATCCCTGATCGCGTGCTCAAGAGCGACGCCTCTGGCAACAGCACCGTGCAAACGACCGGCACCAGGACCATCGCCGGCGTCGCGGCCAGTGGCACCGTCGAATTTCTCAACGACACAGCCGCCGTCGTCACCGTGCCCGCCTCGCAGATCCTCGCCACCGCCACCGGTACGCGTTTCCTGATAGCGCAGGCGGTCCCCGTGCCGGCGCGCCAGGGGACAACGAGCGGACTCGCCCAGGCCACCGCCGTAGCCGTCACGCCTGGAGTTGCGGGCAACATTGCCGCGCACGCCCTCGACGGCATGTGCTGTAGCAGCATCAATAACGTCTTGACCGTCAAGAACCTTGCCCCATTCGTAGGCGGAGCCGATCCGCAGGTGGTCCATTTCGTCGCCCAGGCCGATCTCGACGGCGTCCAGGCCGCGCTGGCAGGCAAATTGCAGCAACAAACGGGTCAGCAGCTCCAGAAGTTGCTGAGCGCCGACGAAGTCATCGCCGGCATACCCGCGTTCACCATCAACGTCACCGCCAGCACGCCCGTCGGTACCCAGGCTGCTCAGGTCCAGGTGACCGTTGATGTCGCCGGAACCGCCGTCGCCTATAACCGCGTCGTCGCCAACCAGACCGCCATCCAGCTTTTAATCAAGCAAGCGAGCCAGACGTTAGACCAGGGCTACCAGATGCAGGACCAGCCCACCGTCACCGCGCAGCCCACGATAGTGCAGGGGAAGGATGGCATTGTCTATGTCAGCGTGGCAGTCAAGGGCATCTGGAATTACCAGCTCTCCGGTCAGCAGTTGGCGCAGTGGCGTCAATCCATCAAGGGAGCCACCGCGCCCGTCGCCCTCGCCTATCTCCGGTCGCAGCCTGGAGTCGCCTCCGTCCAGGTCAGCCTCCCCTTCGGAGCCGACCATCTCCCCACCACCCCCGACGCCATCAAAATCGTCATCGTCAGCTAAGCCCTGCCGTTGCCCATCATCACCTATCGCCAGCAGGGCAAGCGCGAGGGATTGCCCCTAGCCAGCCGGTGCTGCCGTTATCCCACGTCCGTCCCGACCCGATTGATCGCCTTGTGCCCATTGTAGGTTGTTGGCCGGCGGGCGACAATGGATGGGTAGGGGCAATGCCTTGCGCTTGCCCTGTGGCGGCACCGCGATGATGGGGACCCTACGGAATGAGGGTTATCATAGGGAAACTGTTGCGCTTATGCAGGGGATCTGCTAAATTAAGCCCATCACATATTGTTCGTACTGTTGTTCGTATTAATGGAATGTAGGGAGGCAATTTTATGAGCGTATCGTTATTATTTCTTCCTGGTGCCGTGGTGAGCGTCGCGGTGCCGGTGCCGGTGCTGCTGGCGCTGATCGCAATTATCGTGCTGCTGGCGCTCTGGCGCTATCTGAGCTGGCGCAGGCGCGCGGGCAGGATGGCCCATCCCGCCAGAGGTTTGCGTGTCAGGCGCGCGATAGAGAAGAGGATCGATCATGGAGCGCGCATAGCTCAGAAGCATGGGAAGGCGCGTAGCCCCGAGTGGGCACGCGTCGAGAAAGAGCATCTTCAGCGTCAGCCCGCCTGCATGGCCTGCGGTCACACGAAGGAACTGCAAGTCCATCATATTAAGCCCTTTCACCTGCATCCGCAACTGGAGCTTGACCCGACCAATCTGATTACGCTGTGCGAGGCCAAAGGCAAAGAGCATCACCTGCTGCTCGGCCATCTTGGCGAATGGGAGTCCTACAACGAGCACATTCACGCTGACATCAAACACTTTTACCGCATGAGCGCGGAGCAGATCAGGGCCGACGAACGCTGGCTGAAAAAGGTCATGTCGCGGCCCTAGACCAAAGGATTACCGACCATTCGTGTTTTTGCGGGGACGGAAGGCGCAATGGGGGGCAGCAGGGCAAGCGCAAGGCATTGCCCCTACCCATCCATTGTCGCCGTAGCACACGTAACCCCCGAACCGATCCCCCCGCAACGCTGGACAGAACCGGTCAGGGGGCAAGGGTAGAACGGCGTGGGGACCGCGCGTGCCCTGTCCCACCAACGATAAACGGATGGGTAGGGGCAATGCCTTGCGCTTGCCCTGTGGGGGTGCCCGCGATGATGGCTGGGATGTATAGGTAGGGGCAATGCTTGCCTGTAACGGTCTTGGTACGGTGGTAGATGAAAATTGATGATTTGGGAATTGTATGGTACCTTTACTGTTGACGTGTACGATATAATAGCATGTGCGCTATCATAGCGAATAGCAGGGCTTCTGATCGTCAGTCCTGGCTTACATTTGGGTAGCGACATGCTATCAGGTGCATGTCATACTGGCAGGTGTGTCTATGGTATCGATACGCGAATAGGGAGAGTACCGGATGAATGGTAAGATCACATACCATCAGCAGGTAAGTTATTGTGGCAAACCGCGCTGCCGCAAGTGCCGCGAGGGGGTGGGCCACGGTCCTTACTGGTATGCTTACCAGACCGTCAATGGGCAGACCACACGTACTTACGTGGGCAAGACCCTGCCGCCGGAGGTCCAGGCCGAACTGGCTGCGGGTAACGCCAGCGCCATCGAAGCGATTGACCTCGCGGACTTGAGCACCGCGTTGATCCGCGTCTCCACGCTGGGCCAGTTTCGCCTTGAGCGGCGCAACGGCCAGATGTGGCAGGCAGTCACGGAGGCATCCTGGCAGCAGCAACGCGTACGCGCGCTGCTGGCTTTTCTGATCTGTAGCCCTGAACGCAAAGCGAGCCGCCCCCAAGTGATCGCGGCATTGTGGCCCAGAAGCGATCAGGAGACGGCGACCGAGAATTTAAGCAAGATCGTCTATCGCCTGCGCAAAGTGTTGGGACATCCCCAGGAGATGCTGCTGCGTACCGAAGGCGATTGCCTGGTGCTCGCGGGACAGCAGAAAGTCTGGGTGGATACCGATGCCTTCGAGGCGCTGGTGACGCGTGAGCCGAGTCCGCGCGGTGAGAACGTCCACAATGAGGCTCTGGCGCTCTACGGAGGCGATTTTCTGCCGGAGGGACGCCAGGTCGAATGGGTGCTGGCGCGCCGCCAGGTCTTGCGCCGCCTCTGGATCGGTCTGCTGCTCGAATCTGCCGATCACCATCTTGCGCAAGGGGCAATCTCCAATGCCATCGATGTGCTTGACCGTCTGCTGGCGAACGATCCCACCAACGAACTGGCAGTGCGCCGCCTGATGGTTGTGCTGGCACGCTTGAAGAGACGCGGCGAAGCTCTGCGCGCCTATCATCGTCTGGCCGAGGTGCTACAGCGCGAGTACGGGAGCGCGCCCTCTGAGGAGACGCGGGCCTTATACGAGGCCGTGCGCCAGGGCGAGGATGCTTTCCCCACACCGGAGCCGGTCGTCATCGCCACCAGAACCTCCGCCGGCATATCTTTCACCAGAACGCAGGCCCCAGACGAGCCGCCCGCTCCCGTGGATGGCTCCGCGGCAACCGGAGCGACCATCCAGAAGGAACCCATCGGACGCAGCCATCAAAGCCCGCTCATCGGGCGCACCCACGAGCTAGAGGCGTTGCGCGCTATGCTGCTGGAGACCGAGCGGGGAGCGCAACTGCAACTGGTCGGGCAGAGGAGATCGCTCGGCATCCCGCTGGATACACAGCGCCGTCCCCAATGTATGATCTTGATGGGGGAATCGGGCATTGGCAAGACGCGTCTGGCAGAGGAGATCAGCCGCGAGGCGCAGTCGCGGCGCTGGACCGTCATCTGGAGCCGCATCTATGTGCAGGAGCGCGGCATCCCCTATCGCCTGTGGACCGAAGTGTTGCGCAAAGTGCTCAACATCGGCTCCGGTCTGGCCCCCACGCTGCGCTCGTCAGCTCAAGAAACGCTGCCAATCCAGCCGCTCACCGCCCTGCTCCCCGAACTGAACGAAATGTTCCCTAAGGCGGCCAGCGCCAATGCCGCCGTCCACTTCCTGCCCGAGCAGGAGCAATTGCGCCTGTGGGAGGCGACCCGCGACCTCCTGACGACGGTCAGCGAGAGCACCCCCCTCTTGATTGTGCTGGATGATATCCAGTGGGGCGACGCGAGTAGCTGCGAGCTGCTGGGCTACCTGGCGCGCCACCTCTATGGCTATCCCATCGTCCTGGTCGGAACGTGCCGCGAGACCGAGTTGCCCATACGCCCGCCGCATCCATTGCGTACATTGATCGCGCACATGCAGCGAGAACGCGCCGTCGTGACCCTGAACGTCGAGCCGCTCACCTCCGAGCAGATTGGTCAACTGGTTTCCAGCATGTCCAATGTTTCAGAAACGATGGTCGAACATATTCAGACGCATGCTGCGGGCAACCCCTTCTTCGCTGAAGAACTGGCGCGTTCCAGCCCGCCCACGTTGCCAAAGACCGTCGCTGCCGCGCTCGACCACCGTATGGGCAGGCTGAGCGCGCCCTGCCGGCAGTTGCTCGGCAATGCCGCAGTGCTCGGAGGCTCCTTCGAGTTCCCCCTGATCTACGCGATGGAGGCGGGCAGCACATCCACGGACGAAGATACCGTGCTCGGGCTATTAGAAGAGGCGCTGCAATCGGGGGTCTTAACGGAAGAGGGAGCGGGCACGCGCGTCACCTATCACTTCTGGCACCCGTTGCTGGTCAGCCATCTTTATGAGCGTGTCTCCGCCATCAGACGCGCGCGCCTGCATCAACGGGTGGCAGAGCTGCTGATACGCATGCATCGTGGACGGGAAGAAGAGGTTGCCGCCACCATCACGCACCACCTGGTCAACGCGGGCGCGGAACCCGCGCAGATCATCCCTTATGCCGAACTGGCAGGCGATCAGGCGTACGCCCTCTCCGCTTATGCTGAGGCCGAGCACTATTACGGGTTGGTCGTGGAACAGATCAAGCATCCGGCGACGACGGAAGAAGCGACGCACCTGGCGTATCTGCTCGAACGGCTGGCCGAGTGCTCCGTGGTGAGCGGCAACTTCGAGGAGGCGCGCCGTCTCTTTGAGCGCATCCTGGAGGTGCGCGCCGCGCTATCGGACGCCCCATCGCAGTATGAGGCGCAGATTCAGGCGCTGCTGCTGGGAGAAATCGGGCTCACCTGGCGCTATACCGGCGATAACAAGCGCGCTCAGCAATGCTGCGAGCAAGGGGAGCAGGTCTTGCGTGCCGCCAACGTCGTGGGTGGGCGGGCGTGGGCCAGGTTGCGCTATCTGCAAAGCAACCTCTACTGGCAGGAGGGGAATTATGAGCAAGCCCTTCAGGCAGCTCGTGAGGCCCTCGCCCTCTTCACAAAGGAGCAATCAGAAAGTGTAGCGCGCTCGCGCACAACTCACGCGGCTCGCACCACGCGCATCCAGCGCACATTAGAGGGCGATCCGGTTGATCTTGGGCGCGTCCATAGAATTTTGGGGGCGCTGACCAATGCCGTGGGGCAGCGTTCCACGGCGCTGGGGCATCTGAATACCGCGCTGGCCCTTTACGAGCAGTACGATCATAAACGCGAGATCGCCCATGTCTCCAACAATCTGGGGTATATCTTCCTCAAAAAGGCCGAATATGAGCAGGCCCAGGCCGCCCTGCGCCGCTCGCTCAACCTGGCCGAGCAGCTTGGCGACGCCCCGCTTACCTCGCTTGTTTTCAGCAATCTGGGCGAGCTGGCGGCCTCATTTGATGAGCTGGAAGAGGCGGAAGACTGGTACAAGAAGGGTCTGGCGCTGGCGGAACGGTTCAATGATCGTGAGTACGTCAGCCTCTGGAACTCTGCCCTGGCGATTGTCTTGATGTTGCAGGATGAAGCGCAGCCTGACGCCGCTGCAAGGGGCAAGCTCGACGAAGCCGCGCAATGCACCCTGCGCGCCCTGAGCATTGGACGTGCCATGCGCAACAACCCATGTATTGGCGTCGCGCTGGTCTCGCTGGGAAGAATCCGTACTGCCCAGGCGCAGGCGCAGCCGCTCCCCACAATGCGTACGCGCTTGCTACTGCACGCGCGCAAAGATATAGAGCGTGCGCTCGCTCTTGCAGGCTTGGAGGTCGAAGCCAGGACCAGGGGACGACTGGCGTTGGGGCACGTCTCCTTGCTACTTGGAGAAAGCGAGAAAGCCCATCAGGAGCTTGATCAGGTCATCGAAGAGGCGCAACGTTACGAACTCGCCCTCGTAGAAAAGCGAGCGCGTCGCCTGTTGGCGGATGTGGGATGACGGGCGAACGGCAGGACGTATGGGTAGGGGCAGTGCCTTGCGCCTGCCCTGTGACGGGTTGGCACGATGTTGGGCTTGCCCTGTTGGGCATAGGGGATGCTGGACGACGGCAGGATGGATGGGTAGGGGCAATCCCTCGCGGTTGCCCTGTGACTTGTTGCCACAGGCGAATTTGGCAACAGATGAGGATTGGTACAATCCTCTATTTTGCTTGACATGCCCCTTATATATTACTACACTGGCAGATAAGAGATATTGCCGTGGAGGCAGGTGCAATATTATTGAAAACTGGTCAGAGGGGGCCGTACCATGTCTGATCGCTCCGGTCAACAGTTAGACCGCTACCGCCTGATGCGCCTGCTCGGGGAAGGCGGTTTCAGCCAGGTCTACCTTGCAGAAGATATTTATCGCGGCACGGCTGTTGCAGTAAAACTACTCAAATTTCAATCGACGCGCGAAGAATTTCAGAGTTTTCTGAATGAGGCGCGCGTTTTTCGTCTCAAGCACCCGCATATTATTCCTGTGCTCGATTTTGGCGTGGAAACGAAAAGCGCGACGCCGTTTATTGTCATGACGTACGCTCCTAATGGCACTCTACGCCAGCGGCACCCGCGCGGCTCTCGCCTCCTGCCCTCCGTCATTATCCAGTATGTGAAAGAGATAGCGGGCGCGCTTCAGTATGCGCATGAAGAAAATCTGATCCATCGCGACGTCAAGCCGGAAAATATGCTCGTGGGTCAGCACATGGAGGTGCTGTTGAGCGACTTTGGCATCGCCACCGTCTCGCAGAGCGGGCGCGTCTCCATGTCGCAGCAGACGCAGGTTGTGCAGGGAACCTACTATTATATGGCTCCCGAACAATTTTATGGCAAGGCAGGACGAGCGAGCGACCAGTATGCGCTGGGGATCGTCACCTATGAATGGCTCTGTGGGACCTGTCCATTCCAGGGCCTGTTCTACGAAGTGGTAGGCCAGCACCTGCATGTCACACCCCCTTCATTGCGTGAGCACGGGATCGCTATTTCGCCACAGACGGAGCATGTAATCATGACCGCTCTGGCGAAAAGCCCTGGCGCGCGCTATGCCAGCGTGCAGGAATTTGCCCAGGCCCTCGAACAAAGCCTGAGGGAAGACCTCTCAAAGATGAGTTGGGAGGATGTCCAGCCAAGCGCACGGGAAGAAGTAATGCAGGAGACACAGCGCAGACGACATGGGGATATCATCAAAGAATACGCGCATACCAATAAAACCGCCATAGCGCGACCGGTCCCCGCCCTTTATAAGAAGGGGGGTCAGAAGTGGCTGGAGGAAGGCAATGTGCATTATGCAGCCCTGCGCTTCCAGGAGGCTATTACAGCCTATAACCAGGCGATCAGCGTCGAGCCCAGATGCGTCGCTGCCTACTATGGATTAGGCTCCGCCTATCATCAACTCGGGCTTTACCAGCGGGCCGCCAGCGAATTTGACCAGGTGCTGGCCCTCGATCCTGGCAACGCCTGGGCCTATTACTCTAAAGGGGTGGCCTATTACGAACTGGGGCTCTATCAGCGCGCCATCGCTGAATACGACCGCGCGATAGCCCTCGATCCTGGCATTGCCGACTTCTACGATAAGCGCGGCTCCTCGTACTACCACCTGGAGCAGTACCCGCGAGCGGTTAGCGACTTTGATCAGGCGTTGCAGCTCAATCCGCGCAACGCTGCGGCCTACTACAAACGTGGTTATATCTATTTGCAACTATCGCATTATCAGCAAGCTATCCTCGATCTTGAGCGCGTCCTCGCCCTCGATCCGCGTGACGCCTGGGCCTATTACAACCGCGCCCGCGCCTACGAACAGATAGGCCAGTACGAGCGCGCCAGAAGCGACTATGAGCGCGCCATTGCCCTTAACCCCGACCTCGCCCAGAGAAACGGGCGCAGCCTGTAATGCTTTTCTTGCCGTAATTCGCGGTCAGACATCGCAAAATTTTGCGACGTTCTTGCTCCCCAGAGACGCTATGCCGTCGTAAGGTAAGACGGCTTACCCCAGAGAAATTGTGATATTACACGCCTGAGCTCTGGACGAAATCCGCCTGTTTTGGCCCTCCGAGAACGTATACTCTAACCAGGGCAGGGCAAACCCCGACCCGCACAGGTGGAATGGAATGACCAGGGTAGGGGCAACTGGTAGCTCCCCGATTCATCGCGGGAGTTGCCCCTACAGGCGGGTATCCCCACGGAATCATGGACGAAATTGATGTTATGGTATGAGGTGTGAAGCGCGCATGAAAATGAAGATCGTGGCCTGCGTGGCCTTTTTGCTCAATGCGTTCCTCTTCGGAACCTATTACTCGGTTGCCAAAGCGGCACTCGGACGCATTGATCCCATCGTGTTCACCTTCTTCGTCATGACCGCGTTAATTCCGGTCGGGCTGGTGATCGTGCTTCTGTCGTGGCGGCAGATGACCAGGGCGGCAGTCAAGAGCGGCTTTGTGCTGGGAAGCTGCCTGTGCCTGGGCCTGTTCACGCTCGCGGTCGCGCTCAAATATAATAGCGCCACCAGCACGGCCTTTTTCCCCTCGCTCAACGGCTTGCTGGCCGCCGTGTTCGCGGGCTTATTTTTGCGCCACACTATCGGCAAAGCAACCTGGTTCGCCGGCCTCGTCTCCGTCGTGGGGGCGGCGCTGCTGATTATGAACGCGTCGATGGGAGGATTGCGCGGCGCGCTGATCGCCTTTATCGGCGGCCTCTTCTGCACCTTTTACGTCTTTCTGGCCGACCACGAGCAAAAAGAGCAGGTTCCCAACTGGCCGCTTTTTGGCGTTGAGCTGCTGACAATGGCAATCTGGGCCAATCTGGTGGCGCTGCTCTTCGGCAACTGGCAGGCCGTCCATCCCGCTCTACCGACAGATATCTGGATCATCCTCTATATCGCGTTCGGGACAACCTTCCTGCCGATCCTGATCACGGTCGTGTTGCAGAAGCACATCTCGCCCGTCACGGTCGCTTTTATTTATATCCTTGAGCCGATCCTGGGGGCCATTGCCGCGCATTTTCTGCTGCAAGAGATTTTGCCGCTTGACGGCTACATTGGCGGTGGGCTGGTCGTTGCGGGCGTACTGATTCATACCTGGGGAACGGCGGAACAGCCTGGCGGCGGCCTGACGTTGCACCAACGCTTCTCGCTGCTGAGCCAGCAGATGCAGTCATCATGGCTTGGCGTGCTGGGCTATCCCCTGATCTGCTTCGCGACCGGCCTGTTTGTCGTCAACAGGCTCGGCGGCTTTCCGCCCGTGGCGTGGCGTGAACTCTATCGGCTTGCCCCAATGCTGCCGTCGCTGGTCCAGCAGGGGCAGGGCGTGGCTGTCTTCCTGCTGACCGCGCAGGCTCTTTCCTGGCTGGTCGCCTGGGGCGCGCTGATCGTGATCGGGCTGCTGGCAATCTATCGGGCATGGGGCAGAGTTACTGCTGCGTCCTGGTTGGGGCAACCGACAGGGCAACCGGTAGCTCCCCGCTTCATCGCGGGAGTTGCCCCTACATTAGATGCGCAGGGAATACGTATGCTCAGGCAGATGGGGGTCACACCCTATGCGTCTTCGTCTGGCAAGAAGAGGGTTGAGAAACCACTGGTGCAGCAGAGGCGCAGAGCACGCCGCGAGCGTCTGGCGCGGGTCGAGCTGGTTGAATAATCACATCAAGAAGGATCGAGGGAACGATGAAACGCAGCGATACTGGCGATTTTTGTGTCCTTTATATAGAGGCGGATGATGATAGAACCGGACTGTTCCATACGGTAAGCGAGCAGCAAAAGCCGGTCGTGATCATGCTGGCTGAGCATACGCGGGTCTTCCAGCGGCCCGAAGATTTTACCACGCTCAAGCATGTCAAGCGGCAACTGGATAAGCCTGTCGTCTTCGTCATCCCTGATAGCGAGCGTATGACGCAAATGGCGGCGCGCAATGGCTTTCCCGTGTACGCCTCGATGGATACCCTCTCCGACGCCCTGATGGTCGGGCAATTGAGCAGGCAGCGCGTGCTGACGCGCACCACCGCCCCGCTTGGCTCCGGCCCCAACACGGCTCCCATCGGACCAACCATCAAGAAAACCACGCCTCTGCCGCCGCTAGAGGAGATTTTAGAGGAAGAACCTTGCAATTCCGAGCAACAACGCCGCTATCGCGCTAGCTTCGCTCAGTCGCTCGGAGAGGAAGAACCTTGCAATTCCGAGCAACAACGCCGCTATCGCGCTAGCTTCGCTCAGTCGCTCGGAGAGGAAGAACCTTGCAATTCCGAGCAACAACGCCGCTATCGCGCTAGCTTCGCTCAGTCGCTCGGAGAGGAAGTTTCTTTGCAGCGCCCTGCGCCGCGCGTCGCTCCTCTGCCCAGGCAAGCCATGCCGCTGCCAACGCCGCCGGCAAAGCCGCGCCGCCGTGGGAGAGCGATGATTGTGCTCACCATCATAACCCTGCTGGTCGCGGTCCTGAGTTCTCTGCTGGTCTTATTTTACAAATTCCCCATGCAGCTCTCCGCCGCCGCTCCTGTCGCTCCAGCCGCGCCCGCAATAGTGGGCAAAGTTGCCCTTTTGAGCAGCGGGCAATTGAGCGAGAATAGCAGTCAGGGCATTGCTGACCAAGTGCTGATTGATCTGCATAACTTGCCCAATCCCGCGCCGCAGAAAAGTTACTATGCCTGGTTGCTCGGAGATAAGCTCCAGAGCGACGCCAAAACCGTGTTTCTCGGCAAGCTGCCGGTCAGCAATGGTACGGCCCATTTGCTCTACCCTGGTGATGCGGCCCATACCAATCTATTACAAAGCACCAGCCGTTTCCTCGTCACCGAAGAGGATGCTAGCGTGCAGCCTATCGCGCCCTCACCCGACCAGAGCGTATGGCGCTTTTATGGCGAATTTTCGCAAACGCCGATCAATAGCCCCGATAACCCCAAGCATTTCAGCTACCTCGATCACCTGCGCCACCTGCTGGCCGCCGATCCCACACTGGACGCATTAAATCTGCCGGGAGGGCTCAACGACTGGTTTTATCGCAATAGCGGCAAAATCGTCGAATGGGCGGGGAGCTTGCGCGAGCAGTGGGAGGAAAGTAAAGACGTTGCCTTTGTGCGCCGCCAGACCGTACGCATCCTGACGTACCTCGACGGTATGACCTATGTCCAGATGGATGTACCGCCGGGCACACCGTTGAATATCACGCCGCGCCTCGCCAGCATCGGCCTGCTGACGGTTAATGGACCAAACCAGGAGCCTGCCAGCTATCTTATTCATATAGTCAACCATCTTAACGGGTTGCTCCAGGCTGGCGGCTCAACGCCCGAACTCAGAAAGGATGAGGCCGCAATTATTACCGCCATGAACAATGTCGAGGATGGGCTTTCTAAGGTACGCAGCGCCGCGCAGCAGATCATGAAAATGACCGATCAGCAATTGCGGCAGCCGCAGACGCTCACGCTGATCAACGACATGATCGATAATGCCAATCGCGCCTATGCCGGTCAGATCGATCCCACCACGGGCCAGATGCGCGAGGGCGTCACCTGGGTTCACGATAATATGCAATCTCTGGCAGTCATGTCAATTAGCAAGTTCAGCGCCAGCGGCTCATCCATTCAGATGATGCCAGGGCAACCGCGAGGGATTGCCCCTACCGATCCCGAGGCGTTGGGGTAGGGCAACAGGGAGCAGGGCAACCGGTAGCTCCCTGCTTCATCGTGGGAGTGGCCCCTACCAATCCATATTCATAATGAAAAAAAGAAAGGGGGAAGGGCGTGAATGGACGTGTGATGGCTATCACCGTGCTGGTGGCGCTTATCATCAGCGGGCTGGTCGCGGGCCTTTTCATGGGAGCGATCCAGAAGGCGCTGACCCTGCCGATGATGCAGGCGATGATGGGCGGCAGTCAGACCACCATGCCGCACATGCCAGCGCCGACCGCCACTGTAGCAGCGCCAAAGCCGAGCAACATCCTGGCTCAGGACACCTATAATCGCACCAATCAGCCGTTATGGGGAACTGCTTCGGATGGGCGTGCCTGGGGAGGTGATGCCAATGCAGTCCAGGCGTTTTCTATCGTCAACGCCACGGGCCAGATCGCCAACGGACAGGGGACCCTCAACGCCGTGCTGGGGCCGGCGGGCGACAATATGGAGGTAACGCTCAACGGCATGGTCAACCGTTTCGTCGGTGGGGCCAATCTGGGCGCAGTGGTGCGCTGGACCAACGCCGACAACTGGTACAAGGCATTTATCGATGGCACGCACCTGGTCATGCTCAGGCGCGTCAATGGTACATCGGTACAACTGGCCTCCGTCCCCTTCAAAGCTCAGGGCGGCACGTTCTATACCTTGCGTCTGCGCGTGGTTGGCGCTACCCTCTTTACGAAAGTGTGGCGTAGCGGTACTATAGAACCTGCTCGCTGGATGATTACGCTCACGGATAGCATGCTCGCCACCGGGCAGCCAGGCTTGCGCGTCGTGATGCTGCATGGCATCGTTATCAATATCATCTCGTTCGTCGCGACCTCTGTATGATGAGGCAGGGGGGTAGGGGCAAGGGGAGGGTGTGAGGGGATGTGGGGGCCTCGCGCTTGCCCTGCCTGGAAATAAAAATAATGATAGAGCAGCTAAAGACCACCTATACAAATTATCGCTGGGCAAAAGTCGCAGTATTCGTAGGATTACTGTGTTGTGGCGTGCTGCTCTACTGGTTGTCCGGCGGCTTCCCGCCGTGGGCCTGGCGCTTCCTGTTCCAGGTGTTGCCACAGATGCCGCATCTCTGGGAGGTGCAGGGAGCTGCTATCCTGATCCCATTTATCGGCTTGCTCCTGCTCTCCATCTCGCTGCTGCTCATCTGGGCAATCTTGCTGCCCACCCTGGTGCGCGTGGTGATCCACTGGTGGCAGGATTTTCATGAGCGGCAACACTTTGCAATGGATCTGCGAGCAGTCGAGCGTATTGTAGAGCGTATCACCGTGCCCGATCCTCAACGGGAGCGGCAGGCGACGCCGGCAGCATTGCCCCGCGCTCAACATGCGGCGTTGCATGAATCGGCCTCTGCTCAGCAGTCAGCTATTGCGCCGCGCTCGATCAGAGTCTCGCACAATCTCCCGCGATCAATTGGGGAGCTACAGGCGACCGGCACCTCCTCGACCTTCTCTTTGCCCGCGACCCAGGCGCCGCACAAGCGCAGGGTGCATATTCCGCCGCTGCCACCAATGCGAGAGCAATTGCGTCTCGTCACGCCACCACGGGAGGATGAGCTCGACGACGAGCTTATGGAAGTGTTTGATGACGAGGAATATGATGATCTGCGGGACAGCATATCCGAGCAAGAGACGGTGCCGGAGCAAGAGGTATACTGGGATGATGAACTGGACGAAGCTGAATCGGAAGAGGAAGAGGATGAGCCGGAGGAAGAGCGATCAGTATATAGCGAGCTGGATGAGCCAACGTTACCGGCCATTCGCGTGACGCTGCCTCCAGAAGAGGAGCCGTGCAAAGGAGGAACGCGGCTGGTAGTGGGCGCCGGCCTGGATGCGGGGCTGCTGCGCAAAGATGCTCCCAACGAGGATAATCTTTGTGCGGTGCAGGGGACGCGTATCACCGGTGCGGGGCCGGAAGAGGTCGGGTTATTTGTGGTCGCCGATGGCATGGGGGGTCATGCGCATGGTCAGGAGGCAAGCAAGCTGGCTATCCAGACTATGAGTGACGTGCTGGTACCCACGTTACTGCATGGCGGGGAGGATGAAGAAAACTTCCTGGACCTGCTGAAGGACGGCGTGCATCGGGCCAATCTCGCCATTTACCGGCGCAATCGCGAGCGGGAAGAGATGATGGGGACCACCCTGACAGCCGCGCTGGTCGTGCATACCACCGCGTATGTGGTGAACGTGGGCGACAGCCGGACATATCTCTACCGACAGGCAGACGGCTTGCAGGCCATCACGCGCGATCACTCCCTGGTGGCGCGGATGGTCGAGAGCGGGGCGATTTCGCGCGAGGAGATGTACACGCATCCCAGGCGCAACCAGGTCTATCGCTGCCTCGGTGAGCGGGCGACGGTGGAGGTGGACACATTTGTGGTCACATTACAGGCGGGCGATCTGCTCCTGCTCTGTTCCGATGGGTTGTGGGAGATGGTGCGCGACGAGAAGATGAGCGAGATCATCAGCTCTGCGCTGCCCCACGCTGCACAGATCAGCGCCACGCTCGTCCAGGCAGCTCTCAGCGAGGGCGGGGCCGATAACGTCAGCGTCATCACCGTCTATGTCGCTCAGGGCGACGAGTAATCGGGGTGGTATGTGGAGGCGGAATTGCATCTCATAAAGCTACAGGCGCACCTGTAGCTCCCCGATTCATCGTGGGAGCCTCAATAGCGCATCCCTACTGTAGCTCCCCGATTCATCGTGGGAGTTCGCAGAAGCTCGCTACTGATAGTCTTGGTACTCCGAGCGACAACGCAGGCGCGGTAGAACATGCCGAACGGGAACGCGATCAATCGCGTCGGACGCGCTGAAGCGGGTCCCTACGGTGAGCTTATGTTCAGCAGGCGTCGCTAATTTGTTGGACCTGCGAACAAAAAACATACGCCATAGCCATAAAACGACTCAAGAATATGTCCTATGGTCAGGGTAAGGAGGCGACCAAAATGGGGCAACTCATGGTATGGTTAGTGTGTGAAGCAGAGCAGAGTTCGTGTTTCAGTATCCTCAAGCGGATCGAGATAATTACGTACTCTCGCCGCCTCCCTTGAGGGATACTATACAGATCATTTCCGAAGACGTCAAGTGGAAATGCATTAAGGAGCAATCATATGGAAGATCAGTCACGTATTATGGGTAAATACGGTTTGCATGAGATTGAGGCTAATCGATTGGAGCCCTGGCCCAATCCGCATCCAGAGCGTAACTACGTCGATCATCTGGAGATCCCCGAATTTACCTGTCTCTGCCCGCGTTCAGGCTTTCCTGATTTCGCGACCATCGTCATTGATTACGTTCCAGACCAGTACATCATGGAATTGAAGAGCCTCAAGCTCTACATCAACAGTTATCGTAATCGCCAGATCAGCCACGAATCGTCGGTCAACGTCATTCTCAACGATCTGGTGGCCTTAATGAATCCGCGCTGGATGCGGGTGGTTGGCGATTTTTCTGTGCGTGGCAACATCAAAACGATCATCTTTGCCGAGCACGAGCAGCCTGGTTACACGGGTCCGCGCCCGGAGTTCCGGCGCTATCTGCCGCCGGCTGGCTTATAAATGTGACAGGAGGGAACTATGTCCACCAGACCAGAGAATGTGGCCGTATTAATTGTGAGCGGCGGTATGGACAGTTGCGTGCTGGCCCATTACTACGCTGCGGCAGGCTTTCACCTGCACCTGCTCTCATTTGATTATGGGCAGCGCCACGTCAAAGAGCTGACCTATGCCGAGAAATATATCTCCCAGTTGCGCGAGAAATACAGCACGGGCGCTCACAAACTCAATATTCAGCACGACGTCATCGAACTGCCCATTGCGCGGCTCTTGACCGATTCGGACTCGGCGCTCATCAACCCCAATCGTGCCATGCCGCACGGTCATTACACCGATGACAGCATGAAGGCCACCGTCGTCCCATATCGCAACCCGAACATGTTACTCCAGGCCGTCACCGTCGCCTGGGGAGAGGGCGCGCGCGTCGTTGCCTACGCCGCCCACCAGGGTGATTACGCCCAGTACCCTGATTGTCGCGAAGTATTTGTGCGCGCTTTCAACGAAATGATCGCCGTTGCCATGAACAGCGACGCCATCAAAGTAGAATCGCCCTTCATGTACTTCACCAAAGCCCAGATCGCCCGCCTGGGAGCCAGCTTAGAAGTACCCTTCGAGCTAACCTGGAGCTGCTATGAAGGGGGCAATAGCGGACTTAACGACAAACACTGCGCAAAATGCGGTACGTGCGTCGAAAGATATGAAGCTTTCAAGCTTGCAGGCGTGCCCGATCCTACTGAGTATGCAGATGATCCTGAAGTGTACCTGCGCATGCCCGGTAAATTTAGTTAACCTGAGGTGCAAGTTGCCGTGAGCATGGGCCAGGGGCGGCACTCTCTGGCGGGGTCACACTACAGGCGGTAGAGAAGCTTGCATATGGCGTTAGTTAGGAAGACAATGCGAGGAAGTCTATGACAAAATTTGCCATCATTACACGCGAATTCACGTTTGAAGCGTCTCATCATCTCCCCGGTCATAAGGGCAAATGCAGGCGTCCGCATGGTCACTCGTATCGCTTACAAATTTCCCTGCGCGGCCCCATCAAAGAGGCGCCGGGGGAGTCTGACGATGGGATGGTCATGGACTTCGATGATCTCAAACGCATTGTCAGCACGACGATCATCGACGAGCTTTCCGACTCCGTCCCCAGGGGATGTAACGCGCGTCCAATCGAGAAGGGAGGCATGGACCATAACGATCTCAACGCCCTCACCGGCATTCGCACCACCGCCGAGAACCTGGTGCATTGGATCTGGGATGCCCTGACCATAAGCGGCGTCCCGGAAGAGATGCTCTACCGTATCCGGCTATGGGAGACGGACAAGGGCTGCGTCGAGATTACGCGCGCTGAGCGAGAGGAAGGGTAAATGGTTGTTATGTGGGAGCTAGATCCCGAGTGTGACGTAAAATCCGAGTAGCACATGAAGCACTAGAAATCAAGAACTATCTTTTCTGTGCAAAGGATGGAATAATGCTGTTTGGGTAGATCTTGTCACCCTAAATTATGTAGAGATGTAACACATAGCTTGGTGAGGTAAGATGAACGAAATAGCGGAACGGACAATAGCTGTCTCAGAGGTATTTGGCCCAACAGCGCAAGGTGAGGGAGCACTCATTGGCAAGCCCACAGTCTTTGTGCGTACGGGGGGATGTGATTACAGGTGCCTTGCACCTGGAACCCTTGTGACGCTACATGATTTAACACAAAAGCCAATTGAGTTGCTACGTCCTGGTGATATGGTACTTGGATATGCACGCGTAAACACCGCAACAACAAATGGGCCATTACGTCTGGTATCTACACCTGTCCTGGCTGTAAGAGCACTTGATCCCGAGCCAACCATTCGCATTGTGCTTGATGATGGCACGGAGTTACTTTGCTCACCTGATCATCGCTGGTGGGTTGAGAAATTGTTGCCAAACGGATGGGTACATAAAAATCCTCGCCGGAAAGGGTTAGAAGGAAATTATCGGAAAGCATCTACTTTGACTCCTGGTCAGTATATAAAAGGTTTTGGGCAAGCCATTCGTCAGCCTCGTGAAACGGATATGTGGCGGCGTGGCTATCTTCGTGGGGCTTTTGATGGTGATGGTCATATTAGTGATGCATGGATAGCAATGCGTGTTACCAGTCGCTCATTTTTTGATGCTGTAGTAGCTACGAGCGCATTAGTTGCTACACCACTGGCTGAATATGCTGAAGGGGTAACTACGCATGGCACGCCGCTTTATCGGTCACGTTTACCGGAAGCGGCTCGTTCAGCGTTTATGCAGGCTATAGAATGGCAGGAAGCCCCAGAGTTTGCTCGCGGTTATTTAGCTGGTATGTTTGATGCCGAAGGTCATGTACCTGTGAGCGATTGTTATTATACGCAGAACCAGGGGGTTGTCTGTGATCGCATTCAGCATGCTTTGGACCTTACAGGCTACCAATACCGACACTGGTCCAGTAATGGTCGTTCTAGTAGGATCTATGTAGATGAAAATCCCGCTGCATTCCTTACTCAGATCGATGTGCGTTGTGCGCATAAAAGAGCTGCTGCTGCCAGTCGAGGTATGGTCCGGCAACGTCGTAAAGTGGTTAGTGTTGAAGCAGGTCCAACTGTGCCTTTATTCGATATTCAAACCGGTACTGAGAACTTTTTGGCAAATGGCATGGTGAGCCATAATTGTTCGTGGTGTGACACCCTCTACGCCGTTTTGCCGGAGTACAAAGCCGAGTGGACGCCGATGACCGCAGAAGCCATTATGGACGAGGTGCGGCGGCTCTCCGGCAATCAGCCTATTCTCGTCACGCTCTCGGGTGGCAATCCTGCCATACAGCCGTTAGGGGAGCTGATCGATCTGGGGCATGAGGCCGGCTATACCTTCGCACTGGAGACGCAGGGGAGCGTGGCGCGGCCCTGGTTTGAGCGGCTGGACTATCTCACGCTCTCGCCCAAGCCGCCCAGCAGCAAGCAGGTCACGCGCTGGGAGCGATTAGATCGCTGCGTGGCTTACGCTGGCAGTGGTCAGGGTGATAGGAGGGTGCAGGTCTGTTTGAAGGTGGTCGTTTTTGATGAGGAGGATTATGCGTATGCCAGGTATGTCGCGGAGCGGTATCCCGCCATTCCCTGCTACTTGCAGGCTGGCAACCACACGCCGCCGCACCTGGCGCAGGAAATTGACATCCCGGGCATTTTGAGCCGGATGGACTGGCTGATTCAACGCGTGACCGAGGACCGCTGGTTCAACGTTACGGTCCTTCCACAAATGCATGCCCTCTTGTGGGGCAACAAGCGCGGGGTCTAGCATAAACTGTAGACAAAGCGAGGACTAGAACCTATGGTAATGTATCAGGATAAAGCGAAGAAAGATGGGCTGAATGGGCATCATAAGCCCATGAAGGATCTTGAGATGCTCCCCAGGCAGATCGATTATGCCAGAGTGCTGGAGTTAGGACGCGAGTTGCTGATTGCGTTAGGAGAAGATCCTGATCGCGAAGGGCTGCTCGACACGCCGCGCCGTTGGGCCGATTGGTGGCGTGAATTCCTTGAGTATGACCCGGGGACAACCGAGACCTGCTTCGAATCTGTCTCCACCGATCAGATGGTCACGGTTTCAGGCATCCGTGTATGGAGCTTGTGTGAACATCACCTGATCCCCTTCTGGTGCGACGTTGCCATCGGCTATATTACCAAAGGCAAGGTGCTGGGCCTCTCAAAATTTGCGCGTATCGCTCACCAGTTCGCCCATCGGCTGCAACTGCAAGAGCAGCTTGGGCAGCAGATTGCCGACGAGATCAGCCGTATTACCGGAACGGAGGATATCGCCGTCGTGCTCAAGGGCGAGCATCTGTGTATGACCTCGCGTGGCATCCGCACGCCAGGCATCATGACCTCCTCCGTTATGCGCGGCGCCTTCCGTGCCGAAAGCGAGACCCGCATGGAATTTTTCCGCCTGATCGGCTAACCCCACCGATCCATGATGGTAGGGGCAATGCCTTGCGCTTGCCCTGCCTGTTTTATAGCAGCAAAACAGGCCGTTTCTCTGGCAAAGTACCTTTTGCGGTCGCTTGGGCAAAACCTGAGGCCCGTGAGAATTGCTAGTATACTCTGTAGGGGTAGGTCTTGTACCTGCCCGATAGCTAGCAAACTAGAACTGTAGAGGTAATGCTTTTTGAATAGCAGCAATTCTCTTTCAACCGCTGCGCCCTACTTGCAGCCGCCACCAGGCAGGCGGTATGTGCGCTCGTTTCTTTTTTCTCGCCGCATCAGTGCGCCCTTTGCAAAGGTGCATCTGATCCCGCGCACGTTACTGGTGCTGTGCATGTCCGGGGTGCAGTTGCGCGCCATTAATGCGACCCCCCCCGATATCGTCAGCGCAAGCATCCTCTGGATCGTATCGCTGGCACTGTTTTATTGTAGCGGCATGCAGGCAAAAACCGCCCGCATCTACCTGTTGCTGACCTTCCCGGCCCTCTTTAGCCTCTTCACCACCTGGATCTTCTTCAATCCCGTGCCGGGACGAGCTATCCTGTGGCGCTATCCTCTCTATTCGGGGACGCTTGTTCTGGGTCTGGCCGTCTGGCAATTGCTCTGGTTAGCAATCGTCGTGGGCTATTTTCTCTGGACGCGCAAGCTTGCGACAGGTATCCTCATAGCAACCGTGGTCGCGATTGCACAGACGCTGTTGCTGCCATTGCCTACCTGGACCTTTGCCCGGGTCGCGTTTTTTCATCCGCTCACCATTCTGGTCAGCGATTATGGTTTGCTGGTCGCCATCACTAAAGTCATTGGCTACTCCGGTATGGTGTTTACCACTATCGCCCTGGTCGTGACCAGCCGCGACGCCGAACTGATAGGGACGCTGCGCCAGTTGCGGGCTCCCCACGTTATCATCTTCTTTCTCAGCACCGTTTTTCGCGCGCTCAACCTGGCTTTAACCGACTATGAAACGATCCACCAGGCGCAAATCGCGCGTGCCATCAACGCACGTCCGCGCAGCTTTATCCGGCGGCTCCGCGACCTGAGCAGCATTGCTGTGCCGATGGTGGCGATGATGATTCGTCGCTCCAGCGAAATCGGCGATGCGCTGATCGCGCGCGGCTACCGCCTGGGTCAGGCCAGCGCCGATTTTTACGAAACGGCCCCGTTCCGGTTCATCGATTGGCTTGTGCTGGCCTGCTGTCTCGGCTTGCTCTATCTGGCAGTCGGGCCATATAGTAATATGACGGTGGTGTTGCATCTATGGCAATAAAAGGCGAACAATACGAGGTATCACCCGCGCATATGGAAGGGAACCGATCAGTCGCATTGAGCAGCGAGGGGCTGTGGTGGCGCTATCCAACCTATAGCGATACGCCTAATCCCTGGACGCTGCGCAATATCGCTCTGGAAGTGGAGCAGGGGGAGTGTTTTGGCATTACCGGACCGAGTGGCGCTGGCAAAACGACGTTATGTCGCACCCTGCTCGGCATCCTGCCATATAGCGCGCGTCTCACGGCTGAGCAACTGCCGCAGCATTTTCGGGGCGTGGTCAACCTGCTGGGTGAGCCGGTGACTGCCAAAACGGCTCATGCTCATCAAATGGGGATGGTGCTGCAAGATCCAGAAAACCAGTTTCTACGCATGAGCCTGCTGCACGAACTTGGTCTGGGTTTACAGATGCAGGGTCTGGCTAACGACGAGATTCTCCAGCGATCATACGAGGCGCTGCGCTGGGTCGGGCTGGAGCATCTCTGGCATGGAGCTGCCTATCTCCATCCTGCCGATCTCTCCGGCGGCCAGAAGCAGCGCGTCGCCATCGCCGCCTTCTTAGCCCTGCGACCCCAGGTACTGATCCTGGATGAGCCGACCAGCGACCTCGATCCCGTCGGCAAACGCGAAGTGATCGAGACCATTGCCCGCTTGAGGCGCGATTATCGCATGACCGTCATCCTCGTTGAGCAGGACCCCGAGATCCTCACCGCCTTCTGTGACCGTATCGCCCTGCTGCATGAAGGACGGATCGAACTCGTTGCCTCCCCTGCCGATTTTTACGCTCAACGTACCATTTTAGAAGAGTGCGGCGCCTCGGTCGGCGAATTAACGCGCATCTCCTGGCAGACCGGCTATACCTTCGAGTCGCGCCCGCCGCTCACGCTGGAAGAAGGCGTTGCGGCACTCGCTCCTGCGCTCGCTGGTCGTACATTCAAGGTGCAACAGGGGCCAGTGGGGGTAGGTCTTGCACCGACTCAACCTGTTGTCGAAGCGGAGCAGGTGTATTATCACTATGGAGATGGCACGCTGGCTCTCAAAGGGATTGACCTGACGCTGTATCGCGGGGAAATGCTGGCGCTGCTGGGGCCGAATGGCAGCGGCAAGACCACCTTCGCCAAGATTCTGGCAGGCATTTATCGCCAGACAAAGGGAAAAGTCCAGGTGCTGGGGCAGGACCTCTCCTCGCGCAAAGTGCGCAGATTGCTCCCGCGCTCGGTTGGTTATGTCTTTCAGAACCCCGATCACCAGCTCTTTTGCCGCAAGGTGAGCGACGAAATCGAATACGGGCTAAAAAACCTGGGCATGGACGCTGCCAGCAGACGCCAAAGGGTGAGTGAGACGCTGACCGCCGTCAATCTGGAGCGTTATGCTGACGAGGACCCGCTCTTTTTGAGCAAGGGGCAGCGCCAGCGCTTGGCGGTCGCGGCAGTATTAGCGATGGGACCCGATATCCTGATCGTCGATGAGCCAACCACCGGGCAGGACCAGCGTTCGATTACAGATATCATGCGACTATTGTGTGAGTTGCAGCACCAGGGAAAAACTGTGCTGATCATTACGCACGATATGACGCTCGTGGCCGAATATTGCCAGCGCGTCGTCGCCTTCCGTGATGGCCTCGTCGCTTTCGTGGGCACGCCGACGGAGCTATTTAGCGGGCCAGCGATTTTAAGCAAGACCGGACTGCGTCCACCCACAGCCGCCGCGCTCGCTGCCCGTTTGCGCCAGGACAAACCGGACCTGCCCCCAATACTCACGGTGGAGCAATGGGAGAATATACTGTCGTAAGAATCTTGACATTGTGGAAAAACTCAGGTAGTATCTTTCCAGAGTGAAAAGAAACACATCAATTTTTGTTGAGAAGGATATATTCATAGCTTGAAGGCCGTACTATACGCGCAGCAAGATGTTTTTCGTGCGCACTGCCGTGAGCACTGCACTCGATGGCTCCCGGCCCACGGCCATAGTATGCCCTTTTTCAGGTTGAAGAATATGAGAACTAAAACAAACTCCTAAACAGCATGTACTGAGAAACAGGGCCGTGGGCGAAGCAAAGATCGCTCACGGCCTTTCTATTTCCCCTGAAAAGACTCAAGAACCGTGAGACGAGCGCGCTGACCGTCCACGATTTTTTCCATGTTTGCCTGGGGTCAATCTGGCGCGCTGGCTCGCCTGTCGTACGAAAGGAAAAAAGACAATTATGGCAATACTACGTGCATTTACCCACCGCTCTTTTGTGCTGCTCTGGAGCGGGCAAACCGTGTCCCGTCTGGGTGATAGCTTCTATACGATTGCCCTGGCGTGGTGGGTTTTGCAGAAAACCGGCTCAGCCACGGCTATGGGAGGGGTCCTGATCTGCTCCACGGTTCCCATGCTTCTCTGTCTCCTCTTTGGGGGAGTGGCGGTGGATCGGTTCTCTCGCGTCCATTTAATGCTGGCCTCCGACCTGCTACGTGGGGCAGTAGTCGTGCTGGTTGCCCTGCTGGCGCTACTTCAATGGCTCGAACTCTGGCAAATTTTTGTGTTGAGCGCCCTTTTTGGCATCGTCGATGCGTTTTTCTATCCAGCCGCCCGCGCCATCACGCCCGATCTGGTGCCGACCGAACTGCTGCCAGCGGCCAACTCGCTTGGTGATCTGAGCGCGCAGGGAGCGACGTTCATCGGTCCGGCCATTGCCGCTTTGATTATCGCGCTGGGTGGAACCTGGCTTGCCTTCGCTTTAGATGGGCTGTCTTTTCTCATCTCATCGGTCTGCCTGGTGGCGCTCCCTCGGGTACCGGCGTTGCGTCAAGGCGCCGAGAAAGAAGCTGGTGTACTGCGAGACATGTATCAAGGGATCAAAGCGGTGCTGGATTCTCCCTGGTTGTGGGTCACGCTGGTGATTGCCTGTGTGAGTACAATTTTCCTGGTGGGTCCCGCTGAGGCGGTATTGCCGCTGCTGGTGAAGCAGCGTTTCGGGGAGCAGGTGGGCGTGCTGGCGTTGTTGACCTCCCTGTCTGCGCTTGGTTCTGTGCTGGCGGCGTTCTGGCTCGGACAATTTAAGCGTCTGCGCCGGCGTGGACTGCTCAGCTATGGTGCGTGGCTGCTCTCTGGCCTGGCGTTGCTGGTCATGGGGCTGCCTCTGCCCGTGGCAGGAGTAAGCGCTGCTTTCTTTATCCAGGGGGTGTGCTTCACAGTGCTGGGGCTGGCCTGGGTGAGTAGCCTGCAAGATTCTGTCCCCGCCCATTTGCTGGGACGCGTCACCAGCATTGACTACCTCGTCTCCTCCGCGCTCACGCCCGTTGGCTATGGAGTGGCAGGTATCGTGGCTGATCACATCGGAGCTGCGCCGGTCTTTGTCATCGGCGGAGCCATTGCGGTCACTGTGATTGCACTGGGGTTGCTGCACCCTGATATTCGTGCGGTTGATTAGATATCTTTAGCCTGTGAGAAAACAGGGTAAGGCGGCAGAGGTAAGTCACCTGTCGCCTCGCCCCATTGCTTACAAGCCCGAGACGGATGGGCTCACGGCCTGGCTCTTTATGCTTATACCTCCGGCGCTAAAGGCCAAAGGCGTAAAGTGTGCCGTTGGCGTTGCCGATGTAGAGCACGCCATGAGAAACCGTCGCACTGCCAAAGAAGGTTGCTCCAAAGCCGGGCGCTCTAAAGATAAACTTTGGCTGCCCTGTTGCAGTATCCAGGATGATCATTTGATTACTGGCGCTAATGATCACCAGACCTGGAATAACCGTTGGGGCAGCAACCACTTTACCGGGCGTGCAGTACTCCCACGCCGTCTGCCCGGTCGCCGGATTGAGCGCCCACACGGTACCGGCGCAACGCTTGCCCGCGACGGTGGAGACAGCCGTGGCGACGTATAGCTTTGTGCCGTCCCAGGCGCTGGCCGCAATATTGCTGATAGGCCCCGCGAGCTGTCTTTCCCAGACCGGCCCCGCGCCGATATTGGAGCGGTCAAAGGCGTAGTAGTGACCATTCTTGTTGAGGATTCCCAACATAGGATGGATCGTACCGCCGATCCTCGCGGTAAAAAGAGTCGGGCTGTCCCCAAAGTCGCTATCGTACGCCTGCTGAGCTAAAGGAACCTGCCAGGAGCGAACGAGCGTCAGATCGCTGGCGCGCAATTGCAGGACGGCATAAGCCAGCGATTCGTACTGGCCGCAAAGCGTTCGCGTTCCGGTCGAGACAAAAATGGTGTTGCTAGCCACATCAACAGCCGGAGCGTCCCAGACGCCAGCGCCGTTGCAGTTATTGGAAGTCGTATGAAAGGTATTCAGGATGGCTCCTGTGGTTGAGCTGAGCCGGTATACGCGCCCTGGCCTGAGGGGGCAGTCTCCGTACGATGAGATGCCAACGTAGATGCTTCCCTTGTATAGTGCTGATCCGGCCCAGATCATCTCATCGGGTGGGGTGCCCAGTGTCGTAGCCCAGATGACAGCGCCGTTAGAGGCGTTGAGTGCGTAAAATCTGGCATTCCCTCCTGGCACAAAAACGACTCTGGTGTTTCTGCCATTAATTGCAACGGTAGCAACCGTGGAGGTACCGGCAACCCCGGCGCTGGCTGGAATACATTTTCCTGGAGGAGTATCCTTCCCCAGGAAGGTTTGCCAGAGCTGTTGCCCATTTAGATTGGTGGCATGTTCATACCCATCCCACGAGCCCCAGTAGATGACGCCGTTGGAGACAATTGGCTGAGTATCAATGGTGCCGCCAGAGTGATACTGCCAATGAAGCTTTAATTGAGAGATATTGCCCCTGTTCAGGATGGTCTCGAAAGAGTTGTAGTTAATGCGTATATTGCTGCCCATGTACGTGGTGATATCACCGGCTGCCCCTGCGAAAGGACTGGTATCAGCGGAAGCAGAGCTGAACCAACCTGCTTGTACAAGTAGAGCTCCCATCAGCAATATTGCTTTTCCCACCGTGCCGAGTAGATGTGGTATACTCGCTTTTTGGGGGAACCACAAAAAACGTTGTTTAATCATATAGTTTCCTTTTTAGTTAAGAGCGGATTTTCCCCATCATTTCCCCACAACCACCATTGTTTGAGCCAAAGTGTTTACATAAGGTTGTGATATATCCTCGCACTCTGAAAGGAGTTTACTAAATTTTCAAAATATCAACCGTGTGATTACGGTGTGAATCTGGTTAGGTAATCTGCCTTACCTGTGTAGATTTCTTAATCGGTGGAAAACAGCGATGAGTGATGAAAGAATAAAAGGTAGAAATAGGAATTAGCTATAGACGCCGCGGTTTTCGGGTGGGAGCATCTGAGCAATCTGCTGCATCATCTCGTCTGTCACTACCTGCAAGCCAGCTTTGCGCGCCATACCTTCTGGCAACATGGGCAGGTACGGTGTGCCAATCTCCACCGTCACGCGAGGAAACCAGCCACGATGGCGGCGCAGGATGCGACGAGAGCCGTAATGAGCTATCGGCAGGATGAGGGCTTTGCTGCGTAATGCCAGCATGGCTACGCCGGTATGCGCGGCGATCATGCGCTCTTGCCGCGCAACGGTCCCTTCGGGAAAAATCATCACCGCTCTTCCCTGACGCAGATAGGCCAGTGCCTGCTCCAGAGCTGCTCTATCGCCCTCGCCGCGATGGACCGGAATTTGTCCGGTCAGTTGAGCGAGCCAGCCTGCAACGGGCCACTTGAAGACCTCAATCTTCGTGAAAAACCAGACCCGACGTGGTAGAAGGGGAGCCAGCAGGAATGGATCGTACCAGCTAAGATGATTGGCAACAAGCAAGAGCGGTCCATTTTTGGGTACATGCTCCAGTCCGCAGACGTGATAGCGGCAGACGAGGCGCGTCAGTATCCAGGCAAGGCCACATAGCAGGCGATAGACAATATTGCCGACACTTTCGCGCATCGTGCCACACCGTTTACATAAAAATTGAACATGGTTTTACGCGATATTCTATCACATTTTCTCTGCTCCTGATTACCCCTTCCTCTCAGTGGATGAAGTAATGGTGGAGGCGACCTGCTCTGGCGCAACCATGCCGCGCTCCAGCTCTGTAAAGCGTTGGCGGCCCCTTCGGCCAGCGCTGAAGGTCCAGATGATCAGAGCCGCAGTGATACCATAGATAACAAACGGCGAGACCGCCAGGAATTGCTGGACACTTAACATATTGACCAGCGTGATGCGGATGATGGCCTCCAGAAGCAAGCCAGCGCCCCAGACTGCCGTTATCACGCGCAGTCGGCGGCGAAAGCTCTCGTGCTCCTGCCATAACAGGTTAAAGCGAGCAATATTTGATGGATTATTGCCAGAGGCGAAGTGACGAGCCATGTAAAACATGATGGGTCTGGGCAGGGCGAGGGAAATCAGCAGCGCCAGGCCAAAGGTGATTGTAAAGAATGACTCGCGGATCAGATAGACCTTCGGGTCTCCACCCAGGACAGTAATGATTACTGAGACGGCAATACCTGCCAGCACGAGACCCGCCAGAAAATCGATACGTTTCTGGCGGAGAAGACCCACAAGGCTGTGGAGAAGCGAAGGGATGCCAGTGGCAACCAGCGCGAGGAACGACGAAATGGACGTATAATTCGTCAGAGCCCAGTAAATCAGAAAGGGGAAAGCGCCATTGATCACCACGCTGACGATGATCCCTCTGATAGCGTTTGTTTTGGTAGTCCGTCCAATGTTTGCCAGATCCGTGGAAGATGGCGTAGTACTCATGATATTCTTCTCCTCATGACGTTACTTGAGAAACGACCCTTCGTGCGCCGCTCTTTGCTTGTTTCTGTAAGAGACTCATCAGAAAAACAATGCATAATGCTGTTTCAGGCCCTCAACATGAAGTGATGGGCAGAGACTGCAAGGAGGATAAAAACGGGTTTTCTCTATCCAGGAGGAAGTATACCGACAAAATGATGGAAAGGGCTTCCAACTAAAGATGGAAAAAGCGGGAAGAGGCCCTTGATGCGCCGACATTTTAGAGCAGGTGTCGTGTGTTAGCGCGGATAATAGCCTGGGTGCGGCTCTGGACCTGTAGCTTGCCATAAATGGTGTGGAGGTGCGATTTGACGGTACTGACGGCAATGACAAGTTGCTGGGCGATTTCACGGTTCGATTTTCCTTCGCCCATCAACTGCAAAATTTCGCGTTCGCGTTTGCTTAACTGTTCAAGCGGGAGTTGGTCGTCTCTGTAATTGTTATTTCGCTCTTCCAGCTCTCTGCTCAACAAAGAGATCAGATGGTCCAGATAGCCAGTAGGAGCGTCGTGCCGGGTAGAAATCTTTGTGTTGTGTCTGACCTCACGCAGTTCAGTGAGTAGCGTGAGTATGGGCGTGCCTTCATCGAGCAACGTGCGCTGATAGCCCTCCGCTTCAGCATAGCCGAGCGCGCACGTAAGCCTGTCGAGTGCCTGTTCCTGTTTCCCCTGTGCCTGGTAGAGTACTGCCTGAAGCGTGTGTATTTTGAGCAGGCTGCCCCGCCGCTTCTGCGTTTCTGCTGCCATGCAGAGCGTCTGGAGCAGACGATCTGCTTCAGACCAGCGTGAAAGGCTGAGTAAGAAGCGCGCTTGTAGCAGATAGCATCCTTCCAGTATAGGGTTCAAATGCTGCGTTAGCTCGGCTTCCAGCGGGATCTCCTGTATCCAGCGATGAGCACTTCTGATGTCTCCTTGTATCATTGCTACCTGCGCTCGCCACGCAGCCAGCGCCCTGCTAAGATCGGTACTGTCTTCTCCTATTGACTTCAGTATCCCCTCGTTCTCCTGCAAAAGCTTCTTCGCTCCAGCCTCGTCACCTCGTAGCAGCCGTATCTTCACAAGCTTATACAGACCATTAAGAAGCGCTTCCACGCTATCGAATTGCTGGCACAGGGCAATACCTCTCTGCAAGTAGTTTTCTGCCTGCTCCAGGTTGTTCCATTCATATGCTACTATGCCAAGAGCAACATAGGCGGGTCCATGATGCATACGTATATTAGCAGCCTTTTCTGACCGGAGAACACGATGCGCGATCTGCGTCGTTTTATGTAGCTGTCCCGTCATGGAGAGCATATGCGTTAGCGTAGAGATAATGGCAAAGCCCAGAATGTTGGATTTGTTGGCGAGCATGGCTGACAGCTCCTCTTCCAGCCTCTTGATTGCCCCAGAGACATCGCCCCGCCAGAGGGTGATCAGCCAGGACTGCTCCTTGTCCCCTCTGTTAAGGCGTTGAGCATGAGCACTGGCACGGCTGCTCAACTCCTGGCCGAATGCCACGCGATTGTCCCGCAGCACGACCAGCGTCCCATACAGCCTGAGAAAATGTGAGATGATGTCTCCTCTAGTTTTCTCGTCGAGATGTGTCTGAGAGGTCATGCTCGTAAGAGTGTGTGTATATATGGCCTGCTCCAGATGATCAGCATCCGTCGTTTCTAGTGTTGGAAGCTGATGAAAATGTGCATACTCCTGGAGCATATCGACTGCCGCTGGATAGCGGTTGATCGCGATCATGTCCCAGCAAACGTAAACGAAGAGTACTGGATGGGTGAAAAGTGTTTCCTTTGACAACAGATTTACCCAGGGCATGATACTGGCGACTTCGTTATGCATAATCATTGCCATACCCGCGGTTTCGAGAAGCGTGGCGATTGTTACAACGTCGCCAACCTCCCTGGCATGCCCAATCGCCTCTGCGACCATGCCTTGCTCCTTGAACCAGCACATGGCCCTGCGGTGCAAGACGGTTACCAGTTCAGGCTCCCTTTGTAAAAGTAGCTGGCGCAGCGTTTCGGCAAAAAGATGATGATAGCGATACCATTGCCGTTCGTCGTCGAGTGGGATAAGGAAAAGATTAGCCTGCTCCAGCCATGCCAGGGTCGTCTGTCCACCTGCTTGCCCTGTGACCGCCTCGCAGAGCTTGCCCTGGAGCCGCTCAAGAACGGAGGTAGCGAGGAGGAAGTGCTGAATATGCGCGGGCAGATGTTCCAGCACTTCCTGGACAAGGTAATCAGCAATATAGCGATGTCCGGCGCTCAAAGCTTTGATAATGTCCGTGCTCGTGGCGCGCTGCTTGAGCAGAATGGCGATCAGTTGCAGACCGGCGATCCAGCCCTCTGTATGCGCAAAGAGCATGTCAATCTCTTCGCCAGAAAGTGTTAGTTTGCTATTCCTGCTGAGAAATGCTCTGATTTCGCCAGGGAGGAGATACAGATCGGTGCCTCGCAATTCCAGCAATTGTTCGTGCATACGCAGGCGCGCCAGTGGCAGGGGAGGATCGTGGCGCGTGGAGATGATCACATGGACATGGCCTGGCAGATGTTCTAGCAGAAAGGCCATACCTTGTGAAAGTTCTGGATCGCTCACATAATGGTAATCGTCCAGCACCAGTACCATCTCCTGTTGACAGGTCCCTAATTGATTGAGCAGTGTGGTCAGCATCCGCTCTCTATTCGGCTGTCGTCGCGTCCGCAGGAGCGTGAGCGGCCCTTCGCCTGTGCCTGGACATAAGCGCTCAAATGCTGTGAAGATGAGTCTCCACAGTCGTCCAGGCTCGTTATCATCGCGCTCTAACGTGATCCAGCCGGCGCGAATCCCCGTTTGCTGTGATAGCCAGCTACTCAGCAAGGTGCTTTTCCCTGCGCCAGCCGCAGCCGAAATCAGCGTGAGCGGTCTGCTCAGGGCGACCTGTAAGCGTTCAAGCAAGTGGAGGCGAGGAAGGGCATGTGGTGGTGGAGGTGGGATGCGGAGTTTTGTCTCCAGGAGCAGATCGTCCTGTTGTGCTGCTTCATGCGGCTGAGAGGTAGGTATCTCCTCAGCCGCCGTGGGTGCGGATGCAAAGAGCGAGGTAACGTGTTCGAGCTGGCTGATGGTGACAGCCTCGCTTTTCCCCAGATATTTTTTCTGTACGCGCTTGCCATTCCTGTGATAGGCATACCAGTACCCATGTTCTTGTTGAGCAGGTTCGCGGCGCATCGTACAACTGCCGACCTTGCCAGAAAAGGCGAACGAGGACACCGTACTTAACCACTCCTGCAATTGTCGATAATCATCGGGCAGAATGCTGCTCACTTGTCCGTGGTTTCCCGAGCACTCGTATACCTGGCGTTCAGCAGACCACTTGATTCTACATGCGGTACTTTTTGGCACACAAGCCCCTTTAGCAACGTGTAGTTTTGTTACCTATGACCGTAATTGTTACCTATTTTATCATATGGGACTGCCCTTTACCTTTGAGATAATAGCAGTATTAAAAGCCAGTGTTTGAAAATATAGCGTTTTATTGATTTTCATAGCGTTTTATTGCAGGATTTCAAATATCCAAAAAACAAAGAGAGACAGGGTGTATCCAACTCATGGCGGATACACCCTGTCTCTCGCTAAGAAATCTTTAGGTCATCAATATCATTCAACATGATAGATTTACCTAACTCTCGACTCAATACCTCAACAAGTGCTAATGCCTTTAAGTGCTGTATAGGAAGTCCCTCATCAGCCCTCTGTGCGGTTTTGTAATCTACATCAGCTAGACGAGCAAGCCTATTGACTGAGAGCCTTGCCTGTAAACGAAGTTCTTGAAATGTTGACATGGTTCATTTTTTACCTGCCTCCTATCGCCAATCTACAAGCTTTAAATCTGTGTCTTCTATAGTGATAGGTCTACCTAGCTTCTGGCTTAGAGCTTCAACAAGAGCGAGTGCTTTGAAGTATTGGATTGCTCGCCCTTCTTCTGCTCTCTGCACAGTTTGGTAGCATACATCTACTAAACGTGCCAGTTGATTTACTGATAATCCTGCTTCTAAGCGTAATGCTTGAAATACAGGGGCAGCACAGACCCTATCAATAGCAGGCTTAGTAGATATATCTACGCTTTGTGCGAGTGATTTAGAGGGCAAGATCAGCCAACTTGAGGGCAGGTCTGCCCAACAAGGAGTTGACTGTCATGCCGACACTATGAGCCGTCACTTTGGCGGCAACCCTGGTCATCAGGCCCCAGGTGCTTTTGGCATAGTGCCTGGACAAGTGCAGTTGCTCTTGTAACTGAGCGTTGACCGTTTCGCAGATCAAGCGCAAGCGATTGAGTTGCTTTTGAGCCTGCGGCGAGCGCTTGGGCGGCTGGGTACTTTTGACCGGAGCCAGCAGACGCAGGGCGTAAGACTGCTCAAGCACGAGCTGCAAGGCCGCATCGTTGTAGGCTCCATCGCCAAGCAAGTGCTGCAGACGGTGCGCAAACGAAGCCAGCAGTTCCACAACGGGTTGGTTGTCATAGCAACTGGCTGGAGTGAACAGGAAGCCCATGATCAGACCGGTGAGACTGACCACGCTATGGAACTTGTAGCCAAAGTATTTGATCGCCTTGCTGCTACAGACCCCATAGGAAGCACTCCCGGCAAAATCACTGGCCTGTTTGCTGCGTTTGTAGCTCACACATGGGACCGGAGCTGAGTCAATGACCGCCGTCTCTTCTACGTGCCATGCCTCCAGCACGAGCTGCAAGCTGGCTCGTAGCGCCAGAAGCACACGACAGAGGTCGCGCTTCCGGCGGTTGTAGCGGCTGCGTTCGTTAAGGCCGGGGAAAAAAGGGCGCAAACTGGCTTGATGCAGTCGCAAGAAGTGATCCTCTCGCGGTTCTCCGATCAGTTCCTGATGGAGGGCCAGAGTAATGACCTCACTGTCGGAAAGATGGGGGGCCGGACTGGAGTTGATCCAGAAAAACGTACTCTTGAAACTTGGAAATTAGCTCATCTGCGATTGATGTGCTTGCTCAAAAGCAAGCGGGCTCACATACTGTAAGGTCGAATGTAAACGGATGGGATTATAAAA
>Ga0209062_1000252_pt1 | contig 197868 bp, 178 predicted proteins | sample Coa_R2_2_FD_187158 | JGI IMG/M metagenome (GOLD analysis project Ga0209062, IMG submission 187158) | Surface soil microbial communities from Centralia Pennsylvania, which are recovering from an underground coalmine fire - Coalmine... | ecosystem: Environmental > Terrestrial > Soil >... | reverse complement strand
GTCGCTTGGTAGCGCGACTGACCGCTGATATGCGCCATCGGGACCTGCAAATCATTCCCACGCCGTACCCGCACAGAATCAGCCCCGCGCCTCTAAATCAACGCCAAAGGAGTTTTCTCACAGCCTGGCAAGCGGGAATGACAGCACCCTCGAACGTCAGCTCACTTCCCGTCGAGGAAATCACGCACCGCCGGATCGCTCTTCAGTTCGCTGAGTTCGCTCTGGCTCGGCAATTGCGGCCGGTCGCGCTCGGCGTTGACCAGGCAGAGAAACCCGAGCGGCTCGTCTTTGCCGGCGCGGAATTGATGCCACGTCCAGGGCGGCACGGTGACGAGATCGTTGAGCTTGAGCGCGCGCACTTCGCCGCCGATCAGGCACTTGCCGCCGCCGCGCAGGACCAGAACGGCATGCATGTGCTCGTGTTTTTCCAGCGTCGAATGGCCGCCCGGCGCAACTTCGAAATAGCGCAATTCGCCCTTCAGGCGCGGGTCGCTGAACAGGACCTGCCGGGTCACGTCCTTGTACAGCGCCGCGGGCTCGTCCTTGTACCGCCTCACCTCGACGCCGTCCCAACGATAGCCTTCGAGCGCGGCGCGGTGGGCCGTCTCTGTCGGGCGCTCAGACATGCGCCGCTCCATGTTGCAAGGCGCCGACCGCGCGGACAAAGGCGCTGGTCTCGGCGACCAAGTTTTCGCGCGGCTCGGCGAGCAGGGCGCCGCCGATCAGCAAAATGACGTCGGGGCCGTAGAAATCGAGCATTTCCGGAACGCGTTTCGGGCTCATGCCGCCGGCCGGAACCGGCGCGCTCGCCTTGAGGTCGAACCAGGATTCGCGCAACGCGTCCGCGATCTCGCCGCAGGTCGCCTCCGAATAGCCGAACCGGCCGCCGTAATTGGGAAAGATCGACGCGTCGGCGCCGAACAGGCGGAAGAGCCGGGCGTAAACGTCGGGCGCGACGCGCGCGCCGGTCAAGGTCGGATGGGCGAGAAAGGCGAGATCAGGATGAGCGCGGCGCAAGGCTTGCAACGTCGAAGGCCCGGCGATCGCCGGCGCAATGAGGAACGTGTCGACGCCCTCGCCGCGAGCGAGGGCGATTTGGCGCTCCATCGCGGCCCGATCGCCGGAAAGGCTCGGGACATAACGCGTCGGGCGGCCGGTGACCCGCTGCGCCGCGCGCAAAGCGGCGGCGCAAGCCGGGACGCGAGCCTCGAAGGCGGAGAAGGCTTGATTGGCGAGGCCGTGATCGTCCTTGACGAAGTCGAGCCCGCCTAAAGCGAGATCATGCGCCAGCGCGGCGAGGGCGTCCGGCGGCAGGCCCTGCGGCTTCAAAGCCGAGGCGGTCAGCGGCCGCGCCCCGGCCTCGACGCGTCGGCGCAATCCGTTCAGGCCGTGGCTCGGGCCTTGGAAGGCCGCGACGAGATCCTCGGGAAGATCGATGGCGGCGAGCGTCACGTCGTCATGCAAAGACGTGTTGCCGAACAACATATTGAGCAACTGGCCGGCGTCGCCGCCGATCGTCGCCGCGGCGAGCGCGATTTCGACCTCGAAGGCGTCGCCGCGATCAACGATGCGGCGAACTTCGCCGACAATATCGGAAAGGACCGTCTTGTCCCGGATCGCCGCCAGGGGCGCCTCGACGCTTTGCTCGAGGGCGATGGCGCGGGCGCGTTCGTCGATGGAATCGGCGTCGGTGCGAATACGGTAAGTCGCGACAAGTCTCGATGCGGGCATGGCTATCCATTTGGACCGGGCTCAGGCGGGCGTAGGACCTCTACGCCAAGGCCGCGGCTTTTAGCAAACGCCGAAGGCAGATCGTGGTTTCCAAGACCGTCGCCGGCGGCTTGAAGCGGGAACCATTATATTATATAACAACTTCGTCGCCGCGTCGCGAGCGGCGACGACCTGCGCCCGAATCGACGCGCGGACGGACGTCCGCCTGCTTGCTGAAAACCGAGGGCGAGGCGAAAGGGAGGAAGGCATGGATCGTCGGCAAGTGTTGGTCTTGGGCTCGGCTTTCGCGCTCGCGCCGCGCGTCGCCTTGGGCGAGGAGCTAAAGCCGCTCAAGATCGGCGTCATGAACGACATGTCGAGCGTCTACGCCGATTACCAGGGCGTCGGGTCCGTTATCGGCGCCAAGCTCGCGGTCGACGATTATTCACAAAAGCTCGGCGTTCCCGTCGAGATCGTCTCAGCCGACCACCAGAACAAGCCCGATGTCGGCGGCGCCATCGCCCGGCGCTGGTTCGACGAAGAAGGCGTCGACGTGATCATGGACCTGCCGAATTCGTCGGTGGCGCTCGCGGTGGTCAACGTCGCGACGGAGAAGAACAAAGCGGTCATCGGCTCCGGCGCCGGCACATCGGCGTTGACCGGAGCAAAATGCTCGAAAATTTTCATCCACTGGACCTACGATACTTACGCGCTCGGCCACAGTCTTGGAAAAGCGCTGACCGAGCAGGGCGGCAAGACGTGGTTCTTCATCACCGCGGACTATGCTTTCGGCAAGGACCTCGAAGGGAACTGCGCGCCCGCGGTCGAGGCGGCCGGCGGCAAAGTGCTGGGAGAGGCGCGCCACCCGATCAACACCGCTGATTTCTCCTCGTACCTCTTGCAGGCCCAGGCGTCCGGCGCCGACGTCATCGGCCTCGCCAATGCCGGCGGCGATTTGAACAGTTGCATCAAACAGGCGGCCGAGTTCGGCGTCAGCAAGAAGCAGCGCCTGGCCGGACTGATCCTGAACGTCACCAATATCCCGGCCCTCGGCCTCGAAGCGGTGCAGAATTCGACGATCTGCTCCGGCTTCTATTGGGACATGAACGACGGCGCGCGCGCTTTCGCGAAACGCTTCCAGGCCGCTCATCCGAAAAAGATGATGCCCAACGACATGCATGCCGGCATGTATTCGGCGACGGCGCATCTCATCAAGGCGATGGCCGTGACGAAGAGCGCCGCCGACGGCGTCAAGCTGATCGACCAGATGAAGGCCATGCCGACCGATGATCCGCTGTTCGGCAAGGGCTCGATCCGCATCGACGGACGCAAGCTGCATCCGATGTACTTGCTTGAGGCGAAGACGCCGGCCGAGTCGAAGGGCGAATGGGACTATTTCAAAGTCACAGCGACGATCAAGCCGGAGGACGCGTTCCGACCCCTCGACAAAGGCGGCTGTCCGTTCGTGAAGGCCTGAGGCGCCTCCCCTCGCCGCGCGAAGCGGCGAGCGAACGTCGCGCGCAGCGCGCCGGACGTGGGCTGCGCGGCGTTCGTGATTGAAGCTTTCGCGAGCGCGATCGTCCATGTCCGGGCAGACTCCATCCGCGCTTCGCCCGCTTCCGGCTTGGCGGGAGAAAGGTTTTCGATCCCGGATCCGCTCGCCCTTTCTTGCCCCTGCCGCCCATTTCAGGCACAACGCGGCCTCGATTCAGAGGCATCCGATCGAGGCCGTCATGTCGAAACCTTTGCGCGTCGGCGTCGCCGGCCTGGGCGTGGTCGGCGCCAGCCTGGCGCGGCTGCTGCAGCGCCAGAGCGAGGCGCTGGCGAGCCGCACCGGCCGAGCGATCGTCGTCACCGCCGTCTCGGCGCGCGACCGGGCGCGCGACCGCGGGCTCGATCTCAACGGCGTCGCCTTTTTCGATGATCCGCGCGCGCTCGCCGGGTCTGAGTCGATCGACGTCTTCGTCGAGCTGATGGGCGGCGCCGACGGGCCCGCCTACGACTCGGTCAAGGCTGCGCTCAACAGCGGCAAGCCGGTCGTCACCGCCAACAAGGCGCTGATCGCCAAGCACGGCTTGGAGCTCGCCCGGCTCGCCGAGGAGAAGGGCCTCGCCTTCGCCTTCGAATCCTCGGTCGCGGGCGGCGTGCCGATCATCAAGACTTTGCGGGAAGGCCTCGCCGGCAATTCGATCCGCCGCATCTACGGCATCTTGAACGGCACCTGCAATTACATCCTCTCCAAGATGGAGACGGACGGGCTATCGTTCGAAGAATGCCTCAAAGAGGCGCAGCGGCTCGGCTATGCGGAAGCCGACCCGACCTTCGACGTCGGCGGCTTCGACACGGCCCACAAGCTCGCCATCCTCGCTTCGCTCGCTTTCGGCACGGCGATCGACGCCGAGGCGATCCATGTCGAAGGGATCGAGACGATCACCCAGGACGATCTCGCTGCGGCCGACGAACTCGGCTTTCGGATCAAGCTGCTCGGCGTCGCCGAACGCACCGCGCGCGGCGTCGAACAGCGCGTCCATCCGACCATGGTCGCCAAGTCGACGGCGATCGCGCAGGTCATGGGCGTGCTCAACGCGGTGACGATCGACGCCGACGCGGTCGGCGAATTGACCCTGGTCGGGCCGGGCGCCGGCGGGGACGCGACCGCTTCGGCGGTCGCCGCCGACATTGTCGACATCGCCCGCGGCGTGGCCATCCAGCCTTTCGGCCGGCCGGCCCATATGCTCGAAGAGGTCGAGCGCATCCCGATGCAGCGCCACGAAGGCGGCTACTACGTGCGGCTGATGGTCGTCGACCGCCCGGGCGCCATGGCGGCGATCGCCACCCGCATGGGCGAGCGCAAGATTTCGCTCGAATCGATCATGCAGAAGGGCGGCGCCCGCCTCGCTCGCCGTCGCACCGATCCGCCGCCGGCCGAGGGCGCGCCGGAAACCGTGCGCGTCGTGCTGATCACCCACGCGACAAGCGAGCAAGCGATCCGCGAAGCGCTGGACCTCGCGCTGGCCGATGGCGTCGTGACGCAGAAGCCGCAGGTGATCAGGATCGAGCGGGAGTAGGGACGGTACATGTCATTCCCGCGCAAGCGGGAATCCAGCAAGGCCTATCCGGCAAGCGCGGCGGTTCTCTGGATTCCCGCTTGCGCGGGAATGACACGCTTTTTACGGCCGCCGCGGTTCGATCGTCAGCCGCTGGAACCCGACCCCGCCGCGCACCGGCTTCTTCGCCGACAGGACGCGCGAATTGACGCCATTCCAGGAGATTTCGCCGGACAGGCGGCCATATTCGATTTTCGGGCAGCGATTCATGACGACTTTGACGCCCGCCGACTCGGCCTTCGTCGCGGCGGCGTCATTGCGGACAGAGAGCTGCATCCAGATCACTTTCGGCAAAGGATCGAGCTTCAGCGCTTCGTCGACGATCGGCCCGGCCGCCTCGGAATTGCGGAAGATTTCCACCATGTCGATCGGGCCGGGCGCGTCGGCGAGCGAGCCATAGACCCTGATTCCGTGAATATCCTTGCCCGCCAGACCCGGATTGATCGGCAGCATCTCGTAGCCGCGCGTCGCCAAGTATTTCAGCACAAAGTACGACGGCCGCGCCGGATTGTTCGAAGCGCCGACCATGGCGATGCGCTTCACCGAGTGGAGAATCCCGCGGATATAGTCGTCGGAATAGGAATCGTGTTTCATCATCGGCCGAATGAAGAGAGCGTTCGGCGGCGCAGGCCGCCTCCCTTGCCCTCCCCCGCTTCGCGGGAGAGGGGCATGCCTGCGCCAAGCGCGGCCGAGAGGATTGACGCACGGCGCCTGGGGCCGCCTCTCCCGCGAAGCGGGGGAGGGTACGGGAGGGGGCTGGGGCTGCCGAGCCTGCTCATTCCGCTTCCCATCGCGGGGCGCGCTTTTCAAGAAAAGCGGAAATGCCTTCGTCTGCGTCGCGCTCGGCGAGGTTTTCGACCATCGCTTCGGAGGCGAGGGCGTAGGCTTGGTCCAGCGGCATTTCGATCTGGCGATAGAAGGCGCGCTTGCCAATGGCGAGCGTCTTGGCCGAACGTTTCGCCAAGCCCGTCGCGAGCTTCATCGCTTCGGCCTCGGCCGAGCCGGCAGGGACGACGCGATTGACGAGGCCGAAGCGCTCGGCGTCCTCGGCCGTATAGAGTTCGCCGGTCAGCGCCATCTCCATCGCGTGCTTGCGCGAGACGGCCCGGCCGACCGCGACCAACGGCGTCGAGCAAAAGAGCCCGATATTGATTCCGGGCAAGGCGAAGCGCGCATTGCGGCCGGCGACGGCGAGATCGCAGGCCGCAACGAGCTGGCAGCCGGCGGCGGTGGCGACGCCCTCGACCGCGGCGATGACCGGTTTCGGCAAGGCCACGATCGCCTGCATCATCTCCGCGCAGCGCGCCATCAATTCTTGGTTGAAGGAGCGACCGCCGTCCTCGTCGTTGCGATGGGCGCGCAACTCGCGAAGGTCGTGGCCGGAAGAAAAAGCCGGTCCCTCGGCGGTGAGGATCACGGCGCGAACCTTCGCGTCCTCGGCGATGGCGGCGAACGTCGCGTTGAGCGACAGGATCACGTCGAGCGCGAGGCTGTTGCGCGACAACGGACGGTTAAGCGTCAGCTTGGCGACGCCGTTGGAATCGACGCTCCAGGGCGGCGCCGCGATGTCCATGACGCTGGGTGTCATGGGCGAGAATGTGGTCTGTCCGCGCCCGCCGATCAAGCTGCGCGATCGCCGCGCCTCGCCTCAGCGGCCGCGATTGACCAGCACGACGCCGATCAGGATCAAGCCGGCCGCGACGAGAAGGATTACGCCGGCCGGTTCGCCGAGCGCCAGAACCGCGAGAGCCGCGCCGACAATCGCCGCGACCGAGCCGATCTGGCTGAGATAGACCGGGCCGGCGATCTTTTGCAGCACGAAATAAAGCGCATAGAGCAGGGCGAAGACCAGCGTTTGGGCGGCGAGAAGCGTCGAAGTCGCGCCGCCAAACGCTTCAGGGCCGAAGGAGACGCCCGATAGCGCCAAGATCGGCGTGGTGAGCAGGGCCCCGGCGATCAGCATGCCGGGCGCCAGCGACAGGGGGCTGGCGCCGGCCGGCCAACGCAACGTACGGTAAAGATTGCCGAAAACGATGAAGATCGGGCTGCAGAGCGCGCCGGCGATCCACAGCGGCTCGGCCGCAGCGCCGCGCATCTTCGCGACGGCGAGCGCGGCCGCGCCGGCGAGGCCGAACAGGATGCCGAGCGCGCGGGTCGCGTTAAAGCGCTCCATGCGCAAGGCAAGGGCCGCCGCATAGGTCAGGAGCGGCGGCAAAGCGAGGCAGAGCGAAACGAAGCTCGCGCCGACATGGGCGACGGCGCCGAAGCCCAAGGCGTTGGGCAACGCGATGCTGAACAGGCCGGAGACGAAATAATAAACGAAATCGGAGCGCCGGCGGCGGGGCGCTTCGCCGAGCGCGGTCGTCAAGCCGAGCAGGATCAGTCCGGCCGGCAAAATCGACCAGCACAAAAAGGCGAGGGGCGGCCAGCCGGACGCCGCGGCGATTTTGGTCAGATTGGCGGTGACGCCAAGCAGCGATCCGACCGCCAGCAGACACGCGATTGGCGCGAGGGAGGCCTGCCGCGAAGACGAGGCCGGGTGAGACATGCTCGTCACAAAGACTCCTGACCGCGATCTGTCGCTTGGCGGGCGCGCTCTTCGCTTGTAATATCTTCGCACAAAGTATCTTTATGTCAAGATAAATGACCAAACCTGATCGCGCCGACACGGCGCTTGCGCAATGGCGAAGAGAGCGGCCCGATTTGGTCGATCCCTTCCCCATGGCCGTGCTTGGCCGCCTCAACGAGGCGTCGCTTGTCATCTCGCGGGATCGGCTCGCCCCGCTTTTCGCTCGATTCGGCTTGCAAATGGGCGAGTTCGACGTGCTCGCCACCTTGCGCCGCTCCGGCGCGCCTTACGAATTGACGCCGACCGCGCTTTACGAATCGGCGATGATCTCCTCGGGCGGCATGACCAACCGCCTCGACCGGCTCGAAAAAGAGAAGCTGATCGAGCGTCGCCCGCACCCGACCGATCGCCGCGGCTCGCTGGTGGCGCTGACGCCGAAAGGCTTCGCTCTGATGGAGCGCGCGATCGAGGAGCATCTCGAGAACGAACGGGCGATCGTCAGCGAGTTGAGCGCCGAGGAGCAGGCCGAACTCTATCGCCTCCTCGCCAAGCTTCTCGACGGCGCAAGGCGGCCGGGGCCGGAAAAGACCTGAATCTGTCGATTCTCGGGGGCCCTGGATCTTCTCGGTATTAGGCGCGCTTCTCGTATAGATTTTGTCCCCAAGTCCTTGCTATCGGCGATCTCGTACCTCCTGCCTTGCTCGGCTGCGCTTCAGCGACAAGGTTCTTGTTCCGATTACCCGCAAAGGCTGACGCAGCAGGCTTGGCCGTGTAATGTCGCCGCCGATGCCCGCGCCGCGCCCGCCGCTCGCCCTCGATCGCGATCAAGTCGCGGCCTTCCTCGCCGAGGAATTTCCGCAGATGCAGATCGGCCGCATCTTTACGATCGAAGAGGTCGCCCCGATGCGGGCGGTTCTGCGCATGATCCATCATCCGAGTCAGCTTCGGCCGGGCGGCACGATTTCCGGTCCGTCGATTTTCGCGCTCGCCGACGTCGCGCTCTATGTCGCCATCCTCGCCCAGATCGGCCGGGTGAAGCTCGCGGTGACGACCAACCTCAACATCAACTTCTTGATGCGGCCTGGTCCGCGCGATCTTCTCGGCGAGGCGCTCCTTGTGAAGCTCGGCAAGCGCCTGGCGGTCGGCGAGGTCCGCATCTGGTCGGACGGCGACGAGGCGCTTGTCGCGCACGCGACCGGCACCTATTCGATTCCGCCGCGCGGCGCGCTTGATGAGGTATAATAATACCGTATGGCGCGAATGCCTGGATTTCCAGGCCTTCCCGCTCATCTTCGCTTGATTTTCCCATCACAGCCAGTTGACGCGGTGCCGTCCGCGCCGCTATAAGCCCCCCTATCAAGCGCGCCCTCTCGGCGCGCTTTTTGATCAAGACGGATTTTCAAGAACTCATGTTCGGCAAAACCACTTCGACCAAGCCGGCCGATGTCGAGAAGAAATGGCTTCTCATCGACGGCAAGGGCCTCGTCGTCGGACGCTTGGCCTCGATCGTCGCCATGCGCCTTCGCGGCAAGCACAAGGCCTCGTTCACCCCGCATGTCGACGACGGCGACAATGTCATCGTCGTCAATGCCGAGAAAGTGGTGTTCACGGGCCGCAAGCGCGACCAGAAAGTCTATCACCACTACACGGGCTTTATCGGCGGCATCAAAGAGCGCTCGGCCAAGTCGATCCTCGAAGGACGATACCCCGAGCGCATTGTCGAGAAGGCGGTGGAGCGGATGCTGCCGCGCGGACCGCTCGGCCGTAAGCAGCTGGGCAACCTGCGCGTCTATAAAGGCCCCGATCATCCGCACGCGGCCCAGAACCCGGTCGCCCTCGACGTGGCGAGCCTGAACCCGAAGAACCGTCGGAGCGTCTGATTTCCATGGCAGAAACCCTTTCCTCGCTCGCCGATCTGAAAGAGGCGACCGCCGCGCCGGCCCCCGAGGCGCCGCGCTACGTGCAGAAGCTCGACAAGGACGGCCGCGCCTACGCCACCGGCAAACGCAAAAACGCTGTCGCTCGCGTCTGGATCAAGCCTGGCCGCGGCCAGGCGACGGTTAACGGCCGCGCGCTCGACGCCTATTTCGCGCGTCCGGTTCTGCGCATGATCCTCAATCAGCCGCTCGTCGTCGCCAATCGGCTGTCGCAATACGACCTGTTCATCAACGTCTCCGGCGGCGGCCTTTCCGGCCAAGCCGGCGCGGTGCGCCACGGCATAGCCAAGGCGCTGACCAATTACGAGCCCGAGCTCAGGCCGATCCTCAAGAAGGAAGGTTTCTTGACCCGCGATTCCCGCGTCGTCGAGCGCAAGAAATACGGCCACAGAAAAGCCCGCCGGAGCTTCCAGTTCTCGAAGCGCTGACCGGCGATCCGGCGCATCCGAGAAAGGCGGCTTCGGCCGCCTTTCTTTTTTTGCGCGACGCTGCGGGCCCATCGACAGCGCGCGTATCTTCGCGCATGATCGCGCCGCTGCGAAAGGGGCGCGCCGCGCAGACGAACTTTGGAGCGCGGCGGAGCGGCGCGCGAGGCGCCCGAGACGGATTTTGGAGGGGAACCCATGCTCGGACAGTCAAAGCGCCTGGCGGGCGCTTCCGCCGGCCTGTTCGCGATCGCCTGCGCGAGCCTGTCGCTGGCGCCGCACCAGGCGCGCGCCTGGCCGACCGGCGAAACCGGCGACGTCAAGATCGACGACTTCACGACAACCAACAAGGACGGCGACAAAATCGCCATCAAGCATATCGAGTTCGTCAATACGAACCTCGAGAAGGATGAGGTCGAGAAGCTCCTGACTTCGGGCACCTCGAAGGACGAGGCGCTCGAACTGGTCAAGAAACTGAAGGCGGACAAGATCTCGATCCCCTCGATCGAAGTCTCGCCGAAAAAGGGCGGCGTCATCCGCCTCGACGGGTTTGAAGCCGACAAGATCGACGAAGGCCGGGTCGGCAAACTCTCGATCGCCGGAATCAAGGGCGACGGCGAAGAGAACGGCGCCAAAGTCGCGATCAAATCAGGCGCGCTGCTGCTCGAGGACGCCGATCTCGCCGAGGTTCTGAAAGCGACCGGAGGGGTTGCCGGCGCGCCGAAAGGTCGGCTCGGCCATCTGACCTGGCAGGCCGTCGACATCGTCGCGCCCGATGACAAGACGCCCGGCAAGTCGATTCATGTCGCGTTCGGCTCGTTCGAACTCAAGAGCGATTATGATGGCGACGTCATGAAGCAGGGCTCGACAACGCTGACCGGCCTTGTCGTCGAGCCCGCGCCCGGCTCCGAATTCGCCGACCAATTGGCCTCTCTCGGTTATTCGAAGATCGAGATGGGCGCGGCGATCGGCGCGCATTACGAAGCCGGCGCCAGGGCGCTGTCGCTCGATCAGTTCACGATCGAAGGCGTGCAAATGGGCTCGGTCGGGCTCAAAGCCAGTTTTTCGGATATCGAGCCGGCGCTGTTCACGGGCGACGAAAGCGAGCGCATGCAGGCCATGCTGGGCGGCGGCGTCGCGTCGCTCGAAATCAAGCTGGTCAATTCCGGCATCTTCGAAAAAGCGCTCGCCTTCTACGCCAAGCAGCAGGGAACGACCCCGGAGGCGCTCAAGCAGCAGATTGCGGCGGTCGCAGCGCAAATGGCGCCGATCATGCTGGGCGGCTCGCCGGACTCGCTGAAAGTCGCGACCGAAGCTCAGAAATTCATCGATTCGCCGAAGAACCTGACGATTTCGCTCAAAGCCAAGGGCGCGCCGCTGAAAGCGGCCGATTTCACCGCCGCGGGCGATCCGACGGCGATCTTCAGCAAGGTCGACATATCGGCTGTCGCCAATCAATAGGCGAGGCTTGACATTAAGCGGCGCCCGGGCCATTTGCGCGGGCATGATCAGCTCCGGCGCCGCGAGAATCCGACGATTGTGATCGCCGTTTAAGGGCGTGACGACAAGTCTCGCCCGCCGCCGCTTTTTCAGCTTAAAGCCTCTTGTTCTTTAAGGTTGATCATGCCAGCCAAGATTTTCATCGACGGCGAAGCCGGCACGACCGGCCTGCAAATTCGCGAAAAGCTCGCCGCCGTCGCCGGCGTGGCGCTCGCCAGCCTTCCGGCCGAGCTGCGCAAGGACGCGGCCGCCAAGAAAGAGCTTCTCGCAGCGGTCGACCTTGTCATCTTGTGCCTGCCTGACGGCGCGGCCAAGGAGACGGTCGCGCTGGTGGACCAGTTGAGCGGCGCCAAGCCGCGGATCATCGACGCCTCGACCGCCCATCGTGTCGCGCCAGGTTGGGTCTATGGCTTTCCGGAGCTGACGGCCGGGCAAGCGGCGGCGATCGCCGCGGCCGAGCGCGTCGCCAATCCCGGCTGCTACGCAACTGGCGCAATCGCGTTGCTGCGGCCGCTGGTCGAGGCCGGGCTGATTCCGCCCGCTCACCCGCTGACCATCAACGCGGTCAGCGGCTATAGCGGCGGCGGCAGGCCGATGATCGAAGCCTACGAAAGCGGCGCCGCGCCGGCTTTCGAACTCTATGGCCTGGCCGGCGATCATAAGCATGTGCCCGAAATCGTCGCGCATTCCGGCCTGACGCGGCGGCCGCTTTTCGTACCTTCCGTCGGCAATTTCAAGCAAGGCATGCTGGTCAGCGTGCCGCTCTGGCTCGATCAATTGCCGGGTAAGCCTAATCTCTCAGCGCTTGGAGCGGCGCTCGCCGAGCATTATGTCGGTTCGAACTACGTCTCAGTCATGCCTTTCGGCGATCATAGCCATGCTGGCGGCCGGCTGGAGGCGCTGTCGCTCAACGGCACGAACTTCATGCAATTGCACGTCTTCGGCAATGAGGCTCAGGGCCAGGCGGTGCTGGTCGCCAAGCTCGACAATCTCGGCAAAGGCGCATCCGGCGCAGCGGTGCAAAATCTGAAGCTGATGCTGGGCATCGAGGAGACGGCTCAAGCGGCCGCGTGACGGGCGGAGCGCCTTCCGTGAGGCTGATCGATTGAGCAAGGAAAAGCCAAACTGAAACGGCGTCCAAACCGGGACGAGCGTCGTTCGCTCAAAGCGGCGGAAGTGACGTTGTTCGTCAAGCAATACGGGCGACGCGCACAAAGAGGCGTGGAGCCCAACGACCGGCGTTTTGACGCTGAACTCGCCCGGCGCGTGAAACGTATTAACGCAATGGAGCTTGATCATCTCCTGCGTGAGGATGAGGAATGACCATATAGAGCGAGCCCTCCGCAGGCTCGCATCTGGGCTCGCCCGGTGGTAGGTTGAAACCATGAACGTTCCCGTGTCTCGCGCCGCCGAGGGCCTCGCCCGCCGGGCCTTCACCATCGCCGATCTCGAGCGGATGGTGGAGGTCGGCCTCATCGCGCCGGACGAGCGCCTGGAGCTGGTCGGCGGAGAAATCGTCCCGATGTCGCCCAAAGGCTCTCGTCATGAGACGATCAAAGCGGCGCTCGCTCTACGTTGGGGACGGGAGCGCCCGACCGGTTTCGCCTTCGTGCAGGCGACCGGATTGAGACTCGATGAGCGCACTTATCTCGAACCGGATTTCATCGTCTTCGAGCGGAAGCTCAGGCTCGCCGAGGTCAAAGGGCCGGACGTGCTGCTTGCCGTCGAAATTGCCGATTCTTCGCTTCGCTACGACCTCGACCGCAAGCCGCTCATCTATGCGGGCTTCGGGGTCCGCGAGTTGTGGGTGATCGACGCCGAGCGCTGGGCGGTTTATTGTCACGCCGAGCCCTCGCCGGTCGGCTATAAACGAATTGAGGAGTATGGCGGCGCGGAACGGCTGACGCCGGTCGACGCGCCCGCCGCATTCGCGTTCGCACTCGACGAGTTGGATCTGATCTGAGGCGCGGGTCAGGCGCGCCTCGCCAAGCGCCACGCCGCGCGCGCAATCAATTCGGCGATCGCGCCGCCGAGATAAGCCAGCGCACAGCAGAACAGCGCCGCCACGACCACCTTGGCGGTCTCGTCGCCCGACATGCTGAAGGCGCCGCTGGTCAGGACGCTCATCGTCCAGGTGAAAGGCATCACGATCAGCAGCAAGACGAGATCGGCGAGCCATTGACCGGCGTTCTGGAGGTAGATCACATAGCCAAAGACGATGGCGGCGAGGTACAGCGCCGCCAAGGCCGCGCCGAGGAGCGACAGCCACGGACGTCGGCGCGGCGCGGCGGAATGGCGACTCAAGCTTCCTTCGTCCAGGCGACGAAGCGCTGCGTCTGCTGGCCGAGCCCCTCGATGCCAAGCGAAACCGTGTCGCCGGCCTTGAGGAAACGCGGCGGCTTCATGCCGAGGCCGACGCCCGGCGGGGTGCCGGTGGTGATGACGTCGCCTGGCAGCAACATCATGAAATGCGAGATGTACGAGACGAGCATCTTTACGTCGAAAATCATCGTCGACGTCGAGCCGTTCTGCATGCGCTCGCCGTTCACGTCGAGCCACATCGAGAGCTTTTGGACGTCGGGGATTTCGTCCGGCGTCACCAGCCAAGGCCCGAGCGGGCCGAAAGTCGGGCAGCCTTTGCCCTTCATCCATTGGCCGCCGCGCTCGACCTGAAATTCTCGCTCGGAGACGTCGTTGCAGACGCAGAAGCCGGCGACATAGTTCATCGCTTCGTTCTCGGCGACATAGGAGGCCTTTGAGCCGATCACCACGGCAAGTTCGACTTCCCAATCGGTCTTTACCGACGATTTCGGAATGATCACGTCGTCGTTCGGTCCGACGATGCAGGACGGCGCCTTGTTGAACAGAATCGGCTCTTTCGGGATGGCCGCGCCGGTCTCGGCGGCGTGGTCGGCGTAATTGAGGCCGACGGCGATGAAATTGCCGACGCGGCCGACGCAGGGACCGAGCCGCGGCTGGCCCGGCGCGGCCGGCAGATCCGACGGGTTCAGCTTGGCGATTTTGGCGAGGCTCGCGGGCGAAAGCGCGTCTCCGGAAAGGTCGCCAATGACGCCGCTGAGGTCGCGCAGCTTGCCAGCGCCGTCGATGAGGCCCGGCCTTTCTTTGCCTGGGTCGCCGTAGCGGACGAGTTTCATTAGCGCGTATCTCCCTTTCGAACCTGCGAAGCGCCCTCGGTAGCTGATTTTCTCCTGACGCGAAACCCGTCCGCCGCGGGCGCCCGCGACCGCCGGCGTCCGCCTCAAAGGAACGGACCCCCATTCGCCTCAAAGGCGGAACGAGCGAGCGCGCCGCGAACCGGCGCGGCGTGGGCGCGCCAGAACACCATTCCGCCTATGTCCTACTCGCCGCTTTGCGGCGATTGGATCGGCTTTGGTCCGTCAAATCAGTCGGGCAAAATCAGCCGCGGCGAAGATGATGACATTTCCATTTGTTCACTTGACTTCAGGGGCGCCCTCGCTCTGATAGGGAGGCAAATCGAGGAGACGCGACGAATCTTTTCAAGTCCTCGATCGGCTTGGACGCCGCGATTGGCCCATTGAATTTACCAATAGCCGCGCGAAATCCGAACGGGACCCCCACCTCATAGGTTATTTGTCGCAGTCATTTCGTTTGTCTACTTACGAGAAGAGATAAAAGTATGGCGGATCAAGAAAGAATAGCGTTATTTATTGACGGCGCAAATCTTTACGCTACGGCGAAATCGCTCGGCTTCGATATAGATTACAAGAGATTGCTGCGCGAATTTCAAAGCAGGGGCCGCTTCGTCAGGGCTTTTTATTACACCGCTTTGGTCGAAGATCAGGAATACTCTTCGATTCGGCCCCTGGTCGATTGGCTAGACTACAACGGCTATTCCGTCGTCACCAAGCCGACCAAGGAATTCGTCGATTCGACCGGCCGCCGAAAAGTCAAAGGCAACATGGATATCGAACTGGCGGTCAACGCCATGGAGATGGCGCCGCATATCGATCATATGGTCCTGTTCTCAGGCGACGGCGATTTCCGCTCGCTGGTGGAGGCGGTCCAGCGCCGCGGCGTCAGGGTCTCGGTCGTCTCGACGGTGCAGACCCAGCCGGCTATGGTCGCCGACGAATTGCGCCGCCAGGCCGACGAGTTCGTCGATCTCGCCAGTCTCGCCAACCGCATTGGCCGCGATCCGAGCGAGCGGCCGGCCCGTCACCCGGATATGCGCCGCGCCCCTCAGCAGCAGGCGGGCTTGGTGAACGACGATTTCGTCGACAGTTGAGGCAAGGCCTCGCCCTGCGCGGCCATTCAAGTAACGGGACTTGCCCTTCGACGTCAGTCCGCCGCGCGATTGCCAGGCGTGCCCGAGGCTCGCGCAATTCCGCGCGAAAAATCGCGCCGAGCATCCCGATTGGCGCAACGAGCCGGTCGAATCCTGGGGGCGGTCGGACGCCCGGCTTCTGATCGTCGGCCTCGCCCCGGGCCTGCGCGGCGCGAACCGGACCGGCCGGCCCTTCACGGGCGATTTCGCCGGCGACCTTCTCTACGAGACGCTGCTCGCCTATGGCTTCGCCAAGGGCGTCTATCGGGCGCGGCCGGACGACGGGCTGGATCTCGTCGATTGCGCGATCGTCAACGCCGTGCGCTGCGTTCCGCCGCAGAACAAGCCGACGCCGCAGGAAATCGCCACGTGCCGCCCCTACCTCGTCGAGGCGATCGTCGCGCTCAAAGCGCTCGAGGCGATTGTCGCCCTCGGCCGCATCGCCCATGAGAGCGTCTTGCGCGCCCAAGGGATAGGCCTTTCGGCCTTGCCATTCGCCCATGGAGCGGCCCACCCGCTGCCCAGCGGCGCCGTCCTTTTCGACAGCTACCACTGCTCCCGCTACAATACGAATACCGGCGTCCTGACGCAGAAAATGTTCGCCGACGTTTTCGCGGCCGCTCGCGGACATTTGACGCGAAAGGCGCGGCCGGCCGGTTAGGGGTTGCCTTGGCCGATCGGCGGGTGTAGGAGCCGGCCAATCCCAGATTGCCGGACTTCATTTTCGGCCAGGCTCTTATGAGGAGTTGCCGTCATGGCGCGCGTCACTGTCGAGGACTGTATCGACAAAGTCGAAAACCGCTTCGATCTCGTTCTGATGGCGAGCCACCGCGCGCGCATGCTCTCGGCCGGCGCGCAGATCACCGTACCCCGCGACAACGACAAGAACCCGGTCGTCGCGCTGCGCGAGATCGCCGAGCAGCGGCTGTCGCCTGAAGATTTGCGCGAGGACCTCATTCATTCGCTGCAGAAGAATGTCGAAGTCGACGAGCCGGAAGCCGAAACCGCGCCGCCTCTGGTCACCGCCGACGTGACGCCGGGCGAAGCCGGCGACGCGCAATTCGACCGCATGACCGAAGAGGATCTCTTGCGCGGCTTGGAAGGTCTTGCGCCGCCGCCCGAGCCGGAAGAAGAGGCCGAGTAAGCGCGCTCAGGACGCTGAACGGGCCTTTGTTCTTCAACGCATCTTCGCGCCGCAGCGAGAAGCGGCGCGCCCATTTCCACAAAGTTTGTTGACTCGCCGCAGATTTCGCTATGTGCGCGACGGCGTTTTGCTATCCTTCGTATTAGAGAATCACTTTTGTGAACCGTCGCGAAAAAAGCGCGGCGAGGCGGCGGGTTAACGCTTAACGTTCCGATAAGCGGCGGGCGACGCGGCGATTGCGCCCAATCTGCGAAACGGGACGCCAAGCGAACAACAAGACCGATCTGTCGCCGGGCGTTATTTGACGGAGCGTTTTTCGTCCGCCGACGCGCGTTCTGAGTGGGGGCCGACATTTGAGCGAAAACGATACAAAGCTGCGTCTCGAGATCGGCGATGAGGGCGCGAGCGGGGTCGTCGAGCGGCCGGTCGGACTCGTTGAAATCGCCGGCCACGTGAAATGGTTCGATGTCGGCAAAGGCTACGGCTTTATCGTCCCCGACGGCGGCGAGCCCGACGTGCTGATCCATGTCACGGTGTTGCGGCGGGATGGATTTCAAACCGTGCATGAAGGCGCCCGCGTGGTCGCCGAGGCGGTGCAGCGCGAGAAGGGTTTGCAGGTGTTCCGGGTCATCTCGATCGAACCCGGCGACGGCTCGCATCCCTCGCAATTGCCGCCGGCGCGCACGCATGTCCAGGTGACGCCGACCAGCGGCTTCGAGATCGTCATCGTCAAATGGTTCAACCGGGTGCGCGGCTTCGGCTTCTTGTCGCGCGGGGAGGGCACGGAAGACATTTTCGTGCATATGGAGACCTTGCGGCGCTACGGCTTCAGCGAGATCAAGCCTGGCGACACGCTGCTGGCGCGGTTCGGGCCGGGGCCGAAGGGCCTGATGGCCGCGGAAGTGCGGCCGCTCGATTCTTCGCGAGCCTTCTCCTCGCATTGAGGCGGCCCGCCCTTGTCATTCCCGCGCAAGCGGGAATCCAGACGCTCGGCGTGCGCGACGCCAAGCGCGCCGACAAGAACTTGTCATTCCCCCGCAAGCGGGAATCCAGACGGCGCTTCAAGTCATGAGACTCGGCGGTCCTTTGGATTCCCGCTTTTCGCGGGAATGACACGAAGGTTCCAGCGTGGGCGGACAGCGCCTGAAGCGGATGCTGAGCTCGCCACGGCGGCGGACGTTCGATCCGAGCCGCTTCAGCTGCAACCCCGCGTTATTCCTCTTTCATCGGACCGCCCGGCGCTTTAAGACGCTGCGCGACCAGCCGAACGGAAAGAGGATCTCCTTGTCCCTTGCTCCCTCAAGCTTGACCGGCCGTTTCTGGCGCGGCCTTTCTGCGACGATCGTCGCCTTCGTTCTTCTCTTCCCGCACGCGACCGCGGCTGTCGCGCAAAGTCTCGACCAACTCGAAATCGACAGCGCCAATGGCGCCCATATTTTCAAGGTGGAAGTCGTCGACGATGAAGCCGGCCGCGAGCGCGGGCTGATGTATCGCCGATTCCTGCCACAAGATCGCGGCATGCTGTTCGACTTCAAGCAAGAAGCGCCGGTCGCGTTCTGGATGAAGAATACGTACATCCCGCTGGATATGATCTTCATCTCGCGGAAGGGCGTGGTGACGAAAATCGCCGCCAACGCCGAGCCGCTGTCGGAGCAGCTCATCCCGTCCGGCGGCCCGGTTTATGGCGTGCTCGAAATCAATGGCGGCCTCGCCGCCCGACTCGGAATCAAACCCGGCGACCGGGTGAAGGATTCGATTTTTCAGCCTTAAACCACGGCGCCGCCGAAGGCGAATAGCGTCGTTTGTGCTCTTCGTGCGCCCTTCGTGATCTTGGTGTTGAACTTAAACACGAAGATCACGAAGAGAGCACAAAGAGCACGCCGCCGCCCACGCCTCTCGCGCCGCCCGGCGCGAGTCCGCTGGCCAACGCTTTCGGCGCCCTTCGCGTTTTGGTTGCGTCGGGTCGCCCGATTGTGACAATCTAAAAGCGAAAGTTGGCCCGGCGATCGGCTCGGGCGCAAGGAGTTTGAGCTTTGGCTCTCGTCACGCCGTTGGGCGCGCCTGGGGAAGCGCGGACGGCTCCTGGGGAATGGTCGCGGCCTTGGCGGGTCGGCGGCGCGCCCGCCTATGCCGCGCTCGACCTCGGGACCAACAATTGCCGGCTGCTTGTCGCGCGCCCGACCCATGACGGGTTTCGGGTCGTCGACGCCTATTCGCGCATCGTCCGGCTCGGCGAGGGCCTGTCGCAAACCGGCCGGCTCAGCCAGGCTGCGATCGAGCGCACCATGGCCGCGCTCGCCGTGTGCCGCGATAAGATGCGCGCGCGCGGCGTGACCCGCGCCCGGCTGATCGCGACCGAAGCTTGCCGGTCGGCCGAGAACGGCCCTGAATTTCTGGACGAGGTCCGCGACAGGCTCGGCATTGACCTCGAAATCGTCGATCGCGAGACCGAGGCGCGCCTCGCCGTGGTCGGCTGCGGCGCGCTGATCGACCGCGAGGCGAAATCCACCGTCCTGTTCGATATCGGCGGCGGCTCGTCGGAAGTGGTCTGGCTCGCCGGCCGCGAGGCCGCGCGCGACGCCAATGGCGGCGGCGTCAAAGCCTGGGAATCGCTGCGCCTCGGCGTGGTCACGCTCGCCGAACGCTTCGGCGGAGTCGATGTCGACGCCGCCGCGTTCGCGTCCATGGTCGAGTTCGTCGCCGAGCGATTGGCGCCGTTCGCCGCCAGAGTCGGCGGCGAGGCGCGCTGCGACCGGTTTCACCTTCTCGGCACGTCCGGCACGGTGACGACGATCGCCGGCGTCTATCTCGATCTGCCGCGCTACGACCGCCGCTATGTCGACGGTCTGTGGATGAGCCGCGCCGCGATCGACGAGACGATCGGCCGATTGCGCGCCATGTCTTACGCCGAGCGCGTCGCCAATCCCTGTATCGGTCGCGAGCGCGCCGATCTCGTCCTCGCCGGCTGCGCCATTCTCGAAGCGATCCGCCTGAGCTTCCCGGCGGAGCGGCTGCGCATCGCCGATCGCGGCCTGCGCGAGGGCATCCTGACGCAATTGATGAGCGCCGATCGGGTCTGGGGCCGCGCCAATGGCGCGCCGGCGTGAAAGGGGCGAAGCGCGGCGGCTCCGGCCGCGAGGGCGGCCGTTCGTTGAAGGAGCGGGTGCGCACCGCCGATAAGCGCAGCCATTCCTCGACGCAATGGCTGGAGCGCCAGCTCAACGACCCTTACGTCGCGGCGGCGAAGCGCGAGGGCTATCGCTCGCGCGCCGCCTATAAGCTGATCGAGATCGACGACAAATATCGCCTGTTCAAGCGCGGCCAGAAAATCGTCGATCTCGGCGCCGCGCCCGGCGGCTGGTCGCTGATCGCCGCCGAGCGGGTCGGCGCTGCGACCGGCGAGGGCAGAGTGGTCGGCATCGATCTGCTCGAAATCGAGCCGATCGCCGGGGTCGATTTCAAAGTCATGGATTTCTACGACCCGGAAGCGCCGCTGTACCTAAAGGAAACGCTCGGCGGCAAAGCCGACGGCGTCCTCTCCGACATGGCCGCCAACGCCACCGGCCATCGCCAGACCGACCATCTGCGCATCGTGGGGCTCGCCGAACTCGCCGCCGATTTCGCCCGCGAGGTTTTAGCGCCCGGCGGGTTCTTCCTCGCCAAGGTCCTGCAAGGCGGTACGGAAGGCGCGCTGCTCGCCGGCTTGAAACGGGACTTCGCCATGGTCCGCCACGTCAAGCCAAAGGCGAGCCGGACCGAGAGCGCGGAGCTTTATGTGCTGGCGACGGGATTCAGGCGGAGCGCGGCATAGCACGCCCTGCGTGCTGCGAGGAGCGGATCGCGAAGCAATTCGCATAGAGCTCAGCCCATGAGCGATTGCTTGGCTCGCGCGCAAGACCTTCTCACTCCGCCGCCGCCGGCGCGCTCTCCGCTCGTCGCGCTCTCCGCCCCGAGACCTCCGCGCCGGCGTTGGGCGAAAGCCGGGCGAAGATGAGGACCGAGCCCATCGAGATCAGGGCGATGATGAAAAACGCCCAGCCGAAATCCCGCGTCGTCAAGCTCTGATCTCCATAGGCGGACTGGACGATTTCGACCGCCGCCGCGCCGGCGGCGACGCCGGTCGTCTGCGACATCTGCTGGGCGACGCCGGAAAAGCTGGTCGCGCGGCTCATCTTGGCCTGGTCGATATCGGCGTAGCCGATCGCGTTGAGCGCGGTGAATTCGAGCGAGCGGAAGAAGCCGCCGACGAGCAGCAAAGCGAAGATCAGCCATTGCGGCGTCGCCTCGGTGAACAGACCGTACGACGCCAGGAACAGCCCGCTGACGATCGCATTGACGATCAGCACGCGGCGAAAGCCGAAGCGCCGAATGATCGCGCTCGCCGAGAATTTCATCGCCATGGCCCCGGCCGCCGCGGCGAAGGTCAACGAGCCGGACGCGAACGGCGACAGGCCGAAGCCGATCTGCAGCATCAGCGGCAGCAGAAAGGGAATGGCGCCGACGCCGATGCGGAAAATAAATCCGCCGACCACGCCGGCGAAGAAAGTCGGCGTCTTCAGCAGGCTCAAATCGAGGATCGCGTCGGGCTCGCCGCGGGCGTGTCGCACATAGAGCGTCAGCGCGGCGACGCCGACGCCGAGCATCGCGAGTTCGGTCGGCAGCGAGGTGAAGCCGCGGCCGGCCACTGTCAAGCCGAACATCAGGGCCGAAAGGCCGAAGCCGGAGAGAAAGAAGCCGGTATAATCGAACGGCGAGACCTGCTCCTCGCGTACGTTCTCGATGAAAGTCAGCGAAAGCGCCACGCCGAGCACGCCGATCGGCACGTTGATCCAGAAAATCCAGCGCCAGTGGAAATAGGTGGCGATGAAGCCGCCGACCGGCGGGCCGAGCACCGGGCCGATCAAAGCTGGGATCGTCAGATAGGCGAGCGCGCTGACCAGCTCCTTTTTCGGCACGCTGCGCAAGAGGACGAGCCGGCCGACCGGCACCATCATCGCGCCGCCGACGCCCTGGAAAATCCGGGCGGCGATCAGCGTCCGCAGCGAAGTCGAGGCGCCGCAGAAAATCGAGCCAAGCGTGAAGACGACGATCGCCGCGCAAAACACGGTGCGCCCGCCGAAGCGGTCGGCGACCCAGCCGCTCGCCGGGATCAGCACGGCGAGGGTCAGCATGTAGGAAGTCAGGGCGAGCTTGAGGACGACCGGATCAATGCCGAAATCGCCGGCGATCGCGGGCAGCGCGGTCGAGATCACCGTACCGTCGAGATTCTCCATGAAGAGAGCGACGGCGATGATCAGCGGCGTCAGCAGGGAGCGGGGCATGCGGGAGGGCGTGGCCTTTCGCCCCCTTGTGGCGCAGTCGCGTCGCGCTCGCAACGGCGTACGAGCCGTGGTCAGGGAGGCTCGAAAGCACGAATTGGTGAACGCCGCGTCGGCCAAGCGCGACATTCGCGGAGCCGGCCCCCGCTCAAGCGTCGCCGGCGCCGGCGGCCTCGGTCCGAGCAGGCGGAGCGGATAAAGCGGGCCCGGAACTCTCGCCGGCTTGGGCGCGCGCCCTTTCCAGCAGACCGAGCGCGACTTCGACGACTCTCGCGACGCTCAAATCCGCGATGTCGCCGGGGCCATCCGGGCCGCTTCCGGCTCGCACGGATGCGGTCAATTCGCCCCAGGGCCGATAGGCCTTTTCGTCGGAATCCCCGAATAGGCCTAAGGTCGGCGCGCCAGCGGCTGCGGCCAGATGCATCAGGCCGGAATCGTTGCCGATATAGAGGCCGACCCGCTTGAGGCAGGCATAGGTGGTCAAAAGGTCGAGTCCGAGAAGGTCGATCACCCGCTCCGGCGCGACAGCCGCCCGGATCGGCGCGCAAGCGGGCGCGTCCGCGGCGGCGCCGGTCAACAGAACCCGTCCGCCGACCAGCGGTCCGCGCCGGTCGATCAGCTCGGCCGCCGCCTCGGCGAAACGCTCCGGCGGCCAGGTCTTCGCCGGCGTCTTGGCGACCGGCGCGAGAGCGAGAACAGGCCCGCCGCCGACCAGCTTTTCGGCGCAGGCTTCGTGGTCGGCGTTGGTGTAAAGGAAGGGCGCCGGCGGCTGCGCCGCATCCCTCGCCAGTCGGGCGGCGTCCAGCACGCGGTGGATCGGCGGCGAGCCGGACGCCCGCCGAATCGGACGATAGACGCGCCTTTCTTCGGCCGCGAGCAGATAGGCGAGGAAGGAGCCGCGCATATCGACGATGGTCGTCCAGCGGCGGCCGCGAATTTCAAGCCACAGATCCAACCAATGGCGGTTGAACGGCTTCTTGCGCAGCGCGATCAAGCGCTCGAGCCGCGGCGTTTCGGCGAAAAGCGGGGCGGAGGCCGGGCCGGCCACGATGGTGAAAAAAGCCTCCGGCTGGGTCTCGACCAGATTCCGCACCAGTCCGGAGGCCAACACGGCGTCGCCGATCGAGTTATTGGCGATGAACAGCGCCCTTTGTCGAATAGGATTCATTCGCTTTCCGTTGGCTCGCGCGCCGGCGGCGTGTCTTTCGCCCAGGGGCGGAGGATTCGCGCCCCGATTTCTTTATAAATGCTCGCCGCGCGCCGCGCTTCTGGACCGAGTTTATGCGCTGATTGCGCAGGCGTTTCCTTCGGGTTGAATTTTAGCACAGAACGGGAACAAAATCGGAGATTATGCACTTGGCAAACTCCACAAGTTCCCTTAACTTACCGGCCGTCGAATCCGAGAATTCGGCTGGCGCGCCCGAAATAGAGATACGAGAATTGGCGATCGCCGCTGGCATAGCGGCCCTCAATCAGTTTGACCCCAGCGATTGGGCAGAGGCATGGGTATCCAGCCAGGAAATTGTTGCCGCGCTCTTTGACGCGATGCTGCCGCTGCTTCAAAAGTCCACAGCAGCCTCCACTTCACGTCCATTATCGCTTCGTGAATCTCGCGCATCCGTTCCTGCGGAAACGTCTCGGCGACTACTGTGGACGGGGTATGCTTCGGACGAAGTGAAAGGGCGATGGGGATATTCTCTGGCATCACTCGCCCCCAACTGCCGTGAACAATAAAGTTGCGATCTTCTCGAATAAAATCAATTCTGTCGTATAATTCGCAAAGATAGTCTAGCAATAGGCTGTCGCAGCAAACCTCGGCCAATTTCCTAAGAATTTTTAGTTTAAATGTTGCGTCCATCGTTGCTGTAACGGGCCGCCCAAACTCCATGGCTAAATCTAGGAAAAGCCAAACCATATCGTCGAGAGCGCCCTCCAACTTCGACCACTCGACAACTATTCTGCCGATCCATTTCTCTTGGCTCATCGGAATAGTCGGGCCGTGTATTTTGCCGACTTTTCCTGGAAGGATAGGTGGTTTCTGCGGACGCTTCGCCATAGATTAGCTTCGCCACTCCCGGCCGCGAGGTCAGATATGAGGCCAAAAGGCGGTCAATCCGAGCAATTCAGCGATGCGGAAATCCAGCGCCGCATGGAGGCAGGAATCCGCCGCGCGCTGAACACGCCCCCCAAGCCGACAAAGGAGCTTGTCGGCAAGACGGACCGTGCCAAGGCGCAGAAAAAGAGTCGAGTCAGAAAAGCTGATCGAAAAAATCAATCCAAGCCAAACGACGCCTAAGCTTCTTAAGCTGGCGCTTAGCTCGCTCGCGCCGCACGAGGTCCTTGATACATGAGCCGCTTGCCGCGCGCGGCCTTCGCGGCTCTAGCGGCCCGCTCCGTATCGTCAATGCCGAGCGCGACGCGGTTCGAGTAGCGGAAATCGAATTCGTTCAAATACGCCTGCAAGTGCTGTTCGCTGCAGTGCTGATAGACGCCGACCATTCCGCGCTTGAACAGGCCGAAATAGCCTTCAACCGTGTTTGTAGTCGTGGTCTTGTCGCCGTCGCGGCGAGCGTATTCCTTATCGTTGTGCGTCACGGTGCTGTGCTCGGCGAAGTCCTTGCCGATCGTCTTGTACCAGCCGGCCTCGTCAGTGTTCAGCGTGCTTTCGGTCGAAATGTTCTCCGCAACGATCTTGCGAACGGTAGCGAGGTTCAATTCTTCTGCCTTGATTGAACGCGCCCGGCCGCCGCGCTCGACCATCGTCAGGATTTTGTGCTTCTTCGCGGAGTAGCCGCGCTTCTCCTGCCAGCCCTTGCCGCTCACGAAAACGTCTTCCGACTTGCCCATATAGGTTTCGTCGGCCTCGACCGTCTTGCCCTTTCCGCCGAGCGGCGTCGGGGCGCCATCGGCCATGGCCTCACGGACGCGGTGCGCCAGAAACCAGGCCGTGCGATAGGAGCCAAGGCCAAGCTCGCGCATCAACTGGTGGGCAGAGACGCCCTTTTTGGAGCCGGCCATGAGGCGGAAGGCGAGCGCCCACTTGTGGAGCGGGATATGGCTCGATTCCATGACGGTTCCGACCGTGACCGTGAACTGTTCTTCGCAAGCGCGGCATTTCCAGAGGCCGGCGCGGTGAGCGTCGCCCTTAAGCTCGGTCGCCTCGTTGACAACGCCGCAATTCGGGCATTCGGGACCGTTCGGCCAATGCAGCTTCTCGAAATATTTCCGGGCCGCGTCCTCGTTGTGGAAGATCGGATCGGTAAGGTTGATCGGAGTAGCCATGACCGGAACGCCCCCATGAACGAGGCTGACGTAACGTCAATCGCCGTTCATGAACAATGCCAGAACTGGCTCTGGTTTGTCAAGTGCATAATCTCCACAAAATCCGCTTGCGTGTGAGAACAAAACATGCACATAATGGTCTTCGAAGCCGCTGTTGCGGCCTCGCCGCCGACCTGTCAGAAGGATGCCGCGCCGTGACGCAAGCCAATCTCCGCCTCGTGGAAGGGACCTCCGTGGACAAGACCAAGGCGCTCGACGCCGCGCTGTCGCAGATCGAACGGGCCTTCGGCAAGGGCTCGATCATGCGGCTCGGCAAGAACCAGCAGGCGGTGGAGATCGAGACGATTCCCTCCGGCTCGCTCGGCCTCGATATTGCGCTTGGCGTCGGCGGCCTGCCGCGCGGCCGGGTCATCGAAATCTACGGCCCGGAATCGTCCGGCAAGACTACCTTGACCCTGCATGTGATCGCCGAAGCCCAGAAGAAGGGCGGCGTCTGCGCCTTTATCGACGCGGAGCATGCTCTCGACACGGTCTATGCGCGCAAGCTCGGCGTCAATCTCGAAGACTTGCTCGTCTCGCAGCCCGACACCGGCGAGCAGGCGCTGGAAATTACCGATACGCTGGTGCGCTCCGGCGCAGTCGACGTGCTGGTCGTCGATTCGGTCGCGGCTTTGACGCCGCGCGCCGAAATCGAGGGCGAGATGGGCGAATCGCAGCCCGGCTTGCAGGCGCGACTGATGAGCCAAGCTCTGCGCAAGCTCACTGCCTCGATCTCGCGCTCCAACACGATGGTCATCTTCATCAACCAGATCCGTATGAAGATCGGCGTCATGTATGGCTCGCCGGAGACCACGACCGGCGGCAACGCCTTGAAATTCTATGCTTCCGTCCGCCTCGACATTCGCCGCATCGGGGCGATCAAGGACCGCGAGGAGGTCATCGGCAACCAGACCCGGGTCAAGGTCGTCAAGAACAAGGTGGCGCCGCCGTTCAAGCAGGTCGAATTCGACATCATGTATGGCGAGGGCGTATCCAAGAGCGGCGAATTGATCGATCTCGGCGTGAAAGCCGGCGTGGTCGAGAAATCGGGCGCCTGGTTCTCGTTCGACAGCCAGCGCCTCGGCCAAGGCCGGGAGAACGCCAAGGCTTTTTTGAAGGCCAATGTCGATATTGCCGACCGAATCGAGCGCGCCATCCGCGAGAATGCCGGCCTGATCGCCGAACGCATCCTCGACAACGCCGATCCGGCGGAACTCGACGACGCCGCCGACGCTTGAAAGGTCGCTCCGGGCGTTTGTCCCCCGGCGCCCGGCCGTCGAACCTGTCAAGTTTTTCGCGGCTTCCTACGCGGTCGCGCCTCTTTGCAGGCGCGGCCGCGTTCTCCTGTTCGGAACTGAATAGAGGCGGCGGCTCGTCCCTTTCCGCCCGAAGCGGGAGAAGGCCGCCTTGTGAAGCGCGGCCGGGCGAGGGCTGCGCCGAGCCGATCGAATTGGTCTCCGTAGCGCCGACCTCGGCGGGTCGCCGCGCCCAAGCGAAAGGACGACCTGTAGTTTTAGCGGGGCGTCAATTCCGGGCGCCGCAGCGCTTCAACCAGCGCTTTGCGCTCCCTTCTCCGCGCGGGCGAGGAGAAGGGAGGCGCGTTCTTCCGCCGAGGCGGCGGCGAGCCATTTGCGCTTTCCCATTCGCGGCCCGATGTTCTAAGAAGCCGCGGTCAAGCGCCCGCGACGGGCGGGCAGGATTAGAGCTTATGAACGGCGTCAACGAGATCCGGGCGAGTTTCATCGACTACTTCGTCAAGCACGGCCATGAGGCCGTGGCGTCGAGCTCGCTCGTGCCGCGCAACGATCCGACCTTGATGTTCACCAATGCCGGCATGGTCCAGTTCAAGAACGTCTTCACCGGCGTCGAGAAGCGCGCGTATAAGCGCGCAGTCACCGCGCAGAAATGCGTGCGCGCCGGCGGCAAGCACAACGACCTCGACAATGTCGGCTACACCGCCCGCCATCACACATTCTTCGAAATGCTCGGCAATTTCTCCTTCGGCGACTATTTCAAGCCGCTGGCGATCGAACTCGCCTGGAGCCTGATCACCAAGGAGTTCGGCTTGGCCAAGGATCGGCTGATCGTCACCGTCTATCACGACGACGACGATGCGTTCGATCTCTGGAAGAAGGTCGCCGGCCTGCCGGATTCGCGCATCGTCCGCATCGCCACCAGCGACAATTTCTGGGCGATGGGCGATACCGGCCCCTGCGGCCCGTGCTCGGAAATCTTCTACGATCACGGCGAGCATATACCCGGCGGCCCGCCCGGCTCGCCGGAGGCCGACGGCGACCGGTTCATCGAGATCTGGAACCTCGTCTTCATGCAATTCGAGACCCTGCCGGGCGGCGAGCGCATCAACCTGCCGCGGCCGTCGATCGACACCGGCATGGGCCTCGAACGCATCGCAGCGGTGCTGCAAGGCGTGCACGACAATTACGACATCGACCTGATGCGGGCGCTGATCCGCGCTTCGATCGAGGCGACCGGCGTCGACGATAACGGCCCGCGCAAGCCTTCGCATCGCGTCATCGCCGATCATTTGCGCGCTTCGGCCTTTCTCGTCGCTGACGGCGTGCTGCCGTCGAACGAGGGCCGCGGCTATGTCCTCCGCCGGATCATGCGCCGGGCCATGCGCCACGCCCAACTCCTCGGCGCGAAAGAGCCGCTGATGTGGCGGCTCGTGCCGGCCTTGGTTCGCGAAATGGGCCAGGCCTATCCCGAGCTCGTCCGCGCCGAAGCCTTGATCGCCGAGACGCTGAAGCTCGAAGAGACGCGCTTTCGCGCGACCCTCGCCCGCGGCCTTTCCATTCTCGACGATGAGACGAAGAGCCTTGCGCCGGGCGCCAAGCTCTCCGGCGAAGTCGCTTTCAAGCTTTACGATACGTACGGGTTCCCGCTCGACTTGACGCAGGATGCGCTCCGCGCCCGCGGCCTCGGCGTCGACACGGACGGCTTTTCCGCCGCGATGGAGCGCCAGCGCGCCGAGGCGCGCAAGGCCTGGGCCGGCTCGGGCGAAGCCGCGACCGAGACGATCTGGTTCGGCTTGCGCGAAAAGCTCGGCGCGAGCGAATTCCTCGGCTACGAGACCGAGGAGGCCGAAGGCGTCGCGCTGGCCATCCTCAAGGACGGCGCTGAAGTCGAAGCGCTCGAGGCCGGCGAGAAGGGCGCGGTCGTGCTCAACCAGACGCCGTTCTACGCCGAATCCGGCGGCCAGGTCGGGGATACCGGCCTGATCCTCGGCTCGGGATTGCGCGCCCGCGTCACCGATACACACAAAAAGCTCGGCGATTTCTTCATCCACGACGTAACCGTCGAGGAGGGCGAGCTTAAGTTGATGCAACCGCTCGAGCTGAAAGTCGATCATGCGCGCCGGACCGCGATCCGCGCCAACCATTCCGCGACGCATCTGCTGCACGAAGCCCTGCGCATGGCGCTTGGCGAGCATGTCGCGCAGAAAGGCTCGCTCGTCGCGCCCGACCGGCTGCGCTTCGACATCGCCCATCCCAAGCCCATCACCAAGGCCGAGCTCGCCGAAGTCGAGGACATCGCCAATCGCATCGTCCTGCAGAACGAGCCGGTGGTCACGCGCCTGATGGCGGTCGACGAGGCCGTCGCCTCCGGCGCGCGCGCTTTGTTCGGCGAAAAGTACGGCGACGAGGTGCGGGTCGTCTCGATGGGCGCGGTCGACGGCGCCAATGGCCCGCGGCCCTATTCGGTCGAACTCTGCGGCGGCACTCATGTTGCGCGCACCGGCGATATCGGCCTGATCTCGATCATCTCGGAGAGCGCGGTCGCGGCCGGCGTGCGCCGCATCGAGGCGAAGACGCGCGACGAAGCGCGCCGGCGTCTGAACGAGGAGGCGGCCGCGCTCGCCGAAATCGCCGATAAATTGCGCGCGCCGATCGGCGAAATCGGCCAGCGGCTCGAGGCCTTGCTCGACGAACGCCGCAAGCTCGAGCGCGAATTGTCGGAAGCCAAGAAGAAGCTCGCCATGGGCGGCGGCGCGGCCAGCGACAACCCGGTGAAGGACGTGGCCGGCGTCAGGGTCTATGCGCGCGTCGTCAGTGGCGTCGAGATGAAGGATTTGAAGTCCCTCGCCGACGAGGCCAAACGCGGCGTCGGCTCGGGCGTGGTCGCGATCGTCGCGCTGGCCGAGGACGGCAAGGCCAGCGTCGTCGTCGGCGTGACCAACGATCTGACCGCGCGCTTCAACGCCGTCGACCTCGTCCGCGTCGCCTCGGCCACGCTCGGCGGCAAAGGCGGCGGCGGGCGCCCCGACATGGCCCAAGCCGGCGGCCCCGACGGCGCGAAGGCCGAAGCCGCGCTCAGCGCGATCGAGGAGGCGCTGCGCCGCTGATCACCTATGCCGAGGAGACGGCGACGTCGATCGCCGCCGTGGCCGCTTTGGTCGGGCGGGAAAACGCGATCGCCGACTCGCCGCCCATGACCAGCGCCGAGGATTTCTCCTTCATGCTGCAAGAGCGGCCCGGCGGCTTCATGCTGATCGGCAACGGCGTCAATCCGGACGGCTCGTTCCATGACGTCCACACGCCGTTTTACGATTTCAACGGCGACATCCTGACTCTCGGCGCCGCCTATTGGGTCAGTCTGGCGCGGAAGGAGCTTGTTTAGCGGCGCGGCCCCCTCCCGTACCCTCCCCCGCTTCGCGGGAGAGGGGGTCCTCGGCGCCGCGGAACGCGCCTGCGCAAGGCGCGGCTGAGAGGATTGAAGCGTGGTGGTTTGTTCCCCTCTCCCGCGAAGCGGGGGAGGGTACGGGAGGGGGATGGTACGGGAGGGGGCGCTGAGTCGAAAAAGATAGATCGAGAAACGCCAAAGAGGGCAGGGCATGAACGTCACTGACGCCGTCAACATCGAAGACTTGCGCGTGCTTGCGCGCCGCCGTTTGCCGCGCATCCTGTTCGATTGGATCGACGGCGGCGCGGGCGACGAGACGGCGTTGCGCCAGAGCATGGACGGCTTCGCCGCAACGCGCTTCGTCCCGCGCTATCTCGCCAGCATTTCGAGCTGCGATCTCAAGACGAGCCTATTCGGCCGGACCTATGCGCTCCCCTTCGGTCTGGCGCCAGTCGGCTATGTCGGGCTGTTCTGGTCGGGCGGCGAATTGGCGCTGGCCGAGGCGGCGCGACAAAACAATGTCCCGTTCGTGCTTTCCAACAGCGCGACCGCGACGATCGAGGAGGCGGCCAAGGTCGCGCCGGATCATACCTGGTTCCAATTGTACCCGGCCCGCGATCCGGGCGTGACGCGCGACCTCATCGCTCGGGCGGCCGCCGCTTCGCTCGACGCCCTGGTCTTGACCGTCGATCTGCCGGTCCAGGCCAAACGCGAGCGCGACATCCGCAACAAGTTCACGCTGCCTGTGAGGTACAGCGCGCGGAACATCCTGGACGGCGCGCTCCATCCGGCCTGGAGCCTGCAATGGCTGCAGAATGGCGGCTTGCCCAAGATGGGCTCCTGGGCCGCCTATGCCGGGCCGAACGCCAGCGCCGAGAAGGTCGCCGAATATATGCGCTCGCAGCAGCATACGCCCCAGAGCTGGGCCGATCTCGAAGCGTACCGCGCGCAATGGAAAGGCAAGCTCATCGTCAAAGGCCTGCAGCATCCGGACGACGCCCGCAAGGCGCTGGCCGTCGGCTGCGACGGGATCATCATCTCCAACCACGGCGGCCGCCAATTCGACCGCGGCCCGACGCCGCTCGAATCGTTGCCCGGCATGCGCGAAGCGGTCGGCGACAAGATGGCGGTGATGATCGACGGCGGCGTGCGCCGCGGCGCGGACATGGTTGCGGCGCTGGCGCATGGCGCGGACTACGTCTTTTCCGGCCGGGCGATCGTCTACGGCGTCGCCGCCGCCGGCCTGCCCGGCGCGCTGCGCGGGTTCGATATTCTCAAGGACGAGTTGAGACGTACGCTGGGGCAGATCGGGTTGACGCGCGTTGCGGATGTAAACGGCGAAATTTTGTGGCGGTAAGTCAGGGCCGCCGCGGCGAGGGAGAGGGGCCGTGCGAGCAATCCAGGAGCGACCCCGTCACGCCGAGACCACGCCATTCTGTCGCAGCGCCCGCAAAAATTTAGCCGCGAAATTTGCAAATTTTCGCCAAAGTCGCGGACTTTTTCTCCGGTCGCAGCGCTTTATCGAGCGCAATGATTTCAATGGGATCGGGAGGCTTTCGCATGCTTTGGCGCACGGCTGGACTGGCGACCGCTCTTTTCTTCTCCGCAACCGTCTCCGCCCTCGCTGTCGATTCCAACGCGCCGCCGCCGATCAAGGGACTGTGGCTGGCGACCGATTTTCCCTCGCTCACCTTGCATGCGGGCGGCGATGCGACGTTGCCGCTGACGCTCTATAGCTACGGCCTTGCGCCGCAGCGCACGAACCTTTCCATCGAAGGCGTTCCGGCCGACTGGAAGAGCGAGATCGACGGCGCCGGCAAGCCGGTGAAAGCAGCCTTCGTCGATTACGACGGCAAGGCGAACCTGTCGCTGAAGCTGACGATTCCGGCTTCGACCAAGCCGGGCGCTTATAACATCACGATCAAAGCCGCAGGCGAGGACGCGAATTCAGACCTGCCGATCGCCATCGATCTGCAGGCGCCGCTCGCCGCCAAGCTCACCGCGACGCCGCAATTGCCGACCTTGAAAGGCTCGCCGCATTCGTCGTTCGACTTCAAAGTCTCGGTCAAGAACGACAGTCCCGACGACATGCTGGTCAATCTCACGGCCGGAACGCCGCCCGGTTTCGAGGCGACGTTCAAGGAAGGCTACGGCTCGCAGGAGCTGACCAGCCTTCCGTTCAAGGCCGGCGAGAGCAAGGACGTGACCGTCTCGATCAAGCCGTCGCCGGACGCGAAGGCCGGCCAGTATCCGGTCCCGGTCGATTTCGTCGGCGACAAGGCCAAGACCGAGACCAAGCTGACCCTCGATATTGCCGGGCAGCCTGAACTTTCGTTGACCGGCCAGAACGATCTCTTGAGCGGCGCCGCCTATGCCGGCGATCAGACGAACTTCCCGCTCGTCCTGCGCAACACGGGCAGCGCGCCGGCGCGGAACATCGCCGTCAGCGCCTCGGAGCCGAGCGGCTGGAAAATTTCGTTCGAGCCGAAAGAGATCGCTGAACTCCCGGTCAATGGCGAAAGGAAGATCACCGCCCAGGTCACGCCGCCGGCCAAGGCGATCGACGGCGACTATATGATTTCGATGACCGCGTCGGGCGGCGGCCTGTCGCAATCGGTGAACTACCGCGTCACCGTCCTGACTTCGACCATGTGGGGCGTCGCCGGAATCGGCGTGATCGGCGTGGCCCTGCTCGTCCTGGTCGGCGCGGTGCGCAGGTTCGGTCGGCGATGAGCGAGCCGGTCGTCCTTACCGAGGCGCTGACCAAGCGCTACGGATCGACGCTGGCCGTCGACCGGCTCGACCTTGCGATCGAAGAAGGCGAAGTGTTCGGCCTGCTCGGGCCGAACGGCGCCGGCAAGACGACGACGATCCTGATGCTGCTCGGCCTGACCGAGCCGACATCGGGCTTCGCCCGCGTCGCCGGCTTCGATCCGTTACGCCAACCGCTCGAAGTCAAGCGCCGCGCCGGCTATATGCCGGACCAGCTCGGCTTCTATGACGATCTCTCCGGCGCCGCCAATCTGCGCTACATCGCGCGGCTCGTCGGCTTGCCGAACCGCGAGGCGGACGAGCGCATCAAGGCCGCGCTCGAGCGCGTGCGTCTCGCCGAGGCGGCGGAGAAGCCGGTCAAGACCTATTCGCGCGGCATGCGCCAGCGCCTCGCCATAGCCGAAATCCTGATGAAGCGGGCGAGCCTCGCCATTCTCGACGAGCCGACCAGCGGGCTTGATCCGCAATCGACGCGCGAGTTCCTCGACCTCATCCGTTCGCTCAAAGCCGACGGCGTCACGATCATGCTGTCGTCGCATCTGCTCGACCAGGTCCAATCGATCTGCGATCGCGTCGCCTTGTTCAGCCGCGGCAAGATCGGGCTGATGGGGAGGGTCAGCGATCTCTTGAGCGAGGTGCTCGGCGGCTCGCATGTGATCCGGGTCGAAGCGTCAGGCGCGGGGCTCGGCGAGGCTGTCGCCAAAGTGCCGGGCGTGACGCGGGTTCAGCGCGAGGACGGCCAGCTCGTCGTCGAGGCGAAGGGCGACCTGCGCAGCGACATTGCCCGCGCCGTGGTCGAGGCCGGCGGCGGCCTGACCATGATCGCGGCCGGCCACGCCAGTCTCGCCGACGTCTACGCCCGCTATTTCGAGGAGGTTCGCGATGCCGCGTGAAAGCTCCGCAACAGCCGCCCTGGATGCGGCGACGGTCGGGCGATCCGCCGTTTCGGTCGACAAGTCCGCGACGCGGCGCGAGGGCTCGGCTTTCGCCGGGCTCGGCGCAGTGACGATGAAGGAACTCGCCGACAACCTCGCCAGCGCCCGCATGCGGCTCTTGGAGCTGCTGGTCTTCGTCGCCGGAATCGGCGCGGTCTATGCGACGATCAGCGGCGTGAAAGCGACGATCAGCCAGGATCCGTTCGTCTTTCTCCGGCTGTTCACGACGTCGCACGACCCGCTGCCGTCCTTCGTCTCGTTTCTCGGCTTCTTGATCCCGATCGTCGCGATCGCGCTCGGCTTTGATTCGATCTCGAGCGAGTTCAATCGCCGTACGATGAGCCGCGTCCTGGCGCAGCCGATCTATCGGGACGCGCTGCTGTTCGGCAAATTCCTCGCCGGTCTGATCACGCTGGCGGTGATGCTCGTCGCGTTGTGGCTGCTGCTCACCGGCCTCGGCATTCTGCTGCTCGGCCTGCCGCCGAGCGGCGAAGAGGTATTGCGCGGCCTCGTCTTCCTCGGCGCGGCGATCGCCTATGGCGGCGTTTGGCTCGCCCTCGCCATGCTGCTGTCGGTCGCCTTCCGCTCGGCCGCGACCGCGGCGCTCGCCTGCCTCGCGATTTGGCTGCTCTTCGCCTTCTTCTGGCAGATGCTGGCGCCGTTCGTGACGCTATGGATCGCGCCGGTCAACCCGTTCGATCCCTACTCGCAGCTCCACGCGATCAATGTCGGCATGGCGATCGATCGCCTCTCGCCGAACCGGCTCTTCGCCGAATCGACCCTGGCCATTCTCGATCCGTCGACCAAAGCGCTCGGCCCCGTACTGTCGAGCGACATCGAGGGTATGATTACCGGCTCGCCGCTGCCTTTGGGCCAGAGCATGCTGCTGATCTGGCCGCAACTGACCGGGCTGTTGGCCGCCATGGTGGCGCTGTTCACGGTCGCCTATGTCTCGTTCCAGAGGCAAGAGGTGAGGGCGTGAGGCGAGGCAATTCACGATCGCCACCGCTTGGGTGGCGGTCCGCGGTTTGGCGCGATGCGCGCTTGCCTTTCTGGGCGAGCGCCGTAGTCTTTTCTGCTCGCCCTCCGAAGGACCGCCATGCCCAAGATCGTCGCAATCGAAACCGGCTTCTATCGCATTCCGCTGCCCGTCGTGCTGACCGACAGCACGCATGGCGAAATGCGCGCTTTCGAACTCAACACGATCCGAATACGCGACGCCGACGGCGCCGAGGGCGTCGGCTATACGTACACGGTCGGTCGCAACGGCGCGGCGGTCGACGCCGTGTTGACGCGCGAAATCGCCGAACTTTTCGCCGGCGAAGAGGCGGACGAGATCGAGCGGCTGTGGCGCAAAGCGTGGTGGGCCCTGCATTATGGCGGCCGCGGCGGCCCGACCGTGCTCGCCATCTCCGCCTTCGACATGGCGCTCTGGGACCTCAAGGCCAAGCGGGCGGATCTGCCGCTCTGGAATTTCCTCGGCGCCTTCGATCCGAACGTGCCGTGCTACGCCGGCGGGATCGACCTTGATCTGCCGCTCGATCAGCTTTTGCGCCAAACCGACGACAATCTCGCCAAGGGCTTTCGCGCGATCAAGATGAAGGTCGGCCGGAAGCGGCTCGCCGAAGACGTGGAGCGCGTCAAGGCGATGCGCGGCCATTTGGGCGACGGCTTTCCGCTGATGGCCGACGCCAACATGAAATGGTCGGTCGACGAGGCGATCCGCGCGGCGCGGGCGCTGCTGCCCTTCGATCTGACTTGGCTGGAAGAGCCGACCGAGCCCGAGGACGCCGAAGGGCATGCGCGCATCGTCCGCGAGGGCGGATTGCCGATCGCCGCCGGCGAAAATCTCCGCACCGTTGCGGAATTCAGGCATTACATCGCCTGCGGCGGCGTCACCTTTCCGGAACCGGACGTAACCAATTGCGGCGGCGTCACCGCTTTCATGAAAATCGCCCATCTCGCTGAAGCCTTCAATCTGCCGGTGACGAGCCACGGCGCGCACGACGTGACGGTGCATCTTCTCGCCGCCTGTCCCAATCGCAGCTATCTCGAGGCGCATGGCTTCGGGCTCGATCGCTACATCGCGGAGCCGCTGCGCATCGCGGAGGGTCGCGCCGTCGCGCCGAACCGGCCGGGTCACGGGATCGCTTTCGATTGGAAGGCGCTGGAAACGATTCGCGCGTGATGGGGTACGCACGCCGTCATTGCGAGGAGCGAAGCGACGAAGCAATCCAGTCGTAAGGTTCTGATCTACGAATGGATTGCTTCGCTTCGCTCGCAATGACGGTGTTTTGCTCGGTCGGCGCGAAGCAGACGCTCGGGAGGAATATGACCGAGACTTTCGACATCATCGTCGTCGGCGGCGGGTCGTCCGGCTGCGTGGTCGCGGCGCGGCTCGTAAAAGAAGCGCGCGCCCGCGTCCTCCTGCTCGAAGCCGGCCACTCTCACCGCCATCCATTGCTCGACATGCCGCCGGGCATCTTCAAGATGATCAACGGCAGCAAGTTCATGACCTACCACAAGACCGTCCCGCAGGAGCATCTCAACGGTCGCGCGCCTGACATTCCTCAGGCCAACGTGCTTGGCGGCGGCTCTTCGGTCAACGCTCAGGTCTATATGCGCGGCCGGCCCGCCGATTACGACGAATGGCAGGAGATTTTGCGCCGCGAGAACGACAATCCCGGCTGGGGTTGGAAAGACGTGCTGCCGCATTTCCGCGCGATGGAGGGCAATAACCGGCTGCATGACGAGCGCCATGGCGTCGACGGGCCGCTCCTCGTCTCCGATCCTGGCTATATCGACGACGTCTCGCGCTGGTTCGTGCAGAGCGTGCAGGCGCTTGGCGAACCCTTCAACCACGATTTCAACGGACCGAGCCAGCGTGGCGTCGGCTTCTATCAATTCATGAACCGCCGCGGCCGGCGCTCGAGCGCGGCTTACGCCTTTCTTGCGCCGCTCGAGCGCGATCCTCGCCTGACGATCCGCCTCAAATCCTCTGTCTGCCGGATCGATCTCGACAAAGGACGCGCCGTCGGGGTGACGTACCGAGACGCCGGCGGCGGCGAGAGACGGGCGGCGGCGGATGAAGTCATCGTCGCGGCGGGTTCTCTCGTCACGCCGAAACTGTTGATGCTGTCGGGAATCGGGCCGGCGGATCATCTGAAATCGCACGCAATCGCCTGCAAGGTCGATCTGCCCGGCGTCGGCGAGAACCTCATCGACCATCCCGAAGTCCCGATCGTGGCGATGGCGAACGGGCCGTACGGCTATTACCGCCAGGGCGTCGGTTGGCGGATGCTGCTCAACGGCGCGCATTTCAAGCTGTTCGGCGGCGGGCGGATCACCAGCGCCGGCGTCGAAGCCGGCGCCTTCGTCAATCCGGTCGCGCGCGACGGCGAGCCGACCATTCAGGCGTTCTGCGTGCCGATCGTCTATCTCGATCGCGATACGCTGGGCCTGGTCGAAGATACGTACGGCCTCACGGTGACGACGGTCGTCGTCAAGCCGAAATCGCGCGGCTATGTCCGGCTGCGCTCGGCCGATCCGAAGGCCATGCCGCTGGTCTCGCCGCATTTGCTCAAGGACCCGGACGATATGCGTATGATGGTCGAAGGCCAACGCTTCTTCCTGCGCGCCTTCCAGACCAGCCCGCTCAAGGAGCGGATCGCGCGGATCGGCATCCCCGACCCGAACGATCTCAGCGACGAGGCGCTGGCGAACCATTGCCGGCGTTTCGTCAAGACCAACTATCATCCGAGCGCGACCTGCCGAATGGGCGCCGGCGACGACCCGATGGCGGTCCTCGATTCGCGCCTGCGCGTACGCGGCGTCGAGCGGTTACGCGTCTGCGATCTTTCCGCCATGCCGAATATCAACGCCGGCAACACCAATGCGCCGGCGATGATGCTCGGCAGCCGCTGCGCCGAACTGATCATGGCGGACGGATCGATTGATGCGGGGCGAGGCGCTCGCGCCGACGCTGCACGCGAGGCGCTCTAAGCGGGCGGCGAGGCCGCGCGATCTCGCGCGCGCGGCCCGCGTGCGATCATGCGCCGGGGCGGCGCAATGGCGCGCTCGGCGCTCCAATAGCGGATGAGATGAAGGGTTTGGTCGAGCGGCGCAGGCCGTCCGAACAAGTATCCTTGGCCGAAGGCGCAACCCATATCCATCAAGGCGACCGCCTCCGTGGTCTCCTCGATCCCTTCGGCGACGACGGGGAGGTCGAGCGCGTCGGCGAGCTTAAGAACCATATTGATGATTTTTTGGGTCGGCGGATCATAGGCCATCGAACGCACGAAAGATTGCGCGAGCTTGATCTCCGTAACCGGCAATTTGGTCAGATAGGCGAGCGACGAATATCCAGTGCCGAAATCGTCGATCGAGGCGAGGACGCCGAGTTTGCGACAGGCCTCGAGACTCGCCGCCGCGCGATCCGGGTCTTTCATCAAGGCGCTTTCCGTCACCTCGACCTTGAATGTGTCCGAAGGGACGCCGCTCGAATTCAGCATTTGCGCGACTCGCGCCGCGAATGGCGTTTCGACGAGATCGGCGGCCGAGACATTGATGCTGAGGAAGAGATTTTCCGTCGAGGCGACATTGTGGAGCGCCGCCTCGGCCATCTGCGGAATGACCCTCGCGGCTTGTTCCAGGCACCAATTGGTGATCTCGACGATCAGGCCGCTCGCTTCGGCGAGGGGGATAAAATCGTCCGGCGGCAACAAGCCGCGTTGCGGATGGCGCCAGCGGGCCAGCGCCTCGAATCCGGCGAGACGTCGCGTGCCGAATCGAATGATCGGCTGGAAGTAAGGTACGAGCTCGCCCGCCTTCAGCGCTCGCTTCAAGTCGGCCTCGAGCGACAGCGCGTCGACCGCCGAGCGGAACCGCGGCGTCGCTCGCGGCCGCGCGACGAGGCGACCCCCATCGAGTTGCGCCAGCGCGGCGGCCGTCTGCAGATAGCGGTCGGCGATCAGCTCCATGCACATTCGCAGGGCCGGGTCGGCATTGGCCAGCCGACGCTCGATTTGCGATCGGGCGACGACCAGCAGGACGCAGTCGGTCGCGGCGCGCGCCGACGCCGTTCGCTTACCGGGAGCGATGAGCGCCGTTTCGCCGGCGATATCGCCCGGTCCGAGCCGGCTGAGACCAGCGGCGCCGGCATGCGCAGCGGTGATTTCGATTTCGCCGGTTTGAATGAGGTAGGCAGTGTCGCCGACGTCGCCTTCTGCAAAAAGCGTCGCGCCAGCCGGAAGCTCGATTCGATCCAACGAGTAACTCATTTCGAGTTCTCAATAGGAGAATGGAAAAGAGCTCATCTCAGAAAACTCTTAACGAATTTGCGTCATCACTTGGCGAATCCGCCCCGAGTCGTAAACGAGTCAAAGGAAGCGCCGGCCGCTCAAGCTTGGTCGCAGCGGATCATTGGCGCAAGCGGGCAGGGGATCTGCGCCTCGCGGACGACTACGATCGGATCGCGGCGAGAGCGGAGGAACGGGCGCGAGAAAGCTGCGCCGCCTCGGCGTCCGTGACGCATTAGCAAGGCCGCTTAGCCATATCGTCGAGCCGGCGGCCGCGGCCTCCGGAAATCAACTCGCCATCGCCTTGCGCAAATTCTCGTCGATCTTGTCGAGGAAACCGGTCGTCGAGAGCCATTTCTGCTCAGGCCCGACCAGCAGGGCAAGATCTTTGGTCATGTAGCCGGCTTCCACCGTATCGACGCAGACCTTCTCCAGGGTCGAAGCGAATTTCGCCAGCGCGTCGTTGCCGTCGAGCTTGGCGCGATGCGAAAGGCCGCGCGTCCAGGCGAAGATCGACGCGATCGAATTGGTCGATGTGTCGCGGCCTTTCTGATACTCGCGGTAATGGCGCGTGACCGTGCCATGGGCGGCCTCCGCCTCGACGATCTTGCCGTCCGGCGTCATCAGCACGCTCGTCATCAGGCCGAGCGAGCCATAGCCTTGCGCGACCGTGTCCGACTGCACGTCGCCGTCATAATTCTTGCATGCCCAGACATAGCCGCCCGACCATTTCAGCGCCGCCGCGACCATGTCGTCGATCAGCCGATGCTCGTAGGCGAGGCCGGCGGCCGTGAACTTGGCCTTGAACTCGTTGTCGTAGATTTCCTGGAAGATGTCCTTGAAGCGGCCGTCATAGGCCTTGAGGATCGTGTTCTTGGTCGAAAGATAGACCGGGAATTTGCGCATCAGGCCGTAGTTGAACGAGGCGCGGGCGAAGTCGCGGATCGATCCGTCGAGATTGTACATGCTCATCGCGACGCCGGCGTCGGGAAATTTGAACACTTCCTTCTCGATGACGGTCCCGTCCTCGCCCTCGAACTTGATCGTCAGGCGGCCTTTGCCCGGCACCTTGAAATCGGTCGCGCGATATTGGTCGCCATAGGCGTGGCGGCCGATGACGATCGGCTGCGTCCAGCTCGGCACGAGGCGCGGCACATTCTTGCAGATGATCGGCTCGCGGAAGATGACGCCGCCCAAAATGTTGCGGATCGTGCCGTTCGGGCTCTTCCACATCTCCTTCAGATTGAACTCTTTGACCCGCGCTTCGTCGGGCGTGATCGTCGCGCATTTGACGCCGACGCCGTACGTCTTGATCGCTTCGGCGGCGTCGACCGTGACCTTGTCGTTGGTGGCGTCGCGATGCTCGACGCCGAGATCGAAATATTTCAGCTCGATATCGAGATAGGGATGGATCAGCTTGTCGCGGATCAAGGACCAGATGATGCGGGTCATCTCGTCGCCGTCGAGTTCGACAACCGGATTCTTGACCTTGATCTTGTCCATCGAGAAATACCCGCTGTTCCAAGCGACTTCATCGCCGCGCTGGCCGCGCTATAGCATCGGCGTGGGGCGAGGCAAAGCCGGCGAAGCAAAGCCGGCGCGGCGCGCCGCTCTTGGTCGGCGCCTCATTCGAGGGCGCCGCGATCGGCTCGCGATGCGCTCGATCGAGGCGGCGGCGATGCGCGCCGCCCGACGGATTTGAACTATCGGGGCCCGGCCAGACCGCTCGCGCTGACGGGCTTGACCGCATCGGCCATCGTCGCGCCTTGGCGGATTTCACCCGCGCCGTCGAGCGGCTCGCTGAGGCCCGCCATCGGCGCGCGCGATGCTTCGCTAGACTAGTAGCCGACCGTGAACCGCCGGCGCGAATGGGCCGGCTTCTCCAGCTCGTCGACCATGGCGATAGCGTAGTCCTCGGCGGAAATGTTGCTGCCCTTGTCATGGGTCAACAATTGATCACCGCCGAGCCGGAACTTGCCTGTGCGCTCGCCTGGCGCGATCACGGCGGAGGGCGACAGGAAGGTCCAGTCGAGCGCTTTCTCCTCGCGCAAGAGGCCGAGGAAATCGGCGCCGGCCTGGGCCTCGGCTTTGTACTGCGCCGGAAATTGCGGCGTGTCGATCAGCTTGACGCCGGGCGCGACTTCGAGGCTGCCGGCGCCGCCGACGACGAGATAGCGCGGGACACCCGACGCCTTGACCGCGGCGAGGAGCTTTTTGGGGTCGCTGTCGAGGAAATGCACCGCGCTGATCACGGCGTCATGGCCCCTCAGCAGCTCGGCCAAGCCCTTCTCGTCGAAAACGTCGCCCTTTTTGGCCGCGACGTTCGGCAAGGCCGGAACTTTCTCGGGGCGCCGGACGATGGCGGTGACCTGATGGCCCCGGCGGTTGAGCTCGGCGAGCAGGCGCGAGCCGATCATGCCGGTGGCGCCGATAAGGGCGACTTTCATTTGTCCTCCATTGCGTGGTATAGAATAGATACCAGATGCCAATTTGAACATGAGCTGTAAAGAAGGAACCAGGAGGTCATCTGGTCACTTCGGCGAAACCGCCCGGATCGCAAATGAAAATCCCCAATCCTTACGACGCCAATTGCCCGACCCGCATGATTCTCGACCGGATCGGCGACAAATGGGCGGTGCTCGTGCTCGGCCTGGTCGAGCACGAGCCGCGCCGGTTCAACGAATTGCGCCGCAGCATCGACGGCTTGTCGCAGAAGATGCTGTCGCAGACGCTGAAGAGCTTGGAGCGCGACGGCCTGGTCCAGCGCCGCGCCTTCGCCACCGTGCCGGTGACGGTCGAATATTCGATCACGCCGCTCGGCCTAACCCTGGCCGCGACGGTCAATGCGCTGCGCCTCTGGGCGGAGAAGCATATCGGCGACGTGCTCGCTGCGCAGAAAAGGTACGACGCAAAAGCGGCCTAGGCAGGCTGCTTCTCAAAATTCAAAGGCCGCTTGAAGCGGCGCGGCGGGCTGCGCCGGCGCGCCCTCCAATTCCAGCATGCGCCGCTTCGTCGTCGCGCCGCCAGGCGCAGAGAAGCCGCCGAGCTTGCCGCCGGCGGCGAGGACGCGGTGGCAGGGGATGATCAGCGGGACAGGATTTTTCGCCATCGCCTCGCCGACGTCGCGCGCCGCTTCGCGGCCGGCGCCGAGCTGTTTGGCCAGAGCGCCGTAAGTCGTGGTTTGACCCCAGCCGATCTCGCGGGCGGCGGCGTAGATGCGTCGGAAGAATTCGCCCTGACCGCCGAGATCGATCCTGACCTTCGAAAAATCGGTCCGCTCGCCCGCGAAATAGCGGGTCGCGGCGGCGATCGTCGCGGCGATTTCGGGCGGCGGCGCGCTAGGCTCTGCGTCGGGCAGACGCCGCCGCAGCAGACGCTCGGCCGCCTCCGCGCTTTTCGTCGGCAGTTGGAAACGCGCCACGCCCGCCTCTGTCCAGGCGATCGCGCAAAAGTCTCCGGCCGTTTCGAAGACGGCGTAATGTGAATCGGCTTGGCTCATCGGACGCTGTCCAAAATCTCGGTCGGCTGACGGAGATTTCGGGAGCGGCGGGCCAAATTCAATCCGATTCTTGCTGGCGGATTATCGCGATCAGGCGGCGCCCCGGATCTTACGCCCCGGCGGCGCCGGACCCGTCCTTCTTGTCGGCCGACCCCTCGCTGCGCTCGGCGATGCGGGCCGACTTGCCGCGGCGGTCGCGCAAATAATAGAGCTTGGCGCGACGCACTTTGCCGCGGCGCAGCACCTTCACCGAATCGATCATCGGCGAATAGATCGGAAAGACGCGCTCGACGCCCTCGCCATAGGAAATCTTGCGGACCGTGAAGCTCTCGTTCAGGCCGCCGCCGCTGCGCGCGATGCAGACGCCTTCATAGGCCTGAACGCGGGTGCGCTCGCCTTCCTTGACCTTGACGTTGACGACTACGGTGTCGCCCGGCTGAAAGGCCGGCACTTTTGCGGTCTGGGCCAGCTTGGCGGCCTGCTCGGCCTCCAGCGTCTCGATGACGTTCATTTTCAAACTCCTGCCGTGACGCTGAAGCTCTTGGCGATAAAGCTCTGAACAACAAGCTTTTCAAGCAAGATTACAGCGGAGCGCTTCGGCGCGCTGTTTTCAGTTGAGGCGCGGCTCATACACCGGCGGCGCGGGATTGTCGAGCCGAAGCGCCGACCCCTGGCGGGGCGAGGGTAAAGATCGCCCTGAGGTGGTTGCAATGAAACGAAACTCTCCGATCGGCAATTTTACATCGGAGTTCGAATTGCGCCGGGGTCGCTTGTAAAGCAACCGCGCTGGGCAGGTCCTTGCCACAATGTTACTTGACGCTGATTATCCGCGGGCTTTTTGTTCAAACCAGCTTCTCCTCAACTGTCGATCATGGAGCGATAACGTGACCGCCACCCGCAACGACGCGCCGAAATCGACACGGCGCCGCGTCCTCATCGCTCTGTCGCTGGCGTTCGGCCTCGGCCTTGCTGCGGGCGCATCGGCCCCCGCTTTCGCCCAAGCCAGCGTGCCCATCGAGCAATTGATGGCGGCCCAGCCTTTGCCGGATATCGTTCAAGGCAAAGCGGACGCGCCCGTCACGATCGTCGAATACGCCTCGATGACCTGCACCCACTGCGCCGCCTTTCACGCCGAAACCTGGCCGCAACTGAAGGCGAAATATATCGACACCGGCAAGGCGAAGTTCATCCTGCGCGAATTCCCGCTCGATCCGCTCGCCGCCGCCGCCTTCATGCTGGCGCGCTGCGCCGGACCAGAAAAACGCAATGCGATCGTCGACCTGCTCTTCGACAAGCAGAAGGATTGGGCCTTCGTCGACAAGCCGCTCGAAGCGCTCGCTGCAACCGTCAAGCAGGCGGGCATTTCGCAGAGCGACTTCGAATCCTGCCTCAACAACCAGAAGCTCTATGAAGAGGTCAATCAAGAGCGCGACAACGCGGCCAAGACTTTCCACGTCGACGCGACGCCGACTTTCTTCATCAACGGCAAGAGGCTGAGCGGCGAAATGCCGATCGCCGATTTCGACAAGGCGATCGAACCCCTGTTGAAATGATTGGGGCTTTCCGCTTCGTTTCGCACAGATTTTGGCTCGCGCGGCCTTGATTCGCGGCTGCTAATCGTGCCCCGTAGCGAGCGTCGACCGCATTTGAGTCGAGTCGGCGCGAGAATTTTGAAAAGCAGGATGATTTGAATTGATGCTTGAGCTGCGCTTCTCAAAGAGGCTCGTCCGTTCCGCTTTCGCGGGATCGACAGGAGCCGCGACGCGAGACGCGCGATGAAGTTCGAAAGGCTGCGCCTCGCCGGCTTCAAGTCCTTTTGCGAGACGACGGATTTCAAGATCGAGCCGGGCCTGACCGGGATCGTCGGGCCGAATGGCTGCGGCAAGTCCAATCTCGTCGAAGCCTTGCGCTGGGTGATGGGCGAGAATTCCTACAAGAACATGCGCGCCTCCGGCATGGAGGACGTGATCTTTTCCGGCAGCGGCGCCCGGCCGGCGCGCAACATGGCCGAAGTGGGCTTGGTCCTGGACAATTCCGACCGCCGGGCGCCGGCGGCGTTCAACGACGCGGACACGATCGAGGTGACCCGCCGCATCGAGCGCGAGGCGGGCTCGACCTATCGGGTCAACGGCCGTGAAGTCCGCGCTCGCGACGTTCAGCTGCTTTTCGCCGATGCGTCCACCGGCGCGCGTTCGCCCGCTTTGGTTCGGCAGGGCCAGATCGGCGAGATCATCGCCGCCAAGCCGCAGGCGCGGCGGCTCATTCTCGAAGAGGCGGCCGGCGTCTCCGGCCTCCATTCGCGCCGCCATGAGGCGGAGCTGCGCCTCAAAGGAGCGGAAGAGAATCTCGCCCGGCTCGAAGACGTGATGGCGCAGATCGAGCAGCAGATCGAGAGCCTCAAGCGCCAGGCCCGGCAAGCGACGCGCTACAAGAACCTCGCCGCCGAGATCCGCCGGCATCAGGCTCTGGCGCTGCACATTTCTTGGCGCGACGAGGGGCGGCGCTTCGCCGACGCGCAGCGCAAGCTGGAGGCGGACACGCGCGAAGTCGCCGAGCGCACCGCCGACCAGGCCGAGACGGCGAAAAACCAGGCGATCGCCGCTGCGGCGCTGCCGCCTTTGCGCGACGAAGAGGCGCGGGCTGGCGCGGCTCTGCATCGGCTGGTCTTGGCGCGCGAAGCGTTGGACGGCGAAGAGCGCCGCGCCAAGGAGCGCGTCGCCGAATTGGAGCGCCGGGTCGCTCAATTGGCGCAGGACGCCGCCCGCGAAACCGCGCTGATCGAGGACGCCGCCGCTTCGCTCGAGCGCCTGGGCCAAGAAGACGCCGCCCTTGTCGAGGCGCAGGGCGCGAGCGAGGCCGCGCGCGCGACGGCGGCGGAACGGCTCGCCGAGGCCGAGCAGGTTCTCGCCGCCGCCGAGGCGCGCCTCGCCGAAGCCCAGGCGGCTTTGTCGGATATCAACGCGCGGCGCAACGCGCTGTCGACGGCTTTGGCCGAAGAGACGCGTCGCCTCGCCCGGTTCGAGGCCGAATGCGCTTCGATCGCCCAGGAGCGCGAAAAGCTCGTCGCCGAAGCCGGATCTTTCAGCGATCAGAACCAAGACGCCGCCGCGCTCGAGGAGCTCAATGCGCGGCTCGCCGAGGCCGAAGCCCAGGCGCTCGCCGCTGAGGCCGCCCATGCCGAGGCGCGCGATGCGGAGGCGCGCAGTCGCGGGCCGTTGAACGAGGCCGAACGCCACGCGCAGCGGCTCGAGACCGAAGCGCGCACCTTGATGAAGCTGCTCGGCTCGGATTCGGGCGGCCTATGGCCGCCGGTCGTGGAATCGCTGTCGGTCGAGAAGGGTTACGAGGCCGCGCTTGGCGCGGCGTTGGGCGATGATCTCGACGCCTCGACCAACACGTCCGCGCCGGCGCATTGGACCGAGATCGACGGCGAGTTCGCGCCGCAGCCGCTCCCGCCCGGCGTGCAATCGCTGGGCAGTCTGGTCAAGGCGCCGCCAGCTCTGCAGCGCCGGCTGTCGCAGATCGGCGTGGTGCTGCGCGGCGAAGGCCGGGTGCTATTGCCGCTGCTGAAGCCCGGCCAGAGGCTCGTCTCGAAAGAAGGCGATCTCTGGCGCTGGGACGGCTTCGTCTCCGCGGCCGAAGCGCCGACGCCGGCGGCGCGGCGCTTGGCCGAAAAGAACCGGCTCGGCGATCTCACCCGCGACGCCGAGGCTGCGCGCCAGGCTGCGGAGGCGCTGAAGGTCCAAGCCGCGGCGGCGCAGACGGCCCTGCGCGAAGCGGCAGCGGCCGAGCAGGCGGCGCGCCAGGCGGCGCGCGAGGCGCGCCGCCTGGTCGACGCGGCGCGCGAGCGGCTCGCCGCTTTGGAGCGTCGTCGCGCGCAGACCGCAGCGCGCCTCTCCGCCCTTGAAGAGGCGGCGTCCCGAGCCAGCGCGTCGCGCGACGAGGCGGCGGCGCGAAAAGCGGAGGCCGAGGCGGCTCTGGCGGGCCTGGTCGCGACCGATCAACTCGCTCTGGAGCTGGAGCGCGCGCGCGGCGAGGCGACGCAAGCCCGGGCCGAATGCGCCGAGGCCCGCGCCGCCTCGCAGACGCTCGCCCGGGAAGCGGCCGCCCGCGAGGCGCGGCGCAAAGCGATCGCCGAAGATCAAGCCTCCTGGAGCGAGCGCCGCCAGCGCGCCGAAGCGCAGATCGCCGAGTTTGCGGCGCGCCAAGACGAAGCCAAGAGCGAGCTTGAAAGCCTCGCCGACGCGCCGGCCGCCTTCCTGCAGCGCCGCCGCGCCCTGATCGGCGAGATCGACGCCGCCGAACAATCGCGCAAGAAAGCGAGCGACGCTCGCGTCGCCGCCGAGACCGCGCTCGCCGAAGCCGATCGAGCCGCCAAGGCGGCGCTGGAGGCGATGAGCGCGGCGCGCGAAGCCCGGGCTGCTTCCGAAGAACGGCTGGAAGGGGCGCGCCAGCGCCGCGAGGCGCTGCTCCATTCGATCGCCGCCGATCTCGAGATCGAGCCGCAGGCGCTGGCCGGCCTCGCCGGCCTGAAGGCTGACGATGAGCCGCCCGAACTGGCGCAGGTCGAGCGCAAGCTCGAGAATCTGAAACAGGAGCGCGAGCGGCTCGGCGCGGTCAATTTGCGCGCTGACGAGGAGCTCGTCGAAGTCGAGGCCAGCCGCACGCGGCTCGTCGCCGAACGCGACGATCTGGTCGAGGCGATCAAGCGCCTGCGCGTCGCGATCGGCAGCCTGAACAAGGAGGGCCGCGAACGGCTCGTCGCCGCCTTCGACGTCGTCAACAAGCATTTTGGCGAATTATTCGCGACGCTGTTCGAAGGCGGTTCGGCCCATCTGCAGCTTATCGAGTCGGACGATCCGCTCGAAGCGGGGCTCGAACTGATCGCGCGCCCGCCGGGCAAGAAGCCGCAGACCTTGACTCTGCTCTCCGGCGGCGAGCAGGCGCTGACCGCGATGTCGCTGATCTTCGCCGTCTTCTTGACCAACCCGTCGCCGATCTGCGTGCTCGACGAAGTCGACGCGCCGCTCGATGATTCCAATGTCGAGCGCTTCTGCGATCTGCTCGATGAAATGCGCAAGCGCTCCGACACCCGCTTCGTGACGATCACGCACAATCCGATCACCATGGCGCGGATGGATCGGCTGTTCGGCGTGACCATGGCCGAGCGCGGCGTCAGCCAGCTCGTCTCGGTGGACCTCGCCGAGGCGGAGCGGTTTCTGGAGGCGAGCTGAGTTACGCTCTCGGTCGCCTGTTAGGCGACGCCGCCAGAGAACCGAACGGCGCGGAAGCGTCGCAGCGCTTCGTTCAAACTTAACGCGCCTGGACGCTTCCGACGCACAGGCGCCGCCGCGCTGTCTCTCAATGCGTTCCCCGCGTCAGCCCCTGCACGAAATACCGGTTGAGCAGCAGCGCGATGGCGACGATCGGCAATGTGGAGAAATGCGCCAGCGCGCCGAGCGTGCCCCAGGAAATGTCTTTGGTGCCATACGCGGTGAGCAGCGCGACCGAAATCGGCTTGCTCTCGGCGCGGGTCAGGAAGGACGAATAAAGGAAATCGTTCCAGGCGAACATGACGCAGAGCAAGGCGCTCGCCACCAGGCCGGGCTTGACCAGCGGCAGGGCGACACGCAGGAAGCCGCCCGGCAGGCTGCAGCCGTCGACAAGCGCCGCCTCTTCGAGTTCTCGCGGCAAAGTACGAAAATATGAGAACATCATCCAGACGACAAAGGCGGTGTTGAGCGTCGCGTCGATGAGGATGACGGCGCCCCAGGTTCCGAGCAGGCCGATATCGCGCATCATCAGGTAGAAGGGCAGCAGCGTCGCGACCGGCGGCACGGTGCGCACCGCAAGAAAGAAATAGGCCAGACCGATCGCCCATTTGCTCCGCGCCCGCGCCAGCGCGTAGCCGGCCGGCGCGCCGATCAGGAGCGACAAAGCCGTCGCGCCGAGGCTGATGATCAGGCTGCTCTCGATGAGGCGAGCCAAATCGAAATAGCGAAACACGTTGACGAAGTTCGTCAGGGTCGGCGTGAAGGAGAGAGTCGGCGGGATGTTGAAAATGTCGCGCGCCGGCTTGTACGCGGTCGAAATCAGCCAAGCGATCGGCGCCAGAAAGACGGCGAGGATGACCGCGAGCGCGGCGCGTTCGGCGAGCAGCGCCGAGGCGGAAGGTTCGCGGCTCATGACGCGTTCGCCTCTTTATCCGCCCGTCGCACCAGCAGGATGAAAGCCACGGAAAAAATCGCGATGCAGACGATCATCAGGTTGGCGACCGCCGAGGCGAAGCCGATATTGAAGAATTCGAGGCCCTGCTTGACGGCGTAGATCATCAGGACATTGGTCGCGTCCGCCGGCCCGCCATTGGTGGTCGAAAAGACGATATCGAAGATGCGGAACGCGTCCATGGTCCGCAGGACGAGCGCCAGGAACACGGCCGGCCGCAGCATCGGCAGAATGACCAATCGCAAGCGTTGGAGCGCATTGGCGCCGTCGACTTCCGCCGCCTCCAGCGCTTCGCTCGGCAGCGACTTGAGTCCGGCAAGGAGGATCAGCGCCATGAACGGCGTCCATTGCCAAGCGTCGACGGCGATCAGGGTCGGAAGCGCCGTGTTTGGATCGCCGAGCAGGCCGCGCGGCCCGGAAAGGCCGAAAGAGGCGAGATAATAGCCGATCAAGCCGTAATCCGGCGCCAGCAGCGCGCGGAAGATCAAGCCGACAGCGATGGGCGTTACGGTCACGGGAATGAGCAGAAGCGCGAGGCAGGCGCGCTGAAAGGCGCTGTCGCGCCAAAGCAGCAACGCAAGGCCGAGGCCGAGGCCAAACTCGACCGCGACAGCGGCGACGGTGAAGATGGCCGTCGTTTCGATCGAGGCGCGGGCAGCTTCGTTCGCCCAAAGCGCGCTGTAATTGCCGAAGCCGACAAAGGCGGTCCGCGCCGGCCGCAAAAGATTGTAGTCGTAAAAACTATAGGCGACGCCGCGGGCCAGGGGCCAGATCGCGACGAGCAGCACATAGATCAGCGCCGGCGCGCCGAGCAGGACGAGAAAGGCTTGCCGCCGGCGATGGAAGGGGAGCCGGACTCGCGCCGGAACGAGCGCGGCCGGACTCAAGGTCCGGCCGCTGGCCTTGTCAGGACGCGATTCGACGATAGCCAATCGGACCAGTCCTTCCTCAGAAGAGTTTCACCGCTTCCGCCTGCGCGTCGTCGAGCGCCTTCTTTGGATCCGCATGGCCGATCAACACGGCGTTGACCGCCGTGCCGAGCAGGTCCTGGATTTGCGGATATTGCGGAATGCGCGGGCGGTATTCGCCGTCGCCGTTCTTGAACACTTCGTCGATCACCGGCAGGAACGGAAACTTCGCCAGGAGCTCGGGATCGTGCGTCTCGCTGATCCGCAAATAGCTGCCGGCCCCCATGAGGTTGAACTGCTTATGCACGGCCGGGCTGGTCAGCCACTTGATCCACAGCCACGCCGCCTCTTTGTGCTTTTCGTCGATGTCGGCGTTGATCGACATGCCCCAGCCGCCGACGCCGTATTTCTTCGGCACGCCCTTGCCGGTCGGCGCGACCGTGATCGCGACTTTGCCGACGACCTTGGACTTGTCCGGATCGAAATAGCCGGGCGCGCCGATCGACCAGGTCTGCATCTGCGCGGCGAGACCTTGGCGGAAGCTCTCCTCGCGGCCGCCCCAATCGAAATCGGCCGCGCCGGGCGGCGCGCATTTGTCGAAGAGGTCCTTATAGACGGTGAGGCTCTTGATGTTCGCGGCCGAGTTCAAGGCAGGCTTCCCGTCCGCGCCGAGAATCGAGCCGCCCATCTCGTTGTTGTACTGCATCCAGTCCTGCGCCACGGCGGGGCCTTTCTGGCCATTGGCGACGAAGCCGTAATGTTTGGGCGGATCGGTGAGCTTATAGGCGTTGGCGACCATGTCCTCCATCGTCTCCGGCGGCTTCAATCCCGCCGCCGCGTAGAGATCGGTACGATAGGCCAGAACATTGGCGTAGCCGGCGAAAGGAAAGGCGACCTGCTTGCCTTTGAAATTGCCGAGCGCCGACATGAGGACCGGATAGATGTCGTCCGGCTTGATCTCGGCGGCGTCGCGCTTGATCAAGTCGCTGAGCTCGACCGTATAGCCGCCTTCGGCGAATTGTCCGGCCCAGACGATGTCCATGGTCGCGAGATCATAGCCCTTCGTGTGGCCGACGAAATCGGCGGTGACTTTGCTGAGCAGCTCGGGATAGCTGAGAATATCGACCTTTACAGTGATCCCGGTCGCTTCTTTGAACTTCGGCGCGAGATCGGCCATCACGGTGGCGAATTGATCGTTCTGCGAAGCAAGCGTCAGCGTGACTCCGTCATACGGCTTGTCCGCCGCGCGCGCCCCGGTGAAAGCGGCAAAGGACATAGCCGCGGCGATCCCCAACATTCGGCGCGTTTTCATCGACCCTCTCCTACTTTCGCGAGAGTTGGCAAAGCGTAGGATCGTGCATAGAATGCACGCTCTCGGCGAGAGAAGATGGCGCGTTTCCAAAGCGATGTCTACATGGTTGGCGAGCGGCGGAGGCGAATTCATCGAGCGCGGGGCGCCGTTTTCTTCCGCACCCGGGCGATCGTGTTCGACGGTCGCGCCTCTTGATGTTCGCTTCCAGGTTTGGAGCCAAGGCACGCCGCTTGTTTATGATGGAGGAGCAGAATGACGGCAGCGCTCCGTTCCGACGCGTTGACGCCTCTCGGAGGCGAAGTCGAGCTTGAACGCCTGCTCGGCGAGTCGCGCGAGTTCAGCGCGGAATTTCCGCTCTTTCTCGCCAATCATCTGCCGATGGTCCTGATCGCGATGCACCGACTCGGCGGCTCCGACGAAAGGCTGGCCGAGTACTTCGCCACCTATCGAGACATGAACCGCCTCTGCGCGCCGCCGCCGTCGGTTGCGCCGATCGCGCGCGAGACTTGGACGGAGGCGCTCGGCGCACGCGAGCGCGAGACCGATTACCGCGCCTTCTTCCAGGGCGAAGTCGCCCGGCTCGGCGCGCGCGGGGCGGTCTCGCTCTATCTTCCGGCGCTTCTGCCCGGCGTCGCCGCGAGCGCGACGCATGGGCTGATGCGGCTCGCTTATGGCGCGATGCGCGGCGACGACGCCGAGATCGCAACCGCGCTCGGCTATTGGGCGGCGACGTACCTCGAGCTTGGCCGCGCGACCGGCGCGCCGCCGATCACCGATGATCCGGTCGAGGTCCTCGTCCGAATGCGGCCGATCGAGACGTTCCGTCATGTGACGACCGAGCTTGACCTGCTCTGGCATTTCATGCGCGCCATCGCGCAGAAACCGGAATTCGCGCCGATCGTCGACTGGCTGGCGATCAGGCCAGACACGTATCAGCGGGTTAGAAAGGCTTCGCTCGCGCTTTACGCCGGAACGATGGACTTTTGCGCGTTGCACGCCCTGACCGGGTGCCATTGGCTGCGGCTGATCGCGCCGCTGACGCCTGATCCCGACCTCGCCTTGCGCTATTTCTGGCAGTCGATCGCCGCTCTCTATCCCAAGATCGGCTTTCCCGACCTGCCCGACGCCGAGACGCTCGAAGCCTGGCGCCGCGCGCCTTGCCCCGATTGGGAGGAGATCGCCGCCGCCGCGGTCAAATCGGACGACGAGCACGATCTCAGCCTGACCTTTTCCGCGCGCGAGGAGGGCCGTCTCTATGGCGACCGCCTGTATCAGGTCGTCGCCGCGCGCCGGCTGAATTTGATCGCGTGACAGCGCTGATCCTCGCCAACGCGACGCTGCACGATTGCGGCCGCGCCGATCTGCGGATCGAGAACGGCCGCATCGCCGAGATCGCGGCCGGCCTCGAAGCCGCGCCAGGCGCCGAACGGATCGACCTCGGCGGCGCTTTGCTCGTCCCCGGCTTCGTCGACGGCCATATCCATCTCGACAAGACGCTGCTCGGCCTGCCGTTCCAGCCGCATCGTCGCGGCGAAACCGTCGCCGAACGCATCGCGCGCGAGAGGGAGCTGCGGCGAGAACTGCCCGGTTCGGTCGACGAGCGGGCGCGCCATTTGATTGAACAGGTCGTCGGCTTTGGCACGACCGCTTTGCGCAGCCATGTCGATATCGACAGCGAGGTCGGGCTTTCCGGTCTGCATGCTCTGCTCAGGGTGCGAGAATCGGCGCGCGAGCTGATCGACATTCAGATCGTCGCGTTTCCGCAAAGCGGGATCATCGCCGAGCCCGGCGTCAAAGACCTGCTCGATCAGGCGATCCGCGACGGCGCCGATCTCGTCGGCGGGCTTGATCCGGCGGGCATCGACAACGACGTGACCGGCCAGCTGGACGCGATCTTCGCGATCGCCGAGCATCATGGCGTCGGCCTCGACATTCATCTCCATGACCCTGGTCCGCTCGGCTGCTTCGAGCTTCGCCAGATCGCGATGCGCGCCGCCGCTCTCGGCCTCAAAGGCCGCGTCGCGGTCAGCCACGCCTTCGCCCTCGGCGCGGTCGACGACGCCGAATTCGGCCGCACCGCCGAGGCTTTGGCCGCCGCCGACGTCGCGATCATGACCAACGGGCCTGGACCCGTGCCGATGCCGCCGGTCAAGCGGCTCGTCGCGGCTGGGGTGAGGGTATTTGCGGGCTCGGACAACATCCGCGACGCCTGGTCGCCCTACGGGAACGGCGACATGCTGGAGCGCGCGATGATGATCGGCTACCGCCAAGGCTTTCTCGCCGACGCCGATCTGGCGCTCGCCTTTAGCTTGGCGACGACCGCCGCCGCGCGCGAACTCGGCCTCGCCGATTACGGACTGAGAGTCGGCGCCGCGGCTGATCTCGTCGGTATTCCCACAGCGTCTATTCCTGAAGCCGTCGCCTTGCATCCGCCGCGCGCGCTGGTGATGAAGCGCGGCCACGTCCTGGCGCTGCACGAACCGCCTCGCCCCGCGAAGCGGCGCGAGGGGAGTTAATCCATCCGTACTCCGCCGGTCACGTTGATCCCTTGCCCGGTCATGAACCGCGCCGCGTCCGTCGCGAGGAACACGACCACGTCGGCGACGTCCTCCGGCTCTTCGATACGACCCATCGGCGTCAGCGAGACGTATTCCGCCCGCACCGCCTCGGGCGTCATGCCGCGCAACTCCCCCTCCCAGACGATTTCGCGCTCCTGCATCGAAGTTCGCACGAAGCCCGGGCAGACGGCGTTGACCCTGATCCCATGCGGGGCCATCTCGCGGGCGAGCGCTTGGGTCCAGCCGAGCACGGCGAATTTGCTCGCCGAATAATGGGCGAGCAGGGGCGCGCCGACCTTGCCGGCGAGCGACGCTGTGTTGACGATGGTCCCGGCGCGCTTCTCAGCGAAGAAATGCCGGCAGGCGATCTGGTTGCTCAGGAAAATTCCGCGCGCATTGACGGCGAAGTTGAAGTCCCAATCCTCGTCGGTGATGTCGATCGCGGGTCGCATGGTCGAGACGCCGGCATTGGCGGCGAGAATGTCGAGGCCGCCGAAATGGGCGATGGCTTTGGCGAAGGCGCTCTCGGTCGACGCGCGCTCGCGCACGTCAATGGCGAAGGCCGCCGCCGCTTCGCCGATCTCGCCGGCCAGGGCCTGCGCGGCGGGAAGGTCCGAATCGGCGATGGCGACCCGGGCGCCGGCGCGCGCAAAGGCCCGCACGATCGCCGCGCCGATGCCCCGAGCGCCGCCCGTCACCAGCGCCCGTCGGCCCGCAATGTCAAAGATTCCAGCCATACGCCCTCCGCTTTTGTGCGTGAGCGGCGAAGTTAACCCATCCGCGCTCTCGACGCGACGATTTTGATCGGTTACGATCGGAAACGCACAAATGGGATGTTCAATGTGAACAGAGAGGCCGCGTCCTCATTCCCCGAATCTGATTTCGCCCTGCGCCGGCTGCCAGCCGGGGCGCGGCATGCGCGCATCCTCGAACTGGTCGAACGGCACGGCTTCGTCTCGGTCGCCGACATCGCCGCGAGCTTTTCGGTCTCGGACATGACGATCCGCCGCGACCTCGGCGCGCTCGAAGAGAAGGGCATGGTGGTGCGCACCCATGGCGGCGCGGTCGGGGTTGGGCGGCGCGAAGTATTCGACGCGGCGGAGCCGGCCTTTTCGAGTCGCCGACGCCAGAACGCGACCGCCAAGACAGCGATCGCTCGCGCCGCCGCCAAGCTGATCGGCCCGCGCGAATCGATCGGTCTCGACGTCGGCACCTCGATCCTCGCTCTCGCCGAAGAAATCGCGTCGCGGAGCGACGTGACCGTGTTCACCAGCAATCTTTACGCGGCGGCTGTGCTCGGACGGCGGAGCTGTCCGGTCCATGTGCTGGGCGGCCTGGTGCGGGGGCCGGAACTTTCCGTGGTCGGCGCCAATCCGCGCGAGCAGATCCGGCACTTCTATGTCGACAAGCTGTTCCTCGGCGTGTCGGGCGTGATCGAGGACGGCTTCTTCGACTATTCGCCCGAAGACACCGAGATCAAGCGCGCCTTTATCGAGCAGGCCAGCGAAGTGATCGTCCTATGCGACGCGTCGAAATTCGACCATCGCTCGGTGTCGAAAATCTGCGGACTCGATCAGGTCGCAGTCTTGGTGACCGAGCGGCCGCCGCCTTCTCATCTCGCCGAGGCGCTGTCGCGCGCCAAGGTCGATGTCATCGTCTGCGAATTCGCATCATCGTCGGCGCTCGCCTGACGCAAGCTTCCAAAGGATGTCGCATGCCTTTCGAGTTTTTCCGCGGCCGGCGCAAAGTCGTGGTCGCGATGGCCCATATCGGCGCTTTACCGGGAACGCCGCTCTATGACGCGGCGGGCGGGGTGTCGCGGCTGATCGACAATGTCGCGCGCGACGTCGAGAACCTGCAGGAAGGCGGCGTCGATGCGATCATGTTCGGCAACGAGAACGATCGGCCTTATCGCTTCGCCGCGTCGCCCGAGGGCGTCGCCGCCATGACCGCGGTGGTTACGGCGCTGAAGCCGATGCTGAAAGTTCCGTTCGGCGTGAACTATCTGTGGGACCCGGTCGCGACCGTCGCCATCGCCTGCGCCACAGGCGCCGTTTTCGCCCGCGAAATCTTCACGGGCCTGTTCGCTTCCGATATGGGCCTCTGGCGGCCCAACGCCGCCGATGCGTTGACGCTCCGGCGCAACCTCGGCCGGCAGGATTTGAAACTGCTTTTCAACATCAACGCCGAATTCGCCTCATCGCTCGATGCGCGGCCAATCGAGCTTCGCGCCAAGAGCGCGGTATTTTCTTCGCTGGCCGACGCCATTCTGGTTTCCGGCCCGCTGACCGGCCAGAGCGCCGAGACGTCCGATCTCAGGAAAGTGCGCGAAGCCGTCCCCGATATTCCGGTCCTCGCCAATACCGGCGTTCGCATCGACAATGTGCGCGAGATTTTCGCGATCGCCGACGGCTGCGTCATCGGCACCCATTTCAAGGTTGACGGCGATACGTGGAAGCCGGTGGACGGCGAGCGAGTGAAGCGCTTCATGGATTATGTCGGGAAGCTCGCATGAGCGACGCGAGCGCAACGGCGTGACCCGCGATCTCGTCATCGGTCTCGACATCGGCACGACGTCGACGATCGGCGTCCTCCTTGCGCCGCCGAACGCGATCGTCGCCGTCGCCTCGCGCAAGACGACGCTCTCTTCGCCGCATCCGGGCTGGGCCGAGGAAGATCCCGCGGAATGGTGGCGGAATTCCTGCGCAGTTCTGCGCGACCTTGTCGCCGCGCTGCCCGACGGTCGCGCGCTAAGCGGGCTCTGCGTCACCGGCATGGTGCCGGCGCTCGTCCTGTTGGACGAGGCGGGCGAAGTCTTGCGGCCGAGCATTCAGCAGAGCGACGGCCGCGCGGCGGCGGAAGTCGACGAGCTCAAGCGCGAAATCGACGAGGCGACGTTCCTCGCCCGCACTGGCAACGGGATCAACCAGCAGCTCATCGCGACGAAGCTGCGCTGGCTGCGGCGACATGAGCCGGAGGTCTTCGCGAAGATCAAAACCGCGTTCGGTTCATACGATTATGTGAACTGGCGGCTGGCCGGCTGTCGCGGCGTCGAGCAGAATTGGGCGCTCGAAGCCGGCCTGGTTGATCTGGCCGATCATCAAATCAAGGACGATCTCGTCGCCCTCACGGGCCTGCCGCGCAGCGCTTTTCCGGCCAAGCACGCCTCGCACAGCGTTTTCGGGGCGATCGCCGCAGCCGCGGCGGCCGAGACCGGCCTGCCGGAGGGCCTGCCGGTCTTCGGCGGCGCGGCCGACCATATCGCTTCCGCCCTGGCCGCCGGCCTCGTCGAGCCGGGCGACGTGCTGTTGAAATTCGGCGGGGCGGGCGACATTGTCGTGTCGTCCGACGCGGCGCGGCCCGATCCGCGGCTCTTCCTCGATTATCATCTCGTCCCCGGCCTCTACGCGCCGAACGGCTGCATGGCGGCCTCGGGCTCGGCGCTGAATTGGCTCGCCGCGAACCTTCGCCTCGAGGCGGCGAACGATAGCCCGCACGCCGCGCTCGATCGCCTCGCCGCGGCGGTCGCGCCGGGCGCGGACGGCGTCCTTTGCCTGCCTTACTTCCTCGGCGAGAAGACGCCGATCCAGGATCCGCTGGCGCGCGGCGCGTTCATCGGCCTCAGCCTCAGCCATGGGCCGGCGCATCTATGGCGCGCGCTGCTCGAAGCGGTCGCCTACGGCTTTCGCCATCATGTCGAGGTGCTGGCGGAAATCGGCTTTGCGCCGAAGCGCTTTCTCGCCTCCGACGGCGGCGCTCGCAGCCGCGTTTGGATGCAGATCGTCGCCGACGCGCTCCAGGCGCCGGTGGGGCTGGTCGAGAATGCGCATGGCTCCGCGGTCGGCGCCGCGCTGGTCGCGTCGGTCGCGTCCGGCGCCAAGACGAGCTGGGCCGACGCGGCGCGCTTTGCGCGGCTGGGCGAAATAGTGAGCCCGCAACCGGCGAACGCCGCGATTTACGACCGCGGCTATGCTCAATATCGCGCGATCTACCCGGCGCTCAAACCGATTCTTCGGATGGGCGAATGAGCCGCGTCAGGCGCCCGGCGGCGCCGCGGCGATCGCCGTGATCTCGATGCGCAAATCCGGATCGGCGAGCCGGGCCTCGACGCAGGCGCGGGCGGGCGGGCTCTTCGGATCGATCCAGGCGTCGTAGACTTCGTTCATTGCGTCGAAATCGCCGATTTGCGGCAGAAACACGTTGACCGCGACGAGCTTCGACTTGTCCGTACCGGCCTCGGCGAGCAAAGAGTCGATCTTGGCGAGGACGTCGCGGGTCTGTTCGGCGATCCCCGCTTTGCGATTGTCGGCGACCTGACCGGCGATATGGACGAGGCCGCCATAGACGACGGCCTGCGCCATGCGCGGACCGATTTGATAGTGCTTGATCATGAGCCTTTCCCGCCGCTGGAATTGACAGAAGAGCGCCTCGTCTCGCCGTTCGTCGAACCGCCCGCCCTGAACGCGCTTTGCCGCGATCGGTACGTTCTGCTGTTCAACGCGCAGCCGACTTCGTAAGATGGGCCTGGCGCAAATGGATACGAGGACGAGACGGCGTGACGGCAAGATATGACGGGCCGATCATCGACGCGCATCATCACCTCTGGGACCTGAGCCTGCGGCGCCATCCTTGGCTCGAGCCAGAAGCGGGCGAGCGCGGCGGGCTCGGCGATCTCGGGCCTCTGAGGCGCAATTACCTGCCGGACGATTATCGCCGCGATGCAGCGCGGCAGAACGTCGTCGCGACCGTCCATGTCGAGGCCGGCTGGCGGAGCGACGATTGCCTCGGCGAAACGCGCTGGCTCGAGACTCTGGACAAAGCGGGCGGCGTCGCCGCGCGGTACGTCGCTCATGTCCCGCTCGCGAGCGCCGACGCGCCGGCTTTGATCGAGGCGCAAGCCGCTTTCCCGCGCGTCGTCGGCTTGCGCGACATTCTGAGCTGGAGCGAAGACCCGGCTCGTCGCTTCGCGGCGCGCGGCGACTTGATGAGCGATCCGGCCTGGCGAGCCGGCCTCAGCCGGCTCGCGCGACACGGGCTGGTCTTCGATTTGATGGTCTTCCCGCATCAGCTCGCAGACGCCGCCAAGCTGGCGCGGGACTTTCCCGATCAGCTCTTCGTCCTCAACCATTGCGGCAGCCCGATCGACCGCGATCAAGACGGCATGCGGCGCTGGCGCGAGGGTCTGGCGGCCCTGGCGCGTGCGCCGAACGTGACGATCAAGATTTCCGATCTCGTCGCCTATGATCATGATTGGACGCTGGAAAGCCTGGGCGAGGCGATCCTGCATTGCCTCGATTGCTTCGGCGCCGGCCGCGCCATGTTCGCGAGCGATTTCCCGGTCGCCGGCCTGCACGCCTCCTTCGAAGGCGTGTATGACGCGTTCAAGGCCATCGCTTCGCGCCTCTCGCCGGACGAGCAGACCGCGTTGTTTTTCGCCAACGCCGCGCGCATTTATCGCATTGACGATTTGTCACCGCCGCCGCGCCTCCCGGCCTGAAAGCAGGAGGAGGGCGAGAACGAGCGCGCCGAACAGGATGCTGCGCCAGCCCGGCGACGCGTTGACGACCGTAATCAGCGCCGTGATCGTGACCAGCAGGATCGCGCCGGGGATCGTGCCGGCATAGGTGCCGGCGCCGCCGAGGATCGAGGTGCCGCCGAGCACGACCGCGGCGATCGACGACAAAAGGTACGGATCGCCGATCCCGACATAGCCCTGGCCGTTCATGCCGAGAAGGAGAAGGCCGGTCACGCCCGACGCGAAGCCGCTGATCGCGTAGACGGCGATCGTGGTGGCGCGGGCGTCGATCCCGGAAAGGGTCGAGGCGAGCGGATTGGCGCCGAGGGCGAAGACGCGCGCGCCGAACGGCGTCGCGTGCAGCGCGGCCAGGGCCAAAGCCGAGGCGAAAATCCAGACGATCACGCCGGCGGGCACGCCGCCCGGCCGAGCGTCGCCAAGCCATTCCAGCAAGGGGTTTTGCGCCGAGACGGCGCTGCCGCCGGCGATCAGGATCAGCAATCCTTGCAGGAAAGTCGCCATAGCGAGCGTCATGATCATCGGATGAGCGCGGAGCAACGCGACGCCGAGGCCGTTGAGAAAGCCGATCGCGGTCGCGGCGGCGAGGATGGCGAGAATTGCGAAAGCGCCGCTGCCGTCGCCCGGGATCGCGACCAAGGGCGCGCCCACCGCGCTGACCGTGATGATCGCGCCGACGGAAAGATCGATGCCGCCGGCGATGACGACGAAGGTCTGGCCGATCGCGACCAGGCCGACGACGGCGCCGAGTTCGAAGAGGTAGCGCAGATGGCCGAACGCGCCGAAGCCTGGTTTGGCGAAAGACGCCGCGATCCACACCGCCGCCACAAGAAGTACGGTTAGGAAGGGACGGCTGCCGAGAATCGCGCGCGCCCTGACGCGGGGAAAGCGGACCGGATCGCTGAGACTCACGCGCCGCTCCTTCGCCCGGTAAATTGCGGCAGCGCGACCGCGCCGACGATGATCAGGCCTTGCGCGATGTAATGAGCGACGGGCGGAAAGCCGAGGAAATACATGACGTTGATCATGACGCTCAGGAGCAGGCTGCCGGCGATCGCGCCGCGCATGGCGCCTCGCCCGCCGAGAAATCCGACGCCGCCAAGGACCGCGGCCGCGATCGAGTTGAGCGTGAAGGCTTCGCCGATCACCGGATCGCCGGAGCCGGTCTGCGCGGCGACGAACAGGCCGGCGCAGGTCGAGAGGAGTCCGCTCGCCGCATAGGCGGCGATGCGCGCGGCGTCGACCGGCGCGCCGGCTCGGTAAGCGGCGACGGGATTCTCGCCGGCCGAATAGAGGCTGAGCCCGATCGGCGTCGCAAGGTACGATTTCCAGAGTACGACGACGGCGACGAGCAGCGCGGCGGCGACCGGCGTATCGCCGGCAAGGAGATCGGAAAGCCAGGCCGGAATCGCGCCGCCCGGCCGCGGCAGGATGAGCAAAGCGGCGCCTCCGACAATGAAAGACGCGGCGAGGGTGACGACGATCGCCGGCAAGCCTAGGCGGACGACGATCGCGCCGCAGGCCGCGCCGACCGCAAGGCCGACGATCATCACCAGCGCGGCGCCGCCGGCGACGCCGAGCGGGCCGGCCATACTCGTCGCGGCGATCACCGCGCCGAGGCTGACCATGGCGCCGATCGCCAGGCTCACGCCGCCGGCGATCATGATGATCGCTTGCGCCATGGAGACGAGCGCGAGCGGCAGCCAGCTTTGCGAGAATTTCGCGAAGCCGCCGACGCTGAGCAGTCCCGGGAAGAGATAGGCGTAGAGTGCGAGGAAAGCGGCGGCGACGAGCAACAGGCCGCGCGCATCGCGATTGCGGCGTCGCTGGACGGCGAAATAAAGCCGCGCGCCTGTTTCGGCCGCAGCGCTCACGCCGCCGCCCTCGCGGTTTCGGCGCCCATCGAGGCGGCGACGATCGCCTCTTCGCTCAGCGACTGGCGCTCGATATTGGCGACGATCCGGCCCTGGCGCATCACCGCGACGCGATCGCAGAGATGAACGAGTTCGGGCGTGTCGGAAGAGGAAAGCACGATCGCTTTGCCTTCGCCGGCGAGGCGGCGCAACAGTCCATAGATTTCGCGCTTGGTCTCGACATCGACGCCCCGGGTCGGATCGTTGAGCAGCAGCACGCGAGGATCGCCGGGAATCCATTTCGCCAGCGCGACCTTCTGCTGGTTGCCGCCGGACAGGACTTGCACTTGTCGCGTCAGATCGCCCTTGATCGTAAAACGATCCGCCAGCTGCGCCGCGAGCCCGCGCTCCGCGCCGCGACGGCGCAGCGACAAAGCGGCGGCGCGGGCGAAACTCGGCAGCATCAGGTTCCAGGCGATGGCATGAGCGAGATGGAGACCTTCACGCTTGCGATCCGCAGGGACATAGGCGAGGCCGAGATCATTCGCCGCGCGCACGGACCGAGGCAGGCCAGGCCGACCGCGGAAGGTCGCGCTGCGCGAGGAAGCGGGCAGGGCGCCGTAAAGGCTGAGCAGCAAGTCTTCCTGCCCTTGCCCGACCAAGCCGCCGATTCCGAAGACTTCGCCGCGGCGAATGGTAATGTCGATGTCGCGCAGAACGCTCGACGAGAGCCCTGCGACCGAGACGATAGGTTCGCGATCGGCGACCGGCGTCCATTCGGGGAACAGATGTCCCGAATCGCGGCCGACCATCAGGCGGACCAAATCGGCGGCGTCGACGCCTTGCATTGGTCGATCCGCAGTGACGACGCCGTCCTTGAGCACGGTAACGTAGTCGCAGAGCCGCATCACTTCGTTGAGCCGGTGCGAAATGTAGAGAATGGCGACGCCCTTGCTGCGCAGGCGCTCCAACAGACCAGTCAGCGTTTGCGCTTCATGCGCGGAAAGGGACGATGTCGGCTCGTCCAAGATAAGAACGCGCGGCTCGCGGAACAAAGCTCGCGCGATCTCGACCATTTGCCGGCGGCCGAGCGGCAGATCGTCGACCGGACTCGCCAAATCTTCATCGAGGCCGACGAGATCGAGCGCGGCTTTGGCGCGCCGCGCCAGATCGCCATAATCGATTAGGCCATAGCGGCGCGGGAAATCGCCGAGGCCGACATTCTCGGCAATCGAGATCTGGCTGGTCAGGCCAAGCTCCTGTTGCGCGACGGCGACGCCCGCGCGACGCGCGTCGCGCGGGCTCAAGGCGCGGTAAGTTTTCCCGTCGACCTCGACGCCGCCGCTGTCGGGCCTCAGCGCGCCCGACAGGATGTTGATCAAGGTCGACTTGCCGGCGCCGTTCTCGCCGAGTAGCGCGTGAATGCGGCCAGGCTGCAGGGCGATCGAGACGTCGCGCAGCACGCGATTGCCGAAGAAGAACTTCGACACGCCGCGCGCGGCGAGGATCGGCGCCGTCGTCATGGGCGATCCATTCCAGCCCTTCTATTTCTTTAGAGCGAGAAGCTCGTCGAAGAGCTTCTGATCATAGGGCGAGTAGATATAGCCGTCAGCCGGGAAGTCCTTCGCCTGAGCGAGATATTGATCGAGATTCGAATTGTCGATGACCGGCAACGGAATCTTGACGAAGGCGGGGATGTCCTTGCCGTTGAGCGCTTGGACCGCCGCATAGGTCGCCAGCGCGCCGAGCCAATTCGGCTGCATCGTCGCCCAGGCCTTGAGGCCCTTGGCCTTCCACAATTCGAGGAATTGGCGCGCATTTTCGCCAGTGATCGGAACCTGCGGCCGGCCCTGTTTGTCGAAGGCGAGGACCGAGCCGGCCGACAAGGCGCCGCCGAGCGACAGCACGCCGTCGATTTCGGGATGTGCGAACAAAAGGTTCGTCACCGCCTCTTGCGCGGGCGCGACATTATAAGCGGTATTGGTCTCCGCAAGGATGGTCACGTCGGGATGCGCCTTGAGCGCCGGCTCGGCGCCCTTTCGGCGATCGTCGCTCACCGAAATGCCGGCCGGGCCGTTGAGGACGATGATCTTACCCTTGCCGCCGATCGCGTCGATGAGGAAATTCGCCGCGCTCGCGCCCCATTGCGACGAATCGGTGTTGATCTTCGCCGTCACCTGATCGGTGTCGACGAGGCTGTCGAAATTGATGATCGCGACGCCCTTGGCGCAGGCGTCGGCGAGGACGCGGGCCGGCGCCGAGGACGAGCCGGCGATGAGGATGATCGCGTCGACATTGGAATCGATCATCGACTGAATCTGCTGGATCTGGGTGTTGGCGTCGCCCTGCGCGTCGGTCACGACGAGCTTGGAGACGAGGCCTTGCTTCTTCAGCTCCTCGACCTCCTTTTCGATCGTGCCCTGCGTCTCCTTCATCCAGGTCGGCACGGAATAGATGTCGGCCCAGCCGATCGTGTAAGGCGGCTTGCGGTCGCCTTTGATGCATTTGGACGCAGCCTCCGCTTCGCTTGTCGCCGCGCACGCGGCCAGCAGGCCGAGGCAAAGAGCGCCGACCGCCGCCAAAGATGATTTCATCATGCTCGATCTCCCTCCGATGCGACGCCTTCGCTGTCGCCCCAACTCCCTTGGCCGCGCCGCCGCTCCGCCGGCTGCGCCTTGCCTCGAGAAGAATTCCGCTATAGTGGAAATAAGATCAGTATAGCGGACATGCAGAGGCTAATGTCGTTTCAAAAAATGCGCAATAGGCAAAGGTCCGAGCGCTATAAGGACGGCGCGGGAATCGGGCAGGGGGCGGTCATGACTGCGGAGGCGGTGGAGGAGATCGGCGTCAGCCGGCGCGCGCGCGGGCTCGATCGGGCCTTCGAGATCCTGGATTACCTGCGCGCATTGCGGCGGCCCGCCCGGCCGAACGAAATCGCGGTCGGCCTCGATGCGCCGAAATCGACGACGTACGAACTCGTGAACCTGCTGCTGAAAACCGGCGTTCTCGAGCACGCCGACAAGGAGGGGCGGGTCTTCCTGGGCCGCAAGCTGTACTTTCTCGGCCTCGCCTATCAAGCGCAGCTCGACCTGACGCGGGAATGCAGGGCCTATCTCGACGAACTCGCCGAGACGACGCGCGAAACTTCGCAGCTTTGCATGCTCGACGGCGACAAATACACGGTCGCGATGATGCGCGAAGGCGTCAGGCCGTTTCGGATTAGTTCCGATGTCGGCGAGAGAATCCCGATTCCGTGGACGGCGTCGGGCCGGCTGCTCGTCTCTCATATGAGCGACGAGCAGATCCTCGCCTTCATCCCCAAGGAGGATTTCGTCTTGCCAAGCGGCGCGACGCTCGCGCCGAGCGCCTTTCTCGCCGAGGTCCGGCAAGCCCGCGAAGCTGGATTTTTTTCGTTCGACACATTGGCCGACAATTTCACCCATTGCTTCGCCGCGCCGGTTTACCGCGACGGCGGCGTTTGCGCAGCGACCCTGTGCCTGATCGCGCCGCGCGAGGACGGCGCGCGAAATTACGCCCGCTATCGCGAAGTCCTCGCCGCCGCTGCGCGCTCTCTATCGGAAAAAATCAGCGCCGCGCCGACAGGCTTCGCCAAGACCGGCGTTGCGTAGGCGATCGGCTTCGAACAAGCGCCGGATTAGCAGGTCAACAACGCCCGGACGCCATGCGAGCTTTGTCGCCCGGCTCGGCTTAACGACCGGCGGACGTTCAGTCCCAATTCATCTGCCGGCAAGCAGTGCGCGCGATCGGCCGCTTGCCATGCCGACTATGATATGCATAACATTAGATGTTATGTTATGTTAACCGCGAGTCGTCGGTCCGTCTGACGCCGCGTGAGGCGGAGCATCACCCAAATGCGCATCACCGTCGTCGGCGCCGGCTATGTCGGCCTTGTCTCGGGCGCCTGTTTCGCGGATTTCGGCCATCAGGTGACATGCGTCGATAAAGACGTGGGCAAAATCAGAGCGCTCAAGCGCGGCGACATGCCGATCTATGAGCCGGGCCTGTTGGAGCTCGTCCGGTCGAATGCGCGCGAGGGTCGGCTCTCTTTCTCGACTTTTCTCGCCGGCGCGGTCAAGCGCGCCGAAGTCGTCATGATCGCCGTCGGCACGCCCTCCCGCCGCGGCGACGGCTGCGCCGATCTGTCTTATGTTTACGCCGTCGCGCGCGAAATCGCCCCGAGGATTTCCGGCTTCACGGTGGTCGTCGTCAAATCCACCGTGCCGGTCGGAACCGGCGACGAGGTCGAGCGGATCATTCGCGAAGCGCGCCCCGACGCCGATGTCGCCGTCGTCTCCAATCCCGAATTTTTGCGCGAAGGCGCGGCGATCCGCGATTTCAAGCATCCCGATCGCATCGTCATCGGCTGCGAGGACGAGCGGGCGCGCCAAGTGATGGCGGAGCTATACCGGCCGCTTTACATCAACGCGGCGCCGATCCTCGGCACGCGTCGTCGCGCCGCTGAATTGATCAAATACGCCGCCAACGCTTTTTTGGCGACGAAAATCACCTTCATCAATGAGATCGCCGATCTTTGTGAAAAGCTCGGCGCGGACGTGCAGGAAGTCGCGCGCGGCGTTGGTCTCGACAATCGCATCGGCTCGAAATTCTTGCATGCCGGGCCAGGCTTCGGCGGGTCGTGTTTTCCAAAAGACACCGTCGCGCTGGTCAAGATCGGCCAAGACAATCAGGCGCCTCTGCGCATCGTGGAGACCGTGGTTGCGGTCAATGATCAGCGCAAGCGCGCCATGGCCGGGAAAGTCGCCCTGGCGCTTGACGGCGCGGTCCGCGGCAAGACGATCGGGGTGATCGGCCTGACCTTCAAGCCGAATACCGACGATATGCGCGAGGCGCCGTCGATTGCGTTGATCACGGCCTTGCAAGATATGGGCGGGAAGGTGAAGGCTCATGATCCGATCGGCATGGAGCAGGCGAAAGCGGCGCTTCCCGACGTGATTTACTGCGACAGCCCTTACTCTTGCGCCGAAAACGCCGACGCTTTGGTGATCGTCACTGAATGGGAGCAATTCCGCGCCCTCGATCTCGGCCGCCTGAAGCAAGCGATGGCCCGTCCCGTGCTGATCGACCTGCGGAATATCTATCGAGCTGACGAGTTGAGGAAACACGGCTTTCGCTATCTGGGAGTGGGCAAGCCGCCGCTGGAGGCTGACAGCCGGCCGACCGAGCTCCTGCGCTCCGCTTTATGATTTCCGCTGGGGGTTCAAAAGCTTGCCGGCAAAATCCGGCAGGTTGGGCGTGGCCCTTATCCGGATAGGTTAGACGACGCGCATAAAATGGTAATTTGTTCCGATGTAACGCGAATATCTTTTTGTCGCTTTTCGCCGCACTATCGCCGTTCTGTACAAACAACGTCCTTGAACATAATGTGTTAACAAAGCGGCGACGGCGTCGGCGACGGCGCCCGAGCGAGGGGTAAACGTGCGTCGTAACAAAGCGATTGTGACTCTATTCGCGTGCGTTGCGCTGCTTGTTCTCGGCGGGTGCAACTCTTTCTTTCCCGCCGCAGGTCCGTCGAGCGCCGATATCGATTCGAAAGCCTCCGGCAATTTGCCCTATGGCCTCGTCAAGTTGACGCCGGATACGGTGAAAATCGCCAGCGAACACGGCCAAGAAGCAATTGTCGACGCCTTTGGCGACCGGCGTCCGCCGCCGGAGATCAAATTCGGCGTCGGCGACGTCGTCAGCGTGACGATTTTCGAGGCGAGCGCCGGCGGGCTTTTCATTCCGCTGGAAGCCGGCGTCCGCCCCGGCAACTTCGTCACCTTGCCCAATCAACCGGTGGACACGTCCGGAAACATTTCGGTGCCTTACGCGGGCGTCGTGCGCGCGGCCGGAAAGACGCCGACGGAGGTCCAGAAAGAGATCGTCGGGGCGATCAAAAACCGCGCAATCGATCCGCAAGCGGTCGTCGCCCTGGCGACGCAGAACACATCGCTCATCAGCGTTCTCGGCCAAGTCAACACGCCGAACCGTTTCCCGGCGCAGCCGGCGGGCGAGCACATTCTCGACGCGATCACGCGGGCCGGCGGCATCAAGGATCAGGGCTATGACAACTGGGTCGTCTTGGAGCGCAGGGGCCGCCGCGCGGCTGTCCCGTTCGGCGCTCTGATCTTCGCGCCCTCCAACAATATATGGGTCTGGCCGAACGATACCATCTATGTCTTCAAGCAGCCGCAGACGTTCCTGGCATTCGGCGCCGCCGGCCAGCAGGGCCAATTCAACTTCGACAATTGGCGGATTACCCTAGCCGAAGCCGTCGCCAAAGCTGGGGGGCTTCTGGACATTCAGGCGGATCCCGCCTCCGTGTATCTCTACCGCCGCGAGCCGCGCGAGGTCGCCGCCAAGCTCGGCGTCGACGTGGCCAAATTCTCCGGCCCGTCCGTTCCGGTCATTTATAACGTCAGTTTTCGCGATCCCGCCGGCTATTTTCTCGCCACCAAGATGCAAATGCACGACAAGGATATCGTCTTCGCCGCGAACGCGCCGTCGGTCGAGCTGTCGAAATTCCTCGCGCTTCTGGAGGCCGCGGCGCTCACCGCCGATTACGGCGCAAGCACGGCCGCGGCCGCCAATCTTTAGCAAATGAGATATCTCGGAGCCTTCGCGCACCCCGTATGTTGCGTCGCGGTATTCATTATGTTATTAACATAACGAAAAGAAGCAACGGCGTTGTCGCCAAGAAAATGAGGGGAGTTCGATCGCTCGCATCTCGTTAGAGACGACGTTCATCGTCGGAAACGCAGAGAGTTGAGAATGCTGCAAGCAGACAGGTCGATGTTCCTTTCGGAGTCCGTCTCGCCTGCGCCGGGGAGCGTCTCGTCATCCGAACTTTATGCAGCGACAATCGGATTTTTAAGACGGCGATATCCAATCATTCTTGCCGCGACGGCGCTGACCCTGGCCCTTGCCGGCCTTTATATCGCCTTCACATCGCCAAAATATACCGGCCGCGCCGTTCTGCTGATCGATACGCATAAGACGCAAGTTTTCGAGCCGCAGCAATCGCCCCTCGGCGATCTGCCGATCGATTCTTCGACGGCCGATACGCAGATCGAAGTGTTGAAATCGGAAAATATCGGCCTGTCGGTCATCCGCGACCTGCATCTCGACTCTGATCCGGAATTCATTTCGCCCAGTCCCGGCTTGATCGGTTGGATCACCGACTTGGCCACGCGCCTCATTCCTTCCGGCGGCGGCGCTCCGGGCGGGCCGCAACCTTCCGCCGATTTCCGGCGCATCCGCACCGCTCTTTGGGTTCTCGAGAGCCGCCTCTCGGTGCGACGAACGGGGCTGACCTACGCCATCGAGATCGATTTCCAATCCCTCAATCCCGACCGCGCCGCGCAAGTCGCCAACGCTGTCGCCGACGCCTATGTCGCCGAGACGCTGAACGCGAAATACGACAGCACGCGGCGCGCCGCCGATTGGCTCCAGGGCCGGCTCAACGAGCTGCGCGAGCAAGCCTCCAACGCCGAGCGCGCGGCCGTCGATTATCGAGCCAAGCATAATATCGTCGATACGGGCGCCGGCGGGCAGCTCCTCAACCAGCAGCAGATCACCGAGCTCAACAACTCGCTGGTCGCGGCTCGCTCGAATACGGCGGAAGCCAAGGCGCGCCTGGACCGCGTCGAGCAGATTCTCAGCAATCACGACAACGATTTGGCCAGCGCCGACACCGCGACCGTCACCGATTCTCTGCATGACGAAGTGATCACCAAGCTGCGCCAACAATATTTGGATCTCGGCGCCAAGCAGGCGGATTGGGCGAGGCGATATGGCGCGCAGCATCAGGCGGTCGTCAACGTGCGCAACCAGATGCAGGAGCTTCGCAACGCCATATACGATGAATTGCAACGCATCGCCGAGACCTACAAGAGCGAGTATGAGATCGCCAAGGCGCGCGAAGAGTCGGTGCAAAAATCCCTCGACGACCTCGTCAGCAATTCTCATGTGATGAACGAAGCGCAGGTGACTCTCCATAACCTGGAGAGCAGCGCGGCGACTTATCGTTCGCTCTATGACAATTTTCTGCAGCACTATACCGAATCGGTCCAGCAGCAATCCTTCCCGGTCACCGACGCGCGGCTAATCACCCAGGCGACGCGCCCATTGCAGAAGAGCTCGCCGAAGCCATTGCTCGTCCTTGGCATGGCGACGATGGCCGGACTGATTTTCGGCGCGGGCGCCGGAATGCTGCGTGAAATTTCCGACTGCGCCGTTCGCACGACCCTTCAGGTCGAGAATCGCCTGCAGACCGAATGCATCGGCGTGTTGCCTCTGAGCCGCGGCGCCGCCGATCGGGCGCGGTGGGTGCGCCAGCCCGAAGACCCCGCAGGCGCCCGCATCATTTTGGGCGACGCTACTCTCCTGACGAATGCCGCGGATTCGGCCTATTCTTCGCGTTTCGCCGAAACGATCCGCGCCCTGAAGGTCGCCGTCGATTTGCGCCGCGAGGAGCGGGCCAGCAAGGTTATCGCCGTCACCTCTTCGCTGCCGAACGAAGGCAAGTCGACCGTCGCCATGGCGCTCGCGCAAACCATGGCGCTGAGCGGCGGACGCGCGGTGCTCGTCGATTGCGATCTGCGCAATTCCTCCTTGTCGCGCCGATTGGCGCCGACCGCCGCTTGCGGCGTGCTCGACGCGGCTTTCGGCAGGGTCGCCGTCGCCGACGCTGTATGGACGGAGACGACGAGCAATCTCTCGTTCCTGCCGGCTGCGGCGCCGAGCCACCTGCCGGACAGCAGCGATTTCTTAGGCTGCGAGGAGACGCGAAAGCTTTTTGACCAACTGCGCGAGACGTACGATTACATCATCGTCGATCTCTCGCCCCTCGCTCCGATCGTCGACGCCCGCGTCGCGACTCGATTTGTCGATACTTTCATCTTGGTCGTCGAATGGGGACGCACCGGCGTCGAAGTCGTCGAGCACGCGCTCGGCCGGGCGCGCGACGTTCACGCCAATCTCCTCGGCGTCGTGCTGAACAAGGTCGATATGAAGGCTTTCGCGCGCTACGAAACTTGTCACGAAAGCTATTACAGCAGTCGAAACGGCGCGCGATACGGCTATAGAGCCTGACCATGGCCGCAATCGTCGAAGGCGCTGGCTCGGTCGACGTGGTGATCGCAGCCTGGAACAGGGCGGACACGATCGAACGCGCGGTCCTGTCGGCCCTGCGCCAGTCGGAGGTGCGAACGGTCTTCGTGATCGACGATTGCTCGACGGACGACACGGCAGCGCGGGCGATGGAGGCCGGCTCTTCGAGCGATCGGGTCGTGGTTCGCATCTTGCCCGAAAACCGAGGCCCCTCGGCGGCGCGCAATCAGGCGCTCGCCATGTCGTCGGCGCCTTGGGTCGCGATTCTGGACGGCGACGATTTCTTTCTGCCCGGGCGGATCGAGACGTTGCTCGCTTTCGCCGACGAGGCCGATTTCATCGCCGACAATATCTTACTTATCGACGAGTCGCAGATCGGCGAAGCGAACGGACGATCGAGGCTTCTTGACCTTGTTGAGCCGCGGCGACTCAATTTCGGCGACTTCGTCCGGGGCAATACGAACTTGGGCGGGGCGCGCCGCCGCGAGCTCGGCTTTTTGAAGCCGCTGATCCGGCGCTCCTTCCTCGACCGGCATGCGCTCACGTATGACGAGAATTTGCGTCTCGGCGAGGATTACGCGCTCTATGCGCAAGCCCTCGCCATCGGCGCGCGGTTCGTCGTATCGCCGAACTGCGGCTACGCCGCAGCGCTGCGGGCCGATTCCCTGAGCGGCGCACATTCGAGAAAGGACCTCGAGCGCTTGCGCGATGTCGACCGCACGCTCGCTGCACTGCCTGGCCTCTCCCGCGCCGACCGGCGCGCGCTGGCGTCCCATTACATCGGCGTCGACGCCAGAGTGAGGTGGCTTTCAGTGATCGACGGATACAAATTGCGCAGCCCGGCGCAATTCCTTTCGCCATTCTTCGCGCCGCCCATGGCGGCGGCATTTCTGTTCCGCCAATTGCTCGCTGAAGGCGCTCGACGGCTTCCAATAGCGTCGGAATCGCGGAGTCGTCCTCGTCTTGGCGCGGGACGGCGGCCCTTCCGCGCGCCGACGGAGTAGGCCTTGAGAAGCGCTGCGCCTCTCATCGAATCGCGCGCGCCCGCGCGCATTTCGAGCGCAGGTCTGTCGATGCGGGAGCAAGCCGATTGGCTGGCTTGTTTTGTTTCGCTGACGATGCTGCTCATCGTCCAGTGGGCGATGTCCCTGGGTTTCGGCGGCGCGTCGACGCTTGTCGTCGGCGCCTTCATACTGCCCTGGATCTTCATCGTGGCGACGCGCCCGCAAGCGGTCCTTCAAAGCCTCCTGACGAATTGGCCGCTCCTGGCGCTGCCGACATTCGCTTTGTTTTCCGCGACATGGTCGGGCTATCAATCGACGACGTTGAAGTCCGGGGCGGAGTATCTTCTCACAACCATCATTGCGATCATCGGAGCGTCGTGCGTCAGGCCCCGGACATTGCTGTCGGCGCTTCTCGTGTCCTCGGCCATCGTCGTCGCCGTCAGCGCAGCGACTAACATCATGCGTGGGACCAATGTCGGCTTGTTCGGCAGCAAGAATTATTTCGGCCTGTCGGTGGCCGTTCTCGCGCCGACCGGATGGGCGGTGCTCCTGGATCGGCTGCAGCCGCGCATCTTTCGGTTTGCCGGCTTCGTCGCGATGGCCGCTGCGCCGGCGCTGCTTATCCAATCGGCGTCCACGGGGGCGTTGATTTGTTCCGTGGCGACCGCGGCCGGAATTTGCGCCATTCTCGGACTATGCCGGCTGCCCCCGCTCGCTCGCCTCGGCGGCATAACTCTGTTTGGACTTTTCATCGGCCTCTTGGTCGTCTTTTGGTTCGACGTTGGCGATTTTTCGACGCTTTTGAACTCGGTCGGCAAAGATACGACTCTGACGGGGCGCACGGAGCTTTGGGACGCGGCGAAGACGTCGATTGCGAGCCATCCGATCTTGGGCGTCGGCTACCAGGCTTATTGGCAAGTCGGCAGTTGGGGCGCCGAGGAGTTGTGGAAAATATCCTATGTGACGAACAAGACCGGCTATCACTTTCACAATACGTATCTCGAAGTGGCGGTCGATCTTGGTTTCGTCGGATTGTCGATCTTCCTCCTCACTCTTGTCGCGTTCGTCGCGCGGATGGGATGGGCGGTCGTGCTGTGGCCGATGTCGCCCGAGAAGATGTTCGCGATTTATGTCTTCACGCTCCTCTTGCTGCGTTCGCCGATCGAGGTCGACCTTTTTTGGCAGTTCCAGACGCCGACGATCATATTCTGCATGGCTTGGGCCTATCTCGCCCCGCCAGCGCCGCAGAACATCGTCGCGGTCGCGCTGCGCCGCGTTGGCGGCCGCGACATTCAGACGCAGGTCGAGCGACGATAAGAGAAGGAAGACGACCAATGCGCTTTGCTCAAGTCTGCGCACGATTTCAGCGCGCCGATCGCGCCGCCGCGCTTTGTTCGGCCAGCGTCCTTCGCCTCGTCGTGCGCTGGTTTGGCGCGGCGGCTTGCGCACTTGCCTTTCTCGCCGCAGTTCCCGCCGCGCCTGCGGAGGACGAGGCGGCCCGCTATAATCGCGAGCTTGGGCGAGGCGTCAATCTCGGCAATGCGCTGGACGCGCCGACCGGCGCGACCTGGGCGGTTCGATTGAAGAGCGAATACTTCCGGACTATTCGTCAAGCCGGCTTCGATTCCGTCCGCATTCCCGTCAGCTGGTCGCTGCACGCCGCCGCTCAGCCGCCCTATCGAATCGAGCCCGGATTCTTCGCGAATGTGGACTGGGCGATCAATCAAGCTCTCTCTCAGGGATTGGCGGTTGTCCTCGACGTTCACCATGACGTGGATATGGAGCGCCAGCCCGATCAGGGCTTTCCGCGCCTCGTCGCGATCTGGGAGCAACTCGCTCAGCATTACCGCGACTATCCCGACAAGCTCTCTTTCGAACTTCTCAACGAGCCTTCGGGCGCGTTGACGGACGAGAAGTGGCAAGGCGTCATGTCGGCGCTTCTGCGGACGGTGCGGGCCAAAGATCCAAAGCGCATCGTGGTCGTCGGACCTGCTTTCTGGAACAGCCTCGATCATCTCGACAAACTCGTTCTGCCGCCGGACGACCGGCGCATCGTCGTCACGTTTCACTACTACGTTCCGCTCAAATTCACCCATCAAGCCGCCGGCTGGGTGCCGGGCAGCGACAAGTGGAAAGGAACGACCTGGACGGGCGCGCCGGAAGAACAAGCGGTCATCGACCGGGATTTCGACAAAGCCGCCGCTTGGGCGGCGCGCAACGCGCGCCCGCTTTATCTCGGCGAGTTCGGCGCGTTTGAAGCGGCGGATATGGATTCGCGAGCGAATTGGACGCGCGCCGTCGCCGAGGCGGCCGAAAAGCGCGGCTTCAGCTTCGCCTATTGGGAGTTTTGTTCGGGTTTCGGCGCCTATGATCCGGTTGCGCAGAAATGGCGCGCTCCGCTGCTCCAAGCGCTGATGGAGGGCAAACGCAAAGACCAGACGAAGCGCTGAGAGCTACGCCCTCGCCTTGCGGGCGCTTCTCAACCGACGCTCTCTTCGTAAATTCGATCCAAGACGATCGAAGTCTTACGACTGTCGAACCGCTCCTCGGCGGTCGCACGCGCGTTTCGCCGCATTTCCGCGAGTTTATCCGGCGAATCGAGATAGGGAATCGTCGCCTCGATCATCGCCGCGGCCAGTCGTTCGATCTCGTCGCGATAGAGGGCGGCGAAGCGCGGACTATCCTTGTCGGATCGGCCAACATGGACCCACTCGCCGTAGGAATCCGTCGCCAACGGAATGAGCAGGCCATTCCGGCCGTCGACAAGAAATTCGGGAAGAGCGCCCTGAGCGGTCGCAATGACGGGGACGCCGACCGCGAGCGATTCGATCGCGGTATATCCGAACGTGTCGCTTAAAGTGGTCAGAATGGTGAAATCCGCGGCGCCAAGCGCGTTGAGCACTTCCGCGTTCGATAACGAGTTGCGGAACGTGACGTTGTCGCCGTCCAAAAGCCTGAAATAGTCCTCAAAAAACTCCCGGTCGAGCGGATCGCTCCAAATCCCGGCGCCGACTTTGAGCGCAGAGATGATCTGAAAGCGCATCGGCAGGCGCCTACGCCGCGCGATTTCCGCGGCGCGCGCCGCCGCCGCGCCGCCCTTACGGCCGAAATGCGCGCCGACGAAGACGAAAGTCAGCGGCCGCGCTCCGCGCGCGTCGAGCCGAGCGTCCGGCAGGACGACATTCGGATAGACGACGTCGAGCTTCGCCAACAGCGCGTCGCGTTCATCGGCAGCGGCGTGAGTCGCTGCAAAAATCCGCCTGGCGAAATGCGACGTCGCGATAATTCGACGGCACGTCGGCGCGGCGAGGCGCCGGCGCATATAAGCGAAGAAGCGGCTCTTCTCGCCGCCGAAATATCTCGGCAAATGCGATTCAAACGAAATGACGAAATTCTTCTTCGTTGCGATCGGAATGCGGTTGAACGAATGGATGAGATCGCAGCGGGTCGGCCGAAACAATGTCACGCCTTCGACGCGGGGCGATATGCGGTGCGTCGGGATGAACAGGACCGGCTTGATCTTGTGACGAGAATGCTTGGGCGTATTGAAGCGAGTCGGGTATCTATCCTTCGTCGCCGCCACGATCAGGCGATCGCTCATCTCGCTCCTTTTAATCCCTTTCATCTTGCGGGGACGCGCCGCTTAGCGCCGGCCGACCGCCGCGTTGCGGCTGGGCTCGTATTCCTGATGCAGGCGTCCGCCGAGAGCGAAGCTGAGGACGCCCAGATGAAACACTCCGCGCATGAGCCACCAACTCGCCCGAGCTGAGTTGAAGGCGGACGACAGCGAGGCGGCGGCGCAGAACCCGATCTTCAGCGGGCTTGTCCACGCCGACAGCGAATAGCGCCTCGGCGAAAATCGGCGGAGCATCAGCGCGTAAGTTTGCCCGGCTCGATACCGCCGCCGCGCGATCCATTTGGCGGTCGCTCTCGACGAAGCCACGTCCTCATAGACTGTCGCCCGAGGGGCGTATCTGAGGATGCCGCCTTGTTTGTGCAGGGCGTGAAAGAACATCGTGTCCTCGCCGCCGCTGCGTCCGAGCGCGACGTCGAAGCGCAAGCCATGCCGGCGGACAAAGCTCGCGTCGATGAGAACGTTGGACGTGTAGCCGGTCTCGATCGCCAGCGCCGGCGCGGCGATGCGATTGGAGTGAAAATCAGCGCGCTTCATCCAGGCCGGCGCGGTTTCGCCGTAGATCGCCTCGCAGGGACCGAATATTGCGTGCGCGCCTTCGCGCATTTCGAGCAACTGAGCCAACCAGTGCGGAGAGGCGCGCTCGTCGTCGTCAATGAAGGCGAGCCACCGCGCCTCGGCGGCGTCGAGCGCGGCGTTGCGCGCCACCGATATGTTCTCTCCTGGAGAGTGCCGGTACCGTACCGGAAAAGACGCGTTGGCGGCGAATTGCTCGACGATGCTTTGTGCTGAGGCGCGCCGGTCGTTGTCGATGACCACCATTTCGAGACGAACAGTTTGTGGAAGCGCTTGCTTTGCGATGCTCTCCATGGCGACGAGCAGGGTCAGCGGACGACGGAATGTGCAGATGCAGACGGCGACCTGCTCGGCGGCCGACTCGATCGCGCGGTCGAGTCGCTGCGCGCTTCCGCCGCCGGCCGGCGACCGATCCACTATCGTGGCGGCGCTCGCGCCAGCCAGGGAAGCGAGGCGGTTCAACCGAGCGATGGCAGGCATCCGCAAGAGCGGAACTGCGCCGGGGCTGGTCAGAGCAGAATTCAGCGCCGCCTTCCAATTCCCTGTTTTCAGCGCGGCGAGCAATCGCTCGTAGGCGAGGGCGGTCTCGATCGACCGGGAGCGCCGCGCGAGCGCCGACGCCAAACGACGATCGGGGTCGGAGAACGTTTCGTGCAAGCGGCAATCGGCGGCCTGGATGGCGATGAGCGCGCTTTCGCTGAGCCGGTGCGAGGTCGAGCCAACATGCCGTCGATAAAAGTAGAGCGCGATCGGATAGATTCGGAACCTCGCGCCGGCGCGCAAAAGCCGAACGACAAGATCATAATCCTCGCCGATCCGCAGACTCTCGTTGTATCGCAACGCCTCTCGCGAAAAGGACGACGCTCGAAAGATCGGCTTCAGGTAGCCGAGCGCCGGTTTGCGGCTGTAAAAACAATTGCTCGCCACATAATCCGCGGCATCGACCCAAAATGCGGCCTGCGTCCGTCGTCCCGTGAGGAAGGCGCGCGCCGGCCGCGAAGGATCGTCGCCGAATTCGAGCAGGTTGTCGGCCGCAATGTCGGCGCCGTCAGCGGCCGCGGCGGTCGTCAGCTTCTGCAGCCTTTCTTCGTGCATCACGTCGTCGCTGTCCATCACGGCGAGCCATGCGCCTTTCGCGAGCGCCAACGCGCGGTTGCGCGCCGCGCCCGGTCCGGCGTTGCGCTCGGCGCGGATCAGTTTGACGCGCGGATCTTGCGCCATTAGCCGCTCGACGGTCGCGACGCTGTCGTCGCTCGAAGCGTCGTCTGAAACGATGATTTCGATGTCGCGGAGGGTTTGCCTTTGCGCCGATGCGATCGCCTCGGCGAGATGAGCGGCGCCGTTATAGTTTGCGACGATCACGCTGACCAGCGGCGCCGCCGGCTCGAGTTCTGGCCCAGCCGTCGCGGTCATGGCGCGATCCAGTCTCCACGGGGCGTCGGCCGCCGCGGCCGCGCTGCGCCGAGCGCCTCGACGAGGCCGGTGGCGAGCCCGAGATAGAAGCCGAATGACCAGCCAGCTTGCGTTGCGATCGCCGCGAGACCCGCCGCCGCGGCGCAGGAATCGCGTGAGCGAAGGCCGAGATAAAGTCCATACAAGAGACAAAGCAGCGCCCAAAGGAGCGCGGGCGCAGCGAAGATCGGCGAGGCGGGCGCGGCGAGGATCAGGCAAAGGATCGGCGCGATCGTCGCGAGGACGAGATGACGGATTTTGGTATGCCGCCGATGCTTCAAGACGTTGCGGGCGCGGCCGCGGCCGATTCGGAAATATTGTCTGAACAGGGCGATCGGATTTCGGCGCGGATAATAGTCAATAGACATGTCTCGGGCGAGATAGATACGAAAACCATTCTCCTTCAGGCGCAGGTCGAGTTCGACATCTTCGTTATGAGAAAAACTCTCGTCATATCCGCCCACGGCGCGGAAAGCCGACAGCGTCATCAGCGCATGGTGGCCGTGGTCGACCCATCGTCCGGCTGTCGCGTTCCGGTGCGACGAGCCGCCATTGCCCAGGAGCGAATTCTGCGCGGCGGCGGCGGCGCGCTCGAAGCAAGAGCGGCCGACGGTGCGCATGCTGACGACGACGGAATCTGCTCCGGTTTCGGCTTGGGTCGCGAGCAAACGCTCGCAATAATCCTCGGGATAGCCGGCGTGAGCGTCGATCCGGATGAGGTGGGCGGCGCCGTCGCCATAGGTTCGCACGGCGAGGTTCAGCGCCGCGCTTTGTATTTTTTGCGGATTGTCGAGGAGCGTGATTCTCTCGTCGCTCTCGGCGAACCGCCGAACGATCTCGCGCGTGCGGTCGACGCTGCCGCCGTCGGCCACGACGATTTTCATGTCGATGCGGTCTGCCTCGCGCCGAAGATTGGCCACGACCGCCCCTATATGCAATTCCTCGTTGAGACACGGGATAACGGCGAGGACGCGGCAAGGGCGGCTTCCTTGCGCCCCCGGTTGTACGGTCATCAAAGGCGCCTCAGATTTCCGAGCAATGGGGCGGCAGCCGCGCTTCCGCCGGATTGCCGCCCATGCGTCGAACCGGCGATTTGGCGGCGCATATCGCCTCGACAAGGTCGCGGCAATCGGGCCTTGCGTGGACCAGGTCGCGTCGGGGCACGGCGGCAAGCCGAGCCGACAGGTCGACAAAGAGGTTTTCATTCAGATTGCGGAAGAAATCGATCAGCGATCGTTCGATGGGGTTTTTCACCACCACGCCGACGCCGCGTCGCGCGAGCCACCGTCCCGTCTCCACCTCGTCCAAGGCGATCGGCGTCGCGCCATGCAGGCTTCCTTCGTAGATTCGATTGGGCAAAAGCCACGCCGAGTTCAGGCCCTCCTCGTGGTAGTCGATCGCCCAGGCGAAATGGACATCGCCGTAAATTGCAGCGAGATCTTCGGGATTACGATATGTTCCGCCGTAGCGGATGTAGGGCTCGTTGGCGATGGCCTGGTCGAAATCGGCGAACGTCGCCTGGGATGGTCGGCCGCGAATGATCACCTCCACCTTGCCGCCCAGAGCGCGCGTTAAGGCGCTCAACATAGCGAGACTTCTCCGGCAGCGGATCATGCCGAACCAACCGATCCGCCATGGCGGGCCAGGAGGCCTGGCGCGCCGCTTGTCTCCGATTTCGGATTCGGTCAGCACCTTGTTCTCGACCAGCATGATTGGCGCGGGAAAGCGACGGGGCAGAAAGTAGTTGCGAGTGAACGCCGGCGAACTGGTCAAAAGCAGATCAACGTGTCGCCAAAGCAAGGATTCGAGCAATCTCAAGAATCCGCCATCCGGCCGGTCCGACAGAAGCAGTCGATGGACATCGAGACACTCGTAGACGAGCGGCGCTTCGAGGCCGTAAATATTGCGGGCTAATACCGCGAGAAGCAGCGTCTCGAGATTGCGAGCGACAATGGCGTCCGCCCGCCGCGCCGGCTGGGCAATCCGAGGTATCCTTGCGCAGGCGCCGGCGACCGATAGCGCGCGGCGCGCTAACCGTCCATCGATCGTCGCGCCGAGCTCGATCGGCTCGGCCGCGCCTATTTTTTCGATGGGAGCGCCGCAACGCCTGAAACCAATCGGCGTCACCGCCGCGCCGCCGAGCTTGAACATCTTCATGCGGCGGATGACGGCCGGATCGGTCAGATCATGCACGAGGTAGGCGATTTTCACCAGCCGCTCCAGAACCTATGCCCCGCCTCTCGGCGCGCTATCGACCCGCCCGCCTCCCCGCAATGGCGGCCTAGCGCGCCGCTTGCGTCTATGTTATGTTAAGAGCATAACATAACATAAAGACGATGGGCAAGGCGGCCGGGGAGCGACCGTCAATCATCGAGGCGAAGAGCGACGATAATGAAGGCGATCGTGTTCGGCGGGGCGGGGTTTATCGGCTGCCACTTGCTCAAGCGGTTAGCGGAAAGCCGCGGCTATGACGGCCTTTATAGTGTCGATATCGCGCAGCCTCGCTTTGCCGTCGGCGGCGTTCAGTATGTCACTTTCGACATTCGTCGTCCGATCCCGCCAACTTTATGCGGCGAAGGGCCTTTTGAAATTTTCAATCTCGCCGCGACTCATACGACGCCCGGCCATGAGGATTGGGAATATTATTGGACGAATGTTAATGGCGCGACCAATGTGTGTCGTTTTGCTGACGAGGTTGACGCTGAACGCGTCCTTTTTACCAGCACCATGATGGTTTACGGGCCGACCGAGGGGCCGAAGGACGAGGAGGGGCTGCTCGAGCCGGTCAATGCTTATGGCCGCTCGAAGGTCCTCGCCGAGGGCGTTCACCGGCTGTGGCAAGCAGCCGCCGCCGACCGGCGGCGGCTGACGATCGTGCGGCCTGGCGTCATTTACGGGCTCTCGGAGCGCGGCAACTTCACCCGCTTGTCGCGCGCCTTAAAGCGCCGCATCTTCGTCTATCCGGGACGCTCCGATACGATCAAAGCGTGCGGCTACGTCGAGGACCTCGTCTCCTCGATGTTATTCGCGCAAGAGCGCAATAAAGGCGTTTTTCTCTACAATTTCTGCCATCCGGAACGTTACACCAGCGCGGATATTTGCGCCGCCTTCTCGAAAGTCGCGGGCTATCCGCCGCCGCGAGCGGTCGTTCCGTTTTGGGCGCTGGATCTGGCGGCGTTTGGCTTCGAGGCGCTCTCGGCTTTGGGCTTGAAAAGCGAGATCAACCGCGCCCGCATCCGTAAGCTGTACCAATCGACGAATATGGTGCCAAGGCGTCTGCCGGAAGCAGGCTTCGCCTATCGATATGATCTGATCGCAGGACTTTCCGAATGGCGTCGGGTTTCGCGCATCGCCGATTTCGACTGACCGCGTCATGATCCTCCTGCGCTTGAGAACGCGTCGTCGAACCGGAAGGATGGTTGCCGCGCGGCGATATCGAGCGCCTTCCGGGCTGGAGGCGCCAGTCGCAAATTGGCGGAACATCGGATGATGCGACGACGAGCGTCCGCCGCCGGCGCGGCGAATGGCGGGGCGACATGCGCTTCTCGGTTTTGATTCCGACTTTCGAACGCGCCGATTTGCTTGGCCAGGCGATCGAATCCGTCTTGCGACAAACTCACGGCGATTACGAAATCCTGGTTATCGACGACGGATCGTCCGACGGAACGGCTGAGGTCGCCCGGCGTTATCAGCCGGCAATCCGTTATCTTCGGCAGGAAAACCGCGGCAAAGCGGCCGCGCTCAACCTCGGCGTCGCTGCGAGCGCCGGCGACGCAATCATCGTCCTGGACGACGACGACCTCTTGCCGCCCTGGGCGCTCGCGCGGCACGCCGACGCTCTTTCCCGCAATCCCGCCGCCGATTTTTCCTATGGTCGCTATGTGCGCTTTTGCGGCGCGTCGCCGCCGTCGCCGTCGGATCTGTGGGACGAGGAACCGGTTCCGACCCGCGATCCTCGGCGGCTTGTCGTCAAATTGATGGAGAGGTGCTTTTTGCCTCACCCGGCATGGGCCGTGCGCCGGCGAACACAATTGTCAGCCGGACCGTACGACGAGGCGCTGTACCGTAGCCAAGACTATAACATGATCTTGCGGCTGGCTCGAACCAACGAGGGCGCCTTTATAGACGAGCGCGTGCTTTATCAAAGAAAGCATGAAGCAATGCGGGGGCCGGCCGCCGATCGGACCTATACCGATCACACGATCGATAAATGGATCAAATACGACGCCGTCATCTTTCGTTCCTTGGAGCGCAATTGGCGGCTTCGCGATTTTCGGCCTTTCGCCGACGAGACGCATGAGCAGGAGCGCGCGCTCGCTCTTCTTCAAAAAGGGATCATCCTGTTCCAGCGCAAGGTCTATGATGGAGCAAGGCGAGCGCTTCTCGAATACCGGGCCGCGCTTGATAGAAGGGCGCCGAGCGCCGCCGAGCGGATGATTGCGGCGGGCCTGATGGGTTGCCATCACGGCGTGGAGGATCTCCTCGATTTCGCGTCCGAGGGCGGCGAATTGGCGGGCTGGATGCGCGCCAGACAATGGCCTTTGTCGCTGCGGATCGCGTTCGCGACCCAGATCCGCTGGCGGGTGCGGGCGGCGGTGTCGGCCGGGAAAGTAGCATTCGCAGGCGGGTTGTTGCGCTATTCGCGCGAAGCGTTCGGCTCGGCGGCGACGCTGGCGATCATGGGGTCAAAATACAGCGCCGGCCTGAAGGCTTGGCGAAGTTAAGACGATGCATAAGGGGGCGATCGCATGAAGCAGCACGCGACCGCGGCGATCAGCCTTTCAATGTCGGTCGCCTTGGACGCGATCCGCTTTCTGGCCGCTTGCCTGGTTTTTCTCCACCATGCCGGATTTGAAAAGCTCGGGACCAAGATTCCCTGGCGTCTCACTCAAACAGGCGCCGAGCCTGTTATCGCCTTCTTTGTCCTTTCGGGCTTCGTCGTCGCGCTTGCTGCCGAAACCAGAGATCGAAGCTTCGCCGATTACGCGATGAGCCGCGCCGCTCGGCTGCTCTCGGTGGCGGCGCCGGCGCTCATACTGACGGTCGCGCTCGATTCCATCGGCGAGATGCTCTTTCCGGTCCTCTATGGAGATCAATGGCGCGATGCGGCCACGGTCGCCGACTTGAACACGCCGCCGGCGATGCGGTTCGTGGTCGCCGCAGTCTTTCTGAATGAAATCTGGGCTCTGAATTTGTGGCCGGGAACCAACAGTCCGTTCTGGTCTCTCGGTTACGAGGCGATCTACTATGTCATATTCGGAATCCTTTTTTATGCGGAGGCGAGTTGGCGGCGTTCCGCCCTGCTTGGGCTCGTTTGCCTCATCGCGGGACCTAAGATTCTGCTTCTCTTGCCGGTTTGGCTGATGGGCGTTGCGGCGTGGCGTCTCTATAGACAGACGACGCAGACGCCGATGGCCGGAGCCGCGCTTTGTGTCGCGTCAATTTCGGCCTATGTCCTCTTTATGACCAGCGGCGCGCGCCACGTCCTGGACCGCTGGACCGATCATCTGACCGCCGGGTTACCCGAGACCTTGCTCGGTCTCTCCAATCATTTTCTTTCGAGCTACGTTTCCGGCCTGCTCTTCGCCGCCTTTCTCTTCGGGTTGAAAGGCCTCGAGACCAAATTCGAAAGCCTGCTGTCCGTCGCCGCGCCTTGGATTCGGGCAGCGGCGGCCTGCACATTCAGCATGTATTTGTTTCATTATCCGCTGCTCTTCTTTTTCCGCGCGCTGGCCGCCGTTCTTCTGGGCCAGCAAGACCTCGCCATTCGCTCATGGCCGGTCACTGCAATCGTCCTGATCGGCGCAGGGGCGGCGGTTTACCTGCTCGCCCGCTTGACCGAGCAGAAGAAGACGGAGGTCCGCGACATGATTTCAGCGGCGCTGTTGATCTTCTTTCGCCCGTCGAAGATCGCATGAGGCGAACGAAGACGGAACCCATCGGGCGCGCGACCAGACGCAGACGTGGCGGCTGTTTTTTTACTCTGGCGTTACGAACATTGTATGTTAAACAATATCGTTGTAATGTTAAGTCCGTGACGGCGTGCTTTCGCAGGGCGACGATCCGGAGAAAGGTCGAGCCCGCGAAAGGATCCGTCTTCGGGGAGACGCGGGGCGGAATTGTCAGGATAGGCTCATGTTTTTGCCGTTGGTCAGCATCCTCATCAACAATTACAATCATGAACGGTTTCTAGGTTCGGCAATCGACAGCGCCCTTAACCAGGACTATCCGCGCACGGAAGTCGTCGTGGTCGACGACGGGTCGACGGATGGATCGAGAGGCGTCATCGCCGGTTACGGCGACCGCGTCGTCTCAGTCCTGAAGACGAATGGCGGGCAGGCTTCGGCCTTCAACGCCGGCGTCGCCGCCAGTCGCGGCGACATTTTGTGCTTTCTCGACGCCGACGATCTCTTCGATGCCGGGAAAGTTACGCGCGTCGTTCGATTTTTCTCCGATTGCGGCCTGGTCGAAAGGCCGGCCATGCTGCACCATCTGCTCAGGCTGAGAGACGAAAACGCCGCGGATGATGAACCTCGTCTCTTCGGGAGAACGCATCCATCGCCGCTGAACCTGTACGAATTTGCGAAACGGCATCGATTTCTCTGGTATAGCGGCGGTCCGACGAGCGCGATCGCGGTGAATCGCGTTTTAGCGGATCGCCTGTTTCCGATTCCCGACGACAAAATTCGCATTTCAGCCGATGATTTTGTCGTGCGCGGCGCCTTTCTGATCGGCGAGGTCTATTCTCTGGCCGAGCCTCTGGGCGTCTATCGGATTCATGGCGAGAACAATCATTATGGCGTCTATCCGCGAAAGACGCCGGAATTCAATCGTGCGCTGCAGGACTACCTCAATTCGAAGCTTGTCGCATCCGGCCTCGCGCCCGTCATCGCTTTCGACGAGTCGCTGTGCGCATGGCCGGCCCTCAAGGAGGACAAACGATGGGGCCAATTGGCGTGGCGCATAGTCAAGACCTGCGTCAGAGACCGCGACCGATACACGATGGCTTTTGCCGGCGGCGTATTGGCCGACATCGCGAGGCGAATAGGCGATAGAGCCGCTCGGAGCTTCGCCGCGACGCTGAATCGGATCAGCCTTCGCGGCGCGCCGATGGGAGCTCTCGAGCGCCGATGACCGAAGCAATTCTCATCGAGCCTGGGCGGCGCGAGCGCAATTATTGGGCGGACCTCTGGCGCTATCGCGAATTGCTCCGCGTGCTCGCGTGGCGCGACCTCGCTGTTCGCTATAAGCAGACGATCATCGGCCTGGCTTGGGCGATCATTCGGCCGTTCCTGACGATGCTCGTCTTCACGGCTATTTTCAGCCGTCTCGCCAAACTGCCCTCTGACGGCGCGACGCCCTACGCGCTTTTGGTCTTCGCCGGAATGTTGCCATGGACCTTCTTTGCGGCGGCGCTGAGCGAGGCTTCGAACAGCCTGATCAACAATTCTCATTTGATCAGCAAGGTCTATTTCCCCCGTCTCATCGTGCCGATCGCGACGGTCGCCGTCGCTTTCGTGGATTTCCTGATCGGTTTTTGCATCATGATCGCGTTGATGGTCTGGTACGGATTTGCGCCAGACTGGCGCATCCTGGCGCTGCCCTTCTTCATCGTTTTCGCAATCCTCGCCAGCATCGGCCCCGCTCTTTGGGTTACCGCGCTCAACGTCAAATACCGCGACTTTCGATATGTCATTCCCTTTGTCGTTCAGTTCGGCCTCTACGTGTCGCCGGTCGGTTTTTCTTCCCAGGTCGTGCCGCCTGCATGGCGAGCGCTCTATTCTCTGAACCCGATGGTCGGCGTGATCGACGGATTCCGCTGGTGCATTCTCGGCCCTGAAAGCGAACTATATCCGCCAGGGCTGCTCGTCAGCGGCCTCGTCGCCGCTTTCTTTCTCTGGTTCGGTTTTCGTTATTTCAGGAAGACGGAAAGAAGCTTTGCAGATTTGATTTGAGGTCGTCTCCCGAATGAGCGAAGCCGTGATCACGGTCGAGAACCTTTCGAAGCGCTATCTGGTCGGGCGTCTCTCGGAGAAGCGCGGTCGAAGCGACTACCTCGCCTTGCGCGACGTGATCGCGCGCGGCGCAGCGAGCGCCTCGCGCAAGGCGCTCGACGCGCTGCGCGGACGCCAGGTCTTACAAGGCGATACGCTGGAAGAGTTCTGGGCGCTCAAGGACGTGAATTTCGAAGTCAAGCAGGGCGAGGTGCTCGGCGTCATCGGCCGCAACGGCGCCGGCAAGAGCACGCTTCTGAAGATTTTGAGTCGCATCACCGAGCCGACGGAGGGGCGCGTCGTCCTTCGCGGCCGCGTCGCCAGCCTGCTCGAAGTCGGTACCGGCTTCCACCCCGAATTGACCGGCCGCGAAAACATTTTTCTCAATGGCGCCATCCTCGGCATGACGCAGCTCGAGATTCGAAAGAGATTTGACGAGATCGTCTCCTTTGCCGAGGTCGAAAAATTTCTCGATACGCCGGTGAAAAGATACTCATCGGGAATGTATGTTCGTTTGGCTTTCGCCGTAGCGGCGCATCTCGACCCGGAAATCCTTGTCGTCGACGAGGTTCTCGCAGTTGGCGACGCCGAATTTCAGAAGAAGTGCCTCGGAAAAATGAACGAGGTCTCGCGCCAGGAAGGCAGGACCGTGCTCTTCGTCAGCCATAACATCGGAACTTTGAAAAGCCTTTGCCCTACCGCGGTTTGGCTTGACGGAGGCAAAATTCGGCGGAACGGTCCATCTGCTGCGGTTCTCAACGAATATTTGACGCAGCGCCGACTGAGCCAAACGCCGGTCGTCGATCTTGACCGCTTGCCGCGTCAATATGGCGGCGAGAGCCGCCTTCGGCTCGAGAAACTGGAATGGATGTCAGGGCCGCCATTGCGGCACGGCGAACCTATGAGCGTTCGTATTTATTTACGAGCGCAGAGCCCGCTTCACGACGTATCCGTCGGCGTCGGATTTTCGAATTTCGAGGGAACGCGGTTGCTGACATACGAGACGGATTTTGCGGACAATAATCGTCCCAATCTCGTTGCGCCTGGTCTTTACGCGGTAAAGCTTGTCGCGGACTCCCTTCCGCTGGCGCCGGACATGTACGCGGTCGACGTTGGTTGCCGCTCGGGAGATTTTCATTCTTTGGATTATGTCGGCGCTGCTTTTCAAGTTGAGGTTATTTCCGGCGCGCGAACGCCGGGAACGATCGTTCGAAAAGGCGCCGCTGTGCGGTTGCCCTGCCAAAGCGAATGGCAAATGGAACGTGTCCAAGATGTCGCCGAGACGATCGAGGCCGTAAATTGATTGCTTAATCAGCTAAGCTGGCGATAGGCGCGCCGATGCCGAAAATACCGAAAACGCTCCACTACTGCTTTGGGCTTGCCAAAGATTTCGGCGGTAAGCCCTGGAGCCTGGTTCATTACGTTTGCGTGCGCAGCGCCATTGAACGGCTCAAGCCGGACGCAGTCTTTCTATACTATGAATACGAGCCGAGCGGCGCATGGTGGCGGCAAACCAAGCCGCTCCTTCAGCCAGTTAAAATTACGGCGCCGCGCGAAGTCTTTGGCAATCCGCTTCTTCACCCGGCCCATCGCGCCGACGTGGTGCGCTTACAGACGCTGATCCGCGACGGCGGAATTTACCTCGACACAGATGTTCTAGTCCATCGTAGCTTCGACGAGCTGTTGGATCATACCGTCGTGCTGGGCGAAGAAGGCGTCGAGGGCGAGATTGGCGTCGCGAACGCCGTGATCTTGGCTGCGCCGGGCGCGCCGTTTCTACAAAAATGGCGACAGGAGTACAGGTGGTTTCGCTCGCGCGGAAAGGATCGATATTGGAACGAGCATTCTGTGCAATTGCCTCGCCAACTCGCGGCGGCCAATCCAGGCGAGGCGACCGTTTTGCCGGGCGACGCGTTTTATCGGCCCCTTTGGACGCCGGGGCAGCTTGAACTGATCTTCGCGCCGACTGCCTCCGTATGCGACACCGGGCGTTTTGCAAACCATCTCTGGGAATCTAACGCCTGGGAGCGCTACCTCAAGAATTTGACGCCCGGCGCCGTGCGCCGCATCGACAGTAATTTTCACCGCTGGGCGCGGCCCTATCTGGCCGATCTGCCGGACGATTTTGGCGCGCCTGGCTGGCCTGAACGCGCAAGCAGGTTCGTCGTATCGCAATCGAAAAGGCTCCGGCGTAAAGCGAGCCTTGCAAGGTCAGCATTGTCGTCGGCCAAGCATGCTTACGCATCGACGCTGGCGTCGCTGGACCGCGTCGTCCCCGCGCCGATTGTCAGTGCGCGGCGACGACAGATATTTCAACGCATTTATAAAGACGGGCTGTGGGGCGCCAGTCCAAGTGGAGGGTTTTTTTCGGGGACCGGATCACGCGGCGAAGCCGCGCGCGTCTATGTCGAAAAAATGAGCGATGCGCTCGGCGACATCGCCAAAACCGCTCGAAAGCCGATCATTGTGGTCGATCTTGGCTGTGGCGATTTCGAGATCGGTCGAAAGCTTCTCGCCAATGTTCCGGCGATTCGTTATGTGGGCTGCGATATCGTGCCGGAATTGATCGCCCATCACGTCAAGCAGACGGCGGACGCGCGGGCGCGATTTGAGGAGGTTGATATCGTCGCAGAAGACTTGCCCGCCGGGGACGTCTGCTTGCTGCGCCAGGTCCTGCAGCACTTGTCAAACGCCGACATCAAGAAGGTTCTGGCGAAATTGCGCAAATTCGACAGGGTTTTCGTCACCGAGGGCTATCCCGTCATCGCGGAAGGCCCGATCAACCCGGATAAGACGGCCGGCTATGATGTCCGATTTGATTGGCGATCGGGAAGGGGACGAGGCGTTGAATTGGCTGAGAAGCCATTTAACGTTGCCGCGCGAGAGCTGTTTCGCGTCCAAGCCAGCGAGCAGGAGGTTATCGTTACATTTGAGCTGCTGACCGGCGATGTTAAGAACGATCATTCATCGACTAAGGCGCTAGAGACGATTAGATGATTGCGGCGGCGAAAGGTCCGGACGTGTCTTTCGATCGCGACGTCGAGCCGTGCCCGGATGTATCGGTCGTCATCTGCTCGCACAATCCGTCGCGCGTCTATTTGCGTCGCACGCTCGAAGCGCTGGCGGCGCAAACCCTTGGCAAACATAGATGGGAATTGCTTGTCATCGACAACGCATCCGACGCGCCGCTGGCGGCGGCCTGGGACTTGTCATGGCATCCGCGTGCGAAGCACATTTTCGAGGGCGAGCTCGGCCTTTCCGCCGCTCGCCTTCGGGCGATGAAGGAGGCTGCAGCGGACTTGCTCGTGTTCGTCGACGACGACAACGTTCTTGATCCGAATTATCTCGCGGAGGCGTTGAGGATAGGAGGCGAATGGCCTCGGCTGGGCGTTTGGGGCAGCGGCGCGATCACGCCGGAATTTGAGACGCCGCCGTCTGCTTATGTTACGAAAATCGTCCCCTATTTGGCCTTACGGGAGGTGCCTCGGGCCCGTTGGAGCAATTTCCCGTCGTTGGAGGCGACGCCCTGGGGCGCGGGCCTGTGCATCCGTAGATCCGTCGCCGAAGCCTACGCCAGGAGCGTTCTTCAATCGAGCGTGGCGATCTCTGGCCGTCGGGGCGCTGCGTTGATGAGCGGCGAAGACCTCGACTTGTCCTATGTCGCCTGCGATATTGGCTTCGGCATCGGAATATTTCCTGAACTGAAACTGACTCATTTGATACCGAGCCGGCGGGTCGAGAAGGATTATCTGCTCCGCTTGGTCGAAGGCGCCTATGTCTCGAACGCGCTGCTCGCCTACAAGTGGACGGGAACGCGCCCGCGCTCGGCCTCCAGGCCGATAGCGCTTCTCTCAACCGTCAAGAACCTTTTACGATTGAGAGGGATAGATCGAGAGACGTATCTTGCCGGCTTAAGGGCGGCGGCCAAGGCGCGGCGGTTGATCGACGCGGCCGAGACCGCGACAGCGAAAACGACGATCAGTCCGCGCTCCCGGGAGCTCGTGTCGGGACGCTAAGGGCCGCGCCGGCGCCTTCGATCGCTGGAGCTCCTTCTGCATCAGGCGACGCGTCGTACGAAGCCGCCGATGGAGCGCAGGAATTTCGCTGCTGCGAGCGCGAGGACTGCGTGCAGGAAAACATGGTCCCTGACCGAAAGAAAAAAAATCTGGAGGCGTTTCCTCTCGTTGAAATATGAACGCGCGGTCGACATCGCCGCCCAACGCCTCACGCTGCGATTGCGCTCGCGCAGGAGCGCCGTCAGCTTTGGATCGAAGCGCGCGCGGTCGTCGTCGATCAGCGCAAGGGTATGAGCCGCCATCGCCTGGTAGTCGATCAGCGTCCGACTGAGGCCGGACGATCTCATCGTATAAAGATATCCGGGATAGCGGGATATGATATATCGGCCGCCAGCCAAGAGAATGTCCATCACAAGGAGAAAGTCTTCGCCATGCCGGGAATGGACCGGGTATCGCATGCCGTGAGAGTCCAAAAATGACTTCCGGAACATGGGCTTGAGCAGCCCCCAATCCGAACCGCCGGAGCGCGGCCGCGCATGGGCGACGAAACTGTATTTGTCGACCCATTCGACGGCCTCGCCGGGCGGCAGGGCGAGGTCGCCGGCGGCGCCGCTTGAAGCGTCGTACCAGAAGAAATTGTCGGCGATGACGTCGGCGTCGCGATCCGCGACGACCTCGATGAGACGCTCGAGGCGATCGGGAAGAAACGCGTCGTCTGCGTCCAAAATTGCGATCCACTCGCCGCGCGCCGCGTCTATTCCAGTGTTGCGCGCGGCGGACGGGCCGCCATTCTGAGCCCGCCGAAGCAGGCGTATCCGAGGATCCGCCGCTGCGAACTGGCTCGCGACCTCGGCGGTTCGGTCTTGCGAGCCGTCGTCGACGATGAGGATCTCGAGCGGCGGCAGGGTTTGCTGCTGAGCGGAGCGCACCGCCCTTTCCAAGAAATCGGCGGCGTTATAGGCGCCGATAAGGACCGTGACGCCGCCTCGGGCGCCGCCGCGATTATCCGCAGGCGCGATCGACGCCGGGCCGCTGGCCAATCGCGGCGCGCGCGCCGTATCCTCGCGCTCCGGACGCCGAACGGAGGTCTTCTCGCGATCCGCTGACACTAGCGTACGACCGGCTCGCCATGAAAACGCCGCCGCGAGGGCGGCGAAACGCCAAAGCCGATCTCCATCATGAGTCGCGGCGAACGCTTGGCGACCGTGCCGGTGTGAAAGCCGAAGGGATCCTCGACGAAGCCGAACCCGGCGCTTCCGGTCAGCGTCACGGCGGATTCCGCGCTGTAAAAACGAAACACGTCCTTTGCGGAATGGCCGACAAGAGGCGTCAATTGATGGCGCAGAGCTCGGCGAACATGGCTGCCGCGGACATAAATATGAGGGCCGCAACCATCATCGACCGGCAGGAGGTAAAAAAAGAACTTCAACATGCGCCAGTCGTCGAGATCGAAGTGATATTTGTCGAGCGAGGCGAGTCTCATGTCGGAATCGGTCGCCGCTCTGGTCGGAAAACTCCACCAAAGCCTCGTCGTGATCAACTGAGCTTCGCCGCCGAGATAATGTTGGGCGATGTCGAAGAGAAGCGGGTCGCGTTGCACGGACATCGCCGCCTCGCATCGCAAGATGCGCTCGAAATAGTGACCGCTCAAAATCGAGCGGCCGAAACGCTCTTCGGCCTTTCGATGGTCGGCGGGATTGAATTCGATATGACGATCGAAATTGCCGAAACAGGCCGTGGCCATGGCGAAACGGACGATTTCCTCGCGGATCGCAGCGGGCAAAAGGAAGCCGGAAAATAGCCCCTCCGAGCGCAGGGCGGCGACGGCGTGCGAACGGCGGATGTCGCCGAACATCGTCGGAAAATCGGGCAGCGGGCGAGCGGGCCTCGCGCTCAGCCAATGCGCCCGCCGCGCGGGCATCGTCCGGGCGAGGACAAACATCGCCAGCCAGGCCGGGTTCTCGCGCAAATAGGCGAAATAAGTCGGCGCGCGGGCGACCATCCGCCGGAGCGGACCGGCGCTTCGAGAGATTGTCTCCAGATCGGAGCGTTGTCGCGAAGGGCTGGCGGCGACCATGAAAACGTCCCCGGGCATGACCTTGGGCGGCTTCTGTCTGGCGTTCGGCGAGGCTTCGCTGTTCCTGACTGCTGTCCCAGTTCAAGCCGCGCCCGCCAGTCGCCGCCCGGCGTGCGAAGCAAGAATCGACGACGTCTCTGCGGGCGGGCCGGCTCCGGGCGACGAGCCCTCGCCGCGCGCCATATCATCATATAACATTTCGAGCGCCTCCGTGCAGCGCCGCAGATCAAACTTATGCGATACGAAGCGCGGCCCGGCGGCGGCCATCGACGCGGCTATGTTATTCTCCGTCAGTATGGTCAGCAGATGGCGGGCCAAAGCGTCGACGTCCCGCTCCTTGAACGTCAATCCGGTCACGCCGTCGCACACGCCTTCGTCGCGCCCGCCTCTGGCCGAGGTCACCACCGGCACGCCCGAAGCCTGCGCCTCGAGCAGGATCAGCCCGAGGCCTTCCGCATCGCCGTTGGCTGCGGTGACGCTGGGCAGGCAGAGAACCTTCGCCAGGGCCAACTCCTCGCGGACCAAAGCGCTCGGCAAGCCGCCGCGAAACTCGACCGGCGCATGAAGTTGCCGAGCCAGGCGCTGCAGGTCGGCCTTCAAATCGCCGTCCCCAACGACGATGAAGCGGACATCTGGCGCCGCAATCTTCACTTGCGCGGCGGCGCGGATCAGATATTCGCATCCTTTCTTTTCGACCAACCTGCCGACGAAGAGCACGCGGCGTTCACGCTCGGCGATCGGCCGGCCGCGCGGCGCGAATTGTTGCACGTCGACGCCGATATAGCGGACCGCGATTTTCTCAGGGTCGATGCCGAAATCGACGGCGCGCCGGCGCGTCGCCTCCGAAACCGCGACGAAGCGTACGCGTGGGCTTGCCGCCAAAGCCAGGAGGCGTCGCGGATAGGCGCGATACGGCTTACCCCAGTCGCAACGCTCCCACCATTCGCGGCTGATATGGATGTCATAGCCGTGCAGGGTCACCAGCATGGGAATATCGAGCGCGCGGGCCAATGGCCAAGCTTCCACGGCGTCGAGGCCGAAATGAGCGTGGAGCAGCAGCGGCTTTTCTTCTTTCAGCTTGCGCACCACCGGCCGGGGGGCGGCGTCGAGGCCGCGGCAGATTCGCCACCAGGCGCGACTGAAGAGAGGCGAGCGGCTCGGTCGCAGCAATCGAACGTCCAATCCCTCCAGCGACAATTTATCGAGCAATCGCCGGCCGATCAGCACGCCGCGCCAGCGGCGGTAAGCGAGCATCTGCTCTTTGATGAAGGTTTCCGACAGCGCCAGCAAGTCGGCGCGGTAGACGAGGACGGTAGGCGGCGGCTCATCGACGAGCTGCTTAGAATGCATTGGAATAGGCCGATTTCGAGAACAGCGTCATCAGGATGATCTTCATGTCGAGCGCGAAAGACCAATTGTCGATATAGTAAAGGTCATGCTCGAAGCGACGCTGCATTTTCTCGAGCGTATCCGTCTCGCCGCGATAGCCGTTCACCTGCGCCCAGCCGGTGATCCCCGGCTTGACATTGTGTCGTCGGGAAAAAGGGCGAATCTCCTGCTCAAAAGCCTTGTTCAGCGCGACAGGGTGCGGCCTTGGGCCGACGATCGACATTTCGCCGGAGAGTACGTTGAAGAGCTGCGGCAGCTCATCCAGGTTCGATCGACGTAGGAAACGACCGACGCGCGTGACGCGCGGATCATTCCGCTTGGCTTGCCGGAAAGCCTCGGCGTCATTGGCCGTCGCCATCGAGCGAAATTTGAATACGCGGATCGGCTCGTTGTTGTAGCCGTGGCGGGTCTGCCGAAAGAAGACCGGGCCGGGCGAGTCGAGTTTGATCATGAGCGCGACGAGGGCGAAGATTGGCGCGAGCAAGAGGAGGCCGGCTGCGGACGCGGCGGCGTCGAAGGCTCGTTTAATCGCGCGGTCGGCCAGGGAGAGCGGCGGCCGCAGCAATTGCACTGTGACCAACTCGCCAAGTTCGCCGAGCGCCGCCGAGGCGAGCGCGCCGCTCGTATCGGCGAGGATCACATGGAGCGAGACGGGAAGCTCCGACAAGAGGTCGGCAAGTCGCGACGCCATCGGCAGATCCGCGGCGGCGGCCAAGATCACGATATCGTCGGCTTTCGCCGCTCGGCAAGCGTCGAGAAGCGCGCGGGCGTCTCCGCGCGAATGCGCTGCGGCGCTCTCCTCGCAAGAGTAGTCGGGCAAGGGCAGTGAGCGGACGACGCGCACGCCCGCTTTTCTCAGGCGCGCCATGGTTTCGTTGCACGGCGTCGCCTCGCCGATAATTACGGCCCGGCGCGCCTCGATGCGTCCCGCGGCGGTCGCCGCTCGAACGCGCGCATGGAGCATAGCGCGTACGCCAAGCACCAATATGGCCACGACGAACCATTGGATAAGAAACGTCGCGCGCGAGTAATCGTCGGAGATTTTGAGGAGGAAGAGCGCGGCGAGGAAGAAGCAGAAAGCCAGAGCTACCGCTCTGGCGCCGTTCCAAAGAAACCGGTGCAGCGGCTGGGCCTGCAATCCGGCATAATGCCGAAGCGCGAGCGAAACGACGAGGACCAGCGACGCGATCGAGAGGGCTGACGGAAGATAGGTTCCGTATGCGGGCCAAACGCCGCGCGACCCTAAACTGTAGATCACGCTGGCGCCATAGGCGGTCAACGTGATCAATACGAATTCGGCTGCGGCCATGCGCAGAAGGAAGCGTGAAAGAGTTTCGAAGCTGGAGGCCTGAGACGTCGCCTCGCCTAGGCGAAAAGCTCGCTCGGCCGCTGGCGAAGGCGATCGGGCGGCATGGGCATCGCTCGACATGGATCCTCCGGGATTGACGCCGCCTCGGCAGCCGAATGTTAAAAGATAACATTACGCGGAGCGATAACGTTCGCTTACAATAGGCCGGCCGCCGGCCCGCGCCGCTCAGGCGCGAAGCGCGACGCCGCCGGTCGCCTGGGCGAGATGAGGCCCGAATTCCGGCGGCCGCGCCTCCAAGCGCTTATCCCTGAGGAGCTCGTCAAAATAGGCGATCGTCTTTATGAGCCCTTCGCGCAGGGCCGTGACCGGCTTCCATTGCAGCAGTTCGTCCGCCTTGCTGATATCCGGACGGCGCCGCTTGGGATCGTCGATCGGGAGCGGCGTATGGACGATGCGCGACGACGAACCGCTGAGATCGATGATCGTCTCCGCGAGCTCGCGAATCGTAAATTCCGAAGGATTGCCCAAGTTGATCGGGCCAGTCGTGTCGTCGGGAGCGCTCATCAGGCGAACGAGGCCTTCCACAAGGTCGTCGACGTAGCAGAAGGAGCGCGTGTGGCCGCCGTCGCCGTGAACGGTAATGTCCTGATTCAGCAGCGCCTGCACGATGAAGGTCGACACGACGCGCCCGTCGTTAGGGTGCATCCGGGGGCCGTAAGTGTTGAAGATGCGGGCCACCTTGATGGGCAGGTTGTGCTGACGACGGTAATCGAAAAACAGCGTTTCGGCGCAACGCTTGCCCTCGTCATAGCAAGAACGCGGACCGGTCGGATTGACATGACCCCAATAATCCTCCGCTTGGGGATGCACGGCGGGATCGCCGTAAACTTCCGACGTCGACGCTTGGAGGATCTTGGCTTTCACCCGCTTGGCGAGCCCGAGCATGTTGATCGCGCCATGGACGCTGGTCTTGGTGGTCTGAACGGGATCGAATTGATAGTGAATCGGCGAAGCAGGACAGGCCAAATTGTAAATTTGGTCGACCTCGACATAGAGAGGGAAACAAACGTCGTGACGTAAAAACTCGAAATTGGGAAATGTGCGCAGGCGCTGCAGATTCCCCCGCGACCCGGTATAGAGGTTATCGATGCAGAGAACGTCGAAGCCGTCGCTCAGCAGGCGTTCGCAAAGATGCGACCCGATAAATCCGGCCCCGCCGGTGACGAGGACGCGCCGATCGATCAACATCTTTCGCCTCCAATCATCGTCGCCGGACGAGCCGCGCGTCGTCGACAATATAACAAAATGTGGCTCGAATGTGATGTTATGATAGGTCTATGCTAAGATTATGTTATACAAGAAGCATGCCGGCCCGCGGTTCTTGTCGGTCGCCGAACGCTGAGTTGCGGCGCCGCTTGATCCACCGGCGAAAACCGCTCAGCCGCGCCCGCGAGCTGTCAGGGCGGCGCGCAAAAACGCGCAAAGAGAATCGAAATCCGGCAGAGCGCCTAAACGTTTGGCGACGTCATCCGGCGAGCGAGGCCGAAAAGCCGGCCATGATCAGGGCGGCGTGAATGGCGGGCAGCGAGGCGCGTCGCCCATGAGCGGGGGCGGTTGCGGCTAATTTGGCGAGACGCCGCCACGACGAGCGGGCGCGGGTCGAGCCAGAGGATGGCGATTGCCGTGCGTTCGGCAATCCGCCAAATCCGACGCTAGAGCATTTCCTCGAGCTTGGCCTTTTCGAGCAGAAGATCCGTCACCAGCCGCCGCAGCCGCTGGTTTTCGATCTGCAGCCGCTCGAGCTGCGCCGCCTTGTCGTGGTCGATCGACAGGCCCGCGCCATCGGACTCGTGCCTTTCCGCCGAATTCTTTTTCTCGACAGCCGAGCGGCTGGCCCGCCAGCGGTGATAAGTCATCACGCTGATGCCCAAAGCCTGCGCTATGTCGCTTTGTAACATGCCGTCGGCCGCCATCCGATCGGCTTTGTGAAGCTTAGCGACGATCTCCGCCGCCGAATGCCTCTTTCGTTTCACGGTCTTCTCCCAACGCGGCGTCCGCCCGCGACGGCGGTCCTAAGGACCCCCACGAATTCGTCGCCTATATTCAGCGAGTTTTTGGGCGCCCGACCCGACCGATTCCGAACTCGCTTCCGGACCTGGCGCCGCTCAACAGAATGTCCCAACCCGTTTGGCGCCGTCGCCCCGCAACCACGCACGCCAGCGTACCGATATCACGCGAATCTGCCTTCACGCCAATGATAACAATAGCATATATTTGGCGGCGCAGATCGATTTGGTCAAGATGGCGGCGCAAGTCAAGGCAAATTGGTAAGAATTAACGTCGAAATTTTCGCCTCGGGGCGGGATCGACGCGCGTTTCGGGAGTTCCGTTATGAGCGCGATCGAAAAACGATGACCAATATCCATGCAGGCTGCGCCTTTTACAGGCTGGGCCCGCCAAGCTCGCGCCGAGGCTTGCGGAAATCTCGGACGGGAGAGAATCCGCGCGCGACGCGCAGCGCTGAATTCTAAGGAGATCGGCGCGGCTTGCGGCCTTTGTTCGCGCGTCATCACGCAGCATAGTTTGTTCGTTTGTTCGCCTGATCGCGTTGACGATGCGCACAGAGACGAGCATCGCGCGCGGCGACTTGGCCGCCTCCTTAAATTCGCCAGAAAGTCTATCGTATCTTTTGTCATCAGCGCCAGGCGACAATGGCGCAAGGGCGCCACTAACATAAGATGCGGAGCTTATCGTTGCGCCTGCCGCGTCGATACTTTAGATGGGGCTGCGCCACATCTTAGTTAATCCATTGGTGGATGCGTTCGAGCGACATCGGGCGACGCAGCGCAATGTTCGCTGCCGCGCTTTCGGCGAAGCTGGCGCGCGAAATACCGGGACAGTCATAGGAGGAGCGCTTAGGCGGGAATTTGTCGTTTGGGGTTGCGAACGTTCGAGTGACCGATTGCGGCCCATTGAAAAGTGCGTGCACCGGGGGAAGACAATGCCGGATCACCTAACGAGCTACATATCAGTATCCGAACCAATCATTTTCCGGGAGTTACGCGACACGGCTGACACCGACCTGATCAAGCAAATCGAAGCGCTCGAAGTCGCCAATTACGAATTACGCAACCGGGTCACGGCGCTGAAATTGCACAACGCGACGTTGCGGAGGATGCTGGCGCCGCGGCGGGTTCGAAGTCCGGGGACGAGGGAGAGCGGGCCGGAACGATAGGGCGTCCCGACGCTCTCGCCACGATGGCTGACGCGGCGTCGCCATTGTCGGGGAGAAACGCCCAGCGGCGCCTCCTCTCGACGCAGCGGGTCTCTCGAGCAAGAGAGGCTTGCGGGCGCCGCTCATGCGCAGCCGGAACCGCTCTCTCTGGGGCGGCATGGCGTCCGCGAGGCCGCCGCCCGTAGGCAATCGCGAAAAGTCGCAAGGTACGATCCGCGCGGGACGTGGAATTCGCCCATGGCGTGGATATCCGACAGCGCCTCGCTCCTATCTTTGAAAAGCGACCGGGCCGGGGTCGGGAAAGTAGGCGTGATGCTTCACGCCGAGGCCGCCCCTTGCAAAATGATCAAAAATGATCGAACTGTGGATCGAGTTCAGCCTTGCGCCGATCGGTTCCCGCATGCTATCTCGGCTTGTGACCAATAATGATCTAAAATGATCAAAGCTGAGCGAGAAGCGCGGATTCAGTCGATCTTGCGGGATGTCGGCGTCGCCTCGATCCACGAGATCGCGAAGCGATTGGGCCGCGTGTCTGCGGTGACGGTACGCCGCGACGTCGCACGGCTAGCCGAGCAGGGACTGGTGCGCCGCAGCCATGGCGGCGCCGCCGCTCCGCCGCTCGCCCGGCCGCAGGCCCAATCCTCGTCGACGCACGCGGCTTCCGCCGACCTTGACGACGTCGGCGCGATCGTGCTGCCGCCCCTCGAAGGCAGCGGCGCCGAGACCTTGCGGCTGATGGCGCGCCGCCGACGCATTCCATTCCTGGCGGAATCGGCGCCGCAGGACGGCGGCGTCTATCTCGGGCCCGACAACCGCGCCGCCGGACGCGATCTCGGCCAAGTCGCCGGCCGCGAGTTGAGCGGCAAGATCAAAGTCGCGAAGGTTCTTATCGTTTCGCTCGAGGCGCTGCCCAACACTCGCCTTCGGAGCGACGCCTTTCTCGAAGGTTTCCGCGAAGCCTTCAAGGGCGAGGTCCGCCATTGGCGGGTCGACGGCCGCGGCGTCTTCAAGACCGCGCTTCGCGCCAGCCTCGACGCTTTGCAAGCCCATCCCGACATCAACGTGCTGTTCGGCGTCAACGATCATTCGATCCTCGCCGCGATCGAAGCGGCGGATAGTCTCGGCCTCGATCATGTCCACGCTTTCTCGGTCGGGGGCGAAGGCGCGGCTCTGTTCGAAGCGCTGGCCGCGGGCAAGCTCCTCGCCTGCGCCGCGCTCTTTCCCGAACTGGTCGGGACCCGCGCCGTCGAGGCGCTCGGCCTCGCGCTGGCCGGCCAGGCCTTGCCGCCCGAAGTTAAGACGCCGCACGCCATTCTGACGCCGAGCGCGCTGGGCAAATATTACCGTCGGGAGGAGGGCGGTTGGGCCTTCGCGCCGTCGGGCGCATTGCCGAGCCTCGGCCGCGAGCGAAACCAGTCCGTGCCGAGATTCAAAACGCCGCGGCCGACGATCGGCTTCGTGCCGCATTATCCGGCTCATGATTGGTACCGGAACATGCAGCGGGCGATGCAGCGGCGCGCCGGCGAACTCGGCCTCACGCTGCGCGTCGCTGCGCCGGAAACCGGCATCGCCCGCGAAATTCAGGCGCTGCGGCGGGTCATCGCGCGCGCCGCCGCGGCTCTCATACGATCGGGCGACACGGTGCTCATCAATCAAGGCGAGACGTCGTTGTACCTCGCCGACGAGCTCTCGTCGGCGCATGGCCTCACCGTCGTGACCAATTCGCTCGACGTGCTCGATCGTCTGAACGGACGGCCTGGCCTCAAGGTGATCCTAACCAGCGGCGAATTCCAGGCGAAGGACCGTTGCCTGGTCGGGCCGAGCCTTGGCGCGCTGTTCGAGACGATCAGAGTGGACAAGGCCTTCCTCTCGGTCGACGGCGTCACCGCGCGGTTCGGCCCGTCCGCGGCGGACGAAAGGCTGGCGCTCGCCGGGCGGCGCTTCGCCGAAGCCTCGCGCGAAGTCTTCGTCATGGCCGACCATTCGCTGGTCGGGCTCGACGCCAGCCATCGCGTCGTGCCGGCCGACGGCGTCGACGAGCTGATCACCGATTCCGGCTCGCTGCCGACGCACCGCTTCGCTTTCGCCTCAACCGGCGGACGCGTCACGCTCGCCGACGAGGACGCGAAAGAACCGAGCGGCCGGCCCTTAGGCCCGTCGGCGCGCTCGCCGTCGGAGGAGGGCCGCAACGATAATCGTCAAACCATGGGAGGAATGAATGCGTAATGCGGTGGCGCTGGCGACGGTCTTGGGCGGGTTGGCCCTGCCGGCCTCGGCTTCGGCCGAGGATATCGTACTCAAGTTCTGGGACAACCAGCAGACGGAGTCTGGCCTCAGCCAATACCAGAAGGAGGCCGTCAAGAGTTTCGAAGCCGCAAATCCGGGCATCAAGGTCGAGGTGACGACGATCCCGTATCCCGAATATCAGCAGCGCCTGCTCACCGCGGTACAGGGCGGCAACGCGCCGGACGTCTCGACGATCGACCAGATCTGGGTGGCGGCTTTCGCAGAGGCGGGCGCGATCGATCCGCTCGACGATTTGGCGAACAAGGCCGGCGTCAAGGCGGACGCGTTCTTCCCCGGCGCCTGGGCGTCGGCCAATTACGGCGGCAAGCTCTGGGGAATTCCGTTCAATGTCGACGTCTGGCAGTTCAGCTTCTACAACGCCGATCTGCTCAAGGCGGCGGGCGTCGAGCCGCAGAGCATCGCGACTTTCGACGGGCTCGCCGCCGCCGGCAAGAAGCTCACTGGCAATGGCAAATACGGCATTGGGCTCTTCGCTCACAAAGGCGAGGACACGGTCGTCGTGATGGACAGCTTCATCTTCTCGAACGGCGGCAAGGTGCTCAATGACGACGGCTCCTGCGGGCTGACCAGCCCGGCGTCGGTCGGCGCGCTCAAATACTTGCAGTCGCTCGCGCCTTACGCGCCGCAGGGCGTCGCCAACGCAGCGTCGGGCGACATGCGCGAATTGTTCTTGAACGGCTCGTTGGCGATCGAGTTCTGGCCGGCGCTCGAACAGCCGACGCTGCAGAAATCGAAGCTCAATTGGGATTTCGTCGACGGCACAGCGCCGGCCGGCAAGAAATCCATAGGCACGTTCGGCGGCTGGAATCTGGTCATGTACAAATCCTCGCCGCATATGGACGCGGTGTGGAAGTTCATCCAGTACCTGACCCGCGAGGACGTCAACGGCAAGGTCGTCGATCTGATTCCCGCCAACGTCAAGGCGGCCGACGCCTTCCTCAAGGCCAATCGCAAGGGGCCGGACAGGATCCTCGAACAGCTCAACAATGCCGCCCCGCGGCCGCTCTCGCCGCATTATCTCGAAGTCTCCAACATCGAGGTGGCGCTGGCGCAGGACGTCTATGGCGGCATGGATCCGGCGCAAGCCGCCGCCAAGGCCTGCAAGGCGATCGACGCGGTCAAGTGAATCGCGGCTGCGATTCCGGCGCCTTTCGTCTCGAGAGAAGAAGGCGCGGTTGCGAAAGGCCGACGGCTGAGGCCGGCGGCCATCCACCTGGCGGGCGCAATTGGCCGATGCGGTCGAACGACACCGATTTCCGCCTCAGCGCGCAGCTCGGCTTTCAGCCTCTGGAAAAGCCGCGGCCGCGCCCGGCCTTGCGCCGCATCGCTCGGGCGCGGCCGCCGAAATTCGCGCCGCGGCGCGGGGCTTGGCTGACCTGGATGTTCCTCGCTCCGGCCGTCGTCTTGGTCGGCGCGATGATGTACTACCCGATGATCGGGACGGTGGTCGAGAGCTTCTACTCCACATCCTTCATCAATCCGCATCCGCAATTCGTCGGCTTGGCGCTTTATAAGAAAGTGTTCGCCAGCGGCGAATTCGGCCAAATCGTCTGGAATTCCTGCATCTGGACCGTGTTCGTCGTCCTGTTCCAGAATCTCATCGGCTTCCTGACCGCGCTTCTGCTCAATCAGCGCCTGCCGACCACCGGGCTGATGCGCTCGCTCGTTCTGCTGCCCTGGATCCTGCCGGGCGTCGTCGGCGCGATCCTTTGGCGCTTCATGGATGATCCTCAGCTCGGCCTGATCAATTCGTTTCTGCTCAGTCTCGGCCTCGTCGATCATGGCGTCGCGTGGCTCGCCTCGACTTCGACCGCCATGGCCGCGGCGATCGGCGCGGCGGTGTGGAAGGGGTTCCCGTTCTCGACGGTCATCTATCTCGCCGCCTTGCAGAACGTCGACCAGGAGCAGATCGAATCCGCGATCATCGACGGCGCCGGTCGCGTGCAACGGATCGTCCATGTCGTCCTGCCGTCGATGCGCGAGGTCATCGCGATCAATCTCGTGCTGACGACCATCCTGACTTTCAACTATTTCGACATGATCTGGGTGCTCACCCGCGGCGGCCCGGAAAACGCCACGCATATTTTTCCCACCAAGATCTACGAGCTCGGCTTCGGCGAATTCCGCTTCGGCGAGGCGGCGACCTACGGCGTCTTCTCCATCCTCGTCCTGGCGCTGCTCATCGCCGCCTATTTCCTCATTCAACGGTCCGGCCTGCGATGGAGGACGCGATGAGCGCGACGATCAAGCCGCTCGTCGGCAAGGCCGGTCTCACGCTGCTTCAGATCGCACTCGCCTTCGTCATTCTACTGCCGTTCTTTTGGATGGTCTCGGTGTCGCTGAAGCCGCCGACGGAGCCCTTCGCGATTCCGGCGCGGCTTTGGCCGCAGAACCCGACGCTCGACAATTACGTCACGGCGTTCAGGCCGGAATTTCGCACCTATTTCGTCAACTCGCTGATCGTGTCGCTGTCGACGGTCGCGATCACCGTCGGCCTGGCGCTGCCGGCGGCTTATAGCTTCACGCGGGCGCAGACCCGCCTCGTTTTCGCGATCATGGGCCTGGTCGTGGCTGCGCAGATGTTTCCAGCAAGCGCGATCATCATCCCGATCTACAAGATGATGAAAGGCGCCGGCCTGCTCAACACCTATGTTTCGCTGGTCATTGCTTACGTCACGATCACCTTGCCGGTGGCGATTTGGATGCTGCGCGGCTTCCTCGCTCGGCTGCCGATCGAGCTGGACGAAGCCGCGGCGATCGACGGCGCCGGACCCTTGCGCACCTTCATCGCCATCATCGTGCCGCTCTGCCGGCCGGGCATCGTCGCCACCGCGGTCTTCGTGTTGATCGTCACTTGGCAGGAATTCCTCTTCGCCCTGTCTTTCACCTCGACCCGCGACATGCGAACCCTGCCGGTCGGCATGAACGATTTCATTGGCCAATACGGCATTCGCTATGGCGAGCTGATGGCGAGCTCGGTGCTGATCTCGCTGCCGGTCGTCGCCGTGTTTTTCCTGCTGCAGCGCCAATTCGTCGCCGGCGTCACCGCCGGCGCCGTAAAGGGATAGGTTATGACCGACGCCGTCCTGATCAGCGAGACGATCGAGCCCGGGATCGTACGGCTCGCCTTCAATCGTCCGGACAAGCTCAACGCGTTGTCGAGCGAGGTGATCCGCCGACTCGACGAGGCGCTCGACCGCATTGCGGCGGATTCCGGCGTTCGCGTCGTGATTCTCACCGGAGCAGGCGAACGCGCCTTTGTCGCCGGCGCGGATATCGGCGAATATCGCGGCCGGCGCGCCAAGCCGTTCATCGCCTATCAGCATGAGAGCCGCCGCGTCTTCGACAAGCTCGAATCGCTGCCGAAGCCGACCATCGCCGCCATTCGCGGTTATGCGCTGGGCGGCGGCTTCGAAATCGCTTTGTGCTGCGACGTCATCCTCTGCGCCGCGAGCGCCCGGCTCGGTTTGCCGGAAGGCCTGCTCGGGCTTTCGCCTGGCGGCGGCGGCAGTCAGCGCCTGGTCCGGGCCGCCGGCAAATATGTCGCGTCCGAGGTGATGCTGGGCGCGCGGCGGATCACCGGCGAACGGGCTTTTCAGCTCGGTTTAGCGGCGGCCGTCTGCCCGGACGAGGAGCTGACGACGGCGGCGCTCGAGCGGGCACGGGCCATGCTGAAAGTCGCCCCGCTCGCACAAGCCGAGATGAAGCGCCTCATTCGGATCGGGCCGGACGCAGCTTTGCCCGCGGCGCAAACGCTCGAACAAGAAGTGCTGTTCAGGCTCTACGGCACGGACGACGCCGAAGAAGGCGTCGCTGCTTTCCTCGACAAGCGCGCAGCCAGATTCAGGGGCGAATGACGATGGGCGATTTCGAAGGCCGGACGGCGATCGTCACCGGAGCGGCGATGGGCATCGGGCGGGCCTGCGCCCGCCTGCTGGCGCAAGGCGGCGCCCATGTCTTCATCGCCGATATCGACGCAAAGGCGGGCGAGGCGACGCGAGAGGAAATCGTCGCTTCCGGCGGCAGAGCGGATTTCGCCCGCGCCGACGTCAACGCTCTGGCTGACCTGGAGGCGGTCGCGGCGGCGGCGATCGCCCGCACCGGGCGCATCGACATTCTCGTGAACAACGCCGCGCAGGCGATCGGCGGCGTCGTCGACGAGACGGACGAGGCGACCTGGAACCGGGTGATGTCGACGAACCTCACCAGCGTCTGGCGGGGCATGAAGGTTTGCTTGCCGCAGATGCGCAAGCAGGGCAAGGGCGCGATTGTCAACATGTCGTCGGTGCAAGCGCTTGCCGGCTTCAAAGGTTGGGCCGCCTATGCGGCGGCGAAAGGCGGCATAAACGCGCTGACCCAGCAAAGCGCGGTCGATCTCGCGCCGTTCGGGATCAGGGTCAACGCCGTGGCGCCAGGCACGATCATGACGCCGCTCAACGAGAAGGTCTTTCGCGAGCATCCCAATCCCGAAGAGCTCATCGCGACCTGGAATCGCGCCCATCCGATTGGCCGCTTCGGCCAGCCCGAGGAGGTGGCGGAGCTCGTCGCCTTCCTCGCCAGCGACCGCGCCTCGTTCATCACCGGCGAGATCATGCGCGTCGATGGCGGGCTGATCGTGCGGGGGGAATGATGACGAACGCGGCGTTTCGCCGAGGCAGCGGGGAGGCCCTTTCATGATCCATCGCTTCGCGACAGCCGAAAATCCCGTCCTGCCGATGAGCCGGGCGCGCGTGTTCTTCGACGGCATATTCAGCGAGCCGCGCTTGCAGCATCCCGAGGGCCTCGCCGTGGGTCCGGACGGATGGATTTGGTGCGGCGGCGAGAATGGCGAAGTGCTGCGCATCGCCCCGACCGGCGCCCGCATCGAACGCGTCGCGCAAGGCGGCGGCTTCACGCTCGGCCTCGCTTTCTTGCGCGATGAGGCTCTGTTCTTCTGCGATCTGCGCGACAAGGCCGTCTATCGGCTTGATCTCGCCACGCGCCGCGTGCAGCGTTTCACGCCGCCCGGAATTCGCATTCCCAATTATCCGGCGGTCGATGCGGCGCGGGGCCGGCTGCTCGTCTCGGACAGCCACGATTTCGCGACGCCCGGCCCGGGCGTTTGGGCGTACGATTTGGCGACCGGCGAGGGCCGGCTCTGGTACGACCGGCCGCTCGTCTTCGCCAACGGCCTGGCGCTCGACCGGTCGGGCGCCGCGCTCTATGTCTGCGAGACCTTCGCGCGGCGGATCACGCGCATCGCCATTATGGCGGACGGAAGCGCCGGCGAGGCGACGCCCTTCGCGACCGATCTTCCCGGGCTGCCGGACGGCGTCGCCTTCGACGAAAGCGGCGATCTCTTCTGCGGCTGCTACGAACCTTCGCGTATTCTGCGCATCAAGCGCGACGGCAAGGCCGAGGTCTATATCGAGGACCCGACCGCGCATCTCTTCGCTCATCCGACCAATATCGCTTTCGACGGGGCGGCGCTCTACGCCGCCAATCTCGGCCGCTGGCATATCACGCGCGTCGACAGCGACACGACGGCGCGCCCCCTGTGGAGCGCGTAAGCAGGAAAAGCCCGTTCGATCGCATCGTCGCACCAGGTCAAAAACGGAAATAAGGTCCATGTCAGAAAAGGCGCTTTCGGACGTCACCATCCTCGATTTCAGCCATTTGCTGCAGGGGCCGTTCTGCACCCAGCTTCTCGCCGATCTCGGCGCCAATGTGATCAAGGTCGAGCGGCCGGGGCAGGGCGATCTGTTTCGGACGATGACCTTCAACAATCGCTGGCTCGGCGGCCGCGAGAGCCCGAATTTCCTCGCCTGGAACCGCAACAAGCGATCGATCGCCGTCGACCTCAAGAGCCCGGAGGCCAAGACCATCCTTTACCGCCTCGCCGCCAGGGCCGATATCGTCGTCCAGAATTTCCGCCCCGGCGTGCTCGCTCGGCTCGGTTTCGGCTACGAAGATTTCCGCAAGATCAATCCCCGGATCATCTATTGCTCCGGCTCCGGCTATGGCGAGAGCGGGCCTTATCTGACCCGGCCCGGCCAGGACATGCTGATCCAGGGCCTTACCGGCCTCGCGGCGGCGACGGGCCGCGGCGATGGGCCGCCGGTGCCGGTCGGCTCCGGCTTCTCGGACCAAGTCGGCGCGATGAACATGGTCTACGCCATCCTCGCCGCCCTCTATTGGCGCGAGCGCTCGGGGAGAGGCCAGGAGATCAAGGTCGATCTCCTCACCGCCATGCTCGCGCATCAGGGCCAGGAAATGCTCATGGCGATGAATTTCGGCAAGGATTTCGAGCGGCCGAAATCCGGCATCGGCCATCCCGGCATGGACGCGCCGTTCGGCGTCTATCCGACCAAGGATGGCTGGGTGACGATCGCGATGAGCCCGTACCGCACGCTCGTCGGCGTGCTCGGCGCGAACGAGCTGCTCGTCTATGACGATCCCGAGGCGCTGTTCGAGAAGCGCGACGAAATCTGGGAGAAGCTCGCCGCGCTGACCAAGGCATGGTCGACGGCCGACCTGATCGCGGCGATGCTGAAGGCCGACATTTGGTGCGGCGAGGTCAAGACGCATCTCCAGGCCGCCGACGATGAGCAAGTCGCGCATATGCGCGCGATCGGCGCTTACGATCATCCGAAAGCGGGACGCGTGAAGGTCGTCGCGCCCGCAGTCAAAATGAGCGAGACCCCCGCCGCGATCGAGCGCCCGGCGCCCCTGATCGGCGAGCACACGATCGAAGTGCTGCGCGAATTCGGCTTCGATCAGGCCGCGATCGAGGCTTTCATCGCCTCAGGGGCGATCGCTGCGGCGGAGGCGTAGCTCCGAACGCGAATGATAGACGAAACGAAGCCGTCCAATCCGTTGCAGGGCTGTCCGGGGAAATTGAAATACGCGCGAACAGGGGAGCGCGTGCGCTTCGTACGACCGCGGCGCGTCTTGGCCGGGCTTGTCCCACGGCTGTCCGGGGGAAGCCTGCGCTCGGCGGAGCAGATGACTTGCTTTCGACACCGGGGCGCCACGCCGCCCGATCGCCGTCAACCCGCCATGGCGCCTCGAAGGTACGCGCAACACGATGTCCGCCCGCGCAGCGCCATGGCGGGTGCTTCGCTTGCGCTCCGCCCCTTCGAGTGACGGCGATCGCTCGGCGTGGCTATTGGCGACCAAGACGTTTTGCTGACCGAAACGGCCGAACGGCCGGTTTCGGTCAGCAAAACGTCTTGGTTGCACAAGGCCATCGAGGCGGGCGCGGGTCAAGGCTCGCGAAGCGGAGCGGCGCGACCGGCGAAGCCGGTGTGGCCTTGAGGCGCGCCCGCCTCGATGGCGGCGCGGTGTTTGGGATTTGCTTCCTTGAGCGCGCTCGTTTCCGAGTCTCGACAATCAGAAGCCGGCGAAGAACTCTCGATGTCTCCTTGTTTTTTCGAGGTCCGCGCTCCTGGCGGTTCAACTCACCCTCAACTTCCATGCTCGATATTTGCGCTCGCGGAAGGCCGTGGATGCCCGGCGCGAGAGCCGGCGTGACGCGTGGGTCATTGCGGCGACGGAGGCCATTGCAACCGATTTTTGTTCCCCGGACAGCCCTGCAATCCATCGAGAGGACTAGCCGGCTCGCTACGCCCGTCGCCGGCGCCGCCGAAAGACAATTATCGTCTTAGATTTAAAGACTTACCAAGAAGGGACGAACAATTTCTTCCTCGGATCGCTCCTCTCGGTTATAATCAGCGCAATCGCGCATAAGAAGGGGCGGCTTGCGCAGCTGCGAATCGAGAAAGGAAAAAACGCGTTTCCAAATTTTTTGCACTGTAACCCGCTGAAATTCCACAAAATGCGGAAATAAGAATTTGGAAAAATTTGGCGAAGGTCCGGGGTCCTGTTTGATATTTTCGAGCGCGGAGCGAGTTGCGTATGGCTCCGAATCGCCGAAGACGTCATGGCGAGGACCGTCGGAACATCCTGGATTGCTTCGCTTCGCTCGCAATGACGGATGTATCTGTGCCGCGTACTTTTTAACGATGTCGGCGCGCCAGCGCAAGGTACGTCGACTGCTGGCCGCCCCGTCACGGACAGCTTGTCGGATCCTTGCCGAAATAGACGACGCCGGCCCGGCGCACGACGTCGAGATTGATGGTCGAGCGTTGCGCGGGGTAGCGGATCGTCAGGCGGCCATTCGAGGCTTGCTGATGGCCGAACCCGTACGAGCCGTCGGGCTGCCGGACTGAGAAATTGTAGCCCGGCTTGAACACATAGCCGGGCCGCGGCACCGGCAGCACCAAGTTGGCGCCGACCTTGTGCGGGACTGCGAGACAGCGCTCGATTTCGGCTTTGCCGAGCGGACCATCGGGCGGATGGCCGTCGCCTGTCGCGTTCACCGTCGCGCACGATCCGAGCGGCAGGACAGCCGCCGCGAGCGCCAGGCAGCTCCGTCCGCGCATGCGCCGCTCCTGCAACGGTTTCGGCGGGTCAAGTCCTCGCCTTCGCCTTGATGCTATCGCGTCCAGGGCCGGGCGACAACCGCGCCAGAGCAGCGCGTTCGATCAGGTCGCTTTCGAGATTTCCATCACGCAATGGACGTAGTCCATGCGGTGGCCGTCCGGCGCGCTCGCCGCGTCGGCTTCGTACGCGCCGTAGAACTCGTCGAGGATCGCGGCGCGCTCGGCCGCCGGCCGCGCCGGATCGAGCGCGCCGGCGAATACGGTCTCCGACCAGGAGCGAAGCGTCGGCACATAGGCTTTGGCGAAGGCCGCTGCGTCGCGTTCGCGCCGGAACGCCTCGGCATAGGGGCAGGGCGTCACCATGGTGAACATCGTCTCGAGCTTCAGGCCGGCGCGCGATGCGGATGAATCGGGGTCGCGGAACGGCGCGGCGAACTCGTCCGGCGTCTTGTAGAATTGCTGAAACGTGGCGTTGACATATTCGGTCTCGCTGATCCGCCCGGCGCGATAGAGATCGCGCCAGTGGCGGGCGAAGCAGTCGAACATGTCGACGCCGGTCGTATGGCCGAGATAGCGCCCTTCCTCGTCGATGCAGAAATTGGCCAGCGCCAAGCGTCCGCCCGGCCGCAATTCGCGGGCGCGGGCGAGCAGGATCGTCTCCCAATCGCGCAGAGCCTGCGCCCGAAATCGCTCGCGCTCGGCCGGCCTCGCGCCGACCGCCTGGACATGGTCGGCGATCATGCAGGGGCGGTTGCTGATCCAATGCATGGCGGTGGCGGAAAAGCCGAGGGACAGGGAATTGTCGGGAAAGATCTGCCGATAGAAGCTCGTTCCGCTGGCGAAGATGAACAATCCAGGTATGTCCGCGAGCGGCGCGTCGGTTTTCGGGCCGAGCAATCCCTGGCTGAGGCGAAACAGAGTCGAGAAGTCGTTGTGCGGCAGATCGGTATAGGTGATCGAAATCTGCCGCTCCGGCTCGGTCGTCCGGACGGCGCGGACGAGCCGGCGCATCATGTCCATCGACGTGCCGCCGTCGGCCGCGCCGAAATCGGCGATGGCGAAAGCCTGTCCGTCGGCGAGGGCGGGCATCTTGCCCGCCGCGGCGACGACCAGATCGCCGACCTTGTCGATGACCCTCTTCGCGCCGATCGTGTTCGAAGAATAGTACCCGGCGCGACGCATGGCGATCGTCGCGGCTTTCTCGGCGCTCATGCTGCTCCTCCCTCTACTGGTCGTCATCGACCCTGCCGCCGCCGGCGCCGCGCGCGCGGGAGCGCTCGCTCTCCGGCACATAGGTGCGCGCAGCGTAGCCGTTCAGCGCCGCCAGGGTCTGCGGCGCGACCGCCGCCCGGCGCGCGCCGGCGGGCCGCGCAGCGCTTGCGCCTCGTCGGACGATCACGTCGCCGGTTGCAAGCGGCTCGCCGACATCCGCGGTCCAAACGGCCGAGCGACTGAGCATCGCGTCGAGCCAGATCGGCAGGCCGACATGGGCTATCCGCAGCTTTCCCGCGAAGCTCGGCGCGTCGTCGAGCAACAGCGCCGCAGTTCGTACCGGGCAGAGCGGCCGCGTTCCGGCGATGTCGCGCTCGCCGCGGCGCCAGCGCGCGATCCGCGCGACGTCCGGCGGGGCGAGCGCGTCGGCCGACCGCGCGAGCGCGAGCAGCGCTTCGCCCCACGCTTGGCGTCGCATCGCCATGCCCCTCGCCGCGCGACCGATCTCGTCGGCAAGGCCCCAGGAAAAACCAGCGCCCCGCGCGGCCTTGGCCGCAAGCGTTTCGGCCTCGTTGAGCGACAGATCGATCACGCGGCCTCTCCGAGCGCCCCCTCGGCGTCGATCTCCTCGATCAGCGGCTCGCCGGCGAAGAGCGCGATGCGCAGCCAGCGATCGGACCTCGGATCGAAATTGCGCGCGCCGAAAAAAGCGAGCTTGGCGCGCAACAGGTCGACGGGTCGCAAATCGGCGCCGATCAAGTTGTCGCAGATCTCGGCATAGGGGAATTTGGCGACGACTTGCGCCCGCCGCGCCACATGGCGCCATTCCGGATGACGGACGAGAAATTCGGCGAGACGCGCCTCGGCCGGCTCCCGGCGCAGCGCCGCCGACAAAGCGAGCGCGTCGCGGGCCGTGGCGAGCGGTTGCTCGAGTTCGGCGCCGTCCTCTTCGAAGCGCTCGCCGAGTCTCGGCTCGAGTTTGTCAGCCGAGACGTACCAGAAGCGCGCAACGGCGGCGGGCTGGGCGAAATCGATCCGCCGCGCCCAGGCGTAGCGGGTCTCGATCAGCGCGCGCAGAGCGCCGCAGGTCATCCCGCCGTCGATAGGGTGGCCGAGGCTCTCGTCGGCCGTCATCGTTTCGGCGAGGTCGTCGACGAGTGCGCCGTGAGGCTCGAGCAGAAGCGCGACACAGGCCTCCTGGCCTTCTAACGAGAGCCGTTCTTCCGCAAAGCGGTAGAGCGCGTCCCAAGGCAAGGGCGCGCCGCGGAGAATAGCCGGCGCTTCGCGCGCCAAAGCGCCGAGATCGGCGCTCAGCCCGAGAATGGCCGCGGCCTGACGCGGATCGACCGTGCGCCAATGGGCGACGCGGCCGCGCATTTCGTCGAGCGCGCGGAGGAAGGCGGCCGCCTGGCGTTCGGCGGCGCGGGGCAGCGCGCGCACCCGCGCCAGCGCCGTCTCGCGAGCGCAGAACCAATTGTGGATCAAGACGGGATGGCGAACGAGGAACGGCGCCATGCCGAGACCGGTGGCGTTGCCGACGCCGAGCATCCGACGCAGAGGCCGCGCAAGCCGCACGGCGCCGGTCGGATTGCGCCGCGAGGCGATATGGTCGGCGAGATCGAAGGTGAACGAGCGGATCAGCCAGACGGTGAGCATCTCCGCTTGGAACGGCCCGCCAAGCTCGGGCCGCGAGGCGATCTCGTCGCGATCGGCGATGCCGAACTTGCCATTGCCGTAAACGGCGGTGGTGCGCATCAAATAGCCGACATTGGCGAGCTGCTCCGCGTCCGGCTGTTCGCCGCGGGCGAGCGCGTCGACCACCGCTTGGAACAGCCGAACGCTCTTGTTGGCGCGCGCCAGAACGAGATCGCGCTGGGTGAAACGGCCGGCTTCCTGCAGCGGCGCATTGGCTTGCAAGCGGGCGACCTCGTCCGCGTCGGGCGTCCCGTCATAGAGCGCGTAGCTTGTGTCCCAGGCTTGCGCGATGACGCGGTCGGTACGGCGCTCGTCTTCGAGCGGCGTCGAGAAGGCGACCAGGCTATAGGCGCGGGCGGGCGTCGCGACGGCGTAGACGGCGCGGCCATAGCCTTCGTCGTCGAGTTCGAAACGCGCGCGCCGCACGCGCCAGCGCTCCTGCGCGGCCCGGCGCATCAGCAGGCGCAGGAAGCTGAGGCGCGTCGGATGCGACGCGCCGAGCCGCGCCAGACGCATCACGAGTTCGGGCGGGCGGAGCGCGACCGCGCTCATGCGGCGGCGCCTGCGAGCTTTTCGAGTTGCGCCAGCACGGCTTCCTCGACCGCGACTCCCTCGCGTTCGGCGCGAGCCCGCGCCGCCAATCGCCGCGAACCGGGAAGTCGCGCGCCGTCGCCGAAGGCGGCCGCAACCGTTTCGAGGCGGTCGGCGAAGCCGCCGCCGGAGGAAGGCTCCGGCGCGACGGCGAGAAAGAACTGGCCTGTGCCGGGCGGTCCGCCCGCCGTTCCAGAGAACGGGCTGGCGGCCACGCCCGGATTGGCGCCCGCCAGGCATGCGGCGAAAACCTCCACCATCAACGCCGAGGAGACGCCCTTGTACCCGCCGGCCGGCGCCATCGTTCCCTTGAGGGCTTCCGCCGGATCGACCGTCGGCCGGCCGGCTGCGTCGAACGCCCAACCTTCCGGGATCGGCTCGCCGGCGCGGGCCCGCTTCATCACTTCGCTCTTGGCGACGACGCTCGCGCTCTGATCGATGACGAAGCGCGCGCCGCCGGCGCCGTCGGGAACGGCGAGCGACCAGGGATTGGTGCCGAGCGCGGCTTTGCGACCGCCCCAGGGCGCGATCGAGGCGGGCGCATTGGTGAAACCGAGCGCGACGAGACCGGCGCGGGCGACACGCTCGGTATGATAGCCGAGCGCGCCGCAATTATACGAGTTGCGGATCGCGAGGCTGGCCACGCCTTGCGCGCCGGCGAGGTCGATCAGCGCCGGCAAGCCGAGATCGATCGCGGCATGGGCGAAGCCGTTGCGCGCATCGACGACGAGGCAGGCGGGCGCAGGCCGGTCGAGGATTGGCTCGGCGTCGCCCAAGACCTTGCCGCAGGTCAGATGCTCGCAATAGGTCGGAAGGTACATCAGGCCGTGCGACTTGAGCCCGTCGCGCTCCGCCGCCGCGATTCCGGCCGCCAGAGCGCGCGCCTGGGCTTCGCTTGCGCCGTGCCGAACCAGCGCGGCCGCCGCCAGCGTCTCGATCCGCTCGGGCGTCAGCGCCGCATTCACGAGAGCGGCTTTCCGTCACAGCGCCGCATAGCCGAACTCCTTCGCGGCCTCGCGCGCCTGTTTGCGGATGCAGTCGACGACTTGGCGCGCCGCCGGTTGCAGCGCGCGGCCGGTCTTCGCGATCCAGCCGACCGTGCGGCTGGCGCGCGGATCGGCGAGCGGCGCGAAGCTGACGGCGTATCCGCATTTCCAGCGGCACAGGCGCGGCAGAATGGTCACGCCGAGCCCCGCTTCGACCATGGCGAGATTGGAGGTGACATTGCTCGCGATCAACTTCGAATTTGCCGCCAGCGCGTCGATTTCGGCGAGGCCGAGGGCGGCGGCGCTGCCATTCTGAATGAGCCGCGCGCCTTCGAGGCGCGACCATGTCAGGGGCCGTTTCGACTTGGCGAGCGGATGATCGGCCGGGCAGACGAAATCGAGCGGCTCGCGGAACAGAGGCTCGAAGGTCAATTGCGGCCGACGGCTGGCGAGCACGCAAAGCCCGATCTCGACGACGCCGTTCTCCACCGCCTCGACGATTGCGCCGGAATCGCTGTCGCGCACGTGAATCTCGAACGCCGCGCCTTCCGCGCGGGCGCGGGCGATCGCGCGCGGCAGCAGCGTCGCCGCGACGGACGGCACGCTGGCGACGTCGCAGCGCCCAAGTCGATTGGCGGCGTACGTCGTCATCGTCGAGCAGGCGCGATCGTAATGGGCGATCATGGCGCGCGCTTCTTCGAGCACGATCCGGCCGACCGGCGAGAGCTCGCCGCGCCGCTCGCCTTCGAAGAGCGGCGCGCCGACATCGTCCTCGAGTTGCTTCAGCGTCATGGAAACGGCGGACGGCGTGCGGCCGATCTGGTCTGCCGCGGCGCGCACGCCGCCGGCTTCGCACACCGCGACGAAGCTGCGCATGCCGGCTAGACTGATCGCTTTTCCCACTGTTTAGGCCGCCTGAACAATCGCCTATAAATTTGAACTTGATTGAAGTTCAGTCGATTGCTTAGCTCGTGTCAATCGAATTCGCGAAGGCTCATCGATGCTGACCGGCCGGAATTTCATCGCGGGCGAATGGCGGGACAGCGCCGATTGGATCGAGGACGTCAGTCCGTCTGACGTCAGCGACCTCGTCGGCCGCTTCGCGCAAGCCTCGCTCGCGGACGTCCACGAGGCTGTCACTGCGGCGCGCGTTGCGCAGCCGCAATGGGCGGCCGCGGGGCTCGAAGCGCGCGCGGCTGCGCTCGACGCGATCGGCCGGGAGCTGATGGCCCGCTCCAAGGAGCTCGGCGAATTGCTGTCGCGCGAGGAAGGCAAGACCTTGCCGGAGGGCGTCGGCGAGGTCTATCGGGCCGGGCAGTTCTTCGCCTATTTCGCCGGCGAAGCGCTGCGCAATCTCGGCTCCTCCGGCGAGTCGGTGCGCGCCGGCGTCGAAACGCTCGTCGCGCGCGAGCCGCTCGGCGTCGTCGCAATCATCTCGCCGTGGAATTTCCCGATCGCGACCGCGTCCTGGAAGATCGCGCCGGCGCTGGCTTTCGGCAACGCCGTGGTCTGGAAGCCTGCGAACGTTACGCCCGCCAGCGCCTGGGCGCTGACCGAGATCGTCAGCCGGCAGGCGATTCCGAAAGGCCTGTTCAACCTGGTGATGGGCCCAGGCTCGGCGATCGGCCGCGAGCTTGCGGCGAAAGCCGATATTCAAGGGCTCAGTTTTACTGGATCGGGCGCTGTCGGCTCCGGCATTGCGGCGGCTGCGGCTGCGCGTTTCATCAAGCTGCAGCTCGAAATGGGTTCGAAGAACCCGTTCGTCGTCATGGACGACGCCGATCTCGACCGCGCCGCGGACCTCGCCGTCAATGGCGCCTTTGGCGGCGCCGGCCAGAAATGCACCGCCGCCTCCCGGCTGATCGTCCATCGTCCGATCCATGACGCCTTCGTCGAGCTGTTGCTCGCCAAGACGCGCGCGCTGAAAGTGGGCCACGCGCTCGAGGCGGGCGTCCAGATGGGCCCGGTGATCAGCGCCGAGCAGCTCGCGGCCAATCTCGACTATGTCGCGCTCGGCCGATGCGAGGGCGCCGAACTCGCGTATGGAGGCCAGGCGCTCGAACTGACGCACAAGGGCCACTACATGGCGCCGACCGTTTTTCTCAATGGCCGCTCGCGCATGCGCATCAACCAGGAAGAAATGTTCGCGCCGATCACTTGCGTCATTTCCGTCGCCGATCTCGACGAGGCGATCGCCGTCGCGAACGATACGCCCTATGGCCTGACCGCCGGCATCGCGACGCGCTCGTTGGCGCGGGCGACGAAATTCCGCCAGGCGTCGCGCTCGGGCTGCGTGATGGTCAACCTGCCGACCGCGGGCACGGATTATCATGTGCCGTTCGGCGGCGTACGCGCCTCGAGCTACGGACCGCGCGAGCAGGGACGGGCGGCGGTCGAATTTTATACGCAGATGAAAACGTCGTACATTTATGCGGGCGCGCCGGAATGAGCGCGGACGCGGCGCCGCCCCTGCGCATCGACGGGCTGCAATATTGCAACTGGTCGCGCGAAATCTTCCTCGAGATGCGCGCCGGCGGATTGACGGCGGTGCATGCGACGGCGAGCTATCATGAAGGCTTTCGCCAGACCGTCCGTCATCTCGTCGATTGGCGGGCGCGGTTTCACGAGCACGAGGACCTGATCCTCCTGGCCCGCAACTGGAGCGATGTCGAACGCGCTCGCGCTTCGGGGCGCACCGCGATCTTCTTGGGACTGCAGACGCCGATGGCGATAGAGGACGATCTCGGCCTGATCGAAATCCTGTTCGATCTGGGCGTTCGATTCATGCAGCTGACTTACAACAATCAATCGCTGCTCGGCTGCGGTTGGATGGAGCGCGAAGACAGCGGCGTCACGCGCATGGGCCGCGAGGCGATCGCCGAGATGAACCGCGTCGGCATGGCGGTCGACCTTTCCCATGCCGGCGAGCGGACCGCGCTCGAAGCGATCGAACTGTCGCGTCGTCCGGTCGTGATCAGCCACGCCAATCCGCGCTGGTTGAAGGATACCGGCCGCAACGTCTCGAAGGCGGTCCTGAAAGCCCTGCGCGAGCGTGGAGGCGTTCTTGGCCTCTCGCTGTACCCTCTGCACCTGCCGCAGGGCGGCGCGACCACGTTGCGGCAATTCGGCGAGATGGCGGCCGAGGCGGCGCAGATCATCGGCGTCGAACGCCTCGGCGTCGGATCGGACCTTTGCCAGAACCAACCCGACAGCGTCGTGCGCTGGATGCGCGAAGGCCGCTGGACGCGAGTTAAGGACGATGCGGCCGCGTTCCCGCCGCCGCCTGAATGGTTCCGCTCCAACAGAGACTTTCCCGCCCTGGCCGACGGCCTGGCGGCGGTCGGCTTCGCGCCCGGCGAGATCGCCTCGGTGCTTGGCGGCGCGTGGGGGAATTTTATCGCGCAGTCTTTTTGAGGCGTCACGCTATCGTCCGCTCAACCGGCGCTTGCGTCAGCGGATGATGGCAAGCCGCCATATGGGCGCTGGAAAAGGCTCGCGTTTCCGGATCGACCTCGCGGCACAAATCGGTGGCGCGCGGGCATCGCGTATGAAATCGGCAGCCCTTCGGCGTCGCCGATGGGTCCGGCGGCTCGCCTTTGAGCAGAATGGGTCGCCGCGTCCGCTCGCGCGCCGGATCGGGCAAGGGAATCGCCGAGATGAGCGCGGCGGTATAAGGGTGCAACGGCGACTTGAACAGGACGCCGCGCGGCGCAATTTCGACGATCCGCCCGAGATACATCACGGCGACGTCCCGGCACATATGAGCGACCACGCTGAGATCATGGCTGATGAACAGCATGGTCAGGCCGCGCGTCCGCTGCAAGTCGCGCAGCAGGTTCATGATCTGAGCCCGAGTGGAAACGTCCAGCGCCGAGACGGGTTCGTCAGCGACGATGAAGGCGGGATCGGTGCTGATCGCGCGGGCGATGACGGCGCGCTGGCGTTGCCCGCCGGAAATCTCGTGCGGATAGGCGGAAAGGAACGAAGCGGAAAGGCCGCAATCGTCGAGAACCCTAGCCGCTTGCTCGCGCGCCTCGACGCGAGACCAGCCCTGCACCCGCAAATGTTCGATGATCGTATCGCCGATCGTCATCCGCGGATTTAACGCGCCGGACGGATCCTGAAAGACGATCTGACGCTGCCGACGCAGCCGGACGGACTGGGCGGGGTCGGCGGCGGCCGCGTTCAGCCCTTCGAAACGAATCTCGCCTTCTGTCGGCGATTGCAGGCCGACCATGACGCGGCCGAGCGTGCTCTTGCCGCTGCCGCTTTCGCCGACCAGGCCGAGCGTCGCGCCGCGGCCGATGGCGAGATCGACGCCGTCCAAGGCGCGAAGGACGCGACCGCCGGCGAGCTTGTAATGGCGCGTCACGCCGATCGCTTCGATCAGCTTTTCCGTCATGCCGCGTTCCAGCACGAGACGAAATGGCCGGGCGCGACCTCGCGCAAGCTCGGGGCGGAGCGGCAGATTTCGGAAGCGAGCGGGCAGCGAGGCGAAAAGCGGCAGCCGGGAACCTCGAAGGCGCTCTGCACGCTTCCGGCGAGCGTCGGGATCGGCTCGTCCCAGCCCTGATCGAGGGCGGGGATAGAGGCGAGCAGCCCGCGCGTATAGGGGTGCCTCGGCGCGGCGAACAGGCGATCCGTCCCGGCCATTTCGACGATCGCGCCGGCATACATCACCGCAACCCGATCGGCCATGCCGGCGACGACGCCGAGGTCATGGGTGATGAGGACGACGCTCATTCCGGCTTCGCGCGTCACCTGCCGCAGCAGATCCAGAATTTGCGCTTGCACCGTGACGTCGAGCGCGGTCGTCGGCTCGTCCGCCAGGAGCAGAAGCGGCGAGCAGGCGATCGCCATCGCGATCATGACGCGCTGGCACATGCCGCCGGAGAGTTCGTGCGGGAAGGCCCTAAGCCGCGCCTCGGGCGCGGCGATGCCCACTTTGCGGAAAAGATCGAGCGCGCGGCTGCGCGCCTGTCTGGCGCTCAAATTGAGATGCGTGCGGAGGGTCTCGACGAGCTGATCGCCGACCTGGATGGTCGGATGTAAGGCGGTCGCCGGATCCTGAAAGATCATCGCGAGGTCGGAGCCGCGGCGCGCGCGCATGGCGGGCTCGTCGAGCGAAAAAAGGTCGACATCGGCAAGCCGGGCGGCGCCCGTGCAGGTCGCGCCGCGGAGCAGCCGCATCAGCGCCAGAGCGGCGGTCGTCTTGCCGCAGCCGCTCTCGCCGACCAGGCCCAAGATTTCGCCGGACTCGACCGTGAAGGAGATGGCGTCGACCGCGCGCATCGTCCCGAACGAGACAGCGAGCTTTTCGACTTCGAGGAGGGCGGTCATCGCAAAGCGCCGGCGCTTCGTTCGCGCATTCTCGGATCGAGCGCGTCGCGAAGTCCATCGCCGATGAAGTTGAAGCTGGCCACGGCCAGCGTTATGGCGAGGCCAGGCAGAATGGCGAGCCACGGATCGACCTGGAAATCGCTCTGCGCGTTGGTCAACATATTGCCCCAGCTCGCGGCGGGCGGCTGAATGCCGTAACCGAGGAAGCTGATATAGCTCTCGAGCAAAATGGCGTTCGCCATGTTCAATGTCGCCGCGACCAGGATCGGCGCCAGCGTATTGGGCAGGATCTGACGGAAGATGATCCGCCAGGACGGCGCGCCGACCATTCGCGCCGCGGCGATGAAATCCGCGGATTTCAAGGTGAGGATCTGCGCATAGACAATGCGGGCGATCTCCATCCAGCAGGTGAGCCCAATCATCAGCGCGATTGAAGCGAGGCTTGGCGTAACGAAGGCGGCGACGAAGAGCAGCAGGAACACGCTCGGAAAGCAGAGCATGATGTCCGTCAACCGCATCAGGGCAATATCGACCCAGCCGCCGTGGTAGGCGGCGAAAGCACCGACGGCGAAGCCGACCAGCACAGTGACGAGCATCGCCGCGAGGCCGACCGACAGCGACACCTGGCCGGCATAGAGCAGGCGCGTCAGCACGTCTCGGCCGAGATCGTCGCTGCCGAGAATATGTCCTTCCGAGAGCGGCGGCGCGTAACGCTGGGCGATATCGATGTCGTCAGGCTGGTACGGCGCGAGCCAGGGCGCGCCAGCCGAGCCGATGGCGAGCAAGCCGATAACGATCAAACCTAAAGCCGCGAGCCGGTGTCGGAGCAGCCGCCGCAGGGCGCCGAAGCGCTGCGCCGGTCTCGGCAGGATGATTTCGGCGGCGGGAACGTCAACCATAGCCGAGCTTGACCCGCGGATCGACCAGCGCGACGGCGATGTCGGCGAGGAGATTGCCGAGGACTACGACGAAGGCGCTGACCATCAGGATCGCCATGAGGACCGGATAATCGCGCATGCCGAGCGCGTTGACGAAGAGCAGGCCCATGCCGGGCCAGCTGAAGACGGTCTCCGTAACCAGGGCGCCGCCGACCAGCAGAGGCAATTGCAAGCCGGCGAGCGTGATCAGCGGCGCAAGGCAGGCGCGCAGCGCATGATTCAGCAGGATGCGCGATCGCTTCAGGCCCTTGGCCTCAGCGGTGCGGATATAATCCTGGTTCAGAATGTCCAGCATCGCGGACCGCGTATAGCGGCTCCATTGCGCGACAAGGACGAAGGACAGCACGGCGACCGGGAGAACGAGATGGCGAAGGCGGTCGACCAGATCGCCGCCGCTCGTGCTGGCGACGCCGCCGGCGGGCAGCCATTCCAGCGTTTGCGCAAACAGATAGATGGCGAGCAGGCCGAACCAGAAGGTCGGCAGAGACAGCGCGATCATGGCGGCGACAGCGCTCGCATAATCGGCGACCGAATTACGGCGTACCGCCGAGACGATTCCGATCGTGACGCCGATCATCAGGGCGAGAAACAGACTGGTTCCCATCAGTTCGAGCGTCGCCGGCATCCGGTCAAGGACGATCTCGCGCACCTGCTGGCCGCCGAAGAAACTATAACCCCAATTGCCGGTGAACATGCCCTCGGCCCATTTGAGGTACTGGATGGCGACCGGCTGGTCCAATCCAAACTGGGCTTTGACGCGCTCTATGTCCTGCGCAGTGACGGTCGGGTTAATCGTATAAAGGGCCAGGGGGCCGCCCGGCGCCAAGTGCATCAGCCCAAAGCCGATGATGGAGACGCCGAGCAGAAGAACGACGGACTGGGCGAGCCGGTGAGCCAGAAACCGCAACACGTCCGGCTCTCCGTCAATGCCTGTTCACGTCGTGGACCACTCTCCGGTGTTCCAGGAATTGATCGGCGTATAGGGATTGACCTCGTAGCCTTTGACGCGGTCTTTCACCCCGATCAGCAGCTCGTAGGAGAAAATCGGCGCAAACGGCATGTCGTCGAGCAGGATTTCCTGAATGCGATCATAGATCGCCTTGCGCTCCGCCTGACCGACCGCGGCGACGCCTTTTGCGCACAAATCGTCGATCTCGGGATTCTCGTATTGCACATAGTTCGAGCCGTTGCCGCCTTTGGCCGGAATCGCCTTGCTGACGATTCGATCGCTATAGTCGGGATCGGGATAGAGCAGGGGGTCCCAGCCGACCATCAGCGTATCGTATTGGCTCTTGACCGTATAATCGCCCCAGACGACCGACGCCGGCATGTTGTTGATCGTCATCTCGACATTGATCTTCTTCAAGTTCTGCTGAACGAGCTGTTGCGCCTGCTCGCGCGACTTGTTGCCGGCGGTCGTCGACATGGAGAAGGCGAGCCGCACGCCGTCTTTGGCGCGCACGCCGTCGCTTCCGACCTTCCAGCCCGCTTCGTCGAGAAGCGCCGCCGCCTTGCCCGGATTGAAGCCGGGATCGACGAGCTTCTTGTTATAGGCCCAATGGTTCGGCGCAAGATAGCTTAAGGTCGGCAGCGGCACGCCGTAATAGACCGCGTCGATCCAGCCCTTCTTGTCGATCGCCATATAGATCGCCTTGCGGACGCGCTTGTCCTGGAATTGCGGCTTGCCGCAATTGAAGTAGATGAATTCGACGAAAGGCAACGGACTGAGCAGAATTTTCGAGCCGGGCAGCGCTTTGGCCTTTTGATAAAGCAGCGGCGGAATGCCCTGCAGGTCGTAAATGTCGACTTCGCCGGTCTGGAATTGGGCGTAGAGCGATTGCTGATCGGGAACGTATTTTTGGATTAACGAGGTCAGCTTCGGCGAACCCGCATGATATTTGGCGTTCGGCTCGAATTCGATGTAGCTGCCCGCGACCCGGTTCTTGAATTTGAACGGGCCGGTGCCGACGGGATTGGTGTTGAAAGGCGCTGTATTGATGTCGGCGACGCTGCTGAGGATGTGTTTTGGAATGATGCTGGTCTTCTGCCAAGAGACCATATAGGGCGCGTAATTGTCCTTCAGCTTGATGCGGATCGTATGATCGTCGACCGCCTCGTAATGCTCCGCGTGGTCGTGGCCGTTGCGGCTGCGCACCGTGACTTTGGGATTGAGCAGAGTGTCGAGCGTGAAGACCACGTCGGCCGCGGTGAACGGCGCGCCGTCATGCCAGGTCACGCCGTCGCGAAGCTTGATCGTCCAAGTCAGGCCGTCTTTTGAAATCCCGCCATTCTCCTGCGTCGGAATCTCGGCGGCGAGGTTCGGAACGAAAGCGCCCGATGGATCGATCTTCCAGAGCGCGTCGAAGACGATAAATTCGACCGATGTCTCGACCCCGGTATTGACGTAGAGCAGCGGATTGAAGTTGACCGCCTCCTGGGTCACGCCGAGAACGCATTGACCAGGCGTCGCGGCCCGCGCCGCGAGCGGCAGGCCGAGCGTGGCGGCGCCGGATAAGCCGCCGATCGCCAGCCCGGCTGCGCCGCCGGCGCGCAGCACGTCGCGTCGGCTTACGCGATTTCGGGGCTCGGCGCTGATGTTGCGCGCGTCTGCGTCGCCCGCCTGTCCGCGGCTTCTGTCGATAGCCATAGCGTTCTCCCTGTTCGAGGGCCCTCCCAAGACCGCTCGCGGCAAAAGCTATCGAATTCGCTTGCACTAGACAAGCGTGTACATTGATCGGCTCGGGGCGGGAAAATTCTGGGGCGGCGACCGACGACTGGACAGACGTGTACAACGCCGTTAGCCTGCCGACTGTCAAAGGGGGGAGGCGGGGTGAAGACGCATTATCGGGCAGTCGTCGTCGGCGGCGGCGTCGTCGGGGCGTCGGTCCTCTATCATCTCGCGAAATTCGGCTGGACCGACATTCTCCTGATCGAGCGCAAAACTCTGACCGCCGGCTCGAGCTGGCACGCGGCGGGCGGCTTTCACGCCCTCAACGCCGATCCGAACATCGCCGCGCTGCAAGCCTATACGATCGACCTCCTCTCTGAAGTCGAGCGCGAATCCGGCCAGAATATAGGCATGCACATGACCGGCGGCATATCGATCGCCTCGGCGTCCGAGCGGTGGGAGTGGCTCAAAGCCTCTTATCGCATCTTCCAGACCATGGGCATCGAAGACGTCCGCCTGATCGACGTCGACGAGATCAAGGCGCGCTGCCCGATCATCGATACGGATGGCGTCATCGGCGGACTCTATGCCGAGCGCGAGGGCTATATCGATCCGTCGGGCGTGGTCCATGCCTACGCGAAGGCGGCCAAGCGGCGCGGCGCGGAAATAGTCGAGCAGAACAGAGTTCTCGCGCTCGACCGCCGCAGCGATGGAAGCTGGCTCGTCACGACCGAGCGGGGTCCGCTGGTCGCTGACCATGTCGTTAACGCCGCCGGTCTTTGGGCCAAGCAAGTCGGCCGCATGGCGCGGATCGATCTGCCGGTCACGCCAATGGAGCATCACTATCTGGTCACCGAGGCGATCCCGGAAATCCGAGCGCTGGATAAAGAGTTGCCGCTCGTCGTCGACCTCGAAGGCTTCACCTATATGCGCCAGGAGCAGAAAGGCCTGCTCCTCGGCATCTACGAGCTCAAGCCGAAGCATTGGCATATGGAGGGCGCGCCCTGGGATTACGGCGCGGAGCTGATCCAGGAAGATGTCGACCGCATCTCCGAGGAACTGGCGCTCGGCTTCCGCCGCTATCCCTGCCTCGAGACGGCCGGCGTCAAGCGGTGGGTGAACGGCGCGTTCACCTTCTCGCCGGACGGCAATCCGCTGGTCGGCCCGGTGCGCGGCGTTCCCAATTATTGGGTCGCCTGCGGCGTCATGGCGGGGTTTCTCCAGGGCGGCGGCGTCGGCAAGTCGCTGGCGGAATGGATGATCCATGGCGAGCCGGAAGCGGACGTGTTCGGCATGGACGTCGCCCGTTACGGCGACTTCGCATCGAACCGGGAATACATTCGGCAATCGACCGGCCAGTTCTATTCCCGGCGCTTCGTCATGAACTATCCGAACGAGCAATTGCCGGCGGGAAGGCCGCTGCGCATGGCGGGCGCGCATGACGCGATGGCGGCGGCCGGCGCGCGTTGGGGCGTTTCCTGGGGCATGGAGGTTCCGCTCTATTTCGCGCCGCAGAATTTTGCCGAGAAGCCGACGCTGAAACGCTCCAACGCTTTCGACCTGGTCGGAGGAGAGTGCCGTAAAGTGCGTGAGGGCGTCGGCATTCTCGATATCTCGGCCTTCTCCCGCTACGAAATCTCGGGCCGCAACGCCGAAGCGTGGCTCGACCGGCTGCTCGCCTGCCCCTTGCCCAGGCCCGGCCGGGCCAAGCTCGCGCCCATGCTCGGGCCGAACGGCAAGCTGAAAGGCGATCTTACCGTCTTCAACTGGGGCGGCGGCCTCTGGTGGATCGTCGGATCGTACTATCTCAGGCAATGGCACATGCGCTGGTTCGAGCGCCATCTTGGGGACGGCGTTTCGCTGCGCGACGTCTCCGATGCGATCGTCGGCTTTTCGTTGGCCGGGCCGAACGCGCGCAAATTGCTCGAACGGACGACGCATCAAGACGTATCGTCGGCGGCCCTGCCGTTTCTCGGTTGCACGACGCTCGATATCGGCCTGATCAGGGCGAAGGTCGGCCGCCTGTCGATTTCGGGCGAGCTTGGCTATGAGATTCATTGCTTGGCGAATGAGCACGCGGCGCTGCGCCGGACGTTGCTCGACGCCGGCGGGGGGCTTGGCGCGATCGAATATGGGTTCAACGCGGTTGGCTCGCTTCGCCTCGAAAAGAGCTTCGGCGTCTGGTCGCGCGAATTCACCCAGGACTACACGCCGGGCATGACCGGCCTCGACCAGTGGATCGCCTTCGACAAGGGCGATTTCATCGGGCGCGAAGCGGCCTTGAACGAACAGCGAAACGGCGCGCGGCGGCGAATCGCGACGCTCGAAATCGACGCGATCGGCGCCGACGCCGGCGGCTATGAGCCTGTCTGGAGGAACGGGAGGCGAGTCGGCTTCGTCACCTCGGGCGGCTACGGGCATACGATCGGCAAGAGCCTCGCCTTGGCGATGCTCGACCGCGATTGCGCCGGGGTCGGGACTGAGCTGACGACGCATATTGTCGGCGTCGAGCGCGCCGCGAAGGTGATCGCGCGGTCGCCTCATGATCCGTCCGGGGCGAGAATGCGCTCATGAGGCGCAGCGAACGATGACCAGACGCTACTCGGCTCTTTCGCTGTTGAAGGAAGGCCTGACCGGCCACCGTGGCTGGGCGCCGGCTTGGCGCACGCCTGTCCCCAAGACGTCGTACGACGCCATCGTCATCGGCGGCGGCGGCCATGGTCTGGCGGCGGCCTATTATCTCGCCAAGACTCACGGAATTCGCCGCACGGCGGTGCTCGAGAAAGGCTGGATCGGCGGCGGCAATACCGGGCGGAACACAACGGTGATCCGCTCCAACTATTTCTACCCGGAGAGCGTCGCGCTCTATGGCCTGTCGCATCGGCTCTACAAAAGCCTGTCCGCTGAGCTGAACTACAACATCATGTTCTCGCCGCGCGGCATGGTGACGGTCTGCCATAGCGAGGCGGAGATGGAGATCGCCGCCAGAACCGTCAACGCCATGCAGATCAACGGCGTCGACGCCGAGCTGTTCTCGTCGGAGGATGTGCGCCGCGTCGCGCCGATCTACAATTTCTCGCCAAAAGCGCGTTTTCCGGTCCATGGAGGCGTTTGGCAGCCGAGCGCCGGCGTCGCTCGGCACGACGCGGTGGCCTGGGGCTATGCGCGGGCCGCCAGCGGTCTCGGCGTCGACATCATCCAGAATTGCGAGGCGCTTGGCTTCATCATCGAGGCCGGCCGTTGCCGCGGCGTCGAGACGTCGCTCGGTCCCATTCGCGCCGAGCGGACGGGCATGGCCGTCGCGGGTCATTCCTCGGCGCTCGCCGCCCTGGCCGGATTCAAGCTGCCGATCAATTCCTATGCGCTGCAGGCCTGCGTCTCCGAGCCGGTCAAGCCGATCCTCGACACAGTCGTCACGTCGCTCGGGACGGGGACTTATGTCAGCCAATCCGACAAGGGCGAACTGGTGATCGGCGGCGGTCTCGACCGCATCCCGTCCTATGCGCAGCGCGGCAATCTGCCGGTTCTCGAGACGGTGATCGCCGGCTTGATCGAGATGTTCCCGGCTTTCGGCCAGCTCAAGCTGATGCGGCAATGGGCGGGGATCGTCGACGTCGTCCCCGATAGTTCGCCGATTATCGGCGAATCGCCGCTTCCCGGCCTCTATCTCAATTGCGGTTGGGGCACCGGCGGATTCAAAGCGATTCCCGCCGGCGGAACGATGCTCGCCCATCTGCTGGCGAAAGGCGCCCATCATCCGATCAGCAGGCCTTTCGACCTAAGCCGCTTCGCCAAAGGACGGTTGATCGACGAGGCGGCCGGCTCCGGCATCGCCCATTGAGGAGGCCATGCAGCTCTTCCCTTGTCCTTTTTGCGGCCCTCGCGACGAGACCGAGTTCCACTATGGCGGCGAGGCGGGAAATGTGCGGCCGGAAGGCGCGAACGTCTCGGCCGACTTTTGGGCGAACTACCTTTGGTTCCGCGCCAATCCCACAGGCCCATCCCGCGAAATCTGGATGCACATGACCTGCGGCGAATTCTTCGTCATGACGCGCGACGCCTCGACCCACGTCGTCGCAGACTCGTCGCCGAATAGCGGCCGCGAACCATGAGCGCGCGTCGCCTGGATCGGGGCGGGAGCGACATCGACCGCTCGCGGCCGCTTGAGTTCGCTTTCGATGGGCAAAAGGTCGATGGCTTTCACGGCGATACGATTGCGTCGGCGTTGCTTGCCAGCAATATCAGAATCGTCGCTCGTAGTTTTAAGCACCATCGGCCGCGCGGCGTTTGGGGCGCAGGCGTCGAGGAGCCGAACGCCCTGGTCGACGTGGCCGACTTGGGGCGCCTGACGCCGAACGTGCGCGCGACGGTTGCGCCGGCTCGGCCTGGCCTCGTCGCGCGCAGCGTAAACGCCTCGCCGACTGCACGCGCTGATCGCTACGCGTTTCTCGATCGCTTCGCCCGCTTCATCCCCGCGGGCTTCTATTACAAGACCTTCCTCTGGCCGAATTGGCGCTCGTACGAAAATCGCATAAGGGCGATGGCCGGGCTCGGCAGGGTCGATCCAGCCTCGGTTGCTGGCGGGAGGGCGGATCAGATCAACGCCCACTGCGATCTGCTTGTCGTCGGCGCCGGCCCGGCGGGTCTGGCGGCGGCGTTGCAAGCCGGCTCGGCCGGCGCGTCGACTATCCTGGTCGACGACGGCGCCCGACCGGGCGGCTCGTTACGCCACCGCGCCGGCGTGATCGACGGCGCCGCCGCGATCGATTGGGCGGAAGCCGCTGTCGCTGAGCTGAAGCGCCAAGGCGTCGAGTACCTTCCCTCGACCACGGCGTTTGGCGTCTATGATCACAATCTGGTCGGTCTTGCCCAACGCCGCGGCGAGGCAAGGCCCGACACGCTGTGGCGCGTGCGGGCGCGGCATGTGATCGTGGCTGCGGGCGCAATCGAGCGGCCGCTGCCTTTTGCGAATAATGATCTGCCCGGAATCATGTCCGCGGACGCGGCGCTGATTTATCTGCGCCGCTATGGCGTGATTGTCGGCGAGCGCATCGTCGTCGCGACGAACAACGACAGCGCCTATGAAGTCGCCGACGCCTTAGCCGAAGCGGGCGCGGCGGTGACGGTGATCGACAGCCGCGCGAATGGGCGCGCCGGCAAGCTCGCGAGCGACGTCCGGTTCGGCCGGAGACTGACAAGCGCTCGCGGCCGGCAGGTCGTCGAAGGAGCGATGTTGAACGACGGCGCGACAATCGCCGCCGATTGCATTCTCGTTTCCGGCGGATGGACGCCGACCGTCCACCTCTTCTGCCAGGCGCGAGGCAAGCTCGCCTGGCGAGACGAGCTTGCCGCCTTCGCGCCGGCGGGGCCGACATCTCTCCTCAGCGTCGCCGGCGCCGCGGCGGGCGCGATCTCGCTCGCCGATACGCTGGCCAGCGGCGCCAAGGCCGCGCGCGAATTCTGCGGCGGCGCCGCTCCGATTCCGGTCAGCGCCGGGCGCGAAAATACCCTACGGATCGATCCGATCTGGAGCAGCGCTGAGCGGACAGACCGCGTCTGGATCGATTATCAAAGCGATGTGACGGCGAAGGACGTCGAACTCGCCGCGCGCGAAAATTTCGTCTCGGTCGAGCATTTGAAGCGATACACGACGCTGGGCATGGCCACCGATCAGGGAAAGACCTCGAATATCGGAGGTTTGGCTCTGATGGCCGAGATCACCGGCCGGCAAATTGCCGAAGTCGGAACGACGACCTACCGTCCGCCTTATGCGCCGACGTCCTTCGCGAGCCTTGCGGGTCTGCGCGGCGGCGCGCTGATGTCGCCGCTGAAGCGGCTTCCGCTCGAAGCCGCGCATCGGGCGCGCGGCGCGGTTTTCCGCGAATACGGCGGCTGGCTGCGGCCGGCTTATTATGGCGGCGGGCCTGGCGAACCGCAAATTCAAGAAGAGGCGCGGCAGGCGCGGCGCTCGGCCGCGATTTTCGACGCTTCGACGCTCGGAAAGATCGAGGTGGTCGGACCTCAGGCGGCTGAGTTCGTCGACTTCATCTACTACAACGCCATGTCGACGCTGAGACCCGGCCGCTGTCGGTACGGGTTGATGCTGTCCGAATCGGGAATCGTCTTCGACGACGGCGTGCTTGCACGGCTGGGCGAGGATCGATTTCTCGTCTCTTGCTCCAGTTCGCATGTCGGCGCGGTTCACGCCCGATTAGAGGAGTGGCGGCAAGATCGCTTCGATCGCAAGCGGCTCTTCATCCATAATGCGACCTCGCATCTTGCGACGGTCACTGTCTCTGGTCCCCGCGCCAAAGCCCTGCTCAGCGAGCTGGCTTTGCGCATCGACCTTGACGATTCCGCTCTGCCGCATATGGCGGTCTGCGACGGCGATTTCCAGGGCGGCGAGATGCGCGTCGCGCGGGTCAGCTTTACTGGCGACAGGAGCTACGAAATCTCCGTGCCGGCCGACCGAGCCGAAGACCTCTGGATGCAGCTGATCGAGCTTGGCAAGCGTTTCGAAGCGGCGGTCATCGGCGTCGAGGCGTTGATGATCCTGCGCGCCGAGAAAGGGTATATCGGCATCGGCAAAGATACCGACGGCGCAACCATGCCGCATGATCTCGGCATGGCGGGACCGCGCGAGAGACGTCTTGACGAGTATGTCGGACGTCGATCGCTGTTTACCGAGGAGGCGACAAGAGCGGACCGTCGTCAGCTTGTCGGATTGTCAGTTTCGGCAGGCGAGCCGCCGCTGGCGACGGGCGCGCATGGCGTCGAAGCCGTGGGATCAAAGCAGAGAAGCATCGGTTATGTCACTTCCAGCTATATGAGCCCGACGCTTGGCTTTCCGATCGCGCTCGGATTGATCGAGCGCGGCGCGAGCCGCCGCGGCGAGGCGGTCGACATAAGGCATTTGGGCGAAATGAGGCGCGCGACGATCGGCGCGCCCTGCGCTTTCGACTTGGGCGGGACTCGGCTCAATGCATGACCTTTCCGCCATCTGGCCGGCCCAGCCGGACTGGCGCGCGGCGGCTTTGGATCGGCCGGGACTCAGCGTCCGGCCGGCGCCAGGGCTCGCCCAGCATCTTATCAGCGGCGATTTCGCAGCTTGGGCGCGCCAGGCGAGCTTTCCGCATGCGGATATCGGCGGCTTTGGTCTCGCCCAAGGCGACCGCTACTGCGTTCGGCTCGCGCGGGATCGAGTCCTGGCGGTCGGACCTTCGGACTTTGTCGCGCCGTCGGGGTGGCGCGCCGAAGGCTTCGCCGCGACGCCGATCAGCGCGGGGCTGCTCGTCTTTGAACTGACGGGAGCGCTTTCGTCGGAGATCCTGGCGCGCGCGACCGCGCTGGACCCGTCCAGGACAAGCCCGAGCGCGGCGATGAATTTCGCCGGGATACAGGCGATCGTCTACCGCTATCGCGATTCAGAGACGGCGAGAATCCATATCGATCGGCCGATGGGGTCGCATTTTTGGACCTGGCTTGCGGCGACTGTCGAGAATTTGGCGTCGGCCGAGGACGATGGCCACTGAAGGACGAGCGATGATCCGGAACCGCGCCCGCCCAAAACGGCCGTCCGACCCGCGCCTTAAACGAACGCCCACCAAGCCGGCCATCGCAGGAAATGTCAAAGCGACGCGAGGTGATTGGCTGAACGCCGCTCTCGGCGCGCTGATCTCGGACGGGGTCGACAGCGTGCGCGTCTTGACGCTGAGCCAAAAGCTCGGCGTCTCGCGATCGAGCTTCTATTGGTATTTCAAAAGTCGCGCCGACCTCCTCGATCAGCTGCTGGCGTATTGGCGCGAGAAGAACACCCGTTTCGTCGTCGAACATGCCCGTCTCCCCGCCGCGAACGTCACGCGCGGCGTGATCAATATTTTCAAATGTTGGGTCGACGATTCCCTTTTCGACCCCCGCCTGGACTTCGCCATTCGATCCTGGGCGATGCTGTCGAAGAAAGTCAGAAAAATCATTCGCCAGGCGGACGAAGAGCGGGTCGCGGCGATCTGCGAGATGTTCCGGCGGCACGGCTATGAAGCCGAGGACGCCTTCATCCGCGCTCGCGTCCTTTATTTCACGCAGATCGGGTACTATGCGCTTGACTTGCGCGAGCCGATGGAGAGTCGCCTTTCGCACGTTCCGGCTTATTTACGCAGCAGTACCGGCTGCGAGCCGGAGCCGGAAGACATCGCGGAATTTCGAACCTATGTCGAGGACCGGTTCGCCCGCGTTTCCGCGCCGGCTTTCGGCGGCGTGAGGCGGACGTCGCCCGGCGCGCCGATCGATCCCGGCTGATTTGCTCCAAGGGAAGTCGGCGTCATGGCGCTCAGAAACGGCTCTCGTCCGGCGCGAGGATGAGCGTCGCCAAAGGAGGCAGCGTCAGGCTGAGCTCCGCGCCGCTATGCGTCGGATAGGCGACGATCCGGCCGCCATTGCCGAGATTTCCGCCGCCGTAATGGGAAGAGTCGGAATTCAGCAATTCGCGCCAGCCGCCCTCCCGATCGACCCGGATGCGATAGTTATAGCGCGGAACCGGCGTCATGTTGCTCGCGACGAGAACGACCGAGCTGTCGCCGGCGCGGCGCAAAAAGGCGTAGACGGAATTCGTCCGGTCATCGGCGACGGCCCATTGGAAACCAGCGGGGTCGTCATCCGACGCGTGGAGCGCCGGCCGCTCCCGGTAAATGGCGTTCAGATCGCAGACCAGCGTCTGGACGCCGCGGTGGAGCGGAAAATCGAGCAAATCCCATTCGATCGAGCCGTCGCTCCTCCATTCGCTCCACTGCGCGATTTCGCCGCCCATGAAGAGCAGTTTTTTGCCGGGGAAAGTCCACATCCAACCCAGATAGGCGCGAAGATTCGCGAAGCGCTGCCAATAATCCCCCGGCATCTTCTGAATGAGCGATCCTTTTCCATGCACCACTTCGTCATGGGACAGCGGCAGTACGAAGCGCTCGGAATAGGCATAGACCATGCCGAAAGTCATCGAATGATGTTCGTAGGAGCGGTAGACGGGATCCTTCGACATGTAATGGAGCGTGTCGTGCATCCAGCCCATATTCCATTTCAATGAAAAGCCGAGCCCGCCTTCAGACGGCGGCGCCGTCACTTTCGGCCACGCGGTCGATTCCTCGGCGATCATGAGAACGCCGGGATTGCGCTGATGGATGATGCTGTTCAAGTGCTTGAAGAACTCTATCGCCTCGAGGTTCTCTCGCCCGCCGTAGCGGTTGGGGATCCACTCGCCTGGATTGCGGCTGTAATCACGATAAAGCATCGAAGCGACAGCATCGACGCGTAGGGCGTCGACATGATAATGTTCGATCCATTCGAGCGCGCTGGCGATGAGGAATCCTTTCACCTCGTTGCGTCCGAGATTGTAGATCAGCGTGTTCCAGTCCTTGTGAAACCCCTCGCGCGGGTCTTGGTGCTCATAGAGCGCAGTTCCGTCGAAACGGGCGAGGCCCCAGACGTCAGTGGGAAAATGGGCCGGCACCCAATCGACGATCACGCCAATGCCCGCCTCATGGCAAATATCGATCAGCGCCGCGAATTCGTCGGCTCGTCCGTAGCGGCCAGTGGGGCTGAAAAGCCCAAGAGGCTGGTAGCCCCAGGAGCCGCCGAACGGATATTCGGCAATAGGCAAGAATTCGAGATGGGTGAATCCCATCTCGACCAAATAGGGCACGAGCCGTTCGCCCATCTCGGACCAGGTAAGGCTTCGAAACTCCTCTTCGACGATTCGCAGCCAGGATCCCGCGTGAACTTCGTATATCGAGATAGGCCTATCGAGCCTCTGGCGCTCGCTTCTCTTTGCGATCCAATCCTGATCCGTCCAGACGAAAGGCTCGCTCGAAGCGACAATGGAGGCGGTGCCTGGCGAAGCCTCGCTTGCCCGTGCCACAGGATCGGCCTTTTGCGGGAGCAGCGCTCCGCCGGGGCCGAGCAATTCGTACTTATAGAGCGCGCCGGCGCGAATTCGCGGAATAAACAGCTCCCAGACGCCGGCCTCGCGGCGCAGACGCATCGGGTGACGCCGGCCATCCCAGCTGTTAAAGCCGCCAACCACCGAGACCCTTCTCGCGTTCGGCGCCCAAACCGCGAATCGCACCCCCGACACGCCGCCGATCGTCATTGTCTGCGCGCCGAGGCAGCGCGCGAGTTCGTAATGCGTGCCTTCCGAGATCAAATGAAGATCGAGCTCGCCAAGGAGAAGGCCGAAACTGTAAGGGTCCTCTGTTTTCTGCACGGCCAGCGGCCATTGGATGACGAGCCGATAGGGCCGGCCGCTGCTCACCGGGCCGGCGAATAAGCCGCCGGGATGGGCGAGCTCCAGGCGGCCCAAGAAACTAGAATCCTCTCTCGCCACGACCTCGATCTTCTGTGCGCCGGGCGCCAGAGCGCGAACAACCGACATTGGTCCGCATTGGTGCGGGCCGAGAATGGAGAACGGATCGCCATGACGCCCGTCGACGAGCGCCTGCACCGCCTCGGCGCTGATCCCGGCGAGGCAATCCTGGCCAATCGTCATGAGCGGCGACCCCCCATGTCGAGACGGTTAATGATTGTCGCGAAGCCGCGAAGCGGAATCGCCAGCCAGTTCGGCCGGTTGGCGGCTTCGTAGCTGATTTCATAACTCGCTTTCTCGAGCAGCATGAGGCTGAGAAGCGGCCCTCGGGAGGGCGATAGGCCGAGTCGAGGGGCGGCTCTGACAGCTTGCCAGTACGATTTCAAGAACGCCGCAAACGCCTCGCGCCGGAACCGCGCGAGCAGTTCCGCTCGACGCTCTCGGACAGGCTGCGGGCTTACGTCGTTCATAGGCAAAGCCAAGGAGGCCGCGGCGTAGTCGAGCGAGCGCAAGAAGCCGGCGACATCGCGCAAAGGCGTCGTTTTGATCCGACGTTGATCGAGGGATCGCAAGGGCTCCCCCTCGAAGTCGATGATGTAGACGTCGGACTGGGAGATCAAAATCTGACCGAGGTGAAAATCGCCGTGAACGCGAATCGCGAGCCCGCCAAGGCCCGAGGCGGCCAGGCCAGGCAAACTCGCGATGAGGTCCGCTTTGCGAGCGAGTACGGAATCCGCCAAAGCCTGATGCGTCGAATCGAGATTGCGCTTCTCGCGCTCCAGATCGCGCAAGCAGCGTTCGATCTGATCCGCCGCGCCTTGCGCCCATGTTGACGCCAAAGCCTCGTCGATGACGACTGGCGAGAAGGCGCTGTCGTCCGTCTCGGCGGCGAGGGTTACGTGAAGTTCGCCGAGCCTCTTGCCGGTCAGAGCCGCGAATTCGTCGAGCAGCCGGAACGGATGCGAGGCGGGCTCGCCGCCCTCATTCTCCAGGGCCGCATCTTCAAGAGCGCGGCGAAGATTGTCGAGGGTCCAGGTCCAGGCGTCGCCCTGATTCGGGATGTTGCCTTGGATGATGAAGAGGGTATGGGGGACGTCGCGCTGATCGAAGCGCACGATCTCGCCGAGGAGCTGGGGAGCGTGGGCGAAGCCGCTCAGCGTCAGCCGGCGGGTCATTTCGGCTTCAGGATGTATGCCGGGCGAAACGCGTCTGATCAGCTTGATCATCGCGGCGTTGCCGATTATGAGCGAGCTGTTCGATTGCTCCGCCGAGAGCCAGCGCACTGCGGCGTCGCTCATATCCGGCAAGGCGTCGAGGCCGGGCTCAGCCAAGCAGCGGATCGCGCCGTCAGGCGTTTCAAAAACGGCGCGCTCGCGCAGCCACGCCATGATGGCGCGCGGCAGGGCTTCGAGAGCGAATGCGTCGGTTATGAAGCCGACCCGACGCCCGCGCCTCACGCGAGCCATGGCGAGTTGCTGAGCCAATGGCTGCGGGCTCGCCCCTTCCCAGGCGATGCCCGCTGGAACAAGGTAGCGCTCCTCGCGATCGCGCAAGCGGACCTCGATCTCCGTAAGCATGATTTCCCGATGTGACGGCGGTTGCGCCGCATAGGCGATGCGGACGCTTGAAATCGTCTCGTTCTTCGATGCGAACCAACGCCGTCTCTGGAGGTAAGACGGCAAAAGATCGCGCAGAATGGTTGCGGAGTGACGCTCGCCGAGCAGCTCGCGTAGGCTCTCGCGCACGACCAGGGTCTGCAGATCAGGCATCTGCTCTGGCGGCTCGTCGCGCCAGCTCGGCGCCTCGGCGCTGGAGGCCTTCAATTCGAACCAATAGAACCCATAAGGCGCGAGGGTGAGCATATAAGTGAGTTGGCCGATCGGCGGAAAAGGCGATGGTCCGGTCATTTCGATCGGTATTCGCCCGGCATAGCTTGAAAGATCGAGCTCGACCGCCTGCGGCGTGCGCGCGAGGTTGGCGACGCAGAGTACGACCTCTTCTTCATATTCTCTCAGATAGGCGAGAATACGCCTGTTTCGCGGGTAGATGAACTGGAACTTGCCGCGCCCGAACACTTTGTGGTTGCGCCGCAGGAGCAGCATCCGGCGCATCCAATTGAGCAGCGAGTGCGGGTCTCTCGCCTGCGCCTCGACATTGACGGCCTCATAGCCGTAGAGCGGATCCATGATCGGCGGGAGAACCATTGCCGACGGATCGGCGCGCGAAAAGCCGCCGTTGCGGTCCTCGGTCCACTGCATCGGCGTTCGCACGCCGTCGCGATCGCCGAGATGGATGTTGTCGCCCATGCCGATTTCGTCGCCGTAATAGATGACCGGCGTGCCAGGCATCGACAGGAGGAGGCCGTTCATCAGTTCGATGCGCCGCCTGTCGCGTTGGAGAAGCGGCGCGAGCCGACGTCTTATGCCGAGGTTGAGGCGCGCGCGCCGGTCGGAAGCGTAGGCGTTCCAAAGATAGTCCCGCTCGGCGTCGGTGACCATTTCAAGGGTGAGCTCGTCATGATTTCGCAGGAAGATCGCCCATTGGGCGTTGGCCGGAATTTCCGGCGTCTGCCGCAGGATGTCGGTAATCGGGAAGCGATCCTCCTTGGCGATGGCCATATACATGCGCGGCATCAGCGGAAAATGAAACGCCATGTGACATTCGTCGCCCTCGCCGAAATAGGCCTGCGTGTCCTCCGGCCACTGATTGGCCTCCGCGAGCAGCATCTTGTCGTCATAGCGCCGGTCGAGCTCCGCCCGGATTATCTTCAGGATCTTGTGCGTTTCAGGGAGATTCTCGTTCGACGTCCCCTCTCGTTCGATGAGATACGGGATCGCGTCCAAACGAAGCCCGTCGACCCCCATGTCGAGCCAAAAACGCATCACGCCGATGACCTCTTTCAGCACGCGCGGATTGTCGAAATTCAGGTCCGGCTGATGGGAGTAGAAGCGGTGCCAGAAATAGGCGCCGGCGACAGGATCCCACGTCCAGTTCGACTTCTCTGTGTCCAAGAAGATGACCCGCGTCCCCTCATATCGCTTGTCCGTGTCCGACCACACGTAGTAATTCCTGGCGGTCGAATTGGCGGGTTTGCGTCGCGCCCTCTGAAACCAGGGATGTTGATCGGAAGTATGATTGATCACGAGCTCGGTAATGACACGAATGCCGCGTGCGTGGGCTGCGGCGATGAAGTCCTTGAACTCGGAAATCGTGCCGTAATCCGCGCTGATATCTCTATATTCGGCGATGTCGTAGCCGTCGTCTCGCCGAGGCGAGGGATAGAAAGGCAGAAGCCAGACGGCGTTGACCCCAAGGCTCGATATATAGTCAAGCTTGCTGTTCAAGCCGGCGAAATCGCCAATCCCGTCATTATTGGCGTCAAAGAAAGATTTGACGTGTAGTTGATAGATGACCGCGTCCTTGTACCAGAGAGGGTCCTTCGCCAATTGAGATTTTGGACGCCTTGCCATGACGCGCGGCCTTCAGCTAAGCCGCCAAATCGAGTAGGGCGACTCGCGCGGGTCAAGCCGGACGCGTTGATATTTGCCGGTCCAAGTGAACCGCGAGCCGCGCACCAGATCTTCGACCTGCAGGTTGCCGTGGTCGGGTAGGCCGAATTTCCACAACGGTATTTCAATATCCGCCTCGTGCGCCGCATAGGGATCGAGGTTGACCGCAATGGCGCAAACGTTTTCACGACCGATTGTCGCCTTTTCGAAGAAGAGGATGTTGTCGTTCCATGCGTTGAGGAATGTGAGGCCAAGATGGGAGTGGAGGCAGGGGTTCTCGCGTCGAATGCGGTTGAGGGCGGCGATTTCGGCAATGATATTCCCGGGGCGGCTCCAGTCCCAAGCGCGGATTTCGTATTTTTCGCTGTCTGCATATTCTTTTTTCTGAGCGTCCGGGCGGCCTTCGCAGAGCTCGAACCCGTTATACATGCCCCAAAGTCCGGAAAGGGTCGCGGCGAGCGCGGCGCGAATGAGAAAGGCCGGACGCGGCGCATTCTGCAAAAAATCCGGGTTGATGTCGGGCGTATTGACGAAGAAATGCGGTCGAAAGAATTGCTTCACGGGATCGGAGACGAGCTCCGTCAAGTAGGCGGTCAGCTCCGCTTTCGTGTTGCGCCAGGTGAAATAGGTATAGCTTTGGGAAAAGCCGCCTTTCGCTAGCCGGTACATGACCTTCGGCCGAGTGAAGGCCTCCGAGAGGAAGATGACGTCCGGATTGCCTCGCCTTATGTCGTCGATGACCCAGTCCCAGAAAGGAAAGGGCTTCGTATGCGGATTGTCGACTCGGAAGAGTTTGACGCCCTGATCGATCCAGAAGAGCAAAGTATCGCGCAATTCGATCCACAATGAAGGCGTCGCGCCTTCGGCGTAGAAATCGACATTGACGATGTCTTCGTATTTCTTCGGCGGATTCTCGGCATAACGGAGCGAACCGTCCGGCCGCCACGTGAACCATTCCGGGCGCTGTTTGAGCCAGGGGTGATCGGGGGAAGCCTGGATGGCGAAATCCAAGGCAATTTCGATCCCCAATCGTTCAGCCGCCGCGACAAGGCGGCGGAAATCCCCAAGCGTGCCAAGCGCCGGGTGAATGGCTTTGTGCCCGCCTTCGTCTGAACCGATCGCATAGGGGCTTCCGGGGTCGTCCGGTCCCGCGATCAGAGCGTTGTTGCGCCCCTTGCGGTTGGTTTTGCCGATCGGGTGGATGGGCGGGAAATAGACGACGTCAAATCCCATGTCTCGGATTGCCGGAAGCCGGCGCGCGACATCGTCGAAACCGCCATGGCGGTTGGGATCGCCGCTTTGCGAGCGGGGAAAGAGTTCGTACCAGCTGGCGAACTCCGCCTTCTTCCTTTCGGCGTCAATCGCGATCGGCGGCTCGAGGCGCAATTTGAAAGGGCGTCGATCGACGGCGGCGAAGGCGGCGGCCGTTTCGGACGAAAGCAAAAGGGCAAGCCGCCGGGAATTGTCCGCTTCGTCGAAGCTGGAAATGATGTTCCTGAGGCGCGCCGCGGCCTCGCCCATGGGACCCTCGACGGCGTTGAGAAGAATGCGCCGCCCTTCTTCCAACTCCACGACGATCGGCAGGCCGGCATTGCTCTTCTTCAAAAGTTCGGACTGGTAAATGGCGAATTCGTCGCGCCACGCCTCGATCGTAAAGAAGTAGCGGCCCACCCGATCGAGGGAAAACTCGGCGGCCCAGCGGTCGTTGCCGATCGCGGTCATTCGTTTTTCGCGCCACGACGTCTCATCCCCCGGTCGCCAGAGGAGAGCGACGGCGATCGGATCGTGTCCGTCGCCATAGGCGTCCGCTTCGATGTGAACGGCTTCGCCGACAATGCGCTTGACCGGATAACGGCCACTATCCACGCAAGGCGAAACAGCCTCGATTACGAGGCGGGGAGCGGCGACCGCCGAAACGGGGTCGGGAGAAGGTTCGCTTGAGGAGAGCCGGATAGTCGCTCGCTTGCGACCATCGAGAATCCGAACTTCGGCGGGCCGAAGTGTGATCGTGTCATCCGGCATGAGGTCGGGCCCGACATGGAGCGCGTCCCTCAATGGCAGAAATTCTCCGATTTCCCGCGAAACAGACGCTGCAGGCACGGATACTTCATGATCGATGGCGGAATTGGCGAGGACAAGGCGGACATGCGCCCCATTATTGGAGCGTCGCAAAGCGGCGACGACTTTAGCGGAGCGGGGCCAAATCGGCGCTACGGCGGCTTCAGCGAATTGCTTGTTCTGATCGGCGATGAAGGCGTTCGCCGCCAAGACGTCGTCGCTCAAGTCAAACGAACGATAGCTCGAGAGCTCAGCCCAGCTTTTGGCGAAGCGCCGCTTCCACTTTGGCTGTAGCTCAAGGCCATATTCGAAGCCCAGGGGCGTCGCAATCCCATCGCCAAGCGCGGCCGACAGCCAGAGACGGAGCTTCGACCTTCTTACCGCCGAATCCTCATCCCAATCCTCGCCGTCGCTCCGCCGCGGGGGCCAATCCAGAGAAAGGATAACTTGGTGAAACGCTCGCGCCGCGCGCCCAAGCGACATGAATTGTCCCGGGTCGAAAACGCTGGCGACCGGAACAAAGGCGCCGACGAATCCAGCCGACTCGAAATGCGAGGCGTCGGCGAGGCGCGTTAAGTTCGCCCAAAGCGGGATGGCGGGACGCTTTGCGCGGCCGCTTTCCGCATTGAGGCCGGACAAAACTCCCCAAGCCCAATGCGGGACCTCCGGGCTTGGCTGAAAGCAGAAGCCGGCGACGCCAATTCCTCCGAGCGCGACCAGACGGCTGTGGAGCGCCTCGAGCCACGGGCGCGCTATCGCGTCATCGGAAAAAGGTACGGCGAGCCTACACCGCTGCGCAGGCGAAATGCGAGGGTCACGCGCCAGGTTTGCTCGTTCCGAAAGACCAAGCCGGGCGGCTTCCGGCGTTCCGGCGAGCGCGAACGAGACGGGCGCCTCAACGAGAACCTGCAGCGATCGCTCGGTTGCGAGCGCGACCGCGTCGGTCAAGACCAAGCCCTGCGCGAGTCGGTCGTCGAATATGTTCTGACTGGAGAGAGAAAGGAGAATAGTGTCGAAACCGAGCCCCGCGCACGACGATAGGATCGAGAGCCAGTCTCCAGTACTCTGCAGCGCTGACGAGGGTATCGAATAGACTCGGCGCATCAAATTTTCGGCGCAATCTGACGTCCTTAATGTCTGCTAACGTCCTCGTCAGCCGTTTGTTCCCGCTGTTTGGCTCGACCGGTCCTCGTCGCGCGGCCGATGGCTGGCCCTGCGCTCTGTGGTTAATCGTAATCTTGCCGGGTCACGCACGAATAAGGCCCTAGCGAATCAGCGGACGCCGACGGCGCGTGTTCAGGAGCGGCCCGAGGCCGCGGCTTGGCAAAACGCCATCGAACTGATGATGAGGCGGCGAAGCCTCGCTCGACGGTCGTAGAGCTTAAGGGTGCCGAAGATCAGCTTGACAGAGTATTGAGGGCTGAAGGCCTGCCCGGCTTGAAGGACACTTACGATCGGCCGCTATCACGCCGCGCTGGCGGCGACGGTGATCAAGGCTCGTCCATCTCCTCCTGGGCCTCGGGCGGGCGTTTCCGCTTTTCCTGCCTGGCAACTCTCGCCTTAAACTCCGCATACCGGTCGGCAAGATCGTACACGTATTCAACAATGGCTTGCACGAAGGCTTGAAGGTCCTCAACATCCTGACGTGATGCCGTGAAGTCCTCGTCGGGATGAGCAGCCAAATTTCGAAATGCCTGCAGATGTTGGCTCCAATCATATAGTCGATCGTCAATAATTTTCTTCTCGCGAAGCTCCTTTATTCCTTTGCTTAGCATTAAATGCTTCTTCCGTTTTTCGGGTGAATCCGGGGCATCGTCTCGAAGCATGTCTCGGCAAACTGCCTCAAGAGCGCGGCCGAACATCACGCAGGCCGCCATATGAGCACCGGCTTGCATAGCCTTGTCCGCCTCGGCGAGTGAGGAGGAAACCGTTCCCGGAATTCGGAAACTGGAATACACCTTGGGCGGTGATGGATACACTCGCACGACGTCGGACCAGCGATCCTCTTCGGCGTCAAATCCTGCAAAATCTAGCTGATCCTGCGTCCCTGCCACCGCCGTTGAGCACACTGGGCATGCTCCAATCAAAAGACGAAATCCGTGGGGGTCGCCATCGTAGATACCCATTTGCTCAACTCGCCCCTGCTCGGCAACGCCGACCTTGGCTTTGCATCGTGGGCAATCGATTACAAAGGTTCTTCCGGCCATATCTCCCCGCTTGCTCAGCGCCCTGCTTGCGCCCACTTCGAAAATTGTCCAATGAGCATCGCTGGCTGACATAAAGTCGCCAGAGCCAGCAAGGAGCGGCGAGCCTTTTGGCAAAGAAGCCTTCCGGCGGCCACCGAGCGAATGAGCGTCACAGGGATTTATCCTTCGATCGTAATCGACGAAATCTGTAATCCCTGAGCAGGTCCCGCGCCTTCGCCGGCGGTTCGTCAACGTGCACCGAATAGCAGAAGCGATCGTCTTGCCCGTATACCTGACGTTCGGCAAACGCGATGACAGTGCCGTTGATCAGCGCGACCAATTGCTCGCTCTGCAAAAGACGAACCGATTCTTCACCTTCGAATACACCGATAGCAGCAAGGTCCTTGGCGATCGGGAAAATAATCTCGGTTCCGCGCATCCCCAATCCTGGCCCGTAAGGGCCGGCTCTCATCTTCGGGTCAGTCCACATCAGGCAGAATGGATGGTCGGAGGTTACAAAGCCGGCCGAGCCAGGGGGAGGTTTGAGCAAGGTCCACCTCCTCTCGAAGAGGACCGGTAGAATCTTGTCGAAGAGTCTGATCTCAATCGTGACGTGGCGCGTCCGTGGAATTTCGATCGAGAACCCTTCGCCTTCAAAATGCCGTTTGACCTCTTCGTAGTCGACACCTTCGCCCGCCAGATAACCGGTTGCTCGGGCCTTTTGGACTTGAGCCTCCCAGGTTTTCCGGTCGGAGAGCGTCAGCTCCATAAGGCGATTTATCGCGGTTTTTTCGAACGTCTCCATTCTTTCTCGGAGGCGAGGATTCCGCATCGCCAACAAACAGACGAAATTCAAAAAGATCGTCCTATCCTCACCGTCGTCAAGGGAGACGTTTTCCCTTATGCGCTTGAGCGCCGGCGCTAGCTTTCCCTCAAAATTGGCGAGGTCGTTCTCGACGGCGTTCGGGTCCAGCGCCTCCAAATCAATGCGGTTGAAGTCTCGCTCCGCGGCGACGTTCCGTGCGAGCGTTTCAAACGCCGTCCGTTTGATCATGTCCACGACGAACAGCTTGCTCGTGCGCTGCTCTCCCGCGGTGAAGCCCCGCAAGTAGCATTGCGATACGAAGTGATGGTTTCTTGCACCTTTGGACATCGAGGCGCGCCGGAGCCGAACAGGCGGCGGAACCTATCCGATTCGCGGAGATACCCGCAGCATATTTGACTCAGGCGAGAGTAGGAAGAAACGCCCATCGGGTCCGCTTTGGGTCCGCTGACGGAGGCGGTGCCAGCTAGGCTGTCGGCTACTCTCCACAATTATTTGATGTGCAGGCCTTATTATGGTGCCGGCTGCAGGGATCGAACCCGCGACCTACTGATTACAAATCAGTTGCTCTACCAACTGAGCTAAGCCGGCCGCCTGGGGCCGTTGGCGTCTCTCCATACGCGCGGCCGAGCGGACTGAAAAGGGCTATTCGACAGCCGCCTCAGTCGGATCGCGCATGAGTTCGGACCCGCTTTTCGCCGACCCGGCCGGCGCTCCCCCCCGGCGCGGCCGGCATTCCATCGGAACAATTTCTCTTGCGGGCCGTCGTAACGGCGAGCCATCAGGGAGACCGCCATGAGTAAAGAGTTTGAACATCCGGTCCCGCCGCGAACGAAAGATGAGGGCGGCCGGATCATCGAAGACAAGGCCGCAGAAGCTCGCGAGCGGATAGGCCGAATCGAGAAAGCGGCGACCGGGCCGGCGGCTGAGGCGCAGAAAGCAGCGCAGGCGGTGGAGGAGCGGATGGCCGAACGCGAGTTCGCGGAGCGAGACGTCAAACAGCGGCGGAGCGACGGCGAGGCGTTCCAGGCCGGGGCTTTATCGGCCAAAATGAAAAAGACCGCGCCTAAATCCGGCCGTGACCGGGACGAAGCCCGCGAGGCGTCGGCCTATGGTCATGAGCGCGTCCACGACGAGGAGGATCGCCTCACCCGCGGTCATTACGGCGCGGAGGCGGGGCGGGACGACGATTAGCGCGGGAATTAAGGAAGCTTCGCTTCCCACGGCCCGGCGACGCGAAGGGCCTCGTTCTCGCCCGGCCAAGGCGGCATGGTGATCGCGATGAAAACCAGCGGCTCGTCGCCAAGCGCGCGGAATTGAAAGGCGGCTCCAAGCGGAATCGTGATCGAGACGCCGGGCAGGGCGGCGACCACCGCTTCGCCGCGATCGTTGGCGCGCCAGATTTCGCCGCGTCCGCTCAAGAAATACCAGATTTCCTCGACCGTCCGGTGCTTGACCGCGTGCGACGTCGCGCCGGCCGGAAGGGTGAAATGGGCCAAACTGCCGCCGGCGAGCCTCAAGAGAACGCGCGCCAGCGTGCCGTCAGGCGCGACGACGGAAGGCTCGTCCGGCAAAGGCAGAGTTTCGAAATCTCGCATCGCAAGGCCTCCTACGACGCGCCGATCCTGCGCGAAGCGGCGGCGCCGGCGCAAGACTCGCCGCCGCGCTTTGGGCGCGTCGCATGGTCTGCTATTTGAAGCCGATGGCCGAATCCGACGCTCTGACCGAAGCCCAAGTCCTCGACGAGTTCCGCGCCGCCGGCGCTCTGCTCGAAGGCCATTTCATCTTATCGTCCGGCCTCAGATCGCCGATTTTCTTGCAAAAGATGTTCGTCTTTCAGGATCCGGCGCGCACCGAGCGCCTGTGCCGGGCCTTGGCGCAGAAGGCGCAAGCCGCTTTCGGCAAGATCGACGTCGTCGTCTCGCCGGCTTTGGGCGGCATCGTGCCCGGCTATGAGACGGCGCGCTGGCTGGGCGCCAAGGCGATTTTCGTCGAGCGCGTCGACGGAGTGTTCCAATTGCGGCGCGGCTTTACGATCGAGCCGGGAGCGCGGGTGCTGATGGTCGAGGACATCATCACCACCGGCCTTTCCTCCCGCGAATGCCTGGAGGCGATCAAAGCCCATCCGGGAATGCTGGTCGGCGCGGCCTGCCTGATCGATCGGTCGGGCGGCAAGGCCGAAATCGGCGTTCCGCGCGTCGCGCTCGCAACGCTCGACATTCCGGCCTATCCCGCCGACGCGCTGCCGCCGGAACTCGCGAGAATTCCGCCGGTCAAGCCCGGCAGCCGACTAGGCGTCGGCGCCGCCTAGTCGCGCCAAGCGTTCGTTGCGTCTCAGGAGAGGTTCGCCATGCAAGCTGCGCTCCGCCTCGGCGTCAATGTCGATCACGTGGCGACGGTTCGCAACGCCCGCGGCGGCGCCGTTCCCGATCCGGTGCGCGCCGCGCTGCTCGCCATCGAAGCCGGCGCGGACGGGATCACCGCGCATCTGCGCGAAGATCGCCGCCACATCCGCGACGACGACATGACGCGGCTCAAAGCCGCGATCGCCAAGCCGCTCAATTTCGAAATGGCGGCGACGGAGCAAATGCTCGACATCGCCCTCAGGATCAAGCCGCACGCCTGCTGCTTGGTGCCGGAAAGGCGCACCGAGCGCACGACCGAAGGCGGGCTCGACGTGATCGGCGGCTTCGAGCATTTGAAGCCCTTCGTTGACGAGCTTGGTCGCCGCGCCGACATTCGCGTCTCGATGTTCGTCGAGCCGTCGATCGAAGCGTTGGAGGCCTCGGCCGCGCTGGGCGCGCCGGTCGTCGAACTCCATACCGGCGCGTGGTGCGACGCGCTCGCCCATCGCGACAGCGAGAAAGCGGCGCATGAATTCGAGCGGCTGAGAAAAGCCGCCGCGGCGAGCGCAGGCCTGAAGCTCGAATGCCACGCGGGCCATGGGCTCGATTTCGACAGCGCCCGCATGATCGCCGCGCTGCCGGAAATCGTCGAGCTGAATATCGGCCACTTCCTGATCGGCGAGGCGATCTTTATCGGCCTCGCCGAGAGCGTGCGCAAGATGCGGGCCGCGATGGACGAGGGGCGAAAGCATGCCTGAGCCGCTCGGGCGTCCGCTTCTCTGCGTACCTCTCGCCGATCGGGGGGCGGAGGGGCGTCTGGCGCCGCGTTCCGATTTCCGACGGCATGGCGCCGCGCCATGATCATCGGCGTCGGCAGCGACCTTTGCGATATTCGTCGCGTCGAGGAGACGCTGGAGCGCTATGGCGAGCGCTTCATCGCGCGCTGCTTCACCGAGATCGAGCGCCGCAAATCGGAGGGCCGAAAGGACCGCGCCGCCTCTTACGCCAAGCGTTTTGCCGCCAAGGAGGCCTGCGCCAAGGCGCTGGGCACCGGGCTCAGGCGCGGCGTGTTCTGGCGCGATATGGGCGTCGTCAATTTGCCGAGCGGCCAGCCGACCATGCGCTTGACCGGCGGCGCCGCCGAGCGGCTTCAGGCGATCACGCCGGCCGGCTGCCTCGCCTTCATCCATCTCACCATCACCGACGAGCATCCGCTGGCCCAGGCTTTCGTGGTGATCGAGGCGCGGCCCCAGCAAAACGCCCCGGAGCGAAGCGCGGATTAACGATCTGCAATCCGCGGATCTGATCGCGCCAATTTTACGATAGGCGCGCCGAATTTGATCGAGCGGACCATTGCCGGGGCCTCGGACGTTCATAGTTCATGCGCAGGGGCGAGAACCTTCGAGGGTCGTCCCGACTGACGTCCCGAATGAGGAGGATGTCATGACAATCATATCTCTTCGTACGACTGCGCTCGCCGCGAGCCTCGCGGCCTCTCTCGCGAGCGTGGCGCCGGCGACGGCCGGGCCGATCGCGACGGCGGGCCCTCTCGCGGTCGCGGCCAGCGATAAAGTTGCGTCGCCTGTCGAGACCGTCGCCTATCGCCATCATTACTATCGTCATCATCATTACCGTCATTATGGCGGCGCGGGCGCGCTCGTCGCCGGCGCGGCCCTCGGCATTATCGGCATGGCTATGGCCAACAGTTTCGCTGATTACGATGACTGCTATTACGGCGATTGCGGCTATTATTACGGCGGCTCCGTCTATGGTCCGGTCTATGGCGGCTGGGGCGGCGGATGGCGCGGCGGCCATTGGGGCCATCATTTTGGCGGCTTCGGCCATGGCGCCATCCATGGCGGCGGTCATTTCCATCACTGAGCGGAGGAAACTTGCGACGTGACGCGGCGCCCGGTCGGCGTTTAGGCCAGCTCGACGACCTTGCCCTCATGCAGCGTCACGCGCCGGTCCATGCGCGCGGCGAGATCGAGATTATGCGTCGCGACCAGCGCGGCGAGGCCGCTCGCCTTGACCAGCGAGGCGAGCGTCGCGAAGACATGGTCGGCGGTCTTGGGATCGAGATTGCCGGTCGGCTCGTCCGCCAACAGCACGCGCGGGCCGTTGGCCACGGCCCTCGCGATCGCGACGCGCTGTTGTTCGCCGCCGGATAGCTCTGCTGGGCGATGCCGCTCGCGCGCGCTCAAGCCAAGATAGGACAGCAATTCGCTCGCCCGCTTCGCCGCCTCTTCCCGCGACAAGCCGCGGATCATCTGCGGCAGGATCAGGTTCTCGGCCGCCGAGAATTCCGGCAACAGGTGATGGAACTGGTAAACAAAGCCGATCTCGTTCCGGCGCAGCGCCGTGCGCTGATCGTCCGACATGCCGGCGGTTCCGGCGCCGCCGACGAAGACCTCGCCTGAATCGGGCGATTCCAACAAGCCCGCGACATGCAGCAAGGTCGATTTGCCGGCGCCGGACGGCGCGATCAGCGCGACCGACTGGCCGGACCATAGAGCGAGGTCGACGCCGCGCAGGATTTCGAGCAGCGTCTCGCCGCCGCCGAAATGTTTCTCGACCGCGTGCAGCCACAGCGCCGGCGTCGCCCCGTCATTCATAGCGCAGCGCCTCGACCGGATCGAGCCGCGCCGCCCGCCAGGATGGATAGAGCGTGGCGGCGAGCGACAGCGCCATGGTCATGATCACGACGGCGATCACGTCCGACGGCTCGACGCGAGACGGAAGATGCGACAGGAAATAGGCTTCGGCCGGGAAAAAGTTGGCGTCGAACAGCCAGTTGAGCCCGTGGCGGATCGCTTCGACATTGTGCGCGACGAGGAGGCCGAGCAGCACCCCGACCAACGTGCCGCCGACGCCGATCGTCGCGCCGGTGATCAGGAAAATGCGCATCACCGAGCCGCGCGTCGCGCCCATCGTGCGCAGCACCGCAATATCGCGCGACTTGTCTTTCACCAGCATGATCAGGCCGGAAATGATGTTGAGCGCCGCAACCAGCACGATCAGCGTCAGGATCGCGAACATGACGTTGCGCTCGACATTCAGCGCCTCGAAATAGGTCTGATTGCGTTGGCGCCAATCGACCATGATCATCGGCCGCTGCAAGGCGGGCTCGATCCGTTCGCGCATCTCGTCCATGTGGTCAGGGTCGTCGACAAAAGCCTCGATCACATTGGCCTGCCCGTCGAGATTGAAGAAGGCTTGCGCTTCGGGCAGCGGCAGGAAGACGAACGTGTTGTCGAATTCATACATGCCGAGCTGAAAGATCGCGACCACGGGATAGGATTTGATGCGCGGCGTCACGCCGAACGGCGTCTGCGCGCCGCGCGGCGCGATAAGGGTGATCTTGTCGCCGATGCGCAGGCTGAGATGTTCCGCCAACCGGGCGCCGATCGCCGCGCCCTGCGCCTGGTCGAAACCGTCGAGCGCGCCAAGCGTGATATGGCCGCCGACGCCGGGCAATTGCTTCAAGTCTGCTTCGCGCACGCCGCGTACGAGCGAGAACAAGGAGCCGAACGGCGATGAGGCCAACGCTTGGCCTTCGACGAGCGGCAGGACCAGCTTGACGCCTTGTACTTTCTTCACCCGTTCGGCAACCGCGTCGTAATCGGTGAGCGGCGTGTCGGCGGCTTGCAGGAAGAGATGGCCGTTGAGGCCGATGATCTTGCCGAGGAGATCGTGGCGGAAGCCGTTCATCACCGACATGACGACGATCAGCGCCGCCACGCCGAGCACGATGCCGAGAAAAGAAAAGCCGGCAATGACCGAAATCGAGCCATGGCGGCGGCGGGCGCGCAGGTAGCGCAAGGCCACCATCCACTCGAAGCGCGCGAAGGGCCGGGTGGCGAGGGCGGGCGCGTGCAGCGCGGCAGGCGCGTCGAGGGCGGTCGCGGTCATGAACGGTCCGTCGCCCCTCGCCCGGAGCCGGGAGGGGGAATTTGCCGGCTGCTTTGCAACACGCCCATCAGTTCTCCGTCTTGCCGCCAAACCGGCGGATGGCGTCCTCGACGCTGACAAGCTCGCGCGCGCCGCTGCGCCGCTCCTTCACCTCGACCTTGCCTTCGGCGAGGCTGCGCGGCCCGACCAGAACCTGATGCGGCAGGCCGATCAGGTCGAGCGTCGCGAACTTCGCGCCCGGCCGCTCGTCACGATCGTCATAGAGCGTGTCGACGCCCGCTTTCTCCAGGGCGGCGTAGATGCGGCCACAGGCCGCGTCGGTCGCGCTATCGCCGATTTTGAGATTGGCGAGGCCGATTTTGAACGGCGCGACCGCCTCGGGCCAGATCATGCCCGCTTCGTCGTGATTGGCCTCGATCAGGGCCGCCGCAAGCCGGGTCGGACCGATTCCGTAGGACCCGCCATGCACCGCGTGCTCCTTGCCGTCCGGGCCGCTGACCAAAGCTTTCATCGGCTCGGAATACTTGGTCCCAAAGTAGAAAATATGGCCGACCTCGATGCCGCGCGCGGATACGCGCGCCGCTTCGGGCAGGGCCGCGAAAGCCGCCGCATCGTGCTTCTCGGATGTCGCGGCGTAGAGCGAGGTCCATCTGTCGACGATCGCCTGCACCGCGGCCTTGTCGTCGAAATCGATCGTCTCAGACGGCGGCGCGAAGCTCAAATAGTCCTTGTGGCAATAGACCTCGCTTTCGCCGGTCGAAGCGAGAATGATGAATTCGTGGCTCAACTTGCCGCCGATCGGCCCGGTTTCGGCGACCATCGGGATTGCGGTGAGGCCAAGGCGGGAGAACGTGCGCAGATAGGCGACGAACATCTTGTTGTAGGAATGGCGCGCGCCCTCGGCGTCGAGGTCGAAGGAATAGGCGTCCTTCATCAGGAATTCGCGCGAGCGCATGACGCCGAAGCGCGGCCGGACCTCGTCGCGGAATTTCCACTGGATGTGATAGAGGTTCAGCGGCAAGTCCTTATACGAGCGCACATAGGCGCGGAAAATCTCGGTGATCATCTCCTCGTTGGTCGGCCCGAAGAGCATATCGCGCTCGTGGCGATCCTTGATGCGCAGCATCTCCTTGCCGTAATCGTCGTAGCGGCCGGATTCGCGCCATAAATCCGCCGATTGGATCGTCGGCATGAGCAATTCGAGCGCCCCGGACCGGTCTTGCTCCTCGCGTACGATCTGGGTGATTTTGGCGAGCGCGCGCAGGCCGAAGGGCAGCCAGGCGTAAATGCCCGCGGCCTCCTGCCGGATCATGCCGGCGCGCAGCATCAGGCGATGCGAGACGATCTCCGCTTCTTTGGGCGTTTCACGCAAAATCGGCAAAAAATAGCGGGAAAGACGCATCTTCACTCTCGAGGATGGCTGCGGCGGCGAATCGAGACGCCGTCGCGACGGCGGCCGGCCCGGCAAATGACCCGAAACGCCGCCCATTGACAAGCGCGGGCCGCCGGCCGGCGGGACGTTCGCGCCCCGGCTCTTTTGGGCGTTCACGGTTTCGTGATCTCAGCCCCTGTCCGTTCCGGCGTCAAGCCGGGGACTTCAGGCGCGCTCCGCGCTCGCCACCGCCGCCGGCCGGGTCGCCAAGCTGACGATCGCGGCGGCGACGAGGTTCAAGATCAGCGCCAGGAAGCCGACATTGACGTCCTGAATCGCCGTCGGCAGGAACGGCGCAAGCGTCGCGATCGTGCTGTGGCTGAGCGTCACCGCGACGACGGTCGCCACGCCGACCGCGACTCCGGCGAAGGCGCCGGCTTTCGTCAGCGGATTGTTGCGCATCAAGCTGCAGACGATCGAGGGGAAGAACTGCGTGACGAAATTGTAGCCCATTAGCAGCAGCGCGACGATCGTCGAGCCGCCCTGCAAGGTGAAATAGACGGCGATCAACGCCACGACCGGAACCAGGCCGCGCGCCGTCCAGGCGACCGTCTCCTCCCGGGTCTGCGGCCGCAAGCTGCGAAAGACGTCGTTGGCGAGAAGCGTCGAGGCGGCGACGAGAATGATCGAGCCAGGCACCAGCGCCGTCAGCACGCCGGCCGCGCCGATCACGCCGACGAACCAAGGATCGAACGTGTTGATCGATAGTTTGAACAGCGACAGATCGATGTCCGAGCCGGTCAGGCCTGGAACTTTCAGGATCGCAGCGAAGCCGCAGAAGAAGACGAACAGCAAGATCAATTGATAGAGCGGCAGGACGACGGCGTTGCGGCGGAACGTACGCTCCGCCCTGGCGGTCAGAACGGCGCCGAAGGCGTGCGGCCACATATAGAAGCCGAGTGCGGCGAGCAGCGCGGTCGACTGGAACCAGACGAGGCCGTACTCGCCAGAGGGCTTCAGCGCCAGGAAACCGGGCTTGGCCGCGTCGATCGTGCGGAACATCTCGCCATAGCCGCCGAAATAATGGAGCGGCAGGTAAATGCCGAGAAAGACGACGACCGCCAAGATCAAGATGTCTTTTACGGTCGACGTCCAGGCCGAGCCGCGCACGCCGGAGACGAAGACATAGGCGGTGATGATCGCGGCGCCGATCCAGATCGCCGCCGTCGAGGAAATCGCCCCGTACGACGCGACCGAGACGATGATGCCCAGCCCTTTGAACTGCAGCACAAGATAGGGAATCAGCGCGACGACGCCGACGGCGGCGATCAAAATCCCCAGCAGAGGACTGTCGTATTTTCGCGCGACGAAATGCGATTGCGAGACGATCCGCTCCTGTCGCGCGTAGCGCCAGATCGGCGGCAGCAGCCAATAGGAGAGGGTATAGGCGAGGCAGCCATAGGCGAGAATGTAATAGGTCGGCGCGCCTTTGCCGTAGGCCCAGCCGCTGCCGCCTAGAAAGGTGAAGGTCGTGTAGATCTCGCCGGCTTGCAGCAGGAAGACCAGCAAGCCGCCGAACCCGCGGCCGCCGACCGTCCATTGCTCGAGCGTCATATCGTTGCCGCCGCGAGCGAGAAGCCCGAGGACCAGCGCCACGGCCGCGGCGAGGAAGATGATGACCAGCGCGCTGTTCATCGTCCGGCTCCGCGGTCGCTCTCGACGTCCGAATTGGCGGGGTCGTTGAAAAAGATCAGCGCCATGATCGCCGCGGTCAAGATCACCCAGCCGACGAGCCAGGCGAGCACAAGCGGGAGGCCGAAAACCAGCGGCTCGACGCTGTTGACGAAAGCCGTTCCAATCAGGATGGCCAAGAAGGGCAGGGCGGCGAGCCATTTGAGGCTAGTCATGACGTCTCCGGCGGAGAAGGCCCCGCTCTTGCTTGCTTATCTTAACGAAAGCCTAGTCCTGCGACAGACGTCCGCCAAGGGCGCTTCGAAGCTTTTGCGACGGCAATTCCCTGAAGCGGCGGGACTTGCGCGCTCGGGGCCGAAGTATGATTCCCTTCGGCCCCATGCGATAATCAGGCGATGTTCCTATCGTTCTTTGCTGCGCTGCGGCAAGCGCATGTGCCGGTCACGCCGCGCGAATACCTGACCCTGATCCAGGCGCTCGAGCGCGACCTCGCCGAGAAGTCGGTCGAGGACTTCTATCATTTGTCGCGCGCCCTGTTGGTCAAGGACGAGCGCAACCTCGACAAGTTCGACGTCGTCTTCGCCGCGACCTTCAAGGGCGCGCTGTCGCTCGCGGCCGCGGTCGAGCAGGTCGAGATTCCGGAAGAATGGCTGCGCAAGCTGATCGAGCGTTACCTGACCCCGGAGGAGCGCGCTGAACTCAAGGCTTTAGGCTTCGACAAGCTGATGGAGACGCTGCGCCAGCGCCTCGCCGAGCAAAAGGGCCGTCATCAAGGTGGCTCGAAATGGATCGGCACGGCCGGGACCTCGCCGTTCGGCGCTTACGGCGAGAATCCCGAAGGCGTGCGCATCGGCCAGGACAAAGGCCGCCACGGCCGCGCCGTCAAGGTCTGGGACCGCCGCGACTTCAAGGACCTCGACGGCGACGAGGCGCTCGGGCCGCGGGCGATGAAGATCGCGTTGAGGCGGCTGCGCCGCTTTGCTCGCGAAGGGGCGGCGGAGGAGCTCGATCTCGACCGGACGATCCGCGAGAGCGCCAGAAACGGCTATGTCGACGTGCAATGGCGGCCGGAGCGGCGGAACGCGATCAAGGTGCTGCTCTTTCTCGATGTCGGCGGCTCGATGGACTGGCACGTCGAAGCGGTCGAAAATCTCTTTTCCGCAGCGCGCAGCGAGTTCAAGCGGCTCAGCCACTTCTATTTCCACAACTGCCTTTACGAAAGCGTGTGGACGAAGAACCGTCGTCGCCATGAAGAGCGCACGCCGACGCTCGACATTCTCAACACCTATGGCCGCGACTACCGCGCCGTCTTCGTCGGCGACGCTTCGATGAGCCCCTATGAGATCACGATGCCGGGCGGCTCGGTCGAGCATGTCAATCCGGAGCCTGGCCAAGTGTGGCTCGAGCGGGTCACGCGCGCCTATCCGCACGCCGCTTGGATCAACCCGACGCCTGAGCCGCAATGGGGCTATTCCCAGTCGACCGCGATGATCCGCCGCATCTTCGGCGGCCGGATGTATCCGCTGACGCTGGACGGGCTGGAGGCGGCGATGCGGGAGCTGACGCGTTAAGGCCGCACCACCAGGACCGAGCAATGCGCGTGGCGGACGATGGTCTTGGCGTTCGAGCCGAGCAGGTAGTCGGACATGACCGGCCGATGCGAGCCGACGACGATGAGGTCGGCTGCCCAGGCGCGCGCCTCGGCGAGAATTTCGTGGTAAGCGCCGCCGACCCTGACGACGTGCGAGACGCGCTCTTTCGGCAATCGGACCCCGGCGGCGAGCTCCTCGAGCGCCTTTGCGGCGCGCTCCTCCTGCGCGGCGTCGAAATCGGCCGGGACATAGTCCATGAAGGTCGCCGGCAGCAGCGGCTGGACGTTGACGAGCCGCAGGACGCCGCCGCTGGCCTCGGCCAGCTCCACGGCTTGGTCGATCGCGGGTTGCGCGAGTTCGATTTCAGCGAGATCGATCGGGACCACGATGCGCTTGAACATCGCTTCTCCTCCGCAGGCTCCGCGCCGGTCCCCTCGGCCAAGGCTCGCGGACGAGGCGGCTCGCCGGGCGGAGCACGAGGCGAGGATGCGCGCGCGCCGCGCATTGTTCAAGACTGGCCGGGCCCGATCGCCGAGGCGAACGGCGAGGGCTCACAAATCGTGGCTCACAAATCGTTGTTCGACCGCGCCGACATCGCTATAAGGGCGCCCATCGAGGCGGAGGATTCTCGGAATGGGTGTGGTCGGTATCACTGAGAGTTACAGACCGTCGGAAGACGAACCCTTCATGAACGAGCGCCAGAAGGAATATTTCAGGCGCAAATTGCTGGATTGGAAAGAGGCGATCTTACGCGAGAGCCGCGAGACGTTGGCGGCTCTGCAAAGCGAAAGCGAGAATCATCCCGACATCGCCGACCGGGCGTCCTCGGAAACGGACCGCGCAATCGAGCTCAGGGCTCGCGACCGTCAGCGCAAGCTGATCGCCAAGATCGACGCGGCTCTGGCCCGGATCGAGGACGGCACGTACGGCTACTGCGAGGAAACGGGCGATCCGATCGCCCTGCGCCGGCTCGACGCGCGGCCGATCGCGACGCTGTCGGTCGAGGCGCAAGAGCGCCATGAACGCAGGGAGCGCGTCTACCGCGACGATTGATAGAACGTAAAGACCGGCGCGAGCCGGCTTTTTTATTCTCAGCCTGGGTCGCGAACCGCGGCGACCGTCAATTGGTACGACCGAGCAGCTTGGCCATTTCCGCCTCCAGCGAATCGAGGTCGGAGAAGGGCTCCGGCTTGCTCGGCGCGGCGGGCGGAGGCGCCGGCTTTGGCGGCGCTTTCGGCTGAGGCGCCGGCTCCTTCGGTTGAGCCGCCTCTTGATGCGAGGCCTCTTTTGTCGCCGGCGGCGGCGCGGCCGGGGACGCGGCGGCGGGCGCCGCCGGTTTCGGCGTCTGCGGCGCGGAGGCCGGCGAAGCAACGACAATTGGCGGCGGAAGCGACGAATTCCTCGCCGGGATCGTTGTCGGCGTCGGGGCGGGCGAAACGGCTGGCGCCGGGGCGACGGCGGGAGCGGCCGCCGGCGCGGGCGCGACGGCCGCAGCGGGCGGCTGTGCGGGCGGAGCCGCCGCAACCGGCGCCGGCCCGACTGGCCGGGGCGGCGGCAAGGGCGAAGAGGCGGACCTCGCCGCCGCGAGGTCCGGCGCTTTCGGCGTGGCGCGGCTTTGCGCGGCGATGTTGGGCGGCTCAGGCCGCGGCTGCGGTCGCGCCGGCGAAACGGGCGGGTGCGGTTGAGGCGGCGCGACCGCGACCGGGGCGGCCTGAACCGGCGCGGGTATTTTCGGCGCGGTCGCGTTTTGCAGCGGCGGGCCTTCCTTGTCGCGGAGCTGCGCCGAAGCTTGGGCGTGGACGCGGATGATCTGCGATTCGACGACGACGTCGTTCGGCCCGCCGATCATCACCAGGTGCTCGACATTGTCCCGCCGCACCAAGACGAGCTGGCGCTGGCCGTCGAGGCTGAACGCGTCGACCAGGCCGAGGCGCGATTGTCGCGCGCGTCCGCCGCCGGGAAGGCGCAGGCGATGGGCGAAGAGCGCGCGGTAGGCGATGACGATGGCGATGATCGCGATGACGGCGATCGCCAGATAGACGATCGCTTGAAGTTTCCAGTTTTCGGGCAAGGCGAGGCTACTGAACCATTGCATGTCAAAACCCGGACCGTCTCATGCGCCTCGCCGGCCGCTTAGGCGGCTCAGCCGACCGACGCGCAAGCGGCGCGGGCGTCGAAGAAAGCGAACGGCGTTCCTGCGCATCGAATGACGTCAAAACAAGGCCAAGAACAGCGTCGCGGCTACACAAAGCTGATGATTTGCGCCTTCGTCAATAGCAAAAGCGGCGGCGCGCGCCGCGACCCTTCGCCTGGCGACGGGCAAATCAGGCATTTTGACGCTCGCGCCATTGCCATCGCCAAGGCCGGACCGCATTGTTGCCGAATCAGGCGCTTTGCGCGAAGCCGGTTGCGCCGCGACGTTTGGCGATCGGGAGAGCCAGATTTCTCAAAACCTCGCTGTGGAAAGTCGCTCCATGAGCCAAGCTCCGCCGCCCGCTGGGATCGACCGCATGGACCGCGGCGCCAATCCGGGCTCGCTGCTCCTGCTGACGCTTTGCCTCGTCGCCGCGATCTGCGCGTTCTATTTTCTGCCGGCCGGGCAGGGGGCCAAGCTCGCCTTTTGGATGATCACCTTTCTCGCGGTGATCGGCATTTTTGCGCTCCTCTTCTACACGTTCGGCTTTCTGCTCTTTTCCGGCCAGGCGGCGCGCAACGACACGACCAAGATCATCGCCGACACGAGCGCCGAGGGCCTGCTCGTCACCGACGCCGATTCGCGCGTCGTTTACGCCAACGAGGCCTATATGACCTTGTCCGGCGCGCATGACGTCAGCGATTTGCGAGTCGTCGAGCGCCTGTTCACCGGCGCGCCGGAAATTTCCGAAGCGATTTATCGTCTCGCCCAAGCGGCGCGCGAGGGCAAACGCGGCGCCGAAGAATTGCGCATGTCGCCGCCCCTGACCGGCGACGCGCCGGTCGGCTGGTACCGCATCCGTGTCCGCCCGCTCGAGCAGCTCGGCCGCGGCCGCGCGACCTTGTGGACCGTCGCCGACATCACCCGGGAGCGCGAGCGGCACGAGAACGTCTTTCAGGAGCTGCAGCACGCGATCGACTATCTCGATCACGCGCCCGCCGGGTTTTTTTCCGCCGAGCCGGACGGCTCGATCTCCTATATCAACGCGACCCTGGCCGGCTGGCTCGACTACGACCTCGCTCAATTCGGCTCGGGCGGATTGAAGCTCTCCGATATCCTCGCCGCCGACGGGGCGGCTCTTGTCGGAATCGTCTCGGGGCGGCCGGGCGAGGTCAGGACCGAGCAATTCGACGTCGATCTGAAGCGCCGCAGGGGGCAGGTTCTGCCGGTCCGCATTCTGCACCGCGTCGCCTTCGCCGGCGACGGAACGCCGGGCTCCTCGCGCTCGCTGGTGATCAGCCGGGCGCCGGGCGAAGAGAAAGCCGAAGACTTGCGCGCCGCCGAAGTGCGCTTCGCCCGCTTCTTCAATTCGACGCCGATGGGCATCGCCTCGGTCAACGCCGCTGGCGCGATTTTGCGCTCCAACGCCGCTTTCGCGCGCCTCGCGCCGGCGGCGCTGAAGGCCGCCGCCGATCAGGGCGGTCCGAATGTCTATGCCGGGCTCGCCGAGCGCGATCGCGGCGCCTTGCGCGAGGCGCTCGCGGCGGCCGCGGACGGCAAGGGCGAGATCCCGCCGGTCGACGTCGCTTTGCAAGGCGATGGACAGCGCTCCGCCCGCTTCTTCGTCTCGCCCGCGGAGCCCGGCGGCGAGGACGGCGCGGCGGCGACTTTGTTCGCGCTCGATACGACCGAGCAGCGAGCGCTGCAGGAGAATTTCGCCCAGAGCCAAAAGATGCAGGCGATCGGCCAATTGGCCGGCGGCGTCGCCCACGACTTCAACAACGTGCTCACCGCGATCATCGGGTATTCCGATCTGCTGCTCGCCAATCACCGGCCGACCGACCCGTCCTTCCAGGACATCATGCAGATCAAGCAGAACGCCAATCGCGCCGCCGGCCTGGTGCGACAGCTCCTCGCTTTCTCCCGCCGTCAGACGTTGCGGCCGCAAGTGCTGCAACTCGCCGACGTCCTGTCGGAACTGCAGAACCTGCTGCGCCGGCTGGTCGGCGAGACGATCGAGCTCGAGGTCAAGCATGGCCGCGACCTCTGGCTGGTCAAAGCCGACCTCAACCAGTTCGAGCAGGTCGTCGTCAACCTCGTCGTCAACGCCCGCGATGCGATGCCGGACGGCGGGCGTATTTGGCTGCGCACGCGCAACGTCGCTGCGAGCGAATGCGCCTCGTACCGCGAGCAGTCGCTGCCGGCCGCCGATTACGTGCTGATCGAGGTCGAAGATACCGGCCACGGCATTCCCGCGGACGTGCGCGACAAGATTTTCGAGCCGTTTTTCACCACGAAAGAGGTCGGCAAGGGCACCGGGCTCGGCCTGTCGATGGTCTATGGCATCGTCAAGCAGACGGGCGGCTTCGTGTTTGTCGACAGCGAGCCTGGGCGCGGCGCGACGTTCCGAATATTCCTGCCGCGCCATATTCCCTCCGCCGTCGAGGAGCCGGCGAAGAAGGAGGCCGCGAAACCGGCCGACCTGACCGGGCAGGGCGCCATTCTTCTGGTCGAGGACGAGGAGGCGGTGCGCTCCTTTGCCTCGCGCGCGCTCGCCTCGCGCGGCTATACGGTGCTGGAGGCCGATTCCGGCGTCGAGGCGCTGAAGGTCGTCGACGCCGCGGACGGCAAGATTGACCTCATCGTCTCCGACGTGATCATGCCGGAAATGGACGGGCCGACCATGCTCACCGAATTGCGCAAGCGCGGCCTCACCGCGCGGGTGATCTTCGTCTCCGGCTACGCCGACGACGCCTTCGCCAAGAACCTGCCCGAGGGCCAGGACTTTCTCTTCCTGCCGAAGCCGTTCACGCTCAAGCAATTGGTCGAAACCGTGAAGGGCGCGATGAGCTGAGAAGGGTCGCGGCGGCGGATCGCAGCCCGCGAAGACCGTAAGAAAGCAGTGGCGGGGCGCTCCAACGCGCTCCGGCCGTCTGTTTTTCGGGAGCCCGCCCATGCGCGCCGAGCAGGGTCGCATCGCTTATGCGTTGACATTGATCAACGACTTCTCGCGGGCCAAGCATCGCAATATGGGCTTCCCGCGCATCGGAGAGGCGGCCGTTGTAGACGGCATGATCGACCGGGTGAAAGACCCGACGAAACAGAGCCAAGGCTGGGCCAGCTTGTGCGGACCGGCCGCCTTCCTTTATTGCCTGCTCAACACGCATCCGGAGCAGTACGTAAAATATGTAATCGATCTGTACCTCACGGGAAAGGCGCGCATTGGATCCCTGAAAGTGGAGCCAAGCGTCGACTGCCGCTATTACAGGCCGCCATCGGACAGAATCGCGCCGGTGGACTGGATCGCGCTCGCCAGCCTCCGCGATTCGGAGAACACGACGCTCACCTATTCGTCGGTCGATGATACGGCGGCCGGCATCACGCTGCCGCACAGCTTGGCGCATTGGTTCAGCGCCGCCGGCTTTTCGGGCGTGAGGAACGACACCAATCTGGTTCACCGCAAAGGGCGCAAGGAGGTCGAGAATTTCAAACAGGAGGCGGACCTGTTCCGCTGGGTCTGTCTGTTCATCAACACCAATCTGCTCTACCCGGCGAAGCAAACTCGCAAATCCATATTTCCCGATCATTGGGCGGTGGTGGAGCAGGCGCCGCGAATCGCCAACGGCTCTGTCAGCCTCACTGTCTATTCGTGGGGCTCCCTCATCGCGATCCCGGAAGTCGGCGCGCTCTCGATCGACGACCTTACGAAGAATTTCTACGGCGTGGTCTCCGCAAAGCCGACCTGAACCTTCAAGAACGTGCTCGTCCGTCCAAGGGGCGCGGTTGCGCGGCGCTTGTCTGCTGATACGATGCTCGCGTCAGACAGGATCGTTCATGCGCTTCGAAGGCACCGCGACCTATATCGCCACCGAGGATTTGAAGATCGCGGTCAACGCCGCCATCGTGCTCGAGCGGCCGCTGCTCATCAAGGGCGAGCCCGGCACGGGCAAGACCTTGCTGGCGGAGGAGATCGCCAGCGCGATCGGCGCGCCGCTCATTTCCTGGCACATCAAGTCGACCAGCAAGGCGCAGCAGGGCCTCTACGAATACGATGCGGTGTCGCGTCTGCGCGATTCCCAGCTCGGCGATCCGCGCGTCTCGGACATCCGCAATTATATCAGGCGCGGCAAGCTGTGGGAGGCGTTCGAGCATCGCGAGCGGCCGGTTCTGCTGATCGACGAGATCGACAAGGCGGACATCGAGTTCCCCAATGACCTCCTGCTCGAACTCGACCGCATGGAATTCTTCGTCTACGAGACCGGCGAGACCGTACGCGCCAAGCAGCGGCCGATCGTGGTCATCACGTCGAACAACGAGAAGGAGCTGCCGGACGCCTTCCTGCGCCGCTGCTTCTTTCACTACATCCGGTTTCCCGAGCCGGAGACGATGGCGCGGATCGTCGAGGCGCATTATCCAGGCGTCAAGAAAAGACTGGTCGACGAGGCCCTGCGCATCTTCTTCGAATTGCGCGAGGCGCCGGGCTTGAAAAAGAAGCCGTCGACCTCGGAGCTGCTCGATTGGCTTAAGCTCCTGCTCAACGAAGACATTTCCGTCGAGACTTTGCGCGAGCGCGATCCCAAGAAGCTGATCCCGCCGCTGCATGGCGCGCTCCTCAAGAACGAACAGGACGTGCATCTCTTCGAGCGGCTCGCTTTTCTAAGCCGCCGCGAACGGTAAGAGCGGACGGCGCAAGGAGCCGCTGAGGTCCATTCCGTTCGCCCTCGGGCGGTGGCCGTTAACCGAATATTCGTCATGAATCGCCGCAAACGCCAATGATTGCGCGGCCGCGGCCGCTTGGCCCGCTTTTAGTAAGACAAAATTATGGGGCGGGGCTCGCTAGTTTGAACCCGTATGTACCGCGTCCTCGTCTGCCTCACCTCCGAGCACGATTGGCGCCTGCTGGTTCTGGCGGCGGGCGTTTGCCTGCTCACCGGTTTCGCCGCCATTCAGCTCCTCGAACGCGTCAAGGCGGCGCGCCGTTTTAGGGCGCTGAGCGTCATCGCGGCCGGTTCGGCGACGGCATTCGGCGTCTGGTCGACCCATTTCATCGCCATTCTCGCTTATCGGCCAGGCCTCGATCTCGCTTTCGACATCCCGCTCACCGCCCTGTCGCTGATCGTCGGCGCGGCGTTCCTCTGCTGCGGCTTCGGCCTCATCGTCTATGGCGAGACGCGCTTCGCCGCGCCTCTCGGCGGGGCGACGATCGGCCTTGGCGCGGCGGCGAAACATTATATCGGCATGGCCGCGCTGCAGGTGCCCGCCGATCCGACCTGGACGCCGCTTTACGTCGTCGCCTCGGTGGCGGCGCCGGCGGTCCTCGCCGCCGCCGCCTTGACGATCGCGCAACGCGGCGGCCGGTTCGCCCGGTTCGCGGCGGGCGCGATGTTGGGCCTTGCCGTGTGGGCGCTCCATTTCGTCTCGATGGCGGGGCTGACCCTCATCCCCGATCCGGCCCGCGCCGTCGGCTCGTTCTCCTTCGATCCGTCGACGCTGGCTTTCGCCATCGCGGCCGTCGCCATCGCCGCGCTGTGGGCGACGATGACCGCCGCGTTCTACGACCGCCGCTTGGCCGATCGCGAGGCGGAATTCGCCGCGCAGCGCGCCACGCTGGCGCGCGACGCCGAGGCGCAATTGCGCGAGCGCAACGCCCAGCTCGACGCCGCCCTCAACAACATGTCGCAGGCGCTGTGCATGTTCGACGGCGAGCGCCGGCTCACGGTCTGCAACGCGCGATACGCCGAGATTTTCAACCTGCCGGCCGAATTGACCAGGCCGGGCACGCCGATCTTCGACATTCTCAAATACCGCGTCGCGCAAGGCATGTACCCCGGCGAGGACGGAGAGGCTCATATTCGCAGCCGGCTCGAAATCGCCGACCGCAACGTTCCGACCAAGTCGTTCCTCGAATTTCGCGACGGGCGGATCTTCTCGGTCCTGCATATGCCGATGGCCGGCGGCGGTTGGGTGGCGACGCACGAAGACGTCACCGAGCAAGTGCGCGCCCAACGCGCGTTGAAAGAAGCCCAGGCGACGCTGATCGAGGCGCGGGCGAAGGCCGAGCGCGCGGCGGCCGAGGCGCAACGGGCGCATCAGGGGCTGCTGGAGGCGTGCAATTTGATGGATGTCGGGCTCGTCCTGTTCGACGCCGAGGACCGGCTCGCCCTGTGGAACAGGCGCTACGCCGAACTGCATTACGGCGACGCGGCGGACAGCCTCAGGCCCGGCGCCTCGTTCGAGGAGCTGATTCGAGGCAGCCAACAAAGGGGCGGGCGCGAATACGGCGACGAGGCGGAGCGCGCCGAATGGCGCAAGCAGCGCCTGGCGCGTCACCGCCTGCCGGAAAATTCGGAAGAGATCCGGCTGCCGGACAATCGCTGGATCAAGGTCGACGAGCGCCGCACCGCCGACGGCGGCAGCATCGGCGTCCGTACCGACATCACCGATTTGAAGCGCCGCGAGGAATCCTTTCGTTTGCTGTTCGAGGCCAACCCTGTCCCGATGTGGCTCTTTGACAGCGAGACCAAGCGGTTTCTCGCCGTCAACGACGCCGCGGTGGCGCACTACGGCTATAGCCGCGAGCGTCTGCTCGGCATGACGGTTTTCGACATTCGTCCGCCCGAGGATGGCGAGAAGCTTCGCGCCAGTCTGACGGCGTCGAAAGAGAGGCGGCAGAACGGCGAGATCTGGCGGCACGTCAAGGCCGACGGCGAGACGATCGATGTCGCCATTTACGGCCACGCCATGACCTATGCCGGCCGGCGGGCGACGTTGATCGCCGCGGTAGACATGACCAAGGCGATGCGGGCGGAGGCCGAGGCGCAGCGGGCGCGCGAATTTCTCAACGCGGTCTATGAGAACGTCCCCGCGCCGGTCATCGTCAAGGATGCGCGCAGCCGGCGCCTCGTCCTGGTCAACAGGGCCGCAGAAACCTTCCTCGGCGTGCCGCGCGCCGATCTGATCGGCAAGACGGCGGCGGAAATCTACTCGCACGGGGAAGGGACATTCCTCGGCGAGCTCGACCGCGAGGCTCTTCAGGGCCGCGAAGCGGTATCGGACGAGTACCAGGTCGAAACGCCCGGCAACGGCGTGCGCTTCGTCATCTCGAAGCGACTGCCGATTCTGGACGAAAGCGGAGCGCCCGCCTACCTGGTCACGGTGATCAACGACGTCACCGAGCGCAAGCGCGCCAGCGAACGGATCGCCCATCTTTCCACCCACGATTCGCTGACCGGCCTCGCCAATCGCGAAGCGTTCGGGCGGCAGCTCGCCGACGCCCTGGCGCGGAGCGGCCAGCGCGGCGTCGCCGCGCTCTGCATCGATCTCGATCGCTTCAAGGAGATCAACGAGCTCAAAGGGTACGCGATCGGCGACGCCGCGCTGCGGGGCGTCGCGCGCCGTTTGCAGGAGGCTGCGGGCGACGCGTTCATCGCGCGCGTCGGCGGCGACGAGTTCAACCTTATCGTCTGCGAAGACAATCAGCCGGCCGCGGCGATGGCCATGGCCGACCGCATCCTCGCCGCCTTCGCCGACGAGATCGAAATCGAGAACGTCTGGCTGAAGATCGGCCTCAGCCTCGGCGTCGCCATCGCGCCGGCGGACGGCGCCGATTCCGCGACCTTGCTCGGCAACGCCGAGGCGGCGCTGCAGCGGGCCAAGCGCGAGGGCAGAGGCGTCGCCCGGTTCTTCGAAGCGGGAATGGATTCGAAGCTGCGCGAGCGCCGCGCCTTGCAGCACGAGCTGAAATCGGCGATCGCGCTTCAGCAATTGCGCGTCCATTACCAGCCGCAAGCCGACATGGCCGGCGAGATATTCGGCTTCGAAGCGCTGGCGCGCTGGCGCCATCCGGCGCGCGGCTTCGTTGCGCCGGGCGTGTTCATTCCGATCGCCGAGGAGAGCGGCGCGATCAAGGAGATCGGCGCGTGGATCCTGCGCGAAGCGTGCCGCGAGGCGGCGTCGTGGCCGCGGCCGCTCAGCGTCTCGGTCAACCTGTCGACGGTTCAATTCCGGCAAGCCGACTTGATCGAGACTATCCAGACCATCCTCGCCGAGACCGGGCTTCCCGGCCGCCGGCTCGAACTCGAAATCACCGAAAGCGCGCTGATCGACGACCCCGATACGGCGCGCGCCATCCTGCGTCGAATCAAGGCGCTCGGCGTGCAGATCGCCATGGACGATTTCGGCACCGGCTATTCGTCGCTGTCGTACCTTCAATCTTTCCCCTTCGACAAGATCAAGATCGACCGCTCGTTCATCGTCGGCCTGGACGGCAATCCGCAAGCCGGCGCGATCATCCGCGCGGTGATCGGCCTCGCCCATGGCCTGCATCTGCCGGTCGTCGCCGAGGGCGTCGAGACCAACGAGCAACTCGCCTTCCTGAAGCGCGAGGCCTGCGACGAAATGCAGGGCTACCTCGTCGGCCGGCCGGAGCCGATCGAAGAATACGCCTGCGTCGTCGGCCGGACCGAGCTGAAGGTCGTGGCGTAGGCGCTCCTCCCCCGTGGAGCGAAGCGGAACGGGGGAGGGGGACCATGCGAAGCATGGTGGAGGGGGGCTGCGGAGGTTCAGGACAATCCTTTGAGTCGGCGGCCCCCTTCCACCGCGCTTCGCGCGGTCCCCCTCCCCCGCTTCGCGGGGGAGGATAAGTACCTCACCCGAACTTGTTGTTCTTCGGGAACCCCTTCGGCGGCAGGCGGCCGGCTTCGGCGCGATTGCCGATCCAGTCCTTGAGGTCCTTGGCGGGGACGGTCCAGACGCGGTCGGAGGAATCGCGCCAGGTCAGGCCCTCCTTCAGCGCGAAGACGCGCGCGTCGGAAAGGCCGCCGTCCTTGTACCTTTGCAGGCGCACGCCCTTGCCGCGGGCCATTTCCGGAACTTGCTCCAGCGGGAAGATCAGCAGCTTGCGGTTCTGGCCGATCGTCGCGACGTGGTCGCCTTCGGCCGGCGCGACGGCGGCGACTTCCGCCGGCGTCTCGACGACGAGCACGGCGCGGCCCTTGCGGGTCGAAGACAGCATGTCGTCATGGCCGACGACGAAGCCGCGGCCGTCGGTCGAGGCGATCAACGCCTTGGCGCCCGGCTTATAGAGCAGCACGGCGGCGATGTCGGCGCCTTCGTCGATATCGGCGAAGAGCCGGATCGGCTCGCCATGGCCGCGGCCGCCGGGCAGTTTCGCGGCGTCCAGCGTGAACGCCTTGCCGTTGGTGGCGACGACCAGGATTTTCGACGTCGTCTCGGCCGGGAACGAAGCTTTCAGCTTGTCGTCGCCCTTGAAGGCGAGGGTCGAGAGATCTTCGATATGGCCCTTGAGCGCCCGGATCCAGCCCTTCTCGGAGACCACGATCGTCACCGGCTCGCGTTCGACCAGGGCTTCGGCGAGATCGGCGACGACGACGTCCGGCGCGTCCTCGAAGGTCGTCCGCCGGCGGCCGAGCGGGGTGTCGGGACCGTACTTTTTCCTGATGTCGGCGACTTCATAGGCGACGGTCCGCCATTGCTTCTTCTCGTCGCCGAGCAGCTTGGCGATATCGGTCTTTTCTTTCTTGAGCGCCGTCTCCTCGCGCCTGAGCTCCATCTCTTCGAGCCGGCGCAGAGCGCGCAGGCGCGTGTCGAGAATATACGTGACTTGCGCTTCGCTCAGCTTGAACGCGGCGATCAGCTCGGCCTTGGGATCGTCCTCCTCGCGGATGATGCGGATCACCTCGTCGAGATTCAAGAACACGATCATCATGCCGGCGAGCATTTCGAGCCGGCGCTCGATCGCGGCGAGGCGATGGCGCGAGCGCCGCAGCAGCACTTCGCGGCGATGGTCGAGCCATTGCTTGAGCGCCTCGGCGAGCCCGACGACGCGCGGCACGACGCCGTCGACGAGCACGTTCATGTTCATCGGAACGCGCGTTTCGAGCTCAGAGAGCTTGAACAGCGATTCCATTAGGGTCGCCGGCTCGACCGTGCGCGAGCGCGGCTCGAGCACGATGCGCACGTCCTCGGCCGATTCGTCGCGCACGTCGGCGAGGAGCGGGACCTTCTTCTCGTTGAGCAGATTGGCGAGCTGTTCGATCAGCCGCGATTTCTGCACGCCATAGGGGATTTCGGTGACGATCGCGACCCAGGTCCCGCGCCCCGTATCCTCCTTGGTCCAGCGGGCGCGGACGCGGAACGAGCCGCGGCCGGTCCGGTACGTCTCGGCGATCTGCTCCTTGCCGTCGATGATGATTCCGCCGGTCGGAAAATCCGGGCCGGGCGCGAATTTCAGCAGGGCTTCGCTGGTCGCCTTCGGTTGTTCGATGAGATGGAGCGCGGCGTCGCAAAGTTCGGCGAGATTGTGCGGCGGGATCGACGTCGCCATGCCGACGGCGATGCCCTGCGCGCCATTGGCGAGCAGGTTCGGCAAAGCGGCGGGAAGGACGATCGGCTCCTTGGCGTCGCCGGAATAATTGTCACGGAAATCGATCGCGTCTTCGTCGATGCCTTCGAGCAGGAGCCGGGCGATGTCGGTCATCCTGGCTTCGGTGTAGCGATAGGCCGCGGCGCCGTCACCGTCGATATTGCCGAAATTGCCCTGGCCCTCGACCAGGGGATAGCGCGAGGTGAAATCCTGGGCGAGGCGAACCAGGGCCTCGTAGATCGCCTGGTCGCCGTGCGGATGGAACGAGCCCATCACGTCGCCGACGATCTTGGCGCATTTCTTGAAGGCCGAGCCGGGATCGAGCCGCAGAATGTGCATGCCGTAGAGAATGCGCCGATGCACCGGCTTCAGGCCGTCGCGCGCGTCGGGCAGCGCCCGGCCCATGATCGTCGACAGGGCGTAGGCGAGATAGCGCTCTTCGAGCGCCTCTTTGAGGTTGACGTCGACCGGGGCGGGCGGCGGCGCCGGGGGAGGAGGAGCGTGTCTGGCCATGGCAAGGGGTTAGAGGAGGGGGCGAGTCGGGGCAAGCGGCGCGCAAACCTTCTCCCCTTGCGGGAGAAGGTGGCGCGCGAAGCGCGCCGGATGAGGGGTAGCGAAGCGAGACGGACCTGGCGTCCATGCGAATCTGCGGCGCCGTGCTCAGCGCGCGGTCTTTGAACCTCAGGCGGCCGAACGAACTTGTCACGCGGCAGTCGCGGTTTTCGGCGCGGCGTCCGCTCGTCGGCCGCACGTCTCGCTTCGCTCGACTACCCCCTCATCCGGCCGGCTTCGCCGGCCACCTTCTCCCGCAAGGGGAGAAGGCGACGGCGCCAAATTTTTCCAAATCCATATTTCCGCGTTTTGGGGAAAATCAATGGCTTATCGCGCGAAAAATTTGGAAACGGAATCGTCGGGCGGCGCATCCGGGCGGCCTTCCGCCGCCGCCTTGGCCGCTTCTTCGGCCGCCTCCGCCGCATAGGCGGCGCGGCGCGCGTCGACCTCGGCGAGCTTCTGCAAGATGCGCTCGCGCGCATCCTCCTCCGCGTCCCAGCCTTCGTCTTGCGCCGTCTCCTCGTCCGGGTCGTCGTCGCCGCTGAGCTTTCGCAAGATGCGCTCGCGCGCCTCGTCGTCGCTCTCCTGGCTCTCGCCGATGAAGCCGAAGCGGGGGCCGGCCGGGCCGCGGGCCGGCGGGCGGTATTTGTCCATCTGACCGATGACGCGGATCAGCTTGTCGACCGCGCGCAAATCGCCTTCCGCCACCTTCTCGGCCGCAAGGCGCAGAGCCGGGTCGAGCCGGGCCAGTTGCAGCCGCCGGTGTTCGGCGCTCGGCTCGCCGCCGCGCCGGTCCAGCGCCGCATTGACGATCTGGCGGACGCGCTCGCGCGAGAGGCCCTCCCGCTCGGCGATGGCGTCGTAGCTCCAGCCGAGCTGCATGAGCGAGAAAATGCGCGCGTCGCGCTCGGCGCGTCCGACGGCGTTGGCGAGGCGGGTTTGGCGGGCGGGCATGGGAAGGGTCCTCAGGAACGAAAAGCAAAATTATACAGCAAATTCTGATTTTCAGAAACAAATTTTGCAAATTGGGCTTTTTTGCTTGCGCAATCAACTACTTGACGCCACCAGTTTTCAGTTTTCGGTTTTCCGTCCCAGGAGAGCGGAAGCCGCCAGTCACGAGCCAAAGAGGACGATCGATGCGTGATGACCGGCAGCACAACCGAGCGCGCCACTCTGGGACCGGCGAAAGGTCCGCCTATATCCCGCTTTTCCCGGCGACACGCGGCCAATATTGCGGGCGCTGAATGCCGCCGTGCTCGCCGGCGTCAAGCCGCGCTCCTCGCAATCCTCGCCATGCTCGCGCGCTAAAAAGCGCGCTGCGCGTGGCTCCGGGTTGCTCCGGGGCGCAGCTTGACCCCGGCTGCGCTGCGGCGGCCTTCTGGAAGGGTCGGGACGAGGGGCGTCGCCCCTCGCTCCGCGAGGCAGTTCGACTCGCCTCCGGCGGGTCGAACCAGGGGCAGGGATGAGTGGAGCGAACGGGCCATGTTCGTCTGTCGTTCATCGCTGCCGAAACGTCGCGGGGGCCCTGCGCTTTGCGGAATTCCGCAAGCGTCTGTTGTCGAGTTTGCAGCGCGACGACGGAATCGACGACCACTTCAGGGGGGCGGCGCGCGGCGGCGAAACGGAGCGAAGCGCGACGATCGATCACGGACCCCCTCCAAGCGCGGCGCCGGCGACATAATTTTTCAAACGAAGCGCGGCGATGATCGTTATTCAAGGTGAAGCAAGCTTCCTTCGCGCGCGCGAGAGAGGATGCGATGACGATAGAAGGCCTCGACGAACTCGAAGACGAAATCCGTCGCCTGGCGGCGGAATCGCTGGCGCTCCGCACCGTGCTCGCCCATGTCCTGGCGCGGCTCTCCGCCAGCGCCAATCCCGACATCGCCGCCGCGATTCGGCGCGGGCTCGAAGACGCCGAGCGCGCGCTCGAGGAAAAGCGGGCGGAGGAGGGGCTCTCCGCCGCCGGCTTGGCGACGGCGCTGAGCGCGGTCGAGATCGTCAAGGCGGCGACGTTGCGCGCCGGCCGGCCGCCGGCGGGGTTCAAGGAGGAGCCGGGCGCGTTCCATGCGGAGTCGAATGATCAATGGCCGGAAGACGATTATTGAGGGCGGTTCACGCGCCTTATGCTGAGGCTATGACCCGGCTCGCCGTCAAGCCCAAGCCGCTTCGCGGTCGCCTCGCCACGGCAAGCTAAGAGTACATCATCGGTACGTCGCGCCACGGCGAGGCGAGCCCGGACTCCTCCGCGCGCCGCCTCGGCGCTTGTCGCCGCGCTCCGGAGCGCCGAGCCTCGTCCAAACGCATCGCGCCCCGCCCATTGCCGGCGCGGGCCAAAGCTGATGGAGTGGGCTAGCGGGCGCCGCGCGCGCTGGGCCAGCCGGCGCTTCGCCTGACAAGACTTCCCGGCCCAATGGGAAGGAAACGCCATGCCGCTCTTTGTCACGCTCGGGAATTTCACGCCGCAAGGCTACCAGACGATCAAGGACGCGCCGAAACGGGCCGAGGCCTTCAAGGCGCAGGCCGCCAAGGCGGGGATCAAGGTGAAAGAACTGCTCTATCTCCAGGGCGAATACGACATCATGACCGTCATCGAGGCGCCGGACGAAGAGAGCCTCGCCGCGCTCGCCCTCGGCGTCGGCAAGCTCGGCAACGTGAACGGCAAGACGCTCCGCGCCTTCACCCTCGCCGAGTTCAAGAAAATCGTCGAGCAAGTCCCGTAATCCACGGCCGCCGGTCGCGGTTCTGTGAACGTCGGCTGAAGAACTTTGGCCGGCGCGAGAAAGTTATTCGGCCAGACGCTCAGGGCTGCGTCCCTCCCCCGCAAGCCCGACACGCGTCAAACTTTCGGCCTCGCTGGTAGCCCGGCGAGGCCGAATTTATATGGCGGTACTTTCGCCGAGGCGGTCTGCGCCGGGGGCCGGCCGCTGCGCCGCGGCCCAAATCGATCGCGGGCGGTCGCGCCTTTTGTGCTCGGAGGAACCGGATCGTTCGGCCGCGCGTTGCTAGGCGCGGTCCGTCTTTCATGAGAACTCCCATGCGCCCCGCCGCCGAAGCCGACATCCTGCCTTTCAAACCCGTGCGGCGCACGGCCGGGAGCGCCAGGCCGCCCGCCCCGAAACGGGGATTGTGGGCTAAAATCACGCGGTTCTTCGCCGACATTCTTCGCCGCCGCCGCCGCGCCCGCATACGCAGCCAGCTCCAGGTCATTCACCGCTGGGAGCGCGCGCGGCGGGCGTGACGCCGGGCTTCAGCTAAAATCGAACTCGATCGCGTCGACACGGACGAGGTCGATCGTCGCCTGCGCCAGGGCGCGCGGGTCGGCGATTTGGGCGTCGGCCGCCGCTTCGACCATGGCCGCGGCGATCTCCAAGCGCAGCGCGCGGTCGGCGGCGCTGTCGCCGCGCGCCTGCAGCACGTCGCAGACGATCGCATAAGCCTCGCCCATGATCTGGGTGTCGCCGTCGTCGAAGACGCCGAGAAAACGAGGATGCGCGGTCATGGTCCAAGCTCCGTTCCGCAAGCCGGGCGGAGCGGAGAGAATCGCATGCGCGGCAGGGTTCGGACCAGTCACGTTCGCGAGATGCTGCGTTGCGGCGCAGAGGTCCTTTCAGGTTCGGCGCAAGCGCGCCTGCCCGGCGCGTCGCCGGCCCGCCCCGGCCGCAGAAGGCGCCAGTCCAGCCCCGCCCAAGCTCCAGCGCGGCTAATAAGCCCGCCAAACCTGGAGGGGCGAGCTGAATGTGCGGCATAGCGGTTGCGGTCGATTGGGAGGATGCGGAGGCCTCGGTTCGCCGCCTGGTCAGGGGCCTCGCCCATCGCGGCGATGTCGACGATCCGATCGTCAGCCCGCGCAAAGACTGCGCCATGGGCACGAGGCGGCTGAGGATCGTCGACGCCGAGCGCGCCGTCCAGCCGCAAGCTTCGTTCGACGGCCGCGTCCTCGTCTCTTTCAATGGCGAGATCTACAATCACCTCGAGCTGAGGCGCGAGCTGGAAGCGCGCGGCGTCAAGTTTCGCACCGAGTCCGACACCGAAGTCCTGGCCTCCTCCTTGCGGGTCTGGGGGCCGCAAGCGCTCGAACGGCTGAGCGGCATGTACGCTTTCGTCGCGCTCGACGCCGCCAATGGCGAGTTCCTGGCCGCGCGCGATCCGTTCGGCGTCAAGCCGCTCTATCTCATCCAGTCCGGATCGGGCGCGCTGTTCTGCTCGGAAATGCGGCCGCTTTTGGCCTCGGCGCCGGGCGACGTGATGCTGCTGCCGCCGGGCCATCTCTTGACGCGAAAGACGGTGCTGCGCTTCGCCGCGCCGTTCGGCGGCCCGCCGCGGCCGCGCATCGATCATGATCCGAAAAAGCTCGACCGGCTGCTGGCGGCGGCCGTCCATTCGCGCCTGCCGCCCGACCTGCCTTGCGCGCTGATGTTCAGCGGCGGCGTCGATTCGACATTGATCGCGCATTACGCGCGCCAGATCCGGCCGAACCTTCCCGGCTACTTCCTGGGCGACGATCGCGCGCCGGACCACCGCTACGCCGCGGCCTATGCCGAGGCGACCGGTTTCGATCTGCGCCGCGTCGCTTTCGACGAGACGGCGGATATCGGCGCGCGGATCGGCGCGGTGGTCGCGACGGTCGAGACGTTCGAGCCGAGCGTTGTGCGGGACGCGTCCTGCACTTGCCTCATCGCCGAACGCATCGCCCAAGACGGGCATCGCGTCGCGCTGGCGGGCGAGGGCGCGGACGAATTGTTCGCCGGCTACGCGCCGCTCGAATGGGCTTACGACCAAGGCGACGCGGCCGGCGCGTTCGTGCGCGATCAATGCCTCGCCGACATGCACCGCACCAATCTGCAGCGGCTCGACCGCGCCTCGATGCGGTTCGGCCTCGAGACGCGCGAGCCGTTTCTCGATCGCGCCGTCGCCGGATACGCGCTCGGCCTCGGCGCGGCGGACCTGGTGCGGGGCCCGGACGGCGCGCCGCAGGGCAAGCAGCCGCTGCGCAGCCTGTGGGCGCTGCATCCGGCGCTTCCCGAGGCGATCCGCGTGCGCCGCAAGTCGCCGCTCCATGTCGGCGCCGGTTTCGACCGCAGTCAGAAGAGTTCGCCCTGGATCGACTACGCCGAAGAGGCGATTTCGGACGCCGACTTCGCCGAGGGCCAGAAGCGCTTCGCGCGTTTCGACCTGCGCAGCAAGGAGGAGCTCCTCTATCTCGAGAAGCTCGCCGAATGTTTCGATCCGTTCCGGGTTCCGCATCTGACCGCGCGGCCGCGCCTGCGTTTCCCCGTCGCGGAGAAGCCCAGCCCGGTCAAGGAGCGGCTCGCCGACTTCCTCGTCGAGGCTTAGGACGGAGCGCGCCGCGCCGCGCGGATCGCGCTCGGCGTGTCCCCCGTCTCTTTGCGAAAAGCCCGATTGAACGACGAGATGTCCGAAAAGCCGGACTCGAACGCGATGTCGGCGATGCGCAGCCCGTCATAGCGCCTGTCGGAAAGCATCGCGCGCGCATGGGCCATGCGCATTTCCTTCAACTTGGCGGAGAAAGTCGTACCGGATTCCTCGAGCAGGAGTTGCACGTACCGCGACGACAGGCCCAAGAAAGCGGCAGTCTCGGCGAGATTGATGCTCGGATCGGCGAATTTCCTGGCCAGATATTTCAGGACGGCGTCGCGCCGCAACGCCTTGAGGCCGCCTTGCCTGACGTGCTCCTTGTTGTCGCTCGAAGGCGCGAAGACGAGCGCGGCCAGATCGACGAGATGGTTCGCCATGGCGCGCTCGAGCGCCTCGTCTTCCCCCGCGAGCTCCCGTTCCGCGAGCGCTGCATAATCCCTCAGCAGACGTATCGCGGAGGCGTCCGGCGGCAGCGCCGGCGGAATCGGGCCGTCAATATTGCCGATCCGCTGACGAAGCAGGTCGGCGCGAAATACGACCGCGATCGCATCCGACGGCTGCCGCGATCCATTGACGCTCGGCTCGCTGATGCGCAGCAGGCAAGGCTGGTTTTCGGCGAGCTCTCCTTCGAAGCCTCGATGTTTGAGGTAAAGGCGAGCGCGCCGTGGAAAGATGAAGGCGAAGGCGTCCTCGTCGTCAGCGGCGATTTTCGCGTCGCGCGACACCAGATAGGGGGTCGCCGTACAACCGGTCATGGTCAATGCGCCGAGCTGCCCGACCCACTGGTTGATCGTGACCGGATCTCGGGACGGCGCCGAGAGTTCGAAACGCAACACCGCCCGAGCAAATTCCTCCATCCATTGGCGAAACAGGCGGCGGTCGTCCGGCGACGGACTCGTCCAATTCATGGTCTGCAATTTGCTCATCAGCGATCCCCCCAGATCGTACTGATATGCGCCGCTCGGGCCGCCCAAAGCCCTTCGCGAAAGGCGAGCGTTTATTAACAGTCATTGCGCGTATTGCAAAGGCGGATTTCGCGTAGCGCCAAGACAGCCGGTTGTTACGCCGCTAAGGAAGTGCGTCGGCCGGCGCCTGGCGAGTCCCGCCAGGTACTAACGGCTGCGCAATCAGCACTGTGGCGCGAAAATGGGCAGATTTTTCTTCTTATTGACTTTATTCGTCGGATTGTCGTCCGCCTCGGCCCATGCGCAGGCCAGTCGCACCTTCGTCTCCTCGCAGGGCAGCGATTCGAACGCCTGTTCGCGCGCCGCGCCTTGCCGCACCTTCGCCGGCGCGATCGCCAAGACCAGTTCGGGCGGCGAGATCGACGTGCTCGACAGCGCGGGCTACGGCGCGTTCAACATCGACCGGGCGATCAGCATCGTCAACGAGGGCGGATCGGTGGCCGGCGTCCAGGCCGCCGCCGGCGCAACGGCGATCACGATCAACGCCGGCGCTTCGGACGCGGTCTATTTGTCCGGACTGACGATCGAAGGCGCCGGCGCGGGCGGAGACGGCGTACAATTCCATACCGGCGCTTCGCTGACCCTCGTCAATTCCGTCATCCGGCATTTTGTCGGCGACGGCGTCGACATCACGCCGAGCAGCGCTCCGATGACGTTCGATATCGCCGACACGCGGGTCTCCGACAATGGCGGCGTCGGCGTCTTCATCGTGCCGCAAGGATCGGCAAGCGGGGCGAAGGGCAATATCACGCGGGTCGCGGCCGACAATAACCAGTACGGCGTCTATATCGACGGCGAAAACGCCATGATTCCCGTCATCGCGACGATCGCGGACAGCACGATTGCGAACAACAAAGGCGCCGGCCTTGCTCTGACGAGCTCCTTCAATGGAACGATCGGAACCACGGCGAACGCGATATTGAGGAACTCGACGCTGAGCAACAATGCGATCGGCTTTTCCGTCAGCGCGTTCTACTGCTTTCTGCTGCTCAACCATTCGAGCTTCGTCGCCAACACGAACTTGGCCTCCATTCCCCAGCCGAGCGGCCCGCCTGGCGGCTACAGCCAGGTGAACACGAACGGCGACAACAGCTTCTTCCTCAACGGACCGAATATCGGCATCACCGAGCTGAACTCGACGCCGTTGCAGTAGCGCCCGCTTCATTCTTTGGGGAGCAGACAAAAAATGACGAAATCGAGCTTGCTGGCCGTTTCCGCCGGCGTGATCTTGACGTTCGCGTCGTTCGCCGCGCTCGCTTCGGCGCTGCCGACGCGAACCTGGGTGTCCGGCAAGGGGAGCGATTCCGGCTCCTGCTCGCTCGCTTCGCCTTGTCGAACCTTCGCTTACGCGATCGCCCAGACCGCGGCGGGCGGCGAGATCGACGTGCTCGACCCGGCCGGCTACGGCGCGCTGACGATCACGCAATCGATCAGCATCGTCAATGACGGCGTCGGCGAGGCCGGCGTTCAGGCGGGATCGGGCGGCGCGGCGATCACGATCAATGCCGGCGCGTCTGACGTGATCCAGCTTCGCGGCCTCACGATCGAGGGCGCTAAAATCAGCAATACGGGAATTCAGTACAATAGCGGCGCTTCGCTCACCGTGGTCAATTGCGTGGTGCGCAATTTCACCGACAATGGCGTCGACATCGCGCCGACCAACGGCGCGATGTTCTTTCTGAAGGATTTGCTCGTATCGGACAATGGCGCAATCGGCATATTGGTTCAGCCGCAAGATCCCGGCGCCGTCAAGGGCGTCATGGATCACGTGAAGGCGATCAACAATCCGACCGGCGTCAAGGTCGACGGCGCCGACACGGCTTCGTCGCCGGTCAACGTGACGATCGTCAACAGCTCGATCGCCACCAACACCAGCAATAGCTTTGCCAGCACCGGCGCCGGACTGCTCGTCTCCGCCGCCTCGGCGGGCCAGACGTCGGTCAACGTGCGCAACACGAGTTCCGACGACAGCGCCTACGCCTTTCAGACTTCCGGGCCGGCCATTCTGCGCCTGGCGAATTCGGAGGCGAGCGGCAATTATGCCGGAATTGTCGTCGATCAGGCCAGCACGGTCTACAGCTATCTCGACAATGACGTCACCGGCAATACGACGAACGTATCCGGCTCTCTCTCAACCGGGACGAAGCAATAGGCGCGCCCGCCCAGCGCGGCGGCGTTCGCCAAAAGCTTTCGCTCGTCCTTGGTTCAGCTCTTTCAAGGAAGGTCGTGATGGTCAGATATGGTCGCCTTTCGCTCGCTGCGGCGCTTTTCGTCATGGGCGCGCCGCTTTCTTCGCCGGCGAACGCGCTGCCGACGCGGACATGGGTGTCCGGCAAGGGCGGCGATTCCGGTTCGTGCTCGCTGGCTTCGCCCTGCCGGACCTTCGCTTACGCGATCACCCAAACCGCGGCCGGCGGCGAGATCGACGTGCTCGATCCCGCCGGCTATGGCGCGCTGACCATCACCAAGGCGATCAGCATCGTCAATGACGGCGTCGGCGAGGCGGGGGTGCAGGCGGGCTCGGGCGCTGACGCGATCACCATCAATGCCGGTACGACGGACGCTGTCCATTTGCGCGGCCTGACGATCGAGGGCGCCAAGATCGCGGCCAACGGCGTCACGTTCAATACAGCGGGCTCGCTGTCGGTCGTGAATTGCGTGGTTCGGAACTTCACCAATGCCGGGATCAACATCCGTCCCGGCGCGGCGACGCTTTTCTTCTCGACCTTCAATATTTCCGATACGCTCATCTCCGATAACGGGGTTGCCGGCGTTTACGTCATCCCGCAAAGCGGCGGCTCGCCGAGCGGCGAAATCGATCGCGCCGCCATCGTCAATAACGCCAACGGCCTTATCGCCGACGGCTCCTATTCGGCTTCGTCGGCAATCAAAGTGACGGTGCTGAACAGCGCGTTGGCCAATAATGCCGGCGCTGGGGTCGCCGCAACCTCGACGGCCAGCGGCGCCGGGATGACGGTGATCGTGCGCAATTCGACCGCGGCCAACAATACCTATGGCTTGGAGGCGACCAGTTACGGCGTCATCCGGGTCGGTCAAACGGTGGCGACAGGCAACAATACGGGCGTCGGAATCTACGGGGGTACAGTGTACAGTCTCGGCGACAACATCGTCGACGGCAACTTGGCGAAAGACGTCGACGGCTCGCTGTCCTCCGCTCCGCTTTATTGACGGCCGCATGAGCAGGGTCTTCCGGCCTCGGGCGGCGTGATCACGCGGCGGCCCGCCATGGCGTCGACCGCGGAATCCAGCGCGGCACATTGATCCGAAAGCTCTCGTATTCCGCGCCGAATGTTTGCTCGAGCGTCGGTTCTTCGATCGTCACCACCCAGACATGGAAAAAAAGCCAGAGTAGCGCGCCGTACCAGAGAAGAGGCAAGTCGCCGAACAAGAGCGCTTGACCAAAAATGACGGCGACGAGCGCGATGTAGATCGGATTCCGCACGTAGCGATAAAGGCCGGTCACGACGAGCTTTTGTGGCGGCGCGATCGGCGCGGGCGTCCCCAGCCCCTCCAACGCAAAACGGGCGAAAGAATCCACAATTCCGGGCGCTCCGGCGATGATCAATACGCCGCCCAGGCTGCGGGTCGGATCGAGGCCGAAAAAAGCTGGCCGAAATTCCCAGTGTGTGACCCACCAGGGGATGAAACCTGCCAGCGTCAACGGCGCAATGACGAAGAACAGAGCGGAGCCCAGGACGGCGATTGCTTTCGACATGGCGTGCTCCCACGACCGGCAGCCGAAACTCGCGACGCGTAATCTCAACCTGTCCGAACCTCAATGCAGCCATGACCGATTTGCGCGTTCAGCGGTCGAATCGCGACGGACTTGCGACAGCGTCTCGACCAGGCCCATCGTCCAGCATATCGGACATCCGCGAAGCGCGACGAGGGCGGCGACGCCCGCGCCCAAGGATAGCGAAGGGCGCCCGGTCTGGTGGACGATGGCCCAAGCCAGGAGCGCCGCCGCGGCCGCGCCGCGCATCAGGTGCGCGCTCAGGAAGGCGCTCCCGAACATCCCGGCCCGACGAAAGTAATTCATGCGCTGTCTCGTCCGCCGTCCTTCGCGCCGAGCAGGTATTCGCGCACCAGCGCGCGGGCGCGGCGCAGGCGGCTTTTGGCCGCTTCGCGCGTCACCCCGAGCCGCCCGGCGATTTCCCAAATCGTCAGATCTTCGAGATCGCGCAGCAGCAGCACTTCGCGATGCGACGGCGAAAGCGACTCGATCGCATTGATCAAGTCTATGCGCAACTCGTCCGGCGGGACCTTTGCGAGTTCGCGCGACTCTTCCAGGCTGGCGAGCTCCTCGACGCCGCGCATCAGCATCAGCGCCGGCAGCATGCAAAGGCGCGCGATGACGGTCAGCAGCCAGCCGGCGAACGCGGCTGGACTGCGGATCGTGGCAACGCGCCGGTAGACGACGATGAGCGCTTCTTGCACCACATCTTCGATGACCGAGGCGCGGTGGCAAAGGCGGCGGGCGTAGCGTCGAATGTCCGGCTGCAGCGCCACCAATATCTGCGTCAGCGCGCGCCGGTCGCCCGACTGCGCTGCGAGCAGGAGATCGTCCGGTACGCGCGCCAAGGCGGTCACCCCTTCGTTGGCTCGCGCCCGGCGATGGCGCAGGCAGGGCAATAGCCGAACATGCCGGTGAGCAGCGTCACGACGCCGGCGCCGCCAAGCAGGAGCCCGAGCGGCGAAGCGGGCAGCGCGACCACGCCGCAGACGAGCATCAAGCCCCCGCCGATCAGCCTGGCCGCGCGCTCCCGCGCGCCGACGTTCTTCCTATACCACATGGCTCCGCCCTCCGGTTCTTGACGCGCCGCAATGGCGCATTCGTCCGGAGAAGAGGGCGCAAAACCCGGCGCCGGGGTCGCGGCGCGAAAAATAATTTGAGGCGGCGGCTTCAGCAGGCGGGCATCGGCCGTGTTGACGCCGCTCCTGCGGATGGCGATGTTCACTCCCGTCCCTTTGGGAGTTCGCTCATGAAAATCGGCGTCATCGGTTCGGGCGTCGTCGCCACGACTTTGGGCGGCGGATTTTTGAAACATGGCCACGAAGTCGCGCTCGGCACGCGCGAGCCGGCCAAGCTCGCGGACTGGCGGGCGAAAAATCCTCGCGCCAAGGTCGGAAGCTTCGCCGAAGCGGCGGCGTTCGGCGAGATCGTCGTCCTGGCGGTCGGCGGCGCGGTCGCGCTCGAGGCTTTGGCGCTGGCCGGCAAAGAAAATCTCGCCGGCAAGACAGTGATCGACGCTTGCAATCCGATCGGCGGCGGGCCGCCGGTGAACGGCGTGCTGAGCTTCTTCACCAGCTTGACGGATTCGCTGATGGAGCGGCTGCAAAAAGCCTATCCCGACGCGCATTTCGTCAAGGCGTTCAACTCGGTCGGCGCGGCGCAGATGGTCAATCCGAAATTTGCCGGCGGCAAGCCGACCATGTTCATCTGCGGCAATGACGCGGCCGCCAAGAAGCAAGTCGAAGCCATTCTCGATCAGTTCGGCTGGGAGACGGCGGATATGGGCGCGGTCGAAGCCGCCCGCGCGATCGAGCCGCTCTGCATGCTTTGGTGCATTCCGGGCGTCGGCCGCAACGACTGGTCGCCGCACGCTTTCAAGCTGCTGCGCTAAGCGGCCTTGCGACGAGCGAAGCGACGAGGCGCCGCCTCGGCGCGATGCTTTCCCAAAGGAGCTTGCGGCGTCGCGGACGCGTCCGCCTCAGACGGCGCTCCTCGCCGGACTTCCGCCGTCCGGCGCGCCGCCGGCCGATCGCTCGCTCAGCTTGGCGAGCTTGGTCCACAGGAACGCCAGTTCGAGGAGAACGGCGCAGCGCTCCACGCTTTTCATATGGAGAGCGTCTTCGATGCAGGCCCTTGCGAGACGGCGATACTCCGCCGCCCGGCCCCTTGGGCGTTGATCATCCATTCGTCCAGCGACGCAGAATAAGCGCCCCTCTGCCGCACCGCACAAGAATCGTGACGAGCGGAATGTTCCGTACGCTTCAGCCTAAAATTTGAGCGGCAGGTGATCTTTGTGAGGAAAAGAGGCGCCTTTTCGCGCCGCCGCAAAGAAAGGCGGAGCCGCGGCCGAGCAATTGTCCAGCTGGGTACGGCCGCGCGCCGGCCGCGCGATGGCGTGGCTTAGAGGAACGAATGGAACAGTTGGCGCGTCGGTCGGGTTACAATGTTAATTGCCGGAGGGGCCTGTTCTTCTGCCGGAGGGGCCCGTTCTTGACGACGCAAGCCGAACATGTCCCGCCGCCGGAAACAATCCTGTTCGTCGAAGACGATCTGGTGACCCGGCTGGACATGGCCGAGTATCTACGGCAGGCGGGCTACACGGTCGCCGAGGCGGTCAACGCCGCCGAAGCGGTGGAGGCGCTCAATTCGAAGCTCGCCATTGATCTTGTCGTGACGGATATGCGCATGCCCGGCGATATGGACGGCTTTGCTTTGGCCGAATGGATTCGCGCCAACCGCCCGGGCGTCGCCGTCATCGTCGCATCGGGCGATGAACTCGCGAGCGAGCGGGCGGAGGCTTTGGGCGCCTTCGGCGCCTTCCTCGCCAAGCCCTATACTGGCCGGGCCCTACTCGACGCGGTCGGAGCGGAGTTGGCGAAGCGGCCGCGCGACATAAGCGGCGCGGCGAACGCGTCTTAGCGCCTCGTCCCGGCGAACCGCGTATTCCGCGGCGTCGCTGTCGGCGTCGTTTGGAGCGGCGATCGTCTCCACCAAAAGCCTCGCCGCGATCGCGGCGAGGTCGAAGCTCGGCTCAGCCGTCAATACCAGCGGCAATGCAGGCGGCCGAACGGACCGCGCCAGCAGCGCCGCATCGGGCCGGGACGCCAGCCCGGACCGCGGCACCATCCGCCTGGGCCGCGCCAGCGGCCAGGCCCGCAGCCCTGCGCGACATGGACGATGTCGGCGCCGCTCGCCAGCGGCGCGATCGGCATCGCCGCATCGGCGGCGGCTCCCATGAGAAAGGCGGCCGCGCCGGCGACGGCGCCGAGCGCCGAGAGGCGAAGCGAAAATCTAGCCATCGGATTCTCTCCTTGAGCGCCCCCCCAAGGGGAGGATGAGTTCGACGACATGAACTCGGCGTGAATGGCGAACGCGGCAAGACGCCGCGCCGGTTCACGGCGTTTACCGAGTCTCGCCTTTATTGGCCGCGAATCGAAAACTTTGTTATGATTTCTTAAAGCTGAGGAGGCGGCCCATGCAGTCTCCAGGAGACGAATTGGCTGGATTGCGGCGCTTGGTTGCGGCTCTGAAGTCCAAAAGCTTGACCATTTACGAGAACAAGCAGGATGTGACGGTCAGAGAGGCTTGGAAGTTGGAGAACAACATCAAGTTCCTCGAGACGGTTCTTAAGCGCGTGAAGACCGCTTCCTAACCCGCTGAGATCGCAAGGGGCTCGGCCTTCGTTTGGACACTGGACGAAGGATTGACGCGGCGACGTCGATGCGCTTGCGCCGAAATTTCATGCCGGCGCCACAATCGGTCTATTGGCTGCCGCGCGAATGACTCGCTCCCGCGCGCCGCCGTCCTGGGTACCGCCGTCCTGGGCGCCCTTGTCGACCGCGCTGCGGCGCGTCAGATTGCCCGTCCCGCCCGAATCCTCCTTTCAGCGTGATTGACCAATGATTTTTCAGCGCAAAGCTTTCGTCATGCTGTGCGGCGCCGCCGCGCTCGCGGCCGCCCTTCACGGCGCCGCCTTCGCCCAACAGCAGCCGGTCAATCCGCGCATCGCGCTGGTGATCGGCGAAGCCGCCTATCCCGATCAGCCGCTGGCGACCACGGCCAACGACGCCGGCCTGATCGCGCAGACCTTGCAGGCGGCCGGCTTCGACGTGGTCGGCGCGCGCGACCTCGACGAGAAGTCGCTCAGGCAGGCTTTTCGCGATTTCCTCGACAAAGCGAGCGCCGCCGGGCCTGACGGCGTCGATTTCGTCTATCTGTCGGGCCGGGCGCTGCAATATGCCGGCGACAATTATTTCGTTCCGGTCGACGCCCAGCTCGCTCGCGACGTCGACATTCCGATCGAGGCGGTGAAGATCGCCGACTTCACCCATGCGCTCGCCGCCATATCCGGCCGCTCGCATATCGTCGTCGTCGACGGCGCCCGCGCCAACAATTTCGCGCAAGGGACGCCGCTGGCGCCCGGCCTCGCGCTGGTCGACGCGGAGCCGGGCGAACTCATCGCCTATAACGCCGCGCCGGGCACCGTGGCGCCGGACGAGCAGGGGCCGTACGGCGTCTACGGCAAGGATCTCGCCGGCGCCTTGCGCCAGGGCGGCGTGCCGATCGACGATGTGTTCGCTCAGACGCGGCTGCAGGTGAACCAGGATACGCAGGGCGCCGTCGTGCCGTGGAGCGCGTCGAACCTTTCCGCGCCCGTCTATATTTTCGAGCGCGCCGCCGATACGCCGCCGCCGCGGGTCATCGCCGCCACGCGCACATTGGAGACCCGCCCGCTGCGCTCGCTCGGCGCCGAGGAGGCTTACGCAGCCGCGCTCAGCCGCGACACGCTGCAAGCCTATGAGGATTACCTCGCCGCCTATCCCAATTCGCGCGAGGCGCGGCGCGTTCGCGCCATCCTCGCCGCGCGCCGCGAGGCGGCGTTCTGGCGCCATTGCGTACGCGAGAACTCGCCGCGCGATTATTGGACCTATCTGAAGCGCTACCCGAACGGACCGCATGTCGCCGATGCGTCGCGACGCTTGGCCCTCCTCTCGGCGCCCGAGGCGCCGCCGGCCGATTTCGAACCGGTCGAATTCGCCGACGTGCCGCCGCCGCCGCCGGATGAAGATTTCTACGAGGAGCGGCCGGTCGCCTATTTCGGCGGCGACGATTTCGGCCCGCCGCCGCCTCCGCCCCCGCCGGATTACGTCCCCGATTACGGCGAGGATTGGCGCGACCTGCCGCCGCCGCCGCCGCCGCGCGAATATGGCTATTTGCCGGTCCTGCCGATCGCGATCCCGCTGATCGCCGGCGCGGTCGCCGTCGATCTGCTTCATCACAGGCATCGCGAGACCGAAGAGCGCAACGGCGTCGCGCCGCCCGGCGTCGGCTCGCGCGTGCCCGGGCAAATGGCCTCGGGGCAGGGCGCCGCCGCCCCCGCCGCGCCGCCGCCTCTGCCGAAAGGCGTGACGCCGAAGCCGCCGCCTCCGCCGCAGCCCGCAGCGCCCAAGCCGCTCATTCCGGGCACGCCCGGCGCGCGGCCGGTCTCGACCGCGCCGGCCGCGATCAAGGCGGCGCCGCCGCCGGCCGGAGGCGGGCAGGCTGCGCCGCCGCCCGCCGCGCCGCAGCCGCAAGCGCCGGCCGGGCACGCTGCTCCGCCGCCGCCCGCGCCCCAGCCGCAGCCGCCGGCCGGCGGCGGCCACGCCGCGCCGCCGCCCGCCGCGCCGCAGCCGCAAGCGCCGGCCGGGCATGCTCTGCCGCAGCCTGCGCCCCAGCCGCAGGCGCCGGCCGGCCACGCTCTGCCCCAACCTGCGCCTCAACCACAGCCGCCGGCGGCTGGCGGCCATGCCGCGCCGCCGCCCGCCGCGCCGCAGCCGCAGGCGCCGGCCGGCCACGCCCTGCCGCCGCCCGCGCCGCAGCCTCAGCCGCCGGCGGCCGGCGGCCATGCCGCGCCGCCGCCCGCCGCGCCGCAGCCGCAAGCGCCGGCCGGGCATGCTCTGCCGCCGCCTGCGCCCCAGCCGCAGCCGCCGGCCGGCGGCCATGCCGCGCCGCCGCCCGCCGCGCCGCAGCCCCAGGCGCCGGCCGGGCATGCTCTGCCGCCGCCGCAGCCAAGCCACGCGGCGCCGCCGCCGGCCGCGCCGCAGCCGCAGCCGCAGGCGCCTGCAGGCCATGGAGGGGCGCCCGCGCAACACGCCGCGCCGCCGGCTCCACGGCCGACGCCGCCGGTCGAGCGTCCGACGCCGCCAGCGCCGCGGCCTACGCCTCCGGCCGAGCGTCCGGCGCCGCCGGCCCCGCATCCGGCGCCGCCCCCGCCGCAGCATGCTGCGCCGCCGCCCCCGCAGCCGGCGCCGCCGGTCCAACATGCGCCGCCGCCGGCGCCGCATCCGGAGGCTCCGCCCGCCCCGCATGCCGCGCCGCCGCCAGGGGGGCATGGCGGGCCGGGTTGTGGCGGCAAATCGCAACCGCCCTGTCCAAAATGACGCGGGCGAATCCAGCCGGTTGAAAAAGTCCGCCGCGCCTTGACCGAGAGGCGCGGCGGCGCCGTTTGCAGCGACGGTCGCTGACGCTCGCGGCGCGGGGAGATTGGACCGTGGGCGACGATTGACGGCGGCGTCGCAGCCTCTCGTCCGGCTGTGGGTTTCTCTGTGTTAACCTGGCGGACGCCGCGCGCATAACTTAAAGTTTAACCTTGCGCGCTTCTATGCGTGTGGATCAGGCGTCAGCAGGCTCGGCGTTCGCTGTGCGATGCTCGCCGCCGCTCCGTATTCCGGTCGGCCGGGCGGACGGACAGTCCGCCGCCCGGATCGGGCACGAGGACGTCATGCTCGCCATCGCCGCGTTCGGCATGCTTTCCGGCGCTTTGTGCGCGCGCTACACGAGCGTCCTGACGATCGCCGTCTCGGCCGCGGCGGCGGCGATCGGCGTGGGGCTCGTCGACGCGGGCGCGAGCCACAGCGCGCTGCATGCTCTGTTCGCGGGATTGCGCGCCGCCTGGTCGCTCGAACTCGGCCTGCTGACCGGATTGGCCTTCGACCAGTTCGTACTGCGCGCCGATCCCGCCTGAAGCGACGATTATTGATCATCATGACCGGCGCAAATCGCGCTCGGCGACAGGCGCTGAAGCAGCGCGCAATAGACCGAACCCGGGGCGGCCAGCCAACTCAGCGCATTGCCGACAATGGCGAAATCTCGGCGCGGATCGAAATTTCCGGCGGCGAGGGCCGCCTTGATGCGCCGTACTCGCTCCAGCGCGGCCGGATCGTCGGCGTGACGAAGCGCGAATTGGTCAAGCGCGTGCGCGATTGCGGCCTTGTCGCCCGGCGTGACCTCCGCCGCGCGGCTAGGGATAGCCGCCGTCAGCGCCGATATTGTAGCCAGAGCCGCGACTGTGCGGAATGGAATTGCCATAATAGTCTCGCGCTCCGACGTCGAGCAAATAGGGCGCCTGCGTGAGGTTCAATCCGGTCCCGATCGCCGGCGACGCCGTCGTCGAAAGCCTGTAGGCGCCAGGGCAGGGCTGCGGCCCCGACGTACCGCCGCATGTCCCGCCGCCGCCGGGGGAGGCCAGGCCCGGATCGGCGACGATGCTGCCGGCGAGATCGATCGCGCCCGCCGACGCGGCCGCCCACGCGGAAAGCGACGAATAGGGCGCGCCGGCCCAGGTCCATGAGGCCGGGCCGCTGCTGGCATTGTAGTACTCATTGTTGACGATCGTGAGGTTCGCGTCGCCTTCGTGGTTATCGGCGTAGAAATTGGCCTTGGTCCCGGCCATGTAGCAGATGATGTTGGCGAGAACGCCCGAGGCGAATTTCCCCTGGTTTACGCTGACGCAATTCGCGTTCTTGTTGTTGTACGACGTCATATTGTAGACGTAAAGGATGCCGGCGCCGGCCTGCTTTGTCGAGAGGTTCAACTCGCCGCCATATCCGCTCAACGCGGATTCGTTGTTTTCGGTGACGCCGTACCGGATCGTGTTCGGGCCCCAGGCTCCGCTGGCGCAACCGCCGCAAGTCTCGACGCCAGGGCCGTAATTGTCGTGGACATAGAAATATTGCGCGGTCGCGTTCGTCACCGCGCCGTCGAGATCGAGGCCGGCGAAGTCGCAGGCGTTGCTTGGCCGGCCCGTCGGGTTCTCGTTGTAGGCTTCAAAAAACTGCGCGACGACGTTGTTGGCGCGATACATGAACACCGCGACCGGGCCGCCGCAAGTCGCGACATTGGCGCCGTTGTCGTGAGCGAGCAGGAACTGCATCGTCCCGCCGTTCACGTCGTTGGCGAGGACGCCGTTGCCGCTGACGCCGCCAAGCGTCGCATGGCCGCCCATATTCCTCACTTCGATCGATTGATAGACGACATTGGTCAAGTTCGACGTCGGGCCGACGCCGCAAGCATAGCCGGTGACGCCCGCATCGTCCGGACTGGTCGGCCCGGCAAGCCCGGTCAAAGTGAGGTTGAGGAGGAAGACGCCGTCGATCGCGCCGCAGCCGCCGGAGAGCGGCGCGCCGATCAGAAACACCTCGGCCGAATTGTCCGCCGACGCCGTCGTGTTGGCGCCCTCGATCGTCGCGTTCTCGACCGTGACGCGGCTCATCGTGCGCCCGCTGCCGTTCTGGATCAACATCCCGTATTGCGTGGCCGTACCATTGGCCGAAATCGTCGGCCCGTCCCAGACGAAGCCGGAAACGCCGTCCACTTTGACGACGGACGATTTCGGGCCCTTGCCGCCGTTATTCGCGCCCGGGCAATTCGAGTCGATCGTCGCGATTCCGGCGCCATAGTTCGTCACAGTGAACGGGTAGGCCTGAGACGAGCCGACGACGTTCGAAAAGGTGAAAGCCAGGCAGCCGGCAAACGAATCGCCGCCCTTGAAGCGCAACGTGTCGCCGCCGTGATAGGTCAGCGCATTGGCTTTTCCGATGGTCTGGCACGGCGTCTCGATCGAGGCGCAGTCGTTCGAGTCGCTGCCGGAGGCGGCGAAATAGTAGGTCTTGGCGGCGAGATTGTTGTTGCTGGTCACGACGATGGGCGGGCATGAGCCGGTCGCGCCCTTGAAATCCGTGGCGACGCAGCCGATCGTGTGGGCGCCGTCGGCGAGAGAAGTCGAGTTTAACGTCGTCGCGTATGGCGCGGCCGTCGCCGCCGCTCCGACCGCGACCCCGTCGACCAGAAGTTGCACGCTCGCAATCCCGCTCGCGTCGCTCGCCGCCGCCGCCAGTTTGACGGACGAGCCGCTGATCGTCGCGCCCGCGCTCGGCGCGACGATCGAGGCGGCTGGCGGCGCGTTGTCCAGTTGAAGCGAACTCGCCGAGGCGAAAGACGGATTCAAGGCGCCGGAAATATCTTGATTGACGTTGCCGTCGATACGGTTGTCGCCATACGTATAGAGCGTATTGGGCGAGGTGCCGTTCTCCACGCCAAAATTGGCGTTCGCCGTGATCACCGAGCGGCCGAGCAGGACCTTGGCGCTGTTCGCCGCGAAGAGGCCGTCGCGTCCGTTGCCGGTGGCGCTGACATTGTCGATCGATACGGTCAAAGCGGGGCCGGCGCCGCTTGCAATGTTGATCCCGTCATTCTCGTTGTCGCTCGCCAGGCTGTTGGAGAGAGCCAGGCTCGCCGTACCGCCGCTCTCGGACTGGGTGTCGACAAGGATTCCCCAGCCATTATCGACGGCGGTGACGTGATCCATCACGCCCGCCGCGTTTTGCGCGCCGCTCGCAGGTTGAAAAGAGAAGCCTGCGGAGGAATTGTCCGAAGCGGTCACGTTCGACAGCAGGAACCGGGTCGAGGCGGAGGCCGCTCGGATCAGCACGCCATTGCCGGCCGCGCCCGCGCCGACGAAACGCCGGATGACGCAATTGGCGACGGTGAGGCTGCCGCCGGCGTTGAAGGCGATCCCGTTCGATCCGACGCCGAGCCCGTCTATGTCGAGGCCGCGCAAGACGATGCTATCGCCCGGACCGGCGTCGATCGTGACGGCGTTCTCGCCCGCCGCTCGCGGCTCCACGACGGCCGCGCCGACCCCGTCATCGACGACGCTCACCGATTTGGTGATCGTGATCGCGCCGTAATCGGCAGGATCGAGCACGTCGACCTCGCCGCCGGCGGCGACGACGTCATGCGCGTATTGGAGCGAGCGGCAAGGATTGGTCGGCGCGCCGCAGCCGGCGGCGTCGACGCCGTGGCCGGACACCCAGACGCGAGTCATTCCCGCCGCCCGCACGGAGAGGGAGCAAAGACACAGAGCGCCGAAGATCGCCGCGACGAGCGGAACAGCTTTATTCACCCGGAAGCCCCTTCTGAAGCCGGCGCGTGAATAGCGCTCGCGGCCGGCGACATTAGGGCTGCGGGGCAAGGGTGAACTTTCGGTAAAATCGTTCGATAAGATCGATCAGGGGCTGATCGTCGAGGGGCGGACCGAGGCGCCGCGAGACGAAGTTCAAAGGTTCTTCACGCCAATACGCGCGAAGCGGTCGAACATGAGTCTCCCTCGCAAAGTCGGGCGGGAGCCGAAGCTCCCGTCCGCTCATTTGCCGTTGATGGCGATGCGCTTGACGTTGGACTGCGCTTGCGGCGACTTCGGCATGGTGACGGTGAGGACGCCGTTTTTGAACGTCGCGGATATGTTGTCTACGTCGACATCCTCGACCGGGATGCGCCGTTCGAAGCGGCCAAAGAAGCGCTCGCTGAACAGCCGATCCTTGTCTTCGGTCTCCGTCTTCTTTTCGCCCTTGATCGCCAGGACGCCGTTGGCGAGCTCAACCTGGACGTCCTTCTCTTCAAGTCCGGGCAACTCGGCCAGCACCTTTACGTCCTTTTCGGTTTCGCTCACCTCGATCTTCGGCCAACCCATCGCGCCTTCGGAAAACCGATTCCCGAAAGGCGTCAGGTCGAAGCCGCGGAAGAAGTCGTCGAACAGACGGTTCATATCCCGCTGCAAGGCGAAGAACGGATCGCCGCCGCGGCGCGTCTCGAGATCGCCGCCGCGAGTCCAAGGGATCAGGTCTCTAATCGCCATGATGATCACTCCTCCTTTCACGAAAGCCCATGGCCGCGGCGCAGGCGACGCCGCGGGAGGGCGCATGTTCCAGGCGGGCCTTGCTCAGGCCGCGGCTTTGGTTTCCAGCTGGCGCTGTCCGGCGATGACCGCGATCTTGCGCGGCTTCATCGCTTCGGGCAGCTCGCGCACAAGGTCGACCTTCAACAGGCCGTTATCGAGCGAAGCGCCCTTGACCTGGACGAAATCCGCGAGATCGAACACACGCCGGAACGCCCGTTCCGAGATTCCCTGGTAGAGGTATTGCCGCTCGCCCTTGTCGGCTTTGCGGCCCTCGATCGTGAGCGCGTTTTGGCCCGCCGTTATCGTGATCTCGTCGGGCGAAAAGCCGGCCACGGCCAGGGAAATCTGGTACTGATCGTCGCCGATCCGCTCGATGTTGTACGGCGGATAATGGTCATCGCCGGTCCATCGGGTCGACTGATCGATCAAGTCCAGAAGGCGATCGAACCCGACCGTCGATCGCCAGAAGGGAGCGAGCTCTGGACCTCTCATAGCCACATCCTCCTTTGAGCAACGTGGTAGGAGAGCGCCGGACCGCCCGGCGCCCGCATCTCCGGGCCCCGTGCCGGGCGCCCGGAGCCGCGCTCCTTGCGCGACGCTTTTGACCTAGAAAACAGCTCCGCGATTTCAAGACCCTAGGCCGTATTGGCGCGAAGCCACATCGACGACACGAGGACATTGATTCAGCGCGGGCGGCTCCCCAGCTTTTCCCCTGGGCGGCCGCAGAGCCGTCCTTTCTCGGAATTTGCCCCGAACCTGGCGTCGGGCGACGCGAGCCGCCGGGGCGTGCGTTGGATTGGCAGGGAGACGGAAATGAGAATTGCGCAAATCGCTCCGCCGTTCGAGAGCGTTCCGCCGCGCCTTTACGGCGGAACCGAGCGTGTCGTTTCTTATCTTACCGAGGAGCTGGTCAAGCAAGGCCACGATGTGACCTTGTTCGCGAGCGCCGATTCGATCACCGCCGCTAAACTCGTTCCCTACGTACCCCGCGCCTTGCGCCTCGACGAGCGCGCGCATGATCCGATACCGCACCTCATGTCGATGCTCGACCAGGTTCGCGAACAGGCGAGCGATTTCGATATCCTCCACTTTCACATCGACTATGTGCATTTCCCGTTGTTCAGGCGGGACGCCGCGCGCACTTTGACGACGCTGCATGGCAGGCAAGACCTGCCGGACCACATGGCTTTCTACGCGCGATTCGCGAACATGCCGTTGGTGTCGATTTCCGACGCCCAGCGCGCGCCATTGCCCAAGGCCAAGTTCGTCGCGACGGTCTATCACGGCCTTCCGCTCGACCTGCACAAGCCGACCTTTGACAATCGAGGCGGCTACCTTGCCTTTCTCGGCCGCATATCTCCTGAAAAGCGGCCTGACCGCGCCATCGCCATCGCCCGCGCCGCCGGCGTCCCGCTCAAGATCGCTGCGAAAGTCGACAAGGCGGACGAAGCCTATTTCCGCGACATCATCGCGCCGCTTCTGGAAGGGCCGGGCGTCGAGTTCATCGGCGAGATCAGCGAGCGCGAGAAGACCGCCTTCCTCGGCGAGGCGGCGGCGCTTCTGTTTCCGATCGACTGGCCAGAACCGTTCGGCCTGGTGATGATCGAGTCGATGGCGTGCGGAACCCCGGTCCTCGCGTTCCGCTGCGGATCGACGCCGGAGATCGTCGACGACGGCGTCACCGGCCGCATCGTGTCCGGGATGGACGAGGCGGTGCGCGCCATTCCCGACTTGTTGGCGTTGGATCGGCGGGCGGTTCGCCGCCGCTTCGAGCAGCGCTTCTCGTCGGCGCGCATGGCGGCGGACTACCTCGGGATATACCATTCCATGTTGGCGCTGGGGCCCCATCGCGCGCATCGGCGCCGGCGCGCCACCCCCGAGAATGCGCTTTCGTTGCGAGCCGGCCGTCGCGACCTTGGCGTTGGCGCTTTATCCAACGCCTGGACCATGCTCCCCAAGAGCGTCCTTTCGAGCCTCGCCGCCCATCGTCGATCGATCAGAGAGGCGCCCGCCGCTTCGCCCAAGCGGGAGCAAACGACGGGCGACTCAGACCGGTGGACCGATTGAAGCCTTACGTGATTTCCGCCTCTTGACCGCTAACACGCTGAAACCAAATGGAAGGGCGCCGGCTGCCGAAACGGGGCCGGCAGGCCCCGGCCGCGATTGGCGGTTCGGGGGCGGCGATCTTGCGCCATGTTGCTCGTGGATGAGGATATGGGATGAGAACCGTTCAGACTATGACAAGCTCCATGCCGGGAGCGGCGCCCGCCAATGACAACCAGCGCGCCGCGCTCATGGCGGGGCGTTCGTCATTGCCGGACGGCGCCGTCGCGCGCATCTACAAGCCCTCCCGTTCGGCGACGACGTCGGGGAAGGCGCGCGCGAAGGGCTGGCGCATGCGGTTCGAGGCCAGGAGCGCGCCCTTTATCGAGCCGCTGATGGGGTGGACGGGCAGCGACGACCCGCTGACGCAGGTCGAGCTTAGTTTCCCGAGTGCGGCCTCCGCGATCCGCTACGCGCAACGGCAGGGCCTCGCTTATTTCGTGCGCAGCGCAACAGAGGCGTCGCCGCGCCAGGAGCATGAGACGCTCGCCGCGCGCTCGTTCTTCCACGCGACGCTCGAAAAGCTCGGTCTGCAGAAGCTGGAGACGAGCTACCAGAGCGCGGTCGACAGCGCGGCGAGCCGGAGCGATCCGCCAAGCCCGGAGGACTGGGCGTCGCCGATGGACGTGGTCCGCGATCGGAGCCTGTCGCTCGAGGCCAAGCGCTCCATCCTGATCAACTGGGCTTATGCAGAGTACCTGGCGGACCAGGCCACGAACGAAGGGATGCCGGAGAATGGCCGGCCCTCGCGTCTCGATGAGGTCGAACAGGCTTTGCTTGGGCTGGAGCGCGAGGTTGCAGCCGGCGCAGCCGGGCAGACCGATGCGGGCGTCCGCAAAGCGGCATAGGCGCGGATCCGCCGCCGCGCCGCGCCGCCCTGCCGGGCCCGGATGCAGAGCGGGCGAGCCCGCCTTCTACTGCCGATTGATCGGCGTCAGCGATCCGACGCTGACGCCGTTGCCGTCGATGTAATTGTCCGAATAGGTGTCGATCACCGCGCCATTGACGGTCCACCCCACGCCGTTGCCGGTCACCATCGAGTGAGCGATGCGGAGAATCGCCCCTGAACCATAGGCGCTCAGGCCTTGGTGGAAATTATTGCTGGCGATGGAGTTGAACAGCGAAAATGTCGATGCGCCTTGTACATCGTAGCCGATCGTGTTATTGTACGCTGCGCAATTATCGGCGCTTGCGGTAATGTTGTCGCCAAATACCGCGAACCCCTCAGCGTTGCGGCTCGCCTGGACTCGATAGAAGTCGGCTTGGGCGCCCGAGCCGACATAGATCCCATCGAGGCTGTTGTCAGCGACAAGCGTGTCCGTGATCGCCAAGGCGCTCGACGCGTTCGGGTTGAAAAGAACGCCGGCGCTTTGAAAATGGCGAATGACGCTATTTTGGATCGTCAGCGCCATGCCGGAATTGAAGAGGATCCCATAAGCTCCGGTTCCGAGTCCGTCGATGTCGAGGCCGCGCAGCGTGACGACGTCGCTCGCGCCCGCATTGATGGCGATGGCGTTTCCGGAGGCGGCCTGCACGCCGGCCGTGCCGACGCCGTCATTGACGATGCTCAGCGCTTTGTTGATGACGATCGGCCCGTAGCCGGCCGGATCGAGCACGTCGATCTCGCCGCCGGCCGCCACGATGTTGTCGTGGACGTACTGAAAGGTGCGGCAGGGCGAAGCCGGCGCGCCGCAGCCGGCGGCGTCCGTTCCATGGCCGGAGACCCAGGCGCGGTTCGACAAGGCGTGGGCCGGCGAGAGCGCGACGAGCAGCGAGAAGAGCGGCGTCGCTGACAGCAAAGATGTCTTGATCATCTTCAAGTCCCCGCGTTGAGGCTCGAGTTCCGAGCCGGCCGGCCCGTTTCGCGGCCGGTCAATTCCCGTTCAGCATCGTCAAAGTTCCGTGAATATTGACGACCTGATTGCCCAGAAACGATTGTCGCCGAAGCTGCCGATCACGGCGTTCGTTCCGACGTAAGCGCCGGAGTAGCCGTTTCCCATGCCGATCGACCGGGTCAGCGTCAGCGTGACGTTTCCGCTTGGGTATCCGGTGGCGTAGAACCCGGTGTAATTGTTGCTCGCATTGACGTCGTTCGCCGCGAGAACGTTTCCGACCGACGTGGAGTTGGACCCGTCCAGCTCTATGCCGTAAAAATTGTTCTTCGCCTCGATGTAGGAAATCGTCCCTTGGACGATCGCCGACCCTTGCGGATAGATATGTAAGCCGGCGCCGCCGTTCCCCAGGAGAACGGTATTGGATATCGATACGATGACGTTGACGGTCGGCGCCACGAATATGCCGTCCGAGTTAAAGCTTTTAACGGTACAATTGATCATCGTGAGGCTTCCGCCGGCGTCGAGCTCGACGCCGCTTTTGCCGGTTCCAAGCCCCTCGATCTCCAGCCCCTTCAGAAATACTTGGTCGTTATTTCCGGCATTGATCAGGATGGCGTCCTGACCCGAGACGCTTTGTTGCACGCCGGCCGCGCCGACGCCGTCATTGACGATGCTGAGCGCTTTGGTGATGACGATCGGCCCGTAGCCCCCCGGGTCGAGCACGTCGATCTCGCCGCCGGCCGCCACGATGTTGTCGTGGACGTACTGGAACGTGCGGCAGGGCGAAGCCGGCGCGCCGCAGCCGGCGGCGTCCGTTCCATGGCCCGAGACCCAGGCGCGGTTCGATAAAGCTTGGGCCGGCGACAGCGCGAGGAGCAGCGAGGCGAGCGTCGTCGCGGCAAGTGACGCGATCTTGGTCATCTTGAAGTCCCCTCTGAACGGCGGGCGCGCGCTCGCGGGCGTCACTGCGTCTTCACGGATGTGTTCAAAGGGGCGTCGGCGACGTCAATCGTGTTCCCGCCGAGCCGATTGTCGCCGTAAGTATAGAGCCTGTTAGGCTGCGTGTCGTTGACGATGCCGACGTTCTGATCCGCGAGCGCCGAGCGGCCGAGCGTCACGATCGCGGAGCCGAACGCGGAGAGACCAATGGCGCCGTTGCCGCTCGCGCCCACGTTGTCGATAGAAACGACAAGCGCGCCGCCGCCTTGGTTTCCAATGTCAATTCCGCCCGTGGAATTGTCATTCGCGACGCTATTGGAGAGAGCCGCCGTTACTGTTCCACCGCTCGCTGCAGTGGTGACTATGACGATTCCCCAAAGGTTGTTGAATGCGGTGACGTGATCGATCGAGCCATTCGCGCTCGGCGCGCCGCTCGGCGGATAAAAACTAACGCCGTAGTAGCTATTGTCCGCGACCCTCACGTTCGAGATCAGGAAGGTCATCGAACCGGATGTCGGTTGGATCAGGACGCCGTTGCCAGCGGTAGGACCGCTGCCCGCGAAATGCCGGACGACGCAGTCGACGACGCTGAGGCTGCCGCCCGAGTTGAAGACGATCCCGTTGGCGCCGGTTCCGAGCCCGTCGATGTCGAGGCCGCGCAGCGTGACGACGTCGCTCGCACCCGCATTGATGGTGATGGCGTTTCCCGTCGCAGCCTGAACGCCGGCCGTGCCGACGCCGTCATTGACGATGCTGATCGCCTTGCTGATCGTGATCGGTCCGTACCCTGCGGGGTCGAGCACGTCGATCTCGCCGCCAGGCGCGACAATGTTGTCGTGCGCGTATTGGAGGCTGCGGCAAGGCGAGGTCGGCGCGCCGCAGCCGGCGCCGTCCGTCCCGTGGCCGGAGACCCAGGCGCGGTTCGAGGCGGCGGAGGCCGGCGCAGCCAACACGAACGAGGTCGTCGCGGCGGCAAGGATAAAGGCGATCCGTGTCATTTGACGGCTCCGATTTCCCATCGCGCGCCGGTCTAGCCGGCGGCTGGCGTGATCCGCGGCGGCTGTTCCCATGTACCCGACGCGCGAATGCGCTCGTCGGGCCGCGATTACGGCATCGGCGCCGCGCCGTCTTGGACTGCGCGGCACAAAGGATCGGACTGGACGGAACAATGAGCCGTGGAGGCCGGGCCGGAGCGCCGCGCCTCCATTCAGATTTTTCTATAGAGATTCGCCAATGAGCGATAAATTCGCGAAATTTCGCGGGCGCAAGGCTGCTCAGGGGAGGGAAGCAGTCGCCGCGTCAGCCCGTAAACACTGACGACCTATTTCGGCTTGCCGCGAGGGGGACATGGCCGAATCTCATCCAACGGGTCCGGTCAGAATAACGACGGACGCCTTTCCCGAGCGCTCGCGGCTGGAGCTTTGGCGCGAGATTTACGGACGCAACATCGTCAATGTCGACATCAAGCCGCTCGACGACGGCCCGTTTCACGCGTCGGTGGCGTTCCACGCCCTGCCGGGGCTCGGGGTCGCCGTCGGCTCTCGCTCGGACGCGAGCTATATCGTCCAAAAGCGCGGCGCGGCCAAGGCGCAGGACCAAGTGCTCCTGACGCTGCCGACCCGGGGCCACGCGCATATGGAGCAGCTCGGCCGCGAATATTCGGGCCGGCCGGGCAGCGCAATTCTGGTCTCCGGCGCCGAGCCGGGCGCCGCCACCCTGCGCGGCGACGGCGCCTTCATCACGCTCGCCTTTCCCCGCGCCGCCCTGCAAGGGCTCATGCCAGATCTCGGCGCCGCTCTGATGCGGCCGATTCCCGAAGGCAATCAGGCGCTGCGCCTGCTGATCAACTATCTCGGCCTGCTCAACAGCTTCGACGGCGCGTTGGATTCGGCCTTGGCGCGCGCCTTCTCGACCCATGTTCTCGACCTGACCGCGCTTGCGCTCGGCGCCGGCGGCGAGGCGCGGGAAATCGCCCGCGCCCGCGGCGCGAAAGCCGCTTGGCGGCGGGCGATCGTCGCCGAGATCGACGCCGGCGCGCAGGCGCCGGACGCGTCGGCCGCCGCGATCGCGCGTAAGCTCGGCATTTCCGAGCGCTATCTGCGCGCCATCCTGGAGGAGACGGGCGCGACCTTCTCCGAGCTCTTGCTCGAGCGCCGCCTCGCCCTCGCCTGGCGGCGGCTCAACGATCCGCGCGCCCGCCATCAGAAGATCGTGGAGATCGCCCTGTCGGCCGGCTTCTCCGATCTTTCTTATTTCAACCGCAGCTTTCGCGGCCGCTTCGGCGAGACGCCGACCAGCGCGCGGGCCGGCGCGTGCGGCGACCCGCCGCCGGCGCGGCGGGGGACGAGCGTTTAGCGTATTCGCATATTCGGTAAGTTCGCGCGTCGAGGCGCGGGCTGCTATGCTCGGCGCCGCGTCATGCGGGCGTCCGCAAAGCGGCATAGGCGCGGATCAGCCTTTCAGTTCGTACTGCGCGCTGAAGCGAGGGCGGGGGTCGCGGCGGCCGCCGCGGCCGCGCCGCCCTGCCGAGCCCCGGATGCAGAGCGGGCGAGCCCCGCCTTCTACTGCCGATTGATCGGCGTCAGCGATCCGGAGTTGGCGCCGTTGCCGTCGATGTAATTGTCCGAATAGGTGTCGATCGCGCCGCCGCCGCCGATGAACCATCCGGCGCCAAAATTGCCGGTCACCATCGAGTGGGCGAGGCGGATCACTCCGCCGGCGCCGAAGGCGTTGAGGCCCTGGCCGCCATTGTTGCTGGCGACGGAGTTGAACAGTGAGAGCGTCGTCGGTTGCCCGGACGTCGACACCATGTAGCCCGTAGCGTTTCCGTAAGAAACGCAATTGTCGGCGGTGCCAGTGACCGTCCCTGAGTTGGAATTGCCAAATATGCCGAACCCGGCGAAATTGTTGCCGCTCGCCTGAACGCGGTTGAAGTCGAATTTGACGGCGTTCGAGCCGGCCGGTTGCACTGATATCCCATGCTGGCCGTTATCGGCGACGAGCGTATCGGCGATGATGAGGACGCTCGCCGCGTTCGGCGCGAAAGAGACGCCCGCGCCCGTGACATGGCGGATGACGCTGTTCTGGACGGTCAGCGCCCCGCCGGAAGCGAACTGGATTCCGTTCACGCCGACGCCCGCCCCGTCGATGGTCAGGCCGCGAAGAGTGACCGCTTCGTTCGATCCGGCGCTGATCGCGACGCCGGCGCCGCCCGAAGGCGCGAGGACGCCCGCGGTTCCGACGCCGTCATTGACGATGCTGACGGCGTGGGAGATCGTCATCGCCCCGTACCCGGCCGGATCGAGCACGTCGATCTCGCCGCTCGGCGCGACAATATTGTTGAGGACATATTGGAAGGTCCGGCAAGGATTTGGCGGCGCGCCGCAGCCTGACGCGTCGGCGCCGTGGCCGGAAACCCAGGCGCGGCTCGCGGTCCCGTTTTGGGCGCGAGCCGGCAAGAAGCACAGGCAGAAAGCGGCAAGCGTCGCCGCGACGAGCGAAACGATACGCGTCATGTGGAAGTCCCCCTGAATCGGCGAAGCAAGCGCCCCGCGCGACCAGGCGAGAATAGGGCGGGATCGCCGGCCTGGATAGCGCCGCTCGACCGCCCCGAGGACGCGCAAACGCCGCTGCGCGGTTCAGGCGATCGACAGATGGCGCGCCGCTCGCGCCGCGCGCTTTTCGCGGCCCGGCGGCTTTGCGCCAGGCCCCGCCACATTCCGGCCTCCGCTTCTCGCGCCTCGAGGCGCGGCCTGCTATGCTCGGCGACGCATGGATGAAGTCACGACCTACAAGCTCGCCCAGGCCGATCGACAGATCGTCGAAGGGATCGGGCTGATCATGAAGCAGCGCGACCTCATCTCGGAAATGGAGCGCTCGGGCGTCGATACGCGGGAATCGGAGGCCGCGCTGGCGAGATTTCTGAAGACGCTCCGGCAATTTGTGGATTATCGCGACAGGCTGTTGCGGGAGAAGGGCGCCTGAGCGGGCCGCTCCCGGCGGCTTGAGCGCTCAGCGGCGCCGCTCCTCCAAGTCGCGTCCGGATCACGGGCCGCCTCTGGCGCGTTGATCTTGGATGATGGCTCAAAGTTCAATCCACAACGCCAAGCATTGGCTGGACCGCGCCGCGGAGGCCCGCATCCAGGCCGAGCAGATGACCGATCCCGATCTCCGCCGCCGCATGCTCGAAGTGGCGAAGGGCTATGACCGGATGGCGGAAGAGCTCGGCCGCCCGCGCGCCGCGCCGCCGGAGCGCAGAAGACGGCGACCCGGTCTTTGATTGGTCCGTCGCGGCGCGCGCGAGGCCGCAACCCTGCTCAGGCGGCGCGAAACGCCTGGCGCTCGATAGCGGGTTCCGGCGGCAGGCGGGCTTCCGCGCGGAAAATAGCGTTCTTAGGCATTTACCGCCCATGACAGAAGCCGCGCCGATCGAAAATCAGATCGAAATGCTTCGCCGGCGCGCCGCCGAATTGGCCGAGAAAGGGAGGCGCGCCCACACGGACGCGGCGCGCGATGCGTTGCGAGACTTGGCGAAGCTGTATGAAGAAATGGCGCAGGCGGTCGCGAATATCGAGACGCTGCGGGCGAAGATGCGCGACGATCAATCGTGAGGCGGTTATGTCCACGACGGCGAGCCGTCCCATATTTCTTGAGGGAAAGCGCCGGCATGAGACGAGAGATCGTGGGCTTCGCTGTTCTTCTGTCGAGCGGGTTGACGAGCCTCGCGCAAGAGACGAAGAACCCGCAATTGGATCAGCCGCAAGCGGTCTGCGCCCGCGATCCCGATTTTTACGAATGCATTTGCCCGGGCGTCATCAACGTGACGTGCTGTCGAAAAGGAAGCCAGCAATGCGAGTGCCTGGGCAATCCGGCGCTTCCGCATTGCGGCCCGCCGTGATCGCGAGCCGGCGAAAGGAGGGCCGGCCAGGCCAGCCGGCGGAAGCGAGGCGATGCACTGTCTTTGCGTCCGGCCTTGGGAAGGGCGGCCCGTTCCGTCTGGACCCGTACTGACTTCTGGGGAACGGCGCTGACCCTGTTCGGTTCGGGAAGTGCGCTTCGGTCCGCCTCCTCTGTCCCGCCTCTCCCTCGCACCGAAGCGTCCGCCAAGGCCATCCGGCGGTTTTCATCTAAGGCCATAGACTGCCCCGCCGTCCACGACGGCGGGGCAATTTGGCCGCAATCCGATTGGAAGCGTTTTCCGTCCCGCGCCGCGCGCAGCCGCGGGTCAGCCCGTCGGCCGGCCCGTTCCGAAACGATTTGACGCCGCTTTCGGGAACCGAGCGCTGAAATCGGGCGTTCGGTAAGGTCGATAGGCTCATAGGGGCGTTCAATGAACGCCCGCCGGCCGCGCCTCGGAGCGAGTTCATGCCCACCGACCCGCTTTCGCTCGAGCGCGCCGCCGATCCGAAATATTGGCGCGACCGGGCGGAAGAGGCGCGCGCCCTCGCCGAGCATATGCACGATCCTCTTGCGATCGAGACGATGCTGCGGGCCGCCGGCGAATACGAGCGCCTCGCACTCACGGCCGAGGGATTGCGCCGCGCTCGGTTTGCGGCCGGGGCCAGGTTCTTTCACGCGGGGGATTGACGCCTTTCTTTCGCGCCCCTGATCGTCGGCTCGTCAGTCTTCATCTGCTCGAGCGTCAGATTCGATCGAGTTTCGGACGGCGCGCCTACAGAAGGCAAGCAAAGGAAAGGCGCAGCTCCTCCCGAACAAAGAGCTGCGTTCATCGTTACGCGGCCCCATGGTTCTCAAGAACGTCACCCCGCCGGATCCGGACCGTTTTACCGATCCAAGGCACTGGCGCGACAAAGCCGAGGAGGCGCGCCGGAAGGCTGAAGAAATGGTCGATGAGACGGCGAGGCGCATGATGCTCGCCGTCGCCGACCAATATGACCGGCTCGCCAAGCTCGCCGAGCAGCGGGCCCTCGAACCCTAAACGCGCTTCCCGAAATTTGGCTTCGCCTCTGCGGCCGCGTCAACGGCACCGGTCGCGGGAATGGGAGCGTATCGGCGGCCTCGGAACGAAATCGGGGCGCGAGGAGTTTGGGTCGATCACCGGCTCGACCGTTATTCCGAGGCGTCGGTGGCTGAGAGACGAGCGCGCTCCCGCCTTGCAAGCAGAGCGGAGCGCGCCAATGGCCGCCAAAGACCGTTTCGATTCTTTCGCAGACTACCGCTGGGCTCAAGCTCGACGGGCGACCCATTGGCGAGCCCGCGCCGAAGCATTGCGGCGGAAAGCGCTCCGAATGGCCAATGAGGGGGACGCCGAGGCGGTGATGCGGATCGCGAGAGATTACGATTTCCTGGCCGAATACGAGGAAAGGCCGCGCCGCTGGCTCTGACGAAGAGAAGGCCGCCTGAGGCCCGATCCTTCGTTGCGCTGGCGCGTTGGGCCGAAATGCGCGCCCGGTCTTCAAACGTCGGTCGGCTTCTCGAACAGTCGGCAAGATGCGCTGCGAGAGCGCAGCAGACGCATTCGCCGGAAGCCCGGCGCGCCTTTCTCGACCTTTCGAAACTATACGAGGAATTGGCCAACTCGGTGCGACAACTCGAACTGATTCAGGCTCAAATGCGCGAGCGGGGATAGACCGCGCTTTAGGCGGCCTCATGTCCCGATTTGTAGCCCGATGGATCTTCGTCGTCGCGACCCGGCTTACGGCCCAGGAGGCGGTTTCGATCGCTAGCGTCCTCCGATGGGAGGAGTGTCCCAGATTCGCGGAACCGCCGCCGCAGCAAAGGCGTTTTCCTTCAATTGTGGGGAAAGCCGCCGCTATGGACCCTGCAACCGTGTCCGAGCATCTGGCGCAAGCCCAGCGGAATTTGGCGGCCAGCGAACGTCACATCGCGCGACAGCATGAGATCGTCGCAGAGACGGAAGCGCGCGGCGATGACGCGTCGCAGTCGCGAAAATTGCTGGAGAACTTTTGGCGCGCTCGCCTTCTCTACGCCGCCATCCTTCAGCATGAGGTCGAAACGCTTAAACATCGGTCGGCTTAGTTTGCGGCCTGCGGCTCGCCCAACTAGGTTAGGGGAAAGCAGAGGAGAGCCGGTTGGTCGAGATGCGCAATTTAAGCCAGGGCGACGAGCCCGAGGGCGAGTCGTGGATCTTGGTCGAGAAACGCGATTCACTCTTTATCATCACTGGCCGCCAAAATGGCGCATCCGTGGACGCGGCGCTTGCGCCAGCGCCCGTCGATGCGCCTGACGCCGCCATCCGCGCCGCCACAGCTTGGGCGGACCTCCTTGCCGTTCCGTTTATCTACATCAGAGATTAGGCCAGCGCCCAGGGCCAGGCGCCGCGGCCGCGCCGGCAGGAAGGCGGCGGTTAAGCATGAAGTTCGGTTTCTGAAACTGAGACACTGCCGGCTGGAGGGGCTGTCCTAGTAGCTCTGCACAGGGATTATGACTCGTTGGCTGGGGTTGGATAGGCCCTGGCCATTTTGGCGCGAGCCTTTTCGGGCGTGAACATCCAGTTTATCCGGGCGGCGGACTTGTTTCGCTGGCGTTCCCAAGCGGCGATCTCCGAGGCGAGAAGTTCGCGGTTGTCGATGCGACGGTCGAGGCACTGAGTTCGCAGGACGCCGATTTCGATCTCGACCATGTTCAACCAACTTGCGTGCTTGGGGGTGTAATGGAGTTCGATGCGGCGAAGGATGCGCCGAGCCTCCGGCGCCGGGAACGTCTGGTAAAGCGCGCTTGGAGAATGCGTCGATAGATTATCGAGCACGACGCGGATCTTCTCGGCTTTGGGGTAATGGAGATCGACCAGATCGCGCATGCAGCCTGCGAAGTCCTCGGCCGCCCGCCGATCGGTGACCTTCACCTTGCGCCAGGATTTGTGCGCATCGAGGAAGACAAAGAGATTGGCCGTGCCGTTGCGCCGATATTCGCAGTCGAAACGCGCCAACTGTCCCGGGTCGGCGGGGATCGGCTCGCGCGCCTCGCCGATGAGCTGGGTCGGGCTCTCGTCGAAGCAGACGACCGGTCGCTTGGAATCCGGCTCTGCATTGTAGAGGTCGAGCACGTCCTCCATCCGAGCCACATACTCGGCGTCGACCTCGGGAACGCACCACATCTCCCTGCGCCAAGGCTTGAGGTCGTTCTCGACGAGCCTGCGGCGGATCGTCTCGCGGGAGATGTCTT